>Ga0302325_10000136_pt1 | contig 210948 bp, 182 predicted proteins | sample Palsa_T0_2_FD_201948 | JGI IMG/M metagenome (GOLD analysis project Ga0302325, IMG submission 201948) | Peat permafrost microbial communities from Stordalen Mire near Abisko, Sweden - Palsa_T0_2 | ecosystem: Environmental > Terrestrial > Soil > Palsa > Peat permafrost | place: Sweden: Abisko...
GCGGGACCATCCACCGCCATCTCCATCGTCGCCGTCATCTCGAAACCCCTCGCGTCGATTGCCACACGCGAGCAGGATTCGCCAAGTCGACGCAGAATCCTACAAAAAACCTAACAAAGCACTATTAAGCGCCAACGCAACACGCCCGCCCGGGCCTACCCGGTAGACCCAAAGGCGATCAATGGCCTGCCAGCGCAACCCTTCGGCGGTCGCCACGTATGGCCGCCCTCGTTCTCGTGGTCACGGTGTCCAAAAGCGGGAGCACTTCAAGCCTCGTTGGTAGCTTTGCGTGCTTGTCGGACGCGTCTCCGTCATCGCGATCCGAGGACCTCAGAACGGGATGTCGGCGTCTGCGATAGCCTCCGGGCCGGGTGCCACACTGGTTGGTCCGATGGAAATTGAAGTCCAGCTCGACCCACACCACCTTGAGGCGCTGACCCATGCCACGCCGCTCACCGCGATTACGGAGTTGATCTGGAACGCGCTCGACGCCGACGCCGACGAGGTTCGGGTCGTTCTCGTAGAGAACGAGCTGCAGGGTGTCGTGGAGATCAGGGTCGAGGACGACGGCCATGGAATGACGCACGAGCGTGCCGTGGAGGGATTCCAGAGTCTCGGGGGCTCCTGGAAGCGCCTCGCCGGGCGCTCGCCGGGCGGTCGAGCGCTCCATGGGCGGGAGGGCCATGGGCGCTTCCGCGCCGCTGGACTCGGATCGCGCGTGCTGTGGCACACGGTCGCAGCGGACCCAGCAGATGAGTCGCGGAACCTGGCCTTCGATGTCGAGATGCGGATCGCCGAGATCTCCCACGTGGAGATCACCGACCCAGAGCCCACTGCCGACCCGCCCGGCACGCGCGTCGTGATCGATGAGTTCTCTGCGCCTCCAGTCGGCCTTGGCGGTGATAGCCCCACCGAGAAGCTCACGGGCACGTTCGGTCTCTACCTCCAGACGCACAGCGCCCATGTGCGCTTCGGGGATGCCGAGATCGATCCGGCCTCCATACAAGCCCACCGGAAGGAGTATCAGATCACGGCGGGCGACTCTGCGCAGCCAGCGAAGCTGACAGCGATCGAGTGGACTCGGCGCGTGGAGCGCGCCATCTTCCTGTGCAACGAGAACGGCCTGCCCCTCGGGGAGGTCCAGGCAGGCATCCACGCCCCGGGCTTCGAGTTCACGGCCTACCTGGAATGGTCAGGCTTCGCCGAGGACGAAGCACTGGTGCTCGCTGACCTTGGCTCGGGGGAGACGCGCGACCTCGTGGAGGCGGCGCGCGAGAAGCTGCGTGAGCACTTCAAGGAGCGCGCCGATGAGGAGACCAGGAAGCTGATCGAGGACTGGAAGGCCGAGAAGGTCTATCCCTTCGCCGACGAGCCGGCCACCACCAAGGCGGAGAAGGCTTCCCGCGACCTCTTCGACGTGGTGGCCGTGTCGGCATCCACGGCGGTGAACGCTTCCGAGAGCAAATCAGCGCGGCGCCTCTCGCTACGGCTCCTGCGCGAGGCGCTGGAGAACGACCCCGGCTCCCTCCACAAGGTGTTGCGGGAGGTGCTCGACTTGAAGCAGGACCGCCTTGACGAGCTGAGCCACCTGCTGGACCGCTCCTCGCTGACATCGTTCATAGCGACCTCCAAGGCCATCACGGACCGGCTGGAGTTCCTGCGCGCTCTCGAGTCGCTTGTGCTCGATCCCGACCTCGCCAAGGTCATCAAGGAGCGCTCCCAGCTCCATCGCATCCTCGCTAACGAAACGTGGGTGTTCGGTGAGGAGTTCGCCCTTGCGGCGGACGACGAGAGCCTGACGACCGTGCTCAAGAGGCACCTTGAGATTCTCGGGCGCGAGCAACTCGCGCCCGAGGAGGTGCTGGACCAGCACGGGAAGCGGCGCATCGTGGACCTCATGCTCTCGCGCTCGCTACAACAGAACCGGAACAAGCGCGAGCACCTCGTTATCGAGCTGAAGGCGCCGAGCGTGGCGATCGGCAGCAAGGAGGTGAGCCAGATCGAGAACTACGCCACCGCAGTGGCGGAAGACGCCAGATTCGAGACCGTAGAGGTCGAGTGGGACTTCTTCGTCGTCTCCACCGAAGTCAAGGGGACGGCCGCTGTGAAGCGCGAATCCGAGAACGCACCCTACGGCCAGATCATGAACGCCAAGGGCATCCGCGTCTGGGTTTACACCTGGGCTGAGATCATCCAGGACGCCGACCACAGGCTGAAGTTCCTTCGGCAGCAGCTCGACTACCAGCCGGACGAGGATCGCGCCTTCGCGTACTTGCGCAAGACGCACGCGAAGTATCTGCCCGAGAAGATCGCCGACGCCGCCTAACTCACAGCTGCGGCAAACCGGGCCCGAGAGGCTGAGACGATCACTAACCTGAGCGAGCGTCGCGATTTTCCTTGAGCTCGCCAGCCGGCTTCTAGACTGGGAGCACATTATGAGGGGCAGCTCAGGGGGTACAGGAGTAGCACTCACCAGGCCGGTCGCGCGCGTGCGTGAGCCGCGCCATCTCGAGTGGGTCGCTAGGTTCGGGTCATTCGTGACAATCACCGATTGGCCGCCAGAGCGGTCGGCGACCGATTTGCTCGACGCGGTGGTCGCCGAGCTGAAGGCAGACCCGCGTGTCGTGTCCGTTGAGGAGCCCGAAATCGAGGAGGACTGGTGTACGAGTGGGGTCATCTATCCCTCGCCTCTGCCGAGCGGCATTGACTCGTGGTTCCACCATATGCACTGGGTACGCTTCAGTGCGCCACTCTCATTCCGCGTAGGCGTACCGGCAAAGAACCAGCGGCGGCTGTCTGAGGGCGACGAGCTGCCGACGAGCTATGTGGTCTGGTGGGACGGTATGGTCGTCCTGACCGCGTGGCAGGTGAGGGCTGATGAGCCGCTCGGCCTGTCGGGGGGCCATGTGGTCGAGGACATTCTTAGCGAGGCGCTGGAGCGGGCAGACTTCGAGCTCTACGTTCAGGGGTGCAACCCGGGCTGCTCATACGGTTACGCGCATACGTCGCTCAGGCTGCTGCCGGCTGTCGACGACCAGGACGAGATTGCGTATGAGGAGAGCAGCTTTCCCGGCGAGGTGACGGCGCTGGTGCCCAGGATACCCCGCGAGCGCCCCGGGGCAGCGTTTTTCGATCTGGCGATCCCTGCAGCCGGCTTCACGACCATGAAGAACGTTGGTCGGCACATGCTGGACGTCGAGCAGGACGCGCGTGAAAACCTCGACAAGCTCCTCGATCTGGTGAATGCCCGGGCGGAAGTGTCCCTGGTCGGCAAAGGATCGAGGCCAAAGGCGATGTGGGAGCTTCGTCACTGGCGGCGCGAATCAAATCGCCTTATCGCCAAGGTGTGGCTCGGACTCTCGGTGATTGAGCGATTGCAGCGAACCTGGAGCGCGGAGCGTTTCGACTTCGAGCAGGCGACTGGGGAGCGCGGGCTGTCGCGACTGTTCGTGCGTGACCACGCCGACGACAAGGCGAGGATCGAATCGCTCGACTTGGATCTCATGCGCGCGGCCGTCGCACAGGCCGCAGAGCGCTTGGACAGGCAGGCGTTGACGCGAGTGACCGGCATCGCAGCGGTCGCTGGCGGGGTCGCAGGGGCCGTCTTCGGTGCGCTTGCCGGTCACATAATCTGAGGGCCCGGCTGGCGGGCTCGCATAATCCCGGCGTTGCCCGCTCACTCTGGCACTAGCGGGGCCGCGCGGGCGCGACGTTCCTGTCGCCGTCGATGTCCCACGCGAATAGCTCCCGATCCACGACGATACGGCCATTGTCGACATCGACGGCTGCCGCGTTCATCCAAGAGCGGGCGTCTCGATGAGCCCTCGGAAGACTTCTGAGTTGGACGATCGGCGAGAGCAGCGACTGCGTGAGGCCGCGCAGTCGCAATCTCCTGAGCGAGCGGGCGTGGGCCCACAAGCAGCTCCGTTGTCCGGCTAGAGAGTACGCGCCCGTGCGCGCCATGAAGCACAATCTGGGCGGTGACGGAGCAGTGCTTCCCAGCTCGTCGTCGATGTGAGCAGCGGCGACCCTGCCGCGATCGAGTCACTCTTGCGTTGGCTGGTGCAGAGATAGATCACGGTGACGGCCGACGCTTCCCCATCGAGGCGGATATGATCGGCGCGAGCGCGCCGGACCTCAATCGTTGGCTGCTCTCGGCGCTGCGCCAGCTGGAACGGCGGACTCGCCTCCAGGCCGAATGGAGTGCGCGGCCGTTGTCACCCACCGCTTCTTCGACTACGTCCCCAAGGGGACCGGCCAGCGAGTTGCTAACCCCATAGGACGGCGATCGGGGCGGCGATGATTCTCTCGGCGAGCCTGTAGACGTGCGGGCCGGTATGCAGGACCACACCTGCCAGGAAGCGCTCACCGAGCTGCTCTGCCAGCCACGCGAGGTGCCTGGCGTCCTCGCGCGCGCTCGGGGCCGCGCCGGCCTTGACCTCGATCCCCACGACCCGCCGTCCCGCGAGCTCCGCGATCAGGTCGATCTCGTGGCGACCCTCCTCGGTTCGCAGGTGGAAGAGTCGTGGACGTGAGCTGGAGATCGCAAGCTCAGGACGCAGCTGGGCGGCCACGAACGTGTCAAGCACCCGCCCGAGCATGTCACCGTCCGCGATCACGCCCTGCTCGTCAAGCCCGAGCGTCGTGGCCATCAGGGCGGCGTCGATCAGATAGCGCTTGGGGCGACGCACGAGACGCTTTAGTCGATTCGACGACCACGCCGGTACGCGCTCCGCGATCAGAAGTGCCGCCAGCAGATCCTCGTAGGCGCTCCCCGTCGCCTTGCTCACCTGTGCCGCTTCATAGATCGTCTTCTGGTCGGCCACACCCGCCGAGTTGAGCGCATACGCCTCCAGGAAGCGCCGCAGGCGCTGCTTGTCACGGCGCCTGGTGGGGCTCTCCTCGATCTGCTCGATGTCATGAGTGAGCAGATCCTCGACATAGCTCTCAAGCCATGCCCTCCTGGCGCCGCCAGTCAAGCGCAGCGCAGCGTCGGGGAAACCGCTGCGCAGGGCAAGCTCCACGTAGTCGCGCAGGTCCGGGCACTGTGCGGGAACGCTCAGCTCCTCCCCGGCGGCGATCCTGTCGAAGAACGGCCGGCCCTGCCTGCCGATCTGCTCAGCGACCGTCATCGGGTACATCGCCACGCGCACGAGCCGGCCGGTGGCCGGCCAGACCTCGTGCTCGAGCTCGGCGCGGACCGAACCGGTGACGTAGAAGCGATTGGCGTGAGGGTCCGCTTCGACCGCGCGCCTGACCGCGCCCAGCACGCCCGGCACGCGCTGCCACTCGTCGAGCAGCACGGGCTCCGCAAGACCACGAAGCGCGGCATCAGGATCGGCCTCGAACGCCGCCGCCCGCAGGCGCCTGTCGAGCCTGATCACCGTGGCCGCACGCCGCGTCAGCGTCGTCGTCTTGCCAGCCGTGCGCGGCCCGACCACGAGCACCGCCGGCAACTGACCGAGCAGCTCGTCCAGCAGCGGATCCACGAGGCGCCGCCGATATGGCACCACTGCGGCACTAGCCATCTAACGCACAATATACTAGCCGCCACACACGTTGAATCATAGCCCTTTGCGCCGCAGGAGCGACCCCCCCTCAAGCGCTGAAGGCCTGCTGAGGGATCCGCGCGCAACCGGTCACGAACAGCTCGCGATCTTGCCGCAGCCATGAGCCCCTGTCGACGAGCCGCAGCGCACTGCGAGTCGCGCAACTCACTGTCGATCACCGCCACTGCAAACCGCCGCGCCCACCGGCCCTCCTTGCGACCAATATGCGACCACGATCCCCCGGAGACCTACGGCGAGACGCGGCAAGACACGGAGAGGCAGCCCCCTGAGATATAGCCTCAACCCCCTGAGGCACAGCCTCTTCGCCGCAATCCCCAGCGAAATGAGGCGAGCAACGGCGAAACGAGGAAGCGGCGGACGAGGTTCGAACTCGCGACCTCAAGCTTGGGAAGCCGGGGGCGGTTGGGGCTTTCGGCCCCGCAAATCAACGTGCTCTCGGAAAGCCCATGCGGCCGTGGCAGCACGGTGGCAGCAAATCTCGCGGGTTTTGGGCGCCGCCGAGCGTCTGGATCGAGTGTCGTGGACATAGGAGACAACCCAAGCCTACGACGACCCCAGGACGAACGGCGCCCACATCGAGCCGGGCGGGTACTAACCTTGGAGGACGATGTTCGACATGCGGGCCCTCCCCACCGCTGCCGCGACGCTCACAGAGCTGAGCGAACGCGATCAGGCGATCCTGCGCGACGTTGCCGGTGGGCTGAGCCCCAAAGAGATAGCCGAACGCATCGACATTCCTGAGGACGAGCTGTACCGCTTCATCGCCTGGGTCTTGGATGAGATCCAGCCAGCACCCAACGGCGACACGATGCGCGAGGTCTATGCGCGCCATGCAAGCCGTCCCGCCAGCCCGTCCGACGTCGATGAGTTCGAGCGGCGCTTCGGACCGTCCCTGCCGCCCGACGACGAGGGCTGACCGCCCGGTGGCCGGCAGGATCGGACGGGACAACGCTCCCGTCCACTTCGACGACGCGCTCTTCGCCGCCGATCTGGCACGCCTCCAGGAGACAGCACGCCGGGCACTCGAAGAAGCCCGCTCGCGTTACGAACGTGACGGCATCCCAGCCAGCGAGCGCAGACACTGCCACGCCGAACACCACTCGGGCACACGCCTGACGGGCTGCCTGAAGGTCTACATACCGGACTTCGCGGGCCCCTGGCGCATCGTCTACCAGATCGCCTGGCTCGCCAGCGATGAGCTCGGCCTGGAGTACGTGGCTGCCGGTGTCGGCCATCCACCGCGAGGCACCCGACGACGAAACGTCTACCAGCTCGCGCACTACCGCCTCCACGGCCACTGGCCGTCGCCCTGATAGGTGCCAGGCGGCCGGAGTGCTACCAGCCCACGCGATCCCAAAGGAACCACACCAAGCTGGAGAGTGCAGTATGCGAGCGCGCGGCGATAAAGCGCTGTCCAAGGGGGTCGTACTCGGACAATCGAGCGACCTCGAAATCCTGGATATGCGCTGCGCCAGCGAGCCCGGCAAACAGCGCCTTATGGTGTTCCGGACCGACGGAAAAGGCGTCGGCGGGCTCGACATCGCGAATGGCCGCCGCGAGTCGCTCTACGCGCTCGATCTGCCCACGGCATTTGTCATCGCTGAACTCCCCTTCGGCGTGTCTGCTCTTGGCGTACCTTATCGCCGACTTTAGACCTCTGTCGAGCAAAGGCAGCCAGCCGGCCGGGATCGCGATATCGCACGCCCCTGCGACGTGGTATTCGCGTTCCAGTCGGCGCGTCTCTTGCCGAAGCGCTTTTATCGCCACAAGACGCTCAAGGATCATCTCCTCTTCTTCTTCGCGTTCGCGCTGAGCATCTGCGACCTGTTGCGTCATCTCTCTACCGTTCCTTGAACGTGAGTTGCCGGATTTCGTCACGTAGGAGTATTCTATGGTTGGCATCAGCGTACGGGCGTCAGGAGGGTGCCGATGCGTCGCCTGTTGTCGTCGATCAAGCGCCGGGCTGAGCGGGGCCGATACGCCGCAGGCGGCCGATCCCTGGGAGGAAGCGGCCGACACGGGCCGCAGCGAAGCGCTCCCAGCGGCGGCGTTCGCTCGTATCGAGTACATCGCATACCGCCGGCACCCGCTCTGCCACGTCACATGTTTTACCCGCGTGGTCAATCGACTCGCAGTTCGATCGCTCGGATCGCCCGCGCCGCGGGCTCAGCGAGGACGGCATCGTTCACGTAGTCGCGCAGCAGCGCGGCTGTCGCAGCGTTCCCGACTCGGCCCAGCGTGTCGAGGAAGTATCTGTCGCGCTCCGCCTCATCGCGTGAGTGAAAGCAAGTGGTGAGCTGGTCGCGATGCGCGATGCTCCACTGGAGCAGGTCGCGAAGCTCGCGGGGATGCTCATGGACGAGCTGCTCATGGATATCGACCCGTACCCCCGTTTCTGCCGACTTCAGCTCGTGGAAGACCGCGCCGGCCGCAACGCGCAGGTCTCCAACCAACGCTGACCACAGTGCATCGCGGACTTTCGCGGGTGCGTCTGCCCCGAGATGTTTGCGCTCGATCCAGAAGCAGAGCTGAGCGACAGTCGTCCACGCGCACAGCTCGCGGGATCCTTCTGGGTGAAACGGCGGTTCGGCGCAGAAGCGGGCACAGGCTCGGAGGGCTTGGGTGCAGCTGCGGATGCCAAGCTGGGCGCCGTGCCATGTGGAGGGGTCAGCGGTGCGCAGGAACGAGATGAAGAGGTCGCGCACCGCCGGGTTGGCGAGGTCCGTTCTCGCGAGTTCGCCGAGGATCCAGTCTGTCTCGATACCGTCGGCGGGCGAGCTGCGAGCTGCCATCAACAACAGCCGCGCTCGCTCGTTTGGATCGAGGTTGTCGATCGCCTCCGTGTAGGGGCCCACGATCCGCGTGTCTTCGGCCTGAAGGTTGACGATCGTTCTGGCGGACCGCCAGCTCTCCTCACTGTCCGCCATCTCCAGAACTGCGCGGATCTCCTCCTCGATGATGGCGACCGGCGGGCCGCCGGGCAGCAACTCGTACGCCGCCAGCACCTCGATCAGCGCATTGCCATAGCGACCCTCCTTGAGAAGCCGTTCGATGGCCTCGACGGTCTGCGCGCGTGTCTCACCGTGAAGGTGCTCGGCAGCGTCCTCAGCCATGCGCGTCGCCGAGAGCATGAGGTGGTAGGCCCGCGAGGTCAACCCGCTCTCCAGCGCTCGCGCGACCAGGCGAGCATCGTCGGGGCGCCGTGCGTCGATGAGCATCGTCGTCGCGTACAGGCCTCCCAATGAGCCGGCTCCTGTTGCGGCGAACATCCTTGTGGCCGCCGTGCTGCTCGACGCCGGTAGTCGTCGGTGATCGAAGCGATGGGCTTCGCACGCCTCGATGATCAGCGACGCCGGCAGGCAGTTCGGCTCGGCGGTGCGCACCAGCGCGTACACGGAGCCGACTAGCGCGCTGGTCGCGTCGTCCTTGTCCGGACCCTTGAACTCCGGTAGCTGGGAAGAGCAGGCCGCGTCGGTCCGATTCAGCAGGTCTGCGACGCGCTCGACGAAGCGGTCGATATGAAGGCTTCGACCGACGGTGACCAGCCGCGCCCGCTCTGCTGGCGACCACACACGGGCGGTCGACCATTGAGCCGCCCAGTAGTCGCGGGTGCGCTCTGAGCGCAGGCTGCATTCGACGCCGCCGGAGGCCATGACGGCGACGGCGTCGTCCAGCAGTTCCTCCAGGCAGGCTTCGATGACCCTCCGCGCGCTCTCGCCGAGATCGCCGGCGACCGCCGCGTACATCAAGTCGCTGTCCGTCAGGCTGGCCATTGCCACCGACAGGCGCTGTGGGTCGCGCTCCAGCGCCAGCGCGTCTCGGCGCAGCTCACCGTGTCTGGGTTCCGAGAGCGAGCGGGCGAGCGCAGCGCCGTCGGGCGCGTCGAGCACGAGCGCTTCGGCGGCCAGGAAGCGCGTGAGATGCTCGTGCGTGAAAGCGATCAGGCCCTGGCGGACGGCGACAAGCGGGCACGCGAGCGCGCTGTCGATGACTTGGGGCGCTACTCCAGCGTCTCGTTGCAGAGCGCGGATGACGTCCTGTACGAGCAGGGAGCCGCGTAGCTCGGCGTGCATACGGGCCGCGATGTACCGCAGTACCGCTCGGACGGCCTCGCTCCCGGCCTGGCGCCGGATGTATGCGTCGAAGAGTTCTGCCCGCGTCGCGATCGCGCCGAGGTCGGCCGCGCATTCGGCCGCGATCGTGAGCTCGAACGGCGTTGTGAACGCGTCGATCCGAGACGCAAGGGCCGGCACCTCGTAGGCACACAGGATTGCCGCCCGCTCAGACCGGTCGGGCAGCAGCAGATCGAGCCTGCGGCCGCTCAGCGCCTCGGGAAGGGTTGGCGCGCTCTGAGAGGTGATCACCACAGAGGCACCCGTCTGTAGGCGCAGAGCAGCGACCTCGTGCAGCAGGGTCGTCTGCAGCTTTGGCTGACAGCCGTTCAGCTCGTCGAGGACGATCGCGACAGCGCAGCCATTCTCAGCGGCAGCACGGAGCAGCTCGCGTGGTGTTTCGGTCGTGAAGGGGGCGGTCGCCCGGCCCAGGAAAGTATCGATGTCGAACGCGTCGTCATAGCTTGGCCCCTGCAACCAGACCGGGATGTGGCCCTGGCGGGCCAGTTCAACGGCTGTGTGCCGCGCGAGGAACGTCTTGCCGACGCCAGAGGGCCCGACGACCATGAGCACTTGCCCACCGGTCAACAGTGAGGCGGTGTCGGGCTGCTCCCCCGCTCGACCGTCGAGGAGCAAGCTGGTTGGAACCCGTGGTTGCAGACCGGCGGCATGGGTCGCGAGGAAGCGACGCCGATAGTCCTCGAGGATATCCGACTGAGCGCGCCGCGCACGCTCGACCGCAGACTGACTCGTGAGCCTGGAAAGCCCAAGATGGCGAATGAAGGCGTTCCACTGCTCGCCAGTCCACGACAGGTGGGGGCCGGGGGTCGCGAGTCGTTCGAGTAGCGCCAAGTACCCAAGAACCGTGACGTAGGGGTGGCCGGCCAGCTGTGACCCCTGGGGCACCTCTGGATACAGGCAGACAACCGTATCGATGCCCTTGTAGAACTTCCCCTGCGGCCCGGCTGGCATGTCCCCCCGGCGGCGTGCAAGGTTGCGTAGCTCGTCGCTCAATGCGTAGGTGCCGTCCCGCGCTTGGCGATATGGATTGCCGTCCAACGAACGGCGCTTCCCGTCCGGCAGGACCTGCTCCCACACGCCGTTCGCCCTACCGATGACCGGCGCACGATAACCCTTGAGCTCGCAGTGCACCGCCCGAGCGGACGAGACGATCACGAAGTCGAGCTGCCGGTGGCTCGAGCCGACCTCCAGGTTCGCCAGGATGAGCGCCGGGATCCCGCGCTGCTCGAGATCGCAGCGCAGCCGCTGCAAGAAGCTCCGCTCGGTTGGATCGGCGAGCGGATGGCCTAGAAATACATGTACTGTGCGTTCATTCATCTGTGCCACGGACATCCGTGGCGCTGTCCTGCGTTCCTGCGCACCCATTGATTTTAGCGGCACGCATGGATAGCAGCAGTGAGCTGGGAGGGAAAGCGAATCACGCGCGGAGCCGCGGACGCGACACGTGTACTCGATCGTTGCTGGCTCAGCTGGGCCAAGGTGCATACCGATCAAGGGGAGAATGGACGCCTCCGCCTACGCCTTCACGCATGGCGTGCGCCGGACGCGCATTACATTGCGCGACTGGCAGCACGAGCGCTGGAGGATCATGCGACGCTGGACCGCCGGCTCGGCGCTCGCCGCCTTTGGGCTGCTGGCCGCGGTGCTCACCGTCTCCGCGCTCTCCAGCGCCGGCGCCGAAGCGATCCCGCGCAAACCACCGTTCACCGTCGGGAACCGCGCGCACGTCCCAGGCATCCTCGGCCACAACCTGCTCGTGCTGGCCCTGCACGCGATGGCCTGTGTAGCCGGCTTCGTTGCCGGCAGCTCGCTGCCGCTGCAGCAGCACCGCAAGACAAAACCGCTGTCCCGCCCAGCACGCAACCGGCGGCGTCTCGCGATCGTGCTCCACACCTCAATATCGAGCAGCCGGCCTACCCACTTGAGACCGCCCGGCAACGCAACGCCACTGCGACGGATGCACGCACGTCTTTCGCCCCATGTCGGCGCGCGGCCTGAGCGCGGGTTGAGGGCCGCGAGTCTCTGGCCGATAAATTTGTCGTGAACGACGCGTCTGTCACCGCCGCCGATTCTCTGCCCGCGGCTCAACAGGCGCGCCGGTCGTCCGAGGCACGGCGTTCTCGCTTTCGTTGGATCGCGCCGGGGCTGTTCGCCGCAGCCGTCGCAGGAGTGATCCTCGCAGCAGCCCTCGGCGGCAGCCGATCTCGGCAGCCGCTTTTCCCGGGTGTCGGTACTTTTGGCGGATACCGGATCGCGCTCGACGTGAAGTCAGTCGGCGCGTCTTGGACGGTGCCGCGCATTATCTCGACGCCGACAAAGGCCGCCGCTGCGACATGGATTGGCGCACAGGGCCAACCAAGCGCGTTCATCCAGGTGGGCACGGTGGAGAAGGTCGCAACCTGGCCGCGCCACGGCTTCGTGCCGTTCTACGACGCTTGGTGGGCCGACACGGTTTCGCACTACCGGGCACGCCGGCTGTTCGCCGTGCGGCCCGGTGACATGATCATCGCGGCACTCACGCATGAGCGCGCATCGTGGACCGTGTCGATCAGGGACGCAACGTCCGGGCGGGGCGCGACGTTCTCGACCACAGAGGAAGGAAGGGGTTGGTTCGATCTTGCGGAGTGGGTGCAGGAGAAGCAACCATCGCCCGGCCCGCCGTATCCCCATGTTTCGCCAGTGAGCTTCCAGCACGTGCTCGTCAATGGCGCTCCTCCCGACACCACCCGCCTTCTCTCGGGCTGGCTCGCGACAGGCGAAGGCTTGCTTGCGCCTACGCCGCTTACAGGAGATGCGTTTACGCTGCACGAGGTGACGATCACCGCCGCAGGCGCGCAGTATCTGCGGATAGTGGCACCGGTCGATGCCGCCACGCTGCGGCTTAGAGCACTCGTTGAGGCGTGGTACAAGAACCAGTCGGGGTGGCAACGTCTCCGTGCTGGCGAGCACGCGTACGGCGAGAGCCTGGAACAGGAGGTCCGGGAACTCCGGGAGGCACACTGGCCGCTTGCCGTCAGTTCCTACGTTTCTGCCCTCATGCGGAGTTCCGCCGCTTATGCGCAGCGGGTGAATTCGCTCCCAGCGGTCTCGCCGCCTCCGCACGGAATCCTAGAAAGAGCTTGGCTTCGTGAAGCGGAAGTCTTGGGCGAAACAATTCACGCGGTGCGGCGTACCCTCGACCTTCCTGACCCCGTCTAGTCTCCGTGCCCGCGCCGCGGGCCCGCACGGGCTGATGACCGCTTCGGCATGTGAACGAGCCACGTGCTCGGCGACGAGTACGGGTGCCCCGGGGGGGAAGAGAGAGAAGCCCGAGCCACCGCCGTCGAGGCAGCCTTGAACGCACCACTTCGCCGCAGTGAACTTATGCTCGAAGCCGAGACACGAGCGGAAACTGGGGCAACCCGTATCGGACCCGGACCCTACGCGAAGAGCTCCTGCCCGACAAACCCGCCAGGCTGCGCCGCGGGCGGGCACGCAAAGATCGCGCTGGAGGTGTGCAGCGTGTGCTTGTTGAGCGCGTCGGAGGCCGCCAGCCGCTGCTGGATGGGGATGAACTGTCGGCTGGGGCTGCGCTGGAAGGCAACAAAGAACACGCCCGCATCGATCTGGCCGCTCCCCGGTTCCACGGCTTCGCTGTAGGAGTAACCTCGTCTGAGGATCCGCTGTCCCTGGTTGGCGCGCGGGCCACCGAGACGAATATGCGCATCGGCGGGGATCACCAGTTCGCCGTTGGCCGCGGTCGCCTGCAGGTCCACGGGGTCATACTCGCCCTCGCCGCCGAGCGGGCCGCCGGTAAGCTTCTCGCGGCCGATCACCCGCTGTTGATCTTCGAGGGTGGCCGCGTCCCATACGTCGAAGAGGATCCTGATGCGCCGCGCGATCAGGTAGGTCCCGCCCGCCATCCACCCTGGCTGGTCGCCGGGTTGAACCCACACGAAGTCATTCATCGCGCCGGTCTCCTCGGCACGGATGTTGTCCGTGCCGTCCTTGAAGCCCATCAGGTTTCGTGGCGTCCCCTGCGAGCGACTAGTGGACGAGGTTCGGCCAAACCCTTGCTGTGTGTAGCGCAGCGTTGCGGCGGTGCTCGCGATTCTCGAGAGGGCGTGGACCGCATGGAAGGCAACCTGGGGATCATCTGCGCACGCCTGCACACACAGATCCCCACCGGAGCTTGACGGGTCGAGATCCTCGCCTTGAAACGGCGGGAGCGGCACGAGCTCAGGCGGCCTCAAACGGGCAAAGCCGAACCGGTCGGCGCCACCCGAACCGAACAGGTTCGGGCCCATGCCGATCGTGACCGTCAACCGCGATGGACTCAAACCAACCGCCTCCCCAGTATCGACCGGCGGCTCGTCCTCCATTTGGGCTACGGGCTCGTACAGCTCGCCAGCGGTTAACCGTGCTGCTGCGGCAGTCCACTGTTCAAGGAGGCCTCGCAAGTCATCAGCCGCGTCGCTCGTGACATCGAACGCAGCGAAGTGCAGATAGTCCTGCGCCGGAGTAGCGATCCCAGCTTGGCGAAGACCATAGAAATTCTCCGTAGAGGCCGGTGGCACTGAGTGGGCGGCAGGGGCGCGTGCTGACCCGCCCAGAACATGATCCAGTCCGGCGCCCACACCTACGAGCGCGACGCCATCAATCAATTGCCTGCGCGTAAAACCGGGTCGCGACTTCTGATCCTTTCCTTCCCTCATCTACACCGGAGTGGTGGCTTCGGGGGTTCTCCTCATGGTGCGGCCGAGTGTTGGCCAGCGAGACCACGATGACTTTTTGCTAGCAGCTCGGTAAAATACTCACGACTTCGATCCTCGAGCCTGGCATGCGTGGCTTCGGCACCGGCCGCAGCAGCTCTGACCGTCTTGGTATCACCGTCCCGGGTGGCCTCATAGTAGGCGATCATGCCCGACATATAGGCATCCAAAAATCGAAGGTAGTCATTATGACTATCCATCAGAGAGTCGGGGTGCCGAAGTTGTTCCGCCCGTTTGACCAAATCTCGCAACGATTTCGTATTTCGCGCTCTGTTCTCGTCGACGCAGCGTTTATATCGCGCGAGAAGCGACTCCATCTCCTTCGCGTAGTGATCCCCAGGATCACTGTCACTCTCAAGTTGAATGTAAGCACGGCGCAGCGATTGACTCGGCTGGAGCATGCTAGTAGCTCGATCAACAAATTTGACCGATTTATCGTCTAAAATCTCTTCTATTCGCCCTACATCAGCGAGTATTCGCCCATGTAGGTCAACCCTCCCTTGAGGAGGTTTCAACCCGTTGATCTGGGTAGCGATATCACCTAGTCGCTGCCGTAGCCAGAAGCTATCAGAGCGCCAATTCACGGCAGAGTCATTCATTATGTGCGACATCTTTACGAAGTAAGCATCGACACTTCCAGGTATCATCCACATGCCGGTCAACCAGGATACCGGCACACTTGCCACCAAAAGAATGATGCCCAAAGGTGTGTAGCCGTCGGCAACCAAAACGAGGCCGACGGCTACAACACCGAGTGCTAGAAAACGAGTCGCACCTCCCCACAAAGACGACACTTTCGCGCGAACTAGGTACAGAAAATCAATCATTACCACAGCAGGACACGATCAAGGGAGCACCGGCTCCGGATCCAGCTCCGGAAAACTGGGTACTTTTGGCAGCGATGGAAGAGACGGTCCCCATCCTGGCGACGGTTGAGGAGGTGGGGTAGGCGCGATCGGAGTGGGCGACTCGGGAGTCCCCTCTTCCGGACCTCCGTTGCAGTGGGGGTCTACGGGGGACTGAATCACCCCCATTAACATTCCTCCTCCGCCGCCGCAAGAGTATTTTTCCTTTTCTTCTCTTTCCCCTTGAGCTTCTTCTTCCCTTTTGTCGGATTCTTCAATATTTCGGCATCGAGTCCAGCTTCCGTCTGCCGACAAGCTTTCGCCCTTGAGCCCGCCGTGGCATGCCGTCGTTCCATACGGGTCGGTCGCATTGGTCGGACTATCGTTTGTATAGAGGTAGAGATTGGGTCCGCTGCCTTCTTGGCCGGTTGGATCTTGGCTGACGAAGCGGGCGGCAGCTGGACTGTCGTAGCGAGCACGGTCGTAGTTAAGTCCGTCGCCGTCGTTTTCCTGCCCGGCGTATTGCATGGTGTTTTCGCTTGCGGTGCCTTCTTTGGTGGTGGTGCCGAATGGGTCGTAGGTGTAGGTGGTTTCGACGCTGCCGCTGCTGTTGGCCAGTGCGATGGTGCTGCCGAGCTGGTCGGTGAGCAGGTTTTCGGTGGCTTTGCTTGTGGTCCTGGTGAACACTTGGCTTGGGAGTAGACCGGTGAGCATGTTGGCTGTTGCTTTACCGGACTGGATTTCCTGGACGACGTTAGGGCCGTCGTTGAGCAGTTCGGTCGTGGTACCGCTGATGGTGCGGCTGACGCGCTGCCCGAAGGGGCTGTAACCGAAGCTCGCTTTGGTCCCGCCGGTGATTTCAGCGAGTTGGTTGCGTGCGTTCCATGTGTATGTGTTCGTGCCGTCGGACGTCATGTTGCCGTTGGCATCGTAGCTGAATTTTTTGCTGCCTCGTTCGGTCTGCTCGTTGTCTGCGTTGTATTTGGCGGAGCTGATGGCTTCCGGTAACCCGGTGCGGGCGTAGCTGCCCCATGTGGCTTCCTTGCGGCCGTCGAGGTCGTAGCTGTAGTCAAGTTCGCCCAGGGTTGTGGAGCTTTTCTTGTACGCGATGGACGTGAGCTCGTTCGCTTCGTCGTAGCCGTACTGCTCTTCGACGCCGTCGGGGAGCGTGGTGTTGGTTGGGAGGTTGTCTTCGTTGTAGGCGAAGGATACGGCCTGTGTGCCGCGTTTGAGTTCTTTGAGGCGGTTTGCTTCGTCATAGGTATATTTGACCGCTTCTTGCCCGGGGACGGTCATGCTGGTGCGGCGGTTGGCTTCGTCGTATTCGTATTTGATAGTTCCCTGTGGTGTGGCGAGGGACTTCAGGCGGTTCAGTTCGTCGTATTCGGGAGTGTATGTGCCGGTTGCGCTGTCGATGACCTTGGTGAGGCGGTTGCCGTTATCGTATTCGTATTTGATGGTGCTTTCGGCAGTTTCGCCAGACACTCCATATTTTGCTTCGGTGAGACGGTTCAGAGCATCGTAGGTGAACTTGTCGACCTTACCTCGGCGGTCGGTCAGTTCGGCGAGGTCGCCCTCCGTGTCATACCCAAGGCTGGTTTTTTTGCCGAGGGCGTCTTCTTCGCTTTCCAGGAGATCCAATTTGGTGTAGCCAAATTTGGTTTTGTTTTTCAGCGGGTCGGTTGTCGCGGTGAGGTCGCCGTCGGCGTCGTATTCGTAGGACGTTTCATCGCCGGCGGGGTCGATTGTCTTGGTCAGCTGGTTATCGTTGTTGTATTCGTTGGTGGTCGTCTGTCCTCCGGCCATTGTGGTCGAAATGACGCGACCGAGCGGATCGACGAACTGCTTGGTCGTGCGGCCGAGCGGGTCGGTTACGCTCACAGGCGCACCGTGTTCGTAGGCGATGGTCGTTTTGTGTCCGAGTGGATCTTTGATCACCGAGGGTTGGCCGTCGCTGTTGTATTCGTAGGTGGTGGTGTGGCTGAGCGCGTCCTTCTTGGCTACCAGCTCGCCGAGGCTGTTGTATTCGTAGCTCGTGGAGTGCCCGAGGGGGTCGGTTTCCTTGGTCAGCTCGTTGGTTGCGGGTTCGTAGCTGTATTTGTAGGTCTGTGCCGAGGACGTGCCTGCCAGATGGGTCACCGCGGTCACATTGCCGTAGCTGTCGTATTCATAGGCGGTCTTGCGCGAGCGCGCATCGGTGCTGGAGAGCAGAAAACCGGTGCCAGATTGGCGTTCGAAGGTCGTTTTCTGTTCGATCGAACTACCAAGCGCACGTATTTCACTGGTTGAGTAGCCTTCTTTGTTGAAGACGACCTTCCGTTTGTTTTCGCGTGGTTCAGTGACAGTCGTGCTTTCGACGTTACCTTCCCCGTTTTCGGTGTAGCTAAATTCGAACACGCCGCCGCTGCCCATTTTCTGCTTCGACACCCGATTGTGAGATTCGTATTCCGTTTCGATGTACTTGTTTCCACGCGGGTCGGTTACGCCTGTCATATCTTTCGACGAGTTATATTCGTATTTCGTCGTGCGGCCAGCAGGGTCTGTCGCGGATTCCAGCAAGCCTTCTTTGTAGGCGTATTTCAGTGTCCGGCCGCCGTTGTCCTTGATTTCGGTGATGTCATTTGAGCCGTTGTAAGTCAATTTTACCCAGCGGCCATGCGGGGAGGTGATCTGCACGATGTTTCCCTTCTGGCCTTCAGAGCGGGTGATCGTGAGCTGCTGACCCTGCCGGTTGCGGATCGCCTGGAGCGGCGCCAGCTCGCCGAACACATAGGTCGTGCCGTTCGTCAGCGTTAGATCCCACTCTTTCAGCGATTCATTCCATACGACCGTGGAGTCGTAGAACTGGCTGGGTGTGTTGGTTGCCTTGTATTCAGCTTCTTTGTAGCCTTCGCCGGGCGACACACGTTTGTAGAGCACCGTGCCGCCGTCCGGTAGCACGAGATCGACTTCGTGATAGTTGTTTTCCGACCACATCCGCATGTCATACAAGCTGGCCGTACCGATACCAAAGCTGTAGGAGTTCGAGTCGTTCTGCCGGTAGGTTCGTTCGATTACGATCGGGATCGTGTCCGGGATAACCAAGTCGGTCCGCCGGTATTCAAACAGGCCGGTACCCATGTCGACAGGGTCTCCTGCTCCAGCGCCACCGCCTGGTGTGTGGCTGGGGTGCGCCGGTTTCGGTTCCCCGGTGAACATGGCGCCCGAGAGTTCCCAGACCCGGACACCCGGATCGGGGACGACCTGCTTGCCGTTCGTCGTGACAGTGCCGTAACCGTAGACATACCAGCCACGGCTGTCAGGGTCATAGTTCCAGAACGGCACACGCGACCCGGGCGCCAGGTGCGTGTCGTTGGGGTAGACGATCTGCGCACCCTTGCTCAGATACGCGCCGCCGGGCTGCACCGTGAAATACAGCGGCACTGGGTCAAACAGCGGCAGCGGGAACGGCGGGCGGTCCACAGGTATCGGCGTGATGTTCAGCTCCCGCACGACCCGGCCGGCGTCATCGTGGATCACCGTCCCTGCAGGCAGCCGCACTTCAAGCCCCGGAATCCTCGGGGTCGTGATCGTTACCGGCCCACTGGTCGGCGAGGCAATGTGATGGTCGCCCGCCGCGTCCAACGGGGTCATCCAGATCGGCGCTTCAAGGATCGTCTCCTCACGGCTCGTGATCTGCACGCCGATCTCAAACGCGCCGTAGCGCCGGCCTGCGATCATGCCGCCCTCAACCTCAAGCACCTGGTGCCCGGCCGGAAGTCCGTTGAGCACGAACTGTCCGCGGGCGTCGGTGGTCGTTGACACCGTGGTGCCCTCTACGACTACGTGCAGACCGGCGAGAGGGAGACCGTTGAGCTTCAGCGCCTGCCCGGCCAAAGCCGACGTGCCTGGCTGGGTCGGCGCGGGCGGTGCCAGAGTGGCCCACGGACTCGGCGGCTGCCCCGTGCTCCAATCAGCTCTCCCGCCAGCGACCTTCGGCAACCATTCGCCCGTGCCTACCCCCCGGAACGACTTGACCGACTCGGGCAAAGCGCTCGGAGTACCCGCAATGGTGCCCCGGCCCGCTGCCCTGCTGCCGCTGAGAACAGCCGTGCCCGTCTTGCTCACCTGCGGCTTGACGGTGCGTGGGCGATGGTTGCTCCTTGCCACATGCCTGGGCAGTGCGCGGCGACGGTGCTCTGCGCCCCGGCGATGCGCCTCGAACACAGCGATCACAGTGGGCCGGGCGACACCCGCATCCCTGCCGCGTAGCTCGGCGTCGGCTGGGCTTGCCCGCCCTTCGATAGTGCCCGTGAATACGCCGCCTGCCGGGCCATCCAGGGCGGGCACCACAGCGCCTGGCGCATTCCCAGAGGCCGGAGCGGGACTCGATACCGGCGTTGTCGAGCTTCCCTCGGACGACCCTCGGCGAATGACCAGACCGTGCGGAGCGGAGCCCTTGTAGGCGGTCAGCTTAACCGAGCCGGTGTTTTCCCAGTAGGTTTGATAAAGATTGTGTACGTGCCAGTGCTCGACAGCGACAGAGGCCCAAGCGTCGCTTCACCGCTTGACCCAAAGCTCTTTTCTTCCCCGATACGTGTCCCTTCCGGGTTATCGATCGCGAAGTACCCCGATGTGATCGTAGATTCGGAGAGCACCACGGACACTTCTTCGCTGGATGTCCCCGAGAAAGTGATTCTTGCGTTTTGCCCAGGCCCATTCACAGTGATGGTTTTTGATTCTCCACCGCTTGTCGGTGTGATCGATCCCGTGATGTCCGAATACGCTGTCAACTTCAGCGAGCCCATGTTCAGCCCGTCTGGCTTTACAACCAGATAGTAGGTTCCTGTGGCCGGTAGCGCGACCGCTTCCTCGAATCGACTGCTAGAGACGTTAAACCTCTTGATTTCTTCGCCTTTTGCATTGAGCCATTCGAGCAAGACTTCGCTTCCAAACGAGAATTCGCTCACTTTCAACGACACTTCCTCGCCAGCCGTCCCGGACACGGAATACTTTGCCTGCTGGCCCGGAACCGACAGCGACACTTTTTCCGACGCTCCGCTTGTAGTCGGAGTCAACGATCCTGTTACCTCGTTTGCCTTGTACGCCGTCAGCTTCACACTACCCGTGTCTTCTTCATACCCTTCGATGTTGATGGTATAGGTCCCGGTCGTTGGCAACACGAGCGCGCCATACGGCCCATCCATCACGGTCGAGGAGGTGAAGTGCACGTTCGAGGCCGAGATCGACGAACCTTCGGGCGTGAACACAGCCACGTTTGCGGATTTGAACGTCGATTCCGATAGCACGAGCGACACTTCTTCACCGGCGTTCCCCGAAAAGGTGATATCAGCGTCCTGCTTCGGGAGCAAGGTTGTGACCGTTTTGGATTCACCCCCAATCGTAGGCGTGATCGACCCAGTAACCGCAGTGTATGCAGTCAGCTTCAACGAGCCGGTATTGATACCGTTCGGGTTTACGACGAGTGTATAGGTGCCCGCCGTAGTGAACTTTACCGGACCCTCAATCCCGTTACCAGGAAACCGTTGTTCGGTGACTTTGCCACCTTCGAACTTCAGCCATTCCAAGTAAATTTCTTTACTAAAGGACGCAAATTCGCTTACTTTTACCGTCACTTCCTCGCCTGCGGCGACCGACACCGTGTATGTCGCTTTCTGGCCCGGCGCGGACAGAGACACCGACTTGGACGACCCTTCGACCGTCGGCGTTAGCGTTCCGCCCACAGGATCGGCATAGTACGGTGTAATTTCGAGTTTGCCGGTACCTTCAGCACCAGGCACGATCAGCACCGTATAAGTCCCCGACGTCGGCAACGAGACAGGTTCAAGCAGCACTTCTTCGCCGCTGAAAAACCCTCTGCTGCCGACCTCTTCACCATGTGGAGCGAACACATAGATTTTCCCTGACGCGATCGTGATATTCTTCAGGACCGCCGAAAGCATTTCGCCGCCTTTCACTTCAACGGTCGCCAGCCCGACGGTTTTCGCAGACGTGATATTCAGCGTCGACGCACTGCTCAACGTGAGATTCGCAGTAGGCCCGATCTGCGCCGTCGTATACCCCGAAGGAGGTATATACAAATACGGACCCACAACCGACCCCTGCGGCGTTGAAATCAACACCTTTCCACTAGAAGTCGCTTCAGGCACCACAAATTTCAGCGAGGTACTCGTTGCGGAACTCACTTCAGCCATCGTCTGATTGACCTGAACATCGTCATCCGCAGTGTGCGTTTCAAAATTTGTTCCCGTGACAGTCACCACGGTGCCAGCGGCAGCGACCGACACAGAGAGCGATGTGATCGTCGGCGCCCCCGCAGCTGAGCTACTAACCGTAAAGCTCTGCGCACTCGTGACCGGCCCTTCAGTCGTCGTCTGCACCGTCACCGTACCCGTCGTCGCACCCGACGGAACTTTTACAGCCAACGTATCCGCAGTCGCAGCCGAGACCGTCGCCGCCGTACCGTGGAACTTGACCGTATCGTTCGCAGGCGTCGTCGAGAAACCAGTACCCCAGATATCGACCGTTTCCCCGACTGCGCCTTTCGTCGGTTCAAGCTGGATGATCGACAGTTTCGTCGACGATTTGCGCGCAATCGACGAAAGATTGCCAGCCGCGTCCCACGTGTAGAAAGCGTATTCGGCTTCCGGTTTGATCACCGCGCTCAAACGGTTGTTGGGTGTGTAGAAATAGCGGATCGCGGTGCTCGGCACTGAGGCCGAGGCCGACGGGACAACCAGACACGCGGTCGCAAATAGCGCAATAGCAAAGGCACCAAGAGATCGGATGGCATACAATCCATGCCACAGTGCCACGCCCCACAACTTTCCCCCACTCATCGCGCTCCCTCCTTGTTCGGTTGTTTGCTACACCCCGGCGTCGCTGCCTCCAGCATTACGAAAGATGTAACTGCGTGCGTTAAATGAACTCTACTCAGCATATGTCTGAGAAAGAAAGCCGTGTTTCTCACTAGGCGATGCCGATCACTCCTCATGAGGTCGCCGGCCATATCTTGCCCACCTCGGTCGGACGCAATCCGATGACGCCAGCGCCGTGCAACTCGTCGTCACGTCGATATCCGAGCCGCGCGGACACCCGATCCGCGGTGGAGATCAGGTGCGGGCCGAGTGCATCCTCCAGCTTCGCCAGCGAGATCATCGACGGGTGCGCGTCCATTCCCACGGCCGCGACGACCTCGCAGGAGGCCGAACGGATCGGTACCGCGATCGAATACAGGCCGGGTGCGAGCTCATCTTTCGCAGCGGCAAGGCTCTGCTCACGGATGCCCTGCAGCTCCGCTCGCAGCGCGGTCTTGCTGGTGATCGTGTTCGGCCCGCGCCGAGTGAGCGTCATTTCTGTGATGGCGCTCCGTTGCTCTCGGTCGGGCAGGTGCGCGAGGAGCAGCTTGCCGACGGCGGTGCAATAGGCGGGAAGCCTCGAGCCCGGTGCCTGGCCGAGGTCGATCAAGCGCTGGCCACGACGGCTGCCGCGCTGACGATCCACGAGTAGAACCTCAGGCCCGTCGAGCACCCCCACAGCTACCGCGAACCCACTCCGCATGCCTAGCTCCTCAAGGTAGGGCCGAGCATGCTCACGGAGGCTCGTGCTGTTCAGCGCCGACATTCCCAGGTCGATCACCCCGAACGTCAGGCTGTACTTGCGCCGCGCGACCTGCGCCATGTACCCCAGCGCTACCAACGTGATCACGTAGCGATGCGTGGTCGAGCGACTCATCCCGAGCTCGTCCGCGAAGTCGGCGATCCCCCACACCGGACGCGCCGGCGTGAAGCATTCGAGGATCGCCAGCCCGCGCTCCAATGACTGCGAGTACCGTGGCTCCCGTAGGTGGGGAACGGGCTCGCGCCATTCCCCGTCGGAGTTCGGGGCCAGGAACGCCTCGGGGGCCTTCACCGAGGGCATCGCCGTCTCCGAGCCCTCTTGGGCAGTCGCACGCGACGGTACATGCGCGTGCGCGGATTTTGCTCCAGCAACCCCACCGCGGGCAGGGTGTGGATGTCGCCCCCGAGGGGGCAGCGCCGCCCCCGACGACGCTGCCGCCGCACCGCCAGGGTGGGTGCCTCGGGGTACCCCTGCCTCGCGCGCCCGGGCGGCGCGAAGGTCTCTCCACGGCTCCTGCCGGCAGCGTCCACGTATGCAGAGCGCCGCACGTGGCGACGCTCTGCGCTTCCCTGGGCTGGGGATTTGCCGTGGCCTGTGCCCTTGGACCGGCCATGGTCGGACCTATTCATCACTCGCGATGGTGGCGTCAGGGGGGCCGTATGCCTAGAAATCCGTTTCTTGAGAAACAGAAACATTCGCCATGCAAAGAAATCGTTTCTTCGCAAATCGAAACGGTCTGCCGCGGCGCCCGGATCTACGGCCGGCGCTCACGCAGGATGACTCGCCCTCCGGCGTGGGGGACGAGGATCGCGCTGCGCCATCGCGGGCGCTCGATGCGCCTGCTTGCGGGCAGCACACGCCTGGTGGCGAGCACCTGCCGCAGGATCGTCTTGACCTCCATGAGAGCGAAGTGCCGGCCGAGGCAGTGCTTGCGGCCTCCTCCCCAGGGGAGCCATGTGCGTGGCTGCTGTGTCTCCTCCAGGAAGCGCTCTGGGCGGAACTCGTGGGGGTTGGGGTAGAGATCGGGGTTGTGGTGCATGAGGTAGGTGCAGCCCACAAGATGCGCGGGAGGGCGGTAGGTCCAGCCGCCGACCTCGATTGGCCTGACGACCTCGCGTGGGATGGCGAACAGGAAGACCGGCTTGTGGCGCAGCGTCTCGTGAACCGTCGCGGTCAGATACTCCTCGTCCGTTCCGCTGTCGATCTCCTTGATCAGGCGGTCCTGCACGTTGGGGTTGTGCGCCAGGAGCTGGAACGCCCAGGCGAGCTCTCCCGTGGTCGTCTCGTGCCCGGCCAGAATCATCGACATGAGGTTGTCGCGGATCTGCCGGTCGGTCATCGGCGAGCCATCCGGGTTCTCCGCGGAGAGCAACATGTCGAGCAGGTCGCCTTGCGGGCTCTCGGTTTCTGCGCGTCGCTGGCGCATGATCTCGTAGATCAGACGGTCCACTTCGGTGCGCCGCTTAACGAACGTTCTCCAGCTCTTGTGCCAGCCCGGCAAGTGACGTACCTTCGGCTCCTGCAGGACGACGCTGAGGGTCACCGCCAGCATGTCCATCAACTGCGCATGTAGCGGCCGCAGTGCGTCGTCTCCCTCTCCGAAGATAGCCTTCAAGATGACTCGCAAAGTGAGCGCGCGAATCCGTGGATCGAGAGGGACAACCGTGTTCAGTGGCCAGGACGCAACCTCGCGCTCGACGATGTCGGCGAGGATCGTGGCGTGATCGGCGACCGTCCGCTGGTGAAAGGCGGGCGTGATCTTCCTGCGTGCGCAGATGTGCTCGTCCTCGTCGAGCAGCATGAACGAGCGCTCGCCGATCAGGGGGGCGATCACGTTCGCGCCGGCGCCCGGATGCAGGTAGCTCGGGTCGCCGGACAGAACCGATCGTATGTCGTCCGGGCTCGCGAGAAATACCAGTGGTGGCATGTCCAGGGTATAGACGGTGAATCGATCGCCCAGACGCTCGTGACATTTTGCGATATAGGCAGCTGGCAGCCACCGGCAGCACAGTGTCTGGTAGGTCACTGGAAGACGCCTGCCGGGGGGCAGTTCGCGTTTGAGGCGGACCATCAATGACGATGAAACAGTGAACGACATTTGTATCTCCTTGTTATGTGTTTTATGCTGAGCGCAGGCCATAGGCAGTTCGCCATAGACGCAGAATGGGGTGCAGGACACGAGTGAGCGATCCGCCGGAATCGACAATGCGTCTTGTTGTCTGGCGCATTGCGGGAGTCAGCGCGCTGTCCTTCGACAGGTACATCGCGAACATGCTGGCGGCGATCAGGATGTGCTTCTCACCATTTTTCAGTGAGCGGGCTTCGTGTAGACAGCGCCGTATAAACATGCAGAGATGGCGGGTCGCCAGCTCAGGCGTCTGGTAATGAGCTATGTAGCTGTGGTCGCCGTTGGCGGCGTCTTCGATCTGGTCGACGTAGCTGTCGAGCATCGCCGCCAGAGCCGAGGCCCAGGGGAAGTAGGCTCTGGGCGTCCGTGATATCTCATCGCTGGTGGGCGCTGGTTCACTGGCGAGCGCGAGCAGCGCGAAGATGGTGAGGTCGGTGCTGGCCGCCGCACTGAGCTCGAACCACATCGCCTCGCGTTCTGATGGGAACTCTTCGGCGGCCCAGGCTTCGAGCATCGTGTCTCGGTGCAGCGGATTGGGGTCGTGATTAATTGCACACACCTGACCCCTGAACGCCTCTCGCGCGAGGAGATGGCGGACGCGCTCATATGAGGGCAATCGAGCGCAGTTCTCCCTGCATACGCGGACCAGCGCGTGTAGGTAGCCGCCGTCGTCGCGCCATGGGTTGTGGCGGTAGTAGTCGGAGATCGGCCGCGCCGGATCGAGCGCGTCGACGAGGGCAAGGTGCATCTGCCTCCCGTTTGCCTGGCCGGCAGCGGCGCCGCGCTCGTTGACGCTGTCCAGGAAGTCCCAGATGATCTCGTAAGCGACGAGCAGTCGAAGCAGGCTCGGGCTGCGAGCACGGGGCAGGATCGAGAACAGGGCAGCGCCGTCGATGTGCCCGCGCTTGGCGGCGAGCGCGCTCAGCGCGTCCTGGCGAATTGGCGCATCGGGGATCTTGCGAGCCAGAGCCCGCCAGTGACGCACCTCCTGGGCGACGACGGGCAGTCCCCATGTCAGCTCTCGCGTTACGGCGGCGCTCAGCGCTTGGAGCTGGTGAGCGGAAAGCGGAGCCGGATCAGATGTGTTGTCGGTAAAGCTGCCTCGGCATGATTCAGTACGCTGGACTGGTGGTGTTCGGGGGTACACGCACTACGAGATAGCCAGGCAATGCGACAACCGCAAGAGCGATCACACAGACGAGTCCGAAGCTCGAGATCGCAGCGAGGCCTTCGATGCTGAAAACGATCGGAAAGCCAGTTACGGTCGCCAGGAAATGACTGCCGAGGAGCTGGGCGTAGAGGCCGAAGATCGCACCGATTGAGCAGCCGGCCATGAGCAGGACCGCGGCTTCGCACAGCAGCCATCGCCACAGCACTCCCTCTTCGTAGCCGTGGCACTTGATGAACGCGATCAGATCGCGGCGCTGCCAGATCATGGCGCCCATCGCGCCCACCACCGCGAGCATCGCGGCGATCAGAACGAGCAGCCTGATCTGCGTCAACCGGGAGAGGCCCTGGGCCGCCACGGCGTAGTGGCGCTGCTCCCGTTCTGTTGCGGTTTCCACCGCCAGACCAGGCTCTGACGCAAGCGCACGTCGAACGAGGGTGCGCACGGCCGTGGCGGAGGCACCCGCGGCGGTCTGGATCTGGTATGCGCTCGGGTCGCTGTTCGCCCAGGCCCGCGCATAGCTGCTCGAGCTGAGCACGATCGCGCCCGGCGGCCATCCGAGGTTCGTCGTCAAAGCGGCGACCCTCAAGGTCAGCGGTCGCGGGGAGGGCAGCGTGAATGCCTCGCCGACGTGCAGGTGGTGTTCTTCGGCGAGTGCCTGCGAGAGCACCGCCCAACCTCCCTCGCGGACTCGCTCGGAGGCGAGAATCGGGTTGCCGCTGATCAGTTGCCCCACCGGAACAGGATGCCCGATGTCGCTCGACGGCGCAAGGATCCAAAGGCGACGGTCACCCCAGTTCAGGAAGCTGCCGCGGTACACCCCAAGCCGACCGATGCCTGGCAGGCGAGCGAGAGTGGCAGCATCCACAGCCTTGAACGGCGTAGTTGGCTGAATGCTCGATCTCCCGCTCGGTATCACCCATACGTCGGCGCTGGAATCAGTGCTCCGGATTGAGGATGCCAGGCCTCTTTCCAGGTTGGCCTGGGTGCCCTGGAACTCGACCACGCCGAAGACCGCGACGGCCGCAGTCGCGGCGATCGCCAGCGACCGCACTCGAGTCTGCGGCGTCTGAAGCTCAGTGACCGCGAGTGCAGAACCCACTCCATCAAGGAGATTCGACACATGCTTGAAGGCGCCCACCAGCCCATCGAACATGAACGGCAGTAGGCAGACCAGCGCGATGACGAGCGCTATGTTGCCGACGACTGCCGCCTGCGTGTCTGCAACCAAGATGACAGTCGTGAGGATGAGGCACAGCAGGCCGACGATGAGCCGCGCCACGATCCACGTTCGTCGATGATCCGCCGAGTCCGGCGGTGGCTGCAGGGGGCGGGCGAGAATCTGGCGGACGGGCCATAGCACCCCCACGATCGCCGCCGTCATCCCGGCGGCGACGGCCAGGGCCACGCTCTGCCAAGTGACGATCCGATTGTTTCCGACCGGGAACGCGGACGCGAGATAGCCGGGGGTGGAACGGAAGACCGCGATCGACAGTATGTCCCCGAGCACCAGCCCAAGGATGCAGGCAAGCACGCCGATCACGGCGGCGTCGAACAGCAGGATCTCGACGGTCATCCAGCGGGTGGCGCCGTGGGGACGAACGTCTTCGATCAGCTTGCGCCGCGCTGGCACGGTGATGAGCATCGCGTTGAGAGCGAACATGAAGCCGACCAGGGCCACGCTCTGCCAAGTGACGATCCGATTGTTTCCGACCGGGAACGCGGACGCGAGATAGCCGGGGGTGGAACGGAAGACCGCGATCGACAGTATGTCCCCGAGCACCAGCCCAAGGATGCAGGCAAGCACGCCGATCACGGCGGCGTCGAACAGCAGGATCTCGACGGTCATCCAGCGGGTGGCGCCGTGGGGACGAACGTCTTCGATCAGCTTGCGCCGCGCTGGCACGGTGATGAGCATCGCGTTGAGAGCGAACATGAAGCCGACCAGGGCGCTGATGCCGGAGAACAGCTCCTCGCTCTTGCTCTCCGGCGCCACGGCGACCGTGAACAGCCGAGCCTCGAACTGGCCCGATACAAGATTGACGTGCCACGCTCCGGCGAGCCGGGCAAGCGCCGCATGCACCTCGGCGGCGCGCGCCGGGTCGAATCGCACGAAGATCCTGGTCAGCCTGCCGCTCATCCCTGTCAGGCGCTGGACGTAGCCGAGCGGCGCCATCGCGATCGGATTGTGGACCAGTCCGCCGATATCGCCTTCCTGCAGCGTCGCTCCGACCAAGGTTTCCACGAACCTCGCGCCGATTTGGAGCCTGACCGCCACAAGGGGGCCCGCGCCGATTTCGCTGGCGAGCGGAGCTGGCAGCGCGATAGCCTGCTGCGCGGAGAGCTGCTTTGCGGAGAAGCGACGCAGCAGAGGCCCGCTTGCCCGCACCGTGTGTGGGTCCACTCCGATCAGATCGACCGACCGTTCGCCGCCCGGCCCGATCAGGTTCACCTGGCTGTCGGCTATCGGCATCGCGTCCTGAACGCCGGGCAGGCGCCGCACTTCACCCAACAAGCGCTCCCCGAACCCTTCGGGGCCCCTGGCCGTGAGCTGCAGCTGTGCGCTGCCGACAAGCTGGCTGTCGAGCTGTGCCACGGAGCGAGTGAGGCTGGTGCTCGAAATCTGCGAGGCGAACAGCAGCGCCACGCCGACGGCGATCCCGAGGATCGCAAACCCCTCCTGCACGAGCACGGCTCTGGCTTCCAGCCGCGCTTCGTAGATGTAGCGGATGCCGGAAAGGCTGATCCCTGCCACGGTCAGGCTCCCTGTCGTGGTAGACCGATCGGCTCCGGTGTGTGGTCGGGCCTGTACTCCGTAAGGCGCCCGTCGCGCAGTTCGTGCACCTGGTCGGCGAATGCGGCCGCCTCGGGGTCGTGGGTGGCAAGCACGAGCGCCATCTCGCGCTCACGGCAGAGATCCCGCAGCAGCCCCAGGACCTCCCGTGTGCGCTGCGTGTCGAGGCTTCCCGTTGGCTCATCGGCGAGCACAAGCTCGGGATCGGTCGATAGCGCGAGCGCGATCAGCACCCGCTGACGCTCCCCCATCGAGAGCTGCTCCGTGCGATGCTGCAGGCGGTTGCCAAGCCCCAGCTGTCCCAGCAGCGGTTCGACCGTGGGCTGAGCCTTGCGCACGTTGGCAAGCAGGAGCTTCAGCGAGGCATTCTGGATCGCCCTCGCCCCGGGGATCAGATTGTGAGGCTGGCCGATGATCCCGAGCTGGTGCAGACGGTACTCATGGGCCTCCTTGCGGGACATCCCGAAGACGTCGCGGCCCGCGACCAGCACGCTGCCACCATCGGGCTCACGCAGCCCCGCGATCAGCTCAAGCAGCGTCGTCTTCCCCGAGCCGCTTGGGCCGTAGAGCGCGACGAACTCACCAGCCGCTACGGTCATCGACACTCCGTCGACGGCGCGGACCGGCTCGCCGCTGCCCACCTGGTAATGCTTGACTAGATCGCGTAGTTCGAGCACCTAAACGCAGCCTACGCCACGTGACCCCGGCTCTCGGCGCGTTCCGGGAAGGGGATGACCTCGCCCTCGCTGGTGAGCCGGCCGAACATCAGCTTCAGCGCGCCCTTGCGCGTGAGCGACCACACCCGATCGGCGAACAGCGCCGATTCGACGTCCGAGGTGCTCATCAGCACCCCGCACCGCGGATTGGACGCCTCCACCAGGGTGCGCAGCAAATCAGACGCCTCCTCTGTCCCACGACTCCCGAGCGCGTCAAGCAGATCGTCGATGACCACAATTCGCGGGTTGCCGGCGAACGCCCGCGCCAACCCGACCAGCACTCGCTGCCAGTTCGACAGATCCCCCCAAAGGCGACCCGCACACTCCCGCGCCCCGACGCGCTCAAGCGCCTGCGCCGCCGCCCGCTCGGCTCCTCGCCGTCCACACCCATGCAGAGCCAACGGCCACCCCACGAACTTCGACACCTTCACTTTCAACCTCGGCCCGTCGCGGTTGATCCACACGATCTCGTCTCCCAACAGCCGGCTGCGGCAGCGATCCTGTATGTCGGTCAGCTCCTGCGCGCCCAGCGTCACGCTCCCTTCGTCGGGGTACTCCAGCCCGGCCGCGATCTTCAGCAGCGTCGTCTTGCCCTCCAGCCGCGACCCGACGATCGCCACGACCTCTCCCGGGACGACCTCGAACGAGACATCCTCCAGCACCCCCATCGGCTGCCCACCACGCGAGTATCCCTTGTAAACGCGCTCGACCGACAGCACTTCAGGCCCCGATCAACCAGCGCCAGCGGCGGAGATTTCGTCGAGGAATTCTTCGAGCTCGTCACCCAGACACTGAAGGCGCTTGGCCATCAAACCCCACAGCTTTGCTTCGTCCTGCTTCTGGATGCCGCGCAGCCTGGTATTGAAGTCCACGGGCTTCCCTCGTGCACGCCTGAGCCGCTGTTCAGCCTTCACTTCGAGCTGTGCCGCGGCGAAGGCAGCCGTGTACGCCCGCTCCTCTTCGCGGACGATCCGAATCAGCGCAACGAGATCCTCGCGCTCGAGGAACTCCAGCTTGCACTGCAACGCGTCGCAAACCACGGGAGGCAGCTCGGTGTGGCGCAGCCATCCGCGGAAGACCTCAATGCCCTCGGACGTCGCCTCGTAGCGGTCAAGAGACGGTTCAACGCCCTTCTCGACCAGGCGCAAATAGCCTTTCCCCGCCAAGCCTCGCATGTTGTTATATGCAGAGCTTTTGGGGAATCGCGCTGAGGCGAACTGGTCATCCAGACGACGCGCGACACCCGACGCCGTGTCCTGCTGCTGGATCACCAAACCCAGGACCATCATCTGGGGGGTGAGTTTGCCCGAGCTGAATGCTGGCATCGGCGGCATACTACCCAAAGTTCGTAGCACACGTCCGGCCTGGTCGAATGGTCCGGCACTATAAACAGTCAACAGACTGACACACAGTCGGGCGCACAACCTTCCCTACCGCCGGGCCACCCCGAGTCAGAAACATTTTGTGGCAACTGCAGCGCACCAATAAAGGCGAACCAGGAGTGCGCCCGCGATCAGCACCGACGTTGCTACCCGCCATCCGCCCGGAGGTTCTTCGGGAAGGGGATGACATCGGCGTCGCCCGGGGGCCCGTCGGACATCAGCTTCAGGGCGCCCTTGCGCGTGAGCGAGAACACCCGATCCGCGAACAGCGCTGATTCGATGTCGGAGACGCTCATCAACACCCCGCACCGCGGGTCTGACGACTCCACAAGGGTGCGCAGCAAATCAGACGCCTCCTCCGTCCTGCGGCCCCCAAGCCCGTCAAACAGATCATCGATGACGACGACCTGCGGGCTGCCAGCAAACGCGCGCGCGAGCCCCACCAGAACCTGCTGCCAGTTCGACAACTCCCCCCACCGACGACCCACACACTCCCGCGCCCCAACCAGCTCGAGTGCCTGCACCGCCAGCCGCTCCGCGTGCCGGCGCCCATCCATCGCCAGCGGCCACCCCATAAACCTCGACGCCTCCACCTCCAACTCCGGGCCCTTACGATCGACCCACACGATCTCACGCCCCAACATCCGGCTGCGGGCCCGATCCCCCAGGTCGGTCAACCGCTGAGCGCCCAGCGACACGCTCCCTTTGTCGGGGCGCTCCACGCCGGCCGCGATCTTCAGCAGCGTCGTCTTCCCCTCCAGCCGAGACCCGACGATCGCCACGACCTCTCCCGCAACGACCTCGAACGAGACGTCCTCCAGCACTCCCGTCCACTCCCCTCCACGCGAATAGCCCTTCCACACCCCCTCCAACACCAGGTCACCATCACGCGCCTCCACGGCTGTAGGGTACTGCCCCTCGCCTGACCACTCGGCGACCAACCCACGTGGCACGTACCCGATTTCAGGCGCCCGATGCGCGATCTACAACTGGTCATCTTCGACTGCGACGGCGTCCTCGTCGACAGTGAGGCGATCTCCAACGACGTGCTCGCCCGCGCACTGACCGCAGAGGGTCTGCCGACCACGCTGGCAGAGGCCCGACGCGACTACCAAGGCCTGCTACTGGCCGATGTCGTCTCGCAGGCGCAGGCGAAGCTCGGGCGCTCGCTCCCCGCGGATTGGCTTGAGCGATTCGAGCGCGATCGCGCAGAGGCGTTTCACCGAGATCTGCAGCCTGTGCCTGGGGCCGCCGAGGCGGTGCAGCGCATCAGCGCCGCGGGGGTGGCCGTATGCGTGGCCTCGCAGGGCAAGGCTGAGAAGACGAAGCTCACGCTCGGGCTGACCGGCCTGCGCCATCTCTTTCCGGGCAAGGCGCTGTTCTCGGCCTACTGCGTGCCGCGCGGCAAGCCGCACCCCGATCTCTTTCTGCACGCCGCAGCGGTGATGGAAGCCAAGCCCGCTCGCTGCGCGGTCGTGGAGGACACGGCCTCCGGGGTCATCGCGGCGGTAGCGGCCGGGATGCACGCCCTGGGCTACGTCGCCGACAGCGACGAGCCGGCGCTGCGGCGGGCCGGCGCGGAGGTGCTGCGATCACTGGAAGAGCTGCCGGCGCTGCTGGGGTTGGGCTGATCTCGCCGAGCAGGCATTGCTCGGGTCGGCTACGTGAGGCTGGAGGGCAGTCGCAGTCCTCCGGTTGATCCTCATGCATCGTGCGAGCTCACTCGTGCTCCAGCCGTCTTTGAGCTGCCGCCCTGGCGCACGACCAGTTGGCGTACAACCGCCGGAGCTGCTTGGCGTCCGGCAGGCGGGGCTCGTCGAGCCCGTGAAGCCGACTGGCGTGCCGCACGATGTGTCGCCATCGCAGGTAATCGCTTTGGGTCGGCCACGCACCTATCTCCGACTTGCAGCGCGCAATTGCGAGCAGTGCGTCACGACGCGTGTAAGGCAGACAAGCAGCGGTGCGAGCCTCGCGGCTCGTGAACCGCAGTTGGCGGCGAGGACGGTCGGGCTCTGTCGCAGCAGCCACTGCGCCGAGCCAGGAGCCATAGGCCTCGCGGAGCTGAATACGGCTGGGCCACTCCTCGCCGTCGACAGCTCGCTGGGCGCGCTCCGTTTCATACTCTTCGCCGAGCGGGATCCGCGCCAGCGTATACGTAACCATCTGAATGAGCAGCCCGAGTCGCTGATCTCGCAGGTCGGATGGTAGAGGTATGGCCAGCGACTGAGCAATCAGGGCGTGCAGCTCACGCAGCGTGTCCTCCTGGACGCCGGGGAGGATTGCACGGATCACTTTCACAGTCTCGTAGCTCATCCTGTGGTGCTCCTCGCGCGCAGGGTCACCATGACGTGCTCGAAGGGATCCGAAGCCTCGAGCGCAGCGTCGGCGGCCCGCACGGCCGCATCCCAGCCGCCGAAGCGCTCTTGAACGTCGCGTTGGCTGGGCGGATAGCCGGCCTTGGGATCATCGATCCGCTTCCGACGCCATTGGCTGTAGGCATCTATCGCCATACCCCGTCCAAGTTCCGTCGCGGCTACGCACAGCCACCTGGCGATATGCGCGTCAGATACTCGGTCGACTCCTCCCCCGTAGTAGTCCGCGGCCTCCCGTGGTGAAATGAGTCCGGCAGCCGAGAGCGCACGCGGCCATGTGCCAAACCGGTCACTGATGATTTTCCATTCGGGTGGCGGAGCCAGGGCTCGGCGCCGTCGTTTGTCCTCGAGATGGGCGCTGCGCCACTGCATGTACTCCCGCGCACTCAGAATTCTCGTTCTACCAATCTCGTAGGCCGCTGCCTGTACCGCGCTCACACAGGCTACGAACGAGTCTTCATTGTCCTCCTCGGCGAGGCGACGGGGCACCTGCTCGAGACCCGCGGCGATACGCGCACGTGGGTAAGAGCCAAAGCGGCCGATCAAGTCGCGGCCATCGATCAGCAGGGCTGGCCGATCTGGGTTCGTTACCTGCTGTGCGAGAGCCCACATGCGGTATTCGTCGTAGCCAAATTCGGTGTTCAGCTCGCGCGCGCAGCGTCGCAACTCCTCCAGCATCTCGTCGTCCGACAGCACCGGCCGTTGGTGCGGCAAGCCGCCTTCGGTCTGCTCACCCACCGATGCCGCCCCGGAAGTGGAGGTTCCCGTCGCGCGTACGCGCGATCCGCCCGAGCTGTTCGCAACGTACGTCGTCGAGGACGACGGGACGGCGCGCTTCGGATGCCCCCCGGGCCGAGGCCTATCACGACACTTGGACGCCGTCCGTCGCTGGCTCTCCCCACCCTGGCGCACCACCTGCTCCGCCAGGTGGGCACTCTCGCCGCACATGCCACGCAGCTGGCCGTCGATCATGCCAAGCAACGCCCGTCGCTCGTCCGCCGGCAGGTCCCTGACAACGCCGAACAGGACCATCGCCAGCGGATCCACCATCTTCTCGTCGTGCATGGAAAGGCTCCCCTCCCTTCTCGTTTACCGCAGCGGCACGACAACCCTTCCTCATCTGTCGATGCTCCTTATAACGAGTGGCATGATAGCGGTCCTCCGGACAGACTCTCCCGCGTGCCCCCGATCTCCGCGATCCACGCTGCGTTCGGGGAAGCACTGCGCGAACTGCGCAAAGAACGCGGCATATCGCAGGAAGGGCTCGCGCTCATAAGCGGCCTCAATCGTGGCTACTACGGCGGGATCGAGCGCGGCGAGCGCAACGTGGCCCTCGCCAATATCCACAAGCTGGCCGCCGCCCTGAACCTCCCTCCGTCCGCGATCCTCGTGCGCGCCGAGCAGGTCGCGGCTCGTAGCACAAGCGAGCCACGCTCCACCCAGTAGCGCCTCCCCGCCCTGCCTCTGAAAATTGAGGGGAGGGAAAGCCGGCCCGAGCTGCGATAAGGGCCATGAGCACCAGATGGCCACTCGACGGCACATCCCGCACACCATGACCCGAGCCGTTGGCGAGCGATGAGCGAGCCGCTCTCCGAGGGCCCCCAGCAAGGGCTCGCGTGGCTCTGGGATTACACGAAGGAGCACGGCGTTGCGTCCCCTCCTTGGTTCTTTCGAACCGCAAGCGGCTTCAGGCTCGGCGCATGGGTGGCGCGACGACGCAAGGTACGTGGCGATGACTTACGGCTCGATCTGCTGCTCGAGTCCCTTCCGGGCTGGACGTGGGCCAGCCCCCACGACAGGGCGTTTGCGGAAAAGCTCAAGCTCGTCACACAGCTGATAACCGACGGGCGCCCGATACGTGATCAGCAATTGCGCACGTGGATTCACAAGCAACGCGGTGCCGCAAAAAAAGGGGAACTCTCAGAGGAGCGGCTCGCAAAGCTACAAGCGGCAGGCATATTTGCTTTGCATATGCACAGCAACCAACCCCAACATATGTGCAAAATGCGTACCCAGGAGTAATTACCCGCACATCTACGTACACCTACCCATCTGATGTGCAAAGTATATTGAGTATATGATCCAAAAAGGGACCACAGTCATGGACGATAACTTGCTCGACGCAGCACATAGGGCGCTATTCGCGGCCGTCGGCAGGAGGAACCAGGAGTTCCCAGAACTTCGCCAGCTAGGTGAATTTCTGAATCGCTACGTCTCGGCCGCCGTCGTGATCGACGGACAGAGGATCGAGTATCCAAACCCAATCGATCGCGACTCCTTTCGCTACGCCATCGGCAAAGGCCAGCTTCGGAACAACAGGATCAAGCCCTATCTGTTCTATGACCTATACGAAGAAGCTGTGATGCGGGGCGGAGCGACGAATGCCGTTCTTGATCCCGAACTTCTGCACGACGTCGTGCCCACGAGCTGGGTGCCCATCCTCGCAGCCCTGATAGCCGAGGGCCCCGATATTGCGGCCAGGCGCGCCCAGGCCGCCATCTTCGACTACTCGAGAGAGCGTGTATTGAAAAACCGGCGACGAGCGGCTGGACAGCGCTCCCGCTCGATGGTGCAGATAGTAGTGTCCGAGGCCAAGTGCGTATTGCAGATCATCCATGACCTACGCGCGCTTCCGGCCTGCCGGCATTGGACTCATGTTCCGGAGTTGCGTAGGCCAAATATGCCGGAAGGTGGCTACCAAACCATCGCGCCACGTCCTGAGACAGTACGTCACGCGCTGCAGGACATCACGGCTTCCCTTCACGAGCGCCTTGGCGTCAACTCGATCGACGATGAGCTCCGCGTGATCAGCGCACTATCCGACAATCAAATCGCCCGCCGCGGATTGTGGCGCCCCGCGCGCGACCGCGCGATGTTGGTGCTGATGGTCCTTACCGGAGGCAGACGCACCGCTCTGGCCAGGCTCCGTCGAATGGACTATGTCTGCGATCATGAGGGGCCCCCGCCCGATTGTCGACGAGGCGCAGCATTGGATCTACGTCCCAGGAAGGGGAAGGACCGTGAGGAGGTGCGTCGCAAGCCCATCCCACACGGGGCAGCGCTCGTGCTTGATGTCTATCTGACATTGATGGACCGAACAATCAAAGCGCACGGACATCCCCAGCCTCCACCCAAGGCTCCACTGCTCGTGGCCGAACCATCCCATTTTATGAAGCAGGTGCGAGAGGATTGGCTTTACAGGCGTGTCGCCGGCGCACCCAAAACGCGTGCATTGGTACCGCGCGACACGCGCCACATAGATGTGCCTCTCACCGACCAGGAGCACGCCCATTGCGGATACACGCCCCATGAGTACCGTCACTTCGCGGATCAACTCGCCGAGCGCAGCGGAGAAATCTGGAACAAGCGCTATCCAGCAACCGGTGCGGAAGCGAATCCACCCATCCCATACTACGCGGCGGCTCTTCTCGACAATGGAGGCATCGATAACGACCTACGTGCGCTCTATGGAGATCGATGCGCCCCGGCGATGCTCGAAGTCGTCGCAGGGCGTGCCGCCGAGATCGGCTGGGAGCTCCTCACTACGGACCTGGGAATGCGAAAACGCCCGGACCTCGCTGCATACGAACGTGAAATGACTCGTCTCCGCACGATCGAAGATGACGAGCGACGGCTGGAGAAAAACGCGCAGAAGCTCCAAGCGCGTTACACCCGCTGCGGCCAGCGAACACCACGCGCACCGAAGGACGACCGCATCGACGAGATCCTGCGCCGCCAAGAGGAGCAACTCGCCGCGATCGACGAACTCAAGGAGATGGTGCTGGAGAGCTCGAGGATCACTCACGAGCTCGTCACGGTGTCCCGCCGAAAGGCCGACACGATCATCAAGGCGGACAAGTTCCGCTTCGATCAGACGACCTGGTTGCCAATCCCGGACTCAGAGCCACCAGGCGCCGAGCAGGTGGATTGGGATGCAATCGACAAAGGCAAGCTCGGGAAGGCGTTGTTGCCGACCGACACTCCGATGGGGGTTCGAGACTGGGTGACCTTCCACGAGTTCTGCCTGATCGCGGGCCTCGAGGCCCGCTCCACCTTGACGCGCTGGGCCAAAGGCGAACACATCCCGACACGCAGGGACAAGCGTCCGTGGGAGCCCGGGTTGGTCCCGATCGACACCTCGCTCGGGGTCAACTACCGGCGCATCTGGGTACCAGGCGTGCACGAGGCGTTCTGGCGTACCTCCCTCATGCGTGAGCAGTTGGCCGAAACCCTGTCCCACTGGCCGCTGGAGCAGGGATGGACGACCAAGGAGGGGGAGCCGACCGAGCGTTGCCACGCGCCGCATCGCATCTCACCAGCACGACTTCAGCTAGTCGAGCTTGAGGCAGCCTGATCTACAAGGGCGTAGAGACCAGGGCGGCAAGTTCGACATACACGTGCTTGCCGAGCTCGCCGCCTTGCACACGCCGTTCGGTTAAGGCGATTACTTCGTTGGGATCGAGGCGTACTGCGGCTTCCGATGAGACATCCCGCAACTCGCCCCGATCCACCATCGCACAAACCTCAGCCTCCCCCACGCCCAGGACCCCAGCAACTTCCGCCGGAGCGAGCATCAGCCGCCGCGCTTCGACTCTGACACCGTCTATGACCACATGGGGCACGGCGAAAGACACTATCCAGCCGGACAACGAGACGTAGCGCGAGCACCGGCCGGCGTTAGCGGCCGGAGCCTGTCAAGAGGGGGCTCGCTCGATCCTTGCACGCAGGAGCATGAGTGAGGGACCGGCGCGCTCGCATTCAGGCGAAGCGGAACGGGTTGAGAGCCACAACCAGATTTCTGCTCGTCGTCCAAGGCGGGAGCATCGTTGCGGCCAGCTTGAGCGCCTCCTTCGTCGCCCAGAGTGGCGGCTAGCGCCGTGCATCTACGCGCCTGCACTCGCGCAAAAACGGCAGTGCAGAACCGGCGCGTCGGCGGTCCACACAAGCCCCACACCACACCTCCAAGTCGACGCTTTCGCGGCGGATTTCCCCAGCGCACGGCCGAGCGCGTCACCATGGACGCCATGTGGGGCACATTCATCCTCGAGGTCTACCGACGGCAGCACGCGCGCGACGTTCGCGACGCCATGGAGCGAGTGCTCGGCCTGGAGTCAGCGTCGAGCTGGTCGACTGGCGGCGTGTACGTGTTCTGGAACCCGGACACGCGCGAGCCCCTCTACGTGGGAATAACCGGGGACCTGCCGGAGCGCTTCGCCCAGCACAACGGACTACGAGGCTGCCCAGCGTCCGGCTGCAAGCGCGACCAGATCACTCAGTACTTCGCTGAGGAGTGCGACTGGCTTGGCTACACCGTGATCGCGCTGTCATCGCTGAGCCAGCCGAGCACGCGCCGACAGCGTGACTCGCTCGGTCTTCGGGATCCCGAGCTCATCGAGCTCAACGAGGCACTCTCCGCTGAAGCTCTTGACGAGATCCGCGCGTTGGAGGGCCGCATGATCGCGCTCTACGCTCAGCAGTTCGGAAAGCCACTCCGCTGGAACACCTCACCCGGCCGTCTCTCGCGCGTCTCACCGAGCGCCGAAGACGGCACGCTCGCCACCGCCGTCGGCGCGCTCGACTGCCTGCTCCAGGCCCGCAAGACGATCCGCCGGCTCGCTGAAGACCCCGAAGCGATGATGTTTGAGGAGCACCTCCACGGTGCCCGTATCACTGCGGTGCGCGCGGCGATTCTCAACGGCCAGGGCTTCCGCAACGACCGGCTGCGCCGCATCTTGGACGCAGCTGGGCGGCGCCGTTCATCGGCGACGAGATCCTGAAGAGCGGCTACCTCGATCAACGCAACCCCGTGACGATCGGCCCAGTGCTGGACGCACCGGAGGAGGATCAGGAGCCGTCCTTCCGCGAGGAGTCGAGTAACAACTGATTCAGGACTCGGCGGTGCCGCCGCTTTCCGCGTCCTCAACTGCAGCGGCATCGGATCCCGGTGCGGGTCCACTGGGCTCGGCGACGACCGTCTCCGCGGTCAGGCCCGCCGCCTTGAGCAGCTGCGCGAGACGTCCGATCTCGCTCGGCGCCGGCGTCGTCGTCAGTCGCTCGAGCATCTCGCCCCACATCTCCTGCAGCGTCAGGAAACCGATCGAGCAGCCGCTGAGGTTCGCCGAGATCGTCGGGTCGCTGTCCCACGCGGCGGCATCGCCCTTCAAGCGGGTTACCGCGATCCGGTAGTCGAAGTCGCCCTGACCGGTCCGCTCCTGGATCGCCTGGCGGAACGCCTCGCTCCACTTCGGGATCCACAGCTCGCAGCGAGCTGTCGAGCAAGACCGCGGTGGCTGAGGCGGCGAGGCCGCTGTCGCCTCGTTGGGATGGTGCAGCGGGGGGTTAGATCTTGCCCGCGCCTGAGGCAACCTCGACGCGTGCGCCATCCTCCTCGGAGAGGAGTCGCAGGATCGAGACGATGAGCGCGGCAGCATTCGCCGCTACCCCAGCATCGATCCGAGTCGCCGTGTGCCGGTGCTTGGCAGTGTTCGCCTGCGCGTAGGCGGCGTTGACCAGCTTACGGATGTTCTCGCCCTCCTTGCCAGGAACTACCCGGCGCACGAAGTACGAGATCCGCGCCTTGGCGTCGTCTGCGCCTGGCTCCTCCTCGCCATCTGGCAGGTCGGTCTCAGCATCAAAGACGACATACCCCAACGACGTGAGGAGCTTCACGCATTGGAGGCCTACACCGTTGTAGGCGTCTGCGTCCTTTGCCTCCCTGAAGAGCCGCTGAAGCCGCTGGAGCTGCGCGTCGATCTGAGGCCACCCCGTGGGGCCGCCGTCGCCTACGCCCTTAGCCAGCTCATGGGTCGCCTGCTTGAGATCGGCGAGGGCCTCACGGATGGGCGCAAAGAGGCCAGCCACATAGACGCGACGGTCGCTGTATTTGGGCATGTCGCCCTGACTCCAGCGACCATGCCACGTCCAGAGGTCCGGGTACCTGTTGGGGTAGTCGATGCCGAGCCGCTTCAGAGCAGCGCCGAGCGCGCGGTGCTCACGCTTGTAGCTCGCATCGACCTTCTTGATTTCAGGCCCGCCGGTCGCCACGCTCACCATGACCCCGGAGACACTGTCCACGAGCATCTCGGCTGCTTGAGCGTCGGACATGGATGAGTCGCCGCGCCGGATGGCATCCACCTCGTCTCGTGCTGCTGCCTCGCCGCCGTCGTCAAAGGGATCGAAATTCATGGGGCCCGCCCCGGCGCGCTCGCTGCGCGAGTGCCGCCATAGTCGCGAAGATACGTGCACGCGCTTGGTCGGGCTCCTCGTTCCATGTCCGTGAGAGGGCGAGCACGGTCTGCGGGATATCGCTCGGCTGGCTCGCGCGGCCGGCGATCTTCGTGTACGGTCCGTCGGTCTCGGTCACGACGCGGTCAGGCGGGACCGCTGCAAGCACCCGCAGGCCGCTTCGCGAACGTAGCATCGTCATGTTGACCGAGAAGTAGAAGCCAGCGTCGAGCGCGGCATCGATGTGGCCCAGGGCACCGGTGTACCAGTGAAGGATCGCGGTTACGTGTGCGTCGGCTAGACGCTCGATCGTCTCCGCCTCTGCGCCGCGAGAGTGCACTGTCAGGATCTTCGTTCGGATTCGGGGTTGTCCGAGTAGGTGCTCGAAGAGCTTGCGCTGCTCACGCAGCGTCGAGCGGCCATCGCGCGAGCCGTCGAGTCCGACCTCGCCGACATAGTCGGTGCGATCGAGCAAGCGGGTAAAGAGCGTCAGCTCCAGCGCCGTCGCGAGCCGCGCGCGAAGGGGGTGCATCCCGAGGGCGAGGCGCACGGTCGGACGGCTGCCGAGGCGGAGCGCGAGGCGTTGGTAGGCGGAGGGGAGCTCGGTCACCGCTACCACCACGACCCCGGACGTGTTTGCGTCGCGGAGGATCTCCGTGGGACGCGGGTAGCGGTCCAGGTGGCAGTGACTGTCGATGAAACGAGGGTCAGCCAACGCGGGCGCGGATGTGGGGCGAGCCGCCATTGGTCAACCAGGCTCGCAGCTCTTCACGTCCCCGGCGATATACGTCGAAGAACGCGCGCGTCTCGCCATCGGGGATGCGGCCGTTGCGCAGAACGTCGGTCACGCGCGCGGGTTGGCCGAGACGGGCGAGCAGTGCGCGCAGATCACGCCCGGACTTCCGGTCTGTCCGCGTGAGTAGCGGAACGTCGGTGAGGGCGTCCCTGTCGTACTCGCCCGCATCGTCGAGTCCGACACGGTGAAGGGAGGCGCGGCGTACCAGACACGGGTAGCAGTATCCACAGTTGCCCTGTCGGCCGTGGTGCCAGCGCGCCGCCTCCGGGTGTGAGCAGGAGACAGTTACTGTCGCGAGCGCACGCAGGAGGTCCGGGCGGATGCTCCGCTCGAGGAGCTCGCCCTTCGTCGCGAGACGGAACGGGTTCATCAACGGATGCTCGAGACCGAGCGCGGAGAGCAGCGCAGCCACCCGCTGGATGAAGAACGGGTGGGTGGTGCGGGTGCTGAGGCTGCCGACCCGCGCCGCGGTGAGCGGCACGTTCACGCCGATGAAGCCGTTCTCGGGCACATACAGGGGAGTCCGAGTTCCGAGGGCGTCGGCTACGGCGACGCCGGCGGACAGAAACAACAGCGAGCGGGTGCGGGTCGTGATCTCTGGGGGGCGGTCGGGAAGCGGGCGTGCCTGCTGAGCGTTAGCGGCGGCGGGCCTGAGGAGCAGACGGCGCTGGGTGACGCGCTCGGGCGGGTAGGCGCCGGCCAGGCGTCCGAACAGCTCGGTCTGCGTGTGGTCGGTGAGGGAGCTGTCGTGGTGGCCGATCAGCACGATCCGCTCCCCGGACTCGAGGAGTTCGATCGCGCCGGCGAGCGAGTCGAGCCCTCCCGAGAAGAGCGCCACGACCTCGCCGGTGTCGGGCGGAGGCACGGCCGGCTCACGGGTCTCCTGCGAGGCGGTGAAGGAGACCGACCAGTGGTCGCCGCTGAGGAAGCCGAGTGTCTCGTGCAGCAGCGGAGTGACTTCCCGCCAACGATGCGGGTCGCTCACGGGCAGGGTCAGGTCGAGGTCGCGCGTCCAGGAGTCCGGCGCATCCTCGCGACGCGCGATCTTGTCGACGCAGAAGACGGCGCCGCCGAGGCGCAGCAGGTCCATTGCGATCGGCGAGGGGGAGAGGCCAGCCAGGAAGGGTCGCTCGGGTTTGTCGTATTGCACGGTCGAGCGGGAACGATCGGTCGCGAACCAGTCCAGCAGGATCGCGCCTTGGTCGGCGGCCGGTTCACCGGGGTCGGCGCGGAGCAGGAAACGCATCAGCTCTCGAGATCCTCCATGTCCTCGTATAGGTGCGTGACGAGTCCCCTCAGTATCTCGCTTCCCTCCTCGCCTGCCCAGTCGACGGTGAGCGGGTCGCGATCCTCCAGGCGCAGCGCCACGAGCAGCGTGAGGCGCTCCCGCAGCTCGCTGTCACGGCACCGAACGAGCTCGGGGTCCTCGATATGAGCGAGTCGCTCCGCGAGGGTAGGGAGCATGCGGTCATAGACCCAGCGCACGACGAAGCGTTCGATCAGAGCGACGAGACCCTCGGTGTCGAGCTGGACCTGCTCGAGCTGCTCGTAGGTCTCGGCGTCGTCGGGGAAGAGTTCCTCGAAGGCCTCGCATAGCGCGGAGAGCACGGCCTGCTCCTCTAGCGTCGAGCCGTCGCCCGCGAGCGCGTCGAGCAGCCCATCGAGCACGTCGTAGCGCTCGGCGCCGACCAGGTGCGAGAGACCGAGATGTTCGAGGGTCGGGGTGAGGCCCTCCTCAGCGAGGCGGACGCCGACATCGGCGAGACCCTGCGCCGGGCCGATGAAGGCGCCCATCCCCGAGGCGGCGGCGGCGAGAGCGCCCCCAAGCGCGGCGACGTAGCGGGCTAGCAGGCGGTCGGCGCGCGGTTCCCCGCCGTGCTTCATGAACGCTGTGGAGGCGTGTCGGTATGGGGTCCAGGCGCCGCCTTTGCCGCCCGCGAGGTCCGAGGAGGTACCCACGACTACCCGCCGTTCCTGGCCCGGGAGGCCTGCCTGCGGACCGTGGCCGTGCCCTTGCTCTCCCATCGCAGGAGCAGCGATGGGAGGCGCTCGTCGTCCTTGAACTTGAGGCGCAGGCTCAGCACGAAGTTGGGCTTCACCTTCGTGTCGGGCAGCCCCTCGAGGCGGTTGAACATCGCTGTGGCGATAGCGGGTAGCTCTGCCGCGAGCTCGAGCACGGCCTTGGCGGCTGGCGAGGAGAGGTCATCCATCGCGACGTCGAGCAGCGGCGGGAGCATCTCGGCGACCTCCGATGTTTGCAGTTTGACAGCGGCTTGGACGGCTTGTTGGCGCGTGGGCTCGACATCGCTCTGTAGGGTTACCAGGAGCTTCTGGAGCTGCGCGGGGAGCCGAGCGGCGCTGACGACACGCGTCAGCCGATCGCGGGAGAACGTGTAGTACGCGCCGAGCGGCTCGCCCGCGAGCGGGGGTTCGAGCAGCAGCCATTGCTTGATGCCGGGCTGCACCAGCCAGTCCAGCACCTCCTGCTGGGCGTCCTTCACCGGCTCCTCACGTGCGAGGCGCTCGGCGAGCGCGAGCTGCGGCGGCGCGGCGGCCGAGTCGAGCTGCCAGTGGAACACCGTCTCGAAGTCGGCCGGGTGCAGCTCCTCGAGCACCATCAGCTTGGCGAGCTTCGCGGGATCGAGGTCGATGCCTCGCTTCTGGGCGGTGCGCATCCTTAGCAGAAACCTGTTGAGAAATCGCTTGATCTGGCGGGGGTTGCCGCGCAGGCCGCGAGCGAGCGGAGGTCCCACCTGCGTGGCGATCTGGAGCGCCGAGGAGAGCTCATGGGGCAACTGCCCGATGGTCTCCGTGGCGATGCCAGCGGTCATGGCGAGAACCAGCTCGCCGGGCTGACGGTTGCGGGTGGCAGCTTCGAGCAGGGCGGTGTACTGCTCGGCGCTCGCATAGAGCTCGCAGAACAGGAGATTGATGTAGGTCTGAGCGTCGGGCTCAGAGAGCGGGGGGACCGAGACGCCGTTCTGGATCATCTTCTCCAGGTAATGGCGGCCGGTGTCGTCGTCGCGAGTCGGGTAGCGATCGGCAAGCGCGGCCTCGACGATGGCGGTGTCGGCGCCGATGACGTAGGCGGTCTTCGGCGCCTGGAGGAACAGCCGCATCGCCTCGAAGGTCTCGACTATCGTCTCGGTAGAGCAGCGGTCCATGTCATCGACGAAAACGACGAGCGCCTGGACGTCAGCCCCCAGGCTCTCGATCAGACTCGCGAACTCCTCGTGGAAGTGCGCGACGGTCTCGAAGCTTCGGGGCGGCTCCCGCTCCTCGTCATCGCCACCGACACTGGTAATCACGTTGGCGGCCAGGGCGACGCCCGCGGCCTCCTCGGGCCCGGCGCCCGCGGCACCGGCGGCGAACATCGCTGTCTGGTGAAACAGCCCCCAGCGGTGCAGGCTTCGACGTAGCGCGTTGGCCTTCTCGACCGCAACCTGGAAGCGTCCGCGGTCCTCCTCGATACGATCACCGATCGCATCAACGATCGCGGCCATCAGCCCAACCTTGCCGTGGCTGAAGTCCTCGAAGCGCCACGGGTTGAAGCACACGCAGATAAAGCGGCCCGCGTTCTCCGATGACTCGAGGCGGGCGCGAGTCATCTCCATCAGGCTGCTCTTTCCCGAGCCCCAGCCGCCGTCGATGCCGATGGTCAGCGGCAGGAGCCGCCGCTCGGTGAGCAGCACCTCCAACTCGTCCACCAAGTAGTCGAAGCCCAGCAGGTCGATGCGGGTCTCATTGTCATGCCACATTGGAAGATCCTGGACCCAACGATCCCTCGGCTGCTCCCGGCGACGGGATACGCGAGAGACGGGATCGACGCTCGCCGGACGCGAACCGGGGCTCGACCACGAAGTCTGCTTCGCGCGAGCTCTCGCCGGCGCTCACGGGGAGGAAGGCGGCTACATGCATGTTTGTGGTCCCTTCAGGCCGGTTGTGGTGGCGTTTGGTGCATTGGGCTCCCCCCTCGTGGTGTCGTAGTTCGTAGCAACAAACTGTGGGCATAGAGAAAGCACGTCGGGCGGACGGAACCGCCGTTCGATCGCCGGCTCTCGTCTCTAGCTCGCTCAGGCGAGCCGGTACAGGCCACTGCGCCTGCCGACCCGCACGACGCCGTCGGCTCTGCCGACGCTGGTGAGGAACGTGTTCAGCGGGTCGCGGCCGGCGATCTCGAAGCCCTCGGCGGTGAGCATCCCGAACCACTCGCGGTAGTGGACGACCTCCTCGGGCTGGAGGCGGCGGCGGAGCAGCTCGATAGCGACCTCCTGGATACGGCGTCCCTTCAGCTGCTTGTCGAGGCGCTCGATGCGCAGCTGCGGCCGACGGTCTGAGAGCTCGTCGATCTCACGCAGCAGTCGCTGCAACACCGCGTACTCCACCTCAAGCTCGTGGACGATGCCGCGGTGCAGTCCCAGACGCCGCTCAAGCGCCCCGAGGCGGGCGGTCAGGGTCGCATGCTCACTCCGGAGTATCCGGTCGCTCGCGTTGACCAGGTCGCTCTGCGTCTCACTCATCGTGGAAAAGATAGGGACGAGGCTGGACGGGACGCCCACCTGACAGCGGCTGGCAATCTGCGATGTGGGACAGAACTGAACCGCCCCGACCGCTTTTGAGGCACCGGCCTGGCTGCAACGGTCCCGCAAGCGCCTCGGACAGGTCCCACTACTGCCTACCGTGAGCAAGCAGGCGTCTGGATCAAATCCCTCCCGAGACACTGCTGAGTTGGACGAGCTGCGACACTGCCTGGCGGCGTTGGTGTCGCTTCCGCTTTGCGCGACAACGTCAAGGCTGTCGCCCTGCGCCTTCGGCTAGCAAGATCCGAACCGTGGTGCGTGACTTGCGCCACTGCGCATCAACCGACCGCGGGCCGAGGTGGCTGAAGTCGTCGATCTCGTAGCTGTAGTGCTGAGAGAGCATTTCGAGGCTGGTGCCGCACTGCTCGGCGACTGACTGCGCGTCTTCGCTTCGCAGTCGCGTCGAGATCCCGCCGCGTCTGAGCGCGTATGGCGTCGCGCCCCGCAGGTTGGCGTACCCGTCCTGGTTGTCGACGACCGAGTTGACGGCCGGCGTCATGTATCGAGGCCCCCACTTTTTGGCCTGGTTGCCGGTCATGTGGCAGGCACCGGTTCGCGGGTCGCGGATGCCGAACACCTCCCCGGCGAGATCGCCGGGAATGACGAAATCGACCCCACGGGTCGGACGCCCGTATTCCCGCAGACGCGCCCGCCACCACGCCAGGTCCTCTCGCAGGAGCGCCGGAACCCTGGGGAAGCGGCCGGTGGCGTGCTCCGTCTTGCCCAACTCGTCCAGCTCGTTCCAGCTGAGGACCCCGACAACGCGGGCGCGCTCACCCTCCAGCGATGACCAGCGGATCCCGAAGACCTCCTGGTTGCGCATGCCGAGCCCGAACTGGATGGACACCACCGTCGCGTCGCGGTAGGCCATGAGTGGCCTTCGCGCCCGGACGGCGCGCTCGAGCATGTCCGCGCGGATCAGCTCGACGGCCATCGGCGAAAGCGCCCAGCTGCGGATTTCCTCGCCGCGGCGTCGGACGGCCCTATGCCCGCTGTGCCGGCGCACGGACTTCCGCTTGTTGCCGACCTTCTCGTTGGCAAGCAGGCAGCCGTTGGTCTGTATCTCGGGCACCAGATCCGACTGCGCTGCCCACGAGAGCACAGCCGAGAGAACTCGCCACGCATGGGCACGAGCGGACTGCCCCACCTGCTCACGCTTCATCCCCTCCCGCAACGCGCGCGGCGCGGTGGCGTGGTTGAAGAGATCCGCGGGTTCCGAAGCAAGCCTCACGGCATACTTCGCCGGCCGCACCTTTTTCCCCTTGACCATCCCCTCGTGCCCGAGCAGGTGACGGTTCGCCGACCACGAGTAGGTGCGGAACGTCGAGGTCGCCAGGCCGTCCGCCGTGTCGGGGGCGTTGAACGCGAAGTAGAGCTGGACGACCTCGCCGAGGGTGCGATCCTCGGTTGCCGCGTTGGCTTCCCGCGCGTCGAGGTCGAGCAAGAAGCGACGCAGGCTGTCCAGGCCGCGACGCTCGGCCGTGATGTAGTCGTCCATCCACTCGCGGGCCGCCTTCGCCGTCGGGAAGGAGCGCGCGCGTTCCACGCCCTCGTGGTCGTAAAAACCCACGGCATATGATCTGGCGCCGCTCCTGGCGACATACGGCCATCGCTTCCTCCAGGGTTTGGCCATCATTCACCCCCAATCTGGGAGCGCAACGCCGCAAGCGCCTCGAGCGAGAGGTCGTAGACGACGGTCGCACCCTCATCTGCCAGCCGCTGAAGGCACGGGCGTCGAGCACTCGCCCGGCTGTCCGCACTCGACCCACCAGGCGATGGCCCTTGAACCGCTGGCGCTCGTCGGCGTCCGCGCCTGCCAGCGTCATCGCCCTCATCCCAGAAATCGATGATCGCGTCCTCCGGTATGCGGTAATGCCCGCCGGGGAGCCTGCGACAAGCAAGAAGACCCGATGCTATGTAGCGACGCAACGTGCGCTCGTGCACCCCGAGCGCGGCCGCTGCCTCCCGGGTAGTCAAGAGCCGGACCTTCGGACGCGGGGTTCTGACTGTGTCCATGGTCCGCCCATCGGAGAGCGCAGCCCTTCTCCCCCTGCGGACTTGTCGGCGCTCCCACCTCTCGCAGACCCCTCGGGAATCCAACGCCAGCCCGATCGACCAGCCAAGCCCTGGACTGCCCGCAGCCCCACTCGGCAGCCACTGCGAAGTCGAGGCAGGCTCCCAGCAGAGCGATCTGCCCTGCGAGGCGTACGGGGAGAGTCCACGGCCATCGCGAGCTGCGCTCCAGTGGTCTGCGGCAACCTGATCCCGTGGCAGCAGGGTGGCAGCAGATTCGTGACCTTCTTGCCCGCAGACGCCCGCGCCTGTCCGCACGGCGCGCGACTCTCTACACCCCCAAACCCGTGTCGTCGAGCCACATTCGTCCCCGCGAAGCGAAAGCGGCGGACGAGGTTCGAACTCGCGACCTCAAGCTTGGGAAGCTTGCGCTCTACCAACTGAGCTACCACCGCACTCAAACGCATATTACGCCCTCCCTAGGGTCCAGCCGCTTGTTGGGTCCACCCCACCGGCCCGCCGCCCACCACGGCCCTCTACCCTTTCGGTGCTCATGAAACGCCTGCTCCTGCCGGTCCTCGCCTCGCTCCTCGGCGCCGCCTTCCTCGGGCTGCTGATCTATGGGGTCGCCAACGAGTCGCCCAGTCGCACGATCGATCAGGCGCTCGCCGACGGTCAGCAGCCGCTCGCGCCGCAGGCCGACGAGCGGCTTCCCGTCCTCATCGGGCACGGCGAGAACTCGCTCGCCGCCTACCGCGGTCGGGTGGTGGTGCTCAACTTCTGGGCCTCCTGGTGCCCACCCTGTCAGGCAGAGGCGCCCGCGATGGAGCGACTGCAGCACCAGCTGGAACACCACCACGCGACCGTGCTCGGGGTCACCGACGAGGATGTGGCCTCGGAATCGCTGAAGTTCGTGGACGAACACCACCTCACCTATCCCGACCTCCGCGACGCCGGCGGGGAATTCGCCCACCTCTACGGCACCGCCGAGTTGCCCGAGAGCTTCCTGATCGACCCCTCCGGGCACATCACCGCCGACGAGCGCGGCGCGATCGAAGCGCCGTTCGTGCAGAAGGCTGTGCGCCTCGCGGAAAGCGCATGAGCTTGCGCACCCGCACCGCCGTTGCCCTCGGGGTATCGCTGCTCGCCGTGGCGCTGCCCGGCGCCGTCCTCCCGGCGCAGGCCGTCGCGCCTCGCACGACGCTGCCCGCGGTGGAAAGCGAGGCGATGTGCGTCACCTGCAAAATCCCGCTCACCGTCGCCCAGTCGCCGCAGGCCGATCGCGAGCGCGCGTTCATCCAGCGCCTGATCGACGAGGGACTCACCGAGGCGCAGATCAAGCGCGCACTGGTGCGCGAATACGGCCCCGCGGTGCTATCCCTCCCCAGCACTCACGGGTTCGATCTCGCGGTGTACCTCGTCCCTCCTTGTGTCGTGATCGCGCTGCTCGGACTGCTCGCGCTGCTGCTGCCCCGCTGGCGCCGCCGCGCCCGCGCGGCGCGGGCCGCCGAAGGGGTCGGCTCTACCCCCGTGCTCAGCCCCTCCGACGAAGCTCGGCTGAACGCGGACATCGCGCGCTTTGAGTGACCACTCGCCTACTGCGGCTTGGCGGCAAGCCAGGCGAAGACCACAAAGGACCCGCATAGAGAGATGGCGATGGAGAGGGGAGCGGGTGTAGACGCCGGCGAGCCTACATCTCCCGCGGCGCGCCCACGCCCAGGAGGTCCTCCAGGCAGCGCGCGATCGTGCCCCGTGCGGCCACGCTCAGCGCGATCCGCTGGCGCTCCACCGCCTCCGGCTCGGCGCCCACCACGCGGCAGTCGCGGTAGAACGCGGTGAAGTCCTGGGCAACCTGCAGCGCGTACGCCGCGATCCGGTGCGGCGCGCGGCGCTGCGCCGCCTCCGCCACTTCGCCGGGGAGCTCCAACAGTCGCTTGATCAGGACACGCTCGGAGGGGTGCAGGGGCTCGTTCCCGGCGCCCGTTCCGGGCGCTTGCGCCTGGCACCCATTGGCAGTGCCCCCGCCAGGCGTCTCCACCTGCCGACCGTCCGGCCCCTCCCCGCTGGCAACCACGCGCAGCAGCGGCTCGCCCGCGCCCGCCTCCTCCAGCGCTGCCGCCACCCGCGCAATGCCCGCCTTCGTCAGCATCGAGGCGATCCGCGCATGCGCATACTGCACGTAGTACACCGGGTTCTCGCTGCTCTGCGCGCGCGCGAGGTCGAGGTCGAGGTCGATTGTGGTGTCGTGTGAGCGCGACAACAAATACCAGCGCGCCGCATCCACGCCGATCTCCTGCACGAGGTCGTCGAGCGTCACGAACTCCCCCGAGCGCTTCGACATCTGTGCGCGCTCTCCCCGGCGCACGAGGTGCACGAGCTGCATGATCAGCATCTCCAGGTGGCTGGGATCGCCCCCCAGCGCCTCGTAGGCCGCCTTCATGCGCGCCACATACCCGTGGTGGTCGGCTCCCCACACATCGATCTGACGCTCATATCCGCGCTCGCGCTTGTCCTGGTGGTAGGCGATGTCGGAGGCGAAGTAGGTGTGCTCGCCATTGGAGCGCACCAGCACCCGGTCCTTGTCGTCGCCGAACTGGGTCGTGCGAAGCCACAGCGCGCCCTCGCTGCGGTAGGTGTGGCCCTTCTGCTCCAGCAGCGCGAGCGCGTGCGCCACGCGGCTCGGGCTCCCTTCGTGCAGCTCACTCTCGTATTGCCAGTGATCGAAGTCATCCACCCCGAAGGCTTCCAGCGAGGCACGCATCCGCTGCACCATCAACGCCACCGCCGCCTTCCCCAGTTGCGCCGGCTCAATCGTGGCGGCGTCCTCCAGGTGCTCGGCCAGCTCCCCGACGTACTCACCCTTGTACCCATCCTCCGGTACCTGCCGGCCCTGCGCCAGCGCGAGGATCGACTCGCCCAGCTTGCCCACCTGCGAACCCGCGTCATTGACGTAGAACTCGCGCATCACCTCGTGCCCGTGCAGCGCCAGCAGCCGCGCCAGCGCATCCCCGTACGCTGCGTTGCGCGCGTGGCCCACGTGCATCGGGCCCGTCGGGTTGGCGCTCACGAACTCGACCAAAATCTTCTCGCCGCGCCGAGCGCCGCCGGCGCCGTAGCTCTCGCCGGCCTGCAGCATCGCTGCCAGCGCGCGCCTCAGCCAGCGATCCGCCATGAACAGATTCACGAAGCCCGGCCCCGCCACCTCGAAGCGCTCGAGGTCATCCCCCACCAGTTCCACCAGCTCAGCGCCCAGGCGCTCCGCCGCCTCCCGCGGGGGAACGCCCATCCTCGGAGCGAGCAGCAGGGCGGCGTTGGTCGAGTAGTCGCCGAAGCTCGCCTTCGGAGGGCGCTCGAGCGTCACCCGGTCGGGCTCGCGACCATCCTCGCCGCCCGCCAGTCCCGCCGCCGCCGCGAGCACCGCCTCGCGCAGGCCATCCAGCGGCGTGCGCTGGCCGAAACGGGGATGCTCGCCGGAAGCGGGCGTCTCCCGGCTTCGGCCGCTCGCGATCGGGGTCTCTCTGGGTAGGTCGGTCATCTCATCTCAATAGTGGTAGGGCTCGCCTGCAAGGATCTTATGCGCGCGGTAGAGCTGCTCGAGCAACACCACCCATGCGAGCTGGTGGGGCAGCGTCATCGGACCCAACGACAGACGATGGTCGACCCGCTGCAGCGGCGGCGCGCCGAAGGGCCCCCCGACCACGAACGCCACATCGGTGCCCGTGTGGCGACGCTCATCGAAGAAGGCGCTGAAGGCGACGCTGTCGTACGCGACCCCCTCGGCAGTCAGAAGCGACACGAATGCCCCCTGCGGAATCCGCCGCGACACCGCCTCCGCCGCGCGCACCTCCACCAACTCGAGCTTCACGTGGCGGGAGAGCAGGCGGCTGTAGTGGGCCACGTCATCGGCGAAGGGAGGCCGCATCCGCGCCTCCCCCACGACGGTCACCAGCACCGTCGGCCCACCGCCTTCAACACCGGGCCACCCACGACAATCAAAGCTTGCCACCCACGACCATCAACGCCTGCTGTCCGCACTCGCTCGCACGGGTTGCGATACTAGCCCTGTGAACGACGACGACCCAGGCGCCGAGCGCCACATAAACATCCACCTCTCCCCCGAGATCATGGGGGGCGTATACGCCAACTTCGCCAACGTAAGCCACTCCGACTACGAGTTCACGGTGACCTTCGCCCGCGTCGACCACGAGGTCGAGGCCGAAGAGGTTCCCGGCGTGGTCGTCTCCCGCGTCAACCTCTCCCCGCGCTTCATGCGCGAGCTGATCGACGCGATGGAGGACAACTACTCCAAGTGGCGCACCCGCGAGGGCATCAAGAACCTGCCCGAGTACGGGGGCGAGGAAGCGGGAGACGGCGAGGAGGACTGAGTCGCCGGAAAGGCGGCGCGGGAGCCGGCGCAGCCGGGAATCGTGGTGGGGGTTGGGATAGATATCGACCATCTGCGCGGTGCACACAACCGCCCACCGCCCGCGCTCCTTCCCGACCGCGCCCCGGTGTTCCCTACCCTGCAACGATGAAGGTCGCGATCGTCTCTGACATCCACGGCAACCGGCATGCCTTCGAGGCGGCGCTGGAGGCCGTCGCCGCGAGCGACGCCGCCGAGCTGTGGTGCCTAGGCGACCTCGTCGGCTACGGCGGCGACCCGGACGCCTGCGTGGCGCTCGCCCGCGAGCACGCCGCCGTGTGCCTCGCCGGCAACCACGACCTCGCTGCGATCGGCGAGTTGCCACTGTCGGACTTCTCGCGCGGCGCCTCGCTCTCGCTGCAATGGACACAGGAAGTGCTCGACCCGGATAGCCGCTCGTTTCTCGCCGGATTGCGCTCCGAGGGTCACGAGGGCCCGGTCGGGCTCTACCACGCCAGCCCCCGCGATCCGGTGTGGGAGTACGTGCTCTCCACGCTGCTCGCCGAACTATGCCTCGATCGCCTGCGCGAGCGCGTCGGGTTGATCGGGCACTCGCACGTCGCGCTCTCGTTCGGGCGCATCCCCGGCCAGCTGGCCAGCGGCGGGCCGCACCGCGACGGGACCCAGCTCGACCTCGGCGAGGGCGAGTGGCTGCTCAACCCCGGCAGCGTAGGTCAACCCCGCGACGGCGACCCGCGCGCAGCGTGGCTGCTGCTCGATAGCGACAACTGGACCGCCTCCTATCGGCGCACCCCCTACGACGTCGCCGGTGCCTCGGCGGCGATCCGCGCCGCACGCCTGCCCGACTCGCTTGCCGAGCGACTGGAGTACGGTCAGTGACGGTGCGTCGCCCCGACTACACCCGGCGACTTGGGGACTCTCCCCGAGAAGGACGCCGCAGCTCGCTCCTGCGCACGATCGTGCGTCTCCTGCCCGCCTGCCTGCTCGGGGCCGGCGCCGCCGTGCTTGTCTCCTGCGGCAGCTCCGGCGCAGGGCTGATTCCCTCGGAGAACGCGGGGCCGCTCGTGGCCGACTTCCAAGCAGTCGAACGGGCCGCGTCGAAAGGCAACGGCGACTGCGCGCCCACCAAGGCGGCGCTGAGCACCACCGAACACGACTTCCAGGCGCTGCCGACCAGCGTCGACACCGGTCTGCGCGCAAAGCTTCGGGAGGGCATCTCTCACCTGCAAACACTTGCCCTCGAACTCTGCGCCGAACCGCTCGCCCAGACCACCACGACCGGCGAATCGACCTCAACCACAGCAACGACACCCCCCGCCACAACCAAAACCACTACCACAACCCCGCCCACCAGCACCACCCCACCGACCTCCACCACCGGCACCAGTACCGCGCCAACCGGCACCACCCCGAGCTCCGGCGCGGAAGGCGGCACTTCGCCGGAAGTCGGGAGCAGCGAAGGCAACGCCGGGGAAGGCGCCGCCGGCAGCGGCCAGGGAGGACTGGGCAGCGGCGAAGCGAAGGAAGGCGCCAACAACGGCGGCGCGGCGGGACCCAGCGGGGGCACCGGTAGCAGCAGCGGGAGCGGGCAATGAGCACGACGGAGATCGCCGGGCGCTACCGCCTGGAGAGCCGCTTGGGCTACGGGGGCATGTCGACGGTGCACCTCGCCTTCGACCTGCGCTTGGAGCGCCGCGTCGCGGTCAAGCTGCTCGCCGAGCACCTCGCCGAGGATCCCACGTTCGTCTCGCGCTTCCAGCGCGAGGCGCAGGCGGCGGCCCGGCTGGTGCACCCCAACATCGTGCAGGTGTTCGACTCCGGCCTCGACGAGCGCGCCCACCAGCACTTCATCGTGATGGAGTACATCGAGGGGCACTCGTGCGCGGAGATCCTGCGCGACCAGGGGTGGGTCGAGGTGGACGAGGCCGCCTCGATCATCGAGCAGTCTTGCGAGGGCCTCTTCTACGCCCACCGCCACGGGGTGGTGCACCGCGATGTCAAGCCCGGCAACCTGCTGCGCTCGCTGGAGGGCGAGATCAAGCTCGCCGACTTCGGTATCGCCAAGGCGACCGAGCAGTCGAGCATCACCCAGGTGGGCTCGGTGCTGGGCACCGCCGCCTACCTCGCCCCCGAGCAGGCCCGCGGCGAGGAAGCTGGCCCCCCAGCCGACCTCTATGCACTCGGAGTAGTCGCCTACCAGCTGATCTCCGGGCGCCTCCCCTACGAAGCCGCGTCGCTGACCGAGCTGGCGCTCAAGCAGCAGCAGGAGGAGCCGCCGCTGCTCGACACGCTGGTCGCCGCCGCCAGCGCCGAGCTCGCCGAGGCGGTGGCGATCGCGCTCGCGCTCGATCCCCGCGACCGCTACCGCGACGCGCGCGAAATGGGTCGTGCCGTGAGCGATGCCCAGCGCGGCATTCCGCCCATGGAGCCCGGCGCAGGCGAGACGGGCAGGGCAGGCACGGCCGGAAGGGCGGGCCGCAATCACGCCACCGCGGCCACCAGCCTGCTCGCCGCCGGAGCCGCCGCGGGTGCGGGTGGCGCCGCGGCCTCGGGCGCCACCGGTCGGACACGCGCGCTGACGCGCGCGGGCAACGTGGCCCCCCGCCAGCCGCGGCCGGGGCCGCCCCCGCGCCAGGCAGAGCCGCTCGCGGCCGCGAGCACGGGGCGCGACTCCTCGCGCGGGCGGCGCCTCTTTACGACGCTCTTCGCCCTGCTGTTGCTGGTGGTTGTGATCATCGCGATCATCGTCGCCACCGCGCCCCCTGCCACCAAGGTCACGCTGCGCGAAGTCTCCTACCACGACGTCGAAGAAACCTCGGTCGCGCTGCAGGAACTGGTCAACAAAAACATCAAATAGCCGGCGCCGCACCCGCGCGCAGCGCGGCGGCCACCTCGGGGAGGCACCCGGCAAGGATCGCCCCGCGCAGATCGGCCATCAGGCGCGCGAGGAACGCGAGGTTGTGCAGCGTCAGCAGCCGCATCCCCGTGAGCTCGCCGGCGCGGACCAGGTATGAGAGGTAGGCACGCGAGAGGCCGCGTGTGCAGGCGGGGCAGGGGCAACCCTCGAGCAGCGGCTCCTCGGACTCGCGCCAGCGGCCCTTGTGCAGGTCGAGGCGCCAGCGGCCCGAGGGTTCGGGCACGAGCGCGGTGCCGTGGCGCCCGAGACGGGTGGGCATCGCGCAGTCGAAGGTGTCGATCCCGAGCTCCACCCCAGCGATCAGGTCGTCCACCTCGCCGATCCCCAGCAGGTGGCGGGGCAGCGTCTCGTGCACGCCACCCAGCTCGCCCGTGGCGTAGCCCACAACCTCGTACATCTGTTCCTTCGTGGCGCCCAGCGAGCCGCCGATCGCCACACCGTCGCAACCGCTCGCGGCGACCGTGCGCGCGGAGGCGCTGCGCAGGTCCTCGTACACACCGCCCTGCACGATCCCGTAAACGAGCTGCCGGAAGCCGCCATCGCCCGCGGCGTGAGCGGCGCCGGCGTCCGCCGCGCCCGCGGCGTGAGCGGCATGCCAGCTCAGGCAACGCTCCAGCCAGCGGTGGGTGCGCTCGGTGGAGCGCTCCGTGTATGCACGATCCACGTGGAACGGGGTGCACTCGTCGAACACCAGCGCGATGTCCGAGCGCAGCGCGGCCTGCACCTCCATCGAGCCCTCGGGCGAGAGGAAGCGCTCGCGGCCATCCACGTAGGAGCGAAAGCGCACCCCCTCCTCCTCGATCGAGAGGATCGCGCCGGTGCGCTCACGCGACTCGCCCACTCCCCCACGGCGCCCGCCGGCCTTCCCACCGCTTCCCGCGGCCGTGTCGACGTCCTCACCGCTCCCCGCCGGACGAGCCCTACCGCCACCCCGGGTTGGGCGGGCCTTGATCTCATCCGCGACCGTGCCGTGACCCATCGAGAAGACCTGGAAGCCGCCCGAGTCGGTGATGACCGGCCCCTCCCAGCCCATGAAGGCGCCGACGCCGCCAAACCGCTCGATCAGCTTGGGGCCGGGATTGAGCAGCAAGTGGAAGGTGTTGCCGAGCACCATCTCATACCCAAGCGCGGCGACCTCCTCGGGCAGCAGGCCCTTGACGGTGGCCTTTGTCGCCAGCGGCACGAACGCCGGCGTGCGCACGTCGCCCCGGCAGGTGTGCAGCGTCGCGGCGCGGGCCCGCGACGCAGGATCGCGGGCTTCGATGCTGAGAGCGGCCACCGCGGCATCCTAGGGACTTGGGCGTGGGCCCTATCGTGAGGCAATGCCCGTCGCGTCGATTGCAGCCGCCTGTGGCCAGCGTCGGGCGATGCCAGCGTCGCTGGCTCGCCCTCCCCGCGAAGCGGCGGGTCCGCGATGATCGCCTCGCTGATCGACGTCAGCCACCTGGTGGAAGTCTCGGGCTACCCGATCCTCTTCCTGCTGGTGATGGCCGAGTCCGGCGGGGTGCCGCTGCCGGGCGAGACCGCTGTGATCGTCGGCGGGGTGCTGGCCAGCCAGGGCAAAATGCAGATCGAGCTGGTGATCGCCGTGGCGGCGCTGGCGGCAATCATCGGCGACAACATCGGCTACCAGATCGGGCGCAAGGGCGGACGGTGGCTGTTGGAACGGCCCGGCCCCTTCCACCGCCACCGCCTGATGGTGCTCGAGACGGGAGAGCCGTTCTTCGAGAACCACGGCCCGAAGGCGGTGTTCTTCGGGCGCTTCATCCTCGGCCTGCGCACGTGGGCGTCGTGGCTGGCGGGCGCCAACCACATGCACTGGCGCACCTTCTTCCTGTGGAACGCGCTCGGAGGTATCTGCTGGGCGACGGGGGTCGGGCTCGTCGCCTACTTCATCGGGCAGTCGGCGAGCAACGCCATCACCACGTTCGGGATCTACGGCCTGGTCGCGGTGGTGGTGGCGCTTGGTGGCACGTTCTTCCTTCATCGTCGCCACCGTCGCCACCAGCGCATCGACCAGGCAGCCGAGGAGTCAAAGCGCCGCCAGCGGGCCGCCGAGACGGCTGACGGAGGGAATGCCTAGAACGTCTTTCGAAAATAGACGGTGCGACAGGGAGGTATCCGGGCGTGCCGGTCTTTTTTGAAAGCTGTTCTCAGAGGGAGCGGCAGCCGCCGCAGGGGGCAATGCGGTCCCACAGCTCCGCGAGCGCGCCGAGCTCGTCCTCGGTGAAGCGCGAGAGAAACTGCTCGCGCACCACCGCGAGATGCGTGCCGCGCGCGGCACCAAGGCGTTCGCGGCCAAGCTCGGTGAGGCAGGCGTAGGCGCCGCGGGCGTCGTGTTCGCAGGAGCAGCGCTCCAGCAGCCCCTCCTTTTCCAGGCGGTCGGCCAGACGGGTCAGCCCGCTGCGTGAGAGCTGCGCCTGTTCGGCGAGGTCGCACATGCGCATCCTGCCACCCGGTGACTCGACCAGATGGTGGAGCACCTCGTAGGAGGAGAGCGGCAGTCCGTGGGTGCGCTCGAGCTCGGCGTCGACGCGTTTGGCGAGCGATGCGTGCGCCCGCTTGAGTCCGCGCCAGGCGCGGAGCTCGCCCTCGCTGAGCGTCTGCCCCGCTTTCGTGCCCTCGTGGTGCTCTCCCGGGCATTCTTCGCTGAGCGCCTGCGCCCCTGCGGCGATAACGCCCGGCGCCGACGGTTCGTTGGTGATGGCTGTCGCGGTTGCCATTGCGCTCGGTGCGGACACGATCCGGACCCTCCCTGCTCAATCGAACATAGCAGCGAGCGGTTCCTTCACCGGGGTAACGACTGCCGCGCGAGAAAGGCCAGGGAAGAGGCCGATCGAGCGAACACGAGGTCACTCGGCGGTAGGCTGCGGGCGCGTGGCCCTCCATGCCCACCACATCGCCAGCGGTTGGAGCGGCAGCCGCGCATACAGTGCCCAGCGGGGGATGCGACGGAACTCCTCGGGATTTAGCGCCATATGCAGGTTGGCGGGGAACACCGCGACGAGCAGCGCGATCAGCCACAACCCGGAGATACGCCGGGTGGCGGGCACCAACACGCCGAGCCCGCCAGCGACCTCGGCAACGCCGCTGAGCGCGACGATCGTATCCGCCTCAGCCAAGCGGGCTGTCCACGGCGGCACGATCTGGCGGTAGGGACGCGGAATGATGAAGTGATTGACGCCTGCCCCGACGAACAGCAGGCCCAGCAGCCGCGTGCCTCGCCGGACACTCTGCGTGGGTGGGGATGTCTCTGTCATAGGATCAGCGACCGACCCGACATCTCCTCCGGCTGGGAGATGCCGAGCAGCGCGAGCACGGTGGGAGCCACGTCGGCGAGGATACCCTCGCCCTGCAGCAGCCGCACACCATCGAGCGTGACGATCAGCGGCACCGGGTTGGAGGTGTGGGCGGTGTTGGGGGAGCCGTCGGGCTCCAGCATGTGCTCGGCGTTGCCGTGGTCGGCGGTGATCAGACAGGCGCCGCCGGCCGCGAGCACCTCCTCGACGACCTCGCGCAGGCAGCTGTCGACCGTCTCGATCGCGCGCACCGCGGCGGGGATCACGCCGGTGTGGCCGACCATGTCGGGGTTGGCGAAGTTGATCACCGAGAACCGGAACCCGCCCTCGGGGTGCTCGCGCCAGGCGGCCATGAAGCGGTCGGTGACCGCGCGAGCGCTCATCTCGGGCGAAAGATCGTAGGTGGGGACGTCCCGCACGGAGGGGGCCAGCTCGCGCCGTTCGCCGTCGTAGGGCGCCTCATCGCCCCCATTGAAGAAGTAGGTGACGTGCGCGTACTTCTCGGTCTCGGCGACGTGCAACTGCGAGGCGCGAGCGGTGGCGAGCACCCCGGCGAGCGTGACGGTGGGGCGTTGCGGGGGGAAGGCGATCGGGTAGTCCCACTCTTCCTCGTACTCGGCGAGCGTGGTGAGCTGGTCGACCGGCTCGATCCCGCGGCGCCCCTCCCAGCCGGGCAACAGCTCCTCGCCCTCGCCAAATCCCGGCTCGGCCAGCGCACGCACGATCTCGCGCATGCGATCGGGGCGGAAGTTGAAGCAGAGCACCGAGTCCCACGGCCGGATCAGCGCCTCCTCGCCGATCGTGGTGGGGGCGATGAACTCGTCGGTCTCCCCCCGCTCGTAGGCGTGCCGCACCGCCTGTATGGCGGTCTCCTCGTGGTGGGGGGCGCGACCGTGGACGAGAAGGTCGTAGGCGGCCTGGATGCGCTCCCAGCGGCGGTCGCGGTCCATCGCATACCAGCGGCCGACGACCGAGCCGATCCGCACACGCCCGCGCGAGCCTGCCGGCCACAGCTCGCCACACCACTGTTCGAGCAGCGTGACGTGCTCCACGCCCGATTCGGGCGGGGTGTCGCGGCCGTCGGTGAAGCAGTGGATCACGAGGTCGCGTACCGAGAGGCGCCCAGCCAGCTCCAGCAGCGCCTGCAGGTGGCCGAGGCTCGAGTGCACGCCGCCGTCGGACACCAGCCCGATCAGGTGCACCCGCTCGGAGCAGGTGAGCGCGTGGACGATTGCCGGGTTCTCGCTCAGCACCCCGTCCAGCACGGCGTCGTTGATGCGCGTGAGATCCTGGCGGATGACCGAGCCGGCTCCGAGGTTGAGGTGGCCGACCTCGGAGTTGCCCATCTGCCCTTCGGGCAGCCCCACGGCGCGCCCGCTGGCCGTCAAGGTGGTGTGCGGGTAGGAGGCCCAAAGCTCGTCGAACACCGGCGTGCGCGCCAGCGAGACGGCATTGCCGGGGCCGGGGTCGGCAAGCCCCCAGCCGTCCAGCACGATCAGGCAGGCGCACGGCAGGGGAAGCGTCAAGAGGCCGCCTGCACGATCGCGGCGAACGTATCGGCCTGTAGCGAGGCCCCGCCGACCAGCGCGCCATCCACGTCGGGGAGCGCCAGCAGCGAGGAGGCGTTGTCGGGGTTGACCGAGCCGCCGTAGAGGATCCTGACACGCTCGCTCAGCTCGGCGCCGGCACGGTCGGCGATCAGCGCGCGGACGAAGGCGACGGCGTCCTGGGCCTGCTCGGGCGTGGCGGTCTGGCCGGTGCCGATCGCCCAGATCGGCTCGTAGGCGATCGCGACCTCCGGCAGCTGCTCGTCGGCGAGCCCGGCGAGGTCGTCGCGGATCTGCTGGCGCAGCTTGCGCTCGGTGTCGCCGTCCGCGCGCTCGCTCTCGCTCTCCCCCACGCACAGGATTGGGTGCAGCCCTGCGTTCAGCGCGGCGGGCAGCTTCAGCGCCAGCGCGCGGTCGGTCTCGCCGAACAGCGCGCGCCGCTCGGAGTGGCCGACCACGACGCCGCGGGCTCCCGTCTCGGCGAGCATCGGCGGCGAGATCTCACCGGTGTAGGCGCCCTCGGGCTCGGCGTGCATGTTCTGCGCGTACACCTCCACCCGCGAGCCGCGCGCAGAGTCGACCATCGCGCGCAGGTCGGTGAAGGGCACGCAGATACCCACGTCGACACCGCTCACCGCGCCCAGCCGCGGCAGCAGCGCCTGGATGTACAGCTCCGCTTCGGCCTCGGTCTTGTACATCTTCCAGTTGCCGGCAATCAGGGGGGTGCGCGCCACTACCCAACCCCCACGCCGTGCGGGGCCGAGCGACAGAGAGCGGCGTCGCCCGCGATCGAAGAGGTGCATGCGCTCACGAAACGCAGGCGCCTTCCAAGGCTTGGACGCCCGGCAGCGTGCGGCCCTCGACCAACTCGAGCGTCGCGCCGCCACCCGTCGAGAGGTGATCGACGGCATCCTCCAGGCCGAAATGGGCAAGTGCTGAGGCCGAGTCGCCGCCGCCGACGACCGTCAGGCCCCGCGCCTTCGCCACCGCTTCGGCGACCGCGCGCGTGCCCGACGCGAACGGTGCGTACTCGAAGGCGCCCATCGGGCCGTTCCAGAAGACTGTGCCCGCGCGTTCGATCTCATCCGCGTAGCGCTCCGCCGTGGCGGGGCCGATGTCCAGACCCATCCAACCAGGGGGCACCTCGACGCCGTCGAGCGCCCGTTGCTGGGCATCGTCGGCGAGACGGTCGCCCAGAACCAGGTCGTGGGGCACCAGCAGGCGCGCGCGGCCGGGCTGGGGAGCGTGCGTATCGCTCGCCCGCTTGAGCAGGCGGCGCGCGTGCTCTACATCCTCATCGCAACATAACGACTCGCCCACTGAGTGCCCCTGCGCGCAGAGGAACGGGAAGCACATCGCGCCGCCGATCATCACCACGTCGGCGACCTGCAGGAAGCGGTCGATCACGGCGATCTTGTCCGCCACCTTCGCTCCGCCCACGATCGCCACGAGCGGCCGCGCGGGCTGCTCGAGGATCCCTGTGAGCGTCGTCACCTCGTGCTCGAGCAGCCGCCCCGCGGCGCTCGGCAGCAGGCGGGCGACGCCCTCGGAGGAGGCGTGGGCGCGGTGGGCGACGCCGAAGGCGTCGTTGACGTACACGTCGGCGAGTTCCGCCAGCGCCCGCGCGAGGGCCGGATCGTTGGCGGTCTCGCCCTCCTCGAAGCGAACGTTCTCCAGCAGCAGCATCTCGCCGTCGTGTAGCCGCTCGGTGAGCGCCTTCACCTCCTCCCCAACCACCGCCGGCGCCAGCGCGACCGGCGCGCCCGTCAGCTCGCTCAGGCGCGCGGCCACAGGTGCCATCGACAGCGCCTCGTCGAAGTGCCCGTCCGGGCGGCCGAGATGGGATACCAACACCAGCCGCGCGCTCTTGGAGCGCAGCTCTTCGATCGTCGGCAGCGCCGCGCGGATGCGGGTGTCGTCGGCGATCTCGACCTCGCCGCCGGGGCCGGTGGGGGCACCGCCGCCGAAGGCGGTGGTCGGGACGTTGAAGTCCACGCGCACCAGCACGCGCCGCTCGTGAACGTCGAGGTCGTCGAGGCTTCTCAAGGCGATCCCCCCGGACCTTGCCTCAGAGGACCCTCTGCGCGAGGTCCACCAGCCGGTTGGAATAGCCCCACTCGTTGTCGTACCAGGCCACGACCTTCAGCATCGTAGCGTCCACCACCGCGGTGAGCTGGGAGTCGACGATCGAGGAGTATGGCGAGCCGACGATGTCGCTGGAGACGATCGGGTCCTCGGTATAGGCCATGATCCCCTGCAGCGGCGCGTTCTCGGAGGCGGCCTCGAGCGCCGCGTTGACCTCCTCGACCGTGGTTGCCCGCTCGCACTCCACCGTCAGATCCACGACCGAGCCGGTCGGCACGGGGGCGCGCACCGCGAAGCCGTTCAGCTTGCCCTGCAATGCCGGGATCACGTGGCCGATCGCCTTGGCGGCGCCGGTCGAGGCCGGGATCAGGTTGATCGCAGCGGCGCGCGCGCGGCGCAGGTCTTTGTGGGGGAGATCCTGCAGCCGCTGGTCGGCGGTGTAGGCGTGGATCGTGGTCATCAACCCGTGCTTGATGCCAACCGTGTCGTTGAGCACCTTCGCCACCGGCGCCAGGCAGTTGGTGGTGCAGGAGGCGTTGGAGATCACATTGTGCACGGCGGAGTCGTAATCGGTCTCGAAGTTGACCCCAAGCACGACGGTCACATCGGGGTCGCTCGCCGGCGCGGAGACGATCACCTTCTTGGCCCCGCGCTCAAGGTGGATCGCGGCGTGGGCGCGGTCGGTGAAGCGCCCCGTCGACTCGATCACCACGTCGACGCCCAGCTCCTCCCACGGCAGCTTCGCCGGGTCGGTCTCGGCGAGCACCTTCAGCTCGTGGCCATCCACCTCGATCGCGCCGGCGAGCGCCCGCACATCGCCGCCCGGGAAGGGGCCGTTGATCGAGTCGTACTTGAGCAGATGCGCGAGCGTGCGCGCATCGGTGAGGTCGTTGACGGCGACCCACTCGATCGTGTCTCGGTCCGCGCGCGCGCTCGCCGCACGCAGCACGTTGCGGCCGATGCGGCCAAATCCGTTGATTCCGACACGTACGGGCATTTTTCCTTTGGGGCCTCCTCAGGCGCACACCACTAACGGGCGATGAGGTCGAAAACGAACGATGCCGGACCGTGGGAGCGTTACCCCGACGACCCGGCTGCAAGCAAAAGGCTATCGGACCAGGGGCGCATCCGGCGAGGCGGCTCGACTGGCAATCGCCTCTCGCGCTCCGTGGCGGGGCGGGACCGTCAACGGGAGTTGGCGACGATCTCCACGCGCAAACCGTCCGGATCGAGCAGGTAGGCGGCGTAGTAGAGCGGCCCGTAGCGCGTCCTCGGCCCCGGCTCGCCGTCGCCTCGTCCCCCGGCGGCGAGCCCTGCCTCATATGCATGATCGACCGCCACCCGCCCAACGGCACGGAAGGCGACGTGCCCATAGCCCGGCGCCGGCGGGCGCCCGCGGGTGACGATCCAGAAGACCGGGGCGGTCACGCCGTAGGCGATCGCGTGCTCGCTCTCGTGCATGCGGCGCACCCCGATCGCGAAGAACACCGCGTCGTAGAAGGCCGCCGAGCGCGCGAGGTCGGCGACCTCGACTCCAAGGTGGTCGATCATCGGCGGCAGTCTGACGCACCGGGCAAAATGGGGTCCCGCCCGCCCCGCCGCCGGAGTCAAGCGCAGGACCAACGCAACCGGGCGCGCCGGTCCCCGCGGGCGGGGAAACGCGCCCGAGCGCCGCGGCCCGCGCGTCAGGCGTCGCGCGAGCGCTTGTCGACATCTCGGTGGGTGACCGCCACCGTGAGACCCTCCTGCTCGCGGTAGCGCGCCGCGAGCCCCTCGGCGATCGCCACCGAGCGGTGGCGCCCGCCGGTGCAGCCGATCGCCACCACGAGGTGGGCGCGGCCCTCGGCGATGTACTGGGGCAGCAGGAAGTCCAGCAGCGCGTACAGCCGCTCGTACAGTTCCTCCAGGCGCCCGTCGCGGGCGACGTACTCCACCACGCGGGGGTCGATCCCGGTCAGCTCGCGCAGCTCGGGCACGTAGTGGGGGTTGGGCAGGAAGCGCACGTCGAAGGCAAGGTCCTCCTCGCGTGGGGGGCCGTGCTTGAAGCCGAAGCTCATGAACGTCAGCGCCAGGCGGCCGGTGGCACGGCGCGGCACCAGCTCGTCGGCGATCTTGCCGCGCAGCATCGCCGCCGACATGCCGGTCGTGTCGATCACCACGTCGGCGCGGTTGCGCAGCGGCTCCAGCAGCGCGCGCTCGGCCGCCACGCCCGCCGTCACCGAGCCGTCGGGCGCCAGCGGGTGGCGGCGGCGGGTCTCCTTGTAGCGGTTCACGAGCGTCTGCTCGGCGGCCTCGAGGAACAGCACGTGGTGGTCGAGGCCCACCGACTCCAGTTCGTCCACCACCGCCTGCAGCGCCTCGAAGTAGACGCCGCCGCGCACGTCGGATACGACCGCGGCGCGCTCCACCTTCGAGCCCTCGTGCATGAACAGCTCGGTCAGCGACCGGATCATCTCCGGGGGCAGGTTGTCCACGCAGAAGTAGCCAGCGTCCTCGAACACGTTCATCGCCGTGGACTTGCCGGCGCCGGAGAAGCCGGTGATCACCACCAGCTCTTTGAGGCTCGACTTCACTACCGGCTTGCTCTGCTGGAAGCGCAGCGGACTCCGAAGCGGTCGGAATACGGACACTGCTTGATTGTGCCGCGTCGCGCGGACACAGGCGCAACCAGCCTGTTACCAGCAACGCGTCTCAGCCAGTCCGGTTCAGGCGGGCGTGCAGCTCCCGGGCGACCTTCGCCGGCAGCCCGGGCACCGCCTGCAGCTCCTCGCGGGAGGCTCCCACCACCGCCTCGGGCGAGCCGAAGTGAGCGATCAGGGCGCGCTTGCGCGCCGGGCCCACGCCCGGCAGCTCGTCCAACAGCGAGCTGGTGAGCGCGCGGTCGCGGCGACTGCGGTGGTGAGTGATGGCGAAGCGGTGGGCCTCGTCGCGTGCGCGCTGCAACAGCTGCAGCTCGGGCGTGGAATGGTCGAGCACGAGCGGCGTGCGGCGGCCGGGGATGAACACCTCCTCGATCCGCTTGGCGAGCGAGATCACCGCCACACCGCGCTCGCGAAAGCCCCGCAGCGGTTCGGTCCCGGCCGCCAGCTGGCCCTTGCCGCCGTCGATCACCACGACGTTGGGCAGCGCCGCGAAGCTGGCGTCGTACTCGGGGTCGTGCGGGGAGAGGTCGGCCTGGCGCTCCCACTGGGCGAAGCGGCGGCCGAGCACCTCCGCCATCGCCGCATAGTCGTCGGACTCGCCCTCCCCCAGCGTGCGGATCTTGAAGCGGCGGTAGTCGGATTTCTTCGGCGCGCCTCCCTCCAGCACGACCATCGAGGCGACCGTGTGGGTGCCGCCGAGGTTGGAGATGTCGAAGCACTCGATCCGCACCGGCGGCACATCGAGGCCGAGCGCGCTCTGCAGCCCCTCCAGCGCCTCGACCCGGCTCTGACGGCGGCGCTCGGCGCGCAGGTGCTCCTGGTCGAGCGCGAGGCGCGCGTTGCGCTCGGCCAGCTCGAGGATCCTGCGCTTGTCGCCTCGCTCTGCCGCACGGAGCTCGACGGGGCCGCCGCGGCGGCTGGCGAGGGCCTCGGCGAGGGCCTCCAGACCGGCGGCGCCGTTGCTCGAGCCGCGCGCGCCGGCCCCGCCACCGGGCCGGACCGGCGCATCGGCAGGCGATTCCTCGTGACCCTCCGTCTCATCCTCGGTTGGCCGCCGATGAACCAGCTCCCGCTGCACCACGATCTGTGCGGGGATCGAGCTGTGGCCGGCGTAGTACTGGAGCATGAACTCCTCAACCACCTCGGGCAGCGCGCGCTCGGCCTCGTTGGAGAGATAGAACGACTGGCGGTCGGAGAGCACCCCGTCGCGCACCTGGAAGACCTGGGCGTTGGCCTCGGTGCCGTCGAGGGCCACCGCCACCGCGTCGAGCGTACCGATCGAATCGCTCGCCACACGCTGGCGCTCCAGCAGCGAGCGCACCGCGCGCAGGCGGTTGCGCTCGAGCGTCGCCTGCTCGTACTCCTGCGCCTCGGACGCCGCCTTCATCCGCGCCTGCAGATCGCGCTCGATCGTGCGGTAGCGGCCGGAGAGGAAGTCCACCACGCCGTCGATGCTCCTGCGGTACTCCTCCTTGGTGACATAACCGACGCACGGGGCCTCGCAGCGCTTGATGTAGTAGTCGAGACAGGGGCTGCCGCTGCGCCGCCCCGGCTCGGGGCCGGTGCAGGAGCGGAACATGAAGATCTTCGTCAGCAAATCGAGCGTGCCGCGCACGCGCTTGGCGTTGGAGTAGGGGCCGAAGTAGGCCCTACCGGGGCGGTGGCGCTCGCGCGTGAAGTACACCCTGGGGTAGTCCTCGTCGAGCGAGATCGCGATGAACGGGTAGGACTTGTCATCCCGCAGGCGGATGTTGAAGCGGGGGCGGTACTGCTTGATGAAGCTCTGCTCCGCCAGCAGCGCCTCGGCCTCGGAGCCGACCACCACGAACTCGATCTGCTCGACCGCGGCGACCATCTCGGCGTGGCCGGGAGAGTTGGTTCCCCGCCCACCCACGTTGGCCTTGGCGAAGTGCGAGGCGACGCGCTTGCGGATCGACTTCGCCTTGCCCACGTACACCACACGGCCTTTGCCGTCGCGGAACAGGTACACCCCCGGCTGGTCGGGGAGTCCGCGGCGTTGGCCGGAAAGGGGATGCTCGCTCATGCGAGCGTCCCCCTGCTTCGGCCGGCGAGCGTCGCCGGTCATCGACGACGACGGTTGGGCTGGGGCACCGGCGCAGGCGCGCTAGGCGGGGCTGGCGTGCTCGGCAACGGGCGCGTGGTCAATAGCTGCGCGAGTAGCGGTAGAGCGCAAACAACGTGTACACGACCATCCCCACCAGCACAAACCAGGCGAACTCGCCGAAGCCCGTTTCCCACATCCGCGGTTTGGCCGCCACCGTCACGGTGCCCACGCCGAGCGCCCCGTACAGCAGCGCGCGGCGGCGATCGCCGAGGCCGTAGATGTCGAGGCGGCGCGACAGGTACAGCCGCAGCCCCGCGAAGCCGAGGCCGAGCATGAAGATGACGCCGAGAATCGTCTGGAAGGTCGCCGCCGCGCGGCTGCCGCCGGGCAGGTAGGCGACCGCGGCCGCCAGCAGCAGCAGGATCGCCACGTTGCGCGCGGTCTTCTTACGGTCGTACATGGTGCCTCAGTCTAGTTCGGCGAGCGCACACCGCCAGCCAGTCGAGACATGTTCGGGAGCATACTGGCGACTACCCGACGGCGCTTCGCGACAGATGCGCCGGAACGCTGGTGGCCCTCACCCCACCAGCGTTTCGAGCCTCGCGTACGCAGCCTCGACGGCGCGGCGTGCCGCGGTGTGGCGGGCCTCGGACTTCGCCGACTCGTACTTGGTCGCCCACGCCGCCGGGTCGGCGAGCGCGTCCTCGACCTCGCGCAGGGCAGCCTCGGCCGCTTCGATCGCCAGCTCCGCCTTCTGCTGGTCGTTCAGGCGGTTCTTGGAGGGGCCCTTCGACGTGGCCTTGGGCTTTGCCTTGGCCGCTTTCTTCGCGCCGGTCGCATCTCCGGCGCCAGCGCCGTTTACGGAGGCCGCGCCGCCGCCCCCGCCGTGACCGCCCGCGCCGCCGGGACCGCCCTGCCGCGCGGCCGCGCCGTTGGAGCTTCCCGACCCGTCCAGCGCCGCGGGCGGGCGGGTCCCGGTCAAACGGCGCTCTTCGCGTACCCGCACGTACTCCGGCCAGCCGCCCTCGTAGCTGCGCAGCGTGCGGGGGTGGGTGGGGCCCTCTACCGCGATCGTGCGCGTGCCCACGGCGTCGAGCAGCGCGCGGTCGTGGGAGACCAGCAGCACCGCACCCTGGAACGCCTGCAGCGCATCCTCCAGCGCCTCGCGGCTCTCGATGTCGAGGTGGTTGGTGGGCTCGTCGAGGATCAGCACGTTGGCGCCGGAGTGGACGAGCACCGCCAGAGACAATCTGCGGCGCTCCCCGCCGGAGAGGCCCGCGAGCGGTTTTTCGGCCTCCTCGCCGGAGAACAGGAACTGGCCGAGCAGCGCACGCGCCTTGTTCGGCGTGAGCCCGGTTGCGCGCTGCGCCGCGTCGAGCACGCTCTGCCCCGGCGAACCCCCGGCGCCCAGCTCGTCCGCATGCTGGGAGAGGTAGCCGACCTTCACGTTGTGGCCGGTGCCGAGCTTCCCCGCCGCCAGCGGACGCTGCCCCGCGAGCGTCTCGATCATGGTGGTCTTGCCACTGCCGTTGGGGCCCACCAGCGAGACGTGCTCGCCGCGCTCCAACCACAGCTCGGCGTGCTCCAGCAGCACGATCGGCGGCGCGCCCACCTCCACGCGACCGTCGCTCAGCTCGAAGATCACCCTCCCCGAGCGCTCCGGCGCCTTGAACGCGAACTCCAGCCCCTGCCCGTCGCGCGGGTCGCGCTCGATCCGCTCGATCTTCGCCAGCTTCTTCACGCGCGACTGCGCCTGTTTGGCCTTCGTCGCCTTGTAGCGGAAGCGCTCGATGAAGCGCTCCATGCGGGCGATCTCCGCCTGCTGCTTGTCGATCGCCTTGCCCTGCGCGATCTCGCGCGCGGCCTGCTCGCGGCGCCAGTTGTGCCAGCTGCCGGCGAAGAAGCGGGAGCGGCCGGCCTCCAGCTCCAGCACAGCGGTGCCGACGGCCTCCAGGAACCAGCGGTCGTGGGCCACCAGCACGATCGCCGCGTCGAGACCCGTCAGCGTCTGCTCCAGCCACTCCAGCGACTCGATGTCGAGGTGGTTGGTGGGCTCGTCCAGCAGCAGCACGTCCGCGTTCGTCGCCAGCGCCCTGGCCAGCGAGGCGCGCGTGAGCTGCCCCCCGGAGAAGGTGTCAAGCGGGCGCTCCAGGTCCTTCTCCGCGAACCCGAGCCCCCTCGTCATCACGGTCGCGCGGTCACGCCACAGGTAGCCCCCGAGCGCCTCGAGTCGCGCCTGCGCCCGTGCGTAACGGTCGAGGGTCGTCTCCTCGGTGACAGCACCCTCCCCCATCCTCCGCTCCAGCTCCGCCAGCTCCGCCTCCGCGGCCAGCTCCTGCACGCAGCCCGACAGCACATACTCGCGCAGCCCCACCCCACGCTCACGCGGCGGCCGCTGATCGTGGAGCGCCACCCGCACGCCCTTCTGCAGGCTGAGCTCGCCCTTGTCGATCGACTCCTCCCCCGACAGCATCCGCAGCAGCGTCGTCTTGCCGGCGCCGTTGCGTCCGGCGATCGTCATCCGCTCGCGCCGCTCCAGCTTGAACGACACCCCGCGCAGCAGCGGTTTGCCGGCGATCTCCTTGTGGAGGTCCGATGCGATCAGCACAGCCATGTCGATCGCTCATGGTAGGCGGGCGGCGGTATCGGCTTTGGCCGGCCCGTCGCAGTCGGCAGCCAGCGGGCGAGAGCGCGCCGCCCAGCCGAGCGCTCCGGTACCATTCTCGCCGAGATGCGCCGCCTGTTCTGGAGCCTCCCCACCGCCGCAGCGCTGCTGCTGCTCTCCGCCCCCGCCGCGCTAGCGATGAACGACGGACGCGGCTTCTACGGGGCGACCGACGACAAGGTCGTGACCACCGCCGGGTTCATCCTGATCGTCTTCTTCCCGACCTTCATCCTGCTCGCCAGCCTGCTGCAGAAACACCTGGAAAAGCGCAAAGACGCGCGCGTCGCCGCGGCTCGCCCGCATCGCGACGGAGACCGCTTCAGCGGCGGCTGGTAGTTGGGCGAACGGGTGGGCGGGCGGGCGCCGATTGAATACGAGCGCCGCGGCTCCGCGGCGCTCCTGACGATCGACCGCCAGGAGCGGCGCAACGCCGTCGACGGTCCCACCGCCGTCGCCCTGCACGAGGCCTACCTGCGCTTCGAGGCCGACGAGGAGGCGCGCGTGCTGGTGCTCACCGGCGCGGGCGGCGTCTCCTTCTGCGCCGGCGCCGACCTGAAGGCGATCGAGACCTTCGGCGGGCGCCTCACCGCGCCCGAGGGCCCGATGGGCTTCACCCGCCTCACGCCCTCCAAGCCGACCATCGCCGCGATCTCCGGCTTCGCGCTCGCCGGCGGGCTGGAGCTGGCGCTTTGGTGCGACCTGCGGATCGCCACCGAGGACTCGCGCCTCGGCTTCCCCGAGCGCCGCTGGGGGGTGCCGCTGATCGACGGCGGCACCCAGCGCCTGCCGCGCATCGTGGGCATCGGCCGGGCCCTCGACATCATCCTCACCGGGCGCATCATGGACGCCTCCGAGGCCCTTTCGATCGGGCTCGTCACCGAGGTCGTCCCGCCCGGCCGCCACCTCGAGCGGGCGCTGGAGCTCGCCGAGGGCCTCGCCCGCTTCCCCCAGCGCACGATGCTCGCCGACCGCTCCGCCGCGATCCATGGACTCGGGACGCTGCTCCCCGACGGCCTCGCCTTGGAGGCACGGGCCGGCCCCGACGTCTTCGAGGACGCCATCCGCGGGGCGGCGCGGTTCGCGGGGGGCGAGGGGCGCGGCGGGGCCGGGGCCGGGGCGTAGGGCTCGATTGCCGGCCGGCGGACGCTTGGCCGACCAGCGCTCGACGCACGCCGCCACCCTCTATGCTCGCTGAGCAATGACCTACTTCATCACCGGCGCAACCGGCTTCATCGGTCGCAACCTGATGGAGCGCCTGCTGGGGAACCGCAACGGCAAGATCTACGTCCTCGTGCGCGAGGGCTCGACGGCACGTCTCGATGACCTGATCGACCGCTGGAGCACCGCCACCGGCGAGCCCGCGGCGAAACGGATCGTCCCCGTGATCGGCGACCTGCGCCGGCCGCTGCTCGGGCTCGGCGGGGAGCAGATCACCGAGCTGCGCGGGAAGATCGACCACTTCGTGCACCTGGCCGCGATCTACGACATGACCGCGCCGGCGGAGCAGAACACGGTGGCGAACGTCGGCGGCACCACGCACGCGGTCGAGCTGGCGCGCTCGCTGGAGGTGGGGTGCCTGCACCACGTCTCCTCGATCGCCGTCGCGGGCGCCTACAGGGGCACGTTCAGCGAGGAGATGTTCGACGAGGGTCAGAAGCTGCCCTCGCCCTACCACCGCACGAAGTTCGAGGCCGAGCGGATCGTGCGCGAGCAGCCGTTCGTGCCGTGGCGGGTGTACCGGCCGGCGATCGTCGTCGGCGACTCGCGCACCGGCGAGATGGACAAGGTGGATGGGCCCTACTACTTCTTCAAGGCGATCCAACGCGCGCGGGGGCTGTTGCCGGAATGGCTGCCGCTGGTGGGGGTGGACCTCGGGCGCACCAACGTCGTGCCAGTGGACTGGGTGGCGGGCGCGATGGAGCACTTGATGCACGTGCCCGACCTCGACGGACGCGCCTTCCACCTCACCGACCCGCGCGGGCAACGCGTCGACGAGTTGGTCAACGAGCTGGCGACCGCGGCGCACGCCCCTCGCTTCGCGGTGAGCCTCGACAAGCGGCTCACGCGCGTGGTGCCGACGTGGCCGCTGTCGCTGACGATGGCGCTGCCCCCTTGGCGCCAGCTGCGAGGCCTGGCGCTGCGCGAGCTGGGGATACCCGAGGAGGTGCTCGAGCACATGGAGCTCCTGCCGCGCTTCGACAGCCGCTCCACGCAGCTGGCGCTGGCCGGCTCGGGCTTCGAGCAGCCGCCCGAGCTGCGTGCCTACGCGCAGCGGCTGTGGGACTACTGGGAGCGCGAGATGGACCCCAACCTCAGCAAAGACCGCACGCTGCAGGAGGCCGTCGAGGGCAAGCGCGTGCTGATCACCGGCGCCTCCTCCGGGATCGGCCGCGCCGCCGCACTGCAGGTCGCCACGGCCGGCGGGATCCCGCTGCTGGTCGCCCGCAACGTCGAGAAGCTCGAGGAGCTGCGCGCGGAGATCGTCGCCGCCGGCGGCACCGCGTTCGTGTACGCCGCCGACATGTCCGACATGGACTCGGTCGACGACCTCGTCGCGCGCGTGCTCACCGACCACCGCCACGTGGACATGGTCGTCAACAACGCCGGCCGCTCGATCCGCCGCTCGATCGCGCTTTCATACGACCGCTTTCACGACTTCGAGCGCACCATGCAGCTCAACTACTTCGGAGCGATCCGCCTGATCATCAGGCTGCTTCCCGACATGCGCGAGCGCGGCTCAGGCCACATCGTGAACATCTCCTCGATCGGCGTGCAGACCAACCCGCCCCGCTTCTCCGCCTACGTCGCCTCGAAGGCCGCCCTCGACGCCTTCACCCGCGTGGTGGCCTCGGAGACGATCGGAGACGGAGTCACCTTCACCACGATCCACATGCCGCTGGTGCGCACCCCGATGATCGCCCCAACCAAGATGTACGACGCCTTCCCCGCGATCACCCCCGAGGAGGCCGCCGACATGATCTGCGAGGCGCTGCGCACCCACCCCAAGCACATGGGCACCCGCCTCGGCACGGCGGGCGAGGTCCTCTACGCCCTCTCCCCCAAGGCGGTCGACCGCATCCTCCATCTCGCCTACCGCGTGTTCCCCGATTCGGCCGCCTCGCGCGGCCAGCAGGACGCCGAGGAGCGAGCCTCCTTCGAGCAGATCGCGATGGCGACGCTCACGCGCGGGGTTCACTGGTAGGGACAGGGTTGGGGGATCGTCCGCGCGCCGGACGTGCTTCCCATCCGCGCAGGGGCGGCCCCTCCATGGCCCGCCACCGGGCGCCCCTGCGATGATTGGGCCGTGAACGACGGTCCCGCGATCGAGGTGAGCGACCTGCACAAGCGCTACGGCGCGTACGAGGCCGTGCGCGGGATCGACATCGAAGTGCGGCGGGGGGAGGTGTTCGGGCTGCTCGGGCCCAACGGCGCCGGCAAGACCACGACCGTCGAGATCCTCGAGGGGTACCGCGCGCGCGACGGCGGCGAGGTGTCGGTGCTCGGGTACGACCCCGCGCGCCGGCAGATCCAGCTGCGCCGGCGGATCGGGATCGTGCTGCAGGCCGGCGGCATCTACAGCCACGTCACCCCGCGCGAGGCGCTGCGCCACTGGGCGAGCTTCTACCCGCACCCGCGCGACGTCGGGGAGGTGCTGGAGCTGGCGGGCCTGAGCGAGAAGGCCGACGTGCGCAGCCGAAGACTCTCCGGCGGACAGCTGCGGCGCCTGGACTTCGCGCTGGCGCTGGTGGGCGACCCCGAGCTGATCTTCCTCGACGAGCCCACCACGGGCTTCGACCCCGAGGCGCGGCGGGCCGCCTGGGAGACGATCCGCTCGCTGCGCGCGCTCGGCAAGACGATATTGCTGACCACCCACTACCTCGACGAGGCGCAGGCGCTCGCCGACCGCGTGGCGATCGTCAAGGAGGGGCGCGTGCTCGCGATCGGCCCGCCGCGCGAGCTCGGCGTGGGGGCATCGCACTATCGCGTCGCCTACCGCGGCCCCGACGGCGCGCTGGTCGAGCGCGAGACCGACGACCCCACCGCCCTCCTGCACACGCTCACCGCCGAAGCGCTCGCGCGCGGGGAGCGGCTGGAGGAGCTGACCGTCGGGCGCCCATCGCTGGAGGACGTCTACCTGGAGCTGACCGCGGATGTCTGACGCGATCGCCCTCTCCTGGCGCCAGTACCGCCTGGAGCGGCGCATGTTCTGGCGCAACCCGAGCGCCGCCTTCTTCAACTTCGTGCTGCCGCTGGTGATCCTCGCCGGCGCCGGGGCGGCGCTCGGCGGCAACCAGCACCAGTTGGACCGGCTGGTGCCGATGATCGCGGGGATGAGCGTGATGTCGACCACGTTCACGGCGCTGGCATACAACATCGTCTTCCTGCGCGAGCGCGGCGTGCTCAAGCGGATCCGCGGCACGCCACTACCGACGATCTCCTACTTCGGCGGGGTCGCCGCCAATGCGGTGACCAACACGGCGATGCAGATCGCGATCGTGGTACTCGCCGGCAGGGTGTTCTTCGGGATCGGCTGGCCACAGCAGTGGGGCGCGCTAGTCGTGTTCGTGCTCGTCGGAGTCGTCTGCTTCGCCGCCCTCGGTGTGGCCTTCGCCCACGCGATCCCCAACTTCGAGTCCACGGCCGCGTACGTCAACGCGGTGTTCCTGCCGGTGGTCGCCGTCTCCTTCTACGCCTTTGACTCCTCCAGCGCCCCCGGCTTCGTGCGTACGATCGCCGACGCGCTGCCGCTGAAGCCGCTGATCGACGGCCTCTCCGGCGCGATGGTCACCGGAGCGAGCCTCGCGAGCAACCTCGACGCGCTCGCGGTGATCGCGCTGTGGGGGGCGTTCGGGCTGTGCTTCGCGGTGAGGGGGTTCTCGTGGGAGCAGCACAGAACGTGAGGGGCCACCGGCGCGCGCGGGCAACCTGACCCCCCGGGGACGCGAGACGCCGCGAACCGACGGGCCGGCGATAGGATCGACACCATGAAGCAGCTGGCCGAGGGCCTATACCAGCTGGACGGCAGGCCGCGCAACGTGATCAACGTGTACCTCGCGGGCGACGTGCTGATCGACGCCGGCACCAGGCAGGCGGAGGGCCGCATATTGCGCCAGCTGCAGGGCCACACCGTGAAGGCCCACGCGCTCACCCACGCCCACCCCGACCACCAGGGCTCCAGCCACGCCGTGTGCGAGCGCCTCGGCATCCCGCTGTGGTGCGGCGAGGCCGACGTGCCCGCGATGGAGACCCCGGGGGCGATCAAAAACCCCAAAGTTCCCCGCTGGCTGAACTGGACGCAGGAACGCTTCTGGACGGGCCCGCCCCACCCCGTGGCGAAAGCGCTGCACGAGGGCGACGAGGTGGCGGGCTTCACCGTGCTGGAGACGCCCGGGCACTCCTCCGGTCACATCTCCCTGTGGCGTGAGGCCGACCGCGTGCTGATCGCCGGCGACGTGGTGGGCAACATGAACTTCATCACCTGCATCCCCGGGCTGAATCTGCCGCCCGACCTCGCCACCCCCAACCCCGCGCGCAACCGCGAATCGGCGCGGCGCCTCGCCGCGCTGGAGCCGGCGCTCGCCTGCTTCGGCCACGGCGCGCCGCTGCGTGACCCGAAAAAGCTCTCCGAGTTCGTCGCCCGGCTGCCGCGGTGAGCGAGGACCCCGAGAGCGTCTACATCCCCGAAGGGGATGGGCGCTACACCCCGACCGAGTACGCGCGCGGACCGTGGGACCCGCGGGCGCAGCACGGCGGCGCGCCGGCAACGCTGATCGCAGGGGCCTTCGAGCGCATGCAGCCCGGCGCGGAGCTGCCGTTCGCGCGCCTCTCCTTCTCCTTCCTGCGACCGGTGCCGCTCGCCCCGCTGACGCTGACCACGCGCATCGTGCGCCCCGGTCGCCGCGTGCAGGAGCTCGAAGCGCAGCTGCGCGCAGTCGGCCCGGCGGATGGGACCAAGGGTGAGGAGGAGGGAGAGGGAGGGGTGCTCGTCTGTCGGGCCCACGCGCTGCGGCTGGTGCCGGCACCCGAGGAGCTGCCCGAGCTGGCGCTGCAGGTCGCGGAGGCCCACGAGGCCCCGCCCCTGCCGGGTCGCGAGGAGGGGCACTCGGTGATCTTCGCGCCGGACGGCGGCGAGCGCAGGAGCTTCGCCGCGAGCGCGATGGAAATGAGCTTCCTGCACGGTCGCCCGCTCAAAGGCCAGCTCCCCGAGGTGGGCGTGAGCAGCTCCCACGCCCCCGTCGGCACGGCCGGCGTGTGGATGCGCCTGTGCCGCCCCGTGCTCCCCGGCGAGAAGCCCACCCCGCTGGTGTACGCGATGGCGGCGGCCGACTTCGGCAACGGTATCGCCGCGGTGCTGCCGTTCGACCAGTACGTGTTCATCAACGCCGACCTCGCGATCACGCTCAACCGCCGCCCCGAGGGCGAGTGGATAGGCCTCGACGCCCGCACGATGCTGCGCCCCGGCGGGATCGCATGGGCGGAAAGCGTGATGCACGACGAGCGCGGCCCGTTCGGGCTGGCCACGCAGGCGCTCGTCGTCCAGCCGCGCTGAGCACTCACCGCTGAGCGCCCCGCGCGCGTGCCAACGCCGGTCATGCAGCGGTGAGCCGGCAACCGGCACGGCCCGGTCGACACCCATCCGCGCTCGAAACCCTACAGCGTCCCCTTCACCCGCCGGCACGGACGCGCGCGCGAGGTCGTTGCACACGCAAATAAGCTATCGTTGCTCTATCGTTGCTTGCACAACTATCCGTTGGGCACTTTATCCAAGCGGGTATAGCTCCCAAAAGCCACCCTTCCTAAAGGAGTTCTCCTATGTCAACACAGTCCGCGACACCAGCAGCCGCCGCGCTCCCCGTTCCCGCCGGCACGTGGAACGTCGACCCCGTCCACTCGAGCGTGGAGTTCCAGGTCAAACACCTTGGCATCGCCACCGTGAAGGGCCAGTTCAAGGAGTTTGAGGGCACGGTCGAGGTCGGCCCCGACGGCGCCGTCGCCTACGGCACCGTGAAAACCACGAGCGTCGACACGCGCGAGCCCCAGCGCGATGACCACCTGCGTTCGGCGGACTTCTTCGAGGTCGATAAGTACCCCGAGATCGGCTTCCGCTCGACCGCGATCCGCACGACCGGCGAGGACGAGTTCGAGATCGACGCCGACCTCAGCATCCACGGGGTCACACGCCCGGTCACGCTGAAGGCGACGTTGGAGGGCTACGAGCCGGAGGACCACCAGGGCAAGACGCGCGTGGGCCTCTCAGCGAGCACCCAGATCAACCGCTCGGACTTCGAGATGCGCTTCAACGCCGCGCTCGGCTCGGGAAACATGGTGGTAAGCGACAAGGTGAAGATCCTCGTCGACGTCTCCGCCATCAAGGCCGACTGAGAACGCTCAGCGCACGATCACTTCCCCCAGGGCCTCGTCGATCGCGGCGAGGATCTGGGGGTCGAGCGCCACGCCGGAGGCAGACGCATTCGCGTGCACCTGCTCGGGCCGGCTGGCGCCGACGATCGCCGAGGCGACGTTGGGCTCGCGCAGCACCCACGCGAGCGCGAGCTGCGCCATCGTCAGCCCGGCACCCTCCGCGATCGGCACGAGGCCCTGCACCGCCTCCAGCACACGGTCGTCGAGCAGCTGGCTCATGAAAGTGTTCATCTCGTCGCTGGCCGCGCGCGAGTCCTCCGGCGGCGGCGACCCCGGCGGGTACTTTCCCGTGAGCACCCCCTGCGCGAGCGGCGACCACACGATCTGCGAGATCCCTTCGCGCTCGCACAGCGGAATCACCTCGGCCTCGGGCGCGCGCCAGATCATCGAGTACTGCGGCTGGCTGGAGACCCAGCGCTCGACGCCGGGCAACTCCAGCGACGCGGCGATCTGACCGGCGGTCCACTCGCTGAAGCCAATGTGACGAGCCTTGCCGGCGGCCACCACTTCGGTGAGCGCTGCCATCGTCTCCTCCAGCGGCGTCTGCTCGTCGTAGCGGTGGCACTGGTAGAGGTCCACGTAATCGGTGCGCAGCCGCGCCAGCGAGGCGTCGATCTGCTTGTGGATCTGCGCCGCCGAGAGCCCGCGGTCGGTGTCGGACATCGAGAAGTACACCTTCGTGGCGAGCACATAAGAGGAGCGCTCATACCCCGCGAGCACCTCCCCCAGCAGCGTCTCCGATGCCCCCCGCCCGTAGACGTTGGCGGTGTCGAAGAAGTTGATCCCCGCCTCGAAGGCCGCCTTCACACAAGCCTCCGACTGCGCCCGCTCGACCCCGCCGGAGTAGGTGAGCCACGAGCCAAGGCTGATCTCCGAGACCTCGATGTCGCTGGTGCCGAGCTTGCGGTAGTTCATGGTGGGCAGCCTAGCGGGTGGCGATCCTCGTCCGGGCGCGCGTCTCCAGCGCCACCGCCGCTCACCGCCGCCGCCCCGCGGCGAAGCTCTGCACGGGCGGGGCGACGGCGCGCAGGCTGGCGCCGACCTCGACGGCGTCCTGCTCCGCGCGATCGGGACGTAAGCGATGGATCTGCGCCTGGGCGGGCGCCTGCTCCTCCGTGGGGGGCGCGAGGAAACGCTCCAGCGGGGCCAGCTCGCGCACGATCACGTTCACCACGGGGGGCACCTCCTCCATGCCGGCGACTTGCTCGACCGCACTGCGCTCCAGGCGGCCACGGGCGAGCAGCAACGGCTCGGCGCGGGCGAGCGGGCGATGCCTCTGGTACACGGCGCGCGGGACGATCAGATTGATGTGACCCCACTCGTCCTCGAACAGCAGGAACATCGTGCCCTTCGCGGTGCCGGGCCGCTGGCGCGCGATCACGAGTCCGGCGATCGTGACGGCGGAGCCCTGAGGCAGGCGGGCGAGCTGAGGTGAGGTGGCGAGCATCTGCGCGGTGAGCCGCGGGCGCAGCGCGGCGATCGCCTGGTCGCCGACGGTCACCCCGGTGGCGGCGTAGTCGGCGATCAGCCGCTGCCAGCGGGTGAGCAGGCGCAGACGGGGCGCCTCCGGGAGCCCCAGTGGCAACGCGAGCTGGGTGCCCTCCTCGCCGACCGTCCGTCCGGGCGCGGCGATCCCGAGCTGCCATAGGGCGAGGCGGCGGCGCGCATCCGCACCCGGTCCGCTCGCCCTCTCCCCCATTCCGGCAACCGCCCCAGGTGCGCCGGCCATCGCCGCCGCTCTCCCCGTGCGGCGAATCGCGTCGGCAGGCTCATCCACCAATCCGTCGCAGGCACCCGACCACGCGAGCTGCTCGAGCGTGGGCCGCCCCGCACCGCAGCGTGCGGCCAGTTCCCCGAGGTCGCGGAAGGGACCGCCGCGCTCGCGCTCGGCAACCAGCTCACGGATCTGATCGGCGCGGACGTCCTTGACATAGCCGAGGCCGAGGCGTACGCCCAGGCGCGTCCTCCTCGCTCCGATCTCCTCAACCGCCCCGCCCACTTTCCCCACTTCGCACCGAGAGGGGGGCGGCGAGGACGCCTCCTCCACCGTGCACCGCACCTCCGAGGCGTTGACGTCGAGCCCGAGCACGGGGATACCGCGGATCTCGGCCTCGTGCACGAGCGTGTCGGGGGCGTAGAAGCCCATCGGCTGCTCGTTGAGCAGCGCGCAGAGGAACTCCGCGCCGTAGTGGACACGCAGCCAAGTGGACTGGTAGGCGAGCAGCCCGAAGGCAGCACCGTGCGCCTTGGGGAAGCCGAAGCCGGCGAATCCCTCCACCATCTCCCACACCCGCTGCGCGGTGGCGAGGTCGGCGCCCACGTGGTGGCAGGCGCCGGCGATGAAGCGCTCGCGGTGGCTCTGCAGCGCTTCGTGGGAGCGCTTGCGGCTCATCGCGCGGCGCAGCCCGTCGGCCTCGCGGGGGGTGAAGCCGGCGAACGCCTGGGCAACCTCCATCACCTGGTCCTGGAAGATCACGGTGCCGAGCGTGCTCTCCAGCACCGGGCGCAGCGCGGGATGGGGGTAGGGCACCTCGTAGGCTGGGTCGGCGCGCAGCCGGTGGCGGCGCTCGATGTAGGGGTTGATCGCACCGCCCTGGATCGGGCCGGGACGCACGATCGCGACCTGCACGGTGAGGTCGTCGAGGCTCTCCGGGAGCGTGCGCCGCAGCGACTGCATCTGCGCGCGACTCTCGATCTGGAAGACCCCGACCGTGTCGGCGCGGCGCACCGCCCGGAAGGTGGCAGGATCGTCGAATGGGATGCGCGAGAGGTCGATGCGTTCACCGCGGGTGCGGGCGATCAGCTCGACGCACCCTTCCACGGCGGAGAGCATCCCCAGCCCGAGCAGGTCGATCTTCAGAAAGCCGGCGTCGGCGCAGGAGTCCTTGTCCCACTGCACCATCTGGCGGCCCTCCATCGCCGCGGGCACCACGGGGCAGCAGTCGATCAAAGGCCGCGTGGAGATCACCATTCCGCCGGGGTGTTGGGAGAGGTGGCGGGGCAGCCCATACGCCTCGGCGGCAAGACGCTCGAGCCACGCCCAGCGGGGGGAGGCGGCCGGCGCATTCCCTCCCCTGGGGGTCCCCTCCGGGCCCGCCCCGGAGCGCGCCTCCGTCGATGAGCCCGCCACAGGCTGCTCCTCCGGGGAGCCCACCCCGGAGCGCCCTGCCCCCCGGCCGAGCGCGCCGTCGATGTCATGCTCGGCGGCGCCGCGGTGGTCGTCCGCAGCGCGGGCGACGCGCTCGATCTCTCCCGGAGGCAGGCCGAGAACCTTGCCCAGCTCGCGGATCGCGCCGCGCGCGCGGAACGTCGGGAAGGCGGCGACCAGCGCGGCGCGCTCGTTGCCGTAGCGTTCGTGCACGCGGGGTATCAGCACCTCGCGGATGTCGCGCGGGAAATCGAGGTCGATGTCGGGCAGGGATTCGAGGCCGGTGTGCAGGAAGCGCCCGAGTAACAGGCGGTTGTCGATCGGGTCGATGTGCGAGAGGCCGGTGAGGTAGCAGACGATCGAGGAGACCGACGAGCCTCGGCCGCGCCCGGGCGCGAGCAGCGCGCGGACGGAGTCGGCCCCGCGTACCTCGGCGGCGACCTCGCGGGCCAGCTCCAGCAGCTCGTGGTGCAGCAGGAAGAAGCCGGCAAGCCCCAGCTCGTCGATGATCCGCAGCTCCTCCTCCAGCCGCGCCGCGGCCTCGGGGAAGGCGGCGGCCCCGGCGCCGTAGCGCTCGTCCAGCCGCGCGCGGCACAGCTCCGCGAGGCGCCGCATCGCGCAGGGGTCCTCCGCACCCGGATAGCGGTAGCCGAGGTCGCGTGTTAGGTCAAAGCGCAGCTCCTCGGCGAGGCGCACCGTCTCGCGCACCGCCTCGGGATACTCGGCGAAGCGCGCGGTCATCGCCGCGGGGGCGGCCAGAACGTGGGAGTGGTTGGCCCGCCGCAGCGGCTCGCAGGCGTCGAGTGTGGTGCGGTGGCGCAGCGCCACGAAGGCGTCCTGCAGCTCCGCGCGGCCGCGCGCGTGGGCGTGCACGTTGCCGCTCGCCACACACACCACCCCGAGGCGCCGGGCGAGCGCCTCGAGCGCCCGGTTGCGCGCGCGATCGTGGCGGGCGAAGGGGCGTTGCAGCTCCACGCGCAGGCCGTGCGAGCCGAAGGCGTCCAGCAGCAGCCGCGCGGTCGGCTCGTCGTGCACGCCGTGGGTGGCGCAGCCGGTGAGGCACACCAATCCCTCGCTGTGCTCCCGCACCGCCTCCAGGCTCACCGACGGCTCGCCCCGCTCGCGACGCCCGGGCCCCTCGCGCGTGTGGGCGTGCGCCAGGGTCAGCAGCCGGCAGAGGTTGCGCCAGCCGAGCGCGTCGCGCACCAGCAGCGTGAGGTGGTGGACACGATCGCCCGGGGGGTCGCCGGTCGGGCGCCGGCCATCGACACCGCCACCCCGCGTCACTGCGACATCGATCTCGGCGCCGTGGAGCGCGCGGACTCCACACGCGGCGGCCACCTGGGCAAGCTCCATCGAGCCCGACACCGAGTTGTGGTCGGTGAGCGCCAGCGCCTCATACCCGAGCTCCCCCGCCCGCTGCGCCAGCTCGTCCGGCAGCGAGGTTCCGTCCAGGAAGGAATAGGCCGAGTGGCAGTGCAGCTCGATGTACTGCTTCGCGCTCCTGCCGCTCCCGCTCGCCTTGCCCACATCTGACCTGGCCCCATTCGCCCCGCCGACATCCAACGTGCCCACCATCTCAACCCGCCTGGGCAAACCACTCGCCGGAGCAGAGGTCGTGAAACACGACGAGGTTGCGCCCGCGCGCACTCACGGTCTCCCAGTAGCGACGGCGTAGCGGCCGGCCGGTCCACCAGCGGTCCTCGATCAGCCATGACTCGCGCACCTGCTCGATCTGCCGGCCGTCGACCGTGCGCGGCACGCCGCCGGGGCCCATCCGCACGCGCGCGGGCCGTGGGAGGTTGAGTAAACGACTCCCACTCATCCCGGGAAGGGGGTGAAGACGACCCGCCGCTCGGGCACGCGCGAGTCGGGGTCGACGCACACCGCGCGCAGCGCCGCCTCCGGGCCGGCCGCCGCGCGCACCTGAGCCACGGCCTCGCGCAAGCGCCCGCGGTGCTCCTCCCGGCGCGTGGGACCGGTCGGATCTGGGTCGAACAGCGCCCCCTGCGCGCCCTCCGGCGGGCCGAAGCGCTCGGCTTCGAGGCGCAGGTAGGCGGCTGGCGCAGGCAGCAGCGCCAGGCGCGGCGCGAGCGCCAGGCGCATCCGCCGCGGATCCGACAGCGCTTCGCGCAGCACCACCCGCTCGCGCCAAGTGCCGCCCTCCACCAACCGCGCGGAGATGCTCAGCGCGCGCAGCGTCCGCCCGCGCCGCTCGGGGCGGGCAAGCAGGCGGTCGACGAGCACGCCGAGCACGCGTTCCAGCGCCGGGCCGGAGTTGGCCTCCTCCAGCTCCAACGACTCACGCAGGCGCTCCTCGGCGATGTGCGTGCGCAGCGGGTCATCCTCGCCGCGCGCCAAGCGCCGCGCGAGCACCCCGGGAGCGCCGAAGCGGTCGGCCACCGCGTCACGTCCCAGCGCCGCCAGCTCCCCGAGCGTGTCGATCCCCAGCCGCGTGAGGGACTCCACCATCGCCGCGGTCTCCGCGCGGAAGCCCAGCAGCGTCACCGGCCGGCTGGCGAGGTAGCGGCGAGCCTCGCTTTCGGTTTTCACGACAACCGCGCGGCGCGAGCGAACTTCCAACGCCGCGGCAAGCGCGCAGAAGCGCGTCGGGCCCGCACCCACGCGCGAGGGGCGTTGCAACGCGCGGCGCGCGGCGGCGATCACGCCCTCGTCTCCCCCGTGCAGCCCGCGCAGGCCGTCGGACTCGAAGTAGGCGAGGCCGGCCCGCGGCAGCTCCAGGGCGGCGCCGATCCCCTCCAGCGCCCGTGCCGCCCGCCCCCACTCCTGTGCCACCCCGAGCGGGTCGCCCGCGACCAGGCGCAACCGCGGGCAGCGCGCGAGCGCCTCCCCCAGCGCCATCGCGCGCGTGACGCCCTGCGCCTCCGCGGCCCCCGACACCTCCCCCACCCGGGCTTCTCCCCCTGGCGCCGGTGCGATCGCCAGCGCGTGCCCGGCCAGCGCCTCGGCGCCGCCGACGGCGACGGTCAGCTCGAAGCGTGGGAGGTGGACGCACACGACCATGATCGAACATATGTTCGCATACGATGAGGCGCCCGCAACAGACAGATGCGTCAGTCGGCCGACCTCGACCGTCCGGCCATGACCCGCCCACGACAACGAACCTGGCCTGGCCCATGGCAATCAGTAAAAAATTGCCTAATACCAAATGAGATTGAGTCTTGTCCTTATTTGGCTATAGGCCCAAAAAAAGGACACAACCCACCCCGGCGGCTGCTGGTTTGAGCAACTCTTTTTCGCAACCCTGCCCAAATGAGACTGGGTCTTAGTCTTATTTGGTATGGGGAGTAAAAGTGAATCCCGGGAGGGCCGGCAGCGAGGCGGAATCGCCAGCCCTCCCAACCCAACCGTGGGAGGCCAGCGAGGGGAATCTACCCCTCCTCGCTCAGTCCATTCCCAGCGGGCCCTCGGCGGAGCCGCTGAGGAACTGGCGCACGAAGTGGTTCTCCGAGGAGAACATCTTGGCGGCGTCGCCCGCCTCCACGATCCGCCCGCGCCACAGCAGCGCGATGTATTCGCCGATCCGCCGCGCCGAGGCGATGTCGTGGGTGACGACGATGTAGGTGCCCCCATGCAGGCCGTGCATCTCCTGGATCAGCTCGCACAGCAGCGCCGTGCGCACCGGGTCGAGACCCGAGTCGGGCTCGTCGAAGATCACGATCTCCGGTTCCATCACCAGCGCCCGGGCGAACCCGGCGCGCTTGCGCATGCCTCCCGACAGCTGGTTGGGGAAGTAATCGATCGCTTCGGTCAGCCCCACGTCGTTGACGCGTTCGCGCACGCGCTGCGAGATCTGCGCCTCCGACATGTCGGTGTGCTGGCGCAGCGGGAAGGCGACGTTGTCGTACAGCGACATCGACCCGAACAGCGCGCCATCCTGGAACAGCACCCCGATCCTGCGGCGCAGCGCCAGCAGCTCCTGCATCGGTAGGCCGGGCACCGACAGGCCCTTCACGATGATGTCGCCGGAGTCGGGGAACATCAGCCCGATCAGGTGTTTGATCAGCACGCTCTTGCCCGTCCCCGAGGGGCCGAGCACGGTGGTGATCGTCTGGTCGGGGATCGCCACGTTGAGCCCGTCCAAGACGGGCACCCCGCCGAGACGCTTGTGCACGTCGTAGCAGCGGATCGACCAATCCTCCTCCCCGTGCTCGCTGTCCCAGTCGAACTCCGTGTGGTACTCGAAGTGGGCGGCGGCATCGAGCGTCGCGCTTTCCTGCGCGCTCACCTCCTCGCCGGTGGGGACCTGCGAACCCTGCTGGCCGAAACGGGGACCGATTGGGGAGACACTCGCTTCGCTCGCATCCCCCAATCGGCCAGCGCCGGAGGCGCGTGTCTCCTGGCTTCTGTCCTGCTCCTCCTCCATGCCCCGGATAGTATCGCGCCATGACGCAGACGATCGCTGTCCTCTCGCAGAAGGGAGGCACGGGCAAGACGACCACTGTGCGTACCCTCGCAGACGCCATGCGGCGCGCGCAGGTGCGCACGCTGGCGGTGGACCTCGACCCGCAGGGCAACCTCTCCGACTACTTCGACGTGCCCCCCGACGCGCAGCCGACGATCGGCGACGTGTTGAGCGGGCGCGCCGCCGCCGCGGAGGCGATCCACGGGGACGTGATCCCCGCCAACCTCAACCTCGCCGAGACCGAGCTCGCGCTCGGCGGGCGGCTCGGACGCGAGCTGACGCTGCGACGGGCGCTGGCGAAGCTGCCCGGCGACGCCTACGAGCTCGTGCTGATCGACTGCCCCCCCTCGCTCGGCCTGCTCACCGTCAACGCGCTGGTCGCCGCCGACTTCGCGCTGATCACCGCCGAGGCCCAGTACTTCGCGCTGCAGGGCGTCGAGCAGGCACTGGAGGTGATCGAGCTGGCGCGCGACACGCTCAACCCCGAGCTGGAGCTGCTGGGCGTGCTGCTCAACCTCGCCGACATGCGCACCGTGCACTCGCGCGAGGCGCTCGCCTCCCTGCGCGAGCAGCTCGGCGAGCGAGTGCTCGACACGGTCGTGCGCTCCTCGATCGCCTACGCCGAATCGGCCGAGCGCGCCGTCTCGATCCTCGACCACCGCCCCGACCTCGGCACGGACTACGTCGCAGTGGCGGGCGAGCTGCTCGCGCGGATGCCGGGGTTCGAGGCGGCTCGGGGACGGCTGGGTCAACCCGGGTAGCGCGGGAAATCACGAGACACGCGTCGGCATCAGGCCGACCGAACGTCCCATCCCAAGCGCGGGGTAGCGTGCCTTGGCATGCGCCCGATCGATTCACACCGATGAGTCTCGACCCGCTATGGCCGAAGGCGGGTGAGCCGCTGCCGCGTGCCGCGGAGGCCATCGGCGTGCGCGACAAGCTCCTCAGATACTCGTTGGACCCGACCAACGAAATCGGCAAGCCGAAGGCAAGAGGCTTTGAACGCATCCTGGGTATCACGATCGAGGACGTTGACTACCTCGAAAGCGCGATCCGTGCGGGTATCCTGACCCTACCGGTCAGCACAGTGCGGGATAACCCCCCGTGGGGGCTGAAGTGCGTGGTCAACGTGCCGGTGTACGGACTTCGCGAGAAGCGCGGACGCGTTATCAACGTCAGGACCGTTTGGGAGATCGCTGGCAGCGATGCCCCGCCTCGTCTTGTGAACGCCTATCTGAAGCCTTAGACTGGAGGCACGATGGCAACCGTCAAGCAGGCAATCGGCGAACACGACGTGGTGGCTTTTGTGGACGCGGTCGACAAGGCCGAAAGCGTCGGCATCTGGCCCGCCGGGACTAGAGGCGCTGTGATCAGCGACTACGGCGATCACAAGATGATCGACATCGCCAACGAGCGCGGCGAAACCCTGGACATGCCAGTGGTCCCGGTCGAGAAGCTCAGGCTGGTCGCAAAGCACAGCGATTAGCTCCCCCAACACTAGGCGACGAGGCGCTTCTACAACCCCCCAACGTACGCCCCCTGCGGCTCGAAGGGGACTCGTAGCAGCTCCGCCCAGCCCTCTATCTCACCTCTCAGCGCTTCGACCACGGCGCCGGTCTGCTCGTAGAAGCACCACACCAGCACCGTCGGACCGGCACCGGAGATCGTGGCTCCGAGGGCGCCGAGCTTGGGGGCTCGCTGCGCCAACTCGAAGGAGCGGGGGAAGAGGTGGGCGCGGTGGGGCTGGTGGAGGCGGTCCTGCAGGCCGCGCGCCACGAGGTCCCAGTCGCCGCGGGCCAGGCCGAGCGTCAGCAGCGCGCCGTGGGCCACGTTGAAAACCGCGTCCTGTAGCGGCACCTCGGCGGGGAGCGCTTCACGCGCGGCCTGGGTGCGGACGGGGTCGTGCGGCACCACTGCAAGCGCCTCCAACCCGGTGGGGGGGTCGAAGCGGGTGGTTTGGCCGTCGGCGCAGATAACGAAGCCACCGTGCAAGGCTGCCGCCACGTTGTCGGGGTGACCCTCCAGGTCGGTGGCGTGGTCGAGCAGCGGCGCGTCCAGCTCGAAGATGTGGTCGGCCGCCATCAACCCAGCAACGATCGCCGCGGCGCTCGAGCCCATGCCGCCGGCGAGCGGGATGTCGGAGTGGATGCGGAAGGTGAAGCCGTCCGCGGGGTGCAGGCGCTCGAAGGCTTTCACGCAGAGGTTCTCCCTGCCCCGCGGCAGAGGCAGCTCGGTTTCGACCGCGAAGCTGCCGGTCTCCTCCACCTCCAGCGTCACGTGCAGCGCGAGAGCCGCCGCCATGCAGTCGAAGCCGGGCCCCAGGTTGGCCGAGGAGGCCGGCGCGCGCACCACGCGCCTACGGATCACCCGCCACCCACCCAGGCCGCCGGCAGAGGCGATCGGGACGACCCGGTCCTCTACGGATCACCCAGAACCGCCTCTTCCAGCGCCACCGTTTCCGCCGCGCAGGGGATCACGCGGCCGTTGGAGTTGTCAAGCGCCGTCTGCTGGTCCTTGAGGCCTCTGCCGGTCATCACGCACACGACCCGTTCCGCGCCGTCGGCTCCGTACTTGAGCAGGCCCGCCACCGAGGCCGCGGAGGCCGGCTCGCAGAAGAGGCCTTCCTTTGCCGCCAGCAGGCGGTAGGCGGCGAGGATCTCACCGTCGGCCACCGCGCGGATCGCCCCGCGCGAGTCGGTCATCGCCGCCATCGCGTCCTCCCAGCGCACCGGGTTGCCGATGCGGATTGCGCTGGCGACGGTCTCGGGGTGCGCCACCGGGTGGCCGAGCACCAGCGGCGCGGCGCCCTCGGCCTGAAACCCGAACAGGCGTGGGGCGGCGCCCATCTCGGTGAAGCCGCGCCAGTAGGAGGTCACGTTGCCGGCGTTTCCCACCGGGATGCACAGCAGGTCGGGACCGCCGTCGAGCTCCTCCACCAACTCGAACGCCGCGGTCTTCTGGCCTTCGATGCGAAATTCGTTGACGGAGTTGACCAGCGTGATCGGGTGGCGTTCCACCAGCTCGCGCACCAGCTCGAGGCCCCGATCGAAGTTGCCCGACAGTGCGATCACGCGCCCCCCGTGGATCAGCGTCTGCGCGAGCTTGCCGATCGCAATCTTGCCGTCCGGCACGATCACCGCGCAGGTGAGCCCGGCGCGCGCGGCGTAGGCGGCGGCGCTCGCCGCGGTGTTGCCGGTGGAGGCGCAGATCACCGCCTTGGAGCCTTCGCGCACGGCCGCCGACACGGCGCAGGTCATGCCGCGGTCCTTGAACGAGCCGGTTGGGTTGCCGCCCTCGAGCTTCAGGTGCACCTCGGCACCGACCATCTCGGAGATCACAGGCGCGGGCAGCAGCGGCGTGCCGCCCTCACAGAGGCTCACCACGGGGTCATCGGGCGCGAACGGTAGGCGCTCGCGCCAGCGCTCGATCAGGCAGGAACAGCTCATCCGAACTCCTCTTCTATCACCCTGATCGCGCGCGGGGCCGAGCGCACCAGCTCCAGCTCTCCGATCTGCGTGAGCGCCTCGCGCAGCCGCGACTCAAGCAGCGGGTGCAGCACCATCGTCAGCGGCACCACGTCGCCACCCACGCGCCGCTGCATCACCGACTTGATCGAGGCGCCGTGCTCGCCCAGCACCTGCGCGATCGCCCCCAGCACTCCCGGGCGGTCGGCGACGTCGAAGTGCAGGTAGAAGGCGCTCTCCACGTCCTGCAGCAGCGGTAACGCCAGCGGCGGGGCGGGCGGTTGGGCGCCGCCGGTCATCACGCTGACGACATCGCCCAGCACCGCGCTCGCGGTCTGCCGCCCGCCGGCGCCGGGGCCGGAGAGGGTGATCTCGGTGACCGTCTCCGATTCCACGGTGACGGCGTTGAACGGGCCCGACACCGAGGAGAGCGGGTGCCCGGCGTACAGGAACACGGGGTGCACCCTCACCGACAGCCCGCCCCCGAGTCGCTCCGCCGTGCCGATCAGCTTCAACCCGAGGCCCATTTCGCGCGCCGAGCGCAGGTCGTCGGGCTGCAACTGCTCGATCCCCTCGTAGCGCACGTCGTCGAGGTGCACCGGCGCGCCGAACGCCAGGCGCGCGAGGATCGCCATCTTCGCCGCCGCGTCCCTGCCGCTGACGTCGTCTGAGGGGTCGGCCTCGGCGTAGCCGCGGCGCTGCGCCTCCGCGAGCGCCTCGGGGTAGGTGCCGCCGCGGTCCATCTCGCCGAGGATGTAGTTGGTGGTGCCGTTGACGATCCCGTGGATCCGCTCGATCGGGGTCGCCGACAGCGACTCCTCCAGCACGCGCACCACGGGGACGGCGCCGGCGACGGCCGCCTCGAAGCGCAGCCGCACGCCGTGCTCGCGCGCGGTCTCAAACAACTCCTCCCCGTGCTGGGAGAGCAGCTGCTTGTTGGCGGTGACGATGTCGGTGCCGGCGCGCATCGCCGCCAGCAGGTGCTCGCGGGCGGGCTCCACCCCGCCCATCACCTCGACGATGAGGTCCGCCTCGGGGAGGATCTGCGCGAAGTCCCCGCGCGTGCGTGTCAGCACGCCGGTGATCACTGGGCGGCGGCCGTTGAAGCGCTCGATCTCGTCGGCGCGCTCCGCCAGCAGCGTCGCGAACGCGCCGCCCACGGTGCCGTGGCCGAGCAGGCCGATTCTAAACGACGTCACGAGCCACGAGATCCTCGGGACTCTCGCGACGCACAACTACCCTGGCACTGCCGTCCTTGCAGAAGATCACGGGTGGTCGGAGCATAGCGTTGTAGTTGTTCGCCATTGCGTGCCCATAGGCGCCCGTAACAGGCGTCACTACGACATCGCCCACCCCGGGGTCATTGAGATGGGCATCCTGAACGAGCACATCACCGGACTCGCAGTGCTTGCCGACGAGACGACAAGCGACGTTTGCCGGAGCATCGATGCGACCCGCGATCACAGCTTCGTAAGGTGCCTTGTAGAGCATTGGTCGGAGATTGTCAGACATCCCGCCGTCAACCGCCACATAGGTCGAGACATTTTTCTTGACGGAGATGATGGAGTAGAGCGTGACACCCGCGTTGGCCACGAGTGATCGCCCTGGCTCAATCAGGATGAGCTTATCTGGGCCTAGATAAGCACGAATTGCCCGTACCTTTTGCTCGACGTATTCTCGAATGGAGGGTGGATCTTCCCTCGTTGAATAAGCCACCCCAAGACCGCCGCCTAAGTTATAGACCTCGAAGTCACCGAGTGACGCGATGGCCCCCACCGCGTACTCGAACGGGGCCAGATCCATCACCTGAGACCCGATGTGGACGTGCAGGCCCCTGAGGTGCAGCTGGCTCAAGCCTTCGATCTGCTTTATGGCCCTGCGGGCGTCAGCTATCCCGAATCCGAACTTCGAGTCAGCCTGCCCAGTGGAGATCGATGTATGGGTGGTTGGGCGGATGTCGGGCGTGACCCGGACCAAGACATCCTGTTGCCTGCCCGCCACAAGGCCCGCCAGTCGCTCGATCTCATCGAATGAGTCCACGACTATGTAGCCAACTCGCTCATCTAGCGCATAGCGAAGTTCATCACTTGTCTTCGCGTTGCCGTGCAGGCAGATACGCCGAGGATCCATCCCTCCCCTCAGCGCAAGGAAGAGCTCCCCCGCTGATGCGGCGTCGCAGGATAGACCCTCTTCGACGAAGATCTGATAGGCCGCCAGGCAAGGGAATGCCTTGGAGGCAAACAGGACATCGAAGTTGGTGTGTCCAGCATGCTTGAAAGCATCAACGTACTCTCGCGCTCGCCTCCTTATGTCGTCCTCGGAGACGACATAAGCAGGGCTCCCGAACTCGCGCACAAGCTCGATCGCATCGCATCCGCCTATCTCGAAGTGACCGTACGCATTGATACCGCTGTCAACTGGCCATATGGTGGTGTCGGTGGTAGGCTGAGCGAGTAATGTCATTGGGCGTCGGGAGTGGTATCGGACCGATCGAGCTGGGCGCTTAGGCGCTATGATGACGAATCATAAGGGTTGTAGAGTGTTGCAGACAAATAGCAGGATTCTCAGGCTGAGCGGCCCAGAGAGCCAAGCACCTCTTTCATCTCCCGGGTCTTGATCCTACAGAAGTGGACAACGATCCGCGTCAAACCAAGAGCAGCTGCTGTCAGCGAGCGATAACTGCTGTCAGGCTAGTCGATCAGATCGGCTGAGACGTTTCCAGGTCGTGACCGAAGGCATGGGGTTGGTCTGCATCCAGCGCTCCCTGCCGCAGGCCGGAGAGGCCACGCCCGCCGCGCATCATCAGCGACAGCCATACCGCCCCGACGATCATCAGCACGACGCTCTCCAGCTGCGGGGCGGTGAGGCCAAAGAGCACCTCTTTGTTGCGGCGGATGAACTCGACGAGGAAGCGCTCGAAGCCAGAGAGCAGGCAGTAGAGCGCGAACACGACCCCGGGGCGCACGCGGTCGCGCAGGTGCCACAGCAGGAAGGCGACGAGGCCCATCGTGACGGTCTCGTAGATCGGGGTGGGCTGCACGGTGACCCCCGGCGGGGTGGGGACGGTGCCATGCGGGTAGCCCATCGCCCAGGGCAGCGAGGAGCGGATCCCGTAGTCGCCGTCGCCGGAGACCTGGCAGCCGATGCGCCCGATCGCGTACCCGAGGGCGAGCGCGGTGGCGCACATGTCGAGCATGATCAGCCGCAGCTGATCGCGCCAGCGCATCCACAGGAACACCCCGATCGCGCCGCCGATCACGCCCCCATACCAGACCAGCCCCGAGCCGGAGATGACGCTCTTGAAGAGATGGCCCTTGACTTCGCCGTAGTTCTGGATCACGAAGTACCCGCGCGCCCCAACCAGCCCGCCGATCAGTGCGGCGAAGACGATCTCGTACGCCCAGTCCACCGGCTTGCCGAGCTCGCGCAGGCGGCGCGCCACGAGCAACCCGCAGGCGAGGAAGCCGAGCGCGAACACCACGCCGAAGCTCTTGATCGAGACGCCGAAGACGTCGAAGGCGGGTTTCACAGGGGTCACTCTAAGGCGTCACGGCAGGTCCGGGCATCGCCAGGTGGCCCTTGGGCGCGGGGGGCGGAGTGCGGCGCAGGGCGGTCGTGCACACGCCCCTTTCCCTTTAGGGAATCGCAATCCGCTTCTGCGACAATCACATCGATGGCTGCAACCGCACACAGGCAGGGGCGCAAGGCGTTCGGCAAAGACACCGGCCTGCAGGCGCGGATGGTACTGACGATGTTCCTGCTCGTCGTCGTGTACGTGGTGCTGGTGGGTGTGCTGTTCGCGGTCGGGGCGAGCGGCGTGACGATCCTCGTGGTCGCCCTCGCGCTGATGGGGCTGCAGCTGTTCACCTCCGACAAGATCGCGATGGGGACGATGGGCGTGAAGGAGGTCTCGCCCCAGGAGGAGCCCGAGCTGCACGGGATCATCGAACGTCTGTGCCTGCAGGCCGACCTCCCCAAGCCGCGGGTGTGTGTGATGGAGCACCAGATGCCCAACGCGTTCGCGATGGGCCGCTCGCAGAAGGGCGCGACCGTGTGCGCGACGCGGGGCATCCTGCAGCTGCTCTCCCCCGCGGAGCTCGAAGGCGTGATGGCACACGAGTTGACGCACGTGATCAACCGCGACGTGATGGTGATGACGCTGGCGAGCTTCTTCGCGATGGTGGCGTCGCTGATCGTGCAGTTCGGCTTCTTCTTCGGCGGCGGCCTCGGCGGTGGGTACGGACGCAACCAGGAAGCGCAGGAGGCGATGTTCGCCGCGATCGCCGCAGCCGCGGTGGTGTACGCGATCTCGTTCATGCTGCTGCGCGCGCTGTCGCGCTACCGCGAGTTCGCCGCCGACCGTGGCAGCGCGGTGCTGACCGGACGCCCCTCGGCGCTGGCCTCGGCGTTGCTGAAGATCAGCGGCACGATGGAACGGGTCCCCAGCCGCGATCTGCGCACGGTGGAAGGGATGAGCGCCTTCTTCATCGTGCCCGCACGCGCGAAGAACTCGCTGATGAACCTGTTCGCCGATCACCCGCCGCTGGAGCAGCGCCTGGCAGCGCTGGAGCGGTTGGAGTCCCAGCTGCAGGGCACCGCGTAGTGGCCCGACCCGCACAAGCCACGGACCGGCAGGGACACCAACCGTGGGGCTACCCGACGACCCCACGGACCGCCGGGGGCTAGCCGTGGGCCTGCTCGACGCACTCACGGGCCGCCACCAGGTGAAGGGCCCCGCGCCCGAGAAGCTGTTTGCGATCACCACGGCGTACATCACCCTGCAGAGCGAGCACCAGATCGACCCCGCGGGCGCGGCGGCGATCGTGTTCCAGAAACTGGAAAACAGCGAGTTCGAGGCGACGATGCGCGAAATGGAAGAAGTCGTCACCGCGACCGGCGGCCAGAGCGGCACGCTGGTGCAGAGCAAAGACGACGAGTACGGCTACCGCTGGATGGTGCTGCGCAACCCCGATGGCGCCCCCAGCATCGAAGACCTCGCGGTGGGCATCAATGCCGTTTCCAGCTCGATCGAGATGGGGGGCCACGGCGAGCGGCTGCTGTGCGCGGTGTTCGCCTTCCGCGACGCCCAGCGGCGCAAGCTGTACTTCATCTACAACTACAAGCGCGGCTTCTGGTACCCGTTCGTGCCGGCCGGTGGATCGCAGGAACGCTCCACCGAGCGCGAGCTGCAGCTGAAGGCGCAGATGAGCAATGAACTGCCGATGGAGCCCGAACTGGGGCGGTGGTTTCCGCTGTGGGGGATCCCAATCTGATCAGTCCGGGATAAGCCCCACGCCCGTGAACTCGCCCTGGGCCTCGGCGAGCGAGATGTCGGCCGGCGGAAGGATCAGGTCGGAACCCTCCAGCTCGTCCTCGGCGAGCGCCGTGCCCTGGGCGCGCACAAACGAGAGCAGCTCGTCGTAGGCAGCGTGGAAATCTGCCTCGTCGCCGGCCTCGACCGCGGCGACGACCGCGTTGTCCAGGTCGTTGACCTGCCCATCAACGCCCTCCAGGCGGTACTGGTTGTCCCCCGAGATGCGAACGATCATCCCTGGCCGCCCTCAGCCGGAGCCTGCGACGCCCCTTCGGCGGCCGACGAGCCGCCCGCTGCGGGGATCTCGCCTGCCGCGGCGGGGCCGCCGGCACCGACTTCGGCCTTCAGCTTGGCGAGGTCGTCGTCCACCGCGGAGGTCGAGGAGAGCTGCTTGAGCTGGCGGTCGATGTCGTCTTCGCCGGAGCCAAGCTCGGTGATGTCGTCGAAGGTGCCCGCCGCTTCGAGCTCGGTGACGGCGTTGGCGCGGGCCTTCATGTTTTCGGTCTTGTCCACCGCGCGCTGCATAGCCAGGCCGACGTCGGCCATCTGCTCGCCGACCCCGGTCGCCGCTTCCGATATCCGCACCTGCGCGTCGGCGGCGGAGTACTGCGCCTTGATGACCTCCTTCTTGGTGCGGAAGGCTTCGATCTTGGCGCGCAGCTTCTGCTCGGAGTCGACCAGTTTGGTCTGCTGGTCCTCGAGTTCGGCGACCTGTGTGTCGAGCGACTGCAGCTCGGTCTGGACGACGTTCTTGCGCTCCAGCGCCTGGCGCGCGAGGTCCTCCTGGCCGCCCGAGAGCGCCTGGCGGGCCTGGGTATCGAGCTTGACGACCTGCTGCTGGAGCGTGGCCTCCTGCATCTGCAGGCGCTTCTTGGCGGTCACCACGTCGGCGATCCCCTTCTTCACGTTCTGCAGCTGTTCGACCTGCTTCTGATAGCTGTAGTCGAGCGTCTCCGCGGGGTCTTCGGCTTTGTCCAGCAGCTTGGACACCTTCGCCTTCACCACGGTAGACATGCGCCCGGTCAGGCCGGCCATTGCGTTCCTCCTGGGATCTTCTGAGCAGTACGGGGCAGACTCAAGCGTAGCCTACGCGGGACGGTCGAACCTGCGGTGCGCCCTAGTCGCGGGCGCTACGGAGACAATCGCGCTCGGGGTGGCAATGTCTTTTTTCGGCCCTATACCACTTCACAAAATGAAGGGTTGGGGTCCCGAAAAATACATACAACCTCTACCGCCAGCCACGCCACAACCCTGCGACTCGCCTCCCGCTACAGCCCAACCGGGTGGCGCTTCACGAAGCCGCTGTTTTCCGGGCGCAGCGGGCGCCAGCGGGGGCCCTCACGGTCGGAGGGGTCGTCGGCGGGGCTCGTGTCGAGGCGGAGCCCGGCGACGGTCATGTACGCGTGTTCGGGGTTGGAGAAGATCGTGATCCACTGCCCCACGCCGTGTTCGCCCCAGCCCATGAATTCCGAGGAGTCCATCGGCGCGGGGATCAGGTCGGCGCCGTGCAGCGCGAAGGAGACCGTGCCCGAGCAGTCGTAGCCGGGGGAGATGAAGGAGCCATGGCCGCCGCCGTAGATGTAGGGCAGCCCGATCAGCTGGTTGCCGGCCCAGATGATTTCCTGCACAGCGGGGGGTGCCGACATCGGCGCGGCGGCGAGCCCTTTGATGTAGCGCGCGGTCACGCCGGGCACGAGCAGCTCGGGCTTGGTGTTGGCCGCCAGATCGACCGAGCTGCCGCCGGTGACGCCGTTGGTGGTGCCGGCGGGCGGCGGGGGCGTGTAAGGGACGACCGCGCCGGTGGCGGTTTTTTCGTAGATTGGGCCCCTGTAGAGGAGGCTTGCGGTGCGCGCGGTTATCGGCGCGGCGTGGACGTGCTCCTTGGGCTGCGACCCGCCCGCAGTGGTGGTGCCTTCCGTGGTCGAGCCCCCCGTGACGGTCGGGCTGGCCGGCGCTGCGGAGGTGGACGTCGAGGTCGAGGAGGTCGTGCTGGTGGAGGTGCCACCGGAGGCTTTGGCGGTGCCGCTCGCCCACACCGCCGCCGGAGCCGCGATGAGCAGAACCACCATGCTGACTAGCGTTGAGCCAAGGGCCCGTACCCGCAAGACGACATCCTCTTTCGTTGGCCTGCGGGGTTAGCTGACGGGCTAGCGCTAAAAGAGCCTGCGCTTCCCACGGATGCACCGTGGGATTCGCCCCAACAACTTGGTTCCCCCGTTCCAGGGCATCTAGCCCATGGATTCGGCGTGTGCGGCGGAACCCTAGCAAAGCGCAATGACGGTTGCACGACATGCATCGCATTTCCCACGTTTTGCCCCTAAATTGCGGGGACTTTCGGGACCTGAAGCCGGCGGTGGTGGGGGATCGTTCGCGCGCGTCGCCGCTTTGCCCGGTGCCCCGGGGGTGGGGCCTCCATGTCCCACCACAAAGCGGTCTCAATTTCCTCATGCACCAGACCGATCGGCCGCCTCCCTCGTGGATAGTGTCTGGACATGCGCTCCCCCCCGCTCCGACTGGCCGCCGCGCTGCTGCTTGGCGCGACGCTGGCCGGCTGCGGGAAGTCGCTGCCCTCCGAAGGCCATGGCCGCGGAGCCTCGGTCACCACGGTGGCCGGAACCTCGCAGCTGGCGACGAGCGGGCTGGCGACCAAGAACACCACGCGGTTGGGCGGCGCCGACCCCGTCGCGGACGCGGCGGCGGTGGCGCTGGCCACCTATCCGGGGTTGACCCCTACGACGCGCCCGCAGGCGGTGGTGCTAGTTGACGACCGCGATTGGACCGCCGCGCTGGCCGCCTCGGCGCTGGCAAGCTCGCCTCTGCGCGCGCCGATTCTCTACAGCGAAGGCAGCACGCTGCCGGCGCTCTCCGCGCAGGCGCTCGCGGCGCTGAAGCCTACGGGCTCAGCACTGCTGAGCGGCACGCCGCAGGTGATCGCGATCGGGGGCGCCACGCCGCCTGCCGGCTACCGCACGCTCGCGCTGAGCGGCGAACCGGCGGCGCTTGCGGCGCAGGTGGAGCGGCTGGTGGCGGTCATCCACGGCGGCCGTCCGCACCGCGTGATGGTGGTTGGGGCGGACGGGCCAGAGGCGCTGGCGATGCCAGCGGCGGGCCTCGCCGCGGAGTCGGGCGCCCCGATCCTGCCGGTCGATGCCGCCCGAATCCCGCCCGCGACACGCAGGGTGCTGGCGCGCCTGCACCGCCCCGTCATCTACGCGGTCGGTCCGCCCACCGCAGTTAGCCACGTCGTGCTCGTCAAGCTCACGCGCTTCGGCGCGGTGCGGCGGATCTATCCCACGCCGGGCGCCAACGGCACCACCGGGCCGGGCACGAGCGGCGAAGATCCGGCCGACAACGCAATTGCGGTGGCGCGCTACTCCGACGGGCCGTTCGGCTGGGGTGTGGAACAGCCGGGGCACGGCCTGGTGTTCGCGCGCGCCTCTCGCCCGCTCGACGCTCCCGCCGCGGCGCCGCTGTCGGCCAACGGCGACTACGCGCCGCTGCTGCTGCTGGAAGCACCCAACCAGGTGCCGACCGTGCTGAGGGAATACCTGGGCGACATCCAACCGGCCTACACCGATGCCCCCGAATACCAGCCGGTGCACGGTGCGTACAATCACGGCTGGCTGATCGGGGACGAAGAAGCGATCGCCCCGACAGTGCAGGCCGAACTGGATGCAATGCTCGAGATCGCCCCCCAGAGCGCCGCGAGCACCACCACCGCGGCGCCCGCGGGCACACAACCATCGACCGCCACCGAACCGACGACCCCAGCCGAACCCACGACCACCACGCCCTCCAACCCGACACCATGACCCAGCGAGCCCAAACCACCACGCTCCCAACCATGCCATGAGCCAAGCCGAGGACCCCAACCGCATGCAGCGCGTGAGCGCGCACGAGGTGACCGTCGAGGACGTGCGCCAGCTGATGGGCGCCTCAACCCCCCACTTCGCGCTGCAGCTGCGCGAGCGCATCGCGCGGCTCGTAGCGGGCCTCCCAGAGGGCCACCCGGCGCGCGTGGAAGGCGAGCGCGAGATCGCGCGCCTGGAGCAACTTGGCTTCGAGGGGGAGACGCGAGGGGAGCCGGGAGAAAAAGATTGGAAGATGCACGTTCTGCCCTCCCTGACGCCGGAGCGCTTGCTTGACTAGGGGTTGATGCGCTCCTCTCGTTCCCGCCCCTCCGACGACTCCCCGCGCTGCCCCCTCGGCATCTGCGACGGCAGCGGCTTTGAGATCGACGAGCAGACCAACAGCGCGCGGGACTGCGCCTGCCGCGCGCAGCTGGTGGCCAACGCGCGAGCGCGCCACCTGCGCGACCGGGTGCCGCGCCGCTACCTCGACCTCTCCTGGGATCGCCACCCGCTGACGACGCTCGCCAAAGACCCGCTGAACGCCGACTCGGTGCGCAAGGTGAAGCGCTACTGCGCCGACATCCAGCGCAACCTCGCCGAGGGCAAGGGCCTGTGGCTGATGGGGCACACGGGCACGGGTAAGACGACCCTCGGCTACACGATCGCGGCGACCGCCGCCCGCGAGCGCCACTCGGTGCTGAGCTTCAACGCGGTGGCGCTCCTCAACAGGGTCAGGGACACGATCGACGCCGACAGCCGCGAGCGCCGCAGCGACGTGATCAGGACGCTCGCCGAAGTCGAGCTGCTGCACATCGAGGACCTGCGCGTGGTGCGCCCAACCGAGTGGGTGCTGGAGCAGCTGTATCTGATCGTCAACGCGCGCTACGAGGAGCAGCGCGCGATCGTGTTCACCTCCGACGTCGAGTCCGACGCGGATGGGCCGCTCGCCTACGACGCGCGCGAGCTGGCCGACCACGTCGGCATGCGCACCTTCTCGCGGCTGATCGAGATCTGCGGCGACCCCACGGTGATCGCCGGCAGGGACAACCGGCTGGACTACGACGTCCCCGGCGTGGTCGCCCCCGAGGAGCGGTGGGCCACGCCCGAGCCACCGCTGGGCCGCGAGCAAGCGGCCGCGCTCACCCTTCTCTGATCACCCGCGCGTGGCGCGCCTGCAGGAAGCGGGCGCGGAGCAGTTTGAAGAGCACTGCGAACAGCGCGAAGTCGAGCGCGACCAGCCCGAGCGTGAAGATCCGCGGCAGCGTCGTGAACGAGGTGAGCGCCAGCACGAGGAGGGAGTCGAACACCAGCACCGCCAGCCCGGCGAGCATCACGGTGTGCGAGCGGTAGCCGCTGCGGTGCTCGCGCAGGGTCACCTCGATCGTGCCGATCCCCACGGCCCCGAGGCCGGCGAGCAGCAGCCGCCCCCCGCTCGAGGCGTCGTGACCGGAGCGGGCCAGCCCGAGCGCGGCGGCGATCGCGCCGATGAGAATCAACAGCTCCGAGAGCGGCAGCGGGTGCCAGGGCGCGGTGGGGCGCTCCCCGTAGGTGGGCGCGGAGGGCGAGCGCGATTTATTGGCGGCGCGCGATGAGCCCGTCGGGGAGGAGGCGTCTTTCTTGGCTCCCGCCGGTGCCCGCACGGCGCCGGTGGGACGACGCTTGCGGGAGCGGGCACGTGCCACGGGAAATCGATCCTAGCGGCAATCACGGGGGAGTTCGATTCGTCCTGCGCGTGTGGCCACGGCCCCCTGCGCCACCCGTCGAGCCACTTTCGACCGTCTGAGCCACCATCTAGGCTCACTCGAGAGATGTCCGGCAACGACACGCTTACGCTGGCCCCAACCACGCGCGGGGGCATTCCGGGGAGCGCGCTGGCGGGCCCGTTCGGGGTGGGAGAGTACGCGGCGGCGCTGCGCGGGCGGCTGCGCGAGTTCGCGCGCGTGCAGCTGGTGGGTGAGCTGGCCGATCTACGGCCCTCGCGAGCCCGGGTGTACTTCGAGCTGCGCGACACCCACGGCGCGATCCCGTGCGCGGCGTGGAAGGCCGATTGGGAGGCGATGGTGCAGCGGGCAGGCGCCGTCAGGGAGGGGATGCAGGTGGTCGTCGCCGGCGGCTGCGACTACTACCCCGGCAGCGCCGCCGCCTCCCCCAGCTTCAGCTTCGCGGTGAGCGACCTGCGAGTCGCGGGCGAGGGCGACCTGCTCGCGCGGATCGAGCGTCTGCGCAAGGCGCTGGCGGCGGAGGGCCTGCTGGAGCGCCAGCGGCGCCTGCCGCGCCCACTACTGCCGCGCACGATCGGCGTAGTGACTGGAGAGGGGGGCAAGGCGCGCGACGACGTCCTCGCGGGTTTGCGCCGCCGCGGCTGGGCGGGCACGATCGTGTGGGGCTTCGCCCCTGTGCAGGATCGCCACGCCGCCGCGGCGATCACGCGCGCGCTGCAGGATCTGGCGGCGGTGGGCAGCGTGGACGTGGCGATCGTCGCGCGTGGCGGGGGCTCGCTCGCAGACCTCTTGTGCTTCTGCGACGAGACCCTCTGCCGCACCGTCGCGCTGCTGGGGGTGCCGGTGATCGCCTCGGTGGGCCACCACACCGACCGCACGCTGCTCGACGACGTGGCGGCCGTGAGCTGCTCGACCCCCACGCACGCCGCCGAGGAGGCGGTGGGGGTGGACTGCGCGCAAGCTCGCGCCGAGCTGGGGGTGGCCGCCAAGCGCCTGCACCGCCACGGCCGCCGTGCGGTGCTGGAGCGGGCACGCACGCTGGCGGCGCTCTCGCGCGCGCCCACCGAACAGCTGGAGCGCCAGCGCACGCGCCTGCACCAGCAACTGCGCGAGATCCGCGCCGGCGCCCGCCGGCGCGTGGAGGGCGAGCGCGCGCTGACGCAGCGCCGAGCGGTGGTCCTGGAGCGCAAGACGCAGGCGGCGATCGGCGACTGCCAGCGGCGGCGCCCCCGCGAACTCGAACGCCTCGCGCTGGCGCTGGCCGCGCACGACCCACAACGGACGCTAGAACGGGGATATGCGCTGGTACAGCGCCCCACCGGCGAGCCCCTGTCGAGCGCGGCGGCCGCCCGCCATCAGGCGCAGGTGCGGCTGCGCTTCTCCGACGGCGACGTCGGCGCGCGGATCGAGGAGCAGAAGTCGGTGAGCAATTCGGCGCCGATCGCCAGTGAGGTCGTTCGATGAGCGAGGGATCCTCGATCGAGCAGAGCCCCGGCGCACCGAGCTACGAGACAAGCGTGGCCCGCGTCGAGGAGATCATCCGCCGGCTGGACTCGGGCGAGGCGAGCCTCACGGATACCCTGGGGCTCGTGAAGGAGGGCAAGGAGCTGATCGAGCGCTGTGCGGACGAGCTGGAGGCGGTGGGCGGTGCCCTTGAGGAGCTACGCCTGGAGGAGCTGGTCGCCAAGCTCGAGGGCGAGGGCGCCAAAGGCGAGGCGGGCGGGTGAGCATCGACCGGCCACGCGCGGCAAGGTCCGGAGGAGGGCAGGCCTCCCTCCGGCCAAGCACCTGGGAGCTCCTCGCCGAGCTGCCCGTGACGATCGAGGAGTACGCGCTGGAGCCGCTCAGCGCGAAGGTGTCGAGCGAGTTCGAGCGCCTCTCCACGGTGATCCGCCTACGAGGCGAGAAGGGGGAGGAGGGGCAGGGGGAAGATGTCACCTACGACGCGCTCGACCACGAGATCCTCCAGGCCGCCGGGCCGGCGCTGCCGCTGGCGGGCAGCTTCACGATCGCCTCTTTCGCCGAGCGCCTGCGCGAACTGGAGCTCTTCCCCGAGCCACCCCAGCGGGAGGTCTCGCAGCGCTACCGCCTGTGGGCGTACGAGTCGGCGGCGCTCGACCTCGGGCTGCGCCAGGCGGGCACCACGCTGCATGCGCTGCTCGGCAGGGAGCCGGCGCCGGTGCGCTTCGTAGTGTCGCTGCGCCTCGGCGAGCCCCCCACGCTCGCGCCCTTGCGACGGCGCTTGGAGCTCTACCCGGGGCTGTGCTTCAAGCTCGACCCAACCAGCTCGTGGGATGAGCCGCTGATCGCCGAACTGGCCGCGACCGGCGCGGTGGAGTCGGTCGACTTCAAGGCCTACTACAGCGGCTCGATCGTCGACCAACCGGCCGACCCGGAGCTCTACCAGCGGGTCGTGGAGGCACTCCCCGAGGCGTGGATCGAGGACCCTGCCCTGACGCCCGAGACCGACGCGGTGCTGGCGGAGCACCGAGAGCGCTTCTCGTGGGACGCTCCGATCCACTCGGTGGCAGACATCGAAGCGCTGCGCTACCCCCCGCGGATGGTCAACATCAAGCCTTCGCGCCTGGGCGGCTTGCACAACCTCGTGGACGCGTTCGACTACTGCGCGCAGCGCGGCATCGGCAACTACGGCGGCGGTCAGTTCGAGCTGGGCGTGGGCCGCGGGCAGATCCAGTACCTCGCCTCGCTGTTCCACGCCGACGCCCCCAACGACGTGGCGCCCAGCGGCTTCAACCTGCCCGACCCCCCAACGGGCCTGCCTGCAAGCCCGCTTGCACCGTCGCCCGCACCGCTTGGCTTTCGCTGGGCTTAAAGAGCGCTTTAACGCAACTTCCGTCCCGCAAGTAGGTTGCGAACCCCATCAGCCGGTATGGTCGGTCGCGCGAATCGGCCCCTCCTCGCATGGAAAGCACTCGGGCGAACAAGCGATTTCGGTTTCTCGCATTAGCTGCGGCGGTGGCGCTGGCGCTACCTGCGGGCGCGGCGGCCGCCCAGATCACCGGCGGCACCTCCTCCCCGGCGAGCGGGTCGGGTGGCTCGGGTGGCGGCTCGGGTTCCTCGGGCGGCGGGTCGTCAGGCAACGTGACGGGCTCCTCGGGCGGCACCACCACCGGCGGCGGGGCGACGAAGAAATCGACCAGCACGTCGCAGGCAGGGGGCAAGACCAAACCTAAGTCCAAGGCGCCCACCCAACCAGCGGTGACGATCGCGGGCGCGCGCTGCGTGCCGGCGAGCAGCTGCGACACCAAGGAGCACGAAGTCTCCACGCACGGCACGCTGCTGCTACAGGGGAAGGGCCTGAAGAGCGGGCAGGCGGTGGCGTTCCCACACTCATGGGACGCGCGGATCGCCAGCAACTCCCCCAGCGCCCATCTGCACTCCTCCACGCAAGGGTTGGTCGTGACCGTTCCGAGCAGCGCCCACTCCGGGGAGATCGCGGTGATGCTGGGGAACGGCCGCAAATCGAATCTGTTCGGCCCGATCAAAGTGGTGACGCACGCGCTGCACCCACCCGCCCCGCCGAAACCGGCCCCCGCTCCGGCACCCACCAGCGTGGCCAGCACCGCGAACGGGACGGCGCTCGCCGGGCAGGGCATGTGGATCTGGTATCTGAGCGCCTCCAACGGGGGCAACGTCGCCTCGATCGCGGCGCAGGCGAAGGCGGCGGGCGTGGGGACGCTGCTGATCAAGAGCTCCGACGGCTCCACCAACTACTGGAGCCAGTTCGGCAAGAAAATGGTGGAAGAAGTTCACGCACAGGGCCTGAAAGTGTGCGCCTGGCAGTACGTGTACGGCACCAACCCGGTGGGCGAGGCCGAACTCGGGGCGAAGGCGGTCGCCGAAGGGGCGGAATGCCTGGTAATCGACGCGGAGTCCCAGTACGAAGGGTTGTACGGTGCGGCGCAGACCTACATCGACACGCTGCGGGCAAAGATCGGCCCGGCCTACCCGCTGGCGCTGGCTTCCTTCCCGTATGTCAACTACCACCCCTCCTTCCCCTACTCGGTGTTCCTCGGTCCCAATGGAGCACAGTTTGACGTCCCGCAGATGTACTGGCACGACATCGGCACCAGCGTGGCGCAGGTGTACATAAACACCTACGAACAGAACCTCATCTACGGACGGCCGATCCTTCCGCTGGGACAGACCTACGGCGGCGTGAGCTCATCGGAAATCGAGGCGTTCCGTTCGCTGGCGAGCGCCTACGGGGCGGCCGGCGACTCCTTCTGGGACTGGCAGGAAACCAAGGCCTCCGGGTGGAGCTCGATGGTCGCGCCACTCGACACCGCCCTGACCGTGCCCCAGCCGGAGCTGACCTCGCCGCTACTCAAAGAAGGGGCCAAGAGCGACCAGGTGCTGTGGCTGCAGGAGCACCTCGCGGGCGCGATCCCCTCGCTGCCGACGACGGGCATCTTCGAATCGCAGACCGCCACAGACGTGCGGCAGATCCAGACCGAGCACGGGCTGCCGGCGACGGGGGAAACCGACGCCGCCACGTGGGGCTACATCCTCGCGCTGCCGATGGTCGCGGTCAACTGGACCGCCACCGGACCGAAGACCTAGACGCGCTGAATCAGCGTCGCTGTCCCCAGCCCCCCGCCGCAGCACATCGTGACGAAGCCGATCTCCTTGTCGGAGCGCTCCAGCTCGTGCAGCAGCGTGGTGATCAGCCGCGCGCCGGTGGAGCCGAGCGGGTGCCCGAGCGCCATCGCGCCGCCGTTGACGTTGACGCGGTCCATATCGGGGTTGTGCTCGCGCCGCCATGCGGCCACCACCGGGGCGAAGGCCTCGTTGATCTCGATCAGGTCGATGTCGTCGATCGTCATGCCGTTGCGCTCGAGGATCCTCGCGGTGGCGGGGATTGGCCCCTCCAGCATTTTCACGGGGTCGCAGCCCACGGTCGTCTGATCGACGATCCGCGCGCGGGCGCGCAAGCCGAGCGAGGCCGCCTTCTCCGCGGACATCAACAGCACCGCGGAGGCGCCGTCGGAGATCTGCGAGGAGTTGCCGGCGGTGATCTTGCCGTCGGGCTTGAACGCGGGCTTCAGGTTGGCGAGCGCCTCGAGGTTGGTGTCGGGGCGGATCCCCTGGTCGGTGACGAACGTGTCGCCGTTGACCTGAAAGGGCACGATCTCGCGCTCGAAGCGGCCCTCCTCCGTCGCCTGGTGGGCCAGCCGGTGCGAGCGCACCGCCAGCTCGTCGAGCTCCGAGCGGGGTATCTCCCACTGGTCGGCGATCATCTCCGCGCCGAGGCCCTGGCCGACGATGTCGTGCTTGGCCATCAGCTCGGGTGTGAAGGCGAAGCCGAACTCCTGCTGGGTCTGCATCCCGGCCGCGAACGGCAGGTGGCCCATGTGCTCCACGCCGCCGCCGATCATCGTGTCGTGCACGCCGGCGGCGATCAAGGCGGCCGAGAAGTTGACGGCCTGCTGCGCGGAGCCGCACTGGCGGTCCACGGTGGTGGCAGGGGTCTCGATCGGAAGGCCCTCCTGCAGCCAGGCATTGCGGGCGATGTTGAAGGCCTGCTCGCCAAACTGCTGCACGCAGCCGGCCACCACGTCTTCGACCTCGGCGGCGTCGATGCCGGCGCGGGCGATCACCTCGCTGTAGCACTTGCCAAGCAGCGCGTTGGGGTGGGTGTCCTTGTAGTAGCCCTTCTCCTTGTGCCCGCGCCCGATCGGGGTGCGCACCGCCTCCACGATCACGACCTCACGGCCCTCTGGTTTCCTCATGTTGAAGTCCTCCGTGTGTAGCGATTGATCGGCACGTGCCGCGCAGCGCCTCCAACACATACTCTACCGCGTGACACCCTTAGATTGACTGGTCAGTCAACCAGTTCTTTCGACTCCCCTGACCCGGTGGTCGAATCCGTCTCGTCTCGCATCCGTCTCGCATTGTCGCCCGAAGCCGTCTCGCTACAGAAGGAGCAGAGCCACCGTGGAGAAGCCCGCATGAACGAACACCTGGTAATCGTCGGGCCGGGAGCGATCGCGCACGTGCCTATAGCAGCACGGAGGCACGCATGAACGAGCACTTGGCAATCGTCGGCTCGGGCGCGATCGCGTGCGGACTGGCGGCAACCGCCGCCCACCACGGACCGGTGAAGCTGCTGGCGCGCTCGCAAACCTCCGCGGAGCGCGCCCAAACGAGGGTCGATCAAACCCTGACGCGCCTGGCCGTGGAGATCGACCCCGAGCACGTGCAGGTCGTCACCGAGCCGGGGGAGCTGAGCGAGGCGACCTTCGTGGTGGAGGCCGTGGTGGAGGAGTACGCGGTGAAGGAGGCGGTGCACGCCGAACTGCTCGCGGTGCTGGGCGCGGACGCGGTGTTGGCGAGCACCACCTCCTCGCTCTCGATCGAGCGGCTCGCGCAGGCGAGCGGCATACCCGAGCGCTTCGTGGGCCTTCACGTGTTCAACCCCGTCACGCGGATGCAGCTGGTCGAGCTGATCTTCCCGCAAGCCGCGAGCGAGCAGACCCGCGAGCGCACGCTGGCGCTGTGCGAGACCTTCGAGAAGACGCCGGTGGTGGTGCCCGACGTGCCGGGGTTCGTCGTCAACCGGCTGCTGTTCCCCTACCTGTTCGGTGCCGTGCGACTGCTCGAAGAGACCGGAATGCCCGCCGAGGACATCGACACCTGCATGAAGCTCGGGGCCGGGCACCCGATGGGCCCGCTGGCGCTGCTCGACCTCGTGGGACTCGACGTCTCGCAGGCGATCGGCGAAACGCTCGGAGAGCAGGTGCCTCCGCACGTGGCGCAGCTGGTCGCCGAAGGCGCGCTCGGGCGCAAGAGCGGGCGCGGGTTCCACAGCTATTGAGCGGGCGCCCTTGTGAGGAAAGTCACCCATCGACAAGAATCTTCTTAGTGACGGCGAACCTTTTAAGTGGGCTTGATCAAGAAGTGGATACTTGAAAGCGCGACACAGATCGCAACGCACACCCGCCTCCTCCCAGTGCACACGCTCCGGCCCGCTCCCCCCGCGGGCCGGACGTGTGCCTGGGAGGTTTTTTTTCGAGGCGTCCCCCCCTCGACCCGGCCGGACCTGAGGGGCGAGACCCCGCCCCCCTCCCCTATTCCTCCGCGGCCGCCTCCCGCGCCGGCACGGGGCGGCGCTCGCGGATGCGCACCGCCTCGATGCGGTTCTGGCGCACCGACTCAACGCGGATCGAGAAGGGGCCGGCGGTGATGGTGTCGCCGCGCCGCGGGAGCCGCCCGAGCTCGGCGAAGACGAAGCCGCCCACGGAGTTGTAGGCGTCGCTGTCGACCGGCAGCGGCACGCCGTAGTCGGCGAGGTCGGCCACGGGGACGTGGCCGCGCACGAACAGGTCCCCGTCGGGCAGCCGCCTCACCTCACCGGCCGTGGGGTCGGTCTCGTCGGTGATCTCGCCCACGACCTCCTCGATGATGTCCTCGACGGTGACGATCCCGGCGACGCGACCGTACTCGTCGACGACCACCGCCAGCGAGGTGCGCTGGCGCTGCAGGTCTGCGAGCAGGTCGTCCAGCGGCTTGGTCTCGGGCACGATCGGCGCGTCGTGCACCTCGGGCTCGAGTGAGGCGTGCGGCCCCTCGTCCATCAGCCGGCGGGCAAGCGCGCTGGCGTGCACCAGCCCGCGCACGCGGTCGCGATCCTCGCCCTCGGTCACCACCAGGCGCGTGTGCCCGGAGGAGATGCACAGCTTCAGAGCGGTCTCCACGTCGCGCGAGACGTCGATCGCCACGAGCGCCGGGCTCGGGGTCATCACCTGGCGGGCCTCCTGCTCGTGCAGGTGGAAGACGCCGGTGAGCATCCCCGCCTCCCCCGGGTCGAGGTGGCCGCCGGCGTAGGACTCGGCGATCAGGCGCTTGAGCTCATCGGGGGAGCCGCCGCCCTGCTCGCGGGTCATATCGACGCCCAGCAGCTTGAGGATCCGCGCCGACACCGTGGTCGTCGCACGGATGATCGGGCGGAACAGCACAGCGAACCCCTGCAGCGGCCCGGCGATGCGGCGGGCAACCGACTCGGCACGGTCGATCGCGTAGAACTTCGGCACCATCTCCCCGAAGATCAGCTGCACGGAGATCACGATCGCGTAGGCGATCACCACCGCGATCACGACGGTGACATCGTGGGAGATGCTGCCGCCGAACGCTTCCTGCAGCGCATGCGCGAGCGTGGGCGTGGCGAGCGCACCGATCCCGATCGAGGTCATCGTGACCCCGATCTGGACCGCCGAGATGTAGTCGTTGATCCGCTCCAGCTGCCCGAGCGCCAGCGCCGCGCCGCGCATGTCCTGCTCGCGCATCACTTCCAGCCGGGCGCGCCGCGAGCGCACCAGCGCGTACTCGGCGATCACGAAAAACGCGTTGACCGCGACCAGCACGGCCGCGAGGATCAGCTTCAGCCCGGTCACGCCCAACCGTGCAGCGCAGGCCGCGGCGCCCCTGCCAAGATCGGCCTTGGGGCGCTGCTACTTCGGGGAGGTTCTTCGTCTTCGCTCATCGGTGGCCGGCGCCTTTGCAAACCGTAGCAGGGGGTTCAGTCGAGACGATCGATCTGCGAGGCAAGCGCGAAGTCGGCATCGGTGAGACCGCCCTCGGAGTGGGTGGAGAGCTGCAGGCGCACCTTGTTCCAGCCGTGTACGAGGATGTCGGGGTGGTGGTTGGCAGCCTCCGCAAGCTCGGCCACGCGGTTGACGAAGGCGATCGCCGCCGTGAAATCCGCCAGCTTGTACGCGCGCACGATCATCCCGCCCTCGCGAGCCCACTCGCAGCCGGAGAGCCGCTGCTGGATCTGGTCCTCTGCGAGCAATGCCACGACTCAGACCATACCTGTGACTGTGGACTGCACCGGTGGCCGTGGATTGTGTGGCGGCGAGGGACTCACACGATGCCGACGGCCGTGGACTGCGCGGCGGCCAGCCCACCGACCACCGCCGCCACCGATAGCGCCAGGCAGGCGAGCAGCCCCAGCGCGAGCGCGTAGCGGCCGGTGGCGAGGCGGAAGGATAGTCCTGCGAGCGCGCCACCGATCAGCCCCCCGATGTGGGCGCCCACGGAGATGTTGGGAATCGAGAAGCTGAGGATCAGGTTGAAGACGATCAGCGCCCCGATGCCCCCCTCCATCACGCTGCGCCCCTGCGCGCGCAGCTCGACCGCGGCGGCGCCCATCAGCCCGAAGATGGCGCCCGAGGCGCCGAGGCTGGGGTTGGAGGTGGCGATCAGCGCCCCGCAGGAGCCGGCGAGCAACGAGGTGAAGTAGATCGCGGCAAACCGCACCGACCCGAGCGCAGGCTCGAGCATCAGACCGAGCAGGTACAGCAGGTACATGTTGAAGCCGATATGCAGCAGGTCCACGTGCAGAAAGGCGCTCGTCAGGAGGCGGTAGTACTGGTGTCCTTCGGAGATCGCAGCCCTGTATAGGTCGCCTTCGTTGATCACCTTGCCGTACGCCTCACCGGTGAGCGTGAACTGGCCTTTCTCGGTGAGGTAGACGATCACGTTGATCGCGATCAGCGCGTAGGTGACCCGCGGCACGGCCGCCATCTCGCGCATCCGCACCACTTTGGTGCGCTGCGAGGCGCACTCCGGGCAGCGCATCCCCACCTGCGTGGGGGTCATGCAGTCGGGACAGATCGGCCGCCCGCACGAGGAGCACGAGACCGCGGTCTCGCGGGAGGGGTGGCGGTAGCAGGTGGCCATCGGCGGATGCAGAGCCTAGCTGGCGGCCCGCGTGGATCACGGGGCGAGCGTGCCGGTTGCGAGCGCCCGCTACACCGAGCCGACGATCACCGGCGTGCGCGTCGGTTTGAGGCTGCCCCCGAGCGGCTCGTCGGTCACCAGCACTTTGCTCACTCCGTGCAGGTCGCCGGGAACCCCCACCGACCCGGACCCGGTTTTGGTGACGGAGAACAGGGCGTCGGTGGGCAGGGGGGCTTCGGTGCCGTGCTCCAGCCACACCTCATAGATACGTCCGGGCGGCGGCGCGGGCATCCCCACCACCACCAGTTCCAGGCGCGAGCCAACTTTACGCAGCTCCGCAGTTGCGTGATGGCCGGGAGCGATTACGGCGGCATGAATCACCTCGGAGGGGACGCTCGAGCTGGAGCTGAATGCCAGGCCGCCGATCACCACACCCACACCGAGTATCAGTGCCCCGGCGAGCCCCGGGAGGAGGCGCCCCGGGAGCAACCGCCCCAGGGTCGAGCGCTCCCCCGCCGATGAACCTGTGCGCACCCGCGCGCGCGCCGGCGGGCCTGCGCCCGCCGGCGCCGATGCCGGTGCGTCCGCCGCCGAGGCGCCCGCCTCACGCAGTTCGGCCTCGGCGCGTGCGGCGCCAAGCACCCGGGCACGCAGGCTCCGCCCAGCCCTGACGGGCGGCACACCGAGCGCCAGCAGGTCGGCCACCGGTTGCAGCCGGGCGACCTCCGCCTGGCAGATCGAGCATCCCGCCAGATGCGCCGTGTGCGCCTCGAACTCCCGCTCGGTGAGCGCCGACAGAACATAGGCGGCGCAGTCCACCTGGCGCTCGCAAGTGTGCTCTGCCGAGGGCGAGCTCACGAAAACACCCCTTCTGAGCGAAGCTGAGAGCGCATCTTCTGCAATCCAAGACGCATTCTGCCCTTGATTGTTCCCACCGGCATGTCGAGCATTGCCGCGATCTCGGAATGTGAAAGACCACCGTAGTAGGCCAGCTCGATGACACGGCTCTGCTCGGGCGGGAGACCCTCGAGCACGGCGCGCACCTCACGCGCTTCGTCGCGACGGCCCACCTCCTGCTCGGTGCGCTCCGGTGCCACCAGTCGCTCCTCGATCCCCTCGTCGCTGACCCCGACGCGCTCCTGCAGCACGCCTCGTCGCAGAGCGTCGATCGCGCGGTGGTGGACGATGCCGAGGACCCACGTGCGCACGCTTCCGCGCAGCGGATCGTAGCCGGCGGCGTTGCGCCACATCGAGAGAAACGCTTCCTGCACCACGTCCTCGGCGGCCGCCCGCCTGCCGCACATGCGCAGGGCGAGCGCGTACGCCGCATCGATGTGGCGCTCATAGAGGATCTCGAACGCGGCCGAGTCGTCCTCGCCCACGAGCTGTATCAGCTCCTCGTCGGCGAGCATCCGCAGGATCGCCGAGGCGGCCTCCGCCGAGTGCTTGTAGCGGGTCAGGTTGGACATCGAGCTTGACTTCGGACCCGCCGGCCAGGGAGCCGGCGATCGGAAAACGAAAGTCAATCACTTTTACCAGATGGACTTCGCCGAAGGCCAGAATAGTTCAATGCTGGTTGGGCTGCTCTCGCGGCGTGGCGCCGCCCGCAGACCCGGGTTTTGCGCGGCGGCGAACGCGCAGCGCCACGAGCGCGGCGCCGGCGGCGCCGCCAACCACCAGCGCGGCGGCGGGCCGCGCCCAATTGCGTGGATCGCGCATAGCGGAGAGCTCCCACCCCTCCAGCTCCCCGGCGGCCAGCTCGGTGATGCTGGTGAGCGTCTCCTCGACCCTGCCCACCAGGTCGGCTGGGGGCTCGACGGGGGCTAGCGCACGGCGCAAAAGGCTCTCGAAGTTGGGGGCGGCCTCGGTCATGAGACTTCTCTCATTCTGCCGCCCTCTCGCCGGGGGCGGTCCCCTTGCCGGGGGCCGTCTCCCCGTCGGAGGTCGTCCCCTGCTCGGGCGCCGCCTCCCCGTCGGGAGCATCCGCCACCAGCCCCTCCAGCTGCTTGATCGCGCGGTGGATCAGCACCTTGGTCGCCCCATCGGAACGTCCCAGAGCGCGTGCGATCTCGCGGTTGTCCATATCGAGCGCGAAACGCATGATCAGCGCCTCGCGGCGGTCGTCGGGCAGCTGGCGCACACCCTCCAGCACGCGCGAGAGCTCGTTGCGGCTCTCGACCAGATCCTCGGTGGTGTGCAGGTCGCTCAGCGTGTCGCTCGCCTCGATCGGCGACACCGGCCGGCGGGAGCGATCGCGGTAGAGGTTGGCGGCGAGGTTGTGGGCGATCCTGATCAGCCACGGCCGCAACGGCCGCCCGTGCGACTCGCGCTGGGCGCGCTCGAAGTGGCGGTAGGCCTGCAGAAAAGTCTGCTCGGTGAGGTCCTCCGCGTCGTGGTGGTTGCCCACGCGGTAGTAGGCGTAGCTGTACACGTCGCGCAGGTGGGTGCGGTAGAGCTCCGAGAACTCCTCGTCGAGTTGGGCCTTGGGCTTGGGTGTGGTCTCGGCCACTCATTGCACCCTACCCCCACGCCCCTCAACGACCGCTTGGCGCGGCCGGCGGGTGCTCACGCCTCGGGAGTCGCCGGCTGCACCCATAGCCCTGGATACCCGCCGGCGCGCGGGCCGTTACAGTGGGAGACGATGGCGATCGACCGTGGCAAGACGATTCGCGGGGCGCTGGCGGGCGCGCTGGCCGCGGGCGCGTGGGCGGCGCTGATGCCGCTCGACAAGCGTGTGCTGCACAGCGACTTCGACGACGTGGAGCTGCTCGGCAAGGCGATCACCCGCCAGAGCTGGTGGCCGGCGGCGGGTTTGCTGGCGCACCTGCAGAACGGAGCGTTGTTCGGGGCGGTGTACGCCAACGTCGCCCCGCGCACCCCCCTGCCCTCGTGGGCGCGGGGGCCGGCGGCGGGGATGGCGGAGAACTTCGCGACCTGGCCGCTGGTGGCGCTCACCGACCGCCTGCATCCCGCGCGCGAGGAGCTGCCCGCGGCCTTCGCCAACCCGCGGGCGCTGGCGCAGTCGATGTGGCGCCACCTGCTGTTCGGGGTGCTGCTGGGCGAGCTGGAGCGGCGTCTCAACGCGGACGACCGCGTGGACCCGCCCGATTACTCACACCTGATCTCAACCAACGGTCACGCCCGCCCCGAGCACTTCGCCCCGGCGAGCTGAGCGACGCGCTCAGGCCGAGGAGCGCAGCGACACCCGATCGCGACCGGAGCGGCCGGGGGGCTCCTCGAGCGCGGCGACCAGCTCCTCGCGGGCCCGCGCCACCCGCGAGCGGATCGTCCCGACGGGGCAGTCGCAGATCGAGGCGGTTTGCTCGTAGGAGAAGCGGAACATCTGGGTGAGCACGAAGGCGACGCGGCGATCGGGGTCGAGCAGCGAGAGCAACTCGTGGGCCGCCACATCGCCGTGGGTGTCGGGGACGGTGAGCGCCTCCTCCACGGTGGCACCCGCGATCCGCGTGTCGCGCCGCCGGCGCCGGGAGCGCGCGCGCAGCTCGTCCATGCATACGTGGCGGGCGATCGCCAGCACCCAGGTGCGCGCGGAGGACTGCCAGCGAAAGCCGCCCAGCGCACGCGTGGCCCGCACGAACGTTTCCTGCGCGAGGTCCTCGGCGGCCTGCTCGTCAACGAGCGCGGCGCACAGCCGCCACACCTCCCGATAGCTCGCGCGAACCCATGCGTCCAAAGCATCCCGGTCCCCGAGCTGGGCGGCGCGTGCTTGCAGGGTGGCCTCGTCCATCGCGGGCATCTAACCAGATGCCGTTGGCGGCCGCCCGGGAACCGCAGCGGGGGCACGCACGACCAATGGGCATGAACTGCGATTCCGCGCGCGAGACGATCTCCGCCTCCCTCGACGGCGAGCTCGGGCGACATTCGCGCGAGGAGCTCGACGCGCATCTCGACGCGTGCGCCGAGTGCCGGCGCTGGCGGGAGGGGGCGCACGTGGTGACCAGGCGCCTGCGCCTCGGCCCCGCGCGAGCGGTGCCGGGTGCCCCGGCGCAAGTGCTCGCCGCCGCGCAGGCCGCGGCCGGTCGGCCCCCGAAGCCGGCTGCCACCTATCGCCGACCCCTTGGGCAGGCCACCGCCGGCCGGTCCCCGAAAGAGGCCGGCGCCGATTTGGCCCCGGCGCGGGCCACGGCCCCACCCCCGACGGGGGCGACGAGCGACAACCGGCCCCCGGCGTACACCACCGCCACCCGCCGTCGGCCCCCGGCGCAACCCGCCACCCCCGGCCGGCCGGGCCGCCATCCGCGTGTGCTCACCCCTACCCTCCTCGTGGCGCTGGCGGTGGCGCAGATCGTGTTCACGCTGCCGGCGCTCTTGCCCTTCACGGGCGTGTGGACGCTCCAACTCGGCACGACGGGCAGCCTGCATCTGGGCGAGTTCCTGCCGCCGCTGCTCGCCAGCGCGGCCTACCTGACGCTGTGGGGCAAACGCGTGCAGACGCTGGCGCGCGAAGGGCGGCCACTGGCCAGCTGGCGGGTGGCGTCGTTCGTCGGGGGCGCGCTGACGGTGTGCTTCGTGCAGCTGCCCCCCTTCGACGGCCTCGCCGACGAAGTGATGGTGGCACACATGATCCAGCACATCGTCCTCGGCGACCTCGCTTCGCTGCTGATGGTAATGGGCCTCACCGGCCCGGTGCTGCAGCCGCTGCTCGAGCGCCGCCGCACGCGCCGGCTCCTGCGGCTGGCGAGCCCGATCCCCGCGCTGGTGCTGTGGGCGGGGAACCTGTACCTGTGGCAGACGCCGCTGCTCTACCAGCTGGCGGTCCGCCACGACCTCGTGCACGCGCTGGAGCACATCTGCCTGCTGTGGTGCGGGCTGCTGCTGTGGCTGGCGCTGCTCGGCCCGCTGCCCAAGCCCGCGTGGTATCGCGGGTGGGCTCCGGTAGGGTACGTCGCCGCCATCAGGCTGATCGGCGCCGCGCTCGGGAACGCGCTGATCTGGGCACAGACGATCTTCTACCCCGTGTACAAGACCAGCGACGCAGCCCGTGGCCTCAACCCACTCTCCGACCAGAACCTCGCCGGGGCGGCGATGATGATCGAGCAGATGTTGCTCACGGTCGTGCTGCTGGGCTGGCTGTACGTGCGTCTCACCCACCAGGACGACGAGCGCCGGGCGCTGCCGCGCACGCGACTGCGGGGAGCCGAGCGATGACCGGGATGGGCGCCGACCGCAAAGGGGTCAACGAAAGCCTGATCGTCTCGGCCTTCCACCACAGCCTCTCCACGCAGGCGCAGGTGCTGATCCTCGCGTTCGTGGTCGTCGCCGTCGTGCTGGTGGTCGGCCGGCTGATCGCCGCGCTGCTCGCCGACCCCGCCTCGGGGAAGCCGCCGGGTGGCGGGGATACAGGAGAGGAGGAGGGGGGGCGGGGCAGTGGTGGCGAGCCCACCCACACCGTGCGAGCCACACCCGAGCCGCTCGCCCGGCGGGTGCTACGGGTGGGCTTCGGCCTGCTGTGGCTGCTGGATGGGGCGCTACAGATTCAGTCGCATATGCCGCTGGGACTACCCGAAAACGTGGTCGCCCCATCGGCTCAGGGCAGCCCCGCGTGGCTGGTGAGCGTCGTGCACTGGGGGCTGCGGGTGTGGGAAAACCACCCGGTGCAGGCGGCGGTGGCCGCCGTGTGGATCCAGCTCGGGCTGGGCCTGTGGCTGCTGCTGGTGGCGCGCGGGCGCTGGTCGCGGATCGGCGGCCTGGCGAGCGTCGGGTGGGGGCTGAGCGTGTGGGTGTTCGGCGAGAGCATGGGCAGCATCCTCGCGCCGGGTGCCAGCTGGATGCTCGGTGCACCGGGCGCGGCACTCATCTACGCACTCGCCGGCGCACTGCTGGCCCTCCCCGAGCGCGCATGGCGCGATCCACGGCTGGGGCGGTACCTGCTGAGCGGCTGCGGCGTGTACTTCCTCGCGATGGCGGTATTGCAGGCGTGGCCGGGCAACGGCTTCTGGGCCGCGGGATCGAGCGGAGCGCTCCCGGCGATGGTGAGCGAAATGGCCGAAACGCCACAGCCGCACGCGATCGCGCAGGTGGTGGGCCATTTCGGTGGCTTCGCAGCCGAACACGCCGTGCTGGTGAACGCGTTCGTGGTGGCGGCCCTCGGCGCGATCGGCCTCGCCCTGATCAGCGGCCGCCGCCGCGCGGCGCGGACGGCGGTGGGGGCGGCGCTCGTGGTGAGCCTCGCCGACTGGGTGTTGGTGCAGGACTTCGGGGTGTTCGGCGGCCTCGGCACCGACCCCAACAGCATGATCCCCACGCTGCTCGTCCTGTGTTCCTCCTACCTCGCGCTGGTGCGCCCCGCGGTCGCCACCGCACCCGCGCCCACCACCGCCGCGCCCGCCAGGGGGGGCCGCCCGAGCCTGCGCCCGGCGATCGGCATGCTCGCGGTGATCGCCGCCTGCGCCACCACCGCACTGGGCGCCGTGCCGTACGCGATCGCCGCGATCGAGCCCAACGCGACGACGCTGCTGGCGGAAAGCATCGACGGCGCCGCCACGCCGGTGCCCGGGAACGTGCGGCCCCCAAACGTGCCGCTGCTCGAACAGCACGGTAAGCCGATCAGCTTCGAAAAGCTCCACGGGAAGGTGCTGCTGGTGACCTATCTCGACCCGGTGTGCACCACCGACTGCCCGGTGATCGCCCAGGAGTTCAAGCAGGCCGACAGCCTGCTGGGCGGCGAAGCCCGCGACGTGGATCTCGTGGCGATCGATGCCAACCCCCTCTACCGCTCCCCTGCTTACCTGCGCGCGTTCGACCACCAGGAGCGCCTCGAACGGCTGCCCAACTGGATCTACCTCACGGGGAGCGCCGGGGAGCTACGCCGTATGTGGAGCTCGTTTGGCGTCGAAATCTACGTGCCACACGGCGGTGCGATGGTCGACCACCCCGACGGGGCGGCGATCGTCGACCGCGAAGGCCACATCCGCTCGCTCGCCAACTTCGACCCGGGTCCCGCGACGGCGAGCACGAAGTCGTCGTTCGCGGTCACCCTCGTGCAGGCCGCCCGACAGGCTCTGAACGAGGCATGAGCGCCAACTCACCGTGCTCCTCGCGCCGACCGGCGGGGTGGGGCGCACCGCGAAGGCGGGCGGACGCGGGCGTGCTCGGACGGGCAGCCGCGGGTCGGCTCGGCGGAAGGCGGGCGGCCGCGGGTAAGCCCACACGTAGACGGGCAGCCGCCAGCCTGCTCTTGCTCTGCCTGCTCTCGTCTGGCCTGGCCGCGTGCGGCTCGAGCGGGGGAAGTGGCACCGCACGCGTCACACAGGCGCTCTCGCCGCCGCTGGCGACGTCCCTGTCGGGCGCCGGCGGCAGCTGGGCGCTGCTCCCAGCGGGGGCGAGCTCGGGCGAAGAACACTTCTGGGAGCTGCTCCACCGCGACGCGGGCAGCTCGCACTGGTCGCTGGCGACCCCTCCGGGCGTGCAGGACAATGGCGGCCTCGCGATCGCCGCGGCGGGCGACACACTGCTGGCGGGATTTCTGCCGAGCTACAACCTCCACTTCTCCCCGCTGGCGCTCACCACGAACGGCGGCGCGAGCTGGACGCCCACTCCCTTCCCACTCCCGAGCGGCCTCACAGGCGTCCCCGACTCACTCGCGCTGGGCGCCGGCGGCACGACCTACGCGCTGCTCGCCGACGACGGAGGCGAAATCGTGGTGGGCAACGCGCAGGGCGGCGAATGGCGCCCTCTCACCACCGCGCGAGCGCTCGCCGCCACCCCGCTCGCGCCCAGCCGCACCCAGCGAACGACCGGCGCCAACCCACGCACGTCCACCACCCCGCCCACACCCGCCGCCACCGTGACAGCGGGCGGCTGCGGGCTTACGAGCATCGACGCGATCGCAAGCCTCTCCCCCGAAGGCGTGCTGGCGGGCGGCACCTGCACCAAAGAAGGTCAGATCGGCGAGTACGCCTACGCCCACGGCAGCTGGCGGGCAGCGGCCCCCCCAACACCCGCCGCACTGCGGGGCATCCCCAGCCGGGTGCTGTGGCTGACCTCCAGCGGAGCCGCGACGCTCACCCTGGTCGACTTCCCCTCCTCCTCCCAGAACACGCTCCTCGCCGCCTGGAGCACCGACGGCGGCCACCGCTGGGCGGAGTCGCCACCACTGGTGATGGGCGCCAGAGAAGGCCTGATCGCCGCCGGTCAGGCGCCGCGCGACCAGGCGTTCCTGCTCGTCAGAACCCCCCACGGCAATCGGCTCCGCATCGGAGCCCCCGCGGCCCCGTGGCGCGCCACCCCCCGTCCCCCCGAAGGCACGGCGACCGTGGTCGTCAGCGCCAACGGCGAAATCGACGCGCTGGCGGCGCACGTCTACGACATCGCCGACTGGAGGCTCCTCGGTACGCCGGCGGCGTGGCACATGGTCGGCACATTGCACGTCAGCGTGTCCACCTCCTCGCACTGAGCGTAGATTGGCGAGGGTGAGCGAAGCCGCGAAAGAGCCCAATCGCCAGCTGCGGATCACCGGCGAGCTGACGATCCCGATCGCGGAGGTGACGGTGCGCACCAGCCGCTCCTCGGGCCCCGGAGGCCAGCACGCCAACGTCACCGCATCCCGCGTGGAAGCCATCTTCGACGTGCTCGCCTCCCCCACCCTCACCGACGCCCAGCGCCAAAGAATTCTCATACGCGCCGGCCCGCGAGTGGTGGCAATCTCCCAGGACGGGCGCTCCCAGGCGCGCAACCGCGAGCTGGCGCTCACCCGCCTCGGCGAGCGACTGGCGCGGGCGCTGGCCACCCCCAAGCGCCGCCGCTCCACCCGTCCCACCGCGGCCTCGCGAGAGCGCCGCCTGGCCGCCAAGCGCCGCGGCACCGAACGCAAGCGCGAGCGCCGGCGCCCGGAGGAATCGTGAGCGGCGGGGCGCTGGCCATGTTCCAGCCGACGGGTATGGTTTCGCGGATGTCGTGCACCGATGGATCGAAGCGCGTGGCCGTCGCCGGCTCCATCATCGCGACCGCACCCATTTCGTGGCCCACCTTCGCCCCGTGAGCCGCGTTGGTGCAGCGCACGCTCGTCGTATCGAGGCAAGCGAGCAGATCCGGGCCCTCGACACGCTTGCGGAGCCTGACTATGCGGCTGCCTGGGAGGTCACGATTGCCGACGGGGATGCGCGTTCGGCCGAGCAGTGGGCACGGGCCACCTTCGAGGACGCCCCGCGGGCATTGCGGGCGTTCATCGTGACGGGTTGGAGGGTCGGCCTGGGTCTTCGGCTCGGGCCGCGACCCTCCCCCGATCATGTCCTCGGTTGGAAGATCGTGACCGCGGCAGCGAACCCGATCGTCCTGAGTGTCCAATCGGCGTTGCTCGGGAGCGCTCACCTCGTGTTGCGGGTCGAGGGCTCGCGGGCAGTCCTGGCCAGCTTCGTGCGCTATGAAAAGCTGGGGGCACGCCCAATCTGGTCGGCTACCCAACCCATCCATCACCGAATCGTTCCTTATCTTCTCAGACGCGCCGCGTCACGCTCGCACTCGACGGTGGGCAAACTTTGCGCGACACCCACGACGAGAACCTGAATCGCCGATCGTGGGCTCCCCGGCACTGCGGCTCGGGTATCGTCCGCGGCGATGCCGAGCAGCGGATTGCGCCTTCACGTTTCCACAGCGGATGGATCGACGCTCAGTGCAGAGCTGTTCGCACCCGCCGGCGAAGGACCCCATCCGGGAGTCGTCGTACTGCACGAGTCATTCGGCCTCAATGACGACATGCGCCGAATCGCCGGTCGCTTCGCCGATGCCGGATACGCCGCGCTGGCCCCCGACTTGTACTCACACGGGTCGCGGATCGTGTGTCTCAGCCGCGTGATGGTAGACATGCTGCGGGGCAGCGTGGCGCGCGAGATCTCCGACATCCGCGCGGTGAGAGACGCGCTCGCCGCACGCCCCGAGGTCGACTCCGAGCGGATCGCCGTGGCCGGGTTCTGTCAGGGCGGCGGCTTTGCCCTCATCGCCGGCACGCAGCCGGGCTTCTCTGCGGCCGCCGTCAACTACGGCGAGGTGCCCGTGGACAGCTCGCGGCTGGACGGAGTGTGTCCGGTGGTTGCAAGCTTCGGAGGCAAGGATCGCGTGTTCGGGCACAAGACGGCCGCACGCCTGGAGCGCCATCTCACCGCCCTCGGCGTGCCCCACGACGTAAAGACCTACGACCAGGCCGGGCACTCCTTCTTCTCGCAGGTGGACGGCTGGCAGGGGTGGCTCGCGCGCGTGCCCACCCCGATGGCCGTCGGCCACGACGAGGCAGCCGCCCGCGACGGTTGGGAGCGCATGCTCGGCTTCTTCGACGAGCACGTGCGCTGAGTCCCTCGAGTCTCTACGACGCCACGGATACCAGGGCAAGCACAGCGCCCGCCCGCTCAAGATCGGGCGCGGATGTCGCGCTCGAGCCGCCGGCCTGTCCCCCCAGGATCGTTCACCCACGGGCTCAGTCGCTTGCCTACCATCGAGCACATGACGATCCAGCGAATGGACCACGTGGGCATAGTCGTCGAGGACCTCGCGGACGCGGTGGCGTTCTTCGTCGAGCTCGGACTCGAGCTGCAGGCCGAGGCGCCGGTTGAGGGCGATTGGGTCGACCGCATCGTCGGGCTCGACGGCGTCCGGGCGCAGATCGCCATGCTGCAGACTCCAGACGGGCACGGACGACTCGAGCTGGCGAAGTTTCACTCGCCGCCAACCGACGGCGGCGACCAGCGCGCGCCGGCGAACGCTTCGGGCATCCGCCACGTCGCGTTCGCCGTCGAGGACATCGACGGCGTCCTCGCTCGCCTCCAAGCACGCGGCGCAGAACTCGTCGGCGAGCTGGGGCGCTACCGGGACAGCTACAGACTCTGCTATGTCCGCGGCCCCGACGGGATCATCGTCGAGCTGGCGCAGCGGATCGGCTGACCGGCCCGCCCGCCGCCAGCCGCCTCGCCGGCGGGAGGAACCTCGCAAGCCGTAGTCGGACCTTGGTTGTCCGCCAATTCCCGGCGAGCGCGGCGCGCGATCCAGTCGCGTCGGGTGCTCGGGCGGGCTCGCGGAGTTGCCCGCCGGGAACTCGGACGAACGCCGGCACGACTAACCCAAGGACCGAGCATGAGCGTGAGCACTGCCAGCGAAGTGGGACCGATGGAGGATGGGCAAACCGGCCTGGCGCACAGCGGCACCATGCTGGCCTCCGTGTCCGCGTATTTCGCCTCCGACACCGCCGTGCGATCCAGACCGCACTCGGTGTGGTATGGCTGCTGGACGGCGGACTGCAGCTCCAGTCGTTCATGTACTCCAAGGGCTTCGTCGAAATGCTGATGGCCGACGCCCCGGGTCAGCCGGGGTGGCTGGCGAGCAGCATCGAATGGGGCGCCCATACGGCCCAGCACAACCTGACCGTGTGGAACACGCTGTTCGCGTTGACCCAGCTCGCGATCGGCTTCGGGCTGCTGTACCGCCCCACCGTCAAGCTCGCGCTCGGCTGGTCGTTTGCGTGGGTGCTCGTTGTGTGGTGGTTTGGCGAGGGCTTCGGGATGCTGTTCATGAACATGGCCAACCCACTCACGGGCGCGCCCGGGGCCGCCCTGCTGTACGCGCTCGTCGGGATGCTGGTGTGGCCGAACGGGCGACCCGGAGGGCTGCTCGGGGTGCGCGGCGCCAAGATAATGTGGGCCGCGCTGTGGCTGGTGATGGCGTGGCTGTGGCTGCTGGGCCCCAACAGCAGCGCCAACGCCACGCACGATGCGATCAACGCGGCCCCGTCGGGCATGAGCTGGTTGAGCACGGTGCAGGATTGGGCCGCCGAAGGCTCACAGGGCAACGGCCTCGTGGTCGCGCTCGGCCTCGCGCTGGTGTCGGCCACGATCGGGATCGCCGTCGCGATCGACTGGCACCCGCGGCGCTTGCTCGTGCTGGCGATCGTGCTCAACCTTCTCTACTGGGTGCTCGGGCAGGGTCTCGGCGGGATCTTCGAAGGGGGCGCCACCGACCCGAACGCGGGGTTGCTGTTCGTGCTGCTGGCGCTTGCGCTGCCCGGGACGGCGACGCGTCGGAGACCCGAGAACGACTGCCGGTGGCAGCGCCATCGCTCTGCTCGTCCTGCGTCGTAGCGTTGTGCTGACCCTGCTCGCTGCCGCTCTGGTAGGCGCCGTGGCTGGGCTACTCGGTGCGACTGTCTAATCCGTGGGGCGTGCGGCACGTCGGATCGAGAGCGCGAGTAGACCAACCACCGCGAGCGGCACCACCCACCAAGCGGAGATACCGGCAACAGCGACGAGCGCAGTCAACGCCAGCGCCAGCACCACGCCGACCGCGATGCGCCAGTCATCGCCGACAATGAACTCCCACACGCCGGCGAGCAGCGCCGATGGCTGTGTCATGCGCGCACCCTCGCTCGGTCGCCGGTGTCGGCCGGCGGGGAACCGGAGTGTGCGGGAGGCGTCGAGTCCGAGGTGTGGGGCACCGTCTTGGAGAGCGCGATCGCCACTATGAGCATCCCGGGGATGATCGCCAGTAGAGCGCCGTCGCCGCCGGGCCAGGTCGCGCCCGCGCCCTCGGCGCCCCAAAACATCCCGAACGAGCTGAGCATCACTCCGACCGCGAACTTCATCGTATTCTCGGGCACCCTCGCCAGCGGCGCTCTTGCTGCGACGCCGGCTGCAACGACCACGAGAACAGCAAACCCGGCAGCCGCGGCCGCCAGCGCGACACGGTGCTGGTTGGCGCCGAACGTGAGCACGATGAACGCGACCTCGAGACCCTCCAAGAGCACCCCCTTGAAGGCGATCGTGAAAGCGTAGCCATCGAAGCCGGAGGGTTTCGCGCCGGCCGCGCGCGCTGCGGCGGCCTGCACTTCGTAGACCTGGATCTCGTCGTGCTTGGCCTTCAGGCCGGCTGAGCGCAGGATCGCCTTGCGCAGCCACTGTAGACCGAAGATCAACAGCAGACCACCGATGAGCAACCGCAGCAGGTCGATCGGCAGCGAGGTGAGCGCTGGGCCGAGCGCGGCCACGATCACGGCGAGCGCAAGCGTCGCGGCGCCGACGCCACCCATTGCCGAGGACCAACTGCGCGTCGTGCCAACGGCGAGGACTATCGTCAGCGCCTCCACCGCCTCAACCATGCAGGCAAGGAACACCGCGAGGGCGAGCCCGATCTCGGCGCCGCTCATATGCCTGGTCGTCCTCGCGGAAAGCTCGTAGCGCGGCCTACTCGAGCTCCAGCTCGGCCTCCAGCACGGGCCCGGGATGGGGTCGAGCATGGGGATGGGGAAGGGGATGTGGATGGGGCGCGAGGAACTCACCCGGCGCGGGGGCTCCCTGGATGTCGGGCTTGGTGACGGTCACGTAGGTGACGAGCGCGACGAACACGACGAGCGCCAGGGCGCTAACGGTGCCGTCCCCGAGGCCGAGTCCGGTGATCGAGGGTGGCTTGCTGAACCAGTCGGCGAAGGAGGCGCCGAGCGGGCGTGTCACGATGTAGGCGAACCAGAACGCGACGATCGGGTTCAGGCGCAAGCGCCACCAGCCGATCGCAGGGATCGCGATGATCGTGGCGAACAGCAGCACCGACCCGAAGAAGCCGAGGTTCAGCGTGGTCGCGGTGAGATCCCCGGCAGCGGTGCCGAGCGCGAACGTCGCCAGGACGGCGGCCCAGTAGAAGCTCTCGCGCCGGCGGGTGGTGATGGTGTGGATCGACAGCGTGCCCTCGCTGCGGTACCAGAGCAAGAATACGCCAGCCACGAAACCCGCGAACAGCGGTGTGGTCACCGCGTAGGGGATGCTCGCCCCGTCGTGGATGCCGTCGGCGGCCATCGTGCCGAAGATCGCGACCATCATCACCGCGAACCAGTAGATGGGAGCGCGGTACTCGCGCTGGCGCAACTGCAACCACAATGCAAAGCACAGGCCGAAGATGCCGATCGCCCCCGCGATCGGAACGCTGTGCTGGCCGAGGAAGTCCGACATCGACTCGCCCATGCCCGTGGTCAGGAGCTTCAGGACCCAGAAGATCAGGGTGATCTCGGGCACCTTGGCCAGGGAGCGGGCTTGGTCTCGAAACGATGAGGGTGCGGGCGCGCTCATGTGGCGCAGTGTCCTCCTTGGCGGGACCTCGCGTGGCCTCGATTTGGAGCCAGCCAGAATGCCAGCTTTGTCTTTGCCTTCGCTAAAGATGCACGCCCATGAGAGAACTCTCATCGTGCCCGCGGCCCGGCGAGCTCGGCCTCATGCTCGCGGGCGCTCGCAATGCTGAAGCCGGGAAGTTCGAGTTCTATCCGGGCACCACCCTCGGGTGACTGGCCTGCCCCGACACGGCCCCCGTGGGCTTTGACGATCGCGTCCACGATCGCCAGTCCAAGGCCCGTCCCGCCGGAGGCCCGGTCGCGCGCAAGGTCGGTGCGGTGGAAACGGTCGAAGACTCGCTCGCGCTGGTCGGGTGGGATACCCGGACCATTGTCTTCCACGACGAACCGGATGCGGTCATTGCTTGGGTGCTGCACTCGCATGAGCACAAGCCCGCGCCCGGGGGTGGTGTGTTCGATCGCGTTGGTGAGCAGGTTGCGCAGCGCCTGGGCGAGCCTGTCGGGATCGGCGAGCAGCGTGCCGGCCGGCACCGGGTCAAGCTGGAAGCAACGATCGGCGAGCAGCGTGCTCGCGTCCCCCAGCTCGTCAACGAACGCCGGTAGGTCGATCGGCTCGATGCGTAGGAACTCGGCCTGCTCGGTCTTTGCCAGCAGCAGGAGGTCATCGACCAGGCGGCTGATCCTTGCGATCTCGGCCTGGAGGAGATGCTCTACGCGGCGGACCTCATCGCCCGAGGGGTTGGCTTGGGCGGCAAGCACCTCCAGTTGTCCGCGGATCACGGTCAGGGGCGTGCGCAACTCATGTGAGGCGTCGGCCACGAACGCGCGCTGGCCCGCGAACGCCTCGGTCAGCCGGTCGAGCATGTGGTTGAACGCGTCGCTCAGCACACGTATCTCGTTGCCCTGCCCGTCCTGATGGATACGCGGGGAGAGGTCCCCAGCGTCCACGCGCGCGGCCACCGCCGCCATCCGGCGCAGCGGACGCGAGATGCGGGCACCGATCAGGAGGGCTCCGAGCAATGCTCCGACGAGGGCGAGAATGCCGGCGAGAATGAACGCGCGCGCGACGCCTCGCTGGGCTCGCGCGACCCCGGCCAGCGGCTCCCCGACCCCGATCACGACTCGCCGGTCGAGCCCCGGAAGGCGCACGGTGCGCTTGAGCACGCGCAGGTTGCCCACGTCCGGCAACGGGAGCGTGGAATAGCCGTCGCCTACGATCAGCAGCCGTGCCGCGAGACGGTTCTCCTGGTCCTGTTCGGCGACCGTCTCGCCGTCATCGGGCGGTCCGCCCTGAAAGAGCTCGGGGCTGTTGGTACTCGTTCCTGCGCCCGCGACAATCGCAAATAGCAGCGTGGAGTTGGCGCTGAACGGCTGGTCGCGGGCATAGCGCGTGGCGGCCTCGACGGCCTGCTTGGAGGAGCGCGGGTCCGCGAGCACGAGGTTGTGCGCGAACTCGCCCGCGTCGCCTGCGATCTCCGTGTCGATCTGCCGGCTCACCTGCGTCCCGGTCCCCCGGTAGACCGCAATGAATGCGATCCCGATGCACACGAGAACGACCACCGTGACCCAGCCCGCCAAGCGCCAGCGCAGCCCAAGGCAGGAGAGGCGATCGAGCAGCGAACGCATGTCCTTCAGCTCGCGCTGCCCAGGCGGTAGCCGACGCCACGCACGGTGAAGATCGGCGCGGGATCCTCTGGGCCGCCGAGCTTGCGGCGCAGGTACCCGACATAGACATCTACGATGTTGGTCGCCGGATCGTGTTGGTAGCCCCACACCGTGCTGAGAATCTGCTCACGCGAGAGCACCCGACCACGGTGTCGGAGCAGCAGCACCAGCAGATCGAACTCCGTACTCGACAGAGCCACGGACGTGCTGCGCCGGTGAACCTTGCGGGTGAGCAGGTTCGCCTCGATCCCGTCCGCGCTCAGTGTCGTTGTTGACGCCTGCGCGAAGACGCGCAATTGAGCCCGCAAGCGCGCCACGAGCTCCACCAGCGAGAACGGCTTGACGAGATAGTCCACCGCACCCGCGTCGAGCCCGGCGACACGATCCTCGATCTCGCCCCGAGCGGTCAGGACGATCACCGGCACGTTCGGCTTGGCCCGGCGCAGCGAGGCAAGAACCTCCAGGCCGCCGCGACCGGGGAGCATCAGGTCGAGCACGATCGCGTCGAAGCTCTCGCTGAGCGCCAACCGCTCGCCCTCGATCCCGTCTGTGGCACTCGCCACCACGAATCCCTCACTCTGAAGCCCACGCCGCACGAAGTCCACGATCCCAGGCTCGTCCTCGACCACGAGCACGCGCGGACCCGCGGGCAGCTCCTTCACGCGCACCGAAGACCCAGGCGTAACGCTGTGGCGGCCCTCCACGCGCGACGCCGGCCTATCTGGCCCATCCACGTCGGCGGCGTTCTGCATCTGCACGAGGATAGGCGTCGCTGCACCCGCTGGTTCCCCTGCGCGTGGTTCCCATGAGTTTTCTCATCAGCCTGTTAGCCACTGCGTAGCCGTACTGCGCAGACTCGCCTGGCAGTGGAGCTCACGCAATCCCAAACGCACGCCACGCCGCTTCCCCGGTCGGGCATGAGAGGCCTCCTCGCGGGGGGAACTACCGGTAACGAGCTGCTGACCACCGTTACCGGCGCTGCGGTCGCGCGGGCCGTGCCCTGTCTCTCGCGAGCGCACTGACCTTCGGCGTGGTCATAGCGATTCTCTTTCTTTCCCAGTTCGAGCCGTGGCTGCACGCACACCTTCACCACCATTGAGATGCGCTTTCAGACACGGCGCTGCTCGGGCACACAACCACGCGCGCCGGCGATGAACCCGCCGCCGCCGCCGACGCGCAGCGAAGCGGAGCCAGAGACCGGACGCAAGCGGCCCGCCGGGCTACCACGACTACTGGAGGGGATTCCCTCCCACGGAGGCATGAGCCTCGCCGAACACCTGGCGCTCCACGGGCCGCTCCCCGCTTGGCGCAGACGCGCTCGCGGCGGCGAGCACCCACTGATCGCGCAGGTCGAGCAGGCCGGCTTGCGTGGCCGCGGCGGCGCCGGCTTTCCTCTCGCCGTGAAGCTGCGGGCGGTTGCGGCCTCACGAGGCCATCCAGTGGTGGTCATCAACGCGGCAGACGGCGAGCCAGCGAGCCTCAAGGACCGCACCCTCACACAAATCCTGCCGCATCTCGTACTCGACGGCGCCGCGCTCGCCGCGCACGCACTGGGCGCGAGCGAGATTGTTGTAAGCGTTTGCGAATCGGCGAGGGCGAGCGCTGAGAGCATCGCGGAGGCGATCACCGAACGAGGATCGCCGGGTCGCGACTCCCCGCGCATCCGACTGGGGACCATTCCCACGCACTACGTCGCCGAACCCGATCGCCTGCGAGGCGCACGGCATGTGCGCCGAGCTCCTGCCCGAGCGAATCGACCGCACACTCGCCCCGCTCGCCCCGCTCCGAGCATGGCTTCCACGCGTGCTTTGGGCATCGTCGTCCCTGACGAACTCGTCCCGCTGTTGCGAAGGGCTCTACTTCGATCTCCACGGCCAACTCGAGGAGGCCGACACTTTGATCGAGGGCTTGGCCGCGTGCCACGAACGGTGCCGGACCGATCGGTCGAGCCGGAGAGCCGACGGGGAGACTCGAACTCCCAACCTCTCGCTTACAAGGCGAGCGCTGCTACCAGTTGAGCTACGTCGGCGATGAAGCAGCATCGTACCGTGACGCGTCGGCTGCAATGACGCTTCAAGACACGAGGGTGCGAGGGCCGGGCAGGGCCTTCCGGCCCCCCGGTGCGGCCTCGTGCTCGGCGGAGTATTTTGTCGTGCGGGAGGCCTCGGGACGAAAGGCACATGGATGGGCGAGGACGTGTTGGACATCAGCCTCCTTGGGGCTTTCTCGGTCACCGTGGGCGGCCATGTCATCCCCGACGACGCTTGGCGGCTGCGCAAGGCGAAGACCCTGATTAAGCTGCTCGCGCTTGCGCCCGAACGTCGCCTGCACGCAGGCCGGGCGAGCGAGCTGCTCTGGGCGGGGCGCGATCAGGTCTCTGCCCGGAACAATCTGCACCAGGCGATCTTTGCGGCGCGGCGGGCGCTCGACTCGGCAGGGCTTCAGGGCCGCGACCGCTTGGAGTTGCACGAGGATGTGATCGCCCTTTGCCCCGGCGATCCCGTGCGGATTGACGTACTGGCCTTCGAGGAGGCGGCCGCGTCAGCGCGGGTGCAACGCGACCCGGCCGCCTACCGGGATGCCCTCGATTCCTACGAGGGCGAGCTGCTGCCCGAGGATCGCTACGAGGAGTGGACGGCATCGCAGCGCGACGCCGTCCAGGAGCTTCGCCTTGCCCTGGGGATCGAGCTGGCCGAGCTCGAGGCGCCGGAGGACCCGGCCGCGGCGATCGACCGCCTGCGATCGGTGTTGGCCTGCGCGCCGCTGCACGAGCCCGCGCATCGGGCGCTAATGCGCCTCTACGTGGGGGGCGGGCAGCGGCAGGAGGCGCTGGCCCAGTTCCAGGAGCTGAAGCTCGGTCTGCGGCGCGAGTTCGAGGACGAGCCCGACGACGAGACACGCCGTCTCTACCGGGAGATACTCACGCGCAGCGGCGGGGGGGAGGAGGAGGAGGAGGAGGAGGAGCGCACCGGTCCGGATACGGAGGCCGGGGGACGCCGGGTCGATGGCCGTCCTACCGCCCTCCCGCAGCAGCTGACGAGCTTCATCGGCCGTGAGCGCGAGCTGGCCGAGGCCGCCGCGCTCCTGCGTAACGCGCGGCTGCTTACGCTGACCGGGGCTGGCGGTTGCGGCAAGACGAGGCTCGCCCTGGAGCTGGCCGGACAGCGGCTCGCCGACTTCTCCGACGGCGTCTGGCCGGTGGAGCTGGCGGCGCTTGGCGAGCCCGAGCTGCTGGGCCCCGCGGTCGCCCAGGCCCTGGACACACGGCTCGCGTCCGACCGCGCTCCGGAGGTCGCCCTCGCCGGCCACATCGGTGATCGCCAGCAACTGCTGCTGCTCGACAATTGCGAGCACCTGATCGAGCCGGTCGCCCACCTCGTTCAGGCGCTGCTCGGCCACTGCCCCCGACTGACCGTGCTGGCGACCAGCCGCGAGCCGCTCCGTATTCCCGGCGAGGTGACCTGGCGGGTTCCCTCACTCTCCCTGCCGAAGCTGGGCGAGCGCTCTCCGTCAGACCCCCAGGCGGAGTCTGTTCGCCTCTTCACGGTCCGCGCGGGCCAGGCCGCCCCCGGCTTCGAGCTGGACGACGAGAACGCGGTCGCAGTCGCGACGCTCTGCCACCGCCTCGACGGGATGCCCCTGGCGATCGAGCTCGCCGCCGCCCGGGTCAGCGTGCTCACCCCCGCCCAGATCGTCGAGCGCCTCGACGACGCCCTCGACCTGCTCTCGGCCGGGAGCCGGACGGCGATGACCCGCCAGCAGACCTTGCGGGCGACGCTCACCTGGAGCTTCGATCTGCTCGATGCCGAGGAGCAGATCCTTTTGCGGCGCCTCTCGGTCTTCGCCGGCAGCTTCGGCCTCGAGGCGATCGAGGACGTTTGCGTCGAGCCGCCGCTAGAGCGCCCCCAGGGTGTCGGCCTGCTCGGCCGCCTGATCGACAAGTCCCTGGTGCACGTCGAGGACGGCCCCGGCGACCACCGTTACCGCCAGCTCGAGACCGTGCGCCAGTACGCCGGCGAGCGGCTGGAGGAGGCCGGAGAGAGCGGCGCCTTCGAGCGCCGGCATCGCGACTGGTACGTCGAGCTCGCCGAGAGCGATCCGACGCCCGCCGGCGACCTCCCGGCGAGAGACCGACTGCGGCGGCTGGACCTGGAGCGCGACAACCTCCGCGCCGCGCTCGCCTCTGCCCTGGCAGACGATCCTCAACTCGCCCTCCGCCTGACCGTTGCCCTCTGGCGTTTCTGGCTGATGCGCGGCTACCTCACCGAGGGGTACCGCTGGCTCGACGCGTCCCTGACGGCGGCGCCTGAGCACACCGCTGATCGCGCCCGCGCCCTGCTCGCCACCTGCGTCGTGGGCCTGCGGCGCGGCGTCCATGGGCGGCTCCACGAGTTCAGCGCCGAAAGCGTCGCGATCTTCGCCGAGCTCGGCGACCATGCCGGGATGTTCGACGCGGTCGAGGTATCGACGGCGTATCGCACGATCTTCAGCGGCCCGGCGGACATCGAGGCGCTCCTTGGCGAGCACGAGACGCTCCTCGTGGACGATCTCCCCGCGGCCCGGCCGCCGGCATGGGCCGCGCACACGCGCGGCATCGCGGCCTGGTTCCGGCGTGAATATCCGCAGGCGCGCCAACAGTTCGAGCTTGCGCTGAAGCGGGCCGGAGAGCTCCTCGCCGACGAGCGCCCAGCGCTCTGGCCGCTGAGCTACGCGCTGATCACCGTCGCGCCCGAGGCCGGCTACCCATTGCTCCTTCAGGAGGACACGGCGATCGTCGGTCGGCGGGTCGGCGCAGATGCGGCGGTTGCCTACATCATGGGCAACCTCGCCGTCGTCGACCGGGTCGAGGGTAACTTCGACCGGGCGGGTGAGTTGATCGAGGAGAGCCTCGCGCGCTTCCAGCGACTCGCCGACATGCAGGGAGAAGCCTTCGCGCTCAATGCGCTCGGCAACCTCGCTCGCTCCAGCGGCGACTTCGAGCGCGGCCGGGAGCTGCTCGAGCGCAGCCTCGCCCTCCGACAGGAGGTCGGAGACCGGCGCGGCACCGGGATCACGCTCGGGTGCCTGGCTGTGCTGGGCGCTCGCTCGGGCGACCCGGCAGGCGGCCGGGCCGCCGCCGAGCAGAGCCGCGGCTGGTTTGCCGAGAACGACGACATGATCGGCCTCAGTGCCGCCGAGCTCAGTCTGGCGAACGTGGCGCTGTCCGCCGGCGATCGGATGGGGGCGCGCGCGCATCTCCAGGAGGCGGCCTCGGTGTTCGTGGGTTTGCAGTCCACCCACCAGGAGGGTTGGGTACTGGCCGTGCTCGCCGCGATGTCCGCCGAGGATGGCGAACCGGCGACGGCGCGCCGCTGGCTCGACCGGGCGATCCGGCATTTCGAGTTGCTGGGCAGCGACACCGGCATGGCCTACTGCCGTGAGGTCGAGCGCGGGCCGGGGGTCGCTGCGGGGAGCGTAATCGCCGAGTAACCCGACCTGGGAGAAGGTCTAAGCCATTGCAAAGTCGTCGTTAAGAGGCGAACCGTAGCCTCGCTGATCGTCGTCGAAACGCGACGTCAAACAACTCAAATTGCGAAGGAGCCGGCATGGCTACACAAGGAGTGCTGGGAGCGGCAACGCTGAAGGAGTTCGAGGACGGGCTGCACGGAGAACTGATCCGGCCCAGCGACGGCGCCTACGACGAGGCTCGTTCGATCTGGAACGGTGCCCATGACGCCCGGCCGGCGGTGATCGCCCGCTGCGCCGACGCCTCCGACGTGCGCCACGCAATCGGCTTCGCGCGCAGCGAGGGACTTGACGTCGCGGTGCGCGGCGGCAGCCACAGCATCCCCGGCTTCTCGACCTGCGACGACGGCATCGTTATCGACCTCGCGCCGATGAAGGGCATCACGGTGGACGTGAGCGGCCGCACCGCCACCGCCGAGGGCGGTGTCACCTGGGGGGAGTTCGACGCGGCGACCCAGGAGCACGGGCTCGCCACCACCGGGGGGCTGATCTCGACCACCGGCGTCGCCGGCTTCACGCTGGGCGGTGGGATCGGCTGGCTGATGCGCAAGCACGGCCTGGCATGCGACAACCTGCGCTCGGCAGAGGTGGTCACCGCCGACGGGCAGATCCTCACCGCGAGCGCGACGGAGAACCCCGACCTCTTCTGGGGCCTACGTGGCGGAGGCGGCAATTTCGGCGTCGTCACCTCCTTCGAGTTCGATCTGCACCCGGTCGGCCCGACCGTGGCCGCCGGCCCGGTCTTCTATCCGGGCGACCGCGCCGAGGAGATCATGCGCTTCTACCGCGATTTCGCGCGCGACGTGCCGGATGAGCTGAGCACCCTGGTCAATCTGATCACCGCGCCACCCGCCCCCTTCCTGCCAGAGGATTGGTACGGCAAGAAGCTGGTCGCTCTGGTCGGCTGCTACTCCGGCGACCCCGAGGAGGGAATGAGGGCGCTTCAGCCGATCTGCGACTTGGGCGATCCGGTCGCCGACCTGGTTGGCCCGATGCCTTACGTGCAGATGCAGAGCCTGCTCGATGCGCTCTGGCCGAAGGGCACCCAGGCCTACATGAAGGCGGGCTACTTCCGCGAGCTCGACGACCACGCGATCGAGACGATGGCTCGCTTCCATCAGAACGCGACCTCCCCGTCCTCGGAGATCCACATCCAGCACTTCGGCGGCGCGATCGCCCGTGTCGGCGAGGACGAGACCGCCTGCGGGGAACGCCGGGCGCCGTTCGTGCTCAACGCGATCGCCACCACCCACGAGCCGGGCGGAGGTCTGGAGACCCACATGGACTGGGCGCAGCGTTTCTATGCCGAGATCGAGCCGTCGCTGACCGGCGGCGCCTACATCAACTTCCTCTCCTCCGAGGGTGAGGATCGGGTGCAGGCGGCCTACGGGACCGAGAAGTTCACCCGCCTTCGCGCGCTCAAGGACCGCTACGACCCGACCAACCTGTTCCACCTGAACCAGAACATCCCGCCATCGTGATCGTGGAACGAGCTCTTAGCCGATCAGCCCTTGATCTCGTTGTGAACCCGAGCCACCATCGGCTCGTTCATCTCGACGCCCGCCGCCGCGAGGATCGGCAAGAGGGTTGCCCCGAATGCCTCGAATGCCTCCTGCGACTCCCAAACGTCGAAGACCTGGATCTCGCCGTCCGTCTCAAGGGCAACGTGGGAGATGCGACCGTCGGGGGCTCCGGCACCCGCTTCCTCGAGCTGGACGGTCGTCGTGTCGTACCGCTCCTGCGTAAAGCCCTTGGCGGTGATATAGAACCCGAGCGCCATTTCCATCCCCCTTCGCGCTGTCTGCGCGGTGGTTTGCCCAGCGATGCCGCGGATTGTACTCGGCGGACCGACGATCGTGCGTGCCAGCTAAGGCGTGGGCCGCCTGCCGAGGGCGCAGCCGAGCGCGTGAGTGGGACTCGTCAACCCAAAGAAGTTGCGGAGCCCCGCCCCGTCGAGCCGTCCCGGCCGACGCGGCACGCTCAACCCTTGAACGTTGAGGCGCCGTGGTCCCCAAAGGGTTCGTCGCGTTCGCGCACGGCCTCGCGGAAGCCGGCCTGCATGGCACGCCGCTGAAAATCGTAGCCCTCGGCGGTGTGACGCGTGATCCCATCCAGGAGCGTCCCCAAGACCTGCGTCTCGTGCAGTCCCTGGGCGTGGATCGTCTGGTTGACGAGCAGCTTCATCATCCGCAGCTGGTTGACCGGCAGGCGAGCAATCCGCTCGAGCATGATCTCGGTGCGCTCGTCGAGCTGCTCAGGCGGGGGCGCCTCGATCGCCAACCCCCACTCAAGCGCCTCCTCGCCCGAGAGGCAGTCGCCGGTGAACAGCAGCCGCTTGGCGCGCTGGGCCCCCAGTCGATGAGCCCACATCGAGGTGGTGGGCGCGCCCCACACGCGGGCCGGGGGATAGCCGATCTTGGCGTCGGCGGCGATCACGAGCAGGTCCGAGCACAACGCCATGTCGGTGCCTCCGGCGACGCAGAACCCATGCACCTTGCAGACCACCGGCTTGCCGGCGTAAAACAGCGACATGAAGCCGCGCACGTTGCGACTCATCATCGCGTAGTCCACCATCGCGTCCCAGGTGCCCGCCGGATCGTGGTTGGCGGCCATCACAGCCGGATCCAATGGTGAGCCCGGTAGAGGAGCGGAGTCCCCCTCGCCCAAGCTGCCACCACCCTCGGCACTCTCGACAAGATCGTACCCACCGCAGAATCCCTTGCCGTTGCCCGCCAGCAGCATCACGTGAACCGCCGGATCCAGGTCGGCGCGCTCCACGCAGCGCTCCAGCTCGTCGACCAGCCCCCGCGTGAGGCCATTACCGCGCTCGGGTCGGTTCAGGGTGATCCGCGCAACCCTGTCGCCCACCTCATAGGTCACATTTCGCAGAACATCAGGCATCGCCCGCACAGTCTTCCACGAGCGCACGCCGCCCCGCGCAACCCCAGCACGCCGAGGAGGAGATATCGTCCAGCGGACGATGGAGACCGCTGTTACGGGGCTGGAGGTTAGCGAGGGTTTGGCATTGGACGCTCGGACTCTGTGCGAGGCGTTTCAACAGACGGCGGCCCACCATGCCAAGAGGGTAGCTTTGCGGACGCCCGGAGATGCCGTCTCGATCACATGGGAGCAGTACGCCGAGCGAGTGCGGCGGATCGCCACGGGACTTGCGGCGCTCGGCGTCGGGCGGGGCGACACGGTCGGGCTGATGCTGCTCAACCGGCCGGAGTTCAACATCTGCGACTGCGCGGCGATGCATCTGGGGGCGACTCCCTTCTCGATCTACAGCACCTGCTCTGCAGAGCAGATCTCCTACTTGTTCTCAAACGCTGCGAACAGAATCGTGATCACCGAGCTGGGGCTCCTCGATTCGCTCACTGCGGCAGGGCTCGACTCGATCGAGCACGTGATCTGCGTGGACGGCGCACCTGACGGCACCATGTCGCTCGCTCAGCTCGAATCGCTGCAGGCCTCCGGCTTTGACTTCGAGGCGACCTGGAGAGCCGTCACCGGTGATGAGCTGATCACCATCTGTTACACGTCCGGGACCACCGGACCACCCAAGGGCGTCGAGCTGACCCACGCCAACGTGCTCGCGGACTGCCACTCCGCCACGCAGGTGATCCCGGTGGAGCCCGAAGGTCGCGTCATCTCCTACCTGCCGCACGCCCACATGGCCGACCGCTACTCCACGCACTACATATCGATGCTCTACGGCACGCAGGTGACCGTGATCTCAGATGTGCGCGAGGTGCTCGCGGCTCTTGGCGAAGTGCGGCCCACGAGCTTCGGCTCGGTGCCGCGCGTGTGGGAGAAGATGAAGGCGGGACTCGAAGCGGCGATCGCGGCCGAGCAGGATCCCGCCCGCAAACAGGCGGTCCAGTGGGCGATCGACGTGGGGCTCGCGCGGGTCCGCGCCGAACAGGCGGGTGAGGAGCCTTCAGCTGAGCTGCTCGCCGAATACGCGACGGCCGACGAGCTCGTACTGAGCAAACTGCGCAATCGTCTCGGGCTCGATCAGGCGAGCATGCTCTACGCAGGCGCCGCCCCAACGCCGATCGACGTACTCGAGTTCTTCCACGCGATCGGCCTGCCGATCTGCGAGCTGTGGGGCATGTCGGAGATGACCTGCGTGGGGACCTGCAACCCCCGCGCACGTCCCGTGATCGGCACCGTCGGGCAGCCTCTGCCGGGGGTCGAGGTGCGCATCGCCGAGGACGGGGAGCTGCTCGTGCGTGGGCAGATGGTGATGCGCGGCTATCGATCCAACCCCGAGCAGACCGCGGAGACGATCGATTCCAAGGGCTGGCTTCACACGGGAGACATTGCCGAGATCGACCCCGAGGGCTATGTGAAGATCGTCGATCGCAAGAAGGAGCTGATCATCAACGCCGCGGGCAAGAACATGTCGCCCGCGAACATCGAGGCCCAGATCAAGAGCGCTGGCCCACTGATTGGCCAGGCGATCGCTGTCGGCGATCGCCGTCCCTACAACGTGGCCCTGATCGTGCTCGACCCCGATGGCGCCAGCGCATGGGCTGCGGAGCACGGACTCGAAGATGCCTCGCCGGCGGCGCTTTGCAAAGACCCGGAGGTCGAGGCAGCGGTAGCACACGGGGTCGAGGAGGCCAACAGCCACCTCAGTCGCGTAGAGCAGATCAAGCGCTACGCGATCCTCCCCTGCGACTGGCTTCCCGGTGGCGACGAGCTGACGCCCACCATGAAGCTCAAGCGCAAACCCATCTGCGAGAAGTACGCGGCTGAGATCGATGCGATGTATGCACAGGATAGTTCTCGCCGATAGGCGGCCGGCCCGACCTCGGTGGCCCTCCGACCCGGCCGCTCACCTACGATGCGCAGACTTCCCATTTGGGGCGCTCGCGCGAACGCCTCGCGAAGGCTACGGTCGCAGCACACCTCGTGACGTCAAGCGCGGCGATTTTTGACGTCGCGGGAAGTCGAGTGGCCGGCTGCCCTCGATATGCAGGCTTCGCAGACGCCGGAACGTGCGAGAGCGATCCCGGCGATAAGACCAGGCACCGGCTCTCGGTCTCAATGCCGATTGCGCGAGGCGATTGAAGGTCTCCTGCGCCTCCAGTCGGGCAAGTCCAGCGCCGATGCAGAAGTGCGGACCGTTGCCGAACGCGAGGTGGGGCGGCCCGGTGCGTGTGAGGTCTAGCCGGTCTGGGTCGGGGTAGCGTGCGGGGTCGCGGTTGGCGGCGCCGAGCACGATAAGTGCCTGCTGCCCCTTGCGCATGCTGACTCCGCCAAGGATGAGGTCGTTTCGGGCGACGCGGGAGGCAACCTGGACGGGGCTGTCGTAGCGCAGGAGCTCATCGACGGCTTGGGGAGTCAGATCGGGATGCTGCGCGAGCCAGTCGAGCTGGTCGGGGTGCTCGAGCAGCGCGAGCGTGCCATTGCCGATCAGGTTCGCGGTCGTCTCATGACCGGCGGCCAGCAGCAGCAGGCACATCGTGATTATCTCCTCGGTCGCAAGCGCCACGCCGCCGTCGGGGGGATGGATCAACGCACTCAAGAGGTCCTCGCCTGGATCTCCGCGCCTCTGTGCGACGAGCGGGACGAGAAACAGCATCACCGTCATCGCCGCCGTGCCGATCGCCTCGATCTCCGCGGGCGCTGGGTCGAGCTCGAGCATCCGCGCAAGCGTTGGGGTCTCCGAGCGAATGAGTTCTGCCCCCTCGAGGCCGACGTCGAACAGCTCGGCGATCACCGCCAGCGGTATGGGATAAGCGAGCTCGCCCATCAGCTCGATCGACTCGCCTTCAGCCAGTGGCACGAACGCCGCATCCACGATCGCGGCGACGCGCCCACGAATCCTCTGCACCGCCCGGGGGGTGAAGAAGCGGTTGACGGCGCTCCTCAGCCGTGTGTGGGCCGGAGGATCGCTCATCAGCAGCGATTCGCTCCACAGCGCCGAGCCAGGCCCCGGACCACCGAGGGAGGCGAGCAGCTGGGGACTGTTGCGAGGGTCGGAGCTCCAGTCGGGACCGCGCAGGACGGTTGCCGCGTGCTCATGAGAGAGCACCAAGTGAGCGCCGAGCTGCTCGTTCCACTGGACGGGCGCCTGAGCGCGGGCGGCGTCGTAGGCCGGGTAGGGGTCCTCGGGCGCGAACGGCCACCCCGTCCAGTCAGGCATTGCTGCTCTCCATCGTTGCGCGTCGGCGCCGCGACGCCCAATCACATGCGGCACTCTCCGCTGCACCGCACACAACCCTCTCCTTGGCCACGTCATGCATTGCTGCTCGCCGCCTGGCGTTCGGCGAAGAACGCATGGTCGAGCTTGCCCATCGCGGTGAACGGCGCCGCGTCCTCGAAGAACTCGGCCGCGATCGATCCCCAGTAGTTGGTGGCACCCAGCTCTGCGATCATCGACGCCGCGCCCATCTCGATCCGGCTCATGATCGTGTATTCGGGGGACGCGGTGATGTATCGAAAAGCGTTGGCAGAGGGGCCGGTAGGCGAAAACTTGCGTTCGATCCATCTGGCCACGTACTCCGGGGTGACTGTGAATGGCTGCTCTGCCCACCACATTTCCCACGGCTCATGCCAGTATGTGAACACCTCCTCGGGGGTGACTGGATCCGAGGATCGCCAGAATCCGCCCTCGACGCTCGCCCGCCAGGTCCCGAGCACGTCGCCCCTGAGGCATTCGCGCCCGATCGCGCTCGTCATCTCGCTCTGCTCGCGATCCAAACGCTTCACGCAGCCGAAATCCATGAAGCTCACACTCCCATCGTCATGGAACAGATAGTTGCCGGGGTGCGGATCGGCATTGAACAAATGGAAGCGGTGATTGGTGGCATAGACGAAGCGCCAAATCGCCTCCGCCCATTGCTCGCGCAGCTCCTGTCGGGAGTTGAGGGCATCGCTCCAGGATTTGCCCTGCACGAGCTCCTGGGTCAGTATGCGATCGGTGCACAGCTCGGCGATCACCTCCGGCACGTGGATGAAAGGATGTCCACGGTAGATGTCGGCGAACTCGCTCTGGTTGGCCGCCTCCAAGCGGTAATCGAGCTCCTCGGTAATGCGAACGCTCAACTCGCGCGCCGCGCCGTGCAGGTCGAAGCTGATTTTCCTTGGCGACAAACCGAACATCAACCCGAGAAACGTGGAAAGCAGCTCGGTGTTCTTCAGGTCGGCCTCGATCGCACCCGCCACTCCGGGGTACTGGATCTTCACCGCGACGGCGCGCCCGTCGTGCAGCCGCGCGGCGTGGACCTCGCCGATCGAGGCCGCCGCCAGGGGCTCCCACTCGAACTGCGCAAACACGCTCTCCGTTGGCCGGCCGAGCTCGCGCTCCAGCACCGTGCGCGCGAGCTCCGGCGCCATCGGCGGCGCCCCGTCGCGCAGCCGCGTCAAAGCCGCCTGATAAATCGATTGGAACTCCGCCGGAATCGCGGGGCTGGCCGACACGAACGACAGCATCTGCCCGGCCTTCATCAGCGCGCCCTTGGAGCGACCTAGCAGCTCGGCGTAGCGCTCCGCGGTGCGGACGTGGAACTCGGTGCTGTCGGCGCCGGTCAGCTTGCTGCGCAGCCCCACCACCACAGCCTCACCGGCGGTGCGGGCGGTGAGGCCCACCAGCGGGGCGGTGCGCCGCAAACGCCCACGGTCGAGGCCATCGCGCTTCGGCGTTGCGTCAGGTGCATCTGGGGGGAACCCGGCGTCGGACATCAAACACGTCTCCTTCTTGATCTGCTGGCTACCTCTACCTATCGACCCACCTGCTCCTCCCACACCGTCTCACCCCTCCTCCTCGTTCCCTCTCCTTTCCTCCTCATCATCGACTGACGTCACCTAAGTGTATACTTAGCCAGGCCGATGTCAAGCACAACAGGCAAGAGCTTGGACAAGCCCGCGCCGGGCACCACCCGCGAGCGCATCGTCGACGAGGCGATGCGGCTGTTCAGCGAGCATGGCTACACCGCCACCAGCATCGCCAAGATCGAGGCCGCCGCCGGGCTCACGCCGGGAGCGGGCGGCATCTACCACCACTTCGCCAGCAAGGAAGCGGTGCTCGCCGCCGGCATCGAGCGCCAGCTCGCGCGACTCGGCGCGCTCCGTGAGATCCGGCAGGTGCTCGGATCGTTGGGAGATCTCAAAGCCGAACTGACGCTGACCGCTCGCTACATCCTCGCCGAGCTCGACAGCGAGTCGGAGCTGCTGCGCATCCTCGCCTCCGAAGCGCGCCACCAGCCACAGCTGCTGAAGAGCGCGGTCGACCAGCTGGTGAGCTCCACCTTCGAGGGCTTCGCCGCGTGGATCGCCGAACGCGCGGCGCGTCCGATCGCAGAGAAGGAGGCGGCCGCCATCGCCACTCTCGGCCTCGGATCGCTCCTCTCCTCCCGCCTGCTTCGCGACGTTCTCGGCATCCCCGCCCAGGTCGACGACACCACGCTTGTCGACACCTGGGTGAGCCTGATGGTGCTCGCGCTGGCTGATCCGGCGCCCGAGCGCTCGGCCTGATGGTGAGGAGCATGCTCGAACTCGCGGCCCCCTTTCCGGCCGTCTGCCAGTAGCGCACGATCGCGTCGCCGCGGACCCGGGGGCGATCGAGCCACCCCTCTCAATCATTCGATGCCAGGGGCTCAGCTGGCCGGCAACGCCAGACGATGCGAGCGGGCGATCTGCTCGGCCATCCGCTCGTCGACTCCCACCTCCTCTGCGACCTCTCGCCAGCCGGCGACGGCGGCTGTGACCTCGGCGAGGATCGCCTCGGCGCGGCCACGCTTGAGTCCCGCCACGCGCGCCACCGCGCGTAGGTCGGCCACGGTGAACCCGTCGCGCTTGCCGTTGACCGACATTTGGTGGCGGTCCAACCAGGGGTTGCCCGGCTGCCAGGCCCAGATCACGTCGTAGGCGGGCGCCAGCGACCACGCGCCCGTGCGATCCATGAGGAAGGCGATGTTCTTGACGTGGTCGTCCTGGTTGCGGGCGACGAGGTTGAACACCATGCGCCGGAACTGCTGCTCGACGACGGGCGTCCCGAGGGCGAGGCGGCGGATCAGCAGCAGCACCTGCTCGTAGCTGTAGGTGCCAGGCTCGTTGTAGCTGACCTGCTCCAGCGCCCCCACCGTCTGCATGTGCAGCTTGCCCCCTCCGTCGGGGCGGTCGAAGCGGCGGGTCATGAAGTGCCGGCGACCGTTCTCTTCCAGTAGGCGGCACTCGGTCATCTCGATCCCAGCCGCACGCGCCATTTTGGAGTAGGCATACTCGACCGCGCCCCAGCCCTGGGGGTCGGTGAGGCCGTGGTCGCCGGCGCGTGAGACGCCGTCGAACTTCAGCAGCCAGTGCCGAAAGCCCTCGCCAACTTCGACCTGCCCCGAGCGAACCTGGCCGGTGGTGTCGTTGTAGGCGATGAACGCCTTCGGGCGCGCGCCGCCGGCGGAGCTGCCGACGGCGAGGATCGCCTTCATCGCCTCCTCGTCGGGGTGCGCGCTCAGCTCCGCCACGAACTCCGCGCGCTCGGCGAGCACCTCGCTGGCGAGACGCACGAGCGCCTCCACCTGGAGATCCGCGCCGCCGGGGACCTCGGGCTGGTGGGAGGGCTGGAACTCCAACGCCCCCACCCCGCGAGTGCCCACGTAGCAGAGCCGTTGAACGACGTCGAAGCTCGCTTGATCGCGCCCCTGCGAGGCCAACCAAGCGTTGACCAGTGCCGTCCCCCAACGGTCGGGCAGTGAGTCGGCGAGCAGACCCGGGACACCACTGAACGCGTCGGCCGGCAGGCCGGGGAAGGTGTAGGGCTGGGTGCGCAACGGCATGTGGACGGGCGCGATCTCGATGCCGCTGCGCACGAATGCCGGGTCGTACTGGAACGTCGCGTAGCGCGCACCCTCGGCGATCGACACCGCCGCGATTCTCGTCCCCCAAAGCATCACCGCCGCGACGGTCATACGGCGGCGGCGCCCGGCTCGTCGCCCCACGTCCACGGCTGGTCGGGTGGCTCACCGGATGGATGGTCGCGAGCACCGGCGGGCGGATGGTTGGGGTTGCCGGCAGAGGACTTTCCACGGCCGCCGACTGGTGAGCGGCCTCGGCCCGACGGATTCCGCTGGTCGCCAGCCGATGGATCGTCCTGGCCGTCGGCACGTCGCGGCCTGCCACTCGCGCGACGGCGGCGCTTGCGTTGCTCGCGTTCCAGCTGGGCGATCGGGAGGTCGATCGACTCGGGGATCGCCGCGTCGAGGCCCCCGAGCAGCCCCAGTGTGCGCAGCAGCTTGATCATCGAGGTCATCTGCACCGACTCGCCCCGCTCCGCGCGCTGCACGGTGGCCTGGCCAACGCCCGCCTCGGCGGCAAGCTCGGACTGGGTCAAATTGCGCTCGAGGCGGTGGCGGGTCAGCCGGCGGCCAAGCTCGGCGAGGACGGCGGCGTCGGTCGTGAGGTTATCTAGATACATCAGTTTTGATGTAGTATGGCTGAAAACAGCGAAGAAACATCTAATCTGATGCAGATACTAGCATAGATAGGCAGAATCCATCGTAAGTGATGTTTTATATGTGTTTATGCGTGCAACACATCATTACTGATGCTTTTCTGCCATAGCTAGTCCATTTCTTGCATCAAGCCTTGGCGAAGACCGCGAAGATCGCGAAAACATTGACCTCGCCGAGCGGCCGACTACCGCAAGTGGATCGCAGGCGGCCACCGGCACGTGGCTCGGCGCGCTCTTCGAGTCGCTCGTGACCCAGTCGGTGCGGGTCTACGCCGATGCCGCCAATGTCAGGGTCGGCCACCTGCCCACCAAGAACGGCGATCACGAGATCGACCTGATCGTCGAAGGCGAAACCGCTCGTGCGTCCGGACGAAGGGAACATCAGCGGCCAGGCTCTGCCGCCGGATCCACGACCGTCACGCCGGCGGCATCAAAATCGCGAAGGTTGAGGGTCACCACCGCCAGATCGTGCGCAAGCGCGGTCGCTGCAATGAAGCTGTCCTTGATCGGCATCGCGCGCCCTTCCGCGCGAAGTGTCGCGAGCAGCTCGGCCCAGCGCAATCCCGTCGAGGCCTCCCAAGGGATGCACTGCAACCTCTGTACTCCGTCCTCAAACCAACGCTCGAGCCGGATTCGGCGACGACCACGGGGGAGCAGCAGTATTCCGAACCGGATCTCCCCCAGGATGACCGGGTCGACGGCAAGCTCGGGCGCATTGTGCCCAAGCCAATCGACAACGCGCTGGTCGGGGGCCGGCTTGGTCGCCTCCGAGAGGACGTTCGCGTCAACGAGATAGCGCGCCAACGCGATCAGCTAAAGCGAGTCCGTTGACTCGGACTCGATCTCCACGAACCAGCCGTCCTCCGGACACGACCGCAGCCATTCCACCAAGCCACGGTTCGGCGGCGGCGTCAGCCGGGTCAGCAGGTACTCGTCAGGGCCAACCCGATCGATTTCGAACTCCTCCCCAGCTTTGATGCCATCCGCGGCACGAAACTCCGCGGGGAGAACGATCTGGCCCTTCGTCGAGATGGTGGTACGCATATTGGTAAGATAGCATCTTACTCAGTGAGGATGCGGCTCCAGCGAAAGATTCCGGCAGCCACCAGGGAAACCGCATCGCGGTGCTACTCGCACCAACTGCGGACGGCAGCAATCTTTGCTGGAGCGAGTTGGCCGTCGATGACGTCACCGGTATTGACCGAGATGCGCGCCGCTTGAACGCCGGGACGACCTACCGCGTCCGGCCTACACATGAACATGTGGAGGCTGGTGGTCGTTGAAGTAGAGCTTGACGACCAGACCGTCGAAGCTGGCGATTCTGGGCACACGTCAAAGCCTAGGATCGGACTGCGACGGTATTCGCGCCCACAAGCGGAAATCGTTGCAGACGAAACGCTACACTGCGCTTTTGATGCAGAGCCGCCGAAGCAACGGTGAAACGAGCACACCCACGGCACCAACGAACGAGTTCGAAGTGTTCGAAATAGCACTGCGAACGCTGTCCGAGCGGGTGCGGACCGACGACGCCCTCGCCCACGAACTGTACGGCGCGCTTTGCAACATGCGCTGGCGCCGCCGAGACGCCGACACAGAGCCCGTTTCGATGAGCTGGCGTTATGCCGGCGGCGTCGTCGCCCACCTAGCCTGCAAGGGAGGCTGCTACCTCGACTACTACTGCTCCGGCAACGAGGGCGTCGTTTCCGCACGCATTCGAGATGCCCTGGGTGCACTGGGGTGGATTCCAGCTCCGTGGCCGAAAGACGAAGCGTGAACGACCGAGCAACCCCGGCGGGTCACTGGCCGCACAAGGATTCCGGGTCAAGGTACGGTGACGCCGAGCATGTACGGCCGTCACTAGGTGCATCCCCTGAGGGCAACGCACCACACCGACGGCGAAGCACCACACCGACGGCGAAATCGAACAGGCAGCGCAACGCTTCGAGCGACTGACTGACGCGCTCAACCCCAACGCCCCGACCGCTTCCCTCGCGGCCGGGGCTTGCGCAACGTCCGAAAAGTGGAGACGGCGGGAGTCGAACCCGCGTCCGCAGTCGCGTGAAAAGGCGGCTTCTACGAGCGTATCCGGCGCTCTGGTCTCATCCCCTGCTCGCCTCGCCGGCGGGGTTGCTGGGGACCAGCTCTCTGAAGTGTCCCCGGCTCGGCGAGAGCGGACCTTACCGGGTGAGCCTGCTATCTGATCCCGGCGATCCCCGCCGCAGGCCAACGGGGGCCGAGACCTCAGGCCTGGTTTTTAATCAGGCCGCGAGGGCAAACTCGTGAGAGTCCGCACTTATGGTTTTCCGGGTGATTTACGAGGCCTCCCGGAACCTCGGCTCGCCACCACCCCCACGAACCGACCGCGTCGAAGCCTGTCGTCCCCAGGGATGTTCTTGCCCGTCCAGTGTAGCGCGGCGACTTGGTAGGGGTCCAAAAAGAAAGAGCCACCCTGCCCGCGCCGCCGGTTGGAGTGCGGAACTTTAAACAAAGCGACGCGGTCCCGGGCCACCTTTCGAGGAACCCGCCTCGGCTGACCTTGCGGCCCTCCGGCTTGGGTGGCACGGCCTCACACCTCGTTGGCCTCGCTCTTTGGCGGCTCGGTTCCGCGTCTGTATCCAACATACGCCCGCCCCGCGAGGAATGCAAGAGCTTTCCATAACTCTTCCCGCATTCTGCGGAAAAATGTTTCGCCGGCCCCCCGCACGCTCCGGAAGAGCGCCAAAGTGCGGCTCTTACCCGGCCCTTAGCGCGCCTGCGACAATGGAGATGTCATGGATGAGCTTCCCGTCGTATCCGCCAGCTACCCGTCGCACAGCACCACCACGCTGAACGGCGTCCCCATGACGCCGGCCACCGTCCCCGCTCACGCCGGAGAGCAGGGTGGCCAGCCGTTCGGCCGCCAGCGCCAGGGGCTACGCAAGCGGATCGGCAGCGCCTTCGCGGGGCTGGTAGCGCTGCTGGCGAAGTTCGGCGCCGTTTTGAAGGGGCTTCTGGTGGCGCTTCCCAACGCGAAGATCTTCATTACCGCCGGCACCGCTTTGATCTCCGTCGCCGCCTACTCCCTCTTCTGGGGCTGGGAGTTCGCCGCCGGCTTCGTGGTGCTGCTGTTCATCCACGAGATGGGCCACGTGATCGCGCTGCGCCGCGAGGGGATCAAGTCGAGCGCGCCGATGTTCGTCCCCTTCATGGGCGCCCTCATCACCTCCCGATCGCTCGGCGACAACGCGCTCGCCGAGGCGCGCGTCGGGCTGGCCGGACCGATCCTCGGGAGCCTCGCCGCTGCGGCCGTCGCCGTCGCCGGGGAGCTGCTCCACAGCGACATGCTGATCGCGCTCGCCTACGTCGGCTTCCTCATCAACCTCTTCAACCTGCTGCCGATCGTGCCGCTCGACGGCGGCCGTGCGATGGCGGCGATGGCGCCGTGGATGTGGTTCGTCGGCTTCGGCGCGCTGCTCGTGTTGCTGTTCTCGCTGCCCGCCAACCCGGTGCTGCTGATCATCGTACTGTTCGGGGGCTTCGAACTCTACCGTCGCTGGAAGCTGCGCAAAACCCGCTCCCCGGCACAGGAAGCGTATTACCGCGTCGCCCCCCACCACCGCCTGCTGGTCGGCATCGTCTACATCGGCCTCGCCGCTGGGCTCGCCTTCGGGATGGCCGAGACGCACATCCTCACCAGCGCCGGGCACTCCTTCGGCCGGCTCTGATTGCAAGCGACGCCTCCTGAGGTGTCGATGAGCAAGCGAGGCAAGGATCTGAACCCACCCACCCCGCGAAGTGTGCTCAGCACACGACGCAGCATCGCGCTGGCCGAAACGGGGATGCGAGCCGAAGGCGAGTGTCTCCCGGCTTCGGTCAGCGGCGCCTCAGGCGCGTGACCCGTTCCATATCGCGCTTCATCTCCCGCTCCTTGATCGCCTCGCGCTTGTCGTACAGGTCCTTGCCCTTCGCCAGCGCGATCTCGACCTTGGCAAGGCCCTCCTTGAAGTAGATCCTGGTCGGCACCAGCGTGAGGCCGCGCTCGCTCACCTTCACCGCCAGCCGTTCGATCTCGTTGCGGTGCGCCAGCAGGCGGCGGTCGCGCTCGGGCTCGTGGTTCTCGCGCGCGGCGGGAGCGTAGGGGGGGATGTGCACGCCGTGCAGCCACAGCTGCCCGTCGTGGATCGCCACATACCCCTCTTTCAGCTGCGCCCCCGAGTCGCGCAGCGCCTTCACCTCGGTGCCGCGCAGCTCGATTCCGCACTCCAACCGCTCCAGCAGGTGGTAGCGGTGGGAGGCGTAGCGGTTGCTCGCCACGTCCCCCGCGCCCACCTTGCGCTTGCCGCCCCTCGTCTTTGCCATCGTCCTCCGAGCCTACCGCCCGCGCGATGCCCGCTTTGCCTGCCCGCGCGACGCCGACGGTCCGCGCGACGCCCCCGGTCCGAGCGATGCCCCCTTTGGTCGGCTGCCGCCGGCACCGGCCTGCTCCTCCTCATCGGCCGGCGCCAGGTCGAGGTCCACCCGGCCGCGCCGCGGGTCCACGCGGCCCACCCGCACAGCGATCGGGTCGCCGAGCCGCAGCGTCATACCGGAGCGCTCGCCGCGCAGAATCGTGCCCTGCTCGTTGAGCTCCCACCACTCGCGCCGGCGCCCATTCTCCCCCTCACGCCCCGCCATCGTCGCCGCGAGGCGCCTCACCGGCAGCATCCCCTCGTAGCGGTAGCCACCCGGGGCGGGCGGGCTCAAATCCGCCCCCGCGGGGCGGCCGAATGCGACGAACGCGCCCGCGCCGATCACGCCTACGACCTCGCCGTGGAAGGTCTGCTCCAGGCCGTGCTCGAGCAGTTGGCGCTCCAGCGCGAAGCAGCGCGCCGCGTCGTCGCCATCGCGCTCCAGTTGCATCGCCTCCCGCTCGCGCTGGGAGGCCCATTCGCCCAGCTCCGCCAGTGTCTCCGCGCGCGGGGCACGCTCGGGTTCGCCCAGCATCGCGAGCAGCGCGCGGTGGCACACGAGGTCGGGGTAGCGCCTGATCGGCGACGTGAAGTGGCAATAGCACGCCGACCCCAACCCCGCGTGGCCGAGGTTGCGGGGCGAGTAGTAGGCCGGCTGCAGCGAGCGCAGCACCAGCCCCGTCAGCGCCTGCCGGCCGCCCGTCGGCGCCACCGCCGCGTCGCCGCCGCGCGCGCGGGCGATCGTGCGCTGCACGTGGGCCTCCACGAGACGCGAGGCCTCGCCCACCAGCTCCGCCGCCTGCGTGGGGGACATCTGCGCTCCCACCGCCGGCGTGGCCACGCCCAGCGAGGCCAGCTGCTCGACGAGGCGCTCCACGCTCGCCGCCCGCGGGCGCTCGTGCACGCGGTACAAACACGGCGCCTGCTCGCGCTGCAGCTCCCGCGCGACGGCCTCGTTGGCGGCGATCATCAGGTGCTCGATCAGGCGGTGGGACTCGGTTTGCACGCGCCCTTTGATGTCGCTCACTTCGCCGTGCTCGTCGAACTCGAACTCGGGCTCCTCCGACTCCACCGTGAGCGCGCCACCGTGACGCAGACGCTCCCGCGCGAGCGCCGCCGATGCCTCGCGGGCGGCGGCCAGCGGCTGGGCCCACGGCTCGCGCGCCGCCTCGCGCCCGGCGAAGATCGCGTCCACACGGTCGTAGTCGAGGCGCTCGTCGGAGCGGATGGTCGAGCGATAGAAGGCGGTGCGTCTGACCTCCGCGCCGTGCAACTCCATCTCCACGGTCACCGCCGCGCGGTCCTTGCCCGGTAGCAGCGAGCAGGCGTCGTTGGAGAGCGCCTCGGGGAGCATCGGCTCCACGGCGCCGGGCACATACACGCTGGTCGCGCGTTCCTTGGCCTCCACGTCCAGCGGCGAGCCCTCGCGCACGTATGCGCTGACGTCGGCGATGTGCACCCACACCGTGATCGCAGGATGGGCGGGATCCGATCCCTCGCGCTGCGCGGAGATCGCGTCGTCGAAGTCGCGCGCGGTGACCGGGTCGATTGTGAACGTCGCCAGCTCGCGTAAGTCCCGCCGCGCCGCGTCGCCCACCGCGACCCTCGGGCGCTCGCGAGCCGCCCGCGCCGCGCGCTCCACACCGTGCTCGAAGCAGCGCGCGAGGCCGCGGTCGCGCATCAGCTGCTCGATCGCCTCCTGCGCGCTCTCGCGCTGTTGGGGTGGCCACACCACGCGTGTGTGCCGGCGGCCCTTTTGAGGCTTCACTTGACTTTGGCGGCCAGCGTTTCGAGCGCCACCGCCAGCGCGTGGGGGGTGTCGATGAGCTTGTCCGGCACCTTCACTTCGGGGCTGATCCCCGCGCCCTCGTGCACCCCGCCGCCGCCTAGGTTGTGGCCGTTGGGAGTGAAGTACTCACCGACGGTGATGTCCAGCGCGCCGCCATTGGCCAGCGACTGCTCCTCCTGGAAGACGCCCTTTCCGAACGTGTGCGTGCCCACCACCGTGGCGCGGTGGTGGTCTTGCAGCGCACCCGTCAGGATCTCCGCCGCCGAGGCGGTGTCGCGGTCCACGAGCACCACCATCGGGATCGACGCCGGGATCGCGCCCCCCACCGCGCGCAGCGCCTGGGTCGGCTGCACGCGACCACGCGTGGTGACGACCACCGCGCCGCGGGGCAGGAAGAAGGAGGCGATCAGCTGCGCCTCTTCCACCAGGCCGCCGGGGTTGGAGCGCAGGTCGAGCACCAGCCCGCGGACGTGCTCCTGCTGCAGCTCGTGCTCCACCGCTTCCAGCACTTCCGCGTGCGCGCCGGCGCTGAACTCGGCGAGCGCCACCACGCCGAGGGGGATGCCGTGGACCTTGCGCGTGATCGACGCCACCACCGGCTCGGAGATGGTGGCGCGCGTGAGGGTGACGGTGCGCGTCCGGGGATGCCCGGCCGAATGCCCGGGTTCCTCCACGCGCAGCTTCACGTCGGTGTCGGGGGCCCCTTTGACGAGGCTTGTCGCGTCGTCCTCGGGCAGGCCCGCAAGGCTGCGGCCGTTGACCGCCACGATCAGGTCTTCGGGCTTCAGCCCGGCGCGAGACGCGGGGGTGGAGTTGAAGACCTGCACGATCTGCAGCCCTTTGCGGTTGGGGTCGACCTCGACGCCGATACCGCTGAAGCTGCCGGGGTGGTCGAATTCGCTCAGTTCCTTGGCGGTGAGGTAGTGCGAGAAGGGGTCGTCGAGGCTGGCAACGGCGCCCGAGATCGAGGCGTTGGAGAGCTGCGCTTCGCCGATCGGGCGGTAGTACTCCCGGTGGATCCGCGCCAGCGCTTCGTCGACCACGCGGGTGCCGCGGTTGGCGACGAACGTGCGCTGCATGAACCCGGGCAGGTCTTCGGGGTGCCCGCCCCACCAGATGCCCGCGGCGACCAGCGCCAGCAGCAGTACGACGACCGCGGCGAGCGTCACCAGGAACGTCAGGGGCTGGCGGCGGGGAGTCATCGCCCCCCAGCCTACGAGGTCGCACCCCCGGAGCGCGGAGGAAGGGCCTATCCCGGTAGGACCGTGCTTCTGGGGCGGCCGAAGGTCAAGCGAGGCGCGGACGCAAGGGCGAAGACGTGGTGGGCCCACGTCGAGCCCGCGGTGACGGGTCCCGGAGGGGTAAGGCCATCGGCCGCATCCAGTGTGCGGACCTACCGGGATCGGCCCTCAGTCGAATAAGGTAGGGCGATGGCGAGCATCACCACCACCACGGTCCCCACCAACGGCCTGCCCGTCCACCGCGTGGAGGTGCCTGGCACGCGCGCGCTGACCGCGCTGGTGGCGTTCAACGCTGGGGCGCGAACCGAGCGCCCCGAGGAGAACGGGATGGCGCACTTCCTCGAGCACCTCGTGTTCAAGGGCGGCGAGAAGTACCCGACGTACACCGACGTCAACGAGACCGCCGAGCGCCTCGGGGGCGTGCTGAACGCGTACACCTCCCACGACCTCGTCGCCTTCCACATCACCGTGCGCGCCGAGAGCGCACCGGCGGCGATCGACCTGCTGAGCGACTTCGTGGGCCGCCCGAAGATCGACCCCGAGGAGCTCGACCGCGAGCGCGGCGTGGTGATCCAGGAGATCAATCGCGCCTACGACCAGCCCTCGACCGTCGCGGAGTACCTGATCGACAGGGCCGCCTTCGGCGAGCACCCGCTGGGGCGCACGGTGCTGGGCCCCGAGGAGAACCTGCGCAGCTTCACGCGCGCGGCGATCGTCGCCTTTCGCGAGCGCCGCTGGGCGGGGGCCCGCGGAGGCGCATTCCTGGTGGGCAACCTCGACCATCTACCACCCGAATCCGAGCTGCACGAGTGCTTCGCGCGCTTCCCGGCACTCGGCGAACCCGAGCCCTATGTGCCAGCGCCCGCGTTCGCGCCGCAGACGATGGTCGAGCAGCGAGACACCAACCAGTCGCACCTGCGCATGATCTACCGCCCCGCCGTGGACGTCCGGGATCGCGCGCGGCGCGCGGCGCTCGCGATCTACTCGACGCTCCTGGGAGGCTCGATGGGCTCGCGGCTATTCGACGAGATCCGCGAGAAACGGGGCCTTTGCTACTCGGTGTACGCGCTCGACCACTCCTTCGCGGACGTGCCGATCCTGCAGCTGGGGTCGGGCCTCGACTCCAGCAAGTGCATCGAGGCCTACACCCGCATGCGCGAGATCGTCGAGGAGCTGCGCGCCGACGGCCCCACCGAGGACGAGGTCGCCCGCGCCCGCGCCTACGCCGCCGGCCGGCTGGTGCTCGCCTTCGAGAACACCAACGCCGTCGCTCGCTACGCCGCCAGCCAGTCGATCGTGTTCGGTGAGGAGATCGACCCCGACGCGGTGATCGCCGCCCTGGACGCGGTCACCTACGAGCAGGTGCGCGAAGTCGCCGAGGGCATCACCGAGAATCTCGCGGTCGCTTGCGTGGGGCCGCACAGCGCCGAGGAGTTTTAGGCGATCGTTTAGCTACTTGCAGCAAGTAGTTACTTCCCGCGGAAAAACTCTGGAGCATAGAAACGGCCGCGCTGGTCGAGGGCGCGGCCGTTTCTGAATGAGTGGGTTGCTCTTGTCGAGCGACTGGCAGTGTTTCAGGCGGCTCGGATGGCGAGTGTGTCGGCGTTATAGGCGAGGATTCCCCACTCGGTCCAGATCTTCTGGCCTTCGGTGCCCTTCAGGCGGCTGCGGCCCATCCCGTAGCGGCGCTTGAGGTGGCTGATTCGGCCCTCCTCGCCTGTTCGGTAGCGCTGCAACCGCCTGTTGGTGCGTCTGGAGCCTGGTTCCTGGCGGCCGGAGATGAACACTCGCTCTGGTGCGAGATCTTTGAGTGCCTCGTTCGTCGGGCCGGGCATGAATCCGCCGTCGAGCGCCAGCTCGCGCGGGGAGATCTCGAGCCGTTTGAGTTCCGCGACCGTGTCGGGGAGCAGTGTGTTCTCGGTCGGGTTGCCCGGTGCCGTCGTCGCCGGCAGGATCAGCCCTCGTGCGCCGCACTTGGTGTTCTCGGTCACCTCCGCGAGCTGGGTCACACACCCAAACTCGTTGGGCTTGCCCAGCTTGCCCTTGCGGATCGGACGAGCGTCCGGGTCGGCCAGCGACACGATCCGCTCGCGGATCGGCTCTCCCGCCACGCGCTGCTTGATCTGGGAGGCGACCTTCTCGCAGCGATCCGCGATCTGCTCGAGCTTGGCCGCCGCCTTCAGCTTGCCCTTTGCGCCCCGGCCTCGCGCCTTGGACCGCGCGAGCCTCACCAGCCGCCTGGCTTCGCGCACCGAGCGCTCCAACAGCTCGCCGGTCTGCGCCGTGAGCTTGAGCACCTGCGCCTTCGCTTCCCCTGAGCGAGCCCGGATCGTGCGCGTGATCCCCCGCAACCGGCGGCCCATCGCTTGTGAGCGATCCCGCACCCGCCGCTTGCTCTCGCCGACCCGCTGCGCCAGCTTGCGAGCCTCTCGCGCGAGCGCACGCACCCCATGAGAGGCCAACCCAGCATCGGTCGGATACTTCACATCCGCCTCGACGACGGTCGAGTCGATCCGCACCGCACGAGGACGAAAGCGCTTCTCGCGCGTCGCCTCGGCGATCAGCGTGCGCGTCAGCCCCGACACCGTCTCGGACCCGATCCTGCGGGCGAGCTTGCGGACCGTCGACTCGTCCGGCACCCGCTCGCACAAAGAGATCCGGCAGAACCGCCGCAAATGAATCGAATCCGAGACCTCCGCCACCAGCGACCGATACCCCCACCGATACCGCGTCTTGAGCACCATCAAGCGAATAAACGTCTCCATCGCGATCGTCGGACGGCCATCCGTCAACACCGCCCGCTTCTGCTCGACCACCTCCCGCCGAAAGCGCTCCACGACCGGCCCAAGCAACCCCGGGTCCGAGAGCAGCAAATCCAGCGCCGCCAGATCCTCCGGCAACTCCCTCACCTCGACCGGCAACGCCTCGTCCCACAAGCACTCCACCTGCCCCGCAGACAACGTCAACATACCGACCCCTTTCGACCAGAAACCCGCTCATACACAGCAGATTCTGACGATCAGACCGGACGGAACGAGCCCATCACACCACTACTTTTTCCGCGGGAAGTAGTTAGCCGGTCGCGATTGCTCAGCCTTCGCTGGCGATCACCGCTTCGGCTTCGCCCTCCCAGAGGGTGTTGTTCTCGACGATCGTGTTGTGGCCGTCGGGAGAGGGCAGGCCGAGCGTGCGGTCGATCGTCGAGTCGACCAGCGGCGCCTCGCCGGGCCCTCCGCAGCCGCTCGCGCCCGGCATCGAGAACGTGTTATCGACCATTATGTTGTGGGATATTTCGAGCCAGCGGACTCCATCCCTGCCGTTGAGCCTGCCGAATTTACCGGAGATCGGCCTGTTGGGCGGGTCGGGGCCCGTCGTGCCCGTCGTCAAGCGCAGCACGATCGGGCTGCTGCGCGACCCTATGTAGCATTCGCTGCCCAGCAGCGGGTTTTCCAAGCGTATCCTGGCCGGCAGCACCAACCCCGCGCCCCGCTCTTCTTCGATGTTGGGCTGCGAGACTTCGATCTCGCCGGCGGGCGCGAGTTCGAGCGTGGCGGTGAGCGGCATCCCGAACAGGCCACCCGGGACCTTCTCCGGCTCGCGCGAGAGCGTTTCGCCAGTGAGCGCCCCGACGAGCGTTTCCGCGGACGTCTGTTCGTTCTTCTCGATTCCGCCCTGCAGCACCAGCGGCCGTTCGAGCGGGAACGTCCGCCCGCCGACCGTCACCTCGCCGCTGTGCGTCACCCCATAAAGACACATGCCCACGCCGCTGGTAAAGCGCGGGCACCCCTTGAAGATCGCGAAATCACCCGTCGGCTCCCCCGCCAGCGCCACCGAGGCGCCCGTCAGAGAACCCAACGCCACCACCAACGACAACACACACCGGCGAGCACCGACAGACAAAACACGACTACCACGCATACAACCTCCCTCTCACCTCGCCTGAGCGTTCATCTCTCTCTGGTTCCTCCCCTGCTCGAGTGGTCATGCGTTTCTCCTCGCAGCCTTTACGCACCGCGCTCGCCTATCGCCCCTCTCCCTATGACATACCTTCAGCGCTTTCGCGAGCTTCTCCGCGCGAGTCAGCTTCTTCGTCTTCGCGCAACCCGTGACGGCAATCGTGGTGTTCTGGTCGAGCACCGCCCCATTCTGAGCGACGAAATCGGTCGGCATCGTCAGCGTGCCCTTGCACAGGTTGCCGTCCGCCGTGAGCGCGGAGAACGGGCCCTCGGGGAGATTCAGTTCGAAGCTCGCGATCGGCACATCCGGGATAGACTTGAACGTGCTTGACGTGATCCCCGCTTTGCTGATGAACGTGTCGCCGACCAGGTGCACCGTGACGCCGTAGCCCTGCAGCACGATGATCAGGTTCGGGAACGCTTCGCCGCCGTTGGAGACGAAGTACGCCGGGCCGCTCAACGGCACCGGCAGCACCGGCGTGACAGCCGTCGCGTGACCCACCACCGACGCGGCCGGGCACCCCGCCGGGTTGGCGTTGAACTGCGCCGCCGTGCACGCCTTCTGCAACGTCGTCAACCGCGACGGCAAGCGCTTGGGAAGTTCGACTTTGATGCTCCCGATGTTCGACTGGCTGCTCGCCTGGTTGGCACCCAGGTTCCCCGTCGGGTAGACGATCTTCACACCAAGGCTCGCGCCGTCCGTGCGCGAGGTCTTCGCCGCCGTAGAGACTTTGAAGTTCGGCTGGAACAGCAGCGCTCGGCAGGAGCCCATCTGGAAATGGCTGGAGATCGGGGCCTGCGCACCTTCGGTCCCGTAGGCGGTGCCGCTGAAGGACCGCGAGTCACAGCCCGTCGGGTTGAACATGAACCCGGGCTTGTCGATCACCGCGTCGATCGACCGTAGATCCGTCGGAACCCCGGCGACGACCTGCGGCAACGCGTCCGTAACGATCGTCAACTGCGTCGTCAGCGGATCAACTTCGATCTTCGCCCGCACCCTCTGTGTCGGGAGCGTGAACGGGCCGACATGGATCGGTACCACGATCGACAGACCATACGGGGCGCCCCCATACCCTTCGGTCAGGTAGATCGGCGCCGGCGGCTGACCGGGCTGCGGAATCACCAGGGGATATGGCCCGGGCCCCGACGCCACGACGGTATGCCCGATCTGCGAGGCTTCCGGACACGCATTCGCTTCCGCCTGCGCGTTCGTGCACAGCGGCACCTTCGAGATCTCCCCGAGCAGGCCCTCCGGCGTCTTGAACTGCAGCCGTTCGGTGCGCTGCTGATCGTCCGGGACCTGCAACAGCAGGCTGAAATCCGTGAACCCTCCCGCCTGGTCGGTCGTCGACCCGGCGATCAATTCCGGGGTGTACGGCAGCGGCGACGGCGGGCATGGCGCGCCATTCGTACCGGCCGTGATCCCGAGCATGCTCGTCGGTGAGACGCTCGCTACCAGCGGGCTCGCCCACGACGTGAAAACGGATTCCGTGGTGTACGTCCCGCACTTCGTCGGGGTGTCCAGGGCGGCCTGCGCGCCACCGGAGAACGACAGCTTGAAGTCGCTGACCGGCGCCTGCGGGATCCCCGGGAACTTCTGGTAGCCCGTTTCGACCGTTGTCGTCAGCTGCCCGGTCTGTTCGTTGAGGCTCACGTTCCCGACCAGCTTCACGTTCACTCCTTCACCGGAAGCCGCGATCAGGATTTTTATGTGCGGTGGCTCGGATTCGAGGATATACACGTTCCCCTGAAGGCTGTTCTTCAGGATCGGCAGCGTGATTTCGTCCGTCCCGACTTTCGAGGCCAGCGGACACGACGGCGGACCGCTGTCTTCCCGGCCCTCCGCTTCTTCAGCCGCCGTCGTCAGCCCATCTTCAGAAGGCCCGCAGGCCTCCAGGCCGGCAGCCTGACCCGGGTTGATCACCACACCCGGCGGCAGCGTCACCGTCGCTTCCTTGATATCCGAGGTCCCCAGGCCGTCCGGAGCCAGCAGCCCACCGATCTGCGGCTTCACTTCGACCGACAGACCCGCCGGCGTATCCGCATTGGACGTATCCGCCGACGCCTTCAGCGCCGGGCTGAAATTCAGGTTTTCGCAGCCGGTGAACCCTGTCGGTTCGTCGCTCGCGTTATGCGAAAGGAAGCGCGCGTGAACCACGTCGCTCGGGTCTTCCCACCCACTCATGCTCACCGAGTATTCCTGCGGCCCTTCGCACGACGTCGGCAGCGTCAGGAACGGCCTTTCCTCTCCACTACCAGCATTGCTGGTTAACCCCTTCACACGAAATGGATCATGGCTCGAATTGGTCGGCTGGCCCCACAGCGTCAGGTAGCTACCGAGAACACCTACCTGGGGGATGTTATTGACCTGCGTGTCGATCGCAAAGTTGCTGCCGCTGGCGACGCTCGTACCCAGAAGGGTATTGATGGATTCGATTTGAAAGCCGAACTCGGCCGGCTCGCCCGCCGGGGGAACGATGTTGAACACAGGCGCATCCTGGAACCCGCCGGTATTTGTAGTTCCGCCGTTGTAGAAGGTTTCTCCCGGGGCGGAGACCGTGATGATGCCGACCTGTGAAGTGGGAGGGCACGCCTGCTGGTTGAACTGCGCCTCGGTGCAGGTGGGTACCACATTGGGATTGCCGATGAAGCCCGGCGGCAGGTCGAACGTGAGATCCCTGGGTTCGTCCCCTGAGGGCTGGTATCTTGGAAACGTTCCGCTGTCCGCCATGTTCATATTGACGACGAACGTCGCCTCGTAGGGATGGGAGCCCGCCTGCGTGTCGATCGTCCCGTTTGCGTTGCTGAACCACGCGTCCACGGCCGAGAATCCGAACGGCGCCTGTTTGGAGCTGATCGTGACCGGGGTGCTGGTGCTCGCCGGGTTCGGCGCGCCACCGCCCGCGATCGTCACACGGTTGGGCTCGGCCAGCGTTTCGGTCGCCGAGCCCTTGCCCGAAGGCGCCCTGACACCGATGAAGAGCTCCGGATCCGAATTTCCCGGCACGGCCTCCCGCCCACCAATTCCAAGGCCGGTAGGAGTACCCCTGCCACCGGTAAAGCTGGGCAGGAGTTCCGGGTTGCTCCGGCAGGTGACGACGGTCGCCCCGGCCACGGCGCCGCCCGGACCGTTGCCTGAGCAGATCCAACCTCCTCTAGGTTCAAAGTCTGGGTCAAATTCTGTTTCTTCCGGCCCAACGAAATGCGCGCCTCCCAGGCCGGCTGCCATCGCGGTCACGCCGGGCGGCAGCGTATCGGTCACCGTCACCGTGCCTTCGCTCGAAGCCGCGCCGACGTTGACGGGGACGACCACGATCGTTCCCCGCCCACCGGGCTGCAGGTATGTCGGATTGGTATGCGCGACAACCTCCCAGCCCGGCTTGCACTGTCCGGTAGGGTTCACGGAGCTGGTGATCACATCACATTCCACCGCGAACGCGGAAGGCGAGAAGAAAGCCAACGCGCCCAGCGTGGCAAGGGCTGCACACGACAACAGCGACACGGCCAAACGGCGAAGAGGGAGTTCTCCTGGAATACGCATGTTTTACCTGCTCCCTTTGTGGTGAGTTGATTTTTTCGCCTTCTTCGCCTTCGCCTTCGCCGTCTTCACGCACTTGCCGTGCCCGTTGCGTGTCTTACCCCTCGGGCACTTCGCTGCCTTGTGTTTGCCCGGAGGTTTGACGACCGCCGGCGGTGGGGGAAAGTTCCCGACGCCTTCGAACGTCACGCTCGCGGGGGTCGAGAAGATCGGCGGCGCTGGCGGCACACCCTGGCAGCCCGTGCCCGTGCACGAGAGCGACGTTTCCGGGAAGCCGCCGTCGACGCGCGCATCATAGAGCTTGACAGCTTCGTCCACCGCCCTCGGGACGAGCGAGGCGCGCTGCGCGAAGAACACGTCTTCGCCGCTGGCGCTCGCTTCGATGAAGTAAGCGGGATACGGGCTGTTCACATCCGACAGCGGTGTCACGCAGCCCGCGGCCTGCCCGCAGCCACCCGACCCATCGACCTCCCACTCGTAGACGTCGTCGCGTTCGTTGGTGTCCTGGGGAACCAGCGCTTGGTTCGTCGCGAAATACACCTGAGTGCCCGTATCGTTGATCCAACGTGGATTATACATCGGGGTACCACTCGAGCCCACTGACACAATTGAACCGTCTTCGTTCGGCCTCGAGCGCGCCTCGGTTTGGCTCAGAATGGGCGGTGCGCCGTCCGGGCTGCACGACGCGCAGAGGATCCGCGCTCGATCCGCCTCGTAGACGAACAGCTCTGGAACAGCTTCATTGTCGTTGTTCGTGTTGTCATAGCCCGTGAGGGGCAGCGACGACATGAACCCCACCGCATGACCGCCGGCAGCCATCTCGACAGAAAACAGCGAGGTCCCTACGGCGTCGCCGCTCGCAACGAAGGTCGTCACGCCGTCGTGAGACATATAGAGGTTGGGCTGGCCCGCGACCGGTTCCCTCCCTTCCGCGTTCGGGCCCTGCGTCAGCACCCCATGCGCGACGAAGTAGACGTACGAGCCGTCGTAGGCGCTCGCCTCGCTCGTGCCGACCACTTCGGTCACGTCCGCGTGGCCCGCTTTGGCGACCGTGAGATCGGTGAGCTTCCCCGGCCCGCCCGCTTCGCTGCTGACTTCGTACTCGTACAGATCGGGTTCGCCCGACACCGCGGTCGATCCTGCCGTCAACTGGCTTTCGTCGGTGAAGAACACCTTCGACCCGTCGCCGCTGGCGGCCCAGAACTTTCCGCCGCCGCTTGCGCCCGGCCCGCCCTTCGCCGCATCGACCTGAACCGTGCACGCATCCCCCGCCACCGTGCATTCCCTTTTGGGGCCGATCGGGCTCTGCGGTGCAGCGTCGTTCTCCCGCACGAACAACCTCACCAGACCCGCAGGATCTTCAGGCGTCACTTCGGTATTCAGATCCGTCCAGAAGACACGTGCCCCGTCGTTGGAGACGTCGCCGACAAAGGTTGCCCCGGAGCCAAATGCCGCGTTCGGATGCTGTTCGAGTTCACCGTCGGGCAGAACGTTGACCTGATGCAACTGCCCGTCCACCGAGTCGTAAAGATTGTTGGTGTAGAGAAGGATATGGGAGTCATCCGCCGAGACCCCCGCGTTTAGATTCGCGGAACATCCCGGCCCCTGGTTCGCGGTGATCAGCGCGTGAAAGCCGCTGGCGGTATGCGTGTACTCCGTTTCGATTTGGCCTTCCGCCCCAACGCAGCCGGCGACCGGTAGCGGCTCCGATTTTAGTACTGCCGCCGCTTGTTGATTGCTATTGACCATCTGCACCGACAGATCGTCGGAGAAACCCCCGAATTCTGTCCTGGATGTTGCTATGCGTTCCTGGATCGGGAGCGAGATGTCGCTCGCTTCCCATCCCTCTGGTCCACGCGCCCCAAGGTATCGATTTGCATAAGCTGAATTTGGCCCCGTGCCATCTCCACCCACACCCGAGGCCGGCGATTCGCCCGTGTAAGCCACCGCGTCACCATCGGCCGCAGCTCGATACCCAATTCTCGGACCAAAGAATTCACCTGCTCCTGATTCGAAATATGCGTTTTCCGGGGAGAAGACTTCCGTATCGTCGAGCGGGGACACGAGCTCGTAGGCCCTGTGATCGGGCAGCGCCAGCGGCGTCAGGGCCACAGAGGCGATGGTGGTGAACGTCAGGCCGGCTTCGCCGCCCTCTTCGCCCACGACGCCGCCGAGCGTGTTGCTCGCGGCGAACCGGTAATGGTAGAGCGTATCCGGCTTCAGGCCGGTCAGTTCCTCGCTGACCCCAACAGGGCTGTTCCCCGCGGCGAGCACCGCGTCGGAGGAGGGCACGCGCGTGGCTTCTGCCCATTTGTGCGCTAGGAACTGGGCTTCGGTGACATATTCGGCGTGGTAGCCGCTCGACAGGCCGCCCGGGTCGATCTCAGCGCTCACCGTCGCGGCGCTCGAGCCTATCGTCGCAGGGAGAGCGCTCTCGGCGGTGACCGCCGGGGCGATCCCCGAGGTGATGAGCGTCACGGGCGGGCTCACGACTTCTTCCCCCAACTGGTTGATGGCAACCAGGCATACGGCGTAGACGGTTCCCGGCAGCAGGTTCACGGTGACTTCGACGGATTCTCCCTGCTTCCCGTCCCCGATCCCAGTGGGGAAAAAGCTGCCTCCTTTTTCTTCGCTGGGTGCGTATTCGCCGCCCTCACATGCGGCTGCGGAGGTTTTGTAGGTAAACCAGTATTTGCCAGGTTCGCCCGGATTGCCCGGGTTCAGCACGCCGTGCAGCGTCGCCGTGGTCCCGGTGACCGGTTTCGCTTCGAGCGTTTCCGGCCTTTCCGGGGGGATGGCCGTCTTGAACATCACCGCCGGACCGACGGCTTCTTCCGCTCCGTAGTGCACAACCAGGCAGACCGCGTATTCGGTGTTGGGTTCGAGTCCCGAGACTTCCTGCGCGACAAATTCCTTTCCGCCCCCGAGCGCCACGCCTTCGGGAGTCGCGCTCCCGCCTTCGCATTCCGTTTTGGACGCCTTGTAGAGGAACTTGTAGGTGTCTATTTCGAAGGTGCCCGGCCCGCCTTCTTTGCCGGGGTTCAGGACGCCGTCCAGGGTCGCTTTGCTCGCATGTTCGCCCACCACGATCGTGTGTTCTGTATTGAATCCCGGCGCAAGCGCTTCCGGGGCTTCCGGGGCAGCGAGCGCCGGAGCGCTCGTGAAAGCCAGGGCACCGAGCGCGCAGGCGAAGACCGGCAGGATCGACCGGCGGCTGGTTTTGGACATACCACTCCCTCGGGTGATTTTGGACGCACCAGTCCCTTGAAAGGCACGCACGCGAGCAAGCCCGGCGACACCGAGACGGTGGAGGACGGACACGAGTACGTGGCGTGACTTGCTCATGCGTGTGCCTTTCTAGGGATGAACAACTGTTTCAGTGCGTAAAGGCGGGTCATGCGGCCTCGGTTCGGTCGCGGGTGATGACGCTGAGGCGCTGCGCGACCTGGCCGCCGAGCGGTGTCAGCTTCCACGCGTTGGGCTCCCCACTCTGGTGCCCGCCACCCGTGTTGAGCGCGAGACCGAGGCGCTCCAGGCGCCGCAACAGCTTCGAGATCTGCCCCGGGTCGGTGACACCCGCGCCCTGCGCGACCGCACGGTTGCTCGCAAGTGGCCGCGCGGCAATGCATTCCAGCACCCGCGCGGTGCGGTAGGTGAGACGCATATCCACCTCATCCAACGGATCGTTCTCCGCACCCACAGACCCCTGCGCGGTATGAGGCACGAGGCGCGGCGCGGGTGCCGGACGCTGCTGTTCGCGCCGTGCAGCCCTTGGCCCGAGATACTGAAGCGCGATCATCCCCATCAACTCCTCCAGCAGCCCCGTCAACGGCCCCGGGGCACCGCCACGCAAACGCGCATACACCACACCGAGCGCTCCACCCACCAAGCCTTCCGCCGTCACCAGCGTGCACTCCCGCCCGCGCGGGCCCTCCATGCGCCCCTCATCGAGCACGCCCGCCAGAGAAGTCAAGAGCCGCTCACGACGCTCCAGCACCTCAGCACCACCATGCAGCGACTGCACCACACAGACCCGCGCCAGCACCGGCTCGGCGTCCAGGAACGAAAGGATCGCCCACAGGCCGCCGCGGACCCGCTCACGCCACGCGAGGCCATCCAGGCCCGCCGCCTCGCACTCCCGTTCGACCCGCTCGGCGGCCTCGTCGATCAGCGCTACCAAACACTCCTCGCGGTTACCGAACAGCTCGTAGAACGTTCGCCGAGATACCCGTGCACGGTCGGTGATCCGCTGCACCGAGGTCTGCTCATAGCCGACCTCGTCGATCACTACCGCCGCCGCCGTCAGCAAACGCGAGCGTTGGATCTCCTCCACCTGCACCCGCGGCGTATCCCGTGGCAACGCCAGCTGCTTCGCCCACCGCCCCCGACGCAACGCCGGCAACCTACGCTCACCCGCACGCGGATGCGCCACCGTCCCTGCACCACCACGCGCCGGCGCCGCCATCAGCGACCACCTGCCACATGCGCGCGGGCCACCGTCACCCCGCACGACGACGCGGGGAGCCCAACCCCCGCGGGGACAAACACCAAACGGCGCGAACGCGCCCGACGAAGAAGTCCTTCGGCTAGACCCCTAGCCGAAGAGAGAGAGAGAGAGAGAGAGATGCGACAGCGCCAAGCTGGCGCATCTAGCATCACTCCGCTCGGAAGCGGCGCACATCCCCGCTACGTATCTCCCTCTAGAAACCACGCTCAACCAACTCCCTCATCGCTCCGATCCAGCCCCTCTCCCATTCCTACAAACCCTGCGAGCGCTTTCTGAGTGTCAACCACAAGACGGATGACCCCAACCAGACCCTATGTATACCGGCCCCCCAAGCAGCAAGAGAACCGACTTGTAAACGCAGAGTAACGTTTCGCGTCGCAGATGTCAAGCCCGTCGGCCCGGCGCGTCCACGCCGCCATCCGGCCGGGGGCGCAAGGGTCGAGGCTCACCCTGCGAACGACGTCGGGCCTGCGCTGCGGTCAGCTGATCGATACGTCGATCGTCCCCGACCATCTCCCGGATCCAGTGACTTGCCTCGTCGAGGTCGAACGACTGGGCCTCGACCATCGCCTCGATGTCTGCCCAATCCTTCGTCCGATCGAACATCGCCTTGAAGACGACCAGGGCGGTGCAGCTCAGGACCGGGATGGTGCGTCCTTCGAAAGGCACCTGCCGGACGTGGCCGGTGACATAGTCGTGGAAGGGGAGGACGTTGAGGAACAGGTCGACCGGCGTGATCCCCGATCTGAGCCTCACCTGGCCGTCACGTTCGAGCCGTTCCAGCCGCTCCCCGCTGACCTCGATCCCCTCCGGCAGCGCCGCGAACACTTCGCGGGCTCGCTCAGGTCCCACGAACACGTTGACGTCGAGGTCCCTCGTGCCGCGCGGGTCGAGCGTGCAGTAGGCCAGGGCGATGGCCCCGCCAACCGCGTGCGGGATGTCCGCTCGCTCCAGCGCGTCGTGAACGGCGAACAGGAGCTCGCTGAGATTGCTCATACTCGGAGCTGGATCAGTGGCGGATAGGTCAGCTCGTCTCGCGGCCGGTACGGCAGGGCCTCTGCCAGCTCGAGCACCTGAGCCAGGACTCGACCCGAGTGTTCGTCGGCGACCACGCCCGGTGAAGCCGCGAGGTCCAGCTGCATGCCGGCCGCCGCGGCGATGCGAGCCAGCGCCGCCACCGATGGCTGACGCCGCCCGTTCTCGTAGGCACTCAGTACAGAACGGTCAAGCCCGCTGCGCCGCGCAAGCTCGGTCTGGCTGAAGCCGCTGTTCTCGCGAATGCGAGCGATCAGCTCCGGGGCAACATCGTCGGCTCGAATGGACATCCGGGTAAGAGTAGCATATCCGCCACTATTCTCTCAAAAACTGTTGCTGATACGCCACGTGTCACCCGATCGCCACCATCCGGTCGATCGGCACCCGCGCGCGCTCGGCGATCTCCGGTGGCACTCGCACCTCGTACCGCATCTCCCGTAGCGAGTCGCGCAGCTTGGGGAGCGTGATCATCTTCATGTATACGCAGCTGGCCTCCGCGTTGGCGGGGATGAAGTCGATGTCGGGTGCGGCCATTCGCAGCGGGTAGAGCATCCCAGTCTCGGTGGCCACCACCACCTCGCGCCGCTCGCCGACGTCGCTCTCGCCAGCGAGGCCATTACCATCCGGCATCGTGGCGCCCCCCTCGCCATCCACCCACCGCTCGACGCCCGCGCCCTCGACCGCCCCAGTCGCCGCCCGGCGCTCGGCCTGTTCGGCGTACTTCAGCATCCCCCCGGTCGAGAGCATGTGCACGCCCTCCGCGGCGATGTCGCCGGCGGCGAGGAACTCCATCACCGAGGTGGTGCACCCACACTCGGGGTGAATCAGGAAGTCCGCGCCGGGGTGCGCGGCGCGCGTGGCGGCGATGTCGGCGGGGCGGATGCCGGCGTGCACGTGGCACTCACCGTCCCACACGTGCATGCGCTTGCCCAGCTCCTTCTCCACGTAGGCACCCAGCCACATGTCGGGGCCGAACAGGATCTCGGTGTCGGGGCCGTGCGTGTCGTAGATGTGGCGTACCACCTGCACGGCGTTGGCGGAGGTGCAGCAGTAGTCGGTGAGGGCCTTCACCTCGGCGGTGGTGTTCACGTACATCACCACCACCCCCTGCGGGTACTGCTCCCGCCACTGCGCCAGCTGCTCGGCGTCGATCGAGGCCGCCAGCGAGCAGCCGGCGTCGAGGTCGGGGATCAGCACGGTCTTCTCGGGGCAGAGGATCGAGGCGGTCTCGGCCATGAAGTGCACGCCGCAGAAGACGATCGCCTCACCCTCGGCCGCAGCGGCCTGGCGCGAGAGGCCGAGCGAGTCGCCCACGTAGTCGGCGACCTCCTGGACCTCGGGCACCTGGTAGTTGTGGGCGAGGATCACCGCCCCGCGCTCGGCCGCGAGCGCACGCACCTCGCTCTGCATCTGCGCGATCTCCTCAGGAGCGAGCTTCGCGGTGGGTGCCTGGGTGGGGACCATCGGGAGCGATGACGAGGCCGATGAAGCGGGTAGGGACGGGGCCATGGGCAGGTTCATGGCAGTGCCTCCAAGATCATCGAAAGGTCGAGCGCCGGCGCCGAGTGGGTGAGGGCGCCCATCGAGATCCATTCTACCCCCGTCTCCGCCGCCTCCCGGAGCGTCTGTAGCGTCACCCCGCCGCTGGCCTCCAGCTGCGCGCGCCCTGCAACGAGAGCCACCGCTTCGCGCAGCTGCGCCACGTCCATGTTGTCGAGCAGCAGCCGCGGCGCCCCCACGGCGAGCGCCTGCTCGATCTCCTCGGGGTTGCGCACCTCCACCTCCAGCGTCGCCGCCAGCTCGGGGGCAGCCGTGCGCGCGAGCGCCACCGCCTGCGCGATCCCGCCCGCGGCGGCGATGTGGTTCTCCTTGATCAGGATCGCGTCGTACAGCCCCACGCGGTGGTTGTGAGCGCCGCCGGTCGCCACCGCCGCCTTCTCCAGCGCCCGCAGCCCCGGGGTGGTCTTGCGCGTGTCGAGCACCCGCGCGCCAGTCCCCTCCACCGCGCGCGCCGCACGCGCGGCCATCGTCGCCACCCCGGAGAGGTGGCCGAGGAAGTTGAGCGCGGTGCGCTCGCCGGTGAGCAGCGCTTGCGCGGAGCCTTCGATGCGGAGCACCGGCAGAGCACGGGGGGACTCGCCGCCGCCCGAGGCGGGCCGAGCCTGGGTGCCCTGGCCGCCATGCGCCTGCCCGCCCGGCTCGCGCCACACCCCCTCCGCCACCAGCCGCTCGCAACGCGACCCGGGATCGAGCTGCGCGAACACCTCCTCGGCGGCGCCCATCCCATAGATCACCCCTGGCGCCTTCTGCGTGATCATCGCCCGTGCGCGCGAGCCGGCGGCAACGGTCGCCTCGGTCGTCACGTCGCCCGCCCCCACGTCCTCGTCGAGCGCCGTGCGCACGAGCGTTGCTACGTCGATATCCGAAGTGGCGCTCACCGCGCTCAGCATAGGCATAGGATCAGCGACACATGGATGCGCGCCCCGCCGCAGAGTCAAGCGCCACGCTCGCCCACTGGATGGGCCCACTGGACGCCAACGGCGCCGGCTTCGTGCACGGCGGCACGGTCATGAAGCTGTGCGACGAGGCCGGCGGGCTGGCCGCCGTCAAGCACTGTCGCAACAGGGTCGTCACCGCCAGCATGGATCGCATGACATTCAGGGTCCCGATCCACGTCGGCGAGCTCGTCACATTCCAGGCCAGCGTCAACGCCGTGTGGCGCACCTCGATGGAGGTCGGCGTGCGGGTCGACACCGAGAACCCGCGCACCGGCGAGCGACGGCACAGCAACAGCGCCTATCTGACGCTGGTGGCCGTCGACGAGCAGGGCCATCCGATGCCGGTACCACCACTGCTCGCCGGCACCGACGAGGAGCGCCGGCGCGAGAGCGAGGCGCAGCTGCGCCGTCGCAACCGGCTGGCCGAGCGCGAGCAGATCCGGGCGGGTCGCTGAACGCGAGCAGGTCCACGCCAGTCGCTGAACGCGAGCAGATCCGGGCGGGTCGCTGAATGCGAGCAGGTCCACGCCCATCGCTGAACGCGAGCGGATCTACACGAATCGCTGAACGCTATCCCTGCGGCTACGCCGCGTGAAGCAAGTACGCGCGCACGAACCCGTCCAGGTCCCCGTCGAGCACGCGCTGCACATCGCCCATCTCGTGGCCCGTGCGGTGGTCCTTGACCAGCGTGTAGGGGTGCAGCACATAGGAGCGGATCTGCGAGCCGAAGTTGACGTCCTGCGCCTCCCCCTTCTCGCGGGCGATCTCCGCCTGGCGTTCACGCTCCTGGCGTTCGAGCAGCTTGGCGCGCAGCATCGCCATCGCCGTCGCGCGGTTGGATGACTGCGAGCGCTCGTTCTGGCACTGCACCACGATCCCGCTCGGGCGGTGGGTGATGCGCACCGCGGAGTCGGTCTTGTTGACGTGCTGCCCGCCCGCGCCGGAGGCGCGGTAGGTGTCCACCTGCAGATCGTCGTCGACGATCTCGATCTCCCCGGACTCCTCCACCACCGGCGCCACCTCGACCCCCGCAAAGCTGGTTTGGCGGCGGTGGGCGGAGTCGAACGGGGAGAGGCGCACGAGGCGGTGCACCCCACGCTCGGCGCCGAACAGCCCGTACGCGTTCTCGCCCGCCGCGCGGAAGGTGGCGGACTTGATGCCCGCTTCCTCGCCCGCGCTGGCCTCCAGCAGCTCGACCTTGAAGCCCCGCGATTCGGCCCAGCGCATCTCCATGCGCAGCACCATCTCCGCCCAATCCTGCGCGTCGGTGCCGCCGGCGCCCGCGTTGACGCTCACCAGCGCGTCGCCGGAGTCGTAGGGGCCTGAGAAGAGGCGCTGCTCCTCGAGTGCCGCCAGCCGCGCCTCCGCGGAGGCGATGTGCTCCTCGACCTCGCCCTCCAGGGAGTCGTCCTCTTGCGCGAGCTCCGTCAGGCCCTCGAGATCATCGACATCGCGCTCGAGCGCCCCGAACATCTCCAGCCGCCGCGCCACCCGCGCGTGCTCGGCGGAGACCTTCCCCGCGCGCTCGGAGTCGTCCCAGAAGCCCGGGGCTTCCATCTCCCCCTCGAGCGCGCTCGTGCGCTCGCTCAGCCCAGCCGGGTCAAAGATAATCCGCGAGCAGCTTCAACTGATCGCGGATGGCGGCAAGTCTTTGGGGGACCGACTCGGTGGGGGCGTTGGTGGGCATGCCTCCACGCTACCAGCGTTCCCGGCGCTCCTACGCCCCGTGGCACTTCTTGAACTTCTTGCCTGACCCGCACCAGCAGGGATCGTTGCGGCCCACCGTGTGCTCGGAGTCCACCGTGCGCTGCTCGACGACCGGCGCCATCTCGTACTCCTCGCCGCCGCCGTTGGAGGCGTACTGCTCGGCGCCGGCCGCACCGGCGTTGGCTGCTGCGGCGGCGATCGCGCCGGCTCCCATCGCGGCGCTGCCGCCCGAGTAGGAGACCCGCGCGGGGCGCGTGGAGTTGCCCGCTGCCGCAAACGCTGGTACCGCGGCGCCAGCACCCCCCCCTCCCCCTCCTCCGTTTTCGCCCTGCACCTGCACCTGGACGTTGAAGATCAGGCGGGTGTAGTCGGTCCAGATGCTGTTGATCAGGTCACCGAACAGGGTGAACGCCTCGTTCTTGTAGGCGACCAGGGGGTCAATCTGGACGAAGCCGCGCAGGTGGATGCCCTCGCGTAGGTAGTCCACGTCGAACAGGTGCTCGCGCCAGCGTTCGTCGATGATCTGCAGCAGCAGGAAGCGCTCGAGCTGGCCCATCAGCTCCTCCCCGAGCTCCTGCTCGCGCGCGTCGTAGCGCTCCATTGCCTGCTCCACCAAGCGTTCGCCGAGATGGGCGCGGTCGACCGCCTCGGGGGTCATCTCCCGCGGGTCGATGTCTAGCGGGAAGAACTGCGAGAGCGCCCCGAACATGCCGGCGACGTCCCAATCCTCGAGGTAGTCGCCCTCGGTGTACTGCTCGATCGTGCGCTCGATCACACCGGCGATTTCGGTGCGCGCCTGCTCGCCCATCGCGCGACCCTCGAGCACGTCGTCGCGATAGGCGTAGATCACGCGCCGCTGCTCGTTCATCACGTCGTCGTATTCGAGCACGCGCTTGCGGATCAGGAAGTTCTGCTCCTCCACCTTGCGCTGGGCTTTTTCGATCTGCTTAGAGAGCATGCCCGCCTCGATCGGTTCCTCGTTGCCCTCCGCGTCGACCCCGCCCAGTTTGTCGAGAATGCGGTAGATGCGGTCGCCAGCGAACAGCCTTACGAGGTCGTCCTCGGCGGAGAGGAAGAAGCGGGTCTCCCCCGGGTCGCCCTGGCGCCCGGCGCGCCCACGCAGCTGGTTGTCGATGCGCCGCGACTCGTGGCGCTCGGTGCCGCAGATGAACAGGCCGCCGGCGGCCATCACCTGCTCGCGGCTGGCATCCAGCCTGCTCTCGACCTCGGGGAGGATCTCGTACATACGCCGCTCATAGGTGGCCGCGGCCTCCTCGTCGAGCTCGGCACCCTCGCGGGACGGCTTCAAGCCCTCACGTGCCAACTGCTGGTGAGCGAGATGCTCGGGGTTGCCGCCCAGCTTGATGTCCACGCCACGGCCGGCCATGTTGGTGGCGATCGTCACCGCCCCCGGCTGCCCCGCCTCGGCGACGATGTCGGCCTCGCGCGCGGCGTGCTCGGGCTTGGCGTTCAGCACCGTGTGCTTGATCCCGCGCTGCTTCAGGCGCTCGCCCAGCAGCTCGGACACCTCGACGGAGATCGTGCCGACCAGCACCGGCTGGCCATTCTCGTGGCGCGCCGCGATCTCCCTCACGACGGCGCTCCACTTGCCGTCCTTGGTCTTGTACACCTGATCGTTGCGGTCGTCGCGCACCATCGGTACGTTGGTCGGGATCTGCACGACGGGGAGCTCGTAGATCTTCATGAACTCCGTCGCCTCCGTCAGCGCCGTGCCGGTCATCCCGGAGAGCTTGTCGTAGAGGCGGAAGAAGTTCTGGTAGGTGATCGTGGCGAGCGTCTGGTTCTCCTCCTGGACGCGCACCCCCTCCTTCGCCTCGATCGCCTGGTGCAGGCCCTCCGACCAGCGCCGGCCCTCGAGGATGCGGCCGGTGAACTCGTCGACGATCTTCACCTCGCCGTCGATCACCGCGTAGTCGACGTCCCTCTTGTACAGCGACTCCGCGCGCAGCGCCTGGTTGAGGTGGTTGACGAGGTGGCCGTTCTCGGCGCGGTAGAGGTGGTCGATGCCGAGGAAGCGCTCGGCCTTGGCGACGCCCTGCTCCATGACCGACACCGTCTTGTGCTTCTCGTCGAATTCGTAGTCGAAGTCGGCGATGTATTTCTTCTTTGAGCCCGGATCCATCCCCTCGGGCGCCTTGCCCGGCGTCAGCCGCGGCGCGAGGCGGGCGAACTTGACGTACAGGTCGGCCGCCTGTTCGGGGGCGCCGGAGATGATCAGCGGCGTGCGCGCCTCGTCGATCAGGATGTTGTCGACCTCGTCCACGATCGCAAAGGGGTGGCCACGCTGCACCTTTTCACCGAGATCCTTCGCCATGTTGTCGCGCAGGTAGTCGAAGCCGAACTCCGAGTTGGTGCCGTACACCACGTCGCAGGCGTACGCGCGGTGCTTCTCCTCGTAGGGCTGCATGTTCTGCAGCACCCCCACCGTGAGCCCAAGAGCCTCGTAGATCGGGCTCATCCATTCGGCGTCGCGGCGGGCGAGGTAGTCGTTGACGGTCACGAGGTGCACGCCCTTGCCGGCGAGCGCGTTGAGCGCCACCGCCAGCGTGGCCGTGAGCGTCTTGCCCTCTCCCGTCTTCATCTCCGCGATGCAGCCCTCGTGCAGTGCCATAGCGCCGATCAGCTGCACGTCGAAGTGGCGCATTCCCATGCTGCGCTTGCCGGTCTCGCGCACGATCGCGAAGCACTCGGGGAGCAGCGCGTCGAGGTCCTCCCCGTTGCCGGCGCGCTCGCGCAGCGCGTCGATCCGCTCGCGCAGCTCCGCGTCGCTGTCGTGTTCGAGCTCGGGCTCGAAGGCGCCGATCAGCGCGACGCGCTTCTCGTACTGCCTGAACTTCTTCGCCTCGCCTACGTTGAGGGCGCGATCCAGGATGGACACGCCCCCAGGGTAGCGCCTGAGGGCGTGGGCGGTGCACGCATACCGTTACGAAACGTGGCGCAGCAGGCCAAGCGCGCGATGGGGCGGGAGGGCGTCCCCGGCGATGGCGGGCGGGCGCCTATTCCACGGCCGGCTGGGACTCGCCCGTGCCGAATGCGTGCTCCGCCATCCCGGCGAGAGCCGCCCTGGTCTTGCGCCGCCGGCGGCGCAGCACGCGGTGGCGCTTGACCTGGCGGGCGAGCTCGTCGACCACGAGGTTCAGCGAGTGCAGCATCTGCGGCGAGGCGTCCCGGGCACGCAGCGTCGTGCCCTTCAAATAGAGCGTCGCCTCGGCCACCTGACTGTCGGCGACCCGCGGGTTGCGCTCTTGCAGCAACTCGATCTCCAGGCGCGCGAGCTTCGAGACCTGCCGCGAAACCTTCGTCAGACGGCGTTCGGCGTGCCTGCGCAAATCGTTGGGAACCGGAACGTTGCGGCCCTTGATCTCGATCTGCATGTCATGCCTCCTTTTGCGGTTGGGAGACTGTTTTTGACTGAAAGACGATGGGCCCGGCTCGCCGGCCTGTGGCCGGCTGCGCCACCCTCGTAGGATGCTACGCCTCTGAGCGGCGGTTGTCTACCGCCGTGGACGCATGCTCTGCAGGATGCCCGCGTGCCCCGTGATCGCGCCGATCAGGATCGCCCCCGGGGCGACCTCGGTGCCGGGGAAGAGGATGCTCTCGCGCAGCTGCGCGCCGGTGCCTACGCGCGCGCCATCGCCCAGCACGACCGGGCCCGTCAGCCTCACTCCGGCGCCGATCTGCACGTCGCGCCCGATCCACACCGGCCCCTCGACCTCGGCGTCCGCGGGGATCGGCGATCGGCCCACACCGCGCGCCTCATCACCGCCCTGGCCCCCGCCTCCGCCCTCGCCGCCCTCGCCATCCTTGCCCGCGCCGTCGCCACCGGCAACGATCACCCCCGGGGCGACCTCCTCGCCGTCCATCTCCAGGCGCAGCTCGCCGCGCAGCGCGTCGAAGGTGCCCTGACGCAGCTCCGCCAGCGAGCCCACGTCGTTCCAGTAGTCGTGCACCTCGTGGATGTGGAAGGGCACGTCGTTGGCCAGCAGCGCCGGGAACACGTCCTGCGCCCAGTCCACGAACGGGCGGTCGGGGAAGTAGTCGAAGATCCGCGGCTCGAAGATGTAGATGCCGCAGTTGCCGAGGTCCGACAGCGCCTCCTCGGGCTCCGGCTTCTCCTGGAAGCCCGTGATCCGCCCCGCGCGGTCGTGCAGCACCACACCGTACTCGCGCGTGTCCTCGACCTTCTTCACCGCCAGCGTCGCCACGCCTCCGGCCTCGCGGTGGCGCGCGGCGAAGGCCCGCAGATCGATGTCGGTGAGCGCGTCCCCGGAGATCACCAGGAACGCCTCGTCGCCGAAGAACTCGGCGCAGCCCCGCACCCCGCCGGCGGTGCCCAGCAGCTCCGGCTCGGTGCGGTAGCTCAGGCGCTCGCCGAAGTACTCGCGGATCGAGTCGGGGAAGTAGTGGAGGTTGGCGATCGTCTCCTCGAAGCCGTACCGGTCGAGCAGGTCGACGATGTGCGCCATCACCGGCCGGTCGAGCACGGGCACCATCGGCTTGTTGATCTCGTACGTCAGTGGGCGCAGACGGGTTCCAAGGCCCGCCGCGAGAACCATGGCTCGCATCGCGCCGGCACGCTATCGGATCGGATCAGTAACGGTAGTGATCCGGCTTGTACGGCCCCTCGACGGGCACGCCGATGTAGGCAGCCTGGTCGGCGCTCAGCCGCGTGAGCTTGACCCCGAGCGCATCGAGGTGCAGCCGTGCGACCTTCTCGTCGAGATGCTTCGGCAGCACGTACACGCGCCGCTCGTACTCATCGTTCTTCGTGAACAGCTCGATCTGGGCGATCGTCTGGTTGGTGAAGGAGTTGCTCATCACGAAGCTCGGGTGCCCGGTGGCGTTGCCGAGGTTGAGCAGGCGGCCCTCCGAGAGCAGGATGATCGCGTGGCCGGGTTGCTCGGCGGTGGCAGGGAAGACCCACTCGTCCACCTGCGGCTTGATGTTGATCCGCTCGACCCCCGGCACCTTCGTGAGGCCGGCAATGTCGATCTCGTTGTCGAAGTGCCCGATGTTGCCGACTATCGCCTGGTGCTTCATGCACGCCATGTGCTCGGCGCGGATGATGTCGCGGTTGCCGGTGCAGGTGACGAAGATGTCGCCCTCCCCCACCACTTCCTCCAGCGTGCGGATCGTGTATCCCTGCATCGCCGCCTGCAGCGCGCAGATCGGGTCGACCTCGGTGACGACCACGCGCGCGCCCTGGCCGCGCAGCGATTCCGCGCAGCCCTTCCCGACGTCGCCGAAGCCGCAGATCACCGCGAGCTTGCCGGCGATCATCACGTCGGTGGCGCGGTTGATGCCGTCCACCAGCGAGTGGCGGCAGCCGTAGAGGTTGTCGAACTTCGACTTCGTCACCGAGTCGTTCACGTTGATCGCGGGGAACAGCAGGGTGCCGTCCTGCGTCATCTCATACAGCCGGTGCACCCCGGTGGTCGTCTCCTCGGTGACGCCTTTGATGCCCTCCCCGATCCGCGTCCAGCGCTGGGGGTCCTCGCCGAGCGAGCGCCGCAGCAGCGCGAGCACCACCTGGAACTCCTCGGAGTGGATCAGCCCGTCTTCGTCCATCCCATCCTCATCCACCTCGGGCACGGCGCCGGCGGCCTCGTACTCGGTGCCCTTGTGCACCAGCAGCGTGGCGTCGCCGCCGTCGTCGAGGATCATGTTGGGGCCGGGGTGGGTGGGATTCGGGTCATCCGGTGTTCCATCCTCCCCGGGCCAGCCCAATGCCCGCTCGGTGCACCACCAGTACTCCTCCAGCGTCTCCCCCTTCCAGGCGTACACCGGAACGCCGCGCGGCTCCTCGGGCGTGCCGCTTGGCCCGACGGCGACCGCCGCCGCTGCCTGGTCCTGGGTGGAGAAGATGTTGCAGCTGCACCACCGCACCTCGGCGCCGAGCGCTGTCAGCGTCTCGATCAGCACTGCGGTCTGGATCGTCATATGCAGCGATCCCGTGATCCGCGCGCCGCGCAGCGGCTGGGCCTGCGCGTACTCCGCGCGCACCGCCATCAGACCCGGCATCTCGTGCTCGGCGAGCGTGATTTCCTTGCGCCCCAGCTCCGCGAGGGAGAGGTCGGCGACCTTGAAGTCCTGTTGGATGGCTGTCGCGGCAGGGGTCATCGATGGCTCCTGGGTCGGGGCGCTCAGTCTACCGCTCAGCGAGAGCGGCCTTGAGCTCGTCCAGGATCTTGACCGGCCCGGGATCGACTCCGCGCAGCGTGGCCAGATAGATCGACACGAGGTCGCCGAGCAGCACCAGCGAGAAGACCCGCTCGATCGCGGTCTGCCCACGTGTCTCCAGCCTGAAGCTGGCCGCGGCGTTGTCGGCGATCAGACGCTCCGTCAGGTCCATCCGCTCCTTCACGCGCGGATGTGCGTCGGAGTCGTCGAGGAAGACGGCGGAGAAGCGGGCGGGTGGGTCCAATTGGCGCGTGCCCTCCCAGCCCACGATCTCGTTGTGGTCGAGCTCCGGCAGGTCGCTGGCGAAGCTCAGCTGCTTGGCGTTCTCGTTGATCTGCGTCTTCCAGCGGTAGGCGATCGGGCTGGTCAGCCCGGCGCCGGCGATCACCGGCGTGGTGCCCACAAGTCCCCGCGCGATCGTCTTCGCCAGCGACTCCTCCGGCGCGTCGGGGCCCCACTCGGCGACCAGCTGCTCGGCGTGGGAGGCGGCGACGTCGATCTCGGAGGTGAGGCGGGGGCCGGCTCCACACAGCGCGGCGACCTCCAGCGAGGCGACCGTCATGTAGGCGACGGCGGCGCGCGGCTGAAAGCCGCCGGGGAGCGGGATCACCGGCACCTTGTCTGCGCGCGCCAGCTCCGCCAGGCGACCGCCGGTGGTGACGACCACGCGCTGGGCCCCCAGCGCGCCGGCCGACTCGTAGCAGGCGAGCGTCTCCTCGGTGTCGCCCGAGTAGCTCGCGCACAGCACCGTGGTGTCGGGCGTCGTCCACGGCGGCAGCCCGTAGGCACGGGTGACGAGGATCGGCCGCGAGGCGTGGTCGCCCAGCGCCGCGGCCGCCAGCGCGCCGCCGATCGCCGAGCCGCCCATGCCGGCAACCACCAGCCCGCCGGGCGTGTCCCACTCGTTCATGATCGCCGACTCCACCCGCCACAGCGCGTCGCGCAGGTGCTCGGGCAGCGTGAGCACGTCGCTCAGCTGTGCCGTGGAGTCCACCTCGGCGATCGCCTCGCGGGAGAGGGTGGTCATCACATTCTCGGTCATGAGAATCTCAGGGCTCCGTCGGGCAGGGTCACGCCCGGGAAGATACGCGCTCCGCGGGTCACCACGTTGTGCGCTCCCACAGTGACCCCCTCGCCGAGCACCGCGGAGCCCGTGATCTGGGTGCCCTCCCCGATGCGACAGCCCGCGGCGACGATGCAGTCGCGCAGCGTGCACCCCGGCCCGATCTCCGTGCCGTTCATCACCACCGCGCGTTCCACGGTGGCGCCCGCCCCGATCGTGACGCCCTGGCCGAGCACCACGAGGCTGCCGACCTGCGCCCCCTCCGCCACGCGCACGCCGCGCTCCAGCACCGCAGGCGGGACCGCGCGCCCCTGCACCTGCACATCCGGCGCCAGCGCCATGTAGTCGCTGCCGAGGCGCTCGCCCACCGCGGTGTGGACCTTGCCCTCGATGATGTCGAACGTGCCCTTCAGGTAGCGCTCGGGGGTGCCGATGTCCAGCCAGTAGCTCTCCGTGGGGAAGCCGTACAGGCCGTTGCCGATCAGCCGCGGCCACACCTCACGCTCGATCGAGACGCTGCGGTCGGGCGCCACCAGCTCGAGCACGTCGCGCTCCAGTACGTACGCGCCGGCGCTGATCAGGTTGGCGTAGGTGTGAAGCGGGCGCTGCCCCCCAACCTGGTCTCCCGCCCGGATGCCCTCGAGCTGGTCGGAGGAGGGCTTCTCCACGAACTCCTCCACCGCGTGCTCCGGGGTCAGCCTCACCAGGCCGTATGCCGTCGGATCCTCCACCGGCACCAGCGCCAGCGTCGCCCGCGCCCCGGTGCGCTCGTGCTGGGCGATCTGCGCGGTCAGATCGATGTCGGTGAGCACGTCCCCGTTGAGCATCAAAAAGCGCTCGTCCAGCATCGACTCGGCGAACTTCAGCGCGCCAGCGGTGCCGCGCGGGTCGGGCTCCTCGACGAAGCGCAGACGGATTCCGAACGCCGAGCCGTCCCCCAGTACGTTACGCACGCTGGTGGCGAGGAAGCCGCACGACATGATCACGTCCTCGATCCCGTGCAAGCGCAGCCATTCGAGCATGTAAGCGATGAACGGGCGGTCGACCAGCGGCACCACCGGCTTGGGGATCGTCGACGTCAGCGGGCGCAGACGCGTGCCCTCGCCGCCGACGAGGATCACGGCCTGCATCAGTTGCGCCCGATCCCCTCGTAGAGCAGCCCGGCCGCACGTACGGCGGCGCCGTCGAGCGCGTTGCGGCCGTCGATCACCACGTTGCCCCGCATCGCCCCGGCGACCTCCTGCCAATCGAGGTCGGTGCACTGTGGCCACTCGGTCACCAGCACCGCCGCGTCGGCCCCGTGCAGGGCGTCGATCGCGCAGTCGGCCAGCTGCAGCCCGCCGAGCAGCCTGCGCGCCTCGTGCTCTGCCACCGGGTCGAACGCGGTGACGGTGGCTCCGTCGGCGGCCAGCCGCGCGGCGAGCACCAGCGAGGAGGCCTCGCGCATGTCGTCGGTGTTGGGCTTGAACGCAAGGCCCAGCAGCGCGATGTGCTGGCCGACGAGGCTGCCGAGGTGCTTGTGCAGCTTGCCGATCACGCGGCGCTTCTGCAGCTCGTTGACCTCGATCACGGCCGTCAGCAGCTGGAAGTGGTAGCCGGAGTTGCCCGCCAGCTGTTTGAGCGCCTCCACATCCTTGGGGAAGCACGAGCCGCCATACCCGATCCCCGCCTGCAGGAACTTCGGCCCGATGCGGTTGTCGAGGCCCATCCCGCGCGCCACCTCCACCACGTCGGCGCCGGTCTCCTCGCAGACGTTGGCGATCTCGTTGATGAATGAGATCTTGGTCGCGAGGAAGGCGTTGGAGGCGAGCTTCACCATCTCCGCGCTGGCGATGTCGGTGCGCACCAGCTCGCCGTCGCCGTCGCCGCCGTGCGCGGCGCCGAGCAGCGGTCTGTAGAGCTCCACCACGGCGTCGCCGGCCCAATCGCCGATGTCGCCGACCACCACCCGGTCGGGGCGCAGGAAGTCGTCCACCGCCGAGCCCTCCTTGAGGAACTCCGGGCAGGAGACGTAGCGCAGGCCCGCCTTGCCCCGCTCGCCGAAGACGCGCCGAATCGAGGCGCCGGTGCCGCTGGGCACCGTCGACTTCATCACCAGCGCGTGGTGGTCGGAGGGGGGGATCGCCTCGACGACGGCATGCACCGCGGAGAGATCGGCGTCGCCAGAGTAGGTGGGCGGCGTGCCGACGGCGACGAACAGCAGCCGCACGTGCTCGAGCGCGGGCCCCAGCTCGGTGGTGAAGTGCAGGCGCCCGGAGTGCTTGCGCAGCAGCTCCTCCAGACCGGGCTCGTAGATCGGCACCTCGCCGCGGCGCAGGCGCTCGATCTTCTCGGCGTCGATGTCGACGCACCACACCTCGTTGCCCAGCTCGGCGAAGCCGGCAGCGCTGACGAGGCCGACGTAGCCGGTGCCGATGACACCGACTGGCTCGCGGTCGCGCTCAGCCGCCATCGACGGGAGTGGCCTCCTCGACCAGCACGAGCGCGCGGTTCTCGGCGAACTGCAGGTAGCCAGCCGACTGGTTGAAGCGCACGATCTCCGAGTCCGAGCGATACAGCCGCAGCTCGGTGGGCTTCAGCGTCGCCAGCACGGGCTGATGGTTGGCGAGGATCCCGATCGAGCCGGTGCCGGTCACGGTCGAGAGCATCTCGATCTCCTCGCTGAACACCGGCCCCTCGGGGGTCAGCACTTCGGCCTGAAACTTCGTGTGGGCCATTATCTCTTCGCCGCCGCGACTACCTCGTCGATGGTGCCCTTCAGGAAGAAGGCCGACTCCGGGACCTCGTCGTGCTTGCCCTCGATGATCTCCTGGAAGCCCCTGATCGTCTCCTCGATTTTCACGTACGCGCCCGGGGTGCCGGTGAACTCTTCGGCGACGAAGAACGGCTGCGAGAGGAACCGCTCGATCCGGCGCGCGCGCTGCACGGTGAGCTTGTCCTCGTCGGAGAGCTCGTCGATGCCGAGGATCGCGATGATGTCCTGCAGCTCCTTGTAGCGCTGCAGGATCTCCTTGACGCGGTTGGCCACGCGGAAGTGCTCCTCACCGAGGATGTCGGCCTTGAGGATCGTCGAGGTGGAGTCGAGCGGATCAACCGCCGGGTAGATGCCTTTCTCGGAGATCGCCCTCGAGAGCACCGTGGTCGCGTTGAGGTGCGCGAACACCGAGGCCGGCGCCGGGTCGGTGAGGTCGTCCGCGGGGACGTAGATCGCCTGCACCGAGGTAACCGACCCCTCGCGCGTGGAGGTGATGCGCTCCTGCAGCTGGCCCATCTCGGTCTCCAGCGTCGGCTGGTAGCCCACCTGGGAGGGCATCCGCCCGAGCAGCGCGCTCACCTCGGAGCCAGCCTGCACGAAGCGGAAGATGTTGTCGATGAACAGCAGCACGTCCTGGCCCTGGTCGCGGAAGTATTCCGCCATCGTCAGGCCGGAGAGGGCGACGCGCATGCGGGCGCCGGGCGGCTCGTTCATCTGGCCGAACACCAGCATCGTCTTGTCGAGCACGCCCGACTCCTTCATCTCCAGCCACAGGTCGTTGCCCTCGCGCGAGCGCTCGCCCACGCCGCAGAAGGCCGACAGCCCGCCGTGTTCCTTGGCGAGGTTGTGGATCAGCTCCTGGATCAGCACGGTCTTGCCCACACCGGCGCCGCCGAACAGTCCCGTCTTGCCGCCCTTCGCGTAAGGAGCGAGCAGGTCGATCACCTTGATGCCGGTCTCGAACATCTCGGTCGTCGGCGTGAGGTCCTCCACGCGCGGCGCGTCCTGGTGGATGCCGCGGCGCTCGACGTCGGCGGGCAGCTCCGCGCCGAGGTCGATCGGCTCGCCCAGCAGGTTGAAGATCCGCCCCAGCGTCGCCTCGCCCACCGGGACCGTGATCGGGCCGCCGGTGTCCACCACCTCGACGCCGCGCGCCAGGCCGTCGGTGGTGTCCATCGCCACCGCGCGTATGCGATCGTCGCCGAGGTGCTGCTGCACCTCGCACACCAGCACGCTCCCGCCCGCGCTCGAGCTGACGCCGGGCTCCTCCTCCTCCGCGCCGGCAGCCGGGCGAGCCACGGTGATCGCGTGGTTGATCTCCGGCAGGCGGTCCGGGAAGACGGCCTCGATCACGACGCCCTGGATCTCGTCGATGCGCCCGACGTTTCGCTTGGCGCCGTTGCCGTCTGTTCCCGGCCCGGTGGATGTTGGCTTTGTGGCGATGCTGGCCTCCATGGTCTGATTCTCCTCTGTCTCTATCTCTCTATCGAAGTTTTTGTGAACTACGCCGCTGAGGTGGTCGAGGGGCAAGCAAGACAAGGATCGAGGCCCACCCGCCCGCGTGGCGTGCTGGCCGAAACGGGGATGCGAGCGTAGCGAGTGTCTCCCGGCTTCGGTACGCGAGCGACCGAGGACGCAGTATTGCGCAGCCCATCGGCCGCCTCAGCTCAGGCCCTCGGCGCCCGCTACTACCTCCATGATCTCCTGCGTGATCTCGGCCTGCCGCGCTCGGTTCATCTGCAGCGTCAGGTCGGTGATGATGTCGCCGGCATTGTCGGAGGCGCTGCGCATCGCGGTCATCTGCGCGCCGAAGAAGCCGGCCGCCGACTCCACGAGTGCACGGTAGATCGAGGTCTCGATGTAGTCGGGCAGCAGCTGCTTGAGCACCTGCTCGGGGTCGGGCTCGTACTCGACCAGCGCGCGCTGTGGGTGGTTCTCCTCGGCCGGCTCCTCTCCCTCCCCGGCGACGGTCGCATGCGAGAGCGGCAGCAGCGTCTCGCGCGTGACGACCTGCGTGAGCGGAGAGACGTAGGAGTTGAAGATCAGCTCGACGCGATCGAGCCGACCGTTGACATACGCGTCGACTACGTCGTCCGCGACGGCTCTCGCATCGGCGATCGCGGGGCGGTCGGAGAAACCGGTGTAGCTGCCGCTCAGCTCATACCCGCGGAACGCCACCGAGGAGACCCCGCGCCGCCCGGTCGCATACCACGCACTGCGTAGCCCTTCGGTGGAGAGCTCGCCGTGCAGGCGCACGCCGGCGCGGATCACCTGCGAGTTGAAGCCGCCCGCCAGCCCGCGGTCGCCGGTGACCAGCAACAGCCCGACGGTGCCGCTGCCCTCCGTGCCGCCATGCTCGCGCATCAGCGGCACGCGGGCGATCTCGCTGGCGCCCGCGGCGCGCGCCGCCTGGCGGGTCATCCGCCCCAGCGCCTCCGCGTAGGGGCGCAACGCCGCGATCCGCTGCTCGGCGCGGCGCAGGCGGGCGGCGGCGACCATCTCCATGGCGCGCGTGATCTTCTGGATGTTCTTCACCGAGGAGATCCGGTTCTTGACGTCGCGCTGGGAGGCCATGACGGGTTGCGAGCGGCGGGCGCTAGGCCGCCGCCTTCGCCTCCTCGTGCTCGGCGGCTCCACCGGATGAGCCCGTCGCGGGAGCATCCCGAGCGCGGATCGGCGCGTCCTCATCCAGCGGCTGGCCCTCCTCGTCGAGGTCGTAGCCGAAGTCCCGCGCGAACGCCTGCACCGCGTCGTGGACGGCCTTCTGCGTCTCCTCCGACCAGTCGCCACCCGCGATCTTGGCGCCGATGTCGGCATGCTCGGAGTGCATCCGTTCGATCAGCTCGGCCAAGAACTCGCTCACCCGCTCGACGAGCAGGCGGTCGAGGAAGCCGGCGGTGGCGGCGTAGATCTGAAGCGTCTGATCCTCGACCGGCAGCGGCGCGCGCTCGTGCTGGTTGAGCGTCATCACCAGCCGCTCGCCGCGGGCCAGCGTGCGCTGCGTGTCGGCGTCGAGGTCGGAGCCGAACTGGGCGAAGGCCTCCAGGTCGCGGTACTGGGAGAGCTCGAGCTTGATCCTGCCGGCGACCTTCTTCATCGGCCCGATCTGCGCGTTGCCGCCCACACGCGAGACGGAGATCCCGACGTTGATCGCAGGACGCACACCGGAGTTGAAGAGTTTCGACTCCAGGAAGATCTGCCCGTCGGTGATCGAGATCACGTTGGTGGGGATGTACGCGGAGACGTCGCCCGCCTGCGTCTCGATGATCGGCAGGGCAGTGAGCGAGCCACCGCCGAGGTCCTGGTTGAGCTTCACCGCGCGCTCCAGCAGGCGGGAGTGCAGGTAGAAGACGTCACCGGGGTAGGCCTCGCGGCCGGGTGGGCGGCGCAGCAGCAGCGACATCTGCCGGTAGGCGTAGGCGTGCTTGGTCAAATCGTCGTACACGCACAGCGCGTGGCGGCCCGAGTAGAGGAAGTGCTCGGCCATCGCACAGCCCGCGTAGGGCGCCATGAACTTGATCGGCGCCGCCTCGTCGGCGGGCGCGGCGACGATGATCGTGTTCTCCAGCGCGTTGTTTTCGTCGAGCGTCTGCGCGAGCGCCACGACCGTGGACATGCGCTGGCCAATCGCCACGTACACCGAGACGATGCCGGTGTCCCTGTTGTTGATGATCGCGTCGATCGCGATCGCCGTCTTGCCCGTCTGGCGGTCGCCGATGATCAGCTCGCGCTGGCCGCGGCCGATCGGGATCATCGCGTCGATCGCCTTCAGGCCGGTCTGCATCGGTTCCTTCACCGGCTGGCGCTGCACCACGCCCGGCGCCTTGAACTCCGCCGGGCGGGTCTCGGCGATCGCGATGTCGCCCTTGCCGTCCAGCGGGCGCCCCAGCGGGTCGACGATCCGCCCGAGTAGCGCATCGCCGACGGGGATGTCGAGCAGCTTGCCGGTGCGCTTGACGGTGTCGCCCTCGGAGATGTGCTCCCATTCGCCGAACAGCACCGCGCCGACGTTGTCGGACTCGAGGTTGAGCGCCAGCGCCGTGACCCCGTGCGGGAGCTCCAGCATCTCGAAGGACATGCAGTTCTCCAGGCCGTGCAACCGCGCGATGCCGTCGGCCACCGACAGCACGGTGCCGACCTCGGTCAGCTCCGCCGCGCCCGAATCGAGGCCGGCGATGCGGCTCTTCAAAATACTCGTTATCTCGTCTGGATTGATCTGCATGTGTCTCCTAGTTCATCCAACAGCCCTGTTGGTGTGGGCCGCGAAAGTTGTCCATGCGACTTCTGGTAGGGGTACAAAAATTGCTCATATGCGCCGGGGGCACGTCGTTCATCAGACCCCCTGTGCCACCTGCCTGCGCAGCTGCTCCAGGCGGCTGCGAATCGAGGCGTCGAGGATCGAGTTGCCGACCCTGATCACGATCCCGCCGAGAATGTCGGGGTCCACGCGCGCGGCCAGCTGCACCTTGCGCCCGGCGCGCTCGCCGATCGTCTTACCGAGGCTCTCGGTCGTCGCCGAGTCGAGCTCGATCGCGCTGGTGATCTCCACCGGCAGCGTCTTGTTCTCCTCATCCCACAGCCGCTCGTACTGGCGGCGGACGTGGAAGATCACCGGCATCCGGTGGTTTTCGATCAGCAGGTTGAGGAAGTTCAGCAGCACCTCGTCCGCCCCGTCCAGCAGCTTCCCGAGCGCCTCCTGCTTCTCCTTGGGCGAGAAGTAGGGCGAGAAGAAGAACACTTCCAGGTCCCTGTTCTCGCGCAGCGCGTCGGCCAGCTGCGCGAGCTGCTCGCGCAGCACGTCCAGCTTGCCCTGTTCAAGGGCCACCTCGAACAGCGAGCGGGCGTATACCTGGGCCAGCTCCTCCATCTCAATTCTGGCTCCCGGAGATGCTCGAGAAGTCGAGTTCCCCGAGCGCCTCCTCGACCAACCGCTTCTGGTCGGCGTCGGTGAGCGACTTGCGCGTGACCTTCTCGGTGGCCATGATCGTGAGGTCGGCGACCTCACGGCGGATGTCGTCGAGCGCCCGCTTGGTGGCCGCCTCGATTTCGCGCTCGGCCTTCCTCGCGGCCTCCTCGACGATCTCCTGGCCGCGCACCTTGCCCTCGGCCTCGTGCGACTCCGCCGTCTGGCGCGCGCGCTGGACGATCTCTTCGGACTGGGCCCGGGCCTCCTTCAGTCGCTCGCGGTATTCGGCGAGCACCTCCTCGGCCTCGGTGCGCGTGCGCTCGGCCGCGTCGATCGACTCGGCGATGCCGCTGCGACGCTTATCGAGCGCCTCGCGGATGCGCGGGAAGGCCAGCTTGTTGAGCGTGTACATCGCGATCAGGAACACCACCAACGTCCAGATCGTCAGGCCGACGTTGGGCGTGATCAGCCACGAGTTACTGCTGGATGCGATCGGAATGCTCATCGCGACAGGCTCCCTTCCGGCCTACAGGAAGAAGGCGATCAGGCCGCCCACCAGGCCGTAGAAGAAGGTGGCCTCGGTGAGCGCGAACCCGAGCCACTGGATCGAGGTGATCTCGTCGCGCATCTCCGGCTGACGGGTGACCGCCTCGATCACCTTGCCGAACAGCATGCCGATGCCCGCGCCGGCGCCTGCCGCTCCGCCGGCGGCGCCGACCCCGAGGGCGACCGACCGCAGCCCTTCCTTGGCGACTTCCGCATTGGCGGTCGCCAGCAGCGGTGTGATCAAACCTAGAACGTGGGTCAGCATTGCGTGAATCTCCTTGTGGGATGCCGCTGGGGCATGGCTCTAACGTCTCCTTATATCCGGTCTTTGTCAGTGGCTTCTGGTCGCACTGCCAAGGTAGATGGCGGTGAGAATGGCGAAGATGAAGGCCTGCAGTCCCGCGATCAGCACAGCCTCGAACATGTATATGAGGACCCCGAAGGGCAGCGTGAACCAGCCGAGGATCTGAAGGCCGATGACCACGGCGAGCAGGCCGCCCATGAACTCGATCAGCAGGTGGCCGGCGAGCAGGTTGGCCCACAGCCTGACGGTCAGCGAGATCAGGCGCAGGAAGTTCGAGAGGATCTCCAGCGGATACATGAACACGAGCATCGCGCCGCCGAGGCCCGCGGGGACCAGGCTTTTGATGTAGCCGAAGAACCCGTGGTGGCGGATGCCTTCGACGTTGTAGGCGATGAACACGCCGAGCGACAGCAGCAGCGGGATCGCGATGTTGGTGTCGGCCGCGTAGATCTGGAACGAGGGGATTTCGGCGCCGAACACCTTGAAGGTCTCCGCGGTGTCGACCGGCAACGGGATGTAACCGATCAGGTTGGTCACGAGAATGAAAACGAACAGGGTGAACACCAGCGGAAACCACCGCTTGGCCATCTCGTCGTCCATGTTGTCGCGGGTCATGCTCAGCGCCAGCTCGTAGATCCACTCCACGATCGTCTGCAGGCGCCCCGGCCGCATCTCCATGTTTTTGGAGGCGCGCAGCACGATGCCGACCGTGATCGTGGCCGAGATCAGCACGTAGAGAACGCCCTTGTCGAAGTTCAGCGGCCCGAAGATGTGAAACCAGGTTTCGAGGTGGAAGGACCCCACCACGTCGAAGCTTTCGTTGCGGTGGGCCTTGACGCCGAACACCAGCCCGAACACGATCAGGCCGATGACGTAGACCGCGAGGATCGCCCACAGGATCTTTGCTTTCTGGGTCATCCCACGCTTCTCCGAGCCGCCGGGCCCTGAAGTGCCCCCGGGCGCGGTGCCGGGTCCCACGACGCCGCCCGCCGCGGCGGCACTCGCCGGTTCGGCTACAGCCACGGCACTCATCGGGTCGCCTTTCTCTCCGGCGGGCCGCCGAGCACCCTGATCGCGAACGCCACGGTGTAGGCGCCACAGATCGTGAGCGCCGCGGCCAGCCCGTCGGGACGCCCGCCGACGACACCCGCGATGACGATCGCTCCCACCAGCAGCCAGATCCGGCCGAACGCCTCGGCCAGGTTGAGGCCGAGCTGCGTCCGTGGCTCGCGCGCCCGTGAGATCCAGCGCCGGTCGGTGTGCGCGAGCACGCGCTGCACCAGCCACGCGCCGACCGCGACCAGCAGGCCGAAGGCGGGCGCACCGAGCGCCAGCGCCACTGGCGTGGCGAGCACCACGAGCACGATGTCGAGGTACTGCAGCAGCTGCCGCGGGGATCGGGCAATGACCGGACTTGTGCCGGCATGGCTCAGGGCAGGGGCCATTGGTTCTGGCTCGTGATTGGGCATGGAAGTTGGCTGGCACCCTACAGACGAAAGAGCCAAGCGCCTCCGCTCGCCGCGGACTCCCGCCTGACCCTCCTCTGACCGTCTGTGGCAGCGGCGCGGAGTCTACCTTATCTGGGACTTAGTAACAAGTTTGTGACATGCGGCTCATGCGGAGGCCCGCGCCGGCCGCAGTGCCGTCCGCGAGCGCCACGCCGCTTCGAGGGCGCGGACGAGCACGACGGCGAGGCCGGTGGTCGCGACGCCCGCGAGCACGTCGAACAGGTAGTGGTTGCCGGTGGCGAGGACCGCCAGACAGGTGATGCACGGATAGAGGATCGCCAGGCAGCGGACCCATAGCTGCTTGGACATCGACCACATCACCAGCGAGCACCACACCGCCCAGGCCATGTGCAGCGAGGGCAGCGCCGCGAACTGATTGGCGACCGTGGCGAGTGGGCCGGTGTGCCAGCCGCCGAGGGCGTGCGTGGAGGCGACGACGTCGTCGAAGCCGCTGCCGGGCAGCAGCCGCGGCGGCGCGGTCGGGTAGAGCCAGAAGACGGCGAGGCCGATCACGTTGATCATCACCAAGGTGTTGCGCAGCGGCCGGTAGATGTCCGCGCGGCGGTACCACAGCCAGCCGAGCAGCCCGAGCGTGACGATGAAGTGGGCGTTGTCGTAGTAGTCGGAGAGCAGCAGCCCGAGCGTGTGGTGGCCGACCAGCCACCGGTTGAGCGTGAGTTCGGGGTCGAGCCCGAGCGAGCGCTCCAGGTGCAGCACGCCCCAGCCGTGCGCGAGTGCGGCATGCAGGCGCACGGGCGCCAAGTTGTTGATCGCGTCATAGACCCAGCACAGCCACGCGATCACCAGCGCCTCGACCCACAGGCGGGTGCGTTTCGCCTGCGGGTAAGCGCCCGCCGGAACGGCAACCGTGGGGGCGGGTGGTGAGCCGATTGTGACGGAGCCGTCGGTGTCGATCGCGGCGGCACCGTCGAGGTCGATCGAGACGGTGCTGGACAAGCTCACGATCTTAGCCACCGCCTCGGAGCGGAGAAGCAGCATCGACCGGCAGGATCAGGGCGCCACCGGCTCCAGGCCCCGCGCCGCGAGCGTATCGAGCACCCGCGGCAGCGCCGCGACCGTGCGCCGCCACGAATTGGGCGCGGAGTAGTCGTCGGCGTCGTGCAGCAGCAGGACCGCGCCGGGACCGGCGCCCCCGGTCACAAGCGCGGCGATCGACTCCGGCGTGGCACGCGGCTCCCAGTCCCGGCCCCAGTGGCTCCACAGCAGCGTGCGCCAGCCGCGGCCGCGGGCCAGGGTCAACGCCGCGGCGTTGGAGACGCCGTACGGCGGGCGGTAGAGCGCGGGCGAGCGCCCCGTGGTCTCCTCGATGACCCCGAGCGCCCGCAGGATGTCCTCGCGGACCTGGTGGGGGGTTAGGCGCAGCAGGTTGCGGTGGCGGTGGCAGTGCAGACCGATCCCGTGGCCGGCAGCGACGATCTCGGCGGCGAGCGTGGGGTTGCGCAGGACCTGCTCGCCGACCAGGAAGAAGGTCGCCTGGACGCGCTCGCGCGCGAGGATCTCGAGCACCGCCGGGGTGCCCTCGTGGTGGGGGCCGTCGTCGAACGTCAACGCGTACCCCACCCCGCTCGCGGTGCGGTCCTCGATTCCGAGCGGCGCGCGCAGCATCCGGTACTCACCGGCGAGCGCGGGCAACACATAGGCTGCCGTGTACCCGAGCACCGCCGCGCCGGCGGCGGCGCCGGCGAGGGAGTGGCACAGCCGGCCGGCCCGCCGGCCCTCCGGACTATGTGCCCCCGGGGCGCCTGGCCCCTCGGTTGTGGTCATCGGAGAAAGAAGACTGCGATCATCGGGGCGGGCATGCTCGAACTGATCCTTGGCATCGTGGCGGCCGTCGGGGCCGCGGTCCTCTACAGCCTAGGGTTTTCCTTCCAGGCGATGGAGGCCCGCGAAGCGCCCCGCAGCGAGCAGCTGCGCCCGGCGCTGGCGCTGCGCCTGCTGCGGCGCGTGCGCTGGCTCGGCGGCACGGGGCTCTCGATGCTGGGCTGGCCGCTGCAGCTGCTGGCGCTCAGCCTGGCCCCGCTGGTCGTGGTGCAGCCTGCGCTGGCGCTGGGGCTACCGGTGCTGATGGTGATGGGCGAGCGGATGCTGGGCGAGCGCGCCGGGCGGCGCGAGCACCTCGCTGTCGGCGCGATCGTGGTGGGCGTGATCGGCGCGGGCGTGTTCGCGCCGCCGCGTACCACCACGCACGCGCACTGGACCGTGCTCGCGATCGTGCTGGGGGCGCTGGCGCTGGCGAGCCTGCTCCCGTACCTGACGCTGCGCCTCGGCCGCTCGCTGCCGTTCATCACGATGCTGGGCGCCGGGCTGGCGTTCGGCTGGAGCGGCGTGGCGACCAAGCTGGCGTCGGACGACCTCGCGAACGCCTACATCGGCGCGGCGATCGCGTGGGGCCTGGCCACGGGGGGCGCCTCGGCGATCGCGACGCTCAGCGAGATGAGCTCGCTGCAGTCGCGCCCGGCGATCCAGGTCGCCCCCGTGGTGTTCGTGATCCAGACGGCGGTGCCGGTGGCGCTGGCGCCGATCCTTTTCAACGAGAGCTTCGCCGCGACCCCGGGCGGCGGGGTGCCGCTGGGCTTCTCGCTGGCGATCGTGATCGCCGGCGCGGCCGTGCTGGCGCGCTCGCCGTTGCTGCTGGCGTTGATGGCCGGCGAGCACGGCGAATCGCGGGCCGGCGGCGCGGGCGAGACGCCCGGGGCAGCCGCCGCGGACGGCGAGCCGCATGAGCCGGCGCCGCTCGGCGCGAGCCGGTGAGCTGAGCAAGCGGCAAGGGAGGCAGCGCGAGGCCGCTCAGCGCGAGCCGGTGAGCGCAGCGAGCGACTCTGCGGAGAGCCCCTCGGAGCCGAGCCGCGAGACGAGCCGCTCGATCCCCTGTACGGAGGCGCTCGAGCCGTTGGCGCTCACCACCAGCACGTCGCCGGGGTGCGCCCGCCGCTGCGGCAGCGGCCGTGTGGCGCTGAGCCGCCGCGTGCCCTTGACGGGCCTCGCTCCCGTGATGCGCGAGAGCAGCAGCTGACCGACGGTGAGTCCGCCCGCGGGCTGCAGGAAGTAGAAGTGGTGGTGCAATCCCAGCGCGTGAGCCTGCGCGTGCAGTGTTCCGCGGGTGTGCATCCAGCGCAGGAGGCTCGTGCCGGGGGGCAGTTCGGGCAGCAGTTCGTCGCCCAGGGCGCGCAGCCCGGCGATCGTGGCAGGCGCGTGCACGCCGCCGTCGGCAAACGAGACATGGATGCCCTGCGCGGCCAACTCGCTCGCCACGCGTGTTACCTCGCCAGACGGAGTACGCACGATCACGCTCACGTCGGGTTGGCTGGTCGAGACATGTACGAGCGGGTGCACGTGCAGGATCGCGTCCGCGAGCGCGCTGACCTCGTCGGTGGACATCGTCCACATGCTCACGCCCAGCACCGCCACCAGTGGCGCGCAGAGCGCGGCCAACCGCAGCCGCCACAGCGGGATCGGGCTCACGCGGCGGGGCGTCTTCATCACGACGTCGACGGCGTGGGGGTGCTGCGACGCAGCGGGCACCGACCCCTCCGCTGACGGCGATGTGGCGAGCGTCAACTCCTCCGCGGGCACGGACGGGTCCGATGCGGCGGTGACGGCGGGCGTCTCTCCCGCGCCGCTACGCGACTCCGCGAAGCTGGCCTGCACGTGCTCGCGCAGCTCGCCGGTGTCGTTGGCGAGGCGCAGCAGCTCGAGGTCGGCCATCGCGCGGGTGTTGAGGCGGGCGTGGCCGACCGGCAGCCCGTAGGAGACGACCGGCGTTCCGGTGGCCTTCGCCTCCAGGCAGGTGACGCCCCCGGTGGAGTGCACGAGCGCGTCGGCGGCCGCCAGCAGCTGCGGCATCGCGTCGGTGAAGCCGTACACGTGCACGCGCGACTCGCGCGCGAAGGTGCTCGAGAGCCGCTTGTGCAGCTGCTCGTTGCGCCCTGCGAGGCAGACGATGCTGGAGACCTCGCCGACGCGACAGAGCTCGCGCACGGCGCCCTCGACGTCGCCGACGCCCCAGCCGCCGCCGGAGACGACGACCATGCGGCCGTCCTCGGGCAGCCCCAGCGCGCGGCGGGACTCCAGCGGACAGCGGGGCTGCAGGAACTCGGCGGAGATCAGCGGCGCGACCAGCTGCGCGGAGCCCTGCCCCGCAATCCGCTCGACCGAGGGCATCGACTCGCCGTACATCACGAGGTGCATATCGATCCCCGGCTGCGCCCAGAAGAAGAGGCCCGTCAGGTCGGTGATCGTGGCTACGGTGGGACAGCTCACCGCGCCGGTGCGGCGCAGCCGCGCGAGCACCACGGTGACGGCGGGGTAGGTCGAGACGATCACGTCGGGGTCGTATTCGGCGATCCGCCGCGCCAGCGGGCGAGCGCCGAACAGCCGCAGCTGCCAGCGCGTCAGCCAGCGCACGGGCGGCACGTGCTCGAGCATCCAGTACACCAGCGAGTAGCTCCAGGGCAGGAAGCGCAGCTGCACGCGGTAACCGTCCTGCACGACCTGGCGCAGCACGCGCCCCATTGCGGCGAGGCCGTCGATCACCGTGACCTCGGCTGGCTCGGGCCCACTTTCGATCTGCTGGGCCAGCGCGCGGGCAGCGGCCGCGTGCCCCTCGCCGACGTCGGCCGAGAGGATCAGGACACGGCGAGGCCCGCCGTGGTCGGGTGTGTCTTCAGAACGTCCCATATCGCCTCAGGCTCCCAGCAGCCATAGTTGCGCGCGCAGCAAAGCCTACAGGCAGAAACGGGGCACTCGCGGGCGCGCTGGCTTCGGAGCGCAAGAACAACACAATCTCAACGTTCGCCGGCCGGGCCGGACGTCCTCTCGGCCACGCCGACGATTCGGCTACTGCCCCCCAGCCACGCCGACCATTCGGCTACTGCCCCCCCTCGGCCACGCCGACGATTCGGCTACAGCCCCCTCCTCCTCCCCCTTTCCCCTCTCTCTCAGCCTCCGGCCCGCGCCGCCGTAGCGAACAGCGCTTCCGCGGCGGGCGTGGCGGGCAGCTGCCCCAGCGTGTGCAGCTCCTGCACGAGCACCCAGAACGCCGGGCGGGCGGTCCCGTGGGGGCCGATCAGGCCGGAGTCCCACGGTTCGCGGCGATTGGCGCCGGCGTTCCACTGGTAGAGGTAGAGGCGTCTGATGCGGGGGGAGAGCGGGACGAGGCGGTTGAAGACGAAGCGGGTCACCCGCGCAGCGTGGGTAGGGGATTCTTGGAAGTCGTGGGAAGAGTGGTTGTGGCGCGCGACGACGCCGCCCGTCTCGGTGAACCAGATCTGCGCGTGCGTGGCGGCGAGCAGCGCCTTGGTGGAGGCCGTGGAGAGGCGGTTGGCGCCGATGTAGTTGTGCAGGCCCCAGATCCCCGGTTCGTAGCCGAGCGCGCGGCGCACCTCCCCGACCCACCTGACCATCCCGGACACGTCGAGCAGCTCGGAGGGAAGCACATTGCACGACGGGCAGATCGCGCGCGCCTGGCGGTAGTAGGCGGCGACCATGCCCGGGGAATGGCAGGTGGGCTGCCCGCAGTAGTTGGCCTCGTTCCAGACCGCGAAGTCGGTGACCCACGGGTAGCGTTTGTGCAGCAGCCGGAACTGGCGGGCAAACGCGGTGACGGTTGGCAGCCGCCGGTGGCGCCCGGCGATCCAGGAGTGTTCGAAGGAGATCAGCGGGTGCACGCCATCGGCGCGGGCATCGCGCAGCCACGTGGCGATGGCCTTTGATTCGGAGCGGCTTTCGAGCGCGTTCCAGCCGATCGAGAGGCGGGCGTAGCGGATGGAGAGCGCCTTGAAGCGGGGGTCGCCGAACATCGGGGTGTGCTGCTCGCCGATGCCGACGACCAGCGAGTGAGCCCCGGCGGCGAGGGCCGTGCCGCCGGACCCGACCCCAGTCCCGGCGGAGGACGCCGACACACCCCCCGGCAGCGCCAGCACAACCAGCAGCGCGCACGCGCCGAGGATGACCAACAACCGCTTCACGAGCCGATCTTCTGGAACTCGCCGGTCTCGAAGTCCTGCGTGACGTCCTGCTCGATCTGCGAGGGCGAGGCTTGGGGGCGCAGCCTGCGCAGGCGGATCGCGTCGAGGCGGCGGAACTTGAGGATCTCCAGCACGTACACGAGGTAGACGGAGGCGACGGCGACGAACAGGGCGAGCGCGGCGATCACGAGCGTCCAGCCGAGATAGAGGTGGCCTTTGTGGTCGCTGTAGGGGACGAAGCGCAGCGCCAGCGCGAAGCCCGCGAGCAGCAGCGTCCACCCGTACAGGTAGGCGATCGTGCGCCGGCGGGAGAAGCCGATGCGGGCCATGCGGTGGTGGAAGTGCTCGGAGTCGGAGGCATAGATCGGGCGCCGGTACTTCAAACGCTTCAGAACCACAAAGGTTGTGTCGAGGAACGGCACCGCGAGCAGAATCAAGGGCAGCACGAACGAGAGCACCACCTCGGTCTTGACCGCGCCCTCGACCGTGAGGCAGCCCATCAGGAGGCCCAGCAGGTTGGCACCGCAATCGCCCATGAACGAGGAGGCGGGCGGGAAGTTGTAGAGCAGGAAGCCCAGCGAGGCGCCGGCGATCAAGGCGGCGAGCACGCCGGAGGGCCACCGTTCGAGGTCGAAGGCGATCACGGCGAGCGCGAGCGCGACGATCGCGCAGACCCCCGCGGCGAGGCCGTCGACGCCGTCGGAGAAGTTGACGACGTTCATCAGCGCCACCAGCCCCACCACGGTGATCGCCGCGCCGGCGTTGGGGAAGTGCAGCGCGCCGACGAACGGCAGCGTGATCAGTTCGACGACGATCCCGTAGTGCACGACGATCAGCGCGGCGATGACCTGCCCGGCGAGCTTCACCGGCGGCGGCAGTTCGAAGCGGTCGTCGATCGCCCCCACCACCGTGATGAACGCGGCGGCGATCAGCATCCCGTGCCAGATCCGTTCGTCGGGCAGCCAGATCAACCCCGCGAGCAGCGTCCCGGCGAAGATCGCCAGACCGCCCAGCAGCGGAGTGGGCCGCTCGGAGAGCCCCCGCTCACGCGGGACGTCGACCGCGCCGACCGCGATCGCCAGCCGCATCGTGAGCGGCGTCAGCAGCGCCGTCGCAACCGCGGCGGCGAGGAAGGCGTACAGCGCGTCGAGCCAGTGGGCGCTCATATGCTCGCGGAAAGCATCGCAGGCGGGGGCGTCGTTCGCGCGCCGTGAACGAGGGCGTTCGGTGGGGGCGCATCCGCGCGCGGGGAGTCGGGGGCCAGCGCGTTGGGCGCGGGGCTTCCCTGCCCCGCGACCGGGCGCCGCGCCTTATCCCAACGCCCGCTCCACCTCGCCCGCCCCCACCGGGCCGGCGCGCACCACCCGCCAGCTACCACCCTTCTCGTACTCGGAGAGGTCGAGCACAGTGGAGGCGATGCCCGGCAGCTCGCCGCCGTCCAGCACCAGGTCGGCGCCCGCCAGCAATACGGGCGGGATGTCCTCCAAACGCCGCGCCTCGGGGCCACCCGAGAGGTTGGCGCTCGACTGCATGACCGGAACGTCCACGGCGCCCAGCGCCGCCAACGGCTCGGGCAGCAGCGGCACGCGCAGGCCGAGGACCGCGGCGGCGCCCGTCAGCGGAAAGCGGTGCTCGCGGTTGGGCAGCAGCACCGTCAGCGGGCCCGGCAGCAGCGCCTCCAGCGCGGCCCGCTCGCGCCGGCCGAGCTGCGGGAGCGCGTCGAGCGCGGCGGCGAGCGAGAAGAACATCACCGCGGCAGCGCGCTCCGGAGGCCGGCCCTTCAGCTCGTACAGCCTCCGCGCCGCCTCGCGTTGCAGCGGGTCGCAGGCGAGGCCGTAGACAGTGTCCGCGGGGAAGATCGCCACGCCACCCGCGGCCACGCACTCGCGCAGGCGTCTGGCGTCGTCGGCGACGAGCGCGGGAGGGACCGTCCGGTCCCCTCTCCTCTCACCGGTCACCGGTCCCCTCTCCTCTCACCGGTCACCGATCCCCTGCTCCCCCCGTCCCCACGCCGGCGGGCGGCGGCGGCGGATATTGTCTGCCGACCATGGCAACCGCATCCAGAGGAGGCCCGCGTGGCTGAGGTAGAGGCCCACATCACCGGCACCGTATGGAAAATCGAGTGCTCGGTGGGCGATGAGATCGAGGAGGGCGACACGGTCGCGATCCTCGAGTCCATGAAGATGGAGATGCCGGTCGAGGCCGAGGACTCGGGCACGGTCGTCGAGATCCTATGCAAGGAGGGTCAGGCGGTCAACGAGGGCGACACGCTGGTCGTGCTGGAGTAGCGACACCACCGCGGCGCGGTCGTTGCGACTAGCCTTCCGGCCGATGGCACACACCATGGACAGACGGGAGCTGGCCGGAGGCAAGCTGCTGGTGGACCGTCCGGCAGAGCACGTCGCCCGTTTGACGATCTCCAACCCCGAGAAGCGCAACGCGCTCGACCACCCGATCCTCGACGCGATTACCGCCACGCTCGGCGAGCTGGCCGATTCGAGGGGGGACGCACGGTGCGTGGTGGTCACCGGCGCCAACGGCATGTTCTCGGCGGGGTACGACATCGGCGAGATCCCCGATTCCCAGTTCGAGGAGCGGGCGGAGGCGCTGGTGGCGCATCCGTTCACCGAGGCGATCGACGCGCTGCAGGCGTTCCCTTGGCCGACCGTCGCGGCGCTGCCCGGGCACACGATCGGCGGCGGGTTGGAGCTCGCGCTGGCGTGTGACCTGCGCGTGGCATCCGAAGGGATCAAGCTGGGCATGCCCCCGGCGAAGTTGGGGCTGGTGTACTCGCACACCGGGCTGCGGCGGTTCATCGATGCGATCGGCGCCGCGCGCACGCGTGAGCTGTTCCTACTGGGCAGCTACATCGACGCCCACACCGCGCTCGCGTGGGGGCTGATCAATCGCGCCGTCGCGCAGGACACCCTGGCGCGCGAAACGTTGGACGTGGCGAGCGAGCTGGCCGGCAACGCGCCGCTGTCCCAGCTCGGCAACAAGCGCGTGATCGCAGCGCTGCTGGCGGCCGAGGGAAGGCTGGACGAGGAGGTCGAACAGGAGCTGATCGAGCTGCGCCGCGCCTCCTTCGACTCACGCGACCTGCGCGAGGGGATGAGCGCCTTCGCCGAGAAACGCCCGCCCCGCTGGCGCGGGGAGTAGCCGCCTCTCACACTCGAGTAGACGACCGAGGCGACGCCGCTCGCGCGGCCGCGACCGCCCACACCAGCGCGCACGCCTTGTCGAGCGTCTCCTGATACTCCTCCGCCGGCGCCGAGTCGGCGGTGACGGCTCCGCCGGCGTGAAAGGAGAGCGCCTCGCCGCGCTTGACGATCGTGCGGATCGCGATGCTGAGGTCGAGCGCGCCGGAGTAGTCGATGTAGCCGATCGCGCCCGCGAACGCCCCGCGTCGCGAATCCTCGATCGCACCGATCAGCTGCATCGCCGCGATCTTCGGCGCGCCTGTCATCGAGCCGCCCGGGAAGGCGGCCCTCAACAGCTGCACCGGCGTGACCTCCGGACGCAGGCGTCCCCGTACGGTGGACACCAGCTGAACCACCGTCGGGTGCCGCTCGACCGCTCGCAATCTCGGTACGGTAATGGTGCCAAACTCACATACTCGGCCAAGGTCGTTGCGGGCGACGTCGACGATCATCACGTTCTCGGCGCCATCCTTGGGGGAGCTCGCCAGGGCGGCCGCCAGCTGTCGGTCCTCCAGCGCGTCCCGTCCGCGCGGACGGGTGCCCTTGATCGGCCGCGTCTCCACCCAGCGCTCGGCATCGACCTGCAGGAAGCGCTCGGGTGAGCACGACAGCAGCTCCAGCTCCGGATAGCGCAGGTAGGCGCCCATCGGCGCGGGGGTGACGGTGCGCATCGCCTCGTAGAGGTCGATTCCCGCCACGTCGAGCTCGGCGTCGAAGCGCTGCGCCAGACACAGCTCGAACACCTCGCCGGCGAAGATGCGCTCGCGCGCGCGCCCCACCAGCTCGAGGTAGCGCTCGGGAGCGGTGAGCGTCCTGACGCCGTGGCGCTCGAGGTCGCGCCACCGCAGACGGTGCCCCGCGGCCATCTGGACGTGCGGCGTGCCGCTTCCCACGCCGTGCTCCTTCACCTCCCCACCCACACAGGCCGCCCGCCCCGCGTCGAGCAGCGCGCGGCACTCCACGCGACACTCCGCGTCGGTGCTCCCCCAGCCGTTGGCGAGGATCCAGCTGCGGCCGGCGAGCTCGTCGGTCACCACGGCGAGATCGCAGAACAGCAGATGGCAGTCGGCGACGCCGAGGTCGGGCGCCGCGCTGGGCGTGACGGCCTCGATCTCGTGCAGCAGCTCGTAGGCAAAGAAGCCGACTGCGCCGCCCTTGAACACCGGCGGCATGTCACCCTGTCCGCTCCCGCCGGCCACAGCCGCCGAGAAGGCCGCGAGCGTGCGCTCCAGCTCCTCGAGCACCGGCCCCTCCAGCAGCTCGAGGGCGCCCGGCGGCCCCGCCCGAGCGACTCCGTCCTTTGCGAGGAACTCCCAGCGGGGGCGCCAGGCGAGGATCGAGTGGCGCCCCAGCTCGGGGTGGCCGGCGCTGTCCAGCAGAAAGAGAAACGTCTCCCGCTCCAGGCGCCTGGCAGCACCGAAGCAGTCGACGCGAGCAGGCTGCTCCTCGCAGAGGGTGTGCCGGCGCGCGGCCGGCCCCGCCGACCAGCCTCCCGGGACCGTCAACCGACCCCCCGGCTCAGTCAACCCACTCCCCGGAACCGTCAAGCCGTCGTCTCCTGCGACGCTCCCGCGCGATCGAGCGCGTACAGGCGGTGCAGCGTGTCGAAGACTCCTCCCGGGCCCTGCCGGCCGATCGCGACGCCGGACACGGTGTCGATCGCGCGTAAACCCTGAACGGCGTTGGTGACGAACACCTCGTCCGCCCGCATGAGCGCGTCGAGCTCCAGCGGCGCCTCGTGCGCCGGCAGACCGTGCGCTTGCGCCAGCTCGAGCACCCTGGCGCGCGTGATGCCCGGCAGGCATTGGCGCGCGGGCGGTGTCACCGGCACCCCATCGACGACGGCGAACACGTTGGAGGCGACGCCCTCCAGCACGCGACCGCTCGCCGAGACGTAGATGCCCTCGTCGGCGCCGCACCGCTGCACCCGGCGCCTGGCAAGCACCGCCGGCTGCCAGCTCGTGCTCTTCGCCGCCGCCCGCCGCTCCCGCCGGCGCCCCAGCACGGTGGCCGCGATGGCCTGGTCGGCGCGCGCGAGCGGCTGGGTGGGCAGGGCGGCGATCACCACCGTGGGCGCGCCCGCGGGAGGCGCGAGGCCCACGCCACCCGTCCCGCGGGTGACGGTGATGCGCACGTAGGCATCATCGGGCAGCGCGGCCCGTCGCAGCGTCCGGAGCGTCTGCGCCGTGACCGCGTCCGGGGAGGGCATATTCGCGAACTCGAGCTCTGCCGCCGCGGCGAACAGTCGCCGCAGGTGGCGCTCCAACAGGTAGGGAACGCCGCCGCTGGCGCGCAGCGACTCGAACAGCCCGTCGCCCAGCAGGAAGCCTGCATCGAGCGCCGAGACCGTGGCCTGCCCGGGCTCGCAGAGGCGCCCGTTGACGCAAATGCATCCCGCTTGCGCGAGCGACATGCCGTGCCTGCTCACCGCGGGAGCGCGATCGCGGTGAGCACCAGCCCCTCGCGCACCAGCCACCGACCCTTCAGGATCTCCGGCAGCGCCGTGGCGGTGTGCGGCCGGGGCTTCAGCAGCTGTGCCTGGAAGGCGCACCCGACCGGGTCGAGCGTGAGTGTCGCGTCCTCGAAGCCCAACCAGCACGCGGCCAGCGGAAACCACACCTTGTAGACCGCCTCCTTCGCGCAGAACAGCAGCCGATCCCAGTGGACCGCCGGCTCGGCTTCGGCCAGCCGGGCGAGCCGGGGGCGCTCCTCGGCGCGGGCGATCTGGCCCAGCACCCCGTCGGGCAGCGGCGCGTGCGGCTCGGCGTCGATGCCCACGCCCACCACCTGCGCCTCGCGGGCTACTGCGCAGGCGCGGTAGCCAGCGCAGTGGGTGATGCTGCCCACCACCCCCACCGGCCACAGCGGCTGCCCCCGCTCGCCGTTGGCGATCGCGCACGGCGCCACGCCCAGCCGCGCGAGTGCCCGCCGCGCGCACGCCCGCCCGGTGGTGAACTCGCGGCGGCGCTTCTCCACCGCCCGCCCCACCGCAGCCAGCTCCTCGGGAAACAGCTCCACCTCCAGCAGCTCCTCGCGGGTGTCCTCCACGGCGACCGCGGGTGGCAGGATCTCCTCGATCATGGGACGTGCTCCTCCCCGCCCAGCACCACGCGCGGCGCCGTCCGCCGGGCGCCGCCCCAGCGGCGCCACTCGCGTGGGTAGCCCAGTGAGACCTCCGTGAACGGCACCCCGTCGCACCACGTCACGCGCGGGATGTGCAGGTGGCCGTACACCACCGCCTTCGCCCCGAAGCGCACATGCCAGTCGGCGGTGCGCACCGTGCCGCACCACTGCGCGAACTCGGGATGACGCAGGATCGTCGTGGGGTGGCGAGTGAGGGGGAAGTGGTTGACGAGCACCGTCGGCGGCCCGGGGACGCACGCGGCGAGCCGCGCTTCGCTCTCGCCCACCCGCGCGCTGCACCACGCCTCCCTGCTGGGATGGGGGTCGGGGTGCAGCACGAGCTCATCGCTGCACACCACCCCCGCGGCGTGGGCGCGCGCCAGCGCCTGCTCCTTGGTGGGGGCGACATTGCTGCCGAAGGAGTAGTCGTACAGCAGGAAGAGGGGCACCACCGTGACAGGGCCGGCCGGCCCTTCCCAGACCGGGTAGGGATCCTCGGGCGTGAGCACATCCAGGCGCCGGCAGAGCGCCACCAGATGCCGGTAGCGCGCTTCGCCGCGCAGCTGCAACGGGTCCGCCGGAGTGCTCCAGAGGTCGTGATTGCCGGGCACCCACACAACCTTGGCGAAGCGTTCGCGCAGCACGCCCAAAGCCCAATCCAGCTCGGTGCTCAGCTCGCTTACGTCGCCGCACACGATCAGCCAATCCTCCCGCGAGCGACCGTGCAGCCCTTCCACCACGCGACGGTTCTCGGGGTGGTTGACGTGCAGGTCGCTGATCGCCAGCAGGCTTGGGCCTCTCTTCAGGCCCATGCTCGAGCGGGCGCTCTCACCCGTCCGCGGTGGGGTCGTCTGGCGCAGGTCACAGTCGGCGGCGATCTTACTACCGGCTTGTGGCGATCACCTCGGTTTGCAGCGGTCACCCGGCGCAACCGTCGCCCCGGCCGCAACCGTCGCCCCGGCCGCAATGGTCGCCCGGCTTGCAGCGGTCGCTCGGGCTTGCAACGGTCCTCCCAGCTGCAGCGGTCACCCCAGCTTGCAACGATCGCCCGGCTGCCGGCTCGCAACGATCGCTTTCGCCGCCGCGCGCGCATTCAACGCTGAAGAAGGTTCCGGCGACACTTGGCGCAGTCCTCGCGCGTATGCAATCCTGAATGGCCCTTGCCCGCGACGACGCTCGACCAGCCGCCCAGCGACGCCGAGAGCGTCGCTTCGTCGGCGCCTGTCCTGCGTTGCGCCGGCCTGCGCAAGCGGTTTGGCGAGCTGCTCGCCGTCGACGGCCTCAGCCTCGAAGTCGCCCCGGGCGAATCCTACGGCCTGCTCGGTCCGAATGGGGCGGGCAAGACTACGAGCATCTCGATGATCTGCGGTCTGCTCGCCTCCGACGACGGCATTGTGGAAGTCGCCGGGAACAGGCTGACCACCGCGAGCGTAGCCGCCAAGTCACAGCTCGGCTACGTGCCGCAGGAGATCGCCATCTACCTGGACATGACCGCGCGCGAGAACCTGCGCTTCTTCGCGCGCCTGTACAACATGCGGGGGCGCGCAGCCAGCGCGCGCATCGACGCGGTGCTCGAGCTCATCGGCCTCGCCGAGCGGGCGGACGACCTGGTCAAGGAGTACTCGGGCGGCATGCAGCGCCGGCTCAACATGGGGCTCGGCCTGCTGCACGAGCCGCGCCTGCTGGTCCTCGACGAGCCGACCGTCGGCGTGGACCCCCAGAGCCGCAACGCGATCCTCGCGAGCATCGAGCAGCTCGGGCAATCCGGCATCGGCGTCCTCTACACCACCCACTACATGGAGGAGGCGGAGCGCTTCTGTGATCGCATCGGCATCATCGACCACGGCAAGCTGATCGCCGAGGGCACGCACCGCGAGCTGATCGCCCTCGTCGGCGGGCAGGATCGCGTGCTGCTGAGTGCCAGCGGAGATCTCACACGCGCCGCCGAGGCGCTGCGCGAGGTGAGCGGGGTGCGCCAGGTGCTGCAGAGCGACGACGGCCTGGACTTGATCGTCGACGAGGCGGGCCGGCTGCTGCCGACGCTGCTGGAGCGCGCCGTCGCGGCGGGAACGTCGCTGACCGCAGTCGAAGCTCGCAAATCCAACCTCGAGACCGTGTTCCTGCATCTGACGGGACGCGCGCTGCGCGATTAGTGCGGAGCTTGCGGCCGACCGAGCGCCAAGGGATTCGCATGGTGGCCACCGGATGCCAGTCGCGGTTCTGATCGCGGCCAAGGACCTGCACCAGCGCATGCGCGATCGCACGGCGATCGTCGCGGCGCTCGTGATCCCGTTCGTGATGGCCACGATCCTGGGCGTCACCCTGCCCAACATCTCCAACCGCAGCACCGCCAAATACCAGATCGGCGTCGTCAACGACGACCACGGGCCTGCGGCGCTGTTCTTCGTCCAGGAAGTGCTCGGGTCGCTACAACGCCAGAATCTGCTGCAGCTGCATCCCACCTCCATGGCGGGCGGGCGGGCGCTGGTGCGCAGCGGCAGGGCGAACGCGACGCTCGTGCTACCGCGGGGCTTCTCGCTCGCGGCGAACGGCGAAAGCCCGACGCACATCGAAATCATCGGCAACGGCCAGATCTTCAAGCAGGTGGGAACGTACGTGGTGCGCTCGGTCGCCCAGTCGTTCGCCAACCAGCTCAACAGCGTGCGCCTCGCGATCGCCAGCACCCGCAAACCGCACGCGAGCTCCAACGAAATCATCCGCCTGGGCGAACACGCCTCCGAAGCGCCCAAACAGCTCAAGCTTCACGAAGTCGGCCTGCGCAGCAAAGAACTCAACCTGAAGACTCACGAGGCCGCCGGGTTGACGATCTTCTTCCTCTTCTTCACCGTTCAGTTTGGTTTTTTGAGCATCATCGAGGAACGCAACCACGGCACGCTGGCGCGCCTGCTCGCCGCATCGGTCTCGCGACGATCGATCGTCTTCGCCAAGCTGCTGACGTGCATTGCGCTGGGCGTTCTCAGCACGGCCGTGCTGGCGGCAGCGACCACGCTGATCCTAGGCGCCGACTGGGGTGGCTTTCCGGGCGTCGCGCTGCTGGTGCTCGCGTGCGTGATCGCAGCGACCGCGCTGAGCGCCTGCATCGCCACCTTCGCGCAGACCGTGCAGCAGGCGATCGAGTGGCAGGCGATCATCGCCGGCCTCCTCGGCGCGTTCGGTGGCGCGGTGTTCCCGATCGCGCAGTCGGGCGGGACGCTCGCGTCGCTCAGCCTGCTGACGCCCCAGGCTCAGTTCCTGCGCGGGCTCGGCCTGCTCTCCCATGGCGGCGGACCGGCGACGGTACTGTCGATGCTGGCGACGATTCTCGCCTTCGCGGCGATCCTGGGGGGCGTCGCCATGCTGCGCATGCGCCGGCTGCTGGAGGTCTGAGTGAAGTCGCTCGCGATCCTCACCGCCAACACCCGCCGGTTGTTGCGCACGCCCCGCAACCTGTTCCTCAGCGCGTTCGGTCCGCTGCTGCTGATCTTCCTGCTGGGCTCGGCGTTCGGCAGCTCGGCCACGACGCACGTGGAGGTGCTGGCGCCCCACACCAGGTACGCCGAACAGCTGCTGCGGGCGATCTCTCACCAGCAGGGACTCACAATCCGGCGGGTGCAGAGCGAACGGGCGCTGCGCAGCGCCGTCGAATTCGGTGACACCGAAGCGGGCGTGGTGGTGCCGGCCGACTACGATCGGCTGCTGCCCTCGGGCCGGACGATCGAGCTGCGCTACTACGCGCAGCGCGGCCCCGCCGGGCAGCAGGTGAGCCAGATCGTGCAGTCCGGCATCGCCGAAGAGCGCAGCCGACTGGTCGCCGCCAACCTGCTGCAACGCGAACACGGGCTGACCTTCGACGCAGGGCTCAACCATGCGCAGACAGTTGCGAAAAAACTGCCGTTGGTCGTGGTTCGCACGATCGAACCGAACGGCAAGCCGTTTCCGAGGGCGCTACCGCGCTTCACCATCGGGGCCGCCAACGAGCTGCTGCTGTTCATCTTCATCACCTCGCTGACGAGTGCGGCTGCGCTGGTGGAGACACGGCGTCTGGGGGTGGCGCGGCGCATGCTCGCCACGCCGACGACGGTGCGAAGCGTGATCTTCGGCGAGGCGCTGGGTCGCCTCGCGCTGGCCTGCGCGCAGGCCCTGTTGATCGTGTTCCTCTCATGGTTGCTGTTCGGCGTCGAATGGGGCAACGGCCCGGCCGTGGCCGCCGTGACGATCGCCTTCTGCATTGTCTCGGCTGGATTCGCGATGTTGATCGGGTCGATCCTGGAGACCGAGCAGCAGGCGCTGGCCGCCGCCGTCCTGCTCGGCCTCGGACTCGCGGCGCTCGGCGGCTCGATGGTGCCGCTGATGTTCTTCACGCCGCTGATGCTCGACATAGCGCACATCGCACCTCACGCGTGGGGCAACGAAGCGCTGACGACACTGGTGAGAAACGGCGGCGGGCTCACCAACGTGCTTCCTCAGATCGGCGCGCTCGCCGCGTTTGCGGTCGTCACATTTTCACTCGCCATCTGGCGGCTGCGCCACGAGCTCACCCACTGACTCGCCATCTGGCGGCTGCGCCACGAGCTCACCCACCGACCGGCGCCCGCGGGCCGAGCCGTTTCACCGACCGGACGCGACCAGGTCCTCCAGGCGGCGGCCGCTTGCCAGCTCTTCCAGGAACTGCCGCTCGGCGAGGTGCTTGAACGTCCGCAGCTGCTTGTGCATCAGCGGTAGCTCGCCGATCGGGTAGTAATCCCGTCGCAGGCGCCACGCATACGAACCGGTGTCGTGGGCGGTGAGCTTGGTGACGATGCGACAGCTGCTGGCACCGCAGGGCACCAGCCGGTAGGTCAGCGCCACGTTCCCGAAGAACCACGCGTAGCGGTCGCTGCGCATCGTGATCTGCTCGTTCTCGACGAACTCCACCACCCTGAACATGACCAACATCCGCTGGCCGGGGCTCAGTCGATCGGCGCCGGGCGTCAGCTGGGGCGGACTCTGGCGCCCATAGTTGTCGAGCCAGTCATAGGCGTAGGGCGCCACCCGCAGCTGGCAGAGCCAGCGGTAGACGATCTCCTTCGGGGCGAGGACCTCGATTCCCCGGTGGTAGTACAGGTGTGGAGGGCTCACATACGAGTCGCATGGATACGACATCGCGTGGTCCTCCTCCGTCGTTCCCCACGCATGAAAGCGGTGGTGAATCGATGAGCACGAGCGCCCCAACCGCGCGTACAGCCGCGGAAAGCGCGTGGTAGCACGCTGGCGCGCGGCGAGGTTGAACAGCTGGGGCATCATGCGCTGCGGGGGCCGCGAGCGCGCCCGGGCAGCCGACTCGCGCCCGAGCGGCCCATCCCGCTGCCCGTTGTCCAAAGAACTCGCCATGCCACCCACCTCGCAGGAAGAGAGCCTAATCGTCCCCGCCCACGAGCGCGGCCACGCCCGGGGCGGCCGCGGGCGCGTCCGCGAGCAGCGCCGCCCGCGCGACCGGGCCGTCGGCCTCCCACACCGGGGAGTTCTCCACCCAGTGACGGCGGCGCGCGAATGCATACGTGGGCAGCCGCACTGCTCGCGCGTCGAGCTCGGTGAACACCGGCTCCCAATCGACCGCGCTCCCGGCGACCCACGCCTGCGCCAACGACGTGAGCGCCTCCGACGACCCGGCCTCACCGACGCCCGCGGGCGTCGCCGCGGCCGAATGGCCATCGGCCACCCGCTCCAGATCCGCGAGCAGCTCCGCGCCATTCGTGCCGACGAGCACCGTGCGATGGCTCAGCGCGGGGCGCGCCGCGAGCGAGCGGCCCACATCGGCGACGTCGAGTTCGGGCCGCTCAGCCAGGAACTCGGCCAGACGCCGGGCCTGTGCCCGCAACCCCTCCTCGCCGCGGCCCGACAGCGGCCACGGCACGGGCGTGCGACTCGTGCCCTCCAACCGTGCCACGCGCTCGTCCGCCGGAGGGGGCGCCGGCAGCGGTGCGGGCTCCTCGAGGATGGCGTGCGCGTTGGTGCCGCTCATGCCAAACGAGTGGATCGCCACGCGGCGGGGCCTCTCGCCCCGAACCCATGGCACGGGCTCGCTCAGCAGCGACAGCACGCCGCTCGACCAATCGATCAAGCGCGACGGGGTCTCCACGTGCAGCGTCCTCGGCAGCACTTCGTTGCGCATCGCCATGATCATCTTGATCAGCCCTCCCACGCCGCCAGCCGCCTGGGTATGACCGAGGTTCGACTTCAACGACCCGATCCACAGCGGCTGCTCCGCGGCGCGACCCTCACCGTAGGCGGCGATCAGCGCCTGCGCCTCGATCGTATCGCCGAGCGCTGTGCCCATCCCGTGCGCCTCGACCGCGTCGACCTGGCCGGGGGCCACTCCCGCATTGCGCAGCGCCTGGCGGATCACCCGCTCGTGGGCAAGACCGTTGGGCGCCGTCAGGCCGTTGCTCGCCCCGTCCTGGTTGTAGGCGCTGCCGCGGATGACGCCCAACACCTCGTGCCCGAGGCGCTGCGCGTCGGAGAGACGCTCGAGCAGCACCACGCCGATGCCCTCCGAGAACACCGACCCGTCGGCGTCGGCGAACGACCTGCACCTGACGTGCGGCGCGAGCGCGGGCATTTTCTGCCGTGCCACTTCGATGTACATCCAGGGTGTGGCGAGGATCGTCGCTCCCCCCACGAACGCTTTCGAGCATTCGCCGTGGCGCAGGGACTGACAGGCGAGGTGGAGCGACACGGTGGACGACGAGCAGGCCGTGTCGATCGTGACCGCGGGCCCCTCGAGCTTGAGGATATGCGCCAGCCGGCCGGAGCTCATGCTCCCGGAGTTCCCGAGCATGAAGTGACCTTCCCCGCTCTCGGGGACGGCACCCAGCAGCCAGAACCCGTAGGCCAGCAGGCCGATACCGATGAACGTGCCGGTGTCGCTACCCGCGAGCGCGCTCGGGTCGATCCCACCGTATTCGCACGCCTCCCACGCCGCTTCCAGCAGCAGCCGCTGCTGGGGGTCCATCATGCGTGCCTCGGCCTCGTCGATCCCGAAGAACTCGGCATCGAACTCGCCCAACCCGTCGATGAAGCCGCCTTTGAAGGTCGCATCCGGATCCCCGGGAATGCCCGGGTCCAGCCCGCGGAAGTCCCAGTTGCGATCCGTGGGCAGCTCCGCGACCGCGTCCGTGCCCGCCGCGACCAGCTCCCACAGATCCTCGGGCGACTGCACGCCGCCGGGATAGCGGCAGCCCATCCCCACGACCGCAATCGGCTCAGCGAGCCGGCTTTCGGCCTCCTGCAGCCGCTGACGGGTCTCGTTGAGGTCCACCAGCGCCCGCCGCAGATAGACGACCGCCTTCTGCTCCTCGGCCGCAGCCCCCGACGGTGGTGTGTCACTCATCTGATCGTCAGACATCACATAGCCTTTCTGCTCAGTCGCTTTATGCGGCACGTGGATTCACGTACCGCCCTGTCCCATATCACCGCTCGCGCCGCGCGTGGCTCACGCACCACCCCATCCCGTTTCACCGCTCGTGCGGCACATGGCTCACGTACCGCCCAATCCCGTGTCATCACGCCCCCTGCGCAGAGTCGGCGCCCTCGCTGGTGGCCCACTCGCTCTCGTACATCTCGAACAGCTCGGTGGCACTCGCGGCTTCGATCCGCTCGACGACATCATGCTCGCCATCCTCGTGCTCCTCGCGCTGGAGCTTCTCCGCGATGCTCCGCAGGCGCAGGGCAAGCTGCGCGCGCTGCTCGCGGCCCAGGTCGCGCGCCAGCAACTCCTCCCCGAACTGCCGCACGCTCTCCTCGACTGACTCGCCGGAGCCATCGCTGGCCACCCGTTCGCGTAGGTGCGCGGCCAGCGCGACCGGGGTCGGGTAGTTGAACACGAGCGTGGCGGGGAGCCGCAGCCCGGTCGTCGCGTTGAGTCGGTTGCGCAGGTACACCACACCCAGCGAGTCGAAGCCGAGCTCTTTGAACGTCTGCTCGCCGTCGACGCTCTCCGGGGAGGACCCCATGACGGCGGCGATGTGCTCGAGCACGAACGCGAGCACCACCGCCTCATGCTCGTCCGCGGGAGCGCCAGCGAGCAGCTCGGCGAGTGCCCCGCCGGCGCGGCCCGACACCCGACGCACGGAGCTCTGCACCAGGTCGCGCAGGAGGGGGGGCAGAAAGCCGTCGTGTGCCAGCTCGCGCAGCGCCGCGAATTCCAGTCGCAGCGCGACCAGCAACGGATCGGCGCCCTCGCAGGCAAGGTCGAACAGCTGCAGCCCTTCCTCGGTGGTGAGCGCCCGCAGTCCCAGCAGATCGAGCTGGCTCAGCTGGGTGGCGCTCACCACGCCGGTCATCTCCGTCGCCTGCTCCCACATCCCCCACGCGATCGAGGTGCCGCTCAGCCCCTGGGCCCGCCGCTGCGCGGCGAGCCCGTCGAGGAACGAGTTGGCCGCCCCGTAGTTGGCCGCCCCAGGGTTGCCGACCACGCCGGCGGCCGAGGAGTACAGCACGAACGCGGAAAGGTCGAGGCCCGCGGTCAGCTCGTGCAGGTGCCACGCTCCGTCGACCTTCGGTCGCAGCACAGTCTCCAGGCTGTCCGGGGTCAGCGATCCGATCACGCCATTGTCGAGGGTGCCTGCAGCGTGCACGACCGCGCCCAGCGGCAGCTCCGCGGGCATCCCCTCCAGCAGCTCACGCACGGCGTCCCGGTCGGCGACGTCGCAGGCCACGATCGACACGCGGGCGCCGGCTGACTCGAGCTCGGCCGCCAGCTGCGCCGCGCCCTCGGCGGCGGGGCCACGGCGGCTCGTCAGGACGAGGCTGCGCACCCCGTGCTCGGCGACCAGGTGACGCGCCAGCAGCGCCCCCAACCCACCCGTGCCGCCCGTGATGAGCGCCGTGCGCTCCGGGTCGAACGCCACACCGGACCCCCCGGCGGGGGGATCGGCGCTGCGCAGACGGGCGGCCAGCACCTCACCGTCGCGCAGCGCGAGCTGCGGCTCCTCGCTCGCCAGCGCCCCCGGCAGCCGCTGCAGGGAGGCGTCAGCGTCGTCGGTGTCGAGCAGCGTCAGCCGCCCCACGCTCTCCAGCTGCGCCGAGCGCACGAGGCCCCACACCACCGCGCCCGCGAGATCCCTGACCTCCTCCCCGGGCCGCGTCGCGATCGCCCCATGCGTCACGATCGCCAGGCGCTCGTCGGCCGGGCGATCCTCGGCCAGCCACGCCTGTACGCGAGCGAGCGCCCGCCGCGCCACCTCGTGCGCATCCGCGGCGACGTCACCCGAGCGCTCCACCGTGGCGAGGTCGAACACCGCCGCCTCGCCCGCGACGCCGTCCCCCGTGCTCGCCGCGGCATCGACCGCGCGCCAACCGAGCGAGAAGAGCGATCGGTGCCCCCGCCGGGCGCGTGCGGCGGCCAGGCGCTCGAGTGAGACCTCGCGCAGCTCGACCGTCCCGGTGAGGACCGGCAGGCCGCCCTCGTCGCACGCAACGAGCGATGCCGTGCCGGCGCCGGCCGGGGAGAACGATACGCGCAGCGACGCCGCTCCCGCGGCGTGCATGGTGACCTCGCTCCACCCCGCTGGCATCTGCGCTCGCCCGCGCGCGCGCTCGGGATCGTCGGCGTCGCGCAACGCCGCGGCCGCCAGCGCGTGCAAGGCCGGCTCGAGCAGCGCCGGGTGCACGCCGAAGCGCTCGGCCTCGGCCGCGAACTCCTCCGGGAGCCGGACCTCGGCGAACGTCTCCTCGCCGTGCCGCCACACCCCGCACAGCACGGGCGCGCCCGCGCCGTAGTCGAGACCCGCGTCGGCGAGCTCTTCGTAGAGCCCCTCGACGTCGATCGCCACCGCGTCCGGCGGAGGCCAGCTGCGCCCCGCCAGCGCCTCGCCCGCATCCTGCGCGGCGCCGGCAGGAGCGAACGCGCCTGCGGCGTGAAGTGTCCACGGCCCCGCGGGGTCCTCGTCGCGAGCCTCGGCGCGAGCGTAGAGCTCGATCGCGCGCCGCCCATCCTCGGCAGGCTCGGCCAGTACCGCCTGCAGCTGTACGCCCTCACCCTCGGGGATCGCGAGGGGCTCTTCGAGCGCCAGCTCGGCGAGCGGCCCGCACCCCGCGTGCATGCCCGCCCACAGCGCCAGCTCCAGGAACCCGGCAGCCGGTAGCAGCGCCCGGCCGAGCGGAGCGTGGCCGGCGAGCCACGGGTGCGCGGGCAGCGACAGACGGCCGGTGAACACCAGCGTCTCGCCACCGGCGAGCTGCACGATCGAGGCCAGCAGCGGATGCCCAGATTGGGTCTGCCCGGCGGCGGCGAGGTCGCCGCCGGGCGCGGAGGCATCGAGCCAGTAGCGCTCGCGCTGAAAGGCGTAGGTGGGCAGACGCACCGGCCGACCATCGGCGAGCAGCGCCCGCCAATCGACGTTCAGCCCATCGCAGTCCACACACGCGAGGAACTCCAGCGCTGTGCGCGGTTCGTCACGCCCAGCACGCAACACCGGCGCCAGCAACACGTCATCGACCCCACCGTCACCCAGGCACTCACCCACCATCCCGCACAACGTGCCGGTGGGCCCAAGCTCGACAAAGCGCCGTACACCGGCCCCCTGCAACGCACCGACACCATCGGCAAAACGCACCGCCTCGCGCACATGACGCACCCAATATTCCGGCTCGGCCAGCTCATCCCCCACGATCCCGCCCGTCACGTTCGAGACGACCCCGATACGCGGCGCGGAGTACGCCACGCCCTCGGCGACCTCACGAAACTCCTCCAACATCGGATCCATCAAGGCGGAATGAAACGCATGACTCACCCGCAAGCGCTTGGTTTTGCGCCCCCGCTGCTCCCAGCCCGCGAGCCACTGCTCGACAGCGCCCTCCTCGCCCGAGACCACAACCGAAGACGGACCGTTTACCGCCGCAACGGACAGCCGCCCCTCGAACTCCGCCAGCGACCCCCGCACCTCATCCTCGGAGGCTTCCACGGCGACCATCGCGCCGCCCTCCGGCAACGCCCCCATCAACCGCCCGCGCGCGGCGACCAGCCGGCACGCATCCTCCAGCGAGAAGACTCCCGCCACATGCGCAGCGACGAGCTCCCCCACCGAATGGCCGCCGACGAAATCGGGCCGCAGGCCCCACGACTCGACCAGCCTGAACAGCGCGACCTCGAGCGCAAACAGCGCGACCTGAGTGAACTCCGTGCGATCCAGCAGATCCGCCTCGGCGGAACCCTCGGCCGCGAACAGCAGGCCCCTCAACCCGCCCTCGACGCCGTCGAGCTCCACCAGCCCATCCAACACGGCGCACACCCCGTCGAGCGCCTCGTGAAACACCGGGAACGTCCCGTACAGCCCGGCTCCCATACCCCCTCGCTGCGCACCCTGGCCCGTGAACAGAAACGCCGTGCGACCGCTGTGCATAACACCCTGCACCACACCGAGCCCACTTTCGCCAGAGCCCAGCGCCCCCAGGCCGCCCAACAAAGCATCGCGATCCTCGCCGAGCACCACGGCGCGGTGGTCGAGCCGCGCGCGCGTGGAAACCAACGCCGACGCGACGTCCGCGAGGCTTGCGTACGGCTGCCGCGAGAGAAACTCGCGCAGGCGCTCGGCCTGCGCTCGCAGCGCCGACTCGCTCTTCGCCGACACCACCAGCGCTACCGCGCCGCAACCACCCGACACACCCCCCGCGGCCAAGCCGGCGGCAGCCTCGCCGACCCCCGCAAGCACAGACCCCTCGGCCGAGCCGCCCTCGTCGGAGGCGCCGTCTGCGGGCGCGGCGTCGAGCTCGTGGCCATCCGCGAGCGGAGCCTCCTCGAGGATCACATGCGCATTGGTGCCGCTGATCCCAAACGACGACACCCCGGCGCGCCGCGGGCCGCCGTTGCGCGTCCACTCGACCTCCTCGGTCAGCAGCGAGATGTTGCCGCTCGACCAATCGACCTTCGTCGATGGACGGTCGACGTGCAGCGTGCGCGGGAGCTGACCGTGCTCCAGCGCCTTGACCATCTTGATCACGCCGGCGACGCCCGCGGCGGCCTGTGTGTGACCGAGGTTCGACTTCACCGACCCCAGCCACAGGGGATGGTCCTCGGGGCGATCCTGGCCGTAGGTGGCGAGCAGCGCCTGCGCCTCCATCGGGTCGCCGAGCACGGTGCCGGTCCCGTGCGCCTCGACCGCGTCGACCTGGCCCGGCGACAGTCCGGCGCCGGCGAGCGCCTGGCGGATCACCCGCTGCTGAGAGGGGCCGTTCGGGGCCGTCAGGCCGTTGCTGGCACCGTCCTGATTCACGGCGCTGCCGCGCACCAGCGCCAACACCTGGTGACCGTTGCGCACCGCGTCGGAGAGCCGCTCCAGCAGCACCATCCCCACCCCCTCGGAGAAGCTTGAGCCGTCGGCAGCGTCGGCGAATGACTTGCACCTGCCGTCGGGGGCCGCGCCGCGCATCCGCGACATGGCGATGAACACGACCGGCAGGGAAAGCACGGTGACGCCGCCGGCCAGCGCCAGCGAGCACTCCTGCGCGCGCAGCGCCGCGCAGGCAAGGTGCAGCGTGACCAGCGACGACGAGCAGGCCGTGTCCACCGTCACCGCAGGTCCCTCCAGCCCAAACGTGTACGCAACTCGCCCGGATGCGACGCTCCCCGACAGGCCCGTGCCCAGATAGCCTTCCACGCCCGCCGCCGCGGCTCCCGGCTGCATCCCGTAGTCGTGGTACATCAAGCCCGCGAACACGCCCGTCTGACTGCCGCGCAAGGCGTTTGGATCGATGCCCGCATCCTCGAAGGCCTCCCACGAGGCTTCCAGCAGCAGTCGCTGCTGCGGATCGGTGGCCAGCGCCTCACCCGGGTTCATCCCGAAGAACCCCGCGTCGAACGCGCCGGCATCCTCGAGAAAACCGCCCTCGCGGGTGTAGGAGGTTCCGGGGTGGTCGGGATCGGGGTTGTACAGGCTCTCCAGATCCCACCCGCGACCGTCGGGGAACTCGCCGATCGCGTCGCGACCGTCGGCCACCAGCTCCCACAGGTCTTGCGGCGAGCTAACGCCACCCGGCAGGCGGCAGCTCATGCCCACGATCGCGATCGGCGAGGGGCTCTCGACTTCGCGCAGGCGCCGGCGAGCGTCGTGCAGGTCGACCGTGACCCGCTTTAGATAGTCCAGAAGCTTTTGGTCCTCAGCCATTGCGGTAATCCCCGTCCCTTTCGATGGTCAAGTGCGTGTCGGAGTGTCGCGAGCGCATCAGTGGGCCTCGAGCTCGCGGTCGATGAAGTCGAGTACCTCCTCGGCGGAGGCCGACTGGATCTGCTCGGCGACGTCCGCCGAGTCAGCCGGCGACGGCGTCCGGAGCTCATCGAGCAGCGCCTGTAGGCGCACGGCGACGCGCTTGCGCTCGGCCTCATCGGAGCCGACCGTCACAAGCCGGGCGTGCAGCCGGTCGATGTCCCCGTCCACCAGGGCCTCCGGCCTCACTCCGCTGCTGGCCATCCGTTCCAGGATGTGGGCGGCGACCCGCGCGGGGGTCGGATAGTCGAACACGAGTGTCGCGGGCAGACGCTGCCCGGTGATCGCCTTCAGGCGGTTGCGCAGCTCGATCGCGCCGAGCGAGTCGAAGCCGAGATCGGTGAACGCCGCCTGCGGGTCGATCTCGCCGGCCGAGCTGTGGCCCAGCACCGCGGCCACCTCGCCGCGCACCAGCTCGAGCACGGTGGCCTCCCACTCCGCCTCGGGAACGCCCGCCAGTCGCCGCACCAGCGAACCTTCGCCCTCGCGCCGCGCGGGCACCCGCACCAACCCGCGCATCAACGCCGGGAGCATCCCCGCCCGGGCCTGCGCGCGCAGGCCCGCCACGTCGACGCGCATCGGCACCAGCAGCGCCCGGTCGAGCCGCCGTGCGTCGTCGAACAGCCGCAGACCCTGCTCGGTCTCGAGCGCGAGCACCCCGATCCGCTCGAGCCGCGCCACGTCGGCCTCCTCGAGCGCGCCGGTCATGCCGCTCTTCCGCGCCCACAGGCCCCACGCCAGCGAGCGTCCCGCGAGCCCCTGCGCCCGGCGGTACTGCGCCAGCGCATCCAGGAAGGCGTTGCCCGCCGCATAGTTGGCCTGCCCCGGACTGCCCATCACACCCGAGGCCGAGGAGAACATCACGAACTCCGACAGCTCCATGCCCGCGGTCAACTCGTGTAGATAGAAGGCCCCGTCCACCTTCGGGCGCATCACCCGCTCCACCTGCTCCACATCCAAGGACGCGACAATCCCATCCCCCAGCACGCCCGCTGCGTGAATCACACCCCGCAGCGGGTGCGCCTCTCCGATCCCCTCGATCAACGCCGCGCACTGCGCGCGATCGGACACGTCGCACGCCACCACCAGCGCCTCGCAGCCAAGCTCGGCCAGCTCGTCCACGAGCTCGCTCGCACCCTCGGCCGCGGGGCCCCGGCGACTGGTCAACACCAGCCGCCGCACGCCGTGCGCCTCGGCGAGATGCCGCGCGAGCAGCACACCCAGGCCACCCGTGCCGCCCGTGATCAAAACGGTGCCCTCGGAGTCAAATGGCGTCACCGGCTCCTGCGCCGACACGGCTACCCGCGCCAGCCGCGGCACCAGCATCCGCTTCCCGCGCACCGCCAGCTGCGGCTCGTCCGCGACGCACAGCTCCGCCCACGAGGGTTCCCCGGTGGACCGCTGGAGGTCCGGGTCGAGATCCACGAGCAGGAGGCGATCGGGATTCTCCGACTGGGCGCTGCGCACCAGGCCCCACACGGGTGCCACGGCGAGGTCGGCCACCTCGTCCTCCGCGACGGCGACCGCTCCCCTGGTCACCACGACCAGCTGGGCTTCGGCGAGCTGCTCCTGCGCAAGCCACGCCTGCAGCAACTCCAATACGCCCGTGGTGGCGGCGCGAGCCGCCTGCGGGATCGGATCCGCGCCCACCACCGGTGCGACCTCGACGACAACCACGTCGGGCACCGGCGCACCCTTCGCGATCGCCTCAACGAGCTCCGGCAGGTCGGCATGGCGCGCGGCGTCGGGTGCCCCCGCTCCGAGCTCGCCGAGCAGCACCAGGCGCCGCGGCACGCCGTTGCTCGTGGGCGCCGGCAGCTCGGTCCAATCGAGTGCGAACATGGAGTCCTGCCCGGCCATCCGCGCTCCGGCGAGCTGGCTGACGTCGATCGGGCGCGTCAGCAGCGAGTCGACCGAGAGCACCGGCTCGCCGGAGCGGTCGAGCGCAATCAGGCGCAACTCGCCGGCGGCGCCCGGCTTGGCGAGCACGCGCAGCGCGGCGCGGCCCTCCCCATGCAGGCGCACGCCGGTGAACGAGAACGGCAGCGGCAGCCCGGAGGACTCCCGCCCCCACTCTCCCAGGCCGAACCCGGTGTGCAGGGCCGCGTCGAACAACGCCGGGTGGACGCCGAAGGAGCTCGCGGCGTCGGCGTGTTGCTCGTCCAACGACACCTCGGCGAGGATTTCCTCGCCCCGGCGCCACGCCGCCCTCGCCCCCTGGAACGCCGGCCCGTAGTCGAGGCCTGCCTCGGCGAGCTGGTCGTAGAACATCTCGATCTCGATCGGCTCCGCATCCGGGGGCGGCCACGGCGCTCCCAGCACGTCCGCCAACGCCGGATCGGCCTCCGCGGGAGCCTGCGCGAGCGCCCCGCTTGCGTGACGCACCCACGGAGCCTCCTCGCCCAGCCCCTCGATCGAGTAGCTCTGTGAACGCGAGTAGATCGCGATCTGGCGCTGCTGGCGCTCGTCGGGCTCTCCGATCGTCATCTGCAGCTGGACCGCGTCGTCTCCCACGACGAGCGGGGTCTCGAGCGTGAGCTCCTCGAGCAGCTCGCACCCGATCTGCCGGCCGGCGGCGAGCGCGAGCTCCACAAACGCCGTCCCCGGCAGCAGCACCGTGCCGAGCACCATGTGATCCCGGATCCACGGATGTGTCGCCAGCGAGAGGCGGCGTGTGAACAGCCATTCGTCGCAGCCTGCGACCCGCACGGCTGCCCCGAGTAGGGGATGCCCGGTGGCGAGCAGGCCGGCGGCAGCCATGTCGCCCACCGCCTCGAGGTCGGCCTCGGCCCAGTAGCGCTCCCGCTGAAAGGCGTAGGTGGGGAGGTCAACCGGTTGCCCGCCGCCGGCGAAGAGCCTGCGCCAGTCAACCGGGGCGCCCAAGACCCACGCCTCGGCCAGCGACTCCACGAACCGCTCCAGCCCGCCCTCGCCGCGCCTGAGAGAGCCCAACACCCCGACGCGCCCATCGACGCCCATGTCCTCAA
>Ga0302325_10000137_pt1 | contig 210929 bp, 186 predicted proteins | sample Palsa_T0_2_FD_201948 | JGI IMG/M metagenome (GOLD analysis project Ga0302325, IMG submission 201948) | Peat permafrost microbial communities from Stordalen Mire near Abisko, Sweden - Palsa_T0_2 | ecosystem: Environmental > Terrestrial > Soil > Palsa > Peat permafrost | place: Sweden: Abisko...
CGCAGAGCATTCCGACCATGGTTCCGAACTGGTTGGCGCGGCGGGTGAGCGCGCCCAGCAGAAAGGCTCCCAGCATTGCCCCGTAGGCCACCGAAGCAATCTGCAGTCCGGCCTCAACCACACGGCCGGCACGGTGGAGAGCAATCACCGCGAGTCCAAACAGAATCAGCGCCCAGACCAGCGTGGCCAGGCGGGAAAGACGCATCTTCGTTTTTTCGTCGGAGTGCGGGTGGAAACGCGCATAGAAATCCATAATCGAGCTGGAGGAAAGGGAATTCAGCGCGGCGCTCAAGTTCGACATGGCCGCGGCGAGGATCGCGGCAATCAGCAGGCCGGAGATTCCGTGCGGCAGCCGCGTGGCGATAAAGGTCGGGTAAATGCGGTCCGGCTTGCCGAACGTGGCCGAGGGAACGCGGTAGTAAGCCCAGAGCATCACCCCGACCAGCAGAAAAAGCGCGAACTGAAAGAAGATAGCAAAGCCGCTCGAGATCAGCGCGGTGGCGGACTGTTTTTGTCCGCGAGCGGCCAGCAGCCGTTGCACGATGAGTTGGTCGGTGCCGTGGCTGGCGGTGGTGAAGAAGGTGCCGCCGATCAGTCCGGCCCAGAAGGTGTAGGGAATCCATGGGTTGGGGCGGAAGTCGAAGAGCTGAAACTTTCCGGCAGCAGAGGCGGCAGCGTGAATCGCCGACCATCCGCCGGGAACGAGATGCACAATGGTGAAGAGGCCAACCAGAGTACCACCGACGTAGATGACCGTCTGCACCACGTCGGTCCAGATGACCGCGGCCAGGCCGCCTTCGAATGTATAGATGAGCGTCAATGCAGTCATGATGGCGATGGAAGCAATCTGGCCCGTGCCCAGCGCGATGGAGACGACAATGGAGACGGCATAGACGCGCACGCCCTCGGCGGCGGCGCGCGTCAGCAGAAAAAGCCCGGCGGTAAGCGAGCGCAGTTCGCGCCCGAAGCGGCGCTCGATCAGTTCATAGGCCGTGTACAGATCGCCCCGGAAATAATGGGGCAGGAGCACGAAGCTGATCACGATGCGCCCGACCACGTATCCCATGATGACTTGAAGAAAAGTGAAGTTAGTGTCGTAAGCGAGGCCGGGGATGCTGATGATGGTCAGGGTACTGGTTTCGGCGGCAACGATGGAGAGCGCGATCGCCCACCAGGGAATATCGCGCCCAGCCAGAAAGTAATCGCGCAGCGTGCGCTGCTTCTTGCGGAAGCGCAGGCCGAACAGCGTGATGCCCGCGAGGTAGAGCGCGACGACCGCGAAATCGAGTTTATTCAGGCCCATGGGTGAATTGAGTAATTGGGTAATTGAGGAATCGGGTAATTGTAAGGCCGAACTGAGAACTGGGAACCGAGAACTGAGAACTGCTGTGGTACAACTGACGCGTGCCTTACTATCTCGGCATTGACGGCGGCGGAACCAAGACCACCTGCGCACTCGGCGATGAGTCTCAGGTGCTGGCGACATCGGTTGCCGGGCCCAGCAACATCGTGCGCGTAGGAGCGGCACAGGCGCGTGAGTCGCTGCTGGCGGCGGTGAGGCAGGCTTGCGCCGCGGCCGGCATTCCTTTGGAGCAGGTCGCGCGCACCTGCGTCGGAGGATCGGGCGCGGCCCGTCCTGAATTAGCGGCGGCGGTGCGCGGTTTTCTGGCTGAAGCCGTATCGACTCCCATCGATGTAGTCGGCGACATGGAGATCGCGATGGAGGCGGCATTCGATTCGGGCCCGGGAATGATTGTGATCGCCGGAACCGGCTCGATTGCCTATGGAAGAAATGACCGGGGACAAACCGCGCGCGCCGGCGGCTGGGGATTCGCTATCGGCGATGAAGGCTCGGCGCACTGGATCGGCCGCGAGACGGTGCGGGCCGTGCTGCGCGCCAGCGACAAGAATGAGGAGCGCGTAGCGTCGTCGCCTTTGACGGCGGCCTTGTTTCAGGCCTGGGGCGTGCGCTCGATTTCCGATCTGGCGCGGGCCGCGAACTCGATTCCTCCTCCGGATTTTGCCGAGCTGTTTCCCGCCATCCAGGCCAGCGGCGAAGAGATTGCTAAAGGAGTGTTCGCCCGGGCCGGCAGGGAACTGGCCGCGCTGGCGACGGTTGTGCTCGCTCGATTGTTTCACGACGAGAAAGGCTGGGTGCGAGTGCGGCTCACCGGAAGCGTCTTTCGTTATGCGTCGCAGGTGGGATCGGTCTTTTACGATGAGCTTCATCAGCGCGAGCCCAGGATTGATGTGAATCTTCAAGTAGTAGATCCGGTCGAGGGCGCGCTAAAGATGGCGCGAAGAGCGCACGCGGCGGGCAGTCAGACGTAAAGCGGCAGGCAGTCAGGCGTAAAGCATTGTGTTCCATCCCCGAATTTTGTCATCCTGAGCGTAGCGAAGGACCTATGCAACTTGCGTGAGGTCGAGGCGCTGCAGGCCCTGCAGACGATTTGATGGCGGACGGATCTAAACCCGAGGCACTAACGGAAGCTCCTGCGGACTCCGACGCACCCGAGAGTGCTGCGACCGCGCTGAACGAAGATCGCGCGCTGGCGCGACTGAAAGACCGTAAGCTGTCGGCGGATGCGATCGAAGCCATCGGCCAGGACGCAACGCTAATGAAGTCGCGCAAGGTGCGGATAGAGTTGGCGGCGCATCCCCGAACCCCGCGCCGAATCGCGCTGCGCCTGATCCGCGAACTTTACACCTTCGATCTGATGCGGTTCGGGCGGTTGCCCGCCGTCCCGGCTGATCTGAAACGCGTTGCCGATAGGGCGTTGCTGACGCGTCTGCCTTCGCTCACTCTGGGAGAACGAATCTCACTGGCGCGCCGAGGATCGCGAATGATCTCTGGCGCGCTGTTACACGATAAAGAATCTCAGGTGTGGCAGGCCGCGCTGGAAAATTCTCGCTTGACCGAAGCCGCGGTTGTGAAAGCCGTATTGCACACCGAGTCACAAGTCTTCGTGGAAAACATCAGCCGCGACCCGAAGTGGTCGTTACGCCCTGAGGTGCAAGCGGCCCTGCTGCGCAGAATGCAGCGCGAGTCCAACCAACTACTCGTAGCGCAGGGCTTCGATGGGATCGAGGTTGGCGGCGCGCATGGCGGGAACCATCCCGCTGATGACTCCGACGATGGCCAGAATGGTCGAGGCGACAAGTAAAATCGGCGGCGAGACGATCAGGCGGATATCTCCCGCCTCGGCATGCTTGGCCATCGCGCTATAAAGCGTCAACCGCCCCACCGACAACGAAACCGCATAAGAGAGAAGAACGCCAAGCACTCCCCCGATGGCGGTGATCACCATCGCTTCCGAGAGGAATTGCACCAGAATGTCCCGGCGCCGCGCGCCCAGCGCTTTTTCCACGCCAATTTCCCGCGTCCGCTGCGTCACCGAAACCAGCATGATGTTCATCAGCCCGATCCCGCCAATGCTTAGGGTCACGGTCCCGATCACGCCCAGCAGAATTTTCAGCATGGCGCTCATGATGCCGAATTGAGAAAGCTGCTTCTGAGCATCGAAGACGAAGACGGCGCGCGGGTCATCGGGTTTAAATCCGTGAGCCGTAGCTAAGGTGTCTTTGATGGTCTTGTCCATCTTGTCATGGTCCAGACCGGAGGAGTCGAGCCAGATACCGTCGAGATAATAAGTATCCTTGATGACGTCCATCGAGTTGTAGGGGATATAGACGACGCGGTTATTGTCGTTGTCGCCCTCCTGCATGCGGGGTTTCAACACGCCCACCACCTGAAACGTAACCCCATCCACGCGAATGGTCTCGCCGACGGCATTCATGCCGGAAAACAGCCGGTCGCGCGCCTCCGACCCGATCACCGCATACAAGCCGTGTTGCATGTTGTCGGCATCGTTGAGGAAGCGGCCCTGGTCAACCTCCAGATTCCAGATATCCAGAATGGCAGGGTCGAAGCCCATCGCAGGGAACGTGAACGAGCGGTTGTTGTTTTGGACCGTCGAATCTTTGGAGGACATGCGGGAGGAGTTGCGGCACAGCGGGACGTTGTTGCGCAGCAGTTCAAGGTCGTCGTTGGTAAAGCGGATGGCGACTCCAGCCTTATTGCCGCCCGCCTGCATGGAAGTACGGCCCGGGAAGATGCCGACCGCGGTGGCGCCGAAACTGTCGAAGATGTTGGTGATAGCCTGGGCGAATCCGTTGCCGTAGGCCAGCAGCAGGACGACTGTGGCGATGCCCCAGGCCATGCCAGCCATGGTCAGCAAGGTGCGCCGAAGATCGTGCCGCATGGCCGAAACGGCTTGCCGCACAAGATCGCGCATCGAGGTGACGACCGGCGAGGTGTGGGCGCGTTCGGCGCGCCGCTTGGTCTGCTCGGCGGCCTCGCGGGCCTCGGCCTCACTCACCAATCCCAAATTGAGCATCTCGTCAGCCATGTCGTTATTCGTTATTCCTTGCGCAGAGCCTCGACCGGTTCGAGCATTGCGGCACGGCGCGCGGGATAAAGCCCGGCGGCAATTCCGGCCACAGCCAGCGAAACGATGGCCAGCACCGCCGTAGAGGGGACAAGTTTTGGGGGATCGAAGTTGCCCATGTCCACGCCAGAAATCGACTTCATAATGAGCGCGGCTCCCGCAATGCCGATGCCGCCGCTGAGCAGCGTGAGAAACGCGCCTTCCACAAAAAACTGAAACATAATGCTGCCATTGGTGGCGCCCAAAGCCTTGCGCAGGCCGATTTCGCGGGTGCGGTCGGCGACCGCAACCAGCATGATGTTGATAATCCCGATCGCGCCCAAGCCCAGCGTCACCAGCCCCACGCTGCCCAAAAATGTATTCATGGCGTCGAAAATTTTGCCGATCTGATCTACCGTCCGAATCGTGTCCCACTCATCGAAGGAGTCGGGATTGTTGGGGTCGAATCCATGATTGCGCGCGATGACCTTGTGCACTTCTTCCATGGCAGTCTTATGCAGGGCGCGCGATCTGGGCTGGTAGTTAATCGTCGTGACTACGTCGGTGGCATCGCCGGTGTTGAGCGGCGGAAAAAACTCATGCATAGTGTTGAACGGGATGTAGCTCTGCAGATTCTGGTTGGTGTTGTCGCCGTGCCCAATGCGTTGCAGCGTGCCGATCACTTCGAAGCGGATGCCGTTGAGCAGGATGGTACTCCCGACCGAAGGCCGGCCGGAGAACAGGGTGCGGCGAGTCTCGTCTCCCAGCACGATGACGGTGCGCTTCTGGGCATCGTCCATCGCGTTGATCCACCGGCCTTCGTTCATGGGCATATAGCGGATATCGGTGATGTTGGCGGGAACTCCGTTGATGCGCCCGCTGGATTGGTTGTAGTCGCTGACGGCGCGAATGTCGCTGCGGGCAATCACCGGTGCCGCGGCCCGTACGCTGGGGCATTCACGGACGATATCCTGATAATCGCGGACGTTGAGATAGTACTGGCGCAAGGCTGTGAAACTGCCCTGCATGGCCGGCGCCCGGCTCGACCAGATAAACATCACATTCTCGCCGAGGGAGTCGAACTGCCTGCGATTGCCCGCGCGGAAGCCTTCCCCCACCCCCACCAGCAGCAGCAGCGAACCCACACCCCAGGCAATCCCGAACATGGTCAGGAATGAGCGCAGCTTGTGCGCCCAAAGTGTCCGCAGGGTCTGGCCGAAAATGTCAAAAATGTGCCGCACTACCCTTTATTATACGTGCCGCTGTTAGGGGTAGTTCCCTCGCTAGTGTAGTGCGTCAAACGGATCGACGTTTATTTATCGTCGGTTTCCCCTGTGATCCTCTGTGCCCTCTGTGGTGAAAGCTCTTGACTTCTTCGTCGAACACCAAAACTTGCGCCGGATCGAGGCGCAACATAACGACCACCATTTTCGACGCACTACACTAGCAGGGACTTTGGACCTTGGACGTTGGATGTTAACCATCGGATCCTAAGCTTCAGTCCGTGCCCTGAGTGAAACAAGGCGTTAGGCCGTTCCCCCGACTATTAGACGGCGGAAACCTGTTTTCTTGCGAAAACGAGTTCTTGGCGGCCGGGAATCAGAGGTACGGCGTCTGAAGGTCATGGCGCCTGAAGCCAGACGCCTGACGCCAAAGCCCCGATCGAGAGCCGCAGCCGAAATCTGAGCGCCCGCTGCAGAATTTCGTTCCGAATTTTTCCCGAGTTAGTTATTCTCTACCCGGATGACGACTGTTGCCCTGAGCGAACTGCTGGGCGCCACGGTGTTCGACCCGTCGGGCGCGGCGGGACGGGTGCGCGAAGTAACGCTCGCGCCGCAAGAGGATCGCTCGCGCATTTCCTCGCTCATCGTGAAAACCAAGACCGGCGACCGGGTGCTGCCATTCGCCGCGATTTCGGCCATCAACGGCGGAGTTCGCGCCGCCACCAGTTCGGCCGAATGGCCTGCCTCCAATGCCACCGAGGGATTGTTCTTGATGGAACGCGACCTGCTCGACCAGCAGGTGATCGACGTCAACGGGCGAAAAGTGGTCCGCGTGAATGATGTGGATCTCGAATTCGCTGCGCCGAAAAACGGATCGCCGAAAAATGCCGGCTCGGCCAATCCGGTACTGCGCGTTTATTCCGTGGATGTGGGAGCGCGGGGCGCGGTTCGCCGCCTGCTTCGCGGACTTGCCCCGAAATCGGCTCTGCACGCGCTGCTCAGCCGGATTCCGCCGCGCAGCATTCCCTGGGAGTTCGTCGACATCATCGAAACCGATCCCGCCCGGCGCGTGAAGCTCAAGATTTCGCACGACGGCCTGGCCAAACTGCATCCGGCCGACATCGCCGACATTGTCGAAGATCTGGCCCCGGATGAGCGCGAGGCCGTGTTTCAAACCCTGGACGAGGAAACCGCCGCTGAAGCGCTGGAAGAAGTCGAGCCCAGGGTGCAGAAGGCTATTGTGGAATCGCTCGATTCCGAGCGTGCGGCCGACATCGTTGAGGAGATGAATCCCGACGCAGCCGCCGATTTGCTGGCCGACCTTTCCCACGACAAAACCGAACAGATTCTGGTGCAGATGGAGCCCGAGGCCCAGCAGGAGGTCTCGGAACTGCTGGAGCACAAAGAAGGCACAGCCGCCGGACAAATGACTACGGAATTTCTGGCCTTGCCGGTCTCCGCCGCGGTGCAGAATGCCATCGACTCGCTGCGCGAGTTCGAGGGCGGCGTGGAGGCGGTCAGCACGATCTATCTGGTGGATTCGCACGGAACCCTGGTGGGCGCGGTTCCGCTGGCCCGCATTGTGCTCGCGCCTCTGACTGCTCCCATGCTTTCCCTTACTCAGGAGCCGCTGGTGCTCGCCCATCAGGAAACCCAGGAAGACGAAGTGGCGGAACTGTTTGACAAGTACAACTTGCAGACCCTGCCAGTCGTGGATGAGCACAACAAGCTGACCGGCGTCATCACCTCCGACGACGTAATCAGCATGCTGCGGTCCCGGCTGTGAGAAACCGGTTCGAACCGGCCGAATATAAATTGCCACGTCCCCGCACTTTTTCTTTGGCCAGACCTGCCGCCTCCATATATTCTGTGAAATCGCTGTTGAGGTAATCGGCATCATCCCTATGTCTGTGAAACGCGCGCATGAAAGTAACCAGGCGTTGGAAAACCCGCATCCTCCTGTTCCTCGCCGTAGTCGGCCCGGGATTCATCACCGCCAACGTCGATAATGACGCCGGCGGCATCCTGACCTATTCCCAGGCAGGCGCGCAATTTGGACATCTTCTGCTGTGGACTATGATCCCGATCACCCTGGCGCTGATCGTGGTGCAGGAAATGTCCGCCCGCATGGGCGCAGTCACCGGCAAAGGCCTGAGCGACCTCATACGCGAGGAGTTCGGCTTCCGCATCACTTTTTTCATGATGCTCGGAATCCTCATCACCAACTTCGGCAACGTGGTCACCGAGTTCATCGGAATCGCCACCAGCCTGGAATTATTCGGCCTGCCGCGCATTTATACCGTGCCCGTCTGCGGTGTCATCGTCTGGCTGATTGTCGTCAAGGGCCAATACAAGAGCGTGGAAAAGGTCTTTCTGGCGGCGTCGTTTTTCTACATCGTCTACATTATTGCGGGAGTCAAGGCGCATCCCCTGTGGAGAGAGGCGGCCATCGCCACTTTCAAGCCGCCGGACTGGAAAGCCTTTCGCGACCAGGCCTATCTCTACATGGTGATCGGAGTCGTAGGCACCACCATCGCTCCCTGGATGCAGTTCTACCTGCAAGCCTCCATCGTCGAGAAGGGCGTCACCAGGCGGCAATACAAAGCCTCCATGCTCGATGTGGTCACGGGCTGCATTTTTACCGACGTGGTCGCCTGGTTCATTATTGTGGCCTGCGCCGCAACCTTGTGGACTCACGGTTTCCGCAACATCACGTACGCTGCCGATGCGGCCGCCGCGCTCAAGCCGCTTGCCGGTCAGTACGCGTACATTCTTTTCGCGGTCGGACTGTTCAACGCTTCCTTGTTCGCCGCGTCCATTCTGCCTTTGTCGACGGCGTATACCGTGTGCGAAGGCTTGGGATTTGAATCGGGCATAGGAATGAAGTTCGGCGAAGCGCCGTTCTTCTACTGGCTCTACACCGTGCTGATTATCGCCGGCGGAGCGGTGGTGCTCATCCCCGGCCTCCCGCTGGTGAAGATTGCAGTTTTGTCGCAAGTGGTGAACGGCGTTGTCCTGCCTTTTGTGCTCATCTTCATGTTGCTGCTGATCAACAAAAAAGAGCTGATGGGCGAGTACAGGAACAAGCGTGCCTTTAATGTCATTGCCTGGGCCACGACCGTAATAATGATCGGGCTGTCGCTGGCGTGGTTCTGGACGCTGCGCCCAGGCTCCGGCTAAAGCCTTACTTGCCGATGACGCGTGAACCTGCATTGCGATACTGGCTGCTCGCGCTGCTTCTCTGCGCCATTGCCACCGGCCTCTCCATCGCCTACGCGGATATTCCGCTCGCGCAGTTTCTCGACGCGCACGTGCGTCACACCCAGTTCTGGGTCTGGCTCAATCTCGCGCTTTATCCATTGCCTCTGCTGGTGATAGGCGCGCTGTTCTTCCTTTTTGCATGCGGCTTCTGTCTGCTCTTCGCAAGGCCGCTTCGCCCGTGGACGGAAATTCCCCTGCTATGCTCGTGGACCGCCATTTGGGCGGTTGCCGCCGAGCACTTCTTCAAGCAGATCTTCGGACGCGGCTGGCCCGATCCCACATTCGTGCGCGACCATCTTTTAGGATTCCATTTCCTACACGGCCAGACCTACTGGAATTCGTTCCCCTCGGGAACCACGACGATCTCGTTCGCGATTCTCTCAGTCCTTTGGCTCGTCCGCCCAGGCTGGCGACTCGCCAGTTCGATGATTGTTGCGCTCATAGTCGCCGCCGTCGTGGTGGGAAACTACCATTGGCTCTCAGATCTGATTGCCGGCGCGTTCCTGGGCGCATCGATTGGCGGCTGCACCGCGAAGCTATTGCATCCGCTGCGCATCACTCGTGAGAATTGAACTGCGCGGCGATTACAGCAGTTTCCCTGCGGCCAGGTCGCTGACCAGCGTGAGATCAGCTTCCAGGAAGTCAAACTTCGGCAGATCCCTCGGTTCAGCCCACTGAATATCGCGGAAGATGCGATTCTCGATTTCTCCCTGATACTGCCGCACCACGAAGAAGCGCAGTTCCACCATGGAGTGATTCGGGTATTCGTGCTGAATGCGGACGACTTCGTCGCCGACGGTGGCGAGGATGCCCAATTCTTCGTCGAGTTCGCGGCGCAGCGCGTCCCGCGGCTGTTCGCCCTCCTCAATCTTGCCGCCCGGAAACTCCCACTTCAGCGGCATGGTCTGGTGCCGCGTCCGCTGGCAGACCAGCAGCTTGCCCTCTTGCACGATGAGGCCTGCGACCACGCGCTTCATAACTTCACTTTCATAACTGGACTTTCATAACTGGACCACCGGCGCACCCTGTAACGCGCTGGCCACCGGATCCACGCAACTGGTAAAAGTGAATGCGAACGCGGCAACTCCAGCCGAACAGCGCAGCTCCAGCTCATGCGAGCCGAATTCGTGATTGTCGGCCAGGAAATACATCCGGGCCGAATCCACCACAACGTAGCTTTCTTCCGGACCATGATTCGAATGGCTGTTCGAGCCGCTATTTACCGCTGTGCGAAAGCGCGTATCCCTTGTCGCCTGCCCACGGCTAAGAAGTTTGCCATCCTGCAGGATCACAACTTCCGCTGACGGCGCATGCGGGCAGGCCATCACCAGGTTGACCGCGGAAGCGTCGTATTTCAACCGCAGCGTGTGCTCCCCGGTTTCAACCGCCTCGAAATATTCCCCGGTCGAAGCCCAACGCCCCGACGCGTAGAAAAAGTTTTCCTGCAACTCCCCGGAAAATTCGTAGTCGGCAATTCCATCTTCGTGGAAGCCGCTGGCATTCCCGATCCGTCCCCGGCGATGCCCCAGGTAAAGTTCTCCCGTCGCGCGATAGCACACCGCGCCCGCATGATCTTCTTCGCGCAGCGGTTCCAGCAAAGCAGGCAGAGCGATCCCCGGATCGACTTCCCGCAACAACTCCTGAATCACCTCTTCGCATTCGCCGTATGCGCCCTCGCCGAAGTGTCCGTAGCGCAGATAGCCGTCTTTATCGAGCAGATATTTTGTCGGCCAATAACGGTTGGCGAAGGCCTTCCAGAGTTCCCGATTGCTGTCGATCACAACGGGATAGGTCAGTCCAAATTCGCGAATGCCGCGCTCCACATTCGATTCATACTGCGCAAAGGTAAACTCCGGCGTGTGCACGCCGATCACGGTGAGTCCCTTATCGTGGTAGCGCTCGTGCCACGCCTGCACATAAGGCAGCGTACGAATGCAGTTGACGCAGGTGTAATCCCAGAAATCGACCAGCACCACACGTCCGCGCAACTGCCGAAAACTAAGCGGCGTAGAATTCAGCCACACCCGGCCAATCTCCGGCGCGCGGACTTTTCCTTTCTCAACTCGCATGTTTCGATTGTAGCCTCTCGGCTCGAAGGAGCGTGTGGATGCTCCCTAAACTAGTATGCCGTCGCAGGTCCGCGCAAAAACTCTGAGTTGTCATCCTGAGCGAAGCGAAGGACCTATGTAATCTGTTTGCGGCGCCGGTGCTCGCGGATCAGGCGACGGTAGCCTCAATTGGGCCGTGTCATGTATTCTGGGACACCACCCCGAATTTCGTTTTCGCGGAACCGCCTCGACCTGATTATCGAGGGGATTGAGCCTGCAGTTTCTTGCCCACGACCAGCGCGCAGAACTGCACCAGCGCCTGATCCTCAATCCCGAAAGCTGCGGCGAAGTGGCTGTCGATATCGAGTTCGCCCACCACTTTCCCGTGCACAAAAACCGGAACCACAATCTCCGATTTCGTCTCCAGCGAGCAGGCCAGATAGCGCGGATCCTTGCTGACATCATCGACCACAACCGTTTGCCCGCTCGAGGCCGCCGCGCCGCAGATCCCCTGATTCAGCGGAATGCGCGTGTGCGGCGTCATCGCGCCCTCGAACGCTCCCAGCACCAGCACCGGCGGCTGCGCCCCGGGCTCCAGCATATAAAAGCCCACCCAGTTATATTTCAGCATGCGCTCGTGCAGCAGCTTCACCATCAGGCGCATCAGGTCTTGCGCCGTCGCAGACGACTGCGCCAACTGAGAGATTTCATTCCGTACTTCTTCGATGCGAGTGGTCACGGTCATGGAGAAATCTTAACTCACCGGCGCGTAAGGTGAATCCCGGTCGAAGTGACGCTGGTAATCGATTGGATTCCATTCGGTTGGGGAAAGCTCTCAGGGTGCAGGGCGAACGCCAGGGCATCGAGGCCAAACAGCAGCGTGGGCGCGGGCGTGTTCAAAAACTCATCGCGAATGCAGAACACGTGTCCCGACTGCGCCGCAGAAATAGACTGCCAGCCGCGCTCGCGAATAATCTTTTCCAGCGGCACGCGATCGCCCGCTCCGCACCACGCGGCAACAAACACCTCAGGGTCCAGCGCGCGGACTTCGTCGGCAGAAATCTGCTTGCCCGGCTCGCCTAGAAATTCGCCGCCCGCGGCCTCCACCAATTCGGCCACCCACGGCTGCGAAGCGATCAGGGGCTTGCCCCATTCTTCACAAAAAATCCGCGGCCGCGGCCCACTGGCTGGCGGTCCACCGGCCGATTGCCCGCGAACCTGCTCGATCTTCTGCTGCATGGCCCCCTGCATGGCTTGGATCACTTCTTCCCCGCGCGGGCTGGCTCCCACAGCTCCGGCGATGGTCGCGATGTCGGTATAAATATCGGCCAGAGTTCTCGGGGCCAATCCCAGAAAGCGCGCGCCCGCCTTCAGTATCTCCGCCACCGCCTTCACCTGGTAAGGTACGGACGCGATCACCAGATCGGGCTTGGCCGCGACAATCTGGGCGGTGTCGGCAGTCCACGAGTCGGCCAGAATGATGCGCGATCCGCCGGAGGCTTCAGGCACAACGTCGGCACAGTACCGCGTGCATGCCACCACGCGGTCGAGTTCCCCAATGGCATGGAGAATCACGGTGGCGCTAGGCTGCAGGCAAGCAATCCGCCGCGGCGTGTGCGATGAAGCCATGGCTAAAAGGTATCAGATGGCATCTCGTCAAACACTTTAAGAAGAGCGCGCTCAGTCGCCGGGGAAAACTCACAGAAGCCTACCGCACCGTGGAGGAGCGGCGCTTCAGCGCCGCGTAAAGCGGCTGGAGCAAGAAGGGCTTCAGCCCCGGTGGTCGCTTTCCCGGGAGCTAGTGTAGTGCGCCAAACAGATCGGCGTTTATTTATCGTCGGTGTCCTCTGTGCCCTCTGTGGTGAAAGCCCTTGACTTCTTCGAACACCAAAACTTACGCCGGATCGAGGCCCAACATAACGATCACCATTTTCGACGCACTACACCAGCTCCTATCGCTCGATTTGCTAGTGTAGCGCGCCAAACAGATCGGCGTTTATTTATCGTCGGTGTCCTCTGTGATCCTCTGTGCCCTCTGTGGTGAAAGCCCTTGACTTCTTCGTCGAACACCAAAACTTACGCCGGATCGAGGCCCAACATAACGATCACCATTTTCGACGCACTACACCAGCTCCTATCGCTCGATTTGCTAGTGTAGTGCGTCAAACAGATCGGCGTTTATTTAACGTCGGTGTCCTCTGTGATCCTCTGTGCCCTCTGTGGTGAAAGCCCTTGACTTCTTCGAACACCAAAACTTACGCCGGATCGAGGCCCAACATAACGATCACCATTTTCGACGCACTGCACTAGCTCCTATCGCTCGATTTGCCGAAGCGCCGCCGCCAGCGTATCCAAGCACAACTGCGCCGCATGACGAGACGCCGTCGGCAAGCCTCCCACGGCCGCAGCCAGACGTTCTCCATCAATCGCCCGCGCTTCATCCAACGTCGCTCCCGCCACCAATCCCGTAAGCGCCGACGCGCAGGCCATCGACGGAACACATCCCTTGGCCTTGAAGCGAATTTGCGCGATCCGCCCGGAATCGATTCTCAAACTCAACCGCAACACATCCCCGCACACCGGATTCTCGATCTGCGCCCAGGCGTCGGCGTCAGCCACCTCACCCGCATTGCGCGGATTCTGAAAATGATCGAGCAGTTGCGCAGAGTACATCACCTCCGATTGTAGCGGCACAAAGAGCGCGACGCCGATCCACTGCTCATCGATCGTCAAGTGTCAGGGACGGACGGCCCAGGGTTTTCGACCTCGCCGCCATCACCTCGATTGTGGGTGCCCTGTCCTTCGCGCACTTTGCGAAGGGCAGGAACCACGGTCGCCGCAGTCGTGAGGCTTTGCTCGCAATGGGGGAGTGTGGCCCGGCCTTTCCGAGCCTGCGCCGTCTATGCTGTGGGTGCCCCGCCCTTAAGTTTTGCAAGAGCCTGCCCTGAGCTTGTCGAAGGGGCGGGCGGCGATGCTGCCAATAAAAACGTTCTTCCCCGCCAGACAAAACCTGTCGCGCATGCCCCCGTGGAACCCGCCCTTCGCAAAAGACGCGAAGAACGGGGCACCCACTGTGTTGGTGACACCACCGAGATCAAAAGCCTGGGCCACCCGCCCTAGAGTCTGGGTTGTGATAAAAGAGAAAAAGCGGCTTGAACCATAGGAGGCGGCAGAAGTGAAGAATATACTGCTTATTATGCTGACTATGTTAGCATCCATGACCACTAATGCACAGGAGCATGTACAAAACCCGCCATCGACAAAACACTCCAAACCCGTATTTCTCCAACCTACGTGCGAGGGAAAACTCGCATCTGTCCTCCTTTCTTCTTTCAGAGACGCGATCTCGACTTCGCAGGGGTATGAGCTGGTTTCGGATCTTAGTGATAACGGAAAGATGGATGCGGTGGTAATCATCCAAATGGCCTGTGGGGAAAGCCACGGAGCCGTGTCAGTTGGTAGCATCTATGGGGTGGCCAAGTGTCTGGGTGTCAAGAATTGCCATGTATCATTAGATGGGCATACCCTGAATGTTCTGATGTGCGATCCCAATGGCGAGGCAGTATGCGGCAGAGAGCTCGTCAAAGAGTTTGAGTATGTCTTGGCTACAATCGGTTTAATGGGAACTAAGGTGGAGTGAAAACCAAAACGATACCGGAAGCGCACATTGGGCACAGCTTAAATTTTGTGGGTTGTTCCCAGCACCTTGCCGCAAATGCATCAGGCCGATTTCAACCACGACGGCATCCTCGATCTAATCGGGCAGGCAGACGGTTTGGACTTCGACCGGGGAAACGGAAACGGCACATTCACCTATGCCTCTATCGTAGACAAACAGTATCTTTCTCCCTATGGCGCTGCCTACGGGGACTTCAACAACGATGGCAATCTCGACGTGGTTGACGCGTCCGATCTGGGCAACAACACTGGCTTTAACCCGTCGCGAATGGATGTCATGCTGGGCAACGGCGACGGAACCTTGGTGATCGTAGAAATGGGGTTGTGAACCTCGACCTGCGCCCAACTGGCGCTGGAACTGCCGCCGCCGGGTGGCGGGTTGGTGACGCTAATGAAGCCAGCAGTGTTGGTTGCAACGTCGGTGGCGAGAATCTGCGCTTGAATCTCATGCCCAGAGATATAGGTCGTGACGCGTGGCTGGTAGTTCCAGTTCACGACCGATCCAGGAACGAAGTTCGCTCCGTAAACGGAGAGCGTGAAGGCCCCACTTCCGGGAGCGACTGCATCGGGATGAACTGGACCCACAATCTGCGGGATGGGATTATTCTGGCCAAACGCAGCTACAGCCAGCGCGATCCACAGTATCGTTGCTTCGGCGACGAAGGTGGGTTTGGGCACGCGGCCTCCCGGGAGGAATCACTTTACCTTCGAACGCCGCTTCCTGGATAGACTGAAAGTTCTTGCACCCTGGCCCGATTCGCGGCTGCATCAATGATTTTTTTCCACAACTATTTTGCACCCAATGTGACGAACTACCTTTACCGAGAATCCCCAAGCAGCGCATACTCGAAGCGAGAGTCGGAGCAGACATTGATCCTGAATCAAAATTCGGCCCGGAGACGCGGGAGACGCAAGCTAACTCCTTATTTTAGAAGAATTTGCCTCCAAGTCCTTACGGCTCAAGAATTTGCGCGGATCGAGGCGGGTCATCACATGCTAACCCATTTCGATTCAAGAATTTGACCAATCTGCTATGCAAAAAAAAGTAAGCCTATCCAGTCCCAAAACGGGAATGCAAGACCCCCGCCAGCCTGAAGCATCCCAGCCCGATGTCATCCCAAGCGCAGCCGTCCTTCATCGGAGGATCTCCTGCGCACCTGCTTTGTGGGGCGTAAGGGCCAACGTCTCTCACTCGAGAAAACGGCCGCGAAGGGAACTTTAGACCAGGGAACTTTTCAAAGCTGAGCCGCTATCCCCGCCCCGTGCCATCGGGGAAGAACACGCTCCAGCCGAGTCGGCGGGCGGCGGCTTCCAGGTCTGGGTTGGGATTGATGGCAAAGGGGTGGGCGGAGAAGGCGAGCATGTCGGCGTCCCAGCGGGAGTTGCCGAAGGCAGCGTCAACGGGCTTGCCCACCATCCCGCGCAGGGCGAGTGGCTTGCCCGACCCTGAGGGCACGCGAATCAGGCGGTCGGTCACGATGCCGTCTTCCACGACCGCTTTCGCGGCAAGAATGCGATTGTCGGCAATGCCGAACTGCTTCATCCCGGCCCGAATCACCCACTCGTTCGACGAAGAGACCGCCCAGATTTCGCATCCCTGTTCATGCAGCTCCTGGACCAGTTGCTGCATTTCCGGGAACACGCGGCCGGGAAATGCCGTGGTCATGAATTCGGTGGCGGCTTCGAGCAACGCCGTGTCGGACATGCCGGCGTGCATGGTCACCATCTCGCCGCACATGTCTTCTTCGTTGACGTTGCCGGCTTTGTACTCGGCATAGCGCTCGCGCATGGACTGGCCAAGTTCGGCAGGCACCAGGCCCTTCTTGATTTCCCAATCGAAGAAAGTTTCGCCGGCATCGCCGGACCAGAATGTGCCGTCGCAATCAAAGGCCGCAACTCGCGGCTTGAGCGCGAGAACGTCTTCAATGAACTGCTTGCCTGCCGGGTGCAGAGCCCTGCCAATACCCATTTGCATATTCTCTGACAATATCGTGCACTTCCGCCACGCGCAACGGAATTGGAATAAGAGGATGCTTACGTTAGTGTTGTCCCGAAGTTACCTGATTGCGCTACCTGATCGCGCTACCTGATTACGTTACCGGATTAAGTTACCTGGGGATCAGCGACGCGTAGTCCTCCGGCGAATTGATGTTCATGGCCACGCAGGGATCGTTGACCGCAACATATTGAATATGGCTGGCGCAGCTATGTTCAATGTCGCGGGCGTTGGCGGTCGGCGGCGCTTGCAGGAATGCTTCGATCATTTGCCGTCCGGCGATGTAGGGATGGCCATGTTTGCCGGCAAACTCGGGCACCACGGCCCAGATGTGATCTGGAGCGGCAATGAAAGCATCGCGCAACGCCTGCACCGTCGCCTGCGCGGCGGGAGGACGATCCACCAACGTGACGATGGCAGCATCACGCCCGCGCTTCAGCACTTCGGGCAATCCTACCTGCAGGGAGCTGAACTGCCCCACCGCGGGATCGGAGTTGACGACGATGTCCGCTCCGCAGGCGTAAACGATCGGCGCCAGCTCAGCCTCGTTTCTTCCGACGACCACCACGACGAAGTCGGTGGCGTCCGCCAGCGAGTGGATGGCGGCGGAAAGAAACGTATCCCGCGCGCGCGCTTCATTGCCGACAGCCACCGGGGCGACGGCCAGCGGAGGCCAGGGAAGCAGCGCCTTATCGCGGCCCATGCGCGAAGATTCCCCGGCGGCGAGAATCACTCCGGCAAATGCGGGACAACGGGGCATGAAGCGGACGATAGCAGAAAGCGGGAAGAAAGTCAGTGCACAGAAGGATCTCCCAGCGAACCGCGCTAAGGCTTCGCTTCGCCCGGGGTGCCGGCCGCGGGTTCGCCAAAGCCGCAGGGAGCGCGCATGACTCGGCCGATTTTCTCGCGCTCTTCGGGCGTCATCTTCTCCCAGCGTTCCGCCCAGCGCTGCTGCCATTTCTCTTTCATGCGGCCGCGAATGTTCGAGCGAGGCCCGCCGCCATGACCCAGGCCGCCGAACAGAATCCGGCAGAGCGCCAGCAGTCCCAGCGCCTGCCAGAAGGTAATCATCCGCCAGCCAAACAGCGCCGGCAGCAACCAGTTCCACAGGTGCAGCACCGCCTCGCCGCCAATAATAATGAAGGCGGCGATCGCCAGCGGAGCCACCACGTAAATCCATCTTCGCATGCGCATACTGTTCCTCATTTCTTCTCGTTTCTTCCCGTTTCTCGCGGGGGCTTTCTTTCCGCCTTCTTTTCGTCAACTCCCGATAAGTTCCTCATACGTGTTCTGCAGCCGCTCCCGCAGATGCAGCACCGCATATCGTTTGCGCGAGAGCAGAGTGTTGATGCTGACGCCGCTCTCGGCTGCGAGCTCTTTAAAGCTGCGCCCTTCCAACTCGTGCGCAATGAATACTTCCCGCTGCTCGGCGGGCAGTTCGGCCAGCGCGGCTTCCATCTCCTCGAGCAGCAGGTGACGGACATAAGCCGCGTCCGGCCCGGCCTCGGGCGAAGGCAACAGATCCTCGATCTTTAACCAATCGTCCTGCGGCCCATCGTCCTCTTCATCTCCGACCGACGCGCCGGTATCGGTAAAGGTCTGCGGCTTCTTCTTGCGAAACAAGTCGGTGATGCGGTTGCGCGCCACGCGATACAGCCAGCCGGTGACGTACTCGATCGGCATCAGCAGGCGATTGGCCCGCACCAGTTCGTAGAAGACCTCTTGCAGCAGGTCTTCCACGTCGGCCTCGTCGGCCACGCGTTTGCGGATGAAATTACGCAGCCGCGACCGCTGTTCCGCCACGATTTGGGAGATGCGCCGGTCTTCCTCATTTAAGCGCTCATTTAAGCGCTCCTTCGCCCGCTCGTTCATCTTCTCGCTCATCGCGGTCAGGCTCGCCAAATCATTCATCTACTCCTGTAGACGAATGACCGTGGAAAATATTGTAGAGGGGGACCGAAGAGCAAGCCGCCCAGATCAGCGTAACAACTCGGCAAGCGTCTGGAAGAACTGCGCGGGAGTCGCGATGCGGAGGGAGTTCCGCTCCGCGACCGCTTTTGTGAAATGCCTGGTATTGTACGTGAGCAGCCAATCCGGTTCGCTCGTCACCGCCGACAACCGCACAGGGACATCCGCGGCATGACGGATCAGATGCCGGCCGGCCCGAACCGATTCCGCACTGGGGTAGGGAACCAGTTCTGGTTTTGTCAGATCAATCAGGCGCCGATAGCCGTCGATCAATTGTTCCGCGTCCAGTGAGGACAATCGAGGGTAGTGTCCTGATTTGTCATTCCGAACCGGGCCGAAGGCGCGGTGAGGAACCTGCTTTTTGACTGCGTATGACTATCGAAGTCAAAATTAGGACACTACTCAATCGAGCCGCGTGAAGCAATAAGTTCTCCTCCACTTCATCGCGCACCGCTTCTGCCAGAACTAGCCTGCAGATTCCGGCAGCGCACAGGGAGAGAGTTGCCTTGTCGAGTCCCCACCGCGAGACGATTCCCCCCCGTCAGAACGTTGGAGTCGAGAAAGAGGCGAATCTTGTGCCGGCTGGTCACTGCCCGCGGTGGCGGCTAACGCGCTTTGCGCCCGTTCGTGCGGTTCCATAAATGCGTTCGTACACGCGCTTGCGCGCCTCAGGCAGCGTTGCCAGCACGATCTCCGGAGTAAGGCCAGCCTTCATTAGCCGCGCGCTCACTTGCTGACACATCTGTTCAAAGCGCTGTTGCTCGGGCAGAAGGATGAGGGCGTCTCCTAAACGCAAAACCGCAAACGGCGCACCCGCCTCCAGACCGAGGTCCTGGCGGAACTGTTTGGGCACAGTCACCTGGCCCTTTTCGCCGATCCGGGTTGTCGTCAGATACTCAAGCGCAGGACGAGGAGTTCCCATGGTAGGAAAATCCTACCCCAGCACTCCTACGCTGTTAAGACCCGAAGATCCCTACAGGGCTACGAATGAGCGGCGTCCTGAAGATAACCAGTTCTATCCGTCCTTGGACGCATATGCCCGAGCCTCAAGCCGGGCATCGTCCTACCCGTAACATTTTTCCGGACACTTTCGTTACCTTGTTCACCCCCGGAACCACTTATAGCCTGTACGCTGTCCACAATTGCGGGATGCCGGGTAGGGGTTTCTCCACCGGCTCAGATTAGAAACAGCTTATGAAAATAGGGACGTACGCCAACAAATCGAATCTCGACAGCCAGCGCCTAAGAGGCATTTCTGGCCGCGGCTTCTCGCTGCTGGAGATGATGATTGCCTGCGCCATCAGTCTGATTTTGGCCGGCATCACCGTGGCGACCTATGTGCCGGTGATGAACGAGAATCACGTCACCGGGGCTTACAATTTCGTGCTGGCGACGCTGCGCCATGCCCGCGATCAGGCGGCCGGCGACATGCGCATTTACGTGGTTACGTTCACCACGCCGGGAACCATCACCGTGGCGCAGGCTGGTCCTGCCTCCACGACCTGTCAGGTTCCGCCGACCGGCTCGGTTTTGTTCACCACGACCTTGCCCTCGGACATCTCGTTTCAGGTGGAACCGGGTGTGCCCACGTCGAACGTCACCGCTCCCACCACCCCCGATGCCTTTGGCACGGCTGCGCTTGCCATCGATCTGGACGAGCCTACCAACCCCGGCGCCACCAGCATCTGTTTCAACCCGGACGGCACTGCCACCGATGCGGCGGGCAATCTGAGCAGCGGGGTGGTCTACATGGGCCGCACCGGCGATGTCTACAGCGCCCGCGCCCTGACGGTGTGGGGAGCCACCGGCCGCATTCGGGGATGGCGCCTGTACAACATCAGCGGAACCAACACCTGGAGACAACAGTAATGCGTACTCAACCAACCTCTCGCAGGATTCTCCGGCAGCATGGCTTCACCTTGATCGAGGCCATGATCTCCATGGCGATTCTGACTGTGGGCTCCCTGGGATTGCTGGGCGTATTCGGCCTGGCGGTCAGGAGCCAGCAGATCGCGCAGCAGGATATAATCGCGCGGCAACTGGCGTCGGAAGCCATCGAGAGCATCTACACCGCACGCAACTCTTCGGAGATTGTCTGGGGGCAGATTCAGAACGTCTCCAACGGCGGCATTTTTATCGACGGAATGCAGTACCTGAAGTGCTCCGGTCCGGATGGAATTCTGGACACGGCGGATGATACGTCGTGCCTGACGGCGTCGGGCGCGGTCTGTCCCAACGGCGGCGTCGAGTGCCTGACCGAACCTGGCCCCGACGGAATTATGGGCACAGCCGACGACGTGATTCTGTCGTTGAACAACTATCAGCGCCAGATTCAGATTGCGGCCCTGAACGACAGCAGCGGTAATCCTATTCAAACGCTCAACCAGATCACCATCACGATTCAGTACACGGTTCCCAATGCGACCGACACGCGAAACTACACATTGATCGAGTACATCTCGGCGTATCACTAAGGACGGGCATGCGGAGACGGACCACAACTCGCGGCTTCACGTTAATGGAACTGATGGTGTCGATGGGCATTGGAGTGCTCATTTTGGGCGCGGCCCTGTCTTTGTTCAGCCAGGCCATGAAAGCGACCTGGGCGACTTCGCAGAAGTCGGAGATGCAGCAGGATTTCCGCGCCTCCGCCAATCTCTTGCAGCGCGATATCAGCCTGGCAGGGGCGGGCAGTCTGGGCCAGCAAGGTTTGGGCTCCAGCAGCGTCGGTCTGCCCACGGGCACCGGCTCCACGATTCCGGTGTATCCCTGCAGTTCAGCCACTTGCAACTACATCAACGGACTCCCCGTGGCTTATCCCACGGTTTCGGGAGCTCCGTATGTGTATTCGATCATTCCGGGCTATGACCTGGGCATTACGATCAACGCCGCGGAAGGTCCTACCGATATCATTACGGTCGCCTACGCCGATCCGGTGCTGGCGCTCAACTGCTACCAGTTCACCGTCACTTCGGCCACGACCGTGTTGTTTCAATTGCAGAATACCCCGCCGCCTACCTGCATTCTTCCCGGGAATGTGGTTACGCCGCAGTCCTTGCTTGACCCGGTTGTCGGATTGCAAACCGGCGACTACATCGTATTCGGACAGGCGGCCGCCGGGGTGGTCAGCAGCGTTGCCGTCACCGCGCCCGCGTCCGGCTACTCTGCCGCTTTCACCGTCACCTTCAGCACCGGCGATCCCGGCCATATTGACCAGCCGACCGTGGCCAACGGCAGCCTCAAGCCGATGGTTTCGGCCAGCCCCAGTAGTCTTTCCGCGGTCCGCATGTTTGTCATCACCTACTATCTCGATATTTCTCCGGTCGATGGCGTCACCCCCCGCCTGATGAGAATTCAGAATGGCAAGCTGCCGGTGCCGGTGGCCGAGAACGTGGTTTGTCTCAAGTTCAGCTATGACGTCGACAACGACGGCGTCATTACCGCCAACCAGCCCAGCCTCCCGGCCGGGACTTACCCCAACAACATCACCAAGGTCAATATCCTGCACATGACCCTGCGTAGCCAGTTGCCCGGCCAACCCGGCTATCAGGGGCTTGACCTGCAGACTTCCATCAGCGCCCGCAATTTGACCATGGGCCAGGAGTATCCGATTAACGGCACGGCATATTAGGCGGAGCCATGAAAGCGATATGGGTCAAAGGTTTCTTGGGTTTGCTGAGAGAGCAGTGGTGGTTGGGTTTTGAGGTTCAGAAAGTCGGGGCATCCGCGGCAAATGCGGATCCCCGGGATTGGGAGAGAAAGGTGAGGAGAAACACCATGCGCTACACGAAGTTCGGACAATCTGACTGGCAGAACCAGGGGTTCACCCTGATCGCCTCCCTGCTGCTGTTGCTGGTGATGTCGGGGTTCGCGCTCGGCCTGATGATGATGGTGAACACCGAGCAGCGTGTTGGCACCTTCGATCTGCAGAACAACTACGCTTATCATGCGGCCGAAGGCGCCGTCGAGCAGATGACCTCCAACGTGGCCGGCACCTTCAAGAGCATTCAGTCGCCGACCGCGGCGCAGATCTGCGCCCTCAGCAATACCCCTCCCACCTGGGATCCGACCGTCACTTATACGGCCTACACGATCCAACCGATTCCTTTCGCTTACGGAGTCAATCCTTGTTCCAGTGCGTCGCTGGCCTCCAACCCCACGCCGACCAGCGGCTGGGGACAGATTTCCTCGGGGCCGGATACCGGCCTGTATGCCCAGATCATTCCGATCATGATGAGCGTGACGGCACAGCGGGCGACCGGCGAAACCGTGAGCATGACGCGCACCGCCGAAGTGGCGCTGATTCCGGTGTTTCAATTCGGCGTGTTCTCCGACTCCGACCTGTTTTTTGGCCGCAGTCCCAACATGGGCTTTGCCGGCCGCGTGCACACCAACGGCGACCTGTACCTGGGTGTGGCCGATGGCGCCAACCTGGTCTTCGGCGATAAGATCGCCGCTTTCGGCAACGTGATTCGCGAGCAGATGGATAACGGCGTGGCCTCGACGGGCAACGACAATAGCGGCACCGTCATGATTCCCACTCAAGGCAGCGGCTGCGCCACGCAGCTGGCGAACATTGCCACGGCCACCGCCAACGGCACCACCTGCGTCGATATTTCGACCACCGCGCTGGGCGCCACTCTGGGCAGCGTGGACAACGGCCACGGCTCTACGCAGAATACCGGGAGCTGGAAAGGCGTTTCCACCGGCACCTATCAGTCTTACCTGATCGACGGCAACGGCAACCTCACCACCGGTGCCGATGGAACCAACTCGACGGGCGCAGTGGACCTGACACTGCCATTCGTCAACGGCACCACCAACGCGGTGCAGATCATCCGCCTGCCTCCGACTTCGGAGCAGATCACTTCGCTGCTGGGCCAGTCGCGCGAAGCCAACCTGGCCCAGATTCGTATTCTTCTGGCTGATACCCAGGCGCAGCTTCACTTGAACGACTGGAACGGAAACGCCGCGCAGGATTATCAATTGGTAAGCGCCTTGCCCACGGCTTTGACCGGCCTCAATCAGGGAGCTTCGAGCGGCGGAACCCAGCCCTCGACTGGAATTCAGGTGGGAGGAACCAGCAACTACTACTACTTCGCCGAAAGCTACTGCGCGGGAACTGCGGCGGCGACCAGCGGTGCGGCGGGCAGCGCGTGCTCGAACACGCACGGCGGCGATCCGAACTTTATCATCCCAAAATATTACGGTCCGCTGTCGAACGGACCCGGTGGCGCGGCTCTGACGCCGGCCTCGTTTCCCGCATACACTACGTTTAGCGGGGCTAACACTGGCGTAAACGGCACCAACAACGGTCTGGAGTGGCCGCTGATTGGCGGCTGGCTCCTGGTCGAAGCCAAGTGGGCCAGTGACGAGAAGTGGCACGGTGTGACCAGCGAATGGCTGGGGCTGGGCTTCGCTCGAGGCTTGCAAGTTCCCACCAAGCCGGGACTGGGCTGCACTCCGCCCGCCACCAATGCCATGTATGCCTACAACGCTGCGGCCAGTTCGTTCGGCTGCAACTACCTGACGGACCACAAGAACGCCATTCTCTACTTGCAGCAGACGGCCGATCGCAATGGCAACAACTCGGTGACCGGCACAGGTTCTGGCACCGATCTGCCGCTCACCGCGAACTTCTACGGCGTGGGCTCTCAATACAACTACTATCCGATCAATCTCTATGACGCGCGCGAGGGCGAAAACAACGACAACACCAGCCTGCAGGGCTTGGCCACGGGAACTCCCAACGGAATCCTGAACGCGGTAGAGCTGGATGTGGGCAACCTGCGGCAATGGCTGCTGGGCAAGACCGGTACGACCGGTCCCAATGTCGACTTCGTTACCCAGAACGGGTACGTGCTGTACTTCTCCGACCGCCGGGGCATGCAGTTTGCTACCTCGACCCAGGGCTCGAACTATCAGTCGCAGTGGGGCGAATACGGATTTGAAGACACGGTGAACTACGCCAACGCAGCGGGCAACTTTGCCCCCGACGGCAAACTGGACCCGGTCAACTACAACGGCGTTTCGGCCGAAGACGTCAACGGCAACCTGCTGCTCGATAACTACGGCGTCAAGTACGTCGGCGACGCTTTTGGCACGACAACTACCACCGACACCGACACTGCGGCGACACCTACGCCCTATGCGGTCGGGCACCGCATCAACTTGATGACTTATGGCCGTGCCAACCGCGTGACCGGCGCGCGCCACGTGCTGAAGCTGGTCGATGGATCGCTGGGCAACCTGCCCACCATGCCTCCCGGCAACTCCACCAATAGCTGTACGCAAAGCGCGACCAATCCGACGGCTTGCGGCGGATTCACCGTGGCTTCGGAAAACCCGGTTTACATTCAAGGCAATTACAACTCGAACTGCCCGGTGGCGGACTCCAACGGCGACTGCACACCCAACAACGGCACCCTCGACGGATTGTGGAACGGCGGCACCACCGAACCGAATCACTCCGCGGCTGCCATCATCGCCGATTCCGTGACCATGCTTTCCAACAACTGGCAGGATGTCGGCTGCACCCCCGTGGGCGGCAACTGTACCACCACCCTGAACCAGAACAGCGGCAGTATGATGTGGCCGGTCAACCCCGGCGGACAGGGGGTTCCGGCGCAGACTCCCAACCGCATCGCCGTGAGCACGTATTATCGCGTGGCCATCGCCGGCGGCAAGAACATCGCCTTCACCAACACCGCGCAGAATCCCGAGTTCGCTTACGGCATGGATGGCGGCGTGCACAACTTCCTGCGCTTCATTGAAGACTGGGGCGGACCCTCGTCGCTGAGCACGCAGCAATCCCTGTTTTACAAGGGATCGATTGTGAGCCTCTACTGGAGCTACTACGCGACCGGGCCGTTCAAGTGCTGCAACCTGGTCTACAATCCGCCGAACCGGCAGTATATCTTCGACAACCTGTTCTCGGTTCCGCAGAACCTGCCGCCCGGAACTCCGATGTTCCGCAACGTGGACAACCTCACCTACCGCCAGAACATGATCGCGCGCACCAACTAAACGCATTCGTGATTGCGCGCTTGAGCGATTGCTTGACGGAACGCCCCGGCTTCGGCCGGGGCTTTCTATTGAGCCATTTAGCGATTGAGAAAATTGAGTAATTGAGAAATTGAGTAATTATGAAATTGAGTAATTATGAAATTGAAAACCTTTCCGGAGCCGAGCGCGAAGGACTTTCAATTCCCCAATTTCACAATTACTCAATCGCCCCACGCGCCCGGTTACAATACTTCTCGGACTCATCTCATGACCGAATCTTTTGACAAGTCTCTTTCCGTTCCCCTCACCACCGAAGGCTACAGCGTGTTGCACCAGATGATGCGCCTTCGCCGCCCGGCTTGGCGCGCGCTTGCCGCTGCTGAAAGGTCGGCCATTGCGCAGGAAGCTTCGTCCGCGCTGGTGGCGATGGAAACCACGGCTCCGGCCGCCGAGGGCAAGAATCCGTCTGGCCAGTCCGCGCTTTTCTCGCTCATTGGGCACAAGGGCGACCTGATGCTGATCCACTTTCGCAACTCGTTTGCCGAACTGAATCAGGCCGAGCTGCAACTGGCCAACCTGCGGCTCAACGATTATCTGGAGCCCACCAGTTCCTACCTTTCGATCATCGAGCTCGGCCTGTACGATTCCACGCTGAAGATCTACAAGGAACTCACCGACCAGCGCATCGAGCTGTATTCCGATCAGTGGAAGGCCGAGATCGAATGCAAGCTGAACCGCCATCGTGAAGCCATGCACCCGCGCCTTTACCCCGAGATTCCGCGCCATCGCTACGGCTGCTTCTATCCCATGAGCCGGCTGCGCGGGGAAGAAAAAAATTGGTACATGCTGCCCATCGCCGAACGCGCGCGACAGATGAGCGACCACGGACTGGTCGGCCGCCGCTACGCAGGCGAAGTCAGGCAGATCATCTCCGGATCGATCGGTTTTGACGATTGGGAGTGGGGCGTGGACTTGTTCTCCGATGATCCGCTTGTGTTCAAGAAACTGATCTACGAAATGCGCTTCGATCAGGTCAGCGCCGAATACGCTTTGTTCGGGCAGTTCTTCGTGGGCGTGCGCATCCCGGCGGCCGGGCTGGAAGAACTTCTTAGCGGCAAATTGCCAGAATAACGTCTCAAATTCTCACCACGGAGTCACAGAGTCACCGAGGAACCTTTTTATTTTCTCCGTGACTCCGTGGTGAATCATGACAGGAGCCCTTATGTCTACTCTCGGTTTTATCGAATACGAGAATGCCAGCCCGGAAGTGCGCGCCGTTTACGACGACATCCGCGCCACGCGCAAGACTGACTACATCAACAATTTCTGGAAGGCCCTGGCGCACGATCCCGCCACGCTGCGCCGCACCTGGGAGAGCCTCAAGCAGATCATGGCGCCGGGCGCGCTCGATCCGCTGACCAAAGAGATGATCTACATCGCCGTCAGCGTCACCAACCAGTGCGGCTACTGCATCGCCAGCCACACCGTGTCAGCCCAGCAAAAGGGCATGACCGACGCCATGTTTCAGGAGTTGATGGCCGTGGTGGGCATGGCCAATGAAACCAACAAGCTGGTCACGGGATATCAGGTGGAGATCGACGAGAAGTTCAGAAAATGATTGTACAGGGGCGCCGACGCAGTGCTTGACCAGCGATCCTCGAAGGCATATGCTTGGCATATGCCCGTAGGAGGTTTGTTCGTGGGTCCTGTACGGCACGTCAAAGTCTTTCGCAATGGGCGCAATCGCGCCGTGAGGATTCCCCGCGAGTTTGAATTCGCCGGGGATGAAGCGATCATGCGCAAGGAAGGCCGGCGGCTGATCATTGAGCCCGCTCCTTCCAAGTCCCTGGGCGCCGTGCTGCAGCGGCTGCGCCCGCTGAAGGAAAAGTTTCCCGCCATTCCGGATTCTCCGCCCGGCGCCGTTGATCTGTGATGACCTGTGATGCGCTATCTGCTGGACACCAACATCATTTCCGATCTGGTTCGCAGTCCCCAAGGCAGGGTCGCCCGGCGCATCCAGCAGGTTGGCGAATCGCGAGTGCAAACCAGCATTATCGTTGCAGCCGAGCTTCGTTACGGCGCTGCCAAGAAAAGATCGGCGCGCCTTTCGGCCCAACTGGAGGAGATCCTCGGTGCCTTGGAGGTTCTGCCATTGGAGAAGCCCGCTGACGCTGCCTACGGATCGATCCGTGCCCGGCTGGAGCAGGCCGGAAAGCTCATTGGCGGAAACGATCTGCTCATTGCCGCCCAGGCGCTTTCGCTGGGCTGTACCCTGGTCACAGACAACGAAAGGGAATTCGCCCGTATCCCGGACCTTCGCCTGGAAAACTGGCTGCGCTCACGCGAACTTTGAAAACTAGCCTCTCTTCTTCCACTCGCAAGCTTTCATATCTACTTTTCTTCCGCGGAAGCGGACGCCTTCAGCCTCGAGCCGCAGACGTTGCTCGACGGCGTTATCGCCGGTGAGTTTGATCTGTCCGCCCGCGCCCAGGACGCGCTGCCAGGGCAGTCCGTAACCGCGGCGGAGAATGCGCGCGACCATGCGCGCCGCGCCGGGAAATCCCGCGATGCGGGCCACGCCGCCGTAGGTGGAAACCTTGCCGCGGGGAATCGAGCGGATGGTGCGCTCGATCTGCAGGATCATGGTGGCGGATTTGGCCGGTCTTTTCTTGGCACCCATCGCGACAAACAATCACCACGGAGACACTGAGTCACTGAGAAAGTCAATTGATCTTCTCCGTGTCTCTGCGCCTCCGTGGTGAGGAATCCCTCTCCAGATTCCTACGCCGCGGTGCGGAACGCTTCCAGCGCTTCGTACTCGGAGTTGTGCACGTCGAACACGGTCAGCAGCTTGGTGACCTGCAGCAGGTCGACGACGCGCTTGGTCAGGCCCGCCAGCTTGATCATCGCACCCGAGCTTTGGGCCGAAGTATACAGCGCCACCAGCGTTCCCAGCCCGCCCGAATCGATGTAGCTGATCTCCGACAGATTCAGCACGATGCGCTTGACGCCCTCCGCCAGCACCTTCTTCACGGTTTCGCGCAGCAGCGACGACTCTTCGCCAAACACGATGCGCCCGCTGCACTCCAGCGCCACAATTCCATCCACCGTCCGTTTCGCAATCTTCAGTTGCATGAGACCCTTTCTTCGCGGCCCGCGAAAGTCCAAAACGTTTGCCGCGTCCGCACTTCTTCGCGTGCGATTAGCCTATCGTGAGCGGCAAGGCTGTGCAAGCCGCCTACACGAAGGACAATGCGGTACCATTTATACGGCACGGTGTACTGAATATGAGTTACCTCTTTTTCATGGATGAGAGTGGCCACGACCACCGAACCATGCGTACGAAGTAAGGGAGGAGTTGTTTTACATGCCACTCGACTTTGGCCGTTCGTCCAGGCAATGCGAGCCTTAGAAGAGTCGGCCTTTGGCGATCAACTGCACCGATACAAGGTCGAAATCAAGGGTCACGATCTTCGATGAGACGGGTCTCCGCCGGGTCTACGGAATTACCTTCGTCCCGGATCCGTACGGCGGAGAGTAGAAATGGAAAAAGGCAAAGCTTGCGTGCCCACCAAAGGCAGACACCCAGCAGAGCCTCCAACAAAATTCTACGGCAGATAAGAATAAATATCAGCCGCGAATGCTTAGCGCCTGCGCGAAGCCGAGGCAACTCGCCGGCGATCCCGTATAATCGTGTCTCGTTCTCTGCACTCATGTCCTACACGGTCCTGGCACGCAAATATCGTCCGCAAAAATTCTCCGAGGTCATCGGACAGGAGCACGTCACCCACACCCTGCAGAACGCCATCGCTCAGGGACGCTCCGCCCACGGCTACATTTTCAGCGGACATCGCGGCATCGGGAAGACTACAGTAGCGCGCATTCTGGCGATGGCGCTCAACTGCCGGACTCCCTTCAGCAATCCGGAGAAGCCCGAGCCCTGCGGGGTCTGCGAATCCTGCACCGAAATCCGCGCGGGAAATGCGGTCGACGTCATCGAAATCGATGCGGCCACCAATCGCGGCATCGATGAAATTCGCGAACTGCGCGAAGCCGCCCGCTACCGCCCCGCCCGCGACCGCTTCAAGATTTACATTCTCGACGAAGCCCACCAGATTACCGACGCCGCTTTCAACGCGCTGCTCAAAACGCTGGAAGAGCCGCCGGATCACATCGTCTTCATGCTGGCGACCACGCAGCCGGAAGACATCCCGCAGACCATCCGGTCGCGTTGCCAGCACTTCAGTTTTCGCGCCGTCAAGTTCGACGACATCGTTGGCCAGTTGCGCGATCTGGTCGGCCGTGAACACATTGAGGCCGATGACGACGCGCTCGCCCTGCTCGCCGAAGCCGGCGATGGATCGATGCGCGATGCGCTCTCAATTCTCGATCAGGCGATCGCATCGTCCACCGGCAAGGTCACCGCTGAGTCCGTTCGCAACCTCGTCGGCGCGGCGCCCGCTCACGTTCTGGAAGATGTGATGCGCGCGGTCTCCGAATCACGCAGCGACGAAGTTCTCCGCCTGGTGGACCATCTCATCAGCGAAGGCCACAGCCCGACGCATTTCGCGCGGCAACTGGTGCGCTTTCTGCGCAACGCCACGGTCGCCAAGGTTGCCGGTAAGGATTCTTCGCTGCTGCAGATTTCCAGCGAAGAGCGCGAACGCGTGGCCCGCGTGGCCGACCTGTTTGGCGAAGAAGATTTAACGCGGCATCTGCAAATCATGCTGCGCACGCACGGCGAACTCGGCTACAAGCAGGAGCAGCGCTTTCATCTGGAACTCGGCCTGCTAAAGATGGCGCACGCGCAACGGCTGCTGCCGCTCGAACAATTCTTGAGCGATGCAGCGGGATCGGCAAAACAAACTTTAACGAGCGCACCGAGATCGCCCCAGCCCAGGCCGTCGGTCGTAAGCAACACCGAAACGCGGCGTCCAGAGCCGAGTCGAGAGGCGAGTGCAGGGCAAGGTTCAGCGGCGCGCCCGAACTACGTTTCCCCGTTCGCCGCCGATTCCGCGCGCAAAGGCACGCCTCGCAGTGAGGACTCGGCCGCGGTGGCGCCTGCTCCTGGACCGCGCATCGTCGCTCAAGCCAGCCAGCCTGAGCCCGTCATCATGGGATCGGCTGCGCCCGCTACGCAGCGGGAGCCCGAGCCTGTTTTCGAGCCTCGCGAAGCCGCCAGCCTTGTTTCCGCGCCCGCACCCGAGCCCGCTCAGGAGCCAAAGACAGAGCGACGAGCGCAAGATTCGTCAGCCCAGATTCCAAAACTGCAGGCAGCAGTTCTGCAAGCGCTCACCGACAACCAACAGAATTTTCTCGCGGCCTTGCTGTCGGAAGGCGAGTGGAGCGTGGAAGCGGGCGAAGTGATCATTCGCATCGCGGAGCCCAAATCGGTGGTGGACATGGCTTTTAGCAGCGACGCGCGCCGCATCGCCATCGCTTCTGCCAGCGGCGTGCTGGGGCGTGCCGTGCGGGTGCAGGTGATTCCCGAGGCAGGCATCGATCCATCGCAAAGTAAGCCGAATGGCCCGCCGCTGCCCGTCTCCACAGTTGGGGCGCGCGGCCGCGCCGAGCAGGATTCCGTCGTCCGCCGCATGCAGGAAAAATTCGGCGCAGAGATTCGAACCGTGGTGGATTATCGGGAGAAACGATAGGGCGAGGTTTCAAAGCTTCAGGGTTTCAAGGTTTCAAAGGGATGGCTACGTTCTGGCTCTTGTCTTTGATACCTTGAAACCTCGAAACCTGAGGTGTTATGTCCAGCTTTGATCTGCAAGACCTGATGTCGAAAGCCAAGTCGCAGTATGACGCTCTGCAGAAGAAAATGCAGGAGACGATCGTCGAGGCTTCGGCGGGCGGCGGGGCCGTGACTGTCAAGATGGACGGACGCAAGCAACTGCTTAGCCTGCGCATCGATCCCGAGGCGGTGAAGGCGGGCGACGTCGAAATGCTGCAGGATCTGGTGCTCGCCGCCGTGAATGAAGCCGCACGCAAAGTCGACTCGCAGATGCAATCCACGGTGGGTGGAATGCTCGGCGGGCTGGGGATTCCGGGACTCTGAACGATTGGAGGAATTGAGTAATTGTGTAATTTAGTAATTTGGGTCGCGGAATGCAGCAGTTGCAATTTTCCTGGGCGGTTTTTCATTGCTCAATTTCAAAATTACCCAATTACTCAATCCCCGATTTCCTATGTCCAAATTTGCCGAACCCATGGCGCGCTTGATTGACGAGCTGAAAAAGCTCCCGGGCGTTGGCGCGAAAAGCGCGCAGCGGCTGGCGTTCTACATTTTGCGCGCGAGCGACGACGATGCCGAAGCTCTGGCCGCCGCGGTGCGCGACGTCAAGGCCAGCCTGCGGCTCTGCTCGGTGTGCAACAACATCACCGACGTGGATCCCTGCGCCTACTGCACCAGCGCCACGCGCAATCAGCGCCTGGTGTGTGTGGTCGAAGAGCCCACCAACATCGCCGCCATCGAAAAAACGAAACACTTCAACGGCGTGTTCCACGTTCTGCACGGCGCCATCTCGCCGCTGCACGGCATCGGCCCGGAACAGCTGCGCATCGCCAACCTGATCGTGCGTGTCGACGCCGGCAACGTCGACGAAGTCATTCTCGCCACCAATCCCACGATCGAAGGCGAGGCCACGGCCGTGTACTTGTCGCAGCAACTCAAGCGCGCAGGTGTGCGCGTCACGCGCATCGCCATGGGCATCCCCGTCGGCAGCGACATTGAATACACGGACGAAATCACCATGCTGAAAGCGATGGAAGGCCGGAGAGAACTTTAGGACCCGACCTCGGACTTCAGCCCTTGGACCTTAGCCGCCTACTATTGGTACTTAACCTCAAGCCCTCGGGCTCAAAGAAACACCAGCATTCGCCTTCTTAGGACTTATCCGTGAAAATCCGTGCGAATCCGTGACCGAGGTCCAAGGTCCAACGCCCGCTTACTTCTCCTGCCACTCCGGCACCCTGCCCGGAGTCCACGGCGCTCCCGCCGCCTCCATATCTTTTTCCAGCTTCACCAGATCGACATCCATCAACGTGCGCAACTTTGCCAGTTGATCGGCGAACTCCGCCGCCGCAATCCCATACGACTCAACGTCGGACTGTGTCGGCTTGGCCAGCGAGAAGCGCTCGCCGTCCATAATCGAGCCCACACGATTTTCAATCGAGGACGGCACTGGGTCATTTCGTTTCGCGATCTCCACATCCCCGCGCAGCGCCCGCAGAATGTCGCGATTGCGCTGCTCCAGAGAATCGGCGGCCGCGCTCAACTGCTTGTCGGCCACGGGAGTCTGTTGCAGCGCCGCACGAATCTCCTTCAACCGCGACGCCAACTCGTCCGCCGTATGCAGCGAGCCCGAGAGCGCGCGATACAGCCGTGCGACCTTGCGCAGAAACTCTTCCTGCGCCCGCTGATCCGCCGCCGTCATCGACGCCCACTGCTCTGTCATCACTTTGAACGTCTGCGACCCTGCAACCTCCGTCACGACCCCGCCAACTTTTTCAAACATGCGCACCGAATATGTGCCCGGCACAACCAGCGGCCCCAGATCGGCGATATCGGGAAAGTCCTCTTCGCTGTCCTCCGTGTGCTTCACGACTCGCGACGCCGGAAACCGCAAATCCCACGCCACTCGCTGAAACCCGGCTTCCGCCTTGCCATCCACGCGCCGGATCGCCTGCCCGCCTTCGTCATAGACCATAAAATACAATTCCGGCTTCGCCTCTTCCGCCTCGGCGCGCAATTCATCGTGCGTGGGATAGGGAAGCGTCTCATTTTTCTTAGCCGCCTCTTTCTCCGCTTCCTGCCGCTTTTCTTTCTTTGTCTTGATCTTCTCTTTCAGGTACGCCGTGAACACCGCGCCATACGGAGGATTATCGGCGGCAAAATACGCATCGCCCTGAAATCCTTTTTTCGGCCCGCCCAAGGAATGGCGCTCGATGTACATCAGCGGATCCTTCACCGGAAACAGCGCGGCCGCAAGATTCGGCGAGTCCGCCTTCATCTGCCGCAGCGGCGCGATGTTATCCAGCACATAAAATCCGCGCCCAAATGTCGCGATCACCAGATCGCCCTCGCGCGCCTGAATCGCCATGTCGCGGACCGCAATCGTCGGCAATCCGCCTTTCATCTTTACCCAATGTCCACCGCCGTCGATGGTGAAGTACGCGCCAAACTCCGTTCCCGCGAACAGCAGATTCGCATTCACCGGATCTTCCGCGAACGCCAGCACCGGCCCATTCTCCGGCAGATCGCCTGCGATCGAAGCCCACGTCTTGCCGGCGTCGGTCGACTTCATCAGATACGGCTTGAAGTCCTCTTCCTTGTGATGATCGAACGCCGCATAGACGGTATTCGCATCGTGCGCAGACGCCGCCAGGCGCGAAACATACGTCATCTCCGGCACGCCCGCGAATTTCTCATCCTTCGTCCAACTCACGCCGCCGTCGCTTGAAACCTGAATCAAGCCGTCATCGGTCCCGACGTACAGCAGCCCTTCTTTTTTCGGCGACTCGGCCAGCGCCACAATATTTCCGTAGAACGAAGTTGAGGCGCTCTTCGCGACCGCATCCGGACCCCAGACTTTCCCCATCACCGGCAACTTGTCGCGATCGATCTGCCGCGTCAAATCGCCCGACACCGCCTTCCAGGTATCGCCGCGATCGTCGGAACGGAACAATTTATTTGCCGCAAAGTAGAGCCGCGTATGCGAGTGCGGCGAAATAATCAGCGGCGAATCCCAATTCCAGCGCAGCGGCGGCTCGCCCTTGCCTTCCTTCGGTTGCAGCAGCAACTCCTGCCCCGTCGGCTTGTCGTAGCGAACCAGCACGCCATATTGCGATTCCGAATAAATCGTGTTTGGATCCACTGGATCCACTGCTGACCGGAAACCATCGCCAGATGTGGTCACAAACCAATCCGCATTCACGATCCCGCTCACATCGCGCGTGCGCACCGGACCGCACCAGGAAAAATAATCCTGCGTTCCGCCGCACACGTTGTAAAAGGGCAGGGCATTGTCTATCGCAAGATCGTAGAACTGCATGGTCGGCAGATTCGCCTTGAACTGCCAGGACCTCGCATCGTCCCAGGTTTCATACATGCCGCCGTCGGAGCCCATCAGCCAGTGCTTGGTATTGTCGGGATCGATCCACATCACGTGATTGTCGCCGTGATGGTTGACCTCGTTGACGTGATGCAGCGTCTTGCCGCCGTCCATCGACTCCTGCAGCTCCACGCCCATCACAAAAATGCGGTCCACATTCTTTGGATCGGGAATGATGCGCGCGTAATACATCGCCGCCTGATCGAATTCGTTGCGCCGCTCCCAGTTCGCTCCCTTGTCCTCCGAGCGGAAAATCCCTCCCTTGCCGTCGGCCGCTTCAATCGCAGCGTAAATCACATTGGGATCGGCCGGCGAAATCGCCAGCCCGATCCGGCCCAGGTCCACTGTGGGCAAGCCGCCTTTCAGCTTGTTCCAGGTCACGCCCGCGTCGGTGGATTTGTAGAGCGCGCTCTCCGGGCCTCCATCGATGAGCGTGAATACATGCCGCCGCCGCTGATACGCCGAGGCATACAGAATGTCGGGATTCGACGGATCCATCGCCACATCGGCCACGCCTGTGTTCTCTGAAATCGTGAGCACGGCCTTCCAGGTCTTCCCGCCGTCGGTCGTCTTATAAAGTCCGCGATCTCCGCCCGGCCCCCACAGCGGGCCCTCGGCCGCCACATATACGACCTTCGAATCGCGCGGATCAATCACCACTCGCCCAATGTGCTCCGACTTCTTCAGACCCAGGTTCGTCCAAGTTTTCCCGCCATCGTCGGAGCGATAAATTCCATCTCCCCAGGCCACGCTGCGCTGCGAATTCGATTCACCCGTGCCCACCCACACCACCGACGCATCATTGGGATCGAGCGCCACCCAGCCAATCGAATACGATCCTTCGCCATCGAACAGCGGAGTCCACGTGGTGCCATCATTCACCGTCTTCCACACTCCGCCCGACGCCACGCCCGCATAGAACTCCGACTTATTCTTCGCATTCACCGCGATCGACATCACCCGCCCCGACTCCACGCCCGGCCCAATCGAGCGAAACGCCAGCCCGGCAAACGTGTCGGCGTTCAGCCCCGGCTTTTTGTCTTCTTCTTTTTTCGGCTCCTCTTTTTTTTCTTCCTTTTGGTCTTTCTTCGCGTCCTTTTTCGCTGACGCAGGTTTTGACGAGGACGCTGCGACCGCGGGCTTGTCGGCCTCCTGCGAGTGGACGAAGGGAATCGTGAATAGCAGAATGGTGACGGTCAGGCTGGATAGAAGGCGCACGAATCGTCGCATGGCAAGTCCCTCATCGTTGCGTGATCCCGAAGGCCCGCGTTTTCACCAGCGGGCCCAAGGATCTCGCGAGTAGTCCCAGCTCAATTCGAGCAGGAGTAAATCCAAAAACGATTATGTATAACAGGAATCTGTCCCGAAGAGGAAATCTCCCCAAGCTTTATCCGTGCAGATCCGTGAAAATCCGTGGCAAAATAGTTTTCTGATGCCCCGCAAGATCCACGGCCACGAAACCCCCAGCCACAAGCCAACCAGGAACATCTGTTTCGCCTGCGGCCCGGACAACCCCGACGGCATGCGGCTCAAGTTCGTCCTCGACGAAAAACGCCAGACTTTCGTCTGCCGCTTCCGCCTGTCCAAGCGCTACACCGGGCCGCCCGGCCATTGCCACGGGGGCATCATCGCCACCATCCTCGACGACGCCATGGGCAAGGTCAACAAGCTGCACAACGTAGTCGCGCTTACCCGCGAGATGACCGTGGAATATCTTAAGCCGGTGCCGCTGCACAAGCCGCTGCGCGTGGAGGGCAGGGAAATCGCCGTGCGTGGCACGCAGCACATCAACTCCGCCGAAATCCTCAACGAGAAAGGCGAAGTCCTGGCGCGCAGCCGCGGCGTTTTCATCGCCATCGACCCGCAGAAAATGTTCGCCAAGTTCGTGGAGAGATAGCCCAACGTGGAGGAATACTCGTGCTGAAAGTGCTGCTAACGCTAGCGATCACAAGCATTCCGATGCTTGCCCAGAGCGTGTTCAACGGAACCTGGCGCCTGAACACCAGCGACGCGCAAGTCAACGTTACCGAAAAGTTTCTGCTGAAAGACGGCCGGTATAGCTGCTCTGCCTGCGATCCTCCAATAAAAGATCTCATAGCCGACGGCCGATCTCACAAAGCGTTGGGGTCGCCCTACTACGACGCCGTCAGCGTTCGCGTGATCGACGACAACACGGTGGAGGTGGTTTCCACCAGGAATAGCAGGATGGTGGAGCTCTCGAAATTAACCGTCTCGCAAGACAATCAGACGGCCACGCGCGACGAGACCTTCACTACGCAAAACGGACAGCAGAATCACGAAAGGGATCTTTGGAAGCGAACCGCCGACGGACCGCCCGGCGCTCACAAAATCTCCGGAACCTGGAAGCCGCAGAAAATTGAAGCGGCCTCGGACAGCATTACCCTCATTACCTACAAAGTCGCCGGGAGCGCTCTGGCCATGCATGATGGTCAGGGCGATTCCTTCGACGCCAAACTTGACGGAAAAGACTATCCCTACAAAGGCGATCCCGGCACCACCAGCGTCTCATTGAAAAAGATCGACGCCAACACCATTGAAGAGACCGACAAGCGCAACGGGAGGGTAATCGCCATCTGGCGCATGACCGTCGGACCCGACGGCAAGAGCATGAAGATCGCAATTCAAGATAAGATCCACGCATCGACGTTGAGCTTTACCGCGACCAGGCAATAGCGGAATGCGAGCGGTCGGCAAACCCTAGGGTGGGGATATTGGCTCTGCCTCGCTGCGCCTCAGAGTCCTCTGTGGTTTAAGATTTTCTGCGTCCTGAGGAAACCATGCCTGACTCCGCCGACCTCGCACAAGTCCTGCTCGAAACTTACTCCATCAACCACGGCATGAATCAACTCCTCCTCGATCATCTCGATCCCCGCGCCTGGCGCGCCACGCCGCCAGGCCCTGACGTGACCAGGAGAACCCGCAACGGACGCACCATCGCCGCCATCTTCGCCCACCTGCACAACAATCGCCTGGTCTGGATCAAGCGCTCCGCGCCTCATCTAAAATGTCCCGCGCCGCTCGATCCCTTCCGCTGCACCATGCGCCAGGCCGCGGCCGCGCACAAAAAAAGCGCAGCTCAATGTCTGCGCATGCTCACCGACGCGCTATCAGAGAATCCCAACCACCGGGTCACTAAATTCAATCGCGGAGACTGGGCCCAGGTCTGGCCCGCCGGAGCCACCATGTTCGCCTACATGTTTTCCCACGATGCCCACCATCGCGGACAAATCATCATGCTGGCCCACCAACTCGGCTGTCGCCTGCCGCCGCAAGCCTGGGGCGGCATCTGGAACTGGAACAAACTCTGGAAGCAGGCCGGCCACAACACCCGCCCGCGGTGAAAAGGTATATGTGGTGGGAAGTTATGTGGCGCGGGCGCCCCCGCCCGCGTGGATGCGGAACCCACCACGACCATGTAGGAGCGGACGCATTCCTCCGCCCTGCGGGCGAAGCTGCGAATCGCACGCGCGCCGGCTACCGGTTTTCGCAAATCCTTCATGGGCGTTAGAATGAATGCAGCGAGCCCTCCCAGGATCATCCGCAAAGGGTTGGCTGAAGGCTGACAGCCGAGAGCTGACAGCCGCGCTTCACGGAGTCCACAAATGTCCAGCAACAACGGCGCTTCGCAGAACAACGGCAACACCTCCCTCCGCCTCAAAACCGGCCTCGCCGAAATGCTCAAGGGCGGCGTCATCATGGACGTCACCAACGCCGAGCAGGCCACCATCGCCGAAAAAGCCGGAGCCGTCTCCGTCATGGCCCTGGAGCGCGTGCCCGCGCAAATCCGCGCCGAAGGCGGCGTGGCCCGCATGGCCTCGCCCAAAAAAATTCGCGAGATCATGGCCGCCGTCTCCATTCCCGTGATGGCCAAGTGCCGCATCGGACATTTTGCCGAGGCGCAAATCCTGCAGGAACTCGGCGTCGACTACATCGACGAATCCGAAGTCCTCACACCCGCCGACGAAGCCCATCACGTCGATAAGCACGCCTTCAAGACTCCATTCGTCTGCGGCGCGCGCAATCTCGGCGAAGCTCTGCGCCGCATTGCCGAAGGCGCAGCCATGATCCGCACCAAGGGCGAAGCCGGCACCGGAGACGTGGTCCACGCCGTCAAGCATATGCGCCAGATCGTGCAGGAAATGAGAATCCTCACCGTGCTCAGCGAACAAGAACTTTATGCCAAAGCCAAAGAACATCAGGCCCCGTACGAACTGATCAAGATGGTCGCGCAAACCGGCAAGCTTCCGGTCCCGAATTTCAGCGCGGGAGGCATCGCCACGCCCGCCGACGCAAGCCTGGTCATGCAACTAGGCGCCGAATCCGTGTTCGTAGGCTCCGGCATCTTCATGGGAGCGCGCACGTTGTGCACGCATTCGGTCCAGGCGCATCCCTACGATGACACCTGCTGCTTCGCTCCGCCGGAGCAAGCTGCCAAGCGCGCGAGAGCAATAGTCCTAGCCGCCACGCACTATCAAGACCCGAAAGTGTTATTAGAGGTAAGCGAAAACCTGGGCAGCGCCATGAAAGGCCAAGCCGTCAGCACGCTGGACGAAGCGCACATGCTGCAGACTCGGGGATGGTAGCAATCAAGCAGACACCTCGTAGGCCGGGTGCCCCATCCTTTGCGCACTTTGCAAAGGGTGGGCTACCGAGCCGCCGGCAGCGCATAGGTTTCTCCCAACTCGGTCCCGCAATCCACAAAATAGCTGATCAAATTGCTGCGATTCGTCCGCACGCTAGTCCTGACTTCCCTCAGGGCCCGTGGTGTAATGGCACAGCTCTCTGTCAAAGCAGCAGATGCGGGTTCGAGTCCCGCCGGGTGCATTCTCTTGAATTTCTGTGGAGAACAGCATTATAGGGGAGACAACACTAGAGATAATCTCCCCAGAAGGTTACTTGACTTCTTATCGCACTCGACCAATACTGAACTGGACAGAGAGCTACACCACGGTTTTCCATGGCTCCGTAAGCACGGAGCCATCACTATTTGGCCGCGACCCGCGCGCCGTTTATTCTCTGCGCCCGATTCGTTTTCGGTTTCGGCGTACAATCCCCACTCATGCCGACCGATCTCCTGCAGAGTTGGAGCAACTTCTTCGTCGCCGAACTGGGCGCGGCCGCCGCGCTTGCCGGACTCCTGTTCGTGGCCGTCTCCATCAACCTGACGCGCATTCTGCAGTTTCCGCATCTGCCATCGCGCGCCGCCGAAGCCCTGCTCGATTTCCTGTCCGTCATGTTTGTGGCCACATTCGCATTGATTCCGCGGCAAAGCATGCCAGTCTACGGTGCCGAAATCGGCGCAACCGGCCTGTTCATGTGGGGAACGCACACCTTCTTTTTGGTTCGCATGCGAAAGTTTGACCGGCAATATATCAGCTTCACCCGCCGCTTTGTTGTGAATCAGATTCCGTCCGTGCCGTTTATCATCACGGGTATCCTGCTCATCCTGGGCCACACCGGCGGCTTGTACTGGATCGTTCCCGGCGTGCTGTTGTCGTTCGCGGCCGGTACTTTCGGAGCCTGGGTGCTGCTGGTCGAGATTCAGCGCTGAATCCCGCCGACCAACCGAGACTAAACCGAGACAACCGAACCAAACTAAGCTGACAGACGGGACGTTCCTCGATTTTCATTGGGGCTGGCTGTGATCTTTCGGCACGTTTTATTTCTTTGCCCGCACTATCACGACTGAGGCTGCCCCACCTTACTGCGTTCGGGCTGTTACCCGAACAATCTACACACCACCCGCGCATTTTGCTCGATCCCCTATCTCCTCGCCCATTACCGCTCAACAACATACGCGTTTGGCACGCTTCATGCCTCTCTCCTTATGAATGAACCATGAATAAACTCGACAACATGAACTCGACCACAAGGAGGGCCAACATGAATTCCGCGCGTCGTCCGATCTCCTGGTTCTCGGCATTCCTCACCATTACCGCCGGCATCCTTCTGCTTCCGTCCAGCGTTTACGCGGGCAATGAAGTGATGGGCGAAATTCAATTTCAGGGCAAATCCAAAGTAGAAAAAACCTCCGGCGTCTGGATCGACGGCCAGTACGTCGGCTACCTCAAAGAACTCAAGGGAGACAAGAAGGTCCTGCTTCTGCCCGGCGACCATGTGATCTCCGTCCGCCAGAATGGATATCAGGATTTTACTGAGCACGTTTCCGTGAAGGCCGGGGAAACTCGCCTCATTGAAGTTGCCATGCAGAATGCTCCGATCGGGGCGCTTCCTGCCGCCTGGGCGACCGTGAAGATTACTGTCAATCCTTCTCGCGCCGCGGTGTTTCTTGACGGACGCTTCGTCGGCCATGTCGGCGAATTCCAAGGCGCAGGTCGCGGGCTCGAAGTTGTCCCCGGAAGCCATCACATTAAAATCGGGCTTCCCGGATACACAACGTTTGACAGCGACATTAATCCGCGGGCCAACCAGACAGTGGAACTCAAAACCGATCTGGTCACATCGGACATCCCGGTGGATGATCCGGCGCTTAAAGCCGGTGTGAGCAGGGGAGACGCCGTAGCGCAAGTCCCGACGCCTGCACAGCGCTAGGGGCTCCACCACACGGTTTTCCTGATGGCTCCGAACCTTCGGAGCCATCTGCCGTTTGAGGAGAATCGCACGCCTATGAGCTACCATTCCCTATGCCCGCAGACTTCAAAATCTCCATTGCCCCATGGCTCTCCATCCCGAGCGGCGTGAAAGCCATCGACTTCTACAAAGCCGCGTTCGAAGCCACCGAAGTTTATCGCCACGACGATCCCAGCGGAGGCGTCGTCGTCCGCCTCTCGGTAAGCGGCGCCGAGTTTTGGCTGAGTCAGGAGTCTCCGAACGAGCCCAACCCAAACCCTGCGCCGGTCGGAGGCGGCTCCGTCCGAATGATTTTCACCGTCTCCAATCCAGACGCAGTCTTCGCGCGCGCATTGCAAGCCGGCGCCGCCGAAGTCTTCCCCGTGGGTGAGGGACACGGCTGGCGTCTGGGCCGCCTCGTCGATCCCTTCGGCCTGCACTGGGAAATCGGACATCCGCTCGCCCAGTAAATTGGTCTCAGCGCATCACAGGGCGCTGGCCCACCGGTTCCACGTCAAGAAAGAGGTTGGAAACTTTGGAGGCGCAGTTTCAAAGCGGCGCTCTACCGAGCCGCAGGGGCCGCATACCACGGCGCACTGTACGGAGACGCCAGATAAAATGCCGTCGCCCCGTTGACCGGCCAGTTCACTTGCTGAGCCACGCCTGTTCCGTTGGGGTGGACGTACGCCGACCCGCCGGTGGTCTGGTAATCGGATGTCAGCCACGTTAGTCCGTCATCGCGTGGAGTGTCGCCGTTGGCCCACATATAGTATCCCCAGCCAATCCACGGGCAATTGGTAAGCAGGTCGCCGGCGACTGGATCGATGGTGCCGTTTTCCTGCTGCAAGGACTGTGCCATGACCAGATACTTGATGGCCATCGATTGCTCGAAGGCAAACGGCTCCGGATTACTCGCTGTGTAGACTGCGTATCCAGCGTAGATGCGGGCGTGCAGAAATACCTGCTGCAGGTTCGGGTATTGCGTTCTCAGATAGCGGAACTGGATGCCCATGTTGTAAATCAGGTTCCAGTAGTCGGCATCCGTGGAAAGCGGCGGAATGTGGGGCGCGGGCGGAGCCAGGCTGGTCGCGGTAGACAGCAGGCCGTCGGGAGGCACGTTTGCGTCTGCGTTTTCAATGAACAGGATCTGCACCTGCGACGGCGTAAAACCGGCTTTCTTCAGCAGGACGTTGGCGTGGGTGTATGACCCGTAATTGTTGTTCTCCCACTCGCTGCTGGGCGTGGAGCCGAGGGCGCCTTCGACCACATTGAATGTCGAATTCACGATACCTTCGGAGCGCAAGGTGTCGGTCTGGTTGACGAAGTTGGTCGGAAGCTGCGTCCCGAACAGCACCGCATTGCTCAGGCCAAGAATCATTCCCACCACCGCGCCGTCGATCGTCTGAATCGCTGCGGCACTCGATTTTCCCCAGGAGTCGTGCAGGCTGGGAGGAGTGTTGGTGCCCAATCCGGTCGTGAGGTCGTTATACAGGCCAAGATTCAGGCCCTTATAGACAAACGTGGTCTGGTCGGTGACTGCCGGAACTCCCGCGACCGTGCCAGAAGTGTTCTTGGTGTTACCGTGGCTTTGGGCAAACGCCGATGTAGCGGACAGCAGAAGGACGAGCGCCGGCGGTTTCATCCTCACGCGGAATCTCCTTGTTGGTTCAAGAACGGCACCGATCATACACCCATCCCGCTGTTCGCTGATAGCGGTAGTGTCCTAATTTGTCATTCCGACCCGGGCCGAAGGCGCGGTGAGGAACCTGCTTTTTGACTGCGTATGACTGTCGAAGTCAAAATTAGGACACTACCTGATAGCGTGAAGGTGCTCATCCATGTGTTACTTGCGGGTTGTGAGTTAATCGCAAGCAAGCAATCGCTCTGCTGGACCCGAACACCCTTGGCCAACCTTAAACCTCACCTTGAAGAAAGCCAGAGTCTTCAGTCCTGGAGTCTTTCTTCTCTGTCCTTCCAATTCCCGCTCCCCTCGCGGCATTTCGGATACCTGAGGCAATTTTAACGTTGACAGAGAGCTTTGCTCTCCACGATACTTGCGCCGCCCGAAACTTTGGCTCATCTGTTCGGCCTACAGGGAAACCGGTACCCGTTCAACGTCTACAAATGCAAGTCGACAAACGCAACAAATCAACAACGTAACAGAATCAACAGATCACAAGTGCAACAAAGACCCCTATGGAGGAATTTCAGCTCATGAAAAGATTGTTCGCAGTTCTCGCAGTTCTCGCGGTAGTTGCTTTCTGTGTCAGCGGAATGATGGCAGAAGAACCTCAACACGGGCACGCCATGCTTGTAAAGCATGCGCCATCCACCGTTCACGTTCACGCTTCCACATCCACTGTCGCCGTTTTCATTCCGTGGACGGATTTTGCCACCGCTGGAGTGCCCGTCAGCAATTCCGACGGCAGCTACCTGTGGCCGTGCTTCGGTGATTACGAAGCCAGCAGCGGCACGTTCACCGGAAATCCGGCTAACCCGGATTGCCCATCGATCGGCGATCCCAGCGTTCCGTTCGGCGGTGGAGTCGTGGTTGGCGATCCCTCCTACTTCTGGAGCCTTACGGATTGCAACGCCACCAGCACCAGTTCCCCTGTCTGCGGCGACCAAGAGACGTTCGTCACCGACAACAGCGGCGACCTCACCGACGACCTGCTTTTCTCACTGGTGATCACGCAGGGTACGAGCACCATCTACGACTCGGGCACGCAAGACTACGGCGTGAATATATTCGGTCTCACGGCCGCGGATTTCCCGATCATCTGGGTCAACTACAACCCGCAGAACTTCGGCGACATGGGAATCGCGGCCGGCCCCAACAACGGCAACTGCCTGGCAGACTTCAATTACCCGCTGCCGAGCGCGGCGTTTAACCCACCGTACTACATTGTCGCGGGCGGCAAGACGTGCGTCCCGGCGGTGTCAGGCACAGCCACCGGCACCGTGACCATTGAGTACGGGACCCCGGCCTATACCAAGAAAACGGGCACCGCCTGCACCAGTCTCGGTGTTCCGTCGCCCTGCTGGGATGTCAAATGGACTTCGAAGTTCAAAACTACTTCCAAGTTCACTATTGACCTCGATTAATCACTTGAGGCAGAAGGCCGCTGCAAAAGGCAGCTTCTTTCAACAATATCCAGACTCAGGAGCGATCCTGAGTCTGGTTTTTTTGTCCGATGGTTTAAGATTAGACCCAAGGCATTTCTCTACGAGTCCTCTTTTCTGGAACTATGACCCCAGTCTCCACCGTGCGTTCCGCAAGGCGAAGCAAAACCGCCAATCAACCGCAGACTCAACCCTCATCTCCGTCATTTAAGTCGTTTCTTGCCTTGAACCGGCAAAGGCTCGGGCTCTCTCTGTTGCTGTTCGCTGCCGTCCTGGCCTTCTACAGTTCGATCACCGCCAACGACTTTATTGGCTATGACGACCCCGGTTACATTCTCGACAACGCCCCGGTGAAAGCCGGGCTGACCTGGGACACGGTGAAGTGGGCTTTCACCAACCCGGACTACGCCTCCAACTATCATCCGCTGACCTGGCTCTCGCATGCCCTCGACTGCGATCTCTTTGGCTTAAACCCCGTCGGGCCGCACTGGGAAAACGTGGTGCTCCACGGTTTCACCGCAGTGCTGCTGTTCTGGCTGCTCGAAAGCGCTACCGGATTCCGCTGGCGCAGCCTCATGGTGGCTGCATTGTTCGCGCTTCATCCCATCAACGTCGAATCGGTGGCGTGGGCGGCGGAGCGCAAGAATGTGCTGAGCATGTTCCTGGTCACGTTGGCTCTGTTCGCCTATATCCGCTACGCCCGCAAGCCGGGCCTGGGCCGCTACGCAGCCGTGGCCGGTTTCTTTACCCTGGCGCTTCTGGCCAAGCCGCAGGTCATCACCTTTCCATTTCTGCTGATGCTGTTCGACTACTGGCCGCTGGCGCGCATCAGGGGCGTAGCGCTGCCGGCCGAAGTGAGCCCGGCGGCACCCGGCACGGAACACTCTACTGTGTCATCCCGAAGGCCCGCGTTCTCACCAGCGGGCCGAGGAATCTCCCTCGCATCCGCTGCCGGCGACTTCCCCCAATCCGGCCCGCGCTCGTTAATACTGGAAAAAGTCCCGCTCCTTTTCCTCTCGGCGGGCAGCGCCGTCATGACCATGATCGCCCAGAGCGAGGCCATCAAGGATCTGGCCCACTACGGCTTGGCCCTGCGCATCGAGAACTCGATCATCGCCTATGTGCGTTATATGGGAAAGGCATTCTGGCCCACCCGCCTCGTCCAGCTCTATCCCCATCCCATCCGGCTGTTTCCCTTCTGGCAAATCGGCGGAGCAGTTTTGTTGCTGGTGTTGGTCACCGCGTGGGCGTGCGCGCGCTGGCGAACTCAACGCTACCTTGCCATGGGATGGTTCTGGTTCCTGGGCAGCCTGGTGCCCGTGATCGGATTGGTGCAGGTCGGCGAGCAGGCCATGGCGGATCGTTACGCCTACCTGTCGTTCCTCGGGCTCTTTATGATGGCGGTGTGGCTGCTCGCCGACCTCGCCAAATCCGTGCATATTCCAGCCCGGTGGCTTGCGGTTCCGGCGGTTGGCTGCCTGTTGGTTCTGGGCAATCTCACGTACCGCCAGGTAACGTACTGGCACGACGACGAACACTTCTGGCCGCGCGATATTGCCCTCACGTCCGGCAACTATGTCGCCGAATACAATTACGCCAATTATCTCCACGTCGTAGGCCGCAACGAAGAAGCTGCCCAGCATCTCCGCGCCGCCCTCGCCATCAATCCCGACGATCTGATGAGCGAGTTGTTCATGGGAGCCGTCGAGGGCTTTCACGGCAATTTCACGGCAGCCCTGGAGCGCTACCAATTCGTGGCTTCGCACGCCATTGGGCAAAAGCTGGTGGCTCAGGCCGATGACGAAATGGCGTCTATCTATCGCGTGACTGGCGACAAAGGGAAGGCCAGGCAATATTACGAAGCTTCGCTTCGCGTCTATCCCACTCAGCCCAGCATTATGATCCGGTTGGGCGTACTCGATATGCAAAGCGGCGACCTGCAAGATGCTGTCCACCAGTTCCTGCATGCCGCTGTGCTGCAGCCCTCCGCGGTGCCGGCACTGCTGGCCGCCAAGGCCCTGCAACAACAGGGACGCACCGAGGAAGCCAACCGGCTCCTCCAGCGGGCCTCCTCCTCCCGCAATCCCGCTCAAGACCAGAAAGATGTAGCCGCGCTCCTGGCAGGAAGGTAACGCCCGAAGCCTGACGCCCGAAGCCCAACGCCCGACATTCCGCTACAATCGTGACCCATGCCCACCCTCACGGCTCGGCTCGGCGTTACTCGCGCGGTCGCGCTCAGCGCCCTGCGTGTTACCGTGACGGCGGTGACCGCTATGCTCGTGGCCCGCGTGTTCGGCCTTCCTGAGTTTTATTGGGCGCCTATCTCGGCCATCGTCATCATCCTCTCGACAATCGATCCCGTCACGCTGGCCTGGCAGCGCTTCGCTGGAACCGCTCTCGGTGCGCTCGTAGGAGCGTTGCTCGCCAGCCTGACTCAGTCGCGCTGGCCCGCCTGGATCGTTTACGCCCTCGGTGTTTTCGCCTGCGGAATTCTTTCCCCGCTATTCCGCATCGGCTCCGCCTATCGTTTCGCCGCCATTACCGTGACCATTGTGCTTCTGATCGCGCGCACCCGCTCGCCCTGGATCGTCGCTCTCCACCGTTTCATCGAAGTCTCCATCGGCATCGCCATAGCCCTGATAGTCAGCCGCCTCTGGCCCACCCCCGCGCCATGAGAATAAATCTGGGTTGCCCCACGCTTCCGCGTTCCGTGCCCGCGCAAATCCGTGGCCAGGAAGTTGACGTTCGCAACCGCTCCCCGGCCATCGAATAGAATCAATCCATGCCCATCGGCGTTCTAGCCCTGCAAGGCGATTTCGATGCCCACCGCCGCCGCCTCGAAGAACTCGGCGCAGAAGTCATGCTGGTCCGCAAGCCCGACCAACTCGACCAAATCGAAGGCCTCATCATCCCCGGCGGCGAATCCGGCACGTTTCTCAAACTGCTCGGCGAGCAAGGCTTCGACACACTGCAGCACTTCACCCGCACCCGGCCCACGTTCGGTACTTGCGCCGGAGCCATTCTGCTCGCCGCCGAAGTCGAAAACCCTCCCCAGGCCGGGCTCGGCGCCATCGACATGCGCATCCGCCGCAACGCCTACGGACGCCAGATCGATAGCTCCATCCGGCTAGGGCAGTTCCTCTCGTGCGAGCATTCCGGCGATCCCCACGATGCATCCCTTCGCAACTCGCCGCTGGAAATGGTCTTCATCCGCGCCCCCAAAATTGTTCAGGTCGGCAAAGATGTGGAAGTCCTGGCCACAGAAGGTACGGATCCGGTCATTGTGCGGCAGGGCATGGCCATGGCGGCAACCTTCCATCCCGAACTCTCCCCCGACCCCCGTGTCCACCAGGAATTCCTGAACCTGATCAAAAATCGCGGAAGCCGGTAATCCCGATCGCATGCCATGTCGAGCGCAGCCAGGCTGAGTGCCCTGTGCAACAGCGGCGCTCCATCGCCGTGTAAAGCCTCCCCATTCCCGCCAATGTTCGGAAAACCGAACAAAACCACGATCTCCACTCCAACCATCCGCTCCGGGTATAGTCTCGGGCCATCCAGAGACAACAAGGGAAATCTGGCCAAACAATGAACATGTTCTTATGTTCACTTGGCGGGGGTTGACCTCCACTCTCTGGGTGGAATCGAAAGGAGACAAGAAAATGAAAAGCCGTTGGTTCCGGCTGGCGACCCTGTCGGCAGCGTTCGCATGCCTCGTCAACATTCCAATCCCATCCGCTCAAGGCCAGGTGGTGCCGGCAGGAGCACACCGTCCTCCGGGAGTGCCGCAGGAGTTCGTGATTACTCCCTATGGCTACTTCCATCCCTCCTGTGTCAGCGAAGTCAAAAAAGGCGAAGCGCTTCTCGACAGCGGCCGCATCCTCCAGCATGCGGATGGAACCCTCGAGAACCTTCCCGCCTGCGCTTACCCCCACTACACCAGTCGAGGAGAAAAGATCGCCGCGACCGAATCGGAGCCGCCAACCATTACCCATGCCTGGGTCGAATACGCCGACACCACCACCACCACCGCCTATGGCGACCTCACGGCAATCTGGCCGGTCCCGCCTGCACCCCTGTCCAATGACGGACAAACCGTCTATTTCTTTCCCGGTTTGGAGGATGAGAACGACGTGGTGACCATTCTTCAGCCGGTTCTCGGCTGGAATGCGTTTTCCAATCTCACCGCATGGAGCATTGCCAGTTGGAACTGCTGTGAAAGCGGCAAAACCAACTACAGTAGTCCCATTGCCGTCAGCGTCGGCGACACCATCCTGGGAAGCATCAACATGACCTGTAGCGCCGGAACCGAAACCTGTGCCACATGGAACGTTTCCACCGAAGATGACACCACCGCAAAGACCACCATCTTAAGCAAGACCTCCAACTATGGCCAGACCTTCAACTGGGCGTTCGGGGGCGCGCTTGAGGTCTACAACATCGTGCAATGCAACGACTACCCCGCCGGCAACCAAATAACTTTTTCCGACATCGGTCTGTACAACTACGAGCTTGTGCAGATCACTAACCCAGGCTGGACCTACGTCAACGACTCCTCAGGTCTTACACCGCAATGTGACTACGGCGGGCAGACCACGTCCAGCAGTGTGACCCTCGACTTTGGCAACAACGCCACTCCGCTCTGCACCGCGACCACCAGCTGTGCGGTGGAAGGAAGCTATCCGGGCGAGGTTGTCGAAGGCAGCGTATCGCTCTCCTGCAAGGAGGCCATGATTCTCACCGCATCCGCCACGATCTGTGGCAATAACTGCGTGACCGACAGCGTAGCGCCGCCGCAGGCGACCACGGGCGTCGGAGCGGGCGACGCCACGCCCGGCAACAGCGGCACTTGCTCCCTCAGTTGGTCGTGGGGTGGAAACAACTACAGCCAGCAGCTCAACGCAAATTAGTAGAGGCTGCCCCACCCTTGTCCCTGCGTTCTTTGCAGGGGCAGGGTGGGGACTTTGATCGTCTACCGGCCATCTTTTAAACCTGAGTGCTCTTCCAGCCCTCTCGACTTGGCATATCATAGCCACTGGGAAAATTTCGAGGAGGATCCGATGCCAGACGATCAAACACTCGCAACCATTCTTGCCATCTGCGACCTGATAAAGCGAAACGGAACTGGCGTGAAGGTCGCGCTGGAGTCCTACGAGCAAGCCATGAAAGAAGTGATCGAATATCGCCGCTCCCAAGGATTAACAGAAGTCGGCGGCTTGCCGGCGGCAAAGTAGCTCCAAGCCATGTTGATGGGTCGCCCCACCCTTCCCGCGCTTTTGGCGGGAAGGTCGGCCTTAGGCAGCGCGTTCAGCGCTCAGATCCACGCGGACTATCTTCTTGTCATCCTGAGGCAGCGGAGTCGTCGGCGAAGCCGAGGACTCCCAACGAAGGACCTATGCAAATTGCTGAAGGTGCCGCCCCGCCGCGCGCAGCGAGGCGTGACGCATCGTGGAAAGCGGCGATTCGGAGCCGCATAAGACCTTTTGACGTCCGAAAAAATTCCCGGCAAATTCTTCTTGACATCCCCAATGCGTAACCGTACAGTTACGCATTATGCGTCACCGTTCGGTTACATATTCGCCTGAGGCTGCCTTCCAGGCCCTGGCCGATCCCACCCGACGTGCCGTTTTGGATCTGCTGCGCCGCGGCAGCCAGCCCGCCGGAGTCATCGCCAGCGCATTTCCCGTTTCGCGGCCCGCCATTTCCAAACATCTGCGTCTTCTGCGCCGCGCGCATCTCGTTCAAGAACACCGCGCCGGACGCAATCGCGTCTACGAACTGAACCCAGAGCCGCTGCGCGCCGTCGATTCCTGGATCTCGCAATATCGCGCCTTCTGGGCCGGCAATCTGGCGAACCTGAAAGCGTTCGTCGAAGCCGAGCACGCGCGCGAAAGCGCGCAACCTCAAGCCCAGGCAAACATTCCATCGAAGCGCCCGAAAGGAAAACAAATATGAAACATTCGCTCCGCATTTCGTTATTGATCGGCGTAGCAACGTGCGCCGTCGCGGCGTGCCTGGTCACGTCCGCGCCCGTCTTTTCGCAAATGAGCATGCAAACAAGCTCGCAAACCACTGCACTCACCGGCTCGCAAAAAGCTTTCAACACGGTCAAGACCCTGCCAGGCACGTGGGACGGCAAGGATCAGACCGGTCGCTCCGTCAAAGTCAGTTTCAAAGTCACGTCCGGCGGTTCGGCGATCATGAGCGAGATCCTGGGCGACGGGCCAGAGGATATGGTTTCGATGTTCAGCATGGATGGGCCGGGGCGGCTGGTCATGACGCACTATTGCTCGGCAGGAAATCAACCGCGCATGTTGGCCTCGGTTTCGCCCGACGGCAAGGTCCTGACGTTCACCTACCTCGACGCCACCAATCTGGCCACTCCCGACGCTGGGCACATGCAAAGGATGGTGCTGACGCTGGTTGATGACAATCATCACATCGAAGAGTGGACGTTCAACGATCACGGCAAAGAGATGAAGAAAGTGTTCGACCTGCGTCGACAGATGTAGGAGCGGGTTGTGCATGAAAAGAGGAGCTCAATGACAAATGCGACCATCACTCCCAACTACGGCATTTCTGGCCACGACACGATCGTCAGCGAGATTGACATTGCGGCGCCGATGGAGCGCGTGTTTCGGGCAATCTCCGATGAGAAAGAAATTCTGCGGCGGTCGCCGGAGCTTGCCGCGTACGAACTCGATCCGCGCGTCGGCGGCAAGTGGCGGCTGGAGTTGCACATGCCGAAGCCGCATCACGGTGTGGCCACCGTGCGCCATGACGGAGAGATTCTGGAATTCGATCCGCCGCGGCTTCTGGTGTATACGTGGACCGCGAATTTTCATAAGAATCCCGCGCACGTCAGCATCGTGCGCTGGGAATTGACTGCGGCGGATTCGGGCACGCACGTGAAGGTAACGCACAGCGGACTGGCCGCCGAACCCGGGGCTGCGAAGGATTACGCCGGCGGATGGCCGGGTGTGCTCGACATGCTGAAGAAGTTTGTGGAGCAGTAATCTGCGCTATTCCAGCGGCGTCATCCCGAAGCCCCGCGTTTTTACCAGCGGGGCGAGGGATCTCCGGGCCCACAAAGCATGTGCGGAAAAGATCCTTCGCTTCGCCTGGGCTTTTCCTTGATGAAGCAGGGCTTCGGCTCAGGATGACGCTATCCAGAAGAACGACAGAAGGAGAACGTATGGCAACTGCCGTCATTAGTCCGGATCATGACACTGTTGTGGCGGAAATGTTTATTGCGGCCCCGCCCGAGCGGGTATTTCAGGCGATCAGCGATCCCAACCAACTCCCGAAATGGTGGGGACAGGACGGGCTGTACCACGTTACCAAGTCGACCATGGATGTGCGTCCCGGCGGCAAGTGGCGGAGCGAAGGCTCGGGCGCTGACGGGCAGTCGTTTCACGTCGAGGGAGAGTATTTAGAAGTCGATCCGCCGCGCCTGCTGGTGCACACCTGGACGACATCCTATCACCCCGGCACGACGGTCGTGCGCTGGGAGCTCGAAGCGCAAAACGTGCATGGCCTGCATCCCGCCGGTCCCAAGAAGGCGGGAACAGGAACGCTGGTACGCGTGCGCCATTCCGGATTCGCCGGCAACGTCGAAGGCGTCACCAGCCACGGCGAAGGTTGGAAGCGCGTCCTGGGCTGGCTGGAAGAATTTGTGCAGCGGAATCCGCAGTAAGGGAAAAACGCGTAGTGTTGGCCGGGCGGGTGCCCAGGTTTCGAATTGCCGAAGCGGCCATAACTGGGGGTGCCCCGTTCTTCGCGTTTTTTGCGAAGGGCGGGTACGATGCTGCCGACACCCTGGATTCGTGAGCTCAATTCATCGAGCAAAGCCCAACCAATTTGCGTTCGTGGTACCCACCCCTTCGACTGCGCTCAGGGCAGGCTGTTGCAAAGCGCGCAAGGATGGGGCACCCTCAGTCGTGGCGAACTTATCGAAAACAAAGGGTGGCTCGCCTTACTTGATATCAGCTTCACTGGTCTCGAGGGCGGTCGGTATCTTCACTTCTATGATGTGAATCAAATCCTTATCCGGGTAGATGTAAGCCGCCAGGTGCACGTAGTGTCCTTCGTGACCCTTAAGAATCTCCTGATTGTCCACCTTCCAGGCTCTCTGCTCGGTTACGAACCTCAATCGTTGACCATCTTCCCAAACCGTACCCATGATTGTGGTCAGCCGTGCGCCTGTTTCCGCCGTAGCCTTCGGCGCCGGATTGGGTGCGCTCTGCGAGAGAGCAACGACGGCAGTTAGGGCAAAACCCAGAGAGAAAATAGGAAATAAAAGAGTTTTCAAGGAAAGCAACCTCCGTTGCAAGCGAATCGTGCGTCGGCGTTTTGTTAAGACGGCAAGTTAAGATAGAAAGTTAAGACGGGAAGGCGGAGTTACCCGCCTTCTCGTGCGACGCGCTCAACATATGAATTAAGCTGCTACAGCGATATTAAAGGTCGAGGCGACGGTCTCGAAGGTCTGAACCTTGGGCGCTCCATCGATCACTCTCGCAAGTTTTTTCAGCACGTCTGGGTAAACATTGGTGTTGTAGGCATCTGCATTGGCTTTGCTTTCCCAGACAGTGATTGCCGTCACATCCTTGCTGCCGGGATTGGACAATGTGATTTCGTCCTTGAAGCCCTTCTGCTTGCGAAGTAAGGGAAGGATCTCATTTTCAAAAGTGTGGGTGTAGTCAGCAAGCATGTTGGATTTCAGATGAACGGAGACGTTGCGTGCAAACATGGGCAACCTCCTTAGGTTGGGGTCGCTAAGAGAAACAACTTCAGATGGGCTGACTTAGATCAGGGAACCTGAAAGAGGGGAAGGTGGAAACCACCTCAATTACAACCCTAGTCTTGAGGGGCGGGTCTGTCAAGGCGGGTGGGGCGGGCTTTGAATCTGCGCAACGGGTTTGCGCAGATGGGACAAAAGTTGTGTCGGCGGCATCGCTGCCCGCCCTTGCAAAGAACGCAAGGACGGGGCACCCACGGTTTCGAATCGGAAGGAGAAAACCGGGCGCGCGGTCCGAGTGCCCCATCGGGTTGATGGGTTCTGTACCGGCTTTACATTCATCTGTGGAAAACCTTGTCAAGGGCCTTGATGACCCTCTTTTTCTCCAAGCCTCTCATTCGCAACGAGAAATAAAGTTCGTATTTGTGGTACTTTACCCTTCCGAATGTGATATACTGGATTTAGAGTAGAAGTTAAGGAAAGCGCTGCCTTCGGGCCAGCGCTTTTTGTGTTTTTGGAGGAGGCGCGATGACACCAACGAGCGCCTGCACGCGAGATCCCTCGGCCCGCTGGTGAGTGCGCGGGTCCTTCGGGATGACGCCCTCGGGAGTGAGGTGAGGCTGAAGCGCGGGATGACGCCTCCGGGGTGAGGTTAGGCTGAAGAGTTGGCCGTTTTGTGGCGCAGCTTTAATGCCTACAATTTCAATAAAGGAGTATGCGGGCGCAGCCAACGGGCTGCGCCTGAATTGTTTATGAGACAAGAATCGGAAGACATATCGCGAAAGGCATCTCGAGACATATCCAACATGGGGTGCTGGTCGGGGCGGCGGTTGTGGTGGTACACGGCTGCGGGGATGGTTGAGGGAAATGAGGATGGGCCTTTTCCCTGGCTGGTGGGGGAAAGCGACGTGATGGAGATGCAGGCGGTGGGTTGCCCGTCGTCGGGGCGGAAGGGCGATGCTTCGGAACTGGAATTTATGGGGCACGCTTGCGGGTTGGATTTTCGTGTGGCCAAGCCGTGGGGAAATGTCGATCCGTATGACGTGCTGGTGGAGATGGGGCGCTGGTTCTGGAAGGTGCAGGTGAAGCGTGCCTCGCGGACGCGAACGCGACCTGGATCCTACCGGGTGCGCGGGCGAGGCAGCCGGTGCAGATATTCGAAAGCGAACATTGATTTCCTGGTGGCGCATTTGCCGGACCGGAACATCTGGTACATCGTCCCCATCGAGGCATTTGAGGGGCGCACCGATCTGTATCTCAATCCAGGCGGAAAAGGGAAGTACGAGAAGTATCGGGAGGCGTGGTGCCTGCTGGCTTGTGCGGAGAAGGCGCGGGGATGGAAGGATGTCCCGGTGCTGTGCCGGTGCAAGGAGTTGCCGGTGCGGTGCGCGGTGTGCCCTAACAAACGGTGAGCCACGAGCTACGAGCTGCGAGATTAGCTGGCTGGCGGCGGCGAGTTACGCGCTCTTGGCTTCCGCTTTATTTTGAGCTTCGTCATTGCGAGCTTGGCGATTTTGAGTATGGCCCAGGGCTTCGACCTTAGCTTCGTCGCCGGACTCCTCCGGCGATTGTTCCAGCGCTTCCGCGAGAAACACGTTGTCCTCGTTCTCCGCGGGATCGATGCCTTCGGGCAAACTGCCTCGGTTGTATTCGGCCATGCGATTTTTCCACTTGAGGAAGTGGGTGATGGTTTGGGGCTCGATGCGGAGTTCGACGCGGCGGAGGCTGGCCAGGAGCAGATTCATTTCGTGGCGGAATCCGGTGGCGGTGCGCAGGTTCCTGGCGGAGGCGTGCTGCATGTGGATGCGGCCGCGGGAATATTCGAGCAGTCCCCATCCGGGAGGAAGTTCGTCGATCTTGATGAGTCCGGGCTGGGCGAGGTAGAAACGCTCGCTGCCGACGCCTTTTTCCGGCTTGCGGCGAAAAGGCTTGTCGCGGTCAACGAGAAAGTCGGCGCGCGCGACTTTGCATTCGACGACTACGGAATGGCAGGGCTGTTTCCATCCGATGGCGTCGGGGGTTTCGCCGCTGACGCAGATTTGTTCGGAGAGGATGACGCCGCAGCGGTAGGAGCGAAGCCAGCGAACGGCTCGGTCGACGAGTTGGTCGTGGGTCATGAGAATTTTTCTTGCGGAGGTATGTCTGTTGTACTGCGTGCGGGGAGCGTTGGGAAGTGACTGGGTTGCTACTTCGGGCGTCGGGCGTTGGGCGTCAGGGGTCAGAGGCCAGGGGTCAGAGGCCAGGGGTCAGAGGTCAGGGGTCAGAGGTCAGGGGTTATCAGTTCGTTGCACCGACGGCTGACGTCCAGCGCCCGCCGCCAACGGTGTAACCATTACTGGGCGGCGCAGGACGGTTTCCAGCAGGTAGCGTTCGGCGGCTATGGTTTGGGCGGCGGGGGTGCCGTCGGTGTAGCCTTCGGCGGCTACGATTACAGCTTCATTTTTCCCGAGCGGGGCGGGCTTGCGCTTGAATCCGTTCATGCGGCGCAGGGTGGGCGCGACATTTTCGATTTTCACGCTGCGGATTTGGCCGTTGTGCTGGGAGTCGAATGCGTTGGCCAGGCGAAGGATGGCGGCCAGGCGGATGACGGTTTTCTGCTCCTCGGCAAGCAGGTCGCGGAGAGCTTTGTGGCTGCGCGTGGGCAGAACGCCGCAATGGAAGCGGGCGACGATGGCGGCGCGGGAAATGGTCTCCGGTTTCCAGCCGAGGGGTGCGCCGTGCTTCTGGATCAGGGCTTGCGATTCCTTGTGATGTCCTTTGTTGCCGGTGGACTTGCCGACGTCGTGCAGAAGCGCGGCCAGGTAGAGAGAATCGCGGGCGTCGCTGGAATTGCCGTTGCTTGCGGCGGAAGCGGAACGTTGGGTGCGCAGCGGGCCGGTCTTTATTAAACCGTCATAGAGCTGGAGCGAGAGGCGGGCGACGCGCTCGGAGTGAGCGAAGTCAGGGTCGAGGACCTTCGCCCAGAGCTTCATGCGGCGAGTTGCCACATCCTGGATTTGTTTGCCTTGCGGCAAGCCGGCGCGCCAGGTGTTCCACAAAGAGTTGGGGCCGATGGTGTGCTGGCGATATTCTTCGATGCGCCGGTTGCGTTCTTTGACGATGCGTTCGTGCCAGGCTTTGCGGGAGGCGGCACTGGGAAAGATGCGGCAGGAGACGGCGGTCGCCCAAAGGACCTCGAGATCGTGGACTTCTCCGAGAAGATCCTGCATGCGCTTGAGGTCGTTGCCCCAGAGTTTATGTTCTAGGGGGAGAAAATTTTCCACGATGTAGCGGAAGCGCTTGATGCCGATGCGCAGCGAGTGCAACGCAACCTGGGAGCGATTGCGCATAGCGGTCGCGTGGAGTTCGCGGGCGGCGGTGAAGCGCTCGAGCGCCAGATGCTTGTAGACTCCGCTGCCGGGGCGAATGTGGGCGGCGCGGGCTGGGAGAGACTTACTCCATTCTTTCCATTGTTTACGGTTGAATTCTTCAAGGGCTGCGCGAGCTTCTCTTTTATGTTCGGACTCGCGCGTACGGAGAATGTGGAGCAGGTGGTGGGCGGGGTTGTGGTTGGGTTCGGTTGCGGGGTCCGGGGAATTTGGGAGATTCTTTGGCGCTTCCGGCAAAGCGGGCAGGAGTGCCCGCTCCAAATGTTCTTCTTGTTCCGCGCTGATGTTTTCCAGGGTTAGTTTTTCGATCCAGTCCATCATGATTTGCACGTCGCGCAGAGCGCCCAGGCGCTGGAAGAGTTGCTTGCCGGATTTCTTCATGGCTTTCCAGTTGGGATCGGGATCCATGGCGATCACGCCGTCGGCCATGGAGCGGCAGCGGCGGAGGGAGACGCGGAGGTCGTGAACGGGATCGGGGGCGAAGTCGCGGCTGGCATTGTTGCACTCGTCGAGAGTGCGTAGCATCCAGTAGCGAAGGCCTGCGGTTTTGGCGGTGCTGGGCATGGGTCCCTGTGTATCTTAGTGGAAGCGGGGAGAAAGAGGAACGGGCGTGGGATCAGGCGTCGGGCGTGCTTACTCTTCTGGCTTTTCGGTTATTTTGACGCGGCGGGGGGCGAGACGCTCCCGCGATGGCCGGCGGGATGCCAGAGCTATGGCAGACTGCGGGTCCGCCCCCACACGTTTCTGCTATGGGACCGCGTGCACCGTTAGGCCGAAAGGGGCCAGGGCTTCGCGGACTACTTTTTCTTCGCCGACGGCGATGATGGCCATGCGGTGGGCGGGGAAATATTTTCGGGCGGCGGCGTCCACGGCTGCGGTGGTGGTGCTGGTCAGTTGCTGTCCGTAGGTTCCGATGTAGTCCGGTTGCAATCCATCAACCCAGAGAGTGGCGAGGCGAGAGGCTAGCGATCCGCGGTCTTGCAGGCTGAGAGCTTCGTTGCCCACCAGGTTGCGCCTGGCTGCATTCAACTCCTCGTCAGTGGGGCTGGTGGTGGCGAGGCGGTTCAGTTCGTAGTTGATCTCGTTGAGGGTGGCGCCGGTCACGTCGTTGCGCACGTCAGCATGGGAGATGATCTCGGCGGAATGCTGAAAGGGATTCACATAGGAGTAGGGCGAATAGGTGTAGCCCTTATCTTCGCGGATGTTGGAGGTGAGGCGCGAGCTGAACAGGCCTCCGTAAATGCCGTTGGCGACTTGTGCGGCGGCATAGTCGGGTTCGCCGCGGCGCGGTCCGAAGGAAGCTAGCTCGATGGTGGTTTGCACCGACTGCGGCCGTGGAACCAGGAATACCGCGTGCTCCACGCTGGCAGTCGGAGCGGAAGTTGCCCCGACTGGAGCGCCCGCTGAGGCCTTCCATGCGCCGAAGGCGGACTTGGCTGCGTCGATCATTTTGTCGTTCTGGAAATCGCCGACCGCGATCAAGATGGCCTGGTCGGGACGAAAGCGCTGCGCGAACACTTCACGTAGATCGGCCGGAGTCATAGCCGCGACGGATTCTTTGGTAGGAGCCACCACGTGATAGGGATGATCGGCGAACAGGATTTTGTCGCGGGCACGCTGGGCAAGAAACGAAGTCTCGGCTTCGCGCTGCTCGATGGAATCGGCGAGATTGCGCTTGGCGAGAGTGACCTCGGCGTCGGGGAAGGTGGCGTTTTGCAGAACGTCGGCGAGCACTCCTAATGCCGTGTCAGCCTTGGAGGACAGAACGACGGTCGATACCTGGAAACTGTCTTTATCGGCGGAGGCGCTGAGATCGCCGCCGGCCTCCTGCATCTGTTGGGCGATTTGTTTGGCGTTGCGGGTGCGTGTGCCCTGATCGATCGTCTTCGATAGCAGTTCGGAGATTCCAGAGTGGTTGGCGGGATCGGCGGCGAGTCCGCCGCGGACGACTATGGTCAAGGCGACCTTCGGGAATCCGGGCTCGGAGACCAGCCACAGGCTGAGGCCGTTCTCGAGCTTGGCGGATTTCACATTCGGTGTCGACAGCGGTTTTTCGGGGCCGTAGGGAGGAAGATCTTTGGGCATCTGCACTTGTTTTTGCGCCAGAGTGAGGGATGCTGACAGGAGCAGCGAGAAGAAGACGGGCAGAAGTTTTGTGCGGATCGTGACTTTGTTCATCATTATTTTCGAAATCATTATTTTCGAGATCACTGTGCGCCTCCTTGCGGCTTTGCGAAGTCGGTTTCTGCCGGAGCCGGAACTCGGTTCATGACGGTGCGGTTGGCAGCGACGAGATATTTGGCGGCGAAGGCTCGAATCTCTGCGGGAGTTACTTTGGCCAGCTCATCGGGAATCTGGTAGACGGCGTCGAAGGAGCCGTCGAACAGCACAAAATGCGAGAGCACCGAGGCGCGGCTGATGGGATCCTCGAGGTTGGAGTAGAAATCCGAACGCATCTTGGTGACGACGCGGTTGACGTCCTGCTGACTGGGGCCCTCGTCGATGAGGTCTTTAATGTTGGCATCGAAGGCTGCGAGCAATTGATCCTCGGTGACGTTTGGCGGGTAGACGATGAATGAGGTCATGAGGGTGGGCCCGTTGTATTCGAAAGGCGTGCCGAGAGGCCAGTTGACGCCGCCGTCGGCGGAAAGCGCCACCTGTTTGTCTTTGACCAGGGCCTGATAAAGGCGCGAGGCCTGACCGTTGTGCAGCAACTCTCCGGTGACGGCTGCGGCCAGAGCGTCGGGGGCATGGCGCGGCGGCATGCGGTAGGCGATGGCCAGAGCCGGGACCTTGGCCAGTTTATCGGTCTCGGTAAAGCGCCGCTCGGCGGTTTGCGGAGGCTCGTCGACTTTGGGCTTGGGAGGCACGTTGCGCGGGGGGATGGCGGCGAAATACTTTTCGACCCTGGCGAATATGTCGTCGGGCTGAACGTCGCCGACGATCGCAAGCACGGCGTTATTGGGAGCGTAGTACTGTTCGTAGAACTTCTGCACGTCTTCGATTTTGGCAGAGTCGAGATCGCGGAAGTCGCCGTAGAAATTGTGGTTGTTGGGATAGGTGTCGAAGGCTTTTCCCGGGAGGTCGATGGCGAAGAACAGGCCGTAGGGGCGGTTCATTACATTGACGCGGACTTCTTCTTCGACGACGTTGCGCTGGTTTTCCAGATTCTTGTTGGAAAAGTCGAGCGTCTTCAAACGGTCGGCCTCGATCCAGAGCACGGGTTCGAGCGCAGAAATGGGAGCGGTCTCGATGTATTCGGTGTGGTCGTAGCGGGTGTCGCCGTTCAGGTTGCCTCCGCCGCCTTCGATGACTCGCATGAGAACGCCCTTGGGAGCGTTGGGCGTGCCCTCGAACATCATGTGCTCGAACAAGTGGGCGAAGCCGGTGCGGCCTTCGGGCTCGAGGCGGAAACCGATGCCGTAGCTGATGCAGAGACCAAAGGTGGGAGCAGAGTGGTCTTCGGAAACGACCACCGTGAGACCGTTCGGGAGCTTCTTCATGGTGGTGGGAGCTTTCCATTGCTGGGCCGCGGCGGGTGAGGCCGTGCAAACGGCCAGGAGAAAGAAGAGCCACAAATATCGGCGGGGCTTCATAGCGGAGCGTCCTTTACGGTGGTTTTGAGCGCTGACAGTATACTCCGGGCTTCGGGCTTCGGGGGCGGGCTTCGGCGTCAGGCTTGATGCGCTGGGGGATTTGCACGCAGGTTGATGTCTGTCCAGGGTCTAGGGTCTAGGGGTCCGAGGTCCAACGGCACCTGCCGTGATGGTCTTATTACCTCCGTAACGTTTTAGGGGTTGGGGATTGGTTCTAATCTTGGAATGCAAATCCGCGTTTTTGAGGAGTCTCTTATCTCCGCCACACAAACATCGCAGGGAGCGCGCGCGGCCGCAGCACGGGCCTTTGTGCACAGCCTGAACATCCTGATCAAGTATGCGCGGATGTATGGCTATGAGCACAAGCGCACAGAGGCGCAATTTGAAACCACCTGGAACGAACTGCAAACGGCGCAGGCGGGCAGCGACGCCGGGTGTTTGCTGGGCGTTTCCGACAACCTGCTGCTGCTGGACGGTATTCCGCTGGAATCGGGGCAGTCGGAAAAAAGTTTTGCCACGCTGCTGACCACGGCGGGATTGGCCAGCCTGCATTTTTCCAAAGAGGTGACGCAAGAAGATTTTGTGCGGCTGGTGCGGGCGTTTACCCTGGCCGGGTCGAAAGCGACCGACGTCTCCAAACAGATCAAGGAAGCGCTGAACGGCGGGGGTAAGGGCAGCAGCATCAAGATCAACGAGGTGAAGTTCATCGCCGCCGATCCATTGACCGGGGACGTGAGCATTGCGGCGCAACTGGCGGCGCAGACGCTGGGTCCGGAGTTCAAAGCGTGGCTGAACGATCCGCAGAAGCTGCTGCAGTTGATTGCCGCGGCCGAAGGCGCGAATGCGGGTGGAGGCGGACAGGCGGCGGACGGTAGTCCGATGGTTCCGTTGGGGAGCGCGCCGAACGCAACCGGCGGCAAAGGTGCTGGTACGGGCGCGGCGCCGGCGTGGACGGGCGAAGTGGTGCCGCTGCAGGAACAGGAAGTGATTCAGGCGATCCGGCTGCTGACGCGCTTCGGGCATGTGCAGCAGGATCCGGGAACGAAAGAAGAAGATTTACAGAAAGAACTCGCGCAGACCGATCCGAATACGCGGCTGAATCTGCAGCAACTGCTGGGGACGCTGGCGGGGAAGGTGACGGAAGGGCAGGACGACACGCCGCTGCTGATGAAGGCGGCCGAGCACATGGCGATCCGCTTCGCGCTGGAGCGCTATCAGAAGGGCGAGATCAAAGTAAATGCGGTCCATCAGATGATGGAGCACATGAGCCGGCAGATGGACTCGTTGCGCCAGATTCTGAAGCTGCAGGAAGAGAAGATGTCGAAGGCGGGGATTCTGGTAGAGTCGCACGCCGACATTCTGGATCGCATGTTCTGGGCGGAAGTGCCGGAGGCAGGGAAGCGCAGCGTGCTGCTGTCGAATGAAGCGCCGTGCGTGCCGCCGCGCAATCTGCGGCAGTTCGTGGAATTGCTGCTGGACCGCGACGACCGGCAGATGGCGGCCGACATTCTGAATAATTATTCGGGATGCCTGACCGCGAAAGAGATTGAGCCGCGGCGCAGAACGGCGATCGGGTTGAGCCAGGTGGCCGACCTGTATGCGCGGCTGGGCGGCGAGGCGATGGCGCAGGCGGTGCGTCAACTGAGCGAGCAGATTCTCGTGGAGAAAGACAGCGAGCAGCAAAGCCTGCTGAACGCGGCGTTCGTGCGCCTGAGCCAGGAAGCGAACGCGGCGAAAAACTACAACGCGATCAACGAAGTGTGCGCCAGCATGGAGACGATTGGGGCGCAGCATCCGGTGATGGTGGGGGATCTGCGGGCGCGGGTGGGGGTGGAAAACCGGCTGCCGGAATTCATCGAGGAAGCGCTCGATGAGAATCCGATTCCGGCGGATTTGCTGGCGCTGTTACGGCGCACCAGCCAGTCCGGCGCCGAACATATGGCGGACCGGTTCTTCCGCTGCATGCGGCGCGACGAATGCGAACGCATGATCGAGCTGGTCAAACAGCTGGGATCGCCGGTGCTGATGCAGTTGCGCGAGATTCTGCGGATGGGACAGCCGCGGCAGTCTTCGTGCGCGGTGGGACTGATCAGCCGGCTGGATGTGGCGACGCTGCTGGAATTGCTGCCGTCACGGCTGGGCGAATGGAACCGTTTTTATCATGACATTGTGGTGCGGCAGATCGCGTATGGCGACGCCACGGACCGCGGGCGCACATTGCTGGAACTGGCGGAAGTGCTGGATCCGCTGGTGCTGCCGGAGGCGATCGATGAAATCGGCATGAGTGGGGACCTGACCGCTGTGCCTCCGCTGATCATGATGGCGCAGCCGGGCGAGGCGGCGTCGCGCTCGCCGTATGTGCAACTCAAGGCCATCGAATCGCTGGGACGGCTGAAGGACACGCAAGGGGTGAGTACGCTGCAGCAGATTCTGGAAACGAAGAAACGGTTTGGCTGGGTGCATCATAAGGAGCTGCGGGTGGCCTCGGCGCAGGCGCTGGCGAAAATCGACGCGCGCTACAGCCCGCAGGTGATGGCCGACAGCGGCTTGGAGCCGGCGGAACTGGCGATTGCTCCGCTGGATGCGGCGCCGGCGTGTCCGTGGGTGCGGCAGCGTCGCTATGAGCGGCTAGTGCTGGCGCGGACCGTGCCGGGCACGATTGGCAGCTCGTGGGGCAAGTCGAAGATCGTGATCCGCGAACTGAGTCTGGGCGGCGGCATGGGCACCAAGGAAGATAATCTTCGCATCGGTAGCGAGGCCGATCTGGAAATGTCGGTGGGGATGCGGGCGAAGATTCGGGCGCATGTGCTGCTGCGGCGGGCGCGGGTGAACGAAGTGGGATTCGAGATTGTGAACATCGATCTGGATAGCCGCTACCGGCTGCGCCGGTTGCTGGTGGAGTCGCTGAATGCGGTTCCGAAGAAGGGCAAGGAGTGGGCTGGGGAGAGGAAGAGCTAGGGGAGATTGAGTAATTGAGTAATTTGGTAATTGAAGAGCCTCCGCGGGATGCGGGGGCTTTTGGTTTCTAGCCATGTTTGCTTTCATTTCAAGTCGGCAGGGATGCTGGCAACCCGTTTTTCTTACTTTCTTAGTTTCCTCCAAACAAAATCCCGTCGAGCATGGGTTCGTGGTTCCCACCCTTTCGCAAAGAACACGCGAAAGGATGGGGCACCCGCTGTCGGAGCGATTGCTGCTGTTCACCTATTTCGTTGGAGGGCGGGAGGGTTGAGCGTCTGGGGGTCTGGAAGTCGAAGCCATGAGTTCCGATAGGAGCCCGCCGTTCGGGGGAATCAGAGTGATGCGAGCTTTGCTCTCGATCATCTTTTGGGTCTCTAGAATTTCGAACATGGCGGCTTCTACTTCGGGGTCGGCGGTGACTTGATTTAGCGCTTCGCCGACTATGCGCGGACGCATGGCGGCGGCTCGGGCGAACTCGACGGCCGCCTGGCGTTCGGCTGTGCTGGTGATGATGCTGACCTGGTTGGCGCCGTCCTGCTTGATGGAAGAGGTCACCTGGCGCAAGCGGTTCACAACCTTTTCTTCGATCTGTTTGATCATCTGGGTGTCGCGGAAGTGGACTTTGCGGATATAGACCGAACCCAATTTGTATCCCCATTCATGGGACTGCGGGGAAACTTCGGCGCGTACCGTCTGGCTCATGGAGTGGCGGTTTTGCAGTAGGTCGCCGAGCTTCAGGTTGCTGAGACAGCGAACGGTGGAATTGCTGACATTGGTGGCGAGGGAACCGCGGGGATCGGCGTTCTTGAAGAGATAGGCCACGGGATCGCTGATGAACATTTCGTACCAGATGCCGATGCCCATGGGCGCGCCTTCTTCGGAATTGACGGGCTGGCTGCGCAGATATTGCTGGTCGATGCGCATGTCGAGGACATAAACCTTCCCCAGCCAGCGGACGATGGGGGCTTTCAGGCCAAGCTTGACGAGCAGGATGTGCAATCCCGGTTCGTCGATGATGGCGACCACTTTGCCGAAGAGTACGAACACGCAGCAGGTACGTTCTTCCACGACGGTGTAGACGCCGAAGAAGCGCAGGATGGCAAGAAATACCGGCACCAAGAGGAAACAGAGGGCGAAGGTTGCGGCGGCTGAGATGAGCAGATTCATTGCTTGGTCTCCACGATGACCTGTTGGGCATTTCCGAAAAGGCCGAGGCGGACGTTGCGAACGTAGGCGCGGAGAGCGGACTCGCCAATCGCCTTCAATGCCGCAAGCTGACTGGCGAGAGAGACCAGAGGCTGGACTTCGGCCTGAGCCTTGAGAGTTTCGATCTCGGCGGCACGTTTGGATTGTTCGATGCGTTGATCGGCGGTGGCCTGGGCCAGGCTGATATCGGATGACACCATGTTGTGCGCGGTGTTGATGGCGGCGAGGGCCGACTCGACTTCGGGCGGAGGATCGATGCCGGTGATCAGGGAAGCGTCGAGCACAATGCCATAGCGCGCTTCCGAGGAGTTGCATTCGCGGTCCATGTGTTCGTTGAGGTCGCGGAGATTCTTGCGCAGATCGTTGATGGAGATGCCGCTGCTGCTGGGGTCGGACGCGCCGGGCTGAGCGGGGGCTTCAAAGGTGGCGATGCGCTCGCGCAACACCGAAACGAAATAGCCGATGACATGCGAGATGGGGCGCTTGACGCCGAAGATATTGGCGTACAGATTCCGCTCCGAGATGTGATAGCGGATTTGGCCGGTGAGTCCGGTGTTGAGTTGGTCCTTGGTGACGGCGTCGACGATGGTGCCGGACTGGTTGGCCGCGGGAAGCTCGGGGTCAAACGCCATGTTGACCGTCTGGGTGGCAACGGAGATCTTGTAGATTTTTTGCCACGGCCACTTGAAATAGGGACCGCCGGGCATGATGACGCGAACCTGGGGATACTGATAGCGCTCTTTCTCTTCCGCGTCCAAGGCCGCAGAGATGGGATCGTTGAGGGTGGTGGCTCCCGGGATGCGATCGGCGCGTCCAAAGCTGGTCTTGACCGCGCGCTGGTTCTGATCGACGGTGTAGAAACCTCCCGCGAGATAGCGCACTAAGAACCAGATCACAAAGCCGATGATGATTCCGATAGGAACGTCTGTGGCCATGGAAATATCCTCGGCGGCAGCATACAGGAGGTTGAGTTTGATTTCGAGAAATATTGGGGCGGATTGAGTAATTGGGGAATTTGGTAATTGGGAAATTGAAAAGCCTCCGCGGAGTGCGGAGGCTTTGTACTTCAGCGCCGCTCTTCTTCCTGCTTTATTTTACTTTCAGGAAGATGATGGCCAGGGTGTAGAGGGCCAGAGACTCGATGAGGACGAGGCCCAGAATCAGGGAGAACTGAATGCCGGGGCGGGCGGCAGGGTTGCGGGCGAGCGACTCGGTGGCGGCAGCGACGGCTTTGCCCTGGGCGAGTCCGCAGACGGCGGAGGCGATGGCCATGGAGAATCCGGCGGTGATGGCGACCCAGCTTGCATCGGTCATTCCGCCGCCTTCTGCGAAGGCAGGAATGGCGAAGCATAGGGCTGAAAGTGTCATGAAGATACGGCTGAGCGTGCGCATGGTGAAGCTCCTTGGATGAATTTGCCGCCAGGAGGTGGTTGACGCCATACCTTGCAGACGCCCTCACGCTGGAGGCAGTGGCCAGTGGCCAGTTGTCAGCTGCCAGTATTAGTGGAAGCTGACGACTCGAAACTGGCTGGGGCTAAAGCCCCGAATCTTTTTGACACTTTAACGCGGCGCTAAAGCGCCGCCATTCCACGGTTGCTCTTTCAAACCTCTTGCTGCTCTTTCAAACGTCTCCACTTCGGCGGCTACGCGGGCGAGAGCGCCCGCGCCACATAAAATCTAATGCTCGTCGGCCACGGCGCTGGATACGTAGATGATCGATAACAGCATGAACACATAGGCTTGCAGTATGGCGACTACGATGTGCAGGCCGCTGAAGATGATGGGGACGCCGATCGGAATCATGGAAAAGAAGACCAGCGTGATCAGGTCGCCGGCGAAAATGTTGGCCCATAGACGGACGGTGAGCGAGAGCAGGCGCGCGGTATGGCTGATCAGTTCGATGGGCAGCATGAGCGGCGCGAGTGCGGGGATCGGTCCAAGAAAATGTTTGAGGTAGCCGATGCCGGCGTGCTTGAATCCCTGAACGTGATAGTAGACGAAGGCGCAGATGGCGCAGCCCAGGGGCACGGCGGGAACTCCGGTGGGCGATTCGAAACCGGGGATCAGGCCGATCATGTTGCAGGTGAGAATGAAAATAAAAATGATGGCGAAGAACGGGATATAGGGCTCGCTGTGATGTCCGATGATTTCGTGGGCCTGGCTGTAGACGAAGCCTTCGATGGCTTCGAAGGAGTGCTGCAGGCCGCCGGGAGAATCGACGGAGAGGCGCGAGCGCAGCATCAGAAAAAGGGCCAGGAGAAAGGCGAATACCAGCAACTCCATGGCGAAGGAGTCGGGAATGGGATGGGTGGGGTGCTTGGGCTCGAGGTGAAGCGAGCGCAGGAACGCCGTCACCGGCGAGGCGAAGAAGCGGTTGAGAAGCGCGGTGAACCAGAGTTGTTCGGGCATGTAAGACAGCTTCTAGCTGCTAGCTCCTAGCTTTCGTGCGTCAGGGCTTCGTAGGCTTCGTATGCGGCTTCGCAAATTATGGCTGCTACGGGCAGGAACAGACCCGCAAACAGTCCGCGAAGTGCCGCGGGAAAACTGGTAATTATAGCGTAGGCTGCGGCGGCTAACAATATGTAACGAAGCAAGAAGCGGAAGATGAGTCCTTTGCCGGATTGGCGCTGGCCGGTTTGGGTGACGCGGTCGGCCAGGCCGGAGACTCCCCTCTTGAGCCAGTGGAAGTTGAGGTAGGCGATCAGGCATCCGGTGAGGAAGCCGAGGGCAGGACGGGCGCCGAATTGAATGAAGGTGGCAAGAGTGAGGATGGGTGCGAGCACGAGCATGAAGCGGCGGATGCGGGTGAGGGCGGAGGAGTAGAAGTCGTTGTTTGCAGCGTCGGAGCGATCTTCCGTAGGGCTAGCCTTCCAGGTTATCCAGACGGTCGTTGTGGCTGTCGAGGCGGTGTTCGGGCATTTCGACAACCCGCAACAGACGTGCGGTGCCGTGGGCAATGTCGCTTACAATACCTCGCATTTCCGCAACGTCGCGCGTGAGAGATTCGACACTCTGCGTTACGGCCTCATGGCGCTCTACCAATCGATCGAGGCGTTCATCGGTCGTCATGGAGTCAGTATAGCATTCGCATCCTGGACCTCGGGCAGACAGAACACAAACCCTTCGGCGTCAAAGTTGCTGACCCGTCTGTGGCCGGGACGCCGCAGCTACTCTTCGCGGGAGACGGTGCGGATGAGTTCGATGATGCCGGCGGCGCTGCCGAGGATCAGGCCGACAACGCTGATCCATCGCGTGTGCAGCCAGCGGTCGAGTAGGGCGCCCAGGAGATATCCGGCGACGGTGCCGGCTGGGAGTATGAAGGCTAGCTGGCTGAAGCGTGCGACTTGGACCCAGGGAGATTTCTTGTTGGGGTCGGGCATGTGAGGAGATTGTACGCGCGCAAGAGCTTTTCACCACCAAGGGCACGGAGGAAGCACAGAGGAAAGTGCGGCTTTGATTCCTCAACTGCGGTTGGCGCTCGTGCCTTTCAAATCGTCTATGTGTGCGTGCCGGGGTCCTTGGCTATGTTGAGGGCCCAGTTGACCATTTCGATGAAGCGGTCGGGGAGGATTCCTATATAGATGGTCATCAATCCGGTGAGGGCGAGGGCGGCGCGCATGGGGTAGCTGACGTGGAGTTTTTCTTCTCCCTTTTCCGGTTGGCGCATGAACATGGCGTTGGCGATCTTCAGGTAGTAGTAGAGGCCGAAGACGGAATAAAGCACGCCGAGCGCGGCCAGGACGTAGTGGCCGCTTTCGATCAGGCTGAGAAAGATGAAGTATTTCCCCCAGAAACCGGCGAGCGGCGGGATTCCGGCTAGCGAGAGCATAAAGACGAGCATGAGGACGGCTTCGACGGGTGCGCGGGAGTAGAGGCCGTCGAGATCGTCGAGTTCGTCGCCAATGACTTTGCGATGGCGCAGGGAGGTGATCACGCCGAATGCGCCCAGGTTCATGAAAGTGTAGACGAGAAGATAGATAAGGATGCCTTTGACGCCGTCGGGGCTGGGATTGGTTTTGGTTCCAGCGACCAGGCCGAGTAGCATATATCCGACGTGCGCGATGGAAGAGTAGGCGAGAAGGCGCTTGGTGTTGGTCTGGGTGAGGGCGGCGAGATTGGCTCCCGTCATCGTCGCGATGGAAACGAAGACCAGCATCGGAACCCAAATGGGACGCAGCGGGCCGAGCGGGATCAAAAGCATGCGGAGCATGAGCGCCCATCCCGCGGCCTTGACGGCAACGGACATGAATCCGGTGATGGAAGTGGGCGCGCCTTCGTAGGCATCTGGCGCCCACTGGTGAAAGGGAATGGCGGCGATTTTGAACAGCAGTCCGGCGAGCGTAGTGACCATGGCGACGATGACCACGGGCTTGAGGTACGGGTCGGCGAACTTGCGGACCATCTCGTGCTGGATGGCCACTATGCTGGTGCTGCCGGCGAGGCCGTAGAGCAGCGAGAGTCCGTAGGCGAAGATGCCGGAGGAGAATGCGCCGAGCAGGAAATATTTCAGAGCGGCCTCGTTGGAGCGGCGGTCACGGCGCAGGAATCCGACGAGAACGTAGGTAGAAAGCGCCATGGTTTCGAGGCCGATGAAGATGAGGACGATGTCGGCCCCTGCCGCCATTGTCATCATGCCGGCAACGGCGAGCAGCATGAGGGCGTAGTATTCGCCGTGACTTTCGTGCTCGACTTCGAGATAGCTGACGGACGTCAGGATGGCGATGGCGGTTCCGGCGAGGAAGAGATAGAAGAAATAAATGGCGAAGCGGTCGACGGCGAGGGTGCCGAGAAATCCGAAGCCGGCAGCTTTGTTCGTGGCGAGAAAGACCTGAATTTGGTAGACGCTTATGGCGGAGAACACGACTCCAACGAAAGCGAAAACGGCGTTGGCCCACTTCGCCTCCTTGGGGATCATGAAGTCGATCAGGAGGATGCCGAGCGCGAACATCGTCAGCATGATGATCGGGCGAGCGAGAACGAAGTCGGTCAAGGCCACTTAGTTGGTCCCCCGTGGCCGTAGCAGCGGCGTCCCGCCGGCGTTTGCGGGAGTTTGTGCTGAACTGGTCGAGGTTAAGGGTTGGCCCGTGGGGAGGCGGCGGGCCGCCGCCTCGACAGCCGCCGTGGACGGCGGCGTTACGCTCGCGGCCGCGGCCGTGATCGGGGTTGCGGGTTGCGGGTAGTCTGGACGGGCTAGCGCGATGGTGTGGTTCACCGGCGTGGCCAGGATCTGGACGAACGGTTTGGGATAAAGGCCGATCCAGAAGGCCAGGATGAGGAGCGGGACGAAGGTGGCGACTTCGCGCGGCGTGAGGTCGTGAAGTTTTTCATTCTTCGGATTTGTGACGGTGCCGAAGAAAACGCGCTGGTAAAGCCAGAGCAGATACGCGGCGGCGAGGACGACTCCGGGGACGGCCCATGCGCACCATTGCCATTTTTCCATGAATGCGCCCTGCAGGATGGTGAACTCGCCCACGAATCCGTTGAGCAGCGGCAGTCCCATCGAAGAGAGGAACATGATCATGGTGATGGTGGCGTAGAGGGGCATCACGTTGGAAATGCCGCCGTATTCGGAGATCTCGCGGGTGTGACGGCGTTCGTAGAGGATGCCTACGATTAAGAACAGCGCGCCGGTGGAGATGCCGTGATTGATCTGCTGCAGGACCGAGCCCGAGAGTCCTACGGGATTTAACGCGAAGATTCCCAGTGTGCAGAAGCCGAGGTGGCTGACGGATGAGTAGGCCACTAGCTTCTTCATGTCTTTTTGCATCAGCGACACGAGCGCACCATAGATGATGCCGACGATGGACAGGAAGATCATCCACCCGCGCACGGTCATGCCGAGGAACGTGGCGGGATTGGACAATACGTTAGGAAAGAAGGGAAGTGAGAAGCGGATGAAGCCGTAGGTTCCCATTTTCAGCAAAACTCCGGCCAGAATCACTGAGCCCGCTGTGGGTGCTTCGACGTGCGCGTCGGGCAGCCAGGTGTGGAAGGGGAACATCGGCACTTTGATGGCGAAGGCGAAAAAGAAACTGAAGAACAGCAGCGTGGCGGCGTAGGGTCCGTAGTCGCTGTAGATTTTGGGAGCGGTTTGGTAGAGCGCTTCCAGGCTGAAGGTGAAGACCTGGGTTACGCTGTGGTGGTGGAAGTAGAGGAACAGGATCCCGAGCAGCATCAGGACCGAGCCGGCGAGGGTGTAAAGGAAAAATTTGATGGCGGCGTAGAGTTTGCGCGGGCCTCCCCAGATTCCGATGAGCAGGTACATGGGGACTAGCATGGCTTCCCAGAAGACGAAGAAGAGGAAGAAATCGAGCGCCATAAAGACGCCGAGCATGCCGGTCTGCAATATCAGAAACCAGATGTAATATTCCTTGACGCGATTCTCGATGGCGGACCATGAGGAGAGGATCGAGATCCAGCCCAGCAGCGTGGTGAGCATGATGAGCAGGAACGAGATGCCGTCGATGCCGACGACGTAGCCGGCGCCGATGGAGGGAATCCAGTTGTTCACCGAGCCCTCGACGAACTTGAAGCCGGGTTCCAGGCGCTTGTCCCAGAACCAGGGGACGAGCGGCAGGGAGATGAGGAATCCGCCGAGGGCGAAAATGTTGGCGATCCAGCGGACTGCGTCCTTATTTTCTTTGGGGACGAAGCAGAGCAGGATCGCGCCTACGAGCGGCGTGAAGAGAATGATCGAGAGGATGTGGTTGTACATGAGCCTCTAGCTTCTAGCTGCCAGCTTCTAGCTCAAGCTCTTGGTTCTAGCGGTTTGGCTAGAAGCCGGGAGCTAGCAGCTAGAAGCTTCGGGTTAGTGATACACGTAATAGAACACAAAGCCTACCAGACCTGCGGTCATAACCAATGCGTACCATTGCACCAGGCCCCACTCCAGCAGGCGCGTGGGATAGCTGAGCATGCGCGCCAGGATGGCGGGGCCGTTGACGCCGAGGCCGTCGATGATCCATTTGTCCCACCAACTGGAAATGGTTGCGATGACGCGCGTGACCCATCCCGTGGCGTTGACCATGCCGTCGACGATATGGGAGTCAAACCAACTGCTGGCCTCGCCCGCACCCATGACGCCGAGGCGCACGTTTCCTATTTTGCGGCGGCCGGTGAAGACGTAGTCGTAGCCTTCGTCGACGTAATACTTGTTGAGCAGCGTCTTGTACAGCGGCGGAGCTTTGACGGCGAGCGGCTCGAGGTAATCTTTGCCGGCATTGTCATAAGAGCGCTTCGCCATGAACCAACCCAAGCCGGCCGCGCCGATCGACAAGAGCATCAACGCATATTCCGTAGGACTGGTGTGCTCTTCTTCTTTCTCTCCGGCGGCGAGTTGTCCGGCTTTGCCTTGCTCTTTGAGGACGTGGGCTTCTCCGTGGGCGAAGACCGGATCGAGGAAATGGGCGAAGCGATCCGATCCGCCGAGGCTGTGCGGCCATCCGAGGAATCCGGCGAAGATCGAGCACGCAGCGAGCACAACCAGGGGCACGGTCATCGACTTCGGCGACTCGTGAATGTGATGCTCGACTTCGTGGCTCATGCGCGGCTTGCTGTAAAACGTGAGATAGATGAGGCGGAACATGTAGAACGCCGTCATCAGCGCGGTGATGTAGCCGATGCCCCAGAGAATGCGATACGCGTCGGTCTCCCTGGTCCACGTTTGCCACAGGATCTCATCCTTGGAGAAAAATCCAGCGAATGGTGGGATGCCGGCGATGGCCAGCGTGGCAATGAACATGGTGCGGTAGGTGACGGGAATCTTATGGGCGAGCGCGCCCATCTTGCGCATGTCCTGTTCGCCGGACATGGCGTGGATGACGCTGCCCGCGCCGAGGAACAGAAGAGCTTTGAAGAAGGCGTGGGTGAAGACGTGGAAGACGCCTGCGGCGAAGGCTCCGACGCCGAGGGCGAGGAACATGTAGCCGAGCTGCGAGACCGTGGAGTAGGCGAGGACGCGTTTGATGTCGTTCTGGACGAGGCCGATGGAGGCGGCGAAGATGGCGGTGAGCGCGCCCACGATGGCGACGATCATCATTGAAGTTGGTGCGAGAACGAACAGCGCGTTAGAGCGCGCGACCATGTAGACTCCGGCGGTGACCATGGTGGCGGCGTGGATGAGAGCGCTGACGGGCGTGGGGCCCTCCATGGCGTCAGGGAGCCACACATAAAGAGGAAGCTGCGCGGATTTGCCGCAGGCTCCGACAAATAGAAGCAGCGTGGCGGCGGTGATGTATTTCAAAGTGTCAGGCGAGAAGGGTCCGCCGCGAGCGAAAGCGTTCACGTCCACGAAACGCAAGGATCCGCACAGCCAGGCAATGAAGAACATACCGAGAATAAATCCGGCATCGCCGATGCGGTTGGTGATGAAGGCCTTGTTGGCGGCGTCGCTGGCGGATTTGCGCTGGAAGTAGAAACCGATCAAAAGATAGGAACACAAGCCGACGCCTTCCCAGCCGACGAACATGAGGACGTAGTTGTTGGCGAGGATCAGCGTGAGCATGGAGAACATGAAGAGGTTGAGATATCCGAAGAAGCGGTAATAGCCGCCTTCATGCGCCATGTATCCGGTGGAGTAGATGTGGATGAGCATGCCGACTCCGGTGACGAACAGGAGCCAGATGCAGGAAAGCGGGTCGAGAAGAAATCCGGCGTCGGCCTGGAAGGCGGCTTGGGAGCCGCTGTGAGTGACGTAGTTCAGATTGTTGGAGTCAGTACCGAGCCAGGTGTAGAGAATTTTTTGGTAGGGCTGGTGGTCGTGGGCGGGAGCCCAGTTGGTGTATTGCACAACGGCTCCGCAGACCAGAAGAAACGAGAGCACGACGGAGCCGACGCAGACGGCAGAGACGGTGGACTTGTCGAGCTTGCGGCCGAAGAAGAACATGATGGCCGCGCCCAGGGCGGGGAAGAGCGGGATGAGGTAGATGTGGTCGAGGAAAATCAACTCGGCTGCTAGCTCCTAGCTTCTAGCTCCTAGCTACCCATTGCCGCTTGGCTAGAAGCTAGCGGCTAGAAGCTAGAGGCTGCTTTTCTACCACTTCAACAAGTTCACTTCATCTACGTTGACCGTCTCTTTATTTCTAAAGAAGGCGATCAGGATGCCTAGTCCGACGGCGGCTTCGGCGGCGGCGTCGGTGATGATAAAGATGGCGAACACCTGTCCCTGGACGGAGTTCACGCCTTGAATGCCTTGCCAGTAGCGGTTGAAGGCCACCAGGTTCAGGTTGACTGCGTTCAGAATGAGTTCGATCGACATCAGGACGATGATGACGTTGCGGCGCGTGAGGACTCCCACGACGCCGAGTAAGAACAGGACGGCGCCCAGGACCAGGTAGTGAACGGTCGAGATGTCGGTGAGCGGGTTCATTTTGTTTAGCCCTGAGTCCCGAGTCCTGAGTCCTGAGCGAGCACCGCGTTGCAAGCGCCGAGTGGCGAGCAGTAAGCCAGTGGCGATCCGCTGGGGCGATCTTCCTCGCGACTCAGGACTCGGGACTCAGGACTCATTCAAATTCTCTTCTTGGCCATGACTACTGCGCCGATGATCGCTACCAGCAGAAGCAGGGAGGCGATTTCGGTGGTTAGCATGTATGTGCCTGCGTGCTTGTCGAACAGCTTCATGGCGATGATTTGCGTGTTTTGCGATTCCATGTAGGGCACGCGGCCGAACGGGAACAGCGGTCTGCCTTTGGCGTTGGTGACGTAGACGGAGATGAACAGCGCTCCGATCGCGATGGCGGCGATGCCTCCGACCAGCCATTGCTTGTTGAAAGGGCGTTCTTTCTGCGTGCGCTCGATCGAGATCAGCATGATCACGAACAGGAACAGAACCATGATGCCGCCAGCGTAGAGGATGATCTGTGCGCCGGCAACGAACGGGGCGTAGAGCATGAGGTAAATTCCGGCCTGCGCCAGCAACGTGGTGATGAGGGCGATCGCGGAGTGCACGGGATTTCTGCGGGTGATGACCAGGATGCCGCCGATGAGCATGATTCCGGCCAGCAGATAGAAGAAGAACGGAGTGGCGACCGGGGGATTGAGTTGGTTCATGGCCGGGCTCCGGGCTGGGCGTTGGGCGTCGGGCGTCGGGCGGTGGACCGCTCGGGATGACGCAGAGCCGTTCCCAGGCCGCGTGAGGTCATCGGCCGCCTCCGGTGAATTCGGCTATGAATTCGGCGCGCATGCCGACGATGGCCGTTACGATCAGAAGCGCCATGCCGGTGGGGAGAAGCACCTTCCATCCTACTTTCATGAGCTGATCGAAACGATAACGCGGGAACGTGCCACGATACCAGATATAGAGATACATGAACACGGCAACTTTGGAGGAGAACCAGAAAATATCCTGAACGCGAACGCGGACGGGCGGAAGCAAGAGGACGAGGCCGATTAGCGCGAGCACTGCGCCAAAGGCGGCGAGACCCATGGTTTGAATCTTAAACAGCGGATGCTTGGGCATGCGCACGACGTTGAAGAACGTAATGGCGCCGAGCAGAAGGAACGTTGCGCCCGGGAACAGCGAGAAGACCAGGTCCCACCTGTCGCCGGAGAGCCAGTCGGTGAACGGCCGCAGCCATCCGCCAAGCCAGAGTGTGACCGCGATGGAGCTTACGGCGATCATCGCCGAATATTCTGCGAGGAAGAACAGCGACCAGCGGAAGCCGGAGTATTCGGTGTGGAATCCGGCGGTGAGTTCGGATTCAGCTTCGGGCAAGTCGAAGGGAGCGCGGTTGGTCTCGGCGACCATGGCGACCGCGAAGATGAAGAACGCGATCAGGCCAAGAGGGAAGAATTGGAAGATGAACCAGATGTGCTGATCACGCTGCTGCTGCACCAGGCCGATCATGCTAAGCGTGCCGGTCTTCTGCTCGTTGAGGCTGCTCATTAGGATCGCCGAGAGCACGGCAAATCCCATGGCGACTTCGTAGGAAACCATTTGGGCGCTGGAGCGGAGAGCGCCGATCAGCGGGTAGTGCGAGTTGGAGGCCCATCCGGCGGTGACGATGCCGAGCACGCTAAGGGAAGAAACGCCGAGCATGAAGAGGATGCCGATGTTCATGTCGGTAATGGCGTGGGTGGGGCCGAACGGCACGACGACGAAGACCGTGAACGCGGCCAGGACGACGATGAAAGGCGCGATCCAGAAGACCAGTTTGTCGGCGCCTTCGGGGATGATGTCTTCTTTGAGAAGAAGTTTGAGAGCGTCGGCGATGGGCTGGAGCAGGCCGTGGGGGCCGACACGCATGGGTCCAAGGCGAACCTGCATGTGAGCGAGAATTTTGCGCTCAAGCCAATTCATGGCGATGACGGCAATGGAGAGTCCGACGAAGACGAGCAGGACGTAGACTACAGACCAGAAAATGTTGCCGGCGGCGCCGGGGGTTTGGTCGCTGTCTTTGGCGTAGGAGACGACGTATTGGATGAAGTCGTGCATTAGTTCTTGTTTGTCATCCTGAGCGAAGCGAAGGATCTCTGCATTTTGCCTGGTGCGCAGGAATACATAGGTCCTTCGCTTTGCTCAGGATGACAAGGATTTGGTTTTATCATCAACGGTCCACCTCGCCAAGGACGATGTCTAGCGTGCCGATGACGGCGATTACGTCGGCTACCAGCTGGTTGCGGCACATCATATCGAGCGCTTGCAAGTTGACTAAGCTGGGCGGGCGAACGCGGATGCGGTACGGTTGCGTGGAGCCGTCGCTAACTATGTAATATCCGAGCTCGCCTTTGGGCGCTTCAATGGAATGATAAATTTCGCCGACCGGCGGCTTCATGACCTTTGGAACTTTGGCCATGATGGGGCCTTCGGGAATGTTGTCGACGGCCTGCTCGATGATGCGCAGCGACTGGCGGAACTCGGCCATGCGCACGATGTACCGGTCGTAAGTATCGCCGTTTTCGCCGGTGGGAATGTCGAAATCGAAATTCTTGTAATTAGCGTAGGGCTGAGCCTTGCGCAGATCCCACTTGACGCCGCTGGCGCGGAGAACGGGTCCGGTGACGCCGAGGGCGATCGCGTCTTTGGCCGAAATGACGCCCACGCCTTTGGTGCGTTCCAGCCAGATGCGGTTGGTGGTGAGCAGTTCCTCGTATTCGTCTATCTTAGGCTTCACAAAGTTGACGAAATTCTTAACTTCTTTTTCGAAGCCCTCATAGGCCTCGTACTGCAGGCCGCCGATGCGGAAGGCGTGGGTAGTGAGGCGAGCGCCGCAATACTTTTCGTAGATTTTGAGAATTTCTTCGCGATCGCGGAAGGTGTAGAACAGCGGTGTGATGGCTCCGATATCGAGCGCATGCGTTCCCAGCCAAAGCTGATGGCTGGCGATGCGGTTGAGTTCGGTGAGGATGACGCGGATGCATTGCGCGCGCGGCGGAGCTTCGACGCTGAGAAGTTTTTCGACCGTTTCGCAGTATCCCAGGCCGTTGGAGACCGCGGCGACGTAATCCATGCGGTCAACGTAGGGATTGAACATCGTGTAGGTGCGGCTCTCGGCGATTTTTTCCACGCCCCGGTGCAGATAGCCGATAACGCATTCGAGGCCGAGGACTTTTTCTCCGTCAAGGCGGAGGATGACGCGGAGCACACCGTGCGTGGCAGGATGCTGCGGCCCCATGTTAATGACGAGTTCGTTGGCGTCGAGGAAGGTCTCGTCGCGCTGAGCAACATGGGTTTCGAGCGATGGCGGCGAGAGGGTGTTAGGGTCGGTCATTTGCCCTCAGCGCGGGTTTCAGTGCCTGCCTCATTGGCCGCTCTCGATTCCCAGGTTGATCTGCACCCATTCGTTGTCTTGCTGGATGATGCCGTAGTCTTTGCGCAGCGGATGGCCTTTCCAGCCATCGGGCAGCAGGATGCGTTTCATGTCCGGATGGCCTTCGAACTGGATGCCGAACATGTCGAAGACTTCGCGCTCCAGCCAGTTGGCCGTAGCCCAGATGGGAACCACGCTGGGGATGCTCTCGCCGTCGGCAATTTGCGTTCGCACGCGCAGGCGCTCGTTGCGCTCGAAGGAATAAAGAATCCAGACGACGTCGAAAGGCCTTTCACGCTTGGGATAATGCACGGCGGTGACATCGACGCAGTAGTCGAACTGCTCGTCGTCGCGGAACAGACGAAGGATGTTGGGAATTAAGGAGCGATCGACCTCGAGGTAGTTCTGTCCGAGGAAACTGAAGGCGTTGAGGCCGGACCCGTATTTGCTCTTATATTTCGCGACCAGGGGCGAGTCCCAGGGAATGGGTGTCGGACCGGCAGGCTTGGCGGGAGCGGGGTGCGCGGGCTTGGCTGCTGCTGGCGGAGTTGCAGGCTTCGCTTCAGCGGCGGGAGTTGCCGCAGCTGGAGCTGCGGGTTTGGGCGCCGCAGTGGCGGGCGCCTCGGGAGTGGATTTGGTTTCAGACTGTACGGAGCCGGAGGGTGTGGCTTTGACTCCGCCCGGAGTAGCGGGCTGATCCGTCCCCGGTTTTGGATCGCCGGGCGGCGGTGGTGCAGGAGATTTGGTTTCGTCCGGCATGTCGCGAGTGCGCAAACCTACAGCCAAGGCTGCGCTCGTGAGGAACGTTCACTTTTATCAGCTTGAGCGGATGGTGTCAACGGAGAGATGGGGAATTAAGAGATTCAGTCATTGAGCGATTGGGTGATTGCGCGATTGAGTGTGCGCCGGAGACGCGGACATCAGCGTGCCCGCATCGCCGGCGGAACAGCTTCGCCGAGGATGAACCGCTTAGGTGGGAATTTGCGGGTATTGGGGGTATTGGGCCGGAGACAACGGCATGGCGATCCGGTTGGAGAAGTCGGCGATTTTGACCCAATAGAGGATCCAGCAGATCAAACCGGCAAGGGCGAGAGGTATGCCGATAATCGGAATGATGCCGGTGAGGTTCAGGACACCTGTGGCGATGCCGAGCGTCTTTCCAGGCTCCCGATCCATATTGGTCATTCCCCGGCGGGCAAATTCATTGCTCAGCGACTGGGAAATGTTGGACACGAGGATGAACTGGTAGACGAGATTGAACAGAGGAATAAACATGAGCCAGACGGATCCGGGCGAGGTGGTGCGAGATTGCGGATCGCAGCGCTCCAGCGCCTTCTGCAGGGTCAGAAGGTAGAAAATCGCTGGAACAAGCATAATGGCGAAGACAACCAGGAACACAACCACGGCGGCGCCAGAGCGGGCAAAGTCTTCCATGGCGCGAATTGTAGCATGGCAGTCAAGAGGTGGGACGTTGGGAGCAAGCGATCCCCGCCGACAATTTGGCACGGTCAGTTCCTGAGATCAAAAGGTCTAAGGTCTAAGGTCTGAGGTCCGAGGCCCGGGGTTTGACCCAGGCGTAGAAGTCGATGAGGTTCCCGTCCGGATCGCGGAAATAAATCGAGCGCGTGCCCCAGGGTTGGGCTGTGGGTGGCTTCACCCAATGTTTGACGATGGTCTGCAATCTTGAATATTCCTGATCCACATCGGCCACCTCGAACTCCAGAATTGCGCTCTTCTTGCTTGCCGGTCGCGTAGCGCCAGGAATGTACTTCTCTTGCGCAGCGGTGGAGAAGATGGCAAGCACGGCAGCTCCAGTGTGGAACTCGGCATAATCGCTGTCGGTGGACTTGGCCGGGGTGCGCAGGACGCGGGTGTAAAACTCCACGAGCCGCGGCACATCGTTTGTAATCAGACAAGTATTTCTGAGCACCGGCGCAGCGGATCCCGTTTTCGATCTTCCGGTTTGTTGCCCGCCTGCGGTTAGCGCAAGTGCTACGAGAACGATGGCACGGATTGCGAAGCGAGGGATGGCCATATCCTCTCTGACGCGACCAGGAGTGTCGCGTTAGCGGGTTTGCGTCTGATACTGCTCGATCAGATCGCGGATGCGTTGGGCGTCGCGTTTGCCGTGGCCGTGACTGGTGATGGGATCGGTGCCGCCGGTGGATTCAATGACGATCTCAGACCAGATCATGCCGGTGTTGATGTGAACGGATGCGATCTTCGAGATGGCGATGGATTCTTCATTCGAGCCGAAGAAGCGCGGCTTCACGCGGCTGACGTGCTGCGGGCTGACGACCAGGCGCGTGGGAAAGAAGAAGTTGCCTCGTGTCCAGCGCGAGGCGGAGAAGGACTCGGAGGCATCGGGGTTAGAAGCGGCGGACATGAAGATTGAGAAATTGAGAAATTGTGGAATTGAGTAATTGCGGAATTGAAAAACCTTGATGATACATATTTCTCAATTACTCAATTACGTAATTCCCCAATTACCCGATGCCTAAACCCATTCCAGCGCGCCTTTTTTCCAGACCCAGATATAGCCGACGACCAGGATCGCCAGGAAGATGAAGATATCGAGCAGGCCGAAGACGCCCAGCAGTTTGAAGCGGACGGCCCAGGGGAACAGAAAAATGGTCTCCACGTCGAAGACCACGAACAGGATCGCGATGATGTAGTAGCGGACGGTGTAGCGTCCGCGGGCGGAATCGACGGGGTCGATGCCGCATTCGTAGGGCATGAGCTTGGTCTTGCTGGGGTTTGAGGGGCGGACGAGTTTGGCCGCCAGCAAAGTGATGGGCAGCAACGCGCCGACTATCGCGATGAAGATGAAGATGGGGACGTAGTTTTGCGGCATGGTTTTCGATTCGCTCACATCGTAGCTCGGATGAGCGGCGTGGGGCAAGAGCGGCGTGGGGAGTTGGGCGTTGGACCTCAGACCTCAGACCTTCGACCTTGAATTCTCGCCTCGCTTCGCTTGGCGGGGCGGGCGAGGCGCCCGTCCCTACGTGGATCGTTGTCATTATCTTGACCTCGTTGAACGTCAAGAACCCCACCCTCCCGCAGAGAACGCGGGAAGGTTGGGGCAACCTCTGCTTTTTTCCAGTCCTCTCTGAATATTTTTCTACGAGAATCCGTTTCTTGATATCGGCAGCTCGCGGATTCGTTTTCCTGTGGCGGCGTAGATCGCATTGCAGAGCGCAGGCGCGAACGGAGGCACGCCAGGTTCCCCCACTCCCGCGGGTGGGGCTGCGCTTTCGACGATGTGCACGTCTACGTGCTTGGGCGCGTCGTTCATGCGGGCTACGGGGTAATTATTGAAATTCGATTGGTTGATGATGCCGTTGGTGGCGGTGATTTCTCCGCGGGCTGCGCTGGTGCCGAAGACAGCGGCGCCTTCGAATTGCTGGCGAACCATCTCGGGGTTGACGACGATGCCGGCGTCGAGCGCGGTGGTGACGCGGGGAATAGTGACTGCGCCGGAGCTGTCGACTTCAACTTCGACGACCGTTGCGACATACGTTAGAAAACTGCGGTGAATGGCGAGTCCCTGGCCCCATCCGTTGCCGGATTTCTTTTTGCCCCAGGAGGATTTTTCCATTGCGAGTTCGGCGACGTGGCGCAGGCGGGCGGTGTCGAAAGGATATTTTGCGTCGGTGTCGGGATCTTTGCCGGCTTCGATGTGGCGGGCGGGTCCGATGAGATCGATTAAGTATTCGCCGGGATCGCGCTGCGCAAGGTAAGCGAGTTCGTTGGCGAAGGTCTGAACGGCGAAGGCGTGATAGATGTTGGCAACCGAGCGCAGCCATCCGATGCGAACGTGGGCGGTGGCGGGTCCGTTTTCAGAGCGGAAGTTGGGGACGTCAAAGGGAATCGCGGTCCATCCTAGGCCCATCTCTCCGGCGCTGCCGTATTGCGCGTCTTTCACAAATGTGGATTCGATGGGCGGGAAGGTGCTGCGTTGCAGCCACGCTTTGGGCTTGCCATGATCTTTGCCCTGATCGTTACTGTGACCGTCGAGCGCGGCCTTGATGTACATGGCGGCGACGGCGTGGAAGTAGTCGAACTGAATGTCGTCTTCGCGGCTCCAGACAACTTTGACGGGTTTGCCGGTTTGTTTCGAGAGCAGCGCGGCCTCGACGGCGAAGTCGGGCTTGGATTTGCGGCCGAACCCTCCTCCGAGGAATGTCACGTGGCAGATGACGTCTTCTTTGGTAAGGCCAAGCTCTTTGGCGACTTCGGTGCGCAAGGCGATGGGATCCTGCGTAGGCGCCCAGACGGTGACTTGATTGCCGCGCACATCGGCCACGGCGACGGGCGGTTCCATGCTGGCGTGGGCGAGGAGCGGAGCGTAGTAGTCGGCTTCGTGCACAACTCCGCCTTTGACGAATTGCGCGTCCACGTCGCCGACCGTGGTGACGACTTTGCCCGGCTGGCGCGAGGTTTCGCGGAGTTGCTTTTGGTATTGGTCGGAGTTATAGGAGGCGTTGGCGCCGTTGTCCCAATCGATCTTCAGCGCTTTGCGGCCTTTGAAGGCGGACCATGTGTTGTCGGCGATGACGGCGACTCCGCCGAGCGGCTGAAACGCGTGCGGCGGGGTGAACGGCGCGATGGGGAGGGTCTTGCTCACGCCTTTCACTTTGAGTGCGGCCGAGTCGTCGACCGACTTTACTTTCCCGCCGAGAACGGGCGGATGCGCGACCGCGGCGTAGAGCATGCCGTCGACACGAACGTCCATGCCGAACCGCGGCTTGCCGGAGCAGACGGCGGCAATGTCGTATCCGGGAGCGGGCTTGCCGATGTAGCGCCACTCCTGCGGAGACTTGAACTTTAATTCTTCTTTCTTGGGGACGGGAAGTTTGGCGGCTGCGGCGGCGAGTTCACCGTATCCCAGTTTGCGGGCCGAGTTCTTCTCGGTCACGAAATGGACGGGATCGGCGACGCACTGCGATTCGGGAACTCCCCACTGCTGCGCGGCGGCGCGGATGAGCATGACGCGCGCGGTGGCTCCGGCTTCGCGGAGCGGGTCGAAGAAGTCGCGGACGGAGTGAGAGCCGTCGGTATCCTGGTTGCCGAATTTCTGGTCGCCGTCGGCCTGAATGACCTGCACGCGCGACCAGTCGGCGTCGAGTTCATCGGCGAGAATGCGCGGCAGGCTGGTGCGGACGCCGTTCCCCATCTCGGAGCGGTGGGCGACGATCAGCACCGTGCCGTCGGTCTGAATGCCGAGATAGACGCCGGGATGGAACGGAGCGGAGTCGATGGATGGGACGAGCTCGGTGGTCGTGCTGAACGCCGCGGCGTGGAGCGGGCGCGGGAGAACGCGGGCGCAGAGCACGAAGGCCGAGGCGGAGAAGATGCCTTGCAGAAAGTGGCGGCGGCTCGCGGGCAGGAGTGCTCGCTCCACGTGAGTCCCTTTGGTCTCGATTTGTTGGGTAAACATTTCGGTTGGGGTCATGCGGTCTCCTTGGCGGCCTGATGAATGGCGGCGCGGATGCGCTGGTAGGTGCCGCAGCGGCAGATGTTTCCGGCCATTTGTTCGTCGATGTCGTCGTCGCTGGGGTGAGGCGTGGAGGTGAGCAGAGAGATGGTCTGCATGATCTGGCCGGGCTGGCAGTATCCGCATTGCGGGACGTTGACTTCTTCCCAAGCCTTTTGCACGGTGTGTGGGCCGTTGGCTGAAATGCCTTCGATGGTAGTGATGGCATGGCCATCGACGGTGCTCATTTTCGTGCTGCAAGAGCGGATGGCTTTGCCCGCATCGAGGACCGTGCAGGCACCGCACAGGGCCATGCCGCATCCGAACTTGGTGCCGGTGAGTCCGAGAATGTCGCGCAGATACCAGAGCAGGGGCATATCGGGATCGCCGTCGAAAGACTGCGCGCCTTCGTTGATTTTGAGATGGACCATGGCGAGACCTCGGTGGTCGGGATGCGTGTATTTTAACGCCGGGGAAAACTGGCTGGAATCGCGGGGAAACCTTAGAAGAAGTCGTATGATCGGGATCGTTTTACCGAATTGCGTCGAATTGCGCCGGCGTCTCGCTGGCTATCGCGTGAACGTTATGCTCACGCCCCGCTGCGCTCGGCGGGACGGACGAATGCGTCCGTCCCGACATTTATTTTCCTACACTTATTTTTCCCAGTGGGTGGTGGCGAATTGGGCTGGGTCGTAAACGGCGGGGGGTAGATTCACGTTGGGTTGAATTTCGGTGTAATCCTCGGAGAAGACTTTCTTGCCTTCCACGTACATTTCGACTCCGGCGGCGATCCAGGCGTTGGCTAGCGGTTGGTAGTGAATGAAGCGGATGTCTTCGGACTTCGTGGCGTCGCCCCTTGCGGGTTCAATCTCGCGCAGGAAAAGCAGGGAATCTTTTGCCACCCAGAATTGCTTCGACTTGAGGTCCGCTTTATCGGTGGTGCCGACGACGTACGCCGGTTTGCCCTCCCAGGTGTCTTCGCGGAACTTGGAAAGGTCGTAGCCTTCGCCTTTGATGGTCTGGATGGTGGCGTCGGCGGGCTGAGCGTACACGTCGAATCCAAGGACGAGAAGCATGTTGACGAGGGGTCGATTGCCGGCGATTTTGTTGGCTTTGACGACGGTGGCGGAGCCGTCGGAAAGAACGTATCCGTTGCCGTCCGATGCGGGGCCGATGTCGATGCGGAGTTTGCCGGGAAGCAGCGCCGCTTCATACCAGGTCTCGACCGAAGTGGTGCCGTCGGGCTTGTAAGTGGTGCTCTTCTGGGTGAAGGTAACGGTGTGGTACCAGGACTGCGCGTAGCGGTCGTGCATGGCGCGCACCAGGGATTCGCCGGAGTTGATTTGCTGGGCGGGCGCTATGGCGGTGAGAAGCAGCAGCAGGAACGGGAGCCGGATTTTCATTGGATTCCTTGTTTTTACCTGGGTGGAGATTATCGCACGGTTTGATTAGACGAGGGAGTAGGGGAAAGGTGTGATTTTCGATTGTCGATTCTCGATTGCCGACTGAACGACGAAGACCTCGGTCGGTCGTTCGCGTTCGGTCAAAAAGCTAATGAGCGTTGGCGAGGTATTCGGTAAGTTGGCGTTGCCAGTTCCGCATCCTCTCCGCGTAGGCGGAATCGGAAAACTTGGCCAGAAGTTCATCGGCGTTGGGGCCGAAGACGGTCAGCGTATATGTGACCGTGACCTGGCAGCCGGGTGACGCCGGGTCGATTTTGACGATGATGTGGGCGGCGTGAGAGTTCGGGGCGTGGCGGACGTATTCGGCGCGGTGAGCATGCGGGTCGGCGTCGAGGATGCTCCAGAGAGATTCTTGGAATTCGTCGCCTTCGCGAAAGACAGTGTCGCGGCGGAATTCTATCGTGTCGGGATATATCGGCTGGGGATTCCAGGTTTTGATCCAGAGGCGCTCGCCTTCGGGGCTGAAAAGCGGAAAAGCTCTGTCGGTGGAGCACGAGAGGGTGAAGCTGCCCGTGCGGGTGATTTGTTGGGCTGGCATGGATTTTCCTTTCTTAACGGAAATCGTTGACCACGGAGGGCACCGAGGAGCACTGAGTCCAGAAGCTGAAAGCCTTATCTCGCACGACTTCTGGGGCTGCGTCGTTTTCCAGGAGTAGCTTGGGCATGGACGAGTGAGCGAAGAGATCGGCTAGAGCTTCCTGTTCCTTCACAAAATGGCGGTGGATTTCCTCGCACGTGTTGCCGAACTTTTTGGCGCACTGCTGGATGACCAGCAGAGCCTTGAACGGTGCAGTCGTTATTTTGAGGTACCGATGGCGAAGGCTGCGGCGGCATAGATGACTACGTTGCCGACATTGGTTTGTCCGTGAAGCAGGTGGACGGCGATGGCGAGCAGGAAGACTCCGAACAGGAGCCACGCTCCGCGGACGGCAGTTTTCGGGATGAGGAGAAGCAGGGAGCCAAGGATTTCTCCGATGCCGAGGCCGAAGCGGATCGCCTGCGGCATGTGTGTGCGGGCGAAGTCGTGGGCGGCGGAGGGCAGGACGAAGAGCGTAGCTTCGATGAGAATGACGATGGCGAGCGAGTATTGCAGGACGCAGAGGCCGAGTTTGGAGTTGGAGCTCATGTGGTCAACCTCTCACTTTCTTTTTTGATGACTTCTTCGGTCTGGGTTCTTTCTTTGGTTTCGATTCGCTCAGGCGATGGCTCGCGCTGGAGTCGAGATCGAGTCCGTAAAACTTCTTGAGTTCGCGGATGCGGTCGAGGCTTGCCGGGCTGAATGGAGCTTTGCCCTCGAAGGCGTGGAGCACGATGCCTTCGAGCAGGTCGCCGAGGGTCAAGTCATGGTATTCGGCGAAGGCCTTGAGGACTTTGAGAATGCGCTTTTCGACGCGGACGCCGGTCTGGACGCGCTGGATTTGCAGCTTGGGATCGTTGGTCATTGGTACCAAAGTACCAAACTACCTTGGTGTGGTCAAGCCAGACCTTGGACCTCGGACCTCAGGCGCAGCCTCGCGTGGACCTCGGGAACGCTGAAGCGCGGCTCTTCCACGGTTACGGCGGTGGACCGGGACATTTATAATCTCTGCTTCATCCTGGCGGTACATCGGAAGGGAGTCATTTGCCACTCGACGAACAGATCTATCAGCTGCGGCGGGAGAAGATTCGGGCCATTGAGGCTTTGGGGCAGGCGGCGTATCGCTCGAAGTATGAGTTTACGCATACTGTGCCGCAGATTCTGCAGGAATACTCCTCGAAGACGGGCGAAGAGATTGAGGCTGCGCGCGTCACCGTGAGTGTTGCGGGGCGCATCATGGCGATCCGGCTGATGGGGAAGGCTGGGTTTGCGCACATCCAGCAGGGCGGGAAGAAGCTGCAGATTTATGTGAAGAAGGATGCCGTCGGCGAGAAGGGATTTGAGTTGTACAAGCTGCTCGACCTCGGCGATCACATTGGGGCGAGCGGATATTTGTTTCGCACGCGGACGGGCGAGTTGAGCGTGCATGTGGAGTCGCTGGAGTTTCTGAGCAAGGATTTGTTGCCGTTGCCGGAGAAGTGGCACGGGCTGACCGATGTGGAGTTGCGATACCGCCAGCGGTATGTCGATCTGGTGATGAATCCCGAGGTGCGGGAAGTTTTTTTACAGCGGGCAAAGCTGGTGCAGTCGATGCGGCAGACGATGGAGCGGCACGGATTTATGGAAGTCGAGACGCCGATGATGCATCCGATTGCGGGCGGGGCGGTGGCGCGTCCGTTTGTGACGCATCACAACACGCTGGACATGGATTTGTATCTGCGGATTGCGCCGGAATTGTATTTGAAGCGGCTGATCGTGGGAGGGTTCGACCGCGTGTATGAGATCAACCGCAATTTCCGGAATGAGGGGATCTCGTTCCGGCACAATCCCGAGTTCACCATGCTGGAAGCGTATCAGGCGTACACGGATTATCGCGGGATCATGGATGTGACGCAGGAGTTGATCACCGAGGGCGCGAAGGCGGTGACGGGCGGGATGAAATCGAAGTGGACGGTTTCGGAAAATGAAGTTCACGAACTCGACTGGTCGAACTGGACCCGGATGACGATGCGGGAGGCGATTGTTCATTACTGGCCGGAAAAGGCGGGCGTCAGACCTCAGACCTCGGACTTCGCGTCGGACGAGGCGGTGCGTGGGATGGCGCAGCGGGTGAATGCGGCGCATCTCGGGCAGCACGTCAGTGTGGCGGCGGGCGAGCCTTTGGGCAAGATGATCGCGACCATTTTCGAGGCCGTGGTGGAAGAACATCTCATGCAGCCGACGATTATCTATGAGTTCCCGACAGCGGTGTCTCCGCTGTCGAAGCAGAAGCCGGATGAGCCGGAGTGGACGGAGCGGTTCGAGATTTATGCCGGGCAGATGGAGATTTCGAATGGGTTCAGCGAATTGAACGATCCCGAGGATCAGCGGCGGCGGTTTGAAGCGCAGTTGCAGGAACGCGAGCGCGGCGACGAAGAAGCCCACCAGATGGATGAGGATTACATTCGCGCGCTTTCGTATGGCATGCCTCCGGCGGGCGGAGTGGGCGTAGGGATTGACCGGCTGTGCATGTTGCTGACGGATTCGCACACCATCCGGGATGTGATTTTATTTCCGCTGCTGCGGCCGGAGAAAGAACTGAAAACCGCAGAGGACTCGGAGGACGCCGAGTCGGACCTTAGACCTTAGACCCTGGGCCTTAGCCCTTGGACCTCTGACCTTGGACCTCAGGCCACCGACCTCGGACCACCGACCTTGTGCGCTGAGCCGCTGGCGAGTTAGCGCGACCGCCGAGCGAGGATATCTCCATGTTACGCAGCCGAAGGTCTGAGGCCTGGGGCCTGGGGTCGTTCTTGCTCGGTACCTGCGGATGCACTGTTATTGGTGCACTGAACTCCCTATACTGCTGCGAGTATCAGTTTGGGCTCAGTTGTGGCGGCGCTACCGTAGTGTCCGGGCTTTCTGCGGGACATTGGGTCGGTAGCGCTTTGCTGTTGGATCTGCGAGGCAAAGCTTGAGTCGCAGCGCCGACGACCGAGATGAGCCGGCGCTTTGGTGTAGAGGATGGTTAAGCGCCGCCGGACCGGAAAAGGAGAGAGCCAAAACCAGACCGGCGGCGATTCCGAGGGTAAGCACCCCCGAAGTTGATAGGTCGAGCGGGCAGCGGACGTTAGATCTTGGATCTCCATCTGGCTGCGCGCCACTGAACCAGCACGCACTGCTTAATTTTCAAATACGCCCGCGGCTTGCGCTGCGGGCTTTTTGTTGTGCGGCTTCGCGGCAGGGACGGACGCTCGCGTCCGTCCCTCCGCAGATTGGCGCGACTGCCTTCCTCCTCGTCTCGGCCTATGGCAGGTAGTAGCGGAACGAGGTGAAGATCATGCCGTCGAGGCCGTGCGGCGTAATTCCATTCTCACCCGACCAGGTGTTACGGGTGACATAGGAATACTGGGTGCCGAACTGGAATTTGCCGCGCGGACCGTTGTAAAAGCGGTACCAGAATCCGCCGGTGCCTTCGATGATCGCCCGCGTGTCCCCGGTGCAATGAGAGAGCGAGGCCGGGATGAAGCCGTTGTTGGTGATGGGGGCAACTTCGGAGTAGCAGCCCGAGTTGTTGAAGTGAGTCGAGCCGTACCCGACGTATGCGTTGCTGACGGGATCGAAGTCGTCGGTACGGCTGGCGTATTCTGCGCCGGCATAGCCGTAGACGTCGAGTTTTTTGCCGCGCCATTCGAGCGTGCCCAGACCCTGATAACCGCGGATAAGGTCGGGAGTGCCGTTGGCGTGAATGGACATGTCGGCAAGCTGGGCTGCGCCGTAGCGTCCGATCCCGTTGCCGCCGAATGCGTGCAGGCCGAAGACGATGTGTTTATCGAAAAAATTCCAGCGGGCATTGGCGCCGAAGCCTCCGCCACTGCGGGATGCGTTGTAAGCTCCCGCTGCGCTGGGGCCGGTGCCGGTGCCGTTGGGGCAAGGGCCGGTGGTGCTGCCGGAAGTGAGCGCGACTTCTCCGCAGGGGAAGACGCGGTCACGGAAGCGGTCGAACAGGCCGAAGATCTCGTAGTGACCAAAGCCGGGATCGAACGCGGCCTTGGCGACGATATCAGGCGAAGGGTTGAAGGTGTAGCTTCCGGCAGGGGTGCAGGTGGTGATGATGCTGGTGGTGCTGTTGGGGGCGAAAGCAGCCGTGCAACCGGTGACGGCGTTATTGTAGGCGCCGCCGCCCGCGCCGGCTGAGCCGAGCAGGAAGTTGTCGCCGTTGCCGTGGGTCGAGAGAGTACCCTGCCCGCTTTCCATCGCGACCGCCACGGCGAACTTGTCGCCGAAGGCTTTCGTCAAGCGCAGTCCATACTGGCGGGCGAAGGTGAATCCCACGTTGTATCCGGGGTCGATGGTAGCCGGACGAGCGTCGTTGTAGCGGCCGGCGTCATCACTGGGACTGAGGCCGACTTTGCTTTCGGTCACCAGACTCCACATCTGGCCGCCGACGAAGCTCAAGCCGTTGTCGAACCTGACCTGACCCCACGCCTGGCGGAGACGGAAAGTGTAGCTATTGGTTTGCGTGGCGGTGGAGGTATCGCCGGAAGAAAGGAAGTCGCCGGAGACGTAGCTGGAAAACTCGGTGCTCCCCTGCTTCGAATAAACATAGACGGTCGGACGGGACTGGCGACCGGAACCGAAGAATTCGGACAGCTGGCTCTGCGAAGCTCCGGGCATGGTTACGGAGTTGAAAGGCGTGGGCAGGTCGGCAGCCAGAGCGCGGGAGCGGCGAACGAACGCGGCTTCCGCAAATCCGCCGGGAGTGATGCTAATCCCCTTGAAGCGGATGGTGAGCGGCCCTTCCATGGAGTTGGCCGGTTTAGGCTCGGAGTCCTGCTGCTGAGCGAGATTGACGCTGGCCGGCTCGACGGGCGCGGGGTTCGCATCGGGTGCCGGTGCATGCGGCCCTGAAGAAGTCTCGGCAGATTGCAGATGCAGCGCGTCATTCTGTCGCTGGATCTGATCGCGCAGGGCCTGAATTTCGGCTTGCTGGGCGGCAAGAGCGTCACGCAGCGACTGAACGTCGGCTGCGGTGATGGCGGGTTGAGCCGGCGCCGTGGCCGAAGCCGGAGTTGAGGCCGGGTTCGCGGGCTTTGAATTGGATGCGATTTGGGTTTGGGCCGCCAGGCTTGCCGACAGTGCGGCAATGGCGAGAGCGGTCCGGATCAAAATGTGTTTAGCGGACATGGTTAGGTTTCTCTCCTTTTTTGACGTTGGTTGTGGATCGGCCTGGGAGCCGACCTGTTGCACTTTGAAATTGGAACGGTTATTCAACCATAGACATTACAAGCAGTATGTGAATTGGGGGTTAATTTTGGACCTCGATTTCAGTCGCTGGTACGGCCTCCGGCTGCGATGGGCAGGACGGTGGCTGAAGCTTTTTTGTCGGAACTGCGCGGTGCAGAAGAGCCCCTTTTGTTCGATTTTGCTGCGGGCAGGGGCGAATCGACGAGCAAGCTGGCCAGCGTAGTGCTATCGAGTATTTTGGCCGCGGCATCGCGGACATCGAGAAAAGCCTGATAGAGAGTGCGGTGCGAAAGGTCGCGGTCAATCAGGTCGCGAAGCGAATCAGCGTCGCCGAACGGGGCGAGCGGACCGTCGATCAGGCGGATGATTTCGCTGAGCGCAATGGTGGAGGGTTCGCGCCGCAGCCGATATCCGCCTTTGGCCCCACGAACGCTCTCGACCATCCGAGCATTCTTAAGCTCGAGCAGGATGAGTTCGAGAAATTTCTCGGGCAAACCCTCCTCATAGGCAATGTCGCGAATCTTGATGGCGCCTTGATGATGATGGCGAGCCAGCATCATCATGGCTTGGAGAGCGTAAAGGCCTTTTTGAGAGATCTTCATGGCTGAGCATTATCCCATAAAGTCCATTTTGCTAATAGACTTAATTCAACAAAAAATAAGCAGGTTGGCGGCCAACGGTGTGATGTTTCGTAAGACCGTTCCTAATCAATCAGTTAGCGGTTAGACTTACGCCTTCGGTGGGCGCGAGAAGGTGCAAAGGATTGCGTTTGGGTGTGGAAAACTGAGGGTGCTCAGGACGGCATCTCTACTTCGGTGAAGGTTCGGAGAAGCGCAGAATCAGGACGGTGATGTTGTCGGGAGCGCCGCGGTCCAGGGCAGCTTTGACGAGTTGAGAGCAGGCTTCGGTGGGCGGGTAGGATTGGGCGATGCGCAGGATATCGGGTTCGGGGACAAGGCCCCACAGTCCGTCGGTGCAAAGAAGCAGCAGGTCGCCGTTGCTCAGCGAGAGCGGATGTTCGGGGACGCTGGGAATGACGTCGCGGCCGGAGCCGAGGGCGGCAGTGAGAATGTGGCGGCGGGGATGGGTTTCGGCGTCTTCGGCGCGTACGATGCCATTTTCCACCAGGCGGCCGACGTACGAGTCATCGCGCGTGAGCCGGGAGATGGAATTGTCGCGCATAAGATAAAGGCGGCTGTCGCCGACGTGGGCGAAATGGAGAACGTGCCCTACAAGGGAAATGGCGGTGCAGGTGGTGCCCATGCCTTGCAGATCGGGGTGATCGACCGTGTAACGCTGGATGGCAGCGTGGGCAGCGGTGAAGCCATCGACGAGAATTTGCTGCGGACTGGAGGATGAGTCGCGCTCATAGACTTCGCGGATGGTCTCGACCGCCAGGCGGCTGGCTTTCTCCCCGCCTTCGTAGCCGCCCATGCCGTCGGCGATGATGGCGAGGCGTCCCTTGCGACGATAGTCGTCGTCAGAAGTTGGCTCCCATAGCAGGTGCGAATCCTCATTATTGGCGCGTTGCAGTCCTACGTCGGTCAGGGCCGCGGCGTCAATTCCCGGCCTGGGAGTGTAGACATCAGAAGGCATAGTTAAGTCAGGCGCAAGCGTATCCGGACAGGGGGAACGTGTACTGTATCACTTCTGGGTAGGGTTGGGAATCCGGGCCTGGCCTGAGCCGGGTAAGATGAACCAGTGCGGCGCAGTCGGATCTTGGACTTTGGATTTTGGACGTTGGGGGCTCTGTCCATGCAGCAGGGGATGTCGGCGCTAGGTCTGACTCACGACGTTCGACGAACAACCGACGCGGTTGTGTTACAGGATCACAGAGGAGAGAAATGAAATCTGTACACCGCAGATCGATGTGCGTTGGCTTCTCCATGTTGTTTGTCGTGGCGTTAATGGTTAGCGCGCAGAACGCTAGCCCGCAGAACAGAAGTGTTTGGGTGCTGCGCTCATCCGGGGAGATGGTCGAGTATGACGCGGGCTCATTTGCGGCGAAACGGACGGTGAAGGTTCCGGCACAAGCGATGGGCCCCGGCAGCATCGCGGTGAATCAAGCCGGGCAAATTCTGTTTTCGTCCGTGGTAGGACTGCCGCTTTCTGAGGAAGATGCGAAGTCGCCCCACAAACTTTGGCTATGGAACGGGCAGACCGCAGCCACGATCGATCAGGGAGTGGAGCGAAAGCAGGAGACCACGGGATCGAATGACGCGATCACGGAGTCAGCCCCCCAGGCCTACCTTGCGGCCGATGGCGCGCACTTGTACTGGTTCGCCAGCCGGCCGCGCAGGCTGGTGCGCGGGGGAGTGGAATTATCGACCTCGGCCACATGGCAGGCGTGGCGGACGGACTTGAATGGCGGCGGGCGGGAAGAAGTGGCGTCGGCGAAGCTGCCGGAGTGTAAGTGCAAGACGGGAAGCTGCGAGGAGACGTGTCCGGAGATAACGGTCTGGGCTCCCGAGGAAGGGATTGGGAACTTCTTCTTGACGCTGCAGATTGTGACCGGACAGGTCTCGACAACCTACGGAACAACCACCTCATACAAGAACGAAAGCGGGAAGTGGACAACGACGGCGCTGGCTGAACCTTTGCAGCGCCCGCTGGACTCGACCATTGACGGGAGCGTGATGGTGTCCGCGATTCCGGACACGGGCTGCTGTGGCTGGTCGAATGAGAGCGACGATCAGACGCTGCTGTGGGTCAACGGAAAGAAGCTGACGGCGTTTGACGAACGGGAGTCGTATAAAAATCCCGACTACGACGTGAGTTTTTATACGCGGGATGCCAAGCTTTCACCCGGGTCGGGATATGTCGCAATGACGGTCATTGCGACGGCGCCGGGAGAGAAGCCGATCCAACTGACGGAAGAAGGCCAGGCGAATCCGGAGGAGTTGAAGGAGATTCGCAAGGCGCTCGTGGATTTGCCCGCACTGGTGGTGAAGGGCATCGGGGATGAGGCGAAGCAGGTAGTGTTTGTGCCGCATGCGGAGTTGCTGGGCTGGATCAGCGAAAAGGAAGTGCTGCTCGTGGAGGATCACGCGCTGGTTGCGTTGGATGTGAAGACCGGGACCATGAGAAAGACGGGAGTGAAAGTGGAGGATGCAGGGCATGTGTGGGTGCGCTAGGCGAAGAGTCCTGAGTCCCGAGTCGCGAGTCGCGAGTCCCGAGGCTTGAGTCCTGGGCTCAGGACTCGGGACTCAGGACTCGGGACTAAGGGACTAATCATGATTTTCTGGGAAGTGGATGTGCAGCGAGATTTTATGTTGCCGGGCGGAAGACTTTACGTGCCGGGAGCGGAGAAGTTGCTCCCCAACATTCGCCGGCTCACGGATGCGGCGCGCGAGGGGCGCGTATTTCTGGTCTCGCATGGATGCTTTCATGCGCCCGATGATCCGGAGTTTGCCCAGTTTCCTCCGCATTGCGTCAAGGGGACGCCGGGGGCGGAGTTGTTGCCGGAAGCGCTGACGGAAAACGTGGTCCGCGTGGCGAATGAAGAGCGCGCGGAGATTCCGCAGGATTTGTTTCGCTATCAGCAGATTCTTTTGGAGAAGCAGACGCTGGACGTTTTCCAGAGCCGCCACGCAGACCCGCTACTAGCACGCCTGAGTCGCGACGCAGAGTTCGTGGTGTTTGGCGTGGCCACGGAATATTGCGTGAGCTTTGCCGCCCGCGGACTGATCGAGCGGGGCCGAAACGTGACGTTGGTGAAGGACGCGATCGAGACGCTGAATCGCCAAGACGGCGAGCGGACGATTGCCGAGTTGGCAGAGATGGGAGCGCGTGTGACGACGACTGAGGAAATTTTGGGGAAGTTGGCCGATACGCGATAGCGGTTCGGATATTGGCGAAGAATCCCGAAGTTATAATCCCCACCCTGTCGCATAGAGAAAGCGATAAGGGTGGGGCGCCTGCTCAGGGTCTGAGGTCCGAGGCCTGAGGTCCAAATCCAGGCAGTCTAGTGATGATCGTGATCGCCGTGGTTATGGCGCCAGGTCCAATATTCTTTCTGCTCGTCTTTATTCAGCTTACGGAAGTCGCGGTGGGGATCACGATGGGTTTCATTGGCCCAACGGTTGTAGTAGACGATCTCATCATCGTTCCACACGTGGTAGTCCGTATAGTAGGGATCGTAGACGCGATAGGCGTGGTGCTCGCAGGCGATGCCCGCCATCGACGACGCCAGCGTTGCCGCCAGCAGCAGAGACTGCAGAGAGCGCGAACCGAGGGTCATGTTGTCTCCTTGCGATTTGGACTAAAGAAACCCATCATAGCCGGAAAAGTTGTCCGTCCCACATAAAGGCTTCCATGTATTCCACACTTGCCCTGGATGTGACGTTTCGTTGCGAATGGCATTTCTTTTTGTTTCGAAAGCTTTTCAACTGACCGGGCCCTGTAATAGACTTACTGTCGTTTTCAGAGCGAGGGAAGCTGAAATTGCCAGACCCATTGCACAGCCTGGTGGAGTTGCCGGACGCGGAGAAAGAGCTGCGGGGATTGGTGCACACGCCGCGGGAAATTCTGCAGCAGCCACACACCTGGGGTTCGACGTTTCGCATCTGCGCCAGCCTGGAAGCGGAACTGAGGACGTTCCTGAGGCAGGCTGGCATTGGGCGCGGATCGGCGTCGCCGGTGGTGCATTTGGTAGGAGCGGGGACGTCGGATTATGCGGGGCGGGCGCTGGCTCCGCTATTGCGGCGGACCTGGGGCTGCGAGGTGTGGGCAATTCCGAGCACGACTTTGCTCACCGAGTTCGAAGACTTTCATCATGCCGGGAAGTGGTATTTGTGGATTTCATTTTCGCGATCCGGAGAGAGTCCCGAAGGCGTGGCCCTGCTGGAGCGGGCGCTCGAAAATAATGGGCAGATACGGCATCTGGTGATCACCTGCAATGCGGAAGGTCGCATGGCGCGGCTGTGCGCGCAGCACTCCGAGCGCGCTCTTGCGCTGGTCCTCGACGATGCGGTGAACGATCGCGGCTTGGCGATGACCAGTTCGTTCACGAATATGCTGCTGGCGGGGCAGTGCATTGGCCAGGTGGACGATCTGGCGTCGTTCGGAGAAGTCGTCGGCAAGATGGAGGAATGGGGTACAAGTTTTCTTGCGCTTGCGGCGGAGGCTGCTGCCGAGATGACGAAGCTGGGGTGTGCCCGCGCATGTTTTGTGGGATCGGGCGCGCTACGCGGCGTGGCGGATGAATGCGCGCTGAAAGTGGTGGAGCTGACCGCGGGAAAAGTGACCACGCTGGCAGAGACTCCGCTGGGCTTGCGCCACGGTCCGCTGTCGAGTGTGGATCATCAAACCGCGTTGGTGGCGTTTGTGTCGAGCGACGCGCGGCGGCGGGGATATGAGCTGGACTTGCTGCGGGAGATCGATCGCAAGAAATTGGGACGGGTGCGGCTGGCGGTAACCGCCGGCGATGGCGCGGATACTGCCGGCCTGGTGGATTACTCTCTGCCGCTGGGATGCGGAATGGATTTCTGCGACGAGCATCGTCCCGTGCTGGATGTGATGCTGGGCCAGTTGCTGGGATTGTTCGCCTCCCTGCGCTGCGGGCTAAAGCCGGATCGGCCGAGTCCGAATGGGGCGATCACGCGAGTGGTGCAGCCGATTAAGCTGTATACGTGAGTTCGCGGGAAAAGAGCGAAATCGCTGTTAGCAACAACTGACCGAATGGACTACTCGCACAGGCGGCGATATACTGCGCCGCAATGGACAATGCACTCATACCGCGTGCGGTCCTCATCGGCCATCTGACCTAGAGTCTTCGGCACCTCCGGCATGCAGTTTGAGACAGAGACGACTCAGCGAGACGAGCACACAGAAGGTCGTACTGCGGACGAACCGGAAGAGGCCGCGAAAGAACGCGACTGACGCTCTCCGGTTCGGTTGGCGATAAATCCCCAAGCGCTCATGTAGCAGTCTATCGGCCTAGAAAACTTCGCTTTTGCTAAGTTGTTGAAACTAGGTGTAAGTCGTTGAAAGTTGGTGGAAGTTGTTGATTCTTGGTAAAAACGCGTTTAAACGCGATATGGCGAACTTTAACGGCTGCCAAGGTGGTGGGGGCCAGCCGCGCTCTCCGCGTCGCTCTGCGGGCCACTGGTGACGCAGCAAAGGGCATTTTAAAAATCGACCGGAACGGCTTTGCCGCTCCCCCTGGCATGAAGGGGTATGTTTTCTGTCCCAAAATGGGAATTTGTGGCAACAATGTACGTAAATATATGTACGCCATTGTACATTTGCTCTTTATTACTACAACGGTGTACGTACAGCACCCTTAGCCGTATGTTCGCCTGTCAATTTTCAGTTAACCCTTCCTGGCGATCACGAGGTTCATCGCGATCAGCTTGCTGTGGGTTCTGACCGAACCCCAGTGAGCGGTCCTTGTGATCGGATATTGAACAGCGTCGAGGGATTGACAGCCAGTTCAACCACAGAGGTCCCAGAGTTACACGCAAGCGATCAACGGCCGGCGAAGCCGCAGCGAAATGCGCGGACGCGAGCGTTGGCCACCAGCGGAGGAGTTCTCCAGATCCAGGAGGACGGATCCTGCCACGCTGCATCGTTGTCCTGGACGACTAAGACGTCGATGCCGAGATCGCGGCACACTTCGTCGGGATTGCCGGTCCCGTCCTCAAACAGCGGAGCCAGGCGCTGCATGCGTTCGTGGCAAACCTTCTCATCGCCTCCAAAAGAAACGCCGCAGTCCATCCCACCCGCGACCGCATCGTGAGTGGAATACAAACTGTGAGGAATCGGATCCTCGGTAGCCGGATTATTCTGCACCACCGCTGACGCGGGCAATTGAACGTTTAGAGCTTCGTAGGCAGAGCGGAGCGCATAGGTCCGCTGACCGAACTGACGGTCGGATTCGATCCAGCTTTCTCCGTTAACCGTTCCGCGATCGTAGAGGACTGGGTATATTCGCAGCATGACGACCTGATAGGTGGTTCCGAGAACGCCAAGAATCAGCAGCGAAGCCAGCGTGAGGCGCAGCGACGAAGACGGTCGAGACGCGGCGTCGGCGGTCTTTGTCCACCACTCGTAAACCATATTGGCGGCCCACAGCAGCAGGATCAGTTGCGCGGGCAGAAGGCACCGCCATCCTAGATCGTTGCTGGCGATGGTGGTGGAGCGAAAAAATGTGCCGAGCAGAAAACTGGACAAGACGACGGTCCAGGCGGCGAGTTCATTGGTCGAAGTCGCGGCCCTGCCTCGCCACAGACGCCGCAAGCGCAGAATCCCGATCGCGAGATAGAAGCCAAGCTCCAGCGCGTAGTTAACGGGCAGAAGAAGAGCACAGGTGAGCATATCCGCGGAGTCGGAGTGGATGAGACCGAGTCGATGTCCGAGATCGACGGCGAACGAAAATTCGCGAATCGTGAGTTCGGCGAAAGCGGTTCCGGCGATGCTGCCCCTGAGGCTGAAGAGGTAGGGCAGAGCCCAGACCAGCGCAACTGCCCCGGAGCAGCAAAACAGGGAAGCTTCCCTCCAGTTCTTGCGAGCAGCCAGAATCAGCAGCCACAAAGCGATGGCGACCACGAACGTTAGCGTTACGTAAACCGACATGCCGGCGGCGCTGGCAAAGGCCATTCCTGCCACGATCGCGGGAACGATGAATCGTCGCCGTGGCGCATCCATTTCGTGGCGCAAGAGCAAGAATCCGAGGAAACACGCGATCAAACCTGCCACATGATGCGGAACCCACAACAGGGAGCCGATCCAGGAAGTGATTTGCGCGTCGTTCCACCATTCCATGTCGGAAAGCCAGGTTTTCTGGGACAGCCCGAGATAGAGGGTTGGGAGAATATCCAGACCGGTGACAAACAGCAGAAGAATTCCAACAAGAGCCTGCGCCGCGATCCCTTTTTCTGCGCGCAGCAGAAACTTGAGCCCGAGCGCGATAACACACATCAGGCTTATGCCGCACCATACGATGCCGGCATACATAAGATGCCGGACTTCGAGATGGGCGAACTTCATGGGCAGGCTGCAAACTAACATCCACAGATAGTGGTAACGGAGTTCGACGAAGGGATGAACGAAGAACGGATTGTGAGGAGGAGTATGCCGCACAATCGCGGCCATCACCTCAACGCGCGTCGAATGATCGAAGGCGGTGATGGGAGGATAGAGCCGGTCGCCGAGTTGCAGATCGACCATGGAAGCGGTCGCCAGCAGAACCCAAAACGCAATCAGGCCCACGGCAATCCAGACAGGCCTGGTGATTGCCTGGAGCGATGCGCTGCGGATTTGTTTTGCCAGCAGGAGCACGCAGGCGGCGAACGCGGCCAGATAAAAAATCCAAAGCCCGGGCGCGAAGAATCGAGCCAGCAGGTACGACAGCATGGGGCAGATGGCGACAGTCAGCGGAACGGCGAGGATCAAACGCAGCAACGGCCGGCGCTGGCGAAACTCGAAAAGATCAAGCGCCCAGCCCGCCACATATCCCGGAGCGAACACCAAGGGAGCCAGAGCGATGAATGATTTGAACGTGCCCAGGGTGTCTGCGACGGTGAAGTTTTGCATGTATGAGTCGAAGCGCCGTTGCAACGCTCAAGCGGCATATCGCGCAGCCGCCAACGGAAAAGTAAGGTCGCGTTCGGAAACCGCAGCTATTGTATATGCCGCATCAGGTGATGCTGACTTCGGTGTAGGTTCCGTACACCTGGCGCAGGGCTTCGCAGATTTCGCCGACCGTGGCATAGGCGCGAACCGCGTCGACGATGTAGGGCATGGTGTTGGCCGGGGAGATGGCGCGGTTCGATCCTGAAGTCGGTTCCTGCGCGGCGGCTTTTTTCAGGGCGTCGAGACAGCTTTGCACTTCTTGATTTGAGCGGCGGGCGCGCAGGCTTTTCAGCTTTGCCGTTTGCTGGCGGGCAACGGTTTCACCGATGTAGAGAATGTGCGGGGATGCTTCTTCGATGGCGAATTCATTGACGCCGACGACAATCTTTTCTTTCGCTTCCACCGCGCGCTGATATTGGTAAGACGATTCGGCAATTTCTTTCTGCGGGAATCCGCGCTCGATGGCCTTCACCATGCCGCCCATGGCGTCCATTTTGCTGAAGTAATCGAGGGCGCCGCTTTCCATTTGGAGCGTCTGGTTTTCAACGAAGTAAGACCCGCCGAGCGGATCGACCGTCTGCGCCACGCCGGATTCGTAGGCGATGATCTGCTGCGTGCGCAGGGCGATGCGCGCGGCTTCTTCGGTGGGCAGCGCAAGGGCTTCGTCGTAGGAATCGGTGTGCAGCGACTGCGTGCCTCCCAGGACGGCGGCCAGTGCTTGCAGAGCGACGCGCGCGATGTTGTTCATGGGTTGCTGCGCGGGGAGTGAGACTCCGGCAGTTTGGGTGTGGAAACGCAGGAGCCATGTTCGCTGATTTTTCGCGCCGAAGCGCGTCTTCATCACATGCCCCCAAATCTTGCGGGCGGCGCGGTACTTGGCGATCTCCTCGAAGAAATCGTTGTGAGCGTTGAAAAAGAAACTGAGGCGCGGGCCGAATTCGTCGACGTCGAGTCCGCGGCGGCGGGCCCACTCCACGTATTCGACGCCGTCGTATAGCGTGAAGGCGAGTTCCTGCAGCGCGGTCGATCCGGCTTCGCGGATGTGGTATCCGCTGATGGAGATGGTGTTGAACCGGGGTGTGAACATCGATCCGAACTCGAAGGTGTCGATGACCAGTCGCATCGAAGGCGCGGGCGGGTAAATGTATTCCTTCTGCGCGATGTACTCCTTGAGGATGTCGTTCTGAATGGTGCCGGAAATTTTCTTCCAGTCCGCGCCCTGCTTTTCAGCCACCACCAGATACATGGCCCAAAGCACCGACGCCGGCGAATTGATGGTCATCGATACTGTCGTCTTTTCCAGGTCGATGCCGTCGAAAAGAATTTCCATGTCTTCCAGCGAATCGATCGCGACGCCGCACTTGCCCACCTCGCCTTCGCTCGCCGCATGGTCGGAGTCGTAACCCATGAGCGTGGGCAGATCGAAGGCGACTGAGAGTCCGCTGCCGCCGTGCTCCAGCAGATATTTGTAGCGCTGATTGGTTTCTTCCGGCGAAGCGAAGCCGGAAAATTGACGCATGGTGTAAAGCTTGCCGCGGTATCCAGTGGCGTGAATGCCGCGAGTAAACGGCGGTTGGCCGGGAAAACCGAGATACTGTTCCTCAGACCAATCCTGCGGGAGATCGGCCTGGGTATAGAGCCGGCGGATGGGCACGCCGGATAGCGTGGTGAAGCGGGCGCTGCCGTGCTCGTCGAGATTGATGCCGGTGGGCGCGCCTATGGGGCGCTCGGGGGATTTTTCGAGCGTCGGGGCGAGAGTCTTTTCGGCCCACTGCTTTTCCGCTACCGTAGGATGGCGCTTTTCGAAAACGTCAGCGATAGGCGATTCGGCAACTTGCGGCTTGACGAGCTTTTTGTCCATGCAGACCCCAGCTTTCAGACGATTCGCGCGAACTTGCTCGTTTGATGATAGGGAACGGCGAGCGCGCGAGCAAGGAACGACCGGTCGGTATGGGCGGATGGCCAGAGGGACACAAGGAAAATCATCACCACTGAGACACAGAGGCACAGAGGAACCAACTAGGAATTCTTGCGCGAGAGTTCCCAGGCCTTGGCGTATTTCCAGGAGACGTAGACGGCGTGATAGAGGTGCAGCAGTAGGCCTTCGCGGCCGTCGAGGAATCCGAGGCGGAAGAAATAGTTGTAGATGAACGTGAAAAGTGGGCGGAGCACGATGTTGATGACGCTGAAACGGACAGGCCCTTTGGCCACGACCATCTCAGCCCCGAGCGAGGAATAGCGGTTCATGTGCTCGATGTAGTCGGAGAGCGTGGGGTAGGAGTGGTGCAGGATCGCTCCCCTGAGTGGTCCCGATATCCCTGTGCGCAACTGTGCGTCCTCATGCACGAGTCTCGCCTCGAAGGTTGCTGCGCCCTTTCGAAACAGCCTCAGTTTGCAATCAGGCCAGAAGCCTCCGTGTTTGATCCAACGGCCGAGAAAAAGGTTCTTGCGGGAAACAAAGTATCCCGTCATCTCGACGAAGAAGGAATCCGGATTTCCCTGTGCCTTCCTCAGGGCGCGCATCTCTCGCATTGCTTCGCGGGTAAATAAATACTTGAGCGCTTTGGCACGCTCCAGGAGCACACCGCGATCAGTTCCCAAAGGTTCGCTAGGGATCAGGAATGCAATCTCTTTTGCAAGTTCGGAACAGACTTCTTCATCCGCATCCAAGCTCAGAATCCACTTTCCCTGCGCCTTCTCGATCGCCGAATCCTTCTGCGCGGCGAAGCCCTTCCACTCTTCAATGAAGACTTTCGCGCCGAAGGATTTCGCAACCTCGACCGTGCGGTCGGTCGAGCCGGAGTCGACGACGATGATTTCTCCCTTGCCGTCGGAGACGAGGGGCTGCACGCTTTCGAGCGTGCGCCCGATGTTCGCTTCTTCGTTCAGGGTGATGATGACGACGGAAAGTTGCATGGGCGTCTGAGAACTGGGAATTGTCTCACAAGGGAATGCAGAAGTTAGAAGTAAGATGCAGAAGTCGTACGGCCTTAATTCTGCATTCTGACCTCTGACTTCTTACTTCTGAGTCTTATCGCTTCAAACACTAAGAACACCACCAGGATCACCAGTTCCGGCTCGATCGGGTGGCGGTAGCGGGCGTGGGGATAGACGAAGTAGTAGACCGCTGGATAAGTCAGAATGAGTCCGGCGAAAAGCCAGGCTGCCGGCCGCTTCGCGCGTACTGCGCGGATCGCGCCCCAGATCGCAAGCACCGATGTGGCCAGAAACGCGGAGGAGCGAAAGTCGAAAAACGACGTGCTGCTGGTCGGACGCGGGATTCCGTTCCAGTAGTAGAAGAAGCGCTTCAGGCTAACGATGGCGAAGCGCGAGGGGTTGGATTTGATCCAGTCGAAGGCCTGGCGCTTGCAATCGTCGGCGTAGGCGATTTCGCCCAGGCGCTGGAATTTTTCAAGTTCCAGGTTGTTGAGGTTGGGCTGAAGGTATGCCATCAGCATGCCGTCGGCGCCCTTCCAGTTGCCCAGGCGGAATTGGAGTCCGAAATCGTCGCGGATAAGAACGAAGCGGTGGAAGACTTCGTAGTTGCGAACGAGCCAGGGAGACAACGCGGCGAAGAATACGATCGACGAGAGCGCGACACCTGCCAGGGATGGCAGGCCGCGCTTGAAGCGCTGGCGCCAAATCCACAATCCGCAGAAGGGAAGGAAGGCGAGCATGGTGGGATTGGCGAGGGCGCCGATGCCATAGAGAGCGCCGAAGAGCGCCCAGAGATTCAAATTCGACTCGGGCGCGTGGCCGGCAATTTTCACCACAGAGGGCACAGAGGAACACAGAGGAAAAGCTTCAGTTCTGGAAAGTTCCAGCGCGAGCAGAAAAATGCAGATGAGGATAAATGGCGTAAAGGTTGTGTCCCAAATCCAGTGGATGGACCAATACCAAATGTAGGGATTCAGCGCCCATGCATACGCCGACCACAGCGCGATGCGGTCGCCGAAAGTGCGGCGGGCGATCAGGAAAATCGGGATCGTGGTGAGGGCAGCGAAGATGCTGTTGATAATGAGGAGTGCCCACGCCGAGGTTTGCGTATAGATGCCGAATACTTTGAAGACTCCGCCGATCAGAAAAGGGTAGAGCGGCGGCTCCCAAGCCGAGGGACCGGTCTGGCCATCGTAGGGATTGCTGAAGCCTTCGCCGAGAGCTATGGAGCGACCGACGCGTCCCATTTCCCAGCCAAATTCAAAGTGGTCGTCGCCGGGACGAGTGCGGTATTCGTGCAACAGCCCGATGGCTGCGACTTGCAGCGCGAACGAGAGCGGAAGGAGCCAGAACAAGAACCGAGAATTGATCTGCGTCGCGCTCGCCATCGGTGCGTAGTGTAACAGGCCCAATCATCGGCAAGTGCGTGGCTCAACCGACACTACGGCTGTGCCGCCGGGATCGCATTCGGACGCGGGGCCGCATAGGGCACGGTCGGCAAGTGCGTAACCTGGCCGCGGGTGGCGTCGGCGATATCAATCCCGGTGTGCTCCAGCAGCAGGCCCGTGGCGCGGTCGAGTTCAACACGCGACTTTTCGTAAGCTGCCTTGGCCGAGACCAGATTCGATTCGCCCGTGGTTAATGTAGCCGCGTCTTGCAGGATGGTCACCTGGGTGGTGAGGCCGACCTTCAATTTTTCCTGATCGGCGTTGAGCGTTTGGCGGGCGAGATCAACCGCCGATTGCGCCGCTTGCACCGCCACGCGGTTTTGTCTCACGTCGAACTGCGCGTTGCGGACCTCGATGCGCACCTGGTTTTCCAGTTGCTTGGCGCGGACTTCGGCTTGGCGGTATTCGAGTTCGGCGCGCACCTGATTCGATTGCGCCAGACGATTGCGAAGAGGAATGGTCAAGGAAAGTCCGACGCCTTTATCGGGTGCGGTTGAGTTGACCAGTTGTTGCAGCGTGCTTCCATACCCAACCGAGGTTGAAGTTCGAAACGGCGGCGGCGCCGTCGCGGGATTGAAACAGAACGTGCTGGTGGGATCAGCGGCACAACTGGGGATGGCGGGGTTGACGTCCCCGCCGACGCCGGAGCCGCCGTAATAGGCAAAGGCCTGCAGCGTGGGCAGCATGGAGTTGCGCACCGACTTCACATTCAGGTCACGCGAATTCAGGTCGATGCGCGATTCGACCAGCTCCGCGCGATGTTTCAACGCATCCCCGATCAGATCCTGGATGGGTATTACCGTTTCCTGTTGCGGAACCTGCATGGCGGAAGTGGGAATCACGTCGGCTTCCGCATAGATGGGATCTTCGACGCTGCGGCTGACGGCGTTTTTCATCAGCAATTCCTCCAGTTGCAGATTGTTCTGTGCCACGATGAGGTTTTGCCGATCGGTAGCTACGACGCTTTCGGCGCTCACGACCTGGATGGGCGGTATAGTGCCGACTTGCGCCTGGTGTTTGGCATCATCGAGCGCTTTCTGCGCGTAGGTCAGCGACTCCTCCTGCACCCGGACGTTCTCGAAAGCGTAGACCAGGTCCCAATACATGTCTTCGATCTGGTCCACGGTGGTGATGATTTGCAGCCGGAAGGCGACGTCGGAAATTTCGCGATTATTTTTGGCAATACGAATGAAACGGGTGTTGGGCAGGAATCCGAAACCTTGCAATAGATTTTGCGTGAACTTGAATTGGAAGTTGGAACCGATTTGGGGAGTGAGCAGGCTGGTGGGCAGATTGGTGGTGACGTGGGTGTTGTTGAAAGCCGCGCTGAGAGCGCCACCCCACTCAAAGCCCTGGGAGTAGGCGAAATCGCCGGTGTAAGTGTTTTGAGCGATCACCGGCACCGGGCTCAGAGCGCTGGTTGATTCGGTATTGTCCTTGTCGAGCTGGAGCGTGCCCGTGAGCTGGGGATCGAAGGGGGTAATAGGCGCTCCGATGCCGAGCGTCGAGCTGACCAGACCATTGGTGCCGGTACCGGCGCCGCTGGCCGCAACGGTGGTACCTCCGGTGCCGGAACCCACCGTGCCGCCGAGACCTCCGACACCGCCGCCGGGCGTGTTTTGCACGATGCCGGCGTTGACACCGAGAATGCTGGAGCCGGACTTGGCGCGGAGCAGGTCGGCATCGGCGATGTTCAGGTTGTAGCGGGCGATTTCCAGGTCGAGGTTATTTTCGAGCGCGAGCGCAACCGCATCGTCGATGGAAAGATAGATTTTGCCGTCACGCATCAGCGAGTCGATGCGGGGAGAGTTGCTCAAATTTGACCCGGGCACTGGCCGCGCGGCATAGGGCTGCAGCAGGTTCGGGAAGGCCGAACGAGGAATGGAGTAGTCCGTAAGATGCATGGACTGGGCCTGCGCGGCCTGGCTTGCGGAGGAAGTCGCGGCAGAAGACGCAGAAGAAGGCGCGGGCGGAGTTTGCTGCGCGCTTACGGCAAGACCGGAGGCGACCACGAACACGAATGCCCAAGAAAGAAGCGACCTGCGCAAATTAGGGAGCGCACGAGCAAAAGGCATGAGCTTTTCTCCTAACCCGAATGCTGGTGGAACGAAATACTGGCGTAGCGAAATGCTGGTATAACGACATACCCGTATCGCGAGTTGCCGGTCTAAAGCGTTGCCGGAACAGATTTCAACAATGCCGATTTTTGGGACGCAAGATACAAGAATCGGTCACATCATCTTAGCGGTGAAAAGCGCGGGCGAGCGAACGGGAATGAAAAGAATTGTCTGGCGGGAATCGGCCTGCTGACCTTGCACTTGGGTCAGGAGTCTTTGGATCGAGACCTCAGACCATGGTCGCAGGTCTGAGGTCCGAGCGTTTTGAGGTCGCATGCCGTTTATTGCTGACTCGTCGGACTCGTAGACGGCAGGTCCTTGCGGGGCGCCACATAGGGAACATTGGGCAGCTGCGAGACCTGGCCCTTAAAAGCATCGTTGATGCTGATGCCGTCGTGGTCGAGCAATGTGCCGATGGCGCGATCCAGTTCGACGCGCGACTTCTCGTAGGCCGCCATGGCCGAAAGCAGCGTCGATTCTGAGGTCGCTAGAGCGCTGCGATTCTGCAGAACCGCCGTAGTGGTGGACGTGCCGAACTGATATTTTTTCTGCTCGGCATCGAGCGACTGCCGAGCATAATCGGCCGCGGCCTGGGCAGAAGCTACGCTGGCGCGGTTCTGCTCGACGCCAAACTGGGCGTTGCGGACCTCGATGCTGACGCGGTTTTCGATTTGTTGCAGGGCCATCTGCGCCTGGCGGTATTCGAGTTCGGAACGGATCTGCACGGCTTGCCCGGCGCGATTGCGCAGCGGAATGTTGAGTTGCAGGCCGACGCCCTTATCGGGAGCGGTGGAATTGACTAACTGGTTCAGCGTGCCGCCATACGAGGTCGTCGGAGTGGCCGTCTCCGAACAGCCAAATCCCTGCAAAGCGGGATTGGCATTGGCGCAAAGGTTGGCAGGGTTTTGCGAACCGCCAACTCCCGCACCCCCGTAGTACGCGTAGAGATCCAGTGTGGGCAGCAGTGCGCTGCGCACCGCCTTGTTGCTGAGTTCCTGGCTGTTCAGCTGAATGCGGGATTCGACCAATTCGGCTCGATGACGCAGGGCCTCGTTCACCAGATCCTCGGTGGGCTGCACTTGCTCGTTCTGCGGGACTTCCATGGTGGAGGTAGGAATGACCTCCGCATTGGCGAGAGCGGGATCGTGCAAAGTACGGCTTAACGCGTTTTTCATCAGCAACTGTTCGAGCTGAAGGTTGGTCTTGGCGATGGTGAGAGACTGTTCATCGGCGGCCACGGTACTCTGGGCGCGCACGGATTCGATGGGCGCGAGGCTCCCGATTTCCACCTGCTTCTTGGTGTCGGAGAGAGTTTTCTGCGAGAAGGCCAGCGATTCCTGTTTTACGCGAAGATTCTCGTAGGCGTAGACCAGATCCCAATACATATTTTCGATCTGATCGACGGTGGTGATGACCTGGAGACGGAAAGCGACGTCGGAAAGTTCACGGTTGTTCTTGGCAATGCGGATGAAGCGCGTATTGGGCGCGAAACCGTAGCCCTGCAGCAGATGCTGCGTAATCGTAGCCTTGAAGCCGGAGTTCAACTGCGGGCTGAGGCTGGAGAAAAAGCTGTTGGTGGTGCCGCGGGTATTGCTGAAGCTGACGTTTAAATTGGTGCCCCACTGAAATCCCTGGGCGTAGGCGAAGTTAACCGTGCCCGTATTCTGCGCCAAGGACGTGCCGGGTAGAACGCCCTGGAAAATGCTGGTGGCCTGCTGACTAAAGTGATCTTCCTGAAGCGTGCCGGTGATGAGGGGATCGAAGCTGTTGATCAGAGGCCCGAGACCCAGAGTAGAACCGGTGAGGCCGGCCGCGCCTGCGCCTGCGCCGCCCGCGGCGACGCTGGTGCCGCCTGCGCCGGAGCCGACCTGCGCGCCCAGTCCACCTACTCCGCCCCCAGGCGTATTCTGCACCACGCCGAGCGGGACGCCAATGATGGCCGCGCCGGAGCGGGCACGAAGTACATCCGTATCGGCGATGCTCAGGTTGTAGCGGGCGATGGCGATGTCGAGATTGTTTTCCAGCGCCAGCGCGATCGCGTCATTCAGCGACAAGTAGACTTTGCCGTCATGCATCAACTGATCAATGCGGGCGGTGTTGGCCAAATTTGGCTCCGGCAGATGACGGGGAGTGTAGGGGCCAATGGGATTGGGAAAGTGCGATACCGGCTTGGCGTAATTGAGGACGGACGCCGCACTCTGAGGTGCGGGGGTGGCCGGCGGTTCCTGCGCCCAGCAAGTGAGTGCCAGAAGAATAAACAGGCAGGCCACGGCAGCGAACCGGATGGTCGAAGCGAAACGTGCAAATGGCATCTACGTATCTCCGATGGTGAATCCGTATTGATTAAGGCTTGTGAAACCCTTTTATAGGCACGCCGGAAGCGGGCGGCCCAGGATAAAGTCCTGCTCAGGCAGTGGTACGCAATGGAACCCCTGAAGGTTCCGTCGAAGCTGGAACAAATTTCCCGGAAACCCTCTAGTATAGCTGACGGAAACACGCCCAGCCTCACCGGACTTTGAAGGATTTCGATGATGCAAAGCCAGGTAACGACTCGAAAGTTCGTGCGATGCGCAACCTAAAGCTAACGGTCTCCTACGACGGCGCGGATTTTTCCGGTTGGCAGGTACAGCCCGACACGAGCACGGTGCAGGGCACACTAGCCTCAGCGATTGGACGGATCACCGGGGAAAAGGTATTGCCGCAAGGTTCGGGCCGTACGGACGCCGGCGTGCATGCGCTGGCGCAAATCGTGACATTTGTCACGGAGTCTGCCGTTCCTACGGAGAATTTCGTGCGAGCGCTGAACGATATTCTACCGGCTTCGGTCCGGGTACTGGCGGTCGCCGAGATGCCGCCAGATTTCCATGCCCGGCATTCGGCGCAGGGCAAGACGTATCGTTATCGCATCTTTCGAGAAACGATTTGCCCGCCATTTCTGGCGCGCTATGTGTGGCATTATCCCTACCGGCTGCAGGAAGAGGCGATGACCGGGGCAGCGGGACTTGTCGTAGGGGAACACGATTTCACTTCGTTCGCGGCGGTCGATCCCGAACGCGGTCGCGAAGGCGAGCCGGCCTCGAATGTGCGCACGATATTTTCCTCTCTCTGGAAGCGCGCGGGCGATGAATTGATTTACGACGTGCGTGGTACGGGATTTCTCCACCACATGGTGCGCAATCTGGTGGGAACCTTCGTTCTGGTCGGGCGCGGGACGCTGCAGGTCGAAGATGTAACGCGCATACTTGAGAAGCGCAATCGCTCCGCAGCCGGAGCGACAGCCCCGGCGAGCGGCTTGTATCTGGTGAATGTGGAGTATCCGTGATGGCGAAGGATCTCTCAATAGCAGCGGAGCGCAAGATTGTGCCGGCAAATCCGGCTACGGGAAAGGTGTTGGCTGAGTTGGAATGCGCGAGCGAAGAGGATGTGCTTCGCGCTATCCGTCGGGCGAAGGCGGCGCAGCCTGCGTGGGCGGAATTGGGCGTGCGGCAGAGGATCGCGATAGTGCGCGAATTCCAGGCTGGGTTGAACGCGAAGAAATCGGAGATTGCCGAAGCCATCACCCGCGAAGCGGGCAAGCCGATTGCCGAAGCGCTGGTCACCGAGGTTCTGGTGGTGCTGGACGCGGCGCGGTTTCTGATCGACAACGCATTTCCATTGCTGCGCGATGAGCCCGTTCCGCACGGAAATCTGGCGACCAAACTGAAGCGCGGATACCTGGTGCGCGAACCGCACGGAGTGATCGGGATCATTTCGCCATGGAATTATCCGTTTTCCATTCCAGCGACGGAAACGCTGGCGGCCCTGGTGGCCGGAAACGCGGTGGTGCTCAAACCGTCGGAGTTGACGCCGCTGGCCGCCCTGGAATTGATGCGATTGCTGCACGACGCGGGCGTGCCCAGCGAAGTGTTTCAAATAGTGAACGGAGATGGCGCGGCCGGCGCCGCGCTGCTCGCTTCGCCGATCGACAAGCTGATATTCACCGGCAGCGTCGCGACTGGAAAACGAATCGCAGCAATCGCCGCCGAGCGTCTGCTGCCTGTCGTGCTCGAGTTGGGCGGAAAAGATCCCATGCTGGTGCTCGACGACGCGGATCTCGATGTGGCTTCGAGCGCGGCGGTGTGGGGAGCGTTCGTCAACGCTGGGCAGACATGCTTGTCGGTAGAGCGCTGCTACGTGCATCGCAGTTTGTATGAACGGTTCGTTGCCGCCTGCGCCGAGAAGACTAAGAGACTGCGCGTTGGCCATGGCGAAGATCGCGAGACCGACGTGGGCCCACTGATTCACGAGCGTCAGTTGCAGATCGTCGAGGCCCATGTGGAAGATGCGAAGGCGCAGGGAGCGCGCGTGGTGTGCGGCGGTGCGCGTGTTCCCGAGCTGGGTCGAAGTTTCTATAGTCCCACCGTGCTGGCCGAAGTGACGCATTCCATGCGCGTCATGCGCGAGGAGACCTTTGGTCCGGTGCTGCCGATCATGCCTTTCGGCGATGACGACGAAGCCGTTCGGCTAGCCAACGATTCCGAATATGGACTAGCCGCCAGCATCTGGACGCGGGACTCCCGGCGTGGCGAACGGCTGGCCCGCCGCATCGACGCGGGCACGGTGATGGTGAACGATGTGATTTCCTGCTTCGGCATCAGCGAAGCTCCGCATGGAGGAGTGAAGGCCAGCGGTGTGGGCCGCGCCCATGGCCGCTTCGGCCTGGAGGAAATGGTGCGCATGAAATATGTCGACGTTGACGGCATGCCGCGGATCAAGAAAATCTGGTGGCATCGCTACGGCAATCAGTTTCGCCGGCAGATGGAAGGATTCCTGGATATGCAGTTTGCCCGCGGGCTGGGAGCCAGGTTGCGAGGAGCCGTGCGCGCGGCAGGCGCTTTGGTGCGAAGGCCTTTGTGAATCCGAGTTAATCCGTGAACTTGTCGCCGTGGCTGGGCGGGCGCGAAATCACCAGCAGTCGCATCGGAACGGACGCGGGATTGCGAATCTGGTGGCGGGTTCCCGGCAGAATGCGTAGGCTGGTTCCCGCGGTCAGCATGACGGTATCGTCCGCAACCTTCATGATCGCTTCGCCCGACAGAATGTAGAAAAACTGCTCCGCCTTTTTGTGGTAGTGCAGAACCTCAGCGGCCCCGGGTGGAATCATTTCCTCGATGACGGTCCAGTCCGCATCTTTGAGCAGATGCCATGCGTCGCAGTCAACGCCCCAGCGATAGTGTTCGGCGTTAACCCGGCTCACCGGACTCGGCGCCGTGCCGGCCGGTCCCATAGCGGAAGCTTCTTTCGCCATGTCTGAACCCCCTTCCCAGTGTAATCTAGGCAGCATGAGCGCGGACGATGCAAAGGCGTTAAAGGCAAACACCCCGAATGCACAACCGGACGATCCCAAGCGTGAACTTTTGCGTCACGCCCTGGCCACGCTGGCGTACCGCGGCGGAAAAACCTTACGCAATCCGCCCGCCGGATTCGCCGATTTTCAGGCCGGGCAGGGTGCGCGCACTCCGGCACAGATTCTGTCTCACCTCGGCGACCTGCTCGATTGGGCGCTCTCAATGGCGAACGGGGACCCGAAGTGGAACAACTCGAATCGCCTGGCTTGGGATGAGGAAGTGAATCGGTTTTTCACCGCACTGAAGAAATTTGACGACTACCTGGCGTGGAGCGAGCCGTTGCACGCGGCATGCGAGAAATTGTTTCAGGGACCGGTCGCCGATGCGCTGACCCATGTCGGGCAGATTTCAATTCTGCGGCGCATGGCAGGTGAGCCGGTAAAGGGCGAAAACTATTTCGCCGCCGAAATTGTGATTGGCCGGGTTGGGCCGGACCAGGCGCCGCCGAAGCGTGAGTTCTGAATCCGCTCGTATTTTGTGCGAATGCGGTCACGGTTGCGCGCGGTTACGGTACAGGGACGCATCCACCTGCTGGGTCATCGCAGCGGCGTCGAGCGGAAGTCCAAGAAACTCCGTAAGTTTCTGGATTACTTTCTCAGGTTCATTCAACACGTCGTGATAGCGGACTTCGAGCGTGCGGACATTGGGCTTGGCCTCAAACCAGGCATAGACTTCGCGCAGGTGTTTCCCGAAGGCATCGACAATTGCGCTGGGGTTGGTCCCTGGTTTGTAAGTTCCGCGTCGGCGCATCATGGCTTCCTGCGAAGCCAGGACTTCGGGAAGTGGCCGTTGCACGAAAATTACTTGATAGTCATGATCGGCGGGCAGGGAAAGCAGCAGGCGGGAAATAACTTTCACCACCTTGCCTTCAGCTTCGGCGATGCAACCGGGATCGGTGGGAAGCGTTTTGATGCGCTCCCATTCCAGATAACCGCGCGGGTTATCGGTGTCGGCCTGACGTTCGCCGTCGGAGAGAGCGGTCATGCCTCCGGCGACCAGCATCTGCATCATGAGAGAAGTGCCGGAGCGAGGGAGTCCTGAGACGATCGTGATCATGGCCTTCCTAGCATACAGCGAGTCGAGAGTCCTGAGCCGTGAGCAGGAACTGAGGGGCCGGGGCGAGCGAGTCTCAAGTGATAGATACTGGCCGCTAAATTGTTCGGGGCTCAGAATTCGACTCGGATACAATAAGAACCGCGAAGTCAGCCGCGGCGTGAGGCTCGGACTCGGGACTCGGGACTCACGGCTCGGGACTAATTGAAACAGGAGTCACCTTTGGCGACCAGCGAAGTCACCCCTTCTACACCGCAGAATGTGCAGCAACTTCCGAACCACAAAGTGAAAATCAAGAAAGCCGGGCAGCGCGCCTGCAACGAAAAAGACGCCAAGGGCAAGTTCTGTGGCGGACACTTGAAGCTCTGGTTCTACAAGACCGACGCAACCGAGCGTGCCTGTGGCGATATCGAAAAAGCCTGGGGACCGAACGCCGAAGTCTATCGCTGCGAAAACTGCAAGGCGCTGTATCTGCCCACTCCGGGAGAGAGCAAAGTGAACGTCGCCGGGCAGGGAATGATTTCAATTTTTGGGCTGACGCTGCCGCCGAAGGAAAAATAGCTGTGAGGCTTCTAGCTCCTAGCTTCTAGCTAAGGCACCGAAGTCAGCCCTTTAGGATGCGCACATTCTTTTGGCGTCGACATATTGTTTTGCAGAAGCTAGCGGCTAGAAGCTAGAAGCTTTCTCCCATGAACACTTCCGACCTCATCTACGACTGGAACCAGAATTATCCGCCGGGAATGAAGCCGCCGGGGCCGATTCTGCTGAACGACGAAAGCCTGCGCGACGGTCTGCAGTCGCCATCGGTGCGCGATCCTTCGATTGCCGAGAAGATCGAACTTCTCCATTTCATGGAGGCGCTGGGCATCAACTCGCTCAGCCTTGGACTGCCCGGTGCTGGACCACGCGCGGTCGAAGCCGTCACCGCGCTGGCGCAAGAAATCGTCGCCGGCAAAATGAAGATCAAGGCGAACTGCGCCGCCCGCACCCATCCGAACGATATTCGCCCGATCGCCGAAATTGTGCAGAAAACGGGTCTGCCCATTGAGGCTGCAACCTTTATTGGTTCTTCTCCGATTCGCAGATTCACCGAAGGATGGACCGAAGATTTTCTTCTGCAAACGACCGAGAATGCGATTAAGTACGCGGTTTCGCTGGGGCTTGATGTGATGTACGTCACGGAAGATACGAGCCGCTGCGATCCGGAAACGGTGAAGCGCCTGTACACGACGGCGATCGCTTGCGGAGCCCGCGCCATATGCATCTGCGATACTGCGGGACACGCAACGCCCATGGGCGCCCTGGCGTTGGTCCGGTTTGTGATCGAACAAGTGGTCAAGCCTTCCGGCGAAAAAGTTCGAGTGGACTGGCACGGTCATAGCGACCGTGGTCTGGCCATCGCCAACTCGATGGCCGCGATCATTGCCGGGGCAAATTGCATTCATGGATGCGCCATCGGACTGGGCGAGCGCGTGGGCAACACGCAGATCGATCAGATGCTGGTCAACTTGAAGTTGATGGGCATTGCGCCCTGGGATAAACAGGATCTGACCAAGCTGAAGCACTATTGTCAGGCCATTTCACGGGCAACGAACGTGCCCATCCCCAAAAATTATCCCGTAGTTGGCGAAGATGCGTTTCGCACCGCGACCGGCGTGCACGCGGCGGCGATCATCAAGGCGTATCACAAGAACGATGTGGTGCTGGCGAACACGGTCTATTCCGGCGTTCCGTCGCATGTGTTCGGGTTAGATCAGATCATCGACGTCGGCCCCATGAGCGGGAAATCGAATGTGCTGTTCTGGCTGGAGCGGCGCGGAATCGCGGCATCGGATGATGTTGTGGAGCGCATCTATTTACGCGCCAAGCAGAGCGACCACACGCTCAGCGAGGAAGAAATCCTCGATTGCGTTTCCAGCCATTCTGATACGAAAGTTGTGTAAAGCATCGCCCGGGGTTAGACCTTGTATCGCCTATGAACTCTTCTTCCGCGCCCTTGCGACACGCGATTCTTGGAGCCGGCGGCGTTGGCGGCATGATGGGCGCTTGCCTTGCCAAGTGCGGCGACGCGGTCACCATGGTGGTGAGGCGCGAGTCGCTGGCTTCCTATCCCGCACAAATTCAACTGGAAAGTCCGTTTGGGAATTTCAGCGTGCCGGTGGCGCATGCGGCGGAGGTTCCGGCGTGCGATGTGCTGTGGCTTACGGTGAAGGCAACGCAACTGGACGCGGCGCTGACCGCCGTTACGGATCCGGCTGCCGTAGGCGCAATCGTGCCATTGCAGAACGGAATCGATCACATCGCGCGGCTCAGAGAAAAATATGGCGCGGAGAAAGTGATACCGGCGACCATCGCGGGAGAAATGGAACGCGTGTCTGCCGGACACTTTGTGCATCGCACGCCGTTTGTGAATTTAAATTTCGCTCCGCAGGGCAAGGTTTTGCTCGAGAATACGGCGGAGCAACTGCGGGGCATGGGTTTTTCCTGCCGGTTTTTCGAGGACGAAGTGACGCTCATGTGGGGCAAGCTGGTTTTTCTGGCGCCATTCGCCTTGACCACGACCGCGGCGAACATGACGACCGGAGAAATTTTTGCCGATCCCAAATGGCGCGACCTGGGTTTGGGCTGCATCAGGGAGGCCTGCGCCGTGGCCGTGGCTGAAGGCGCGAAGCTCGATGTGAATGCCGTGATTGCAAACGTGATGAAGATGCCCGGCAATATGCGCAGCTCCATGCAAAAAGACGTGGAGCATGGCAATCCGCCGGAACTGGATGCGATTGCCGGACCCATCCTGCGCGGCGCCAGTCGCCACGGCATCCAGGTTCCGGTAACGAAGAGTCTGGTGGAAGCCGTCGAGCGCCGCGCGGGAGTTTCGCGCCGCATCTAACTTCATGTTTCTGTCGCAGACAATTCGTCGTTCCATTCGCTGGTCCACTCCCTAGCCAATCCCCACCGCGCTTTCTGCGTTGTACACTGGCGAAATACCGCCATGAGCCCGAATCCTCCGCGAGCGGATTTACCCGACGTTACGTCTGCGTTGCCGCAGGAAGTGGCGCGGATTGCGGCGTCGCCGGAGGTGAGGTCAGCGTTCAACTGGTTTCGTGTCCAGGAGCCGCAGTTTTTGCACTGGCAGATGGAAATGGCGCGGATCGCGGCGCCGCCGTTTGGCGAAGCGGCCCGTTCCGCATGGCTGGCCGAACGCTTCCGCGAGGTCGGACTGGACGAGGTTCGTATCGACGATGTCGGCAACGTATTCGGCACCCACCCGGGAGCGGGAACGCGTTACGTGGCGCTCAGCGCGCACATCGACACGGTATTTCCGGCCAATACGCCACTCAACATTCGCCAGCAGGGAAGCCGCATTTACGGGCCGGGAGTTTCCGACAATGGAGCCGGCGTTACGGCGCTGCTGGCCATCGCCGCGCTGTTGCGTGCGGTGCGAATGCGGCACTCGCTGCCCTTTGCGTTTATTGGGAACGTGGGCGAAGAAGGCGAAGGCGACCTGCGCGGGATGCGGCACATTTTTTCCACGCCGCGCTGGAAGAATGCAATCGCCTACAGTCTGATCCTCGATGGTGCGGGAGCGGACACGATCGTTGCCGAAGCCTTGGGCAGCCGGCGTTTTGAAGTGATCGTGCGCGGACCGGGCGGTCATTCCTGGAGCGATTTCGGCGCGCCCAATCCCATCGTGATTCTGGCTCGGGCGATTGAAACTTTCGCCGCGACCGTGGTTCCTGCCACGCCCAAGACCACCTTCAATATTGGAGTGATTCGCGGCGGCACGTCGGTGAATTCGATTCCGGAATCGGCCAGCATGAAGGTTGATATCCGCTCCACTTCCATGGCGGAGATGGAGCGTTTGGAGCAGTCCATGCGCCTGGCCCTGACCCGCGCCGTCGAAGATGAAACCATGACGGCTGAGATGCGCTCTCCAGCCCAGAGGCGTCCCCCGGGAGTGAGTTGCGAGGTGGTGGAGATTGGGAATCGTCCTGCGGGAGAACTCCCGCCGGGGGCGCGCATTTTGCAAGTCGTGCGTGCCGTCGATGCGCATCTGGGAAATGTGGCCCAGGTGCAGCGCGCCTCGACCGATGCTAATGTGCCGTTGTCACTGGGGCGGGAAGCGATTGCGATGGGCGGCGGCGGATCGGGGGGTGGGGCGCACACATTGCAGGAATGGTTCGATTCCCAGGAGCGGGAACTCGGATTGAAACGAATTTTGCTGACCATGCTAACGCTGGCGGGGGTGGGGGAATGAGTCTGCGCAGATTGGCAGTTGTGGGGACGGTGTTGGGCGTTTTTGCCTCGGCATCGATGGGTTTCGGCCAGGTTGCGCAAGCAAAGACGGACAACAAACCGAAAGCGGATGTCATTTATGTTCATGGCAATGTCTATACCGGCGTGCCCGCTGACACACCGTTCAGTTCTGTGCTGCGCGAAGAAGCGATTGCGGTGCGCGGAGACCGTATTCTTGCCGTAGGCAAAACCATCGAAATCGAGAAGATGAAAGGTGCCGAAACGCAGGTTGTGGATCTCGGCGGACATTTCGTGATGCCGGGGTTCAACGACGCGCACCTGCACCTGGCCGACGCCGGATTGCAGAAACTGGGTGTGGACCTGGAAGGAGCAAAATCGCTGGAGGAATTCCGCGCCCGGATCCTGAAGAAAGTCGAAGAAGCGAAACCCGGCGAATGGATCGTGGGCGGGGGATGGGATGAGACGCTGTGGCCGGTGAAATCCCTGCCCACCCGCTGGGACCTGGACGAAGTTTCGGCCGGGCATCCTGTGTTTCTGTTGCGCATCGATGGTCACCTTGCCGTTGCCAACACGCGCGCCTTGCAACTGGCGAACATTACGATCGCGACTCGCGATCCGCAAGGCGGTCAGATTGACCGCAATGAAACCAACGAGCCGACGGGTATTCTCCGCGACACCGCGCAGGCTGCCATCCGCGCAGTTGTTCCTGCTCCGAGCCATGAACTGCGGCGGCGCGGAATCGAAGTTGCCCTCGCCGATCTGGCCGCAAACGGAGTCACCTCCGCCCAGGACTTTTCGCCCGAGTGGGAGAACTTCCGGGTCTACGAAGAGCTGGAAAAAGAAGGGAAATTGACGGCTCGGATTTCGGAGTGGCTGCCGTTCAACGATTCGTTGGAGGAACTCGCGAAAAAACGCAGTTCGCATCCGCCATCCGATCTTATGCTTCACACCGGAATGCTGAAGGGATTTATGGACGGTTCGCTGGGCGGGCACACGGCGGCATTGCTCGATCCCTATGCCGACGATCCCAAGAATTCCGGTTTGCCTCGCTACGATGCCGACAAGCTGAACGCGATGACCACCGAGAGGGTGCTGGCAGGCTTTCAGGTTGGCTTTCACGCGATTGGCGACAGAGGAATTCAGATGGCGCTCGATGCTTTTGCCGAGGCCGAAAAAGCCGCCAAAGACGCGCACGTGAAGGCAGCGGATGGGGGCGCCGATTATCGTCTGCGGATCGAGCACGCACAATGCACCAACACTCCCCAGATCGCGCTCTTCAAGGAACTGAAAGTCATCGCCTCGATGCAGCCCAGTCACGTCCTCAGCGACATGCGCTGGGCGCAGGCGCGGGTTGGGCCAAAGCGGGCGGCGACTTGCTACGCCTGGGCGGCGTTCCTCAACAAGGGAGTGATCCTGGCTTTCGGCACCGACTACAACGTGGAGCCAGTCTCGCCATTCCGTGGCCTCTACGCCGCCGTCACCCGCAAAAGCGAGAACGGAAAGCAGGTATTCTTCCCGGAGCAGCGCATCACCATCGATCAAGCCATCGCTGCTTACACCACAGGCTCCGCATTTGCCGAATTCGAAGAGAAGGAGAAAGGCAAACTCGCGCCGGGGATGCTCGCGGATTTTGTAATTCTCGATCGCGATGTAACCGCAGTCTCTCCCGAGAAGATCCTGGGCACGAAAGTACTGCGCACCGTGGTGGGAGGGAAGACCGTGTACGAGACGAAATAGCGCGGATCTACTTCATTTTGGACGTCCAGTTCAGGACGACGGACATGGGAGTGAGAGCAGTCTTAAGCTGGGTGTTGATGAGGAATCTCTGGCCGTCTTTGCTCACGTCGTAGTCACTCTGTTCGGAGGTTGCAATCATCTCGCGAGGGTTAGCCTGAAAGAGCGCGGTGGGCGTGCCTATGTCGAGATTGTTGCCTGTGGTGACGGGCGCGGCCATGATTTTGCCGTCGGGCGCGAGGTAGAACAATTCCTTCCCGTCGCTTCGCCAACGCGGCTGTTCTCCGCCGGCGTTGGATACCTGTAACTTTCCGTGCGGTTGGGGGAACGAAGCAATGTAAATCTCCCAGCGCCCACTTTCGTTCGAAGCGTAGGCTACCCATTTGCCGTCAGGCGAAAAATGGGGCGCTTTGGGGATACTGGCGGCCTTGAGAAACAGGCTTGCTTTGAAATCAGGATAGGTTACATACCACAAGTCAGTGCCAGCTTCATAAAGCACGTACTTTCCGTCGCGCGACCAGTCGGTAGGAAAGTGGTCAGGGCCGTCCAGCGGGATGATTTGCTCTTCCTGGGCGCCGTTGGTGTCTTTGACATAGAGGTTGAATTTCTGGGCGCGGTCGGAGGTGAAGATAATGCGGCTGGAATCCGGACTCCACAAGGGCGTGGAGTCGATGGCGGGATCGAAGGTGAGCCGTTTGGCCTTGTCCCGTTCCAGATCATAGGTCCAGACGTCGGTGTTCTGGCTGACGGGATCCATGGAGTCGGTAGCGACAAACTTGCCGTTCGGCGATAGGGAGATGTTGCCGTAAACTCCAGGCGGCACGGCTACGCCAACTTGCTGGCCTTTGCGGTCGAACCAGATGAGCTGCGAAGCGTTGTTGTCCCCGGCCTGCGCGACCAGAACGCCGCCAGCGGAACTGGCGAAGACGGCGTGATAAATGCGGGGCAAATACTGGACGTTGGTCAGAAGAGGAACCGGTTCCCCGTGGAGTTCAAACTTATCGGTATCGAAATGCTGCGCGAAGAGAGTTTGATCGCGGTAGAAGAGCAGATATCCTGGCGCGACGTAGGCGACGTTTGCTTTCGCCTGGGTCACGAGGTGTTTCTCCTTGGAATTCAGCGAACCTACATAGATCGAGGAGAGCGCGGTGCGCCCGGAGAGATCCATGGCGAGGTAGAGAAAGTGCACTCCGTCGGGCAGGAAGATGGGCCAGCGATGGCTGTCCTCGCCGTGCTCGCGATCGGGATAGGTGACCTGGACGGCAGTTCCGCCGGCGGCTGAGATGCGAGAGATTCCGACGCCGAGTTGGCCGGTGGGAGTGAAGAGAATGACCCCGTCCTGGTTCCAGGTGCCGCCGCGTCCGGTGGGGGCTTCGCAAAGCGAGCGCACTGGGCCGCCGCCAAGTTCGAGCCGTTTCAGCTTGCCGTCGGCAAAGAAACCCAAAGAACGCCCATCCGGCGACCAGAAGGGATAATTTGCTCCCTCAGTGTTGGGCAAACTGGTGGCCTGCTGCGAACCGGGTTCGTAGAGCCACAGCAGGTTCTTACGCTCCGATTCCCGGCCGACCAGGGCGACAGTGTGACCATTCGGCGAGACGGCGACATCGCGAGCCGCGAACGGAAGCGGCGCGGAAAAGTAGGATGTTTGCTCGGCAGGTTTGGAAGCGCGCCACCAGAAAACGAAAGCAATCAACAGGGCCGCGAGCGCGGCCGCGACGAGCCACGCGAGGGTTCCATATTTGGCGCTCTGTTCTTTCTTGTCGGTTGGTTTACGAATCTGGCTGCCGCTTCCGGCGATCCACTTCAGCTGCAGCCTGAGGTCGTGCGCGGTCTGAAAACGGTCGTCCGGATTCTTGGCCAGACAGGTGGCGATGACGTTCTCCAGAGCCGGCGGCGTGAGCGGCTGGGTAACAGAAACCGGCTCGGGATCTTTTTCGAGAATCGCGCTGGCCACGCTGATCTGGCTCTTGCCCTCAAACGGCCGCATGCCGGTCAACATTTCATAAAAAACCGCGCCCAGGGCGAACAGATCGGATCGCGCATCCGCATCTTTGCCCTCAATCTGCTCCGGCGACATGTACTGAATGGTGCCGATGATCGTTCCTGCCGTGGTCAGCGGAGACAAAGGGCTGGCCCCGCTCATGGTGCGCGCCGCCGATAAAAGAGGCGCGCTTGACGATCCCAGGCCGGTCGCGGTTGACTTGGCCAAACCAAAATCCATCAGTTTGGCGCCGCTCTTGGTCAGCATGATGTTTCCCGGCTTCAGGTCGCGATGCACGATGCCCTGACGGTGCGCGATTTCCAATGCCTCGGCCACGTTGCTCCCGATGCGAAGCACTTCGTTCAGCGGGATCGCGCCCTTGCTCAGTCGCGCGGCCAGAGTCTCGCCTTCCAGAAACTCCATGACGAGATAGTCGGTGCCATCCTGCGAACCGATGTCATAAAGCTGGCAGATGTGGGGATGATTCAGCGAAGAAATGGCACGGGCTTCGCGCTCCATGCGTTGCTTCCACTCTGGAGAAGAAGATAGATGGGAAGCCAGAACTTTAATGGCGACGATTCGATCGAGCCGGGTGTCACGAGCACTATAGACTTCGCCCATGCCGCCTGCGCCCAGCGCGGATTGAATTTCGTAGGGCCCAAGTTTTGTGCCGGAGGTAAGAGGCATGTGCGGGCATTATAGCGCGCCACATCGGCGGGTCTACGAGGCCCAAGCCAGTCGGAGTTGAATCGCAGCGGCGCTGTCTGCCAGCCTCTCTCTAGTGCGGGAGGAGGAAAATCCCCGAATGGTCGCTGATCCTCGTTTTGAGATCCTGAAAAGCGCTCCGCTCGACAGCTGGATTGCTCTTTCTCAGGACGAGACCTGCATCGTTGTAGTTGGCAGTTCCTATGCAGAAGCGGTTGAGAAAAGTGAAAGTGCCGGAGTGTCGGACCCCGTCCTGGTAAAAACGCCAAAATCCTGGCTCCCGATCTCCGTGTGAGCGTGAAAATTCCATACAGAAAATATCCCGCACCAGCCGCGCCCGGCGGTTTCTTCTATGTCGCATCGATTCCCGTAAGTCTTTCCCTGCCTGCACGAAATACACTTCGCTCCAAACGCTTGGATGCGATTGTAGCTTCAGGAGTGTCCATGTCGCTGTTTCACGGCTCAATCGGCAGGGCCATCGGAATGGAAGTCGAAAAAGGCGAGAAGATCAGATGTCGACAACCGATTCCAGCAACGTCGCTCAAATCGGTATACTATTGAGGGAATTGGACGTTTTGGGAGGATGTAGGAAATATGGAATCGCGCACTGTGTGGATGCGCATCAAGGCTCATCGCTGGGCCTACACGCTCAGCATTCTGGCAACGCTCTCCGTCGGTATTCTGATCGGAACGGTCATCTCTTCAGAAGTCAAAGGCAAAGAAGGGCAAAAGAGCGAAGCCACGCCGTTGACGCTACCCGCGGCCGCGCCCGACCATAACCCGCTTTCGCAGCTGTTCTCGCAGGTCGCCAAGCAGATCTCGCCCAGCGTGGTGAACATCAATACCGAATCCACGATCAAGAATATTCGCCGCCGGCGCGGGGAGCAGAACCCCGACGATGACGACAGCGGCGGGGGCAGTGGTGGCGGCAGCGGCATGGAAGATTTCTTTAATCATTTTTTTGGCGGCCCTGGCGGGCAAGCGGGTCCCAACGGTGGTGATATCCGCGAACGTTCGCTTGGTTCCGGAGTAGTAGTCGATCCCAAGGGCTACATTCTGACCAACCGGCACGTCATCGAGAAAGCCGACCGGATTCGTGTGCGTTTCGACGACGATCCGCCAGGCGTGCAGCACGATGCCAGAGTGATCGGCGCGGATCAGGAGACCGATCTCGCGGTTATCAAAATCGAAGTGGACCATCCCCTGCCCGCAGCCAAGCTCGGCAATTCTGACGGAATGCAGGTCGGCGATTGGGTCTTGGCCATTGGCAGTCCCTTCGGCCAGGCCGGCACCGTGACCGCCGGCATCGTTTCAGCGAAGGGACGCGACATCGTGCCCGGACGACAATTTCAGACTTTCATCCAGACCGATGCGGCCATCAATCCTGGCAACTCGGGCGGGCCACTGGTCAATCTGAATGGAGAAGTGATCGGCATCAACACCGCGATTTTGTCGGAAACGAATGCCTACGCCGGCATCGGGTTCGCGTTGCCTTCCACCACCGTTGTCGACGTCTATAACCAGCTCACCGGACCGGAGCACCGAGTTCAGCGCGGCTCCATCGGCATTACGTTTGACTCGGTGGAGAATCCGGCGATTGCGCGAGTCTACGGCAAAGGCAGCGGCGTGACCATTTCCAGCGTCGTGGCCGGCAGCCCCGCGGACCAGGCGGGACTTAAGATTGGCGACACCATCACCACGGTCAACAGCAAGAAGATCACCAAGGGCACTGAACTGGTGGGCGATATCGCCGCCACTAAGCCGGGAGCGAAAGTTACCGTCGGCTTCCTGCGCAACGGAAAAGCCGAAGAAGCCACCGTCACCGTGGCGGATCGCGCCAAACTGTTTGCTGACCGCCTGGGCGGAGATCAGGACAATGGAGACGAAAACGCTCCCAAGCAGAGCAAGTTCGGCATCACCGTCCGTAAAATCACCCCGGAAATCGCGGACCGGCTCGATTTGCCGCAAGGCAAGGGTGTGATGGTGCAAGAAGTAAAGCCGGGTTCCTTCGCGGAAGACATTAACATGAGCCGCGGCGACATAATTCTGGAAGTGAATAAGGAGCCGGTGAACAGCGAAGAAGAGTTGGTGAAAATTGAAAGCAGCCTGAAAAGCGGCCAGGATGTTGTGTTCCTGGTGCGCCAACGGGGCTCCACGCGGCAGGATGGAACCATCTTCCTGGCCGGTACACTTCCGTAATCGGGCAATGGGCCCAGCGGGAACTGGCATTCTGACTCTGGATTAGAGATGATAATCGAGATGACGGAAGTGCCAGTTGCGCTGGGCCTTTGTTTTGTCCGGGTTTTGGTGGTAACTTGAAGTTCGTCGTGAGCTTGCCGTGAAGAAGGAGTTGTCGCATCCAACGCTTAAAGCGGAATCAGCAGGGCGAGGTTTGGCGTATGAAGCCTGGCGCGTTTTGGGCGCTGATGGCGGTTTGCGTCATCTCGCTCGCGGCAGCGGCGCAGCCGGCATTCGTGCAGCAAGGCTCGGCAAGTAGCGTTCCCGTTAAGAAATCCACTACTAGCGCTGCCTCCAGCCAGACGAATTCCACACCGCATCGAGCAACGTCCCATGGCAGTTCCAGCTCTTCTCCTGCTCATGCGACACCTGCGCACGCCACATCACACGCTCAAACGCATGCCCCGGGATCGACCCGCACGGCCGCCGGAAATGTTGCGCGCAAGACTTCCAGTAAAGGTTCAACCGGTCACGCAGCCGTCAAAGGGACAGCAGTTAAAGGAAAAGGCTCGACTGGGCATAAGAAAACGACGCGCGTGCACGGCCAGCAGAAGATCGATCCGGAACGCGCCCAGGCGATTCAGCAGGCGCTCATCCGGGAAAATTATCTGAGTCCGGATTCTGCCGGGCAGTGGAATCAGGCCAGCGAGGACGCTATGCGCCGCTTCCAGCAAGATCACGGCTGGCAGATCAAGGAAGTCCCCGACTCGCGAGCGCTGATCAAGCTAGGTTTGGGGCCGAGCAAAGACGGTCTGCTCAATCCAGAAACCGCCATGACCAGCGCGCCAGACGCGCCCAAGTCGCAGGCGCTGCCCAGCGATTCCCACACGTCCGATCCCGCCTCATCCACGACTTCTCCCAACCGCCAATAGGTCGTACCGCAATCCATCCCTTGCTAGTGAATGACCGCTTTAGTGAAATTGCTTTCCGGCGGTCGGTTAGGGATTGGTCTTGCGGTAGGTGGCTACGGCCGGGCGCGGGAAGTAGGGCAGCGGTTGGTTGTTGATGATGGCGCGGGGATTCGATTCGACCAGAGCGTCTGCGATTTCTTCACCGCAGATCTCTGCGGCGGCATCGCGCGCCGCGGAAAGAATTGGGACGCGTTTTTCCAGATCATGCGCATCGGTAGCGAGCACGTGTGCGGCCTGCTGTTCCAGCAGCCACAGGGCGGCGCGGCGCGTGCGTTCGCCCCAGAATCCCGTTAGCGCCGAGCCGGTCATCTGCACGACGCATCCCTGCTCGGCCCACTCCACCACGCGCTGCAAGTTCTCCCGCAGAATCGGATTGCGCTCAGGATGCGTGATGATCGCCGTGAGCCCGCAATCTCCCAGCTTGAACAGCGAGTCGGTGGTGTGCTCGGGAATGCCGTAATTCGAAAACTCCACCAGCAGGTAGCGCGTGCCTTCGATCGAGTAACGGTCTGGGTGGGCGTAGCAGTCCTGCAGGTTCTCGTAGGAAAGATGAAAATCGCAGCCCAGGCCAATCTTGATCGAGTCGCCGACCAGTCCGCGCAGATGAGCGACCAGGCCTTGCAGGTAGACGCGGTCGTAATGATAACGATCGTTTGCGTGTGGCGTAGCCACCATGTGCGTGATGCCGTCGGCCGCCGCGGCGCGGCACATGGCCTCGCAGACGTCCCAGGTTTTGGGGCCGTCGTCGACTTCCGGCAGAATGTGCGAATGAATGTCGACCACGATGGAAATTCCGCTTACAAAAACCCGCCGCGCGCCACAGTGCTCTGTTTCGATTTAAGCAGATTCGCAGGGAAAGAGGAAGCGCAGCGCGCAAGGTCCTGCGCAGAGGATTTGGGAACTCGATGATCGTTGTTTCAGATAGAATCTTTGGTCAGTCTTGTCAGGTGTTTTTCTGATGGGCCCAACTCCGCGTTCACTGATAACCCTCGGTGCGGTCGTGTTGTGCTGGTTGATTTTTGCGGCGATCTTCATCTTCCGTAAGAAGCCGCCCACGCAAAAAGAAAAAACCCGCGACCGGCTGTCGATTCTTGGGATCGGATTGCAAATGACGGGCTATGCCCTAGCGTGGTTCCAGCCCCCGCATCACCTGTTCCTTCCGGCGGTCGCCAGGCTTTCCGGAGTTGCGGGAGTTGCATTCTCGGTCATCACCGTGGGTATTGCCGTTTTCTCGGTCTGGCTGGTTGGCGATGCGGTCCGCACGCTAGGCAAGCAGTGGGCATTCGCCGCGCGTCTGGTGGAAGGACACAAGCTGATCCAGAATGGACCGTACGCATATGTCCGGAATCCGATTTATACCGGCATGCTGGGAATGCTGATCGCAACCGGGCTGGCGACCGAGCACTGGATCCAGTTGATCGTGGCTTTGGTTTTATTCATGGCAGGATTGGTGATTCGAGTACAGAGCGAGGAAAAATTGCTGCGGGCGGCGTTTGGCAGGGAGTTTGAAGAATATGCCAAGCGCGTGGCGGCAGTGATTCCGGGCATTTACTGATTCGAAGCAGTTACCAGATGGCTGGAATGGCGCGCGATTTGCGGATTTCGCGGTCGGCGGTGATCAGGGGAATGTCTTCGATGAGGGCAGTGGCTCCGATGATGCGGTCCACAGGATCGTTTGGATACCGAGCCGGCAGGTCATATGCTTGCATCGCGATACTCACGGTGATCGGCAGAACTATGAATTGGGTCTCGATCTGCGAGAGCACGGTTTCCTCGTCGGGGATCAAATTGATCCGTCCATGATTCGCCAGCCGAACGATTTCAAGAAGCGTGATGTCAGAGATCGCCAAGCCGCGGTTTCTTTTTCTCGCTTCAGCGACCGCAGCGCGTGCCGCCGCCGATATTCGCCGATAATCTTGGGCGAGCCAGATGACCACATGCGTGTCAAGCAGGATCAATAAAGCTCGCCCCATTCCTCGGGACTGAATGCCGGGGCGACAATATCGCCTTTGATCTCAATCTTGGCTTTGCCCTTCAGGAAGCCGAATATCTCGTCTTTCTCTTCTTCGACAGGCACGAGCTTGGCTACCGGCTTGCCGCGCTTGGTGATGACAACGGCTTGGCGCTTAGCCTGGACCTCGTCCATGATGGCAAGGCAGCGGGCCTTGAACTGGCCGGCGGGGATGGTTTTAGTTTTCATGGCGAATCCTTGAGATCATGGTCATCATACCATGGTCATAAGGCGGCGATTCCTATCCACCGGCAGCCTCATGCGTTGGGGAGCGCAACTTCGCGGTCTTCTGCGAGCCAGGCGGCGGAGCGGAGCGCTTGCAGAACGTCCTCGCGTTCGAGGTAGGGATAGTCGGCAAGGATCTCCTCAATCGTGTGCCCGGCGGCAATTTGGCTAACGACCATGCCCACGGTCACGCGCATTCCGCGAATACAGGCTTTTTCGCCCATGACGGCGGGGTCTTGCGTGATGCGGTCAAGGTGGGCCATTAGGCATCTCCGGTTTGTTCAGCAAACCTGCACGCCCTTGACTAAGCGCCGTACCGCTCGCGCAGAAACTCCGCAATCCCCGCGTACGCCGTCGTCAGCGTCTGCTCGTCTGGCAGGAACACTATGCGGAAGTGCTGTGTGCCTGGCTTCTGGCCGAAGCCGGAGCCGTGGACCACCATGACGTGTTTCTGGCGGATGAGTTCGCGGACGAAGACTTCGTCGCTCTCGGGGATGTCGATTTTTGGATAAGCGTAAAAGGCCCCGCGCGGGGCTACACAACTGACACGCGGGGTCGAGGAGCACCACGACTGCGTGAGGTCGCGGCGCGACCGCAGCTTGCGCTTCACTTCGATCAGATGATCCTGCGGGCTGTCGAGCGCGGCCGGAACCGCGTACTGCTCGGGATGATTGGCACAGAGGCGGGCGCGCAGCAACTTGTTGATCCCTTCAAGATATGGCTTGATGGCCGCAGCCTCGCCGCTGGCGATGCCCCAGCCAATGCGCCATCCGGGGGCAAGATAGTTTTTCGACAAGCCGCCGAAGGTAATGACCGGCACATCGGGCGCGACCGCGGCCATGGCGATGTGAGCGTCTTTTCCCTGAGAATCGCTGTCAAGTATGAGCTTGTCGTAAATCTCGTCGGCGAAGATGACCAGGTTATGCTGTCGCGCGAGTTCTGCGATCTCCTCCAGCATTTTCTGGGTGCAGACCGATCCCGTGGGATTGTTGGGATTGATCAGCACGATGCCGCGCGTGCGTGGCGTGATCTTCTTGCGGATGTCGTCGAGATCGGGCTGCCAGCCATCTTCTTCGTTGAGGTAATAGGCGTTGAGTCCAATATCGAGCTTGGCCAGAACGGCCGAGTAGAGCGGATAATCCGGGCAGGGCGTCAGCAGGTTATCGCCAGGATTCAGCAGCGCGGCGAGACAGATGTCGACGGTCTCGCTGACACCGGAGGTGATGAAAACATCCTGAATCGTGGTGATGCCCTTGCGTTCCGCTTCGCGCCGAATGGCTTCGATTGCAGGCTTGATGCCGGAAGAAGGCGAGTATCCGTTCTTGCCGTCGCGCATGGCCTTGTGGACAGCGTCGATCAGATGAGGCGGGGTTTGAAAGTCGAATACGTTTGGGTCGCCGATGTTCAGCGGAAGAACTTTGTGTCCCTGGGCGATGACTTCATCGGCGACGCAAGCCAGGTCGCGGATGGCGTAGCGAACGTGCTCGAGTCGGTTGGCGGCAGCAATTTCGCGAGTCGTGGTGAGCGGCATGGGGAGATTCTAATCGCAGGGAACGCCCATAACGCAGAGAAAAGAGAAGGTCAGGGATTGAGAAATTGGAAAATCGAGTAATTGGGTAATTGGCAAAACCAGGTATTCAAACGGCCGGTCCGTGGGCGAGGCGGCTTTCAATTTCCCGACTTCCCAATTACTCAATTTCCCAATTACTAGATTCGGGCAAGATTCTCACTTCACCGGCGCCAACGCATCAATCAAATTCACGGCGTTGGGGCTGCCCCAGCCCGTGACCAGGTCGTAGCCGGCCACGGCGGTATAGGCGCCGTTGGTGCCCCTGGTGATGTCGTGGAAGTCGGTGGTGAAGCTCTTGCTGACGCCAATGTCATACAGCGTCGGATTGAAGAATCCCATATAGGTTCCGCCGTTGGCGAGCGCCTGTTCGTTGACCATTGCCATCAGGCTGGCCCACAAGGGCGCGGCGTAGCTGGTGCCGCCGCCGTGCTCGGCGCAAGTTCCCATGTAGCAGGCATATTGGACCGCATCGGACTCCGAGGCGACATCCGGGATATTGCGCAAAGTCGAAGACGCGCCATTGCTCGAGGTGATGACTCCCGTGAGCAGTTGATAGCTGGGAATGGGAACACCGTTGGGAGACGGCATGCCGGCGCTCCTTGGCCAGCCCACCTCCGCCTTCCACGATCCACCCGCACCGTTGGTGTACAGAGTGGTTCCACCCACGGCGGTAACCCAGGGATCGTCGGCGGGCCACACAATATCTGCGAGGGTGGCGGAACCTTGATCGCCAGTGGCGACAAAGACGGTCTGGCCCTGGCTCGCCATCTCCTCAAAGATCGGGTCGAGGCTGGTCTCGTTGTCCGCCCATCCATCGGAACAACCGATGGTCTTGGAAATATTGTCGCTAGCCATCTGATTAAAGATGGCGGTGTTGAGCTTGCCTACATATACCTGAACCTGAGTGAGCCCGGGGGCCATCGAAACCGCCTGCTCAATATCGAGGGACTGCTCGGTGTCATTGCAGGGCAGGGCGCAAAGGGTGGATGCGCCGTTCACCGACACGCCCACGATGGGGACGTTGAGCGGCTCGTTGGCGTTGGTGAAGTAAGCATCGATGTCGCTCATCTCGAATCCCTTAAACTCGAAAAGCGCCACAGACTGGCCTGCGCCGTTCAGCGATCCTGAGCCGTAGTAGGCAGCGCGCAAGTCGCTGCCCAGGTATGAGCCGCCGGGCCCGGAGCCGGTGATCTTGTATGTAATGTTCGACTCGATATGTTTAGAGACTGGCAATGAGAAATTGTCCAGGCCGGTGATGTGTAGGACGGGCGCTGCGAGGTCGAGCGTAGGTTCGCGGTCGGGCGCGAAGAACGTACGGCTCTTCGTGGGATGTTGGTATACGCCCAGAGTGATATGGAAAGCGCTCTCGATTTTGGCCGCGGAAGCTTCGACGTCGAGAAGCAAACGATTCGACGGCTGGTCGATGATGGTAAATCCGTTTACCTGCGCGAATCGGGTAAGTGCCGCGTAGTCGGACTGGGACGGTCCGAATTTCTCGGTGAACTGCTTCACGCTGAGATAGTGGCGATAGCTGGGACTCTGCGGGTCGTACAGGCGCTGCAACAGATCGAGCAACTGGGGTTCATTCCGCAACGGCAACTGGATGGCGAGGCTCAGACGTCGGGCGGAGTCCACTCGCCCCACGCGCACGGCCTGGCCGCTGGCGACTGCCTCCGGGACGTGCGTAGTCATCGCGGGCCGCGATTCCGCCTGAGCGGTCAGCGCAAGGCAAAAAACGGATACGAATCCATAGGCGGCTAGCCGCATGGCGGCAGCAATTTTGAGCATGGTAATCCCCCAACCCCACGATTTTTCGTACTTTACATGCATATGGACGCCCGGACAAGCGGACTATAGTCCCTAGACCAATAGGCAACTTAGCGAGGATTCAGACGGAAGTTGAACACCGCTTCTTCGACCGACTCGGTGGGTGAAGGAGCGTATCTCCAGCGCAGGGCGGCACGGCAAGCGTATTGGGCCAGCATGGGGTTGCCGCCCTTTACACGCACATCAGCGACGGTTCCGTTCGGGCGAACCGTAAGCTCAAGGCGGACCAGGCCTTCAATGTGCGCGTCACGAAAGAGCATGGGATACTCCGGATCGATCTGGGATATGACTTTGCGGTGAGGGTGAGCGGCGGACTGGGCGCGGCTGAGGCTAGGCAACAGAAACCACAGCGCGAAGAGAGAGAGCAGCAGACAGAAGCTGTCCCTGGATAAACGTTCCCCGGCGCGCAACGCGTGACTTGGGGAGGCTGGTCGTATTCGAAAGGTGTAGGACAGTTTAGGCACTCACATTGCACAAATCGACAGCAGGGAGGTTTCCTTGAGCCGCGGCAATGCTGGCGGTTATTTCCTGCGGATGAGGGGATTCTAAGCGCCTGGGAATCAGTTCTCAAGCGGCGAGGCAAATTCTTGCCGAGACAACTCCGCGGTTGCAGGGAGACTCGGGCGGGGAGCTTTCACCACAGAGTGCACTGAGGATCACGGAGGAATGCGAATCTGATTCAAAATCCTCTGTGTCCCTCTGTGTCCTCTGTGGTGAGTGGGTTATTCCTCTCGATCAATCTGCGCTTTCTGCAGCTTGTCGGAATAGTCCACGTACACCGCCTTCCACTCGGTGTAGAAATCGATGGCTCCGATGCCGCCCTCGCGGTGTCCGTTGCCGGTGGCTTTTGTGCCACCAAAGGGCAGATGCACTTCGGCGCCAATCGTGGGCGCGTTGATGTAAGTGATGCCGGCGTAGAGGTCGCGTATGGCGGTGAACGCGCGATTTACATCCCTCGTGTAAATCGCTGACGACAGGCCGTACTCGATTCCGTTGGCGATTTCGATGGCGTCATCGAGGCCCTCGCAGGGAATGATCGAGACCACGGGTCCGAAAATTTCTTCCTGCGCGATGCGCATCTTGGGATCGACATCGATGAACACGGTGGGCTCCATGAACCAGCCATACTGATGGTCGCCCTGATCGAGGCGGTTACCACCACAGATCAGTTTCGCACCTTCATTGCGGCCGATTTCGACGTAGTTGAGATCGGTGTTGAGCTGCTTCTCATTGATGGCGGGGCCCATCTGCACCGTCTCGTCAAGTCCGTTGCCGACTTTGAGTTTCTTGGCGCGCTCCACGAGGCGATCGACAAATTTACGGTACACACCTTTCTGCACGATGATGCGGCTGGTCGCGGTGCAGCGCTGGCCGGTGGTGCCGAACGCTCCCCAGAGTCCGCCTTCGATGGCGAGATCGAGATTAGCGTCGTCGAGCACGATCATGGGATTCTTGCCGCCCAGTTCGAGCGAACAATGTTTGAAGCTCTTCGCGGCGATGCTGCCGACAATGCGACCGACGGCGGACGATCCGGTCAGCGAAATGGCGCGCACATCGGAGTGCTCGGCGATCGGCGTACCGACTTCGGGGCCGTATCCGGCAACGATGTTGATGACTCCCTTCGGCAGGCCCGCGTCGTAGAGCGCGCGCACCAGATTGAAGGTTGACAGCGGAGTGTCCTGCGCGGGCTTGATCACGCAGGTGTTTCCGCAGACGATGGCCGGCAGCAGCTTCCAGGACGAAATTGCCATGGGGAAGTTCCAGGGCGTGATCATGCCGCAGACGCCGATCGGTTGGCGCACCGCCATGGCGAACTTGTTCGGCATTTCCGAGGGCACCGTCGGGCCGAACAGGCGGCGGCCTTCGCCTGCGTTGTAATACGCGGCGTCGATAGCTTCCTGCACGTCGCCGCGGGTTTCGGCGAGCACCTTGCCCATCTCGCGGGTCATTTCGTGCGCGTACTGCTCTTTGCGTTCGATGAGGATTTCAGCGGCCCGGAAGACGATTTCGGCGCGGCGTGGCGCGGGCACCAGTCGCCACATGGCGAATGCGCGCTTGGCGGCGTCGACCGCGGCGTTGACGTCGTTACTATTCGAGTGCTGGAAGATGCCGACCAGGTCGCGAGTGTCGGCGGGATTACGGTTCTCAAACGTTTCTCCGGTGACGGAGTCGACCCACTCGCCGTCGATGAAGTTCTTGAAGACTTTGGTCTGGGTGTCGCTGAGCGTGGCAGGCGTGGGAGCGGTAAAAGTGTCGGTGGCCATGGGGGATCTCCTCGGAGTGCGGCTGATTTTATGAGTACGAATGCTTAAGTATTGATGCTACCGCCGCAGAGGAAGGTGCGGCAAGGCGAAGGGCATAGAATCGTGCGCAGAGAGCATTTGTAGGCATTTCCGTTATATAGCAAGTAGAAGGCATGATTCCTGATCGTGCTTTGGAACAAGGCAAAGGACAGGCATGAAGAAATTCTGGCGGGGCTTCAGACGCGAGGCCGATGAACATGAGCGGCAGGAGAGACTCAAGGTCCGAGAAGGACAGCTTCAAGAAGCTGCGTCACATTTTCGAAACGGGTGGGCACGAGGCAGAGCCGGAATTTGTAGAGCTGCTGAAAGAGTGGAAACCCGAGACTACGAAGGAGGAGCTGTTGCTGAGGATCAGGCAGTTCCACGACGCCGTGAATGTGCGGCAATCGCGCGATCGAGGATCTGATTAGTCCTTTCCGCGGTCTTCATGAATTCTTCATGCGGCATCCTCTCGGCGGCCTCGCCGATCATTTGCCCCACCGCTTCCAGCAGTTCTTCTTCGGCGGACTTCTTCGGGCGGGCTGGCACGGTTGTGATGGCTGATCCTTTTCTAGTGCTGGAATTCCTGCTGGGCATTACAGTCTACCTTAACCGTCTATCGGCACCCATTCATTGTACTTCGGTAACCTCTCGGATTACGAGTGGCCGTGCCGGGCTGGCGCCGGACAGCCGAGGGCGGCTGTCCCCACACGGATCTTATTCAGCGCCAGTGCTTGAGCTGGGGCCACAGGTCTTGCAGCGTGCCGAACTTTGGCTTGCGGCAGATGTGGAAGCCGATCTGGGACTCCATCGCCCAGGGATTTTCGGCAGAGATGCCTACGAACTCGACCTCTCCGAAGAGTTGTTCGAGACTCTGGCGGTCGTCGCCGGCCACGATCAGGCAATTGCCGGAGTATCCGCGCGGACCCCAGAGCCAATAGGTCCGGTCGCCGGAAAGAACCCAGGGCAGGCCCAGTTTGCGGTCAAAGAATTCGATGGCGCCGGCTTGTCCGTAGTCCTGGGCGAAGATACCGCAGTCGGATCGTTGATCTGCGGGAATTCGATTCCAGGCGACGACGGCTTCGTCGGCGATCTCCTTCCATCCAAACTGGTCGGAATACCACTGCGGCAGCGGGGAATGACGGCCGAAATGCTCGGTGACCGGGAGTTGGAAGGGAAGAGTCCTGGTGTAGGCCATGAAGCGCTCGGGGGAAAAGACCGGGATCACGATAGGAGTGAGGTAGGCGCCGTTGACCAGGAGAGTGACTACGATTGCACGTTTCAGCCACCGCCGCCGCAGGCGAGGACGACGTTCCGGACGATCTTCATTCTGACGATCGAGCGCGGCCTCAAGGGTGACCGCGCCTGCAGCCAGCAGCATGGGGTAGATGGGTGATAGGTAGTAGTTCTTCCCGTGCTGGACGAAAAAGACGAAGTAGCTGACCAGGTAGCTCCAGCCCAGGAGTCGATAGGGCTTGAGCCGCGTCGAGAACAAGAGCGCGAATAAGCCAGTCAGCCAGATGGGGGCGAGCAATGGGTTGATGTCGAGGACCTGCTGAATAAAGAACCCCACGGGGCCGTAGATCACGTCGCGGCCTTCGGCGCGGATGTTGTGCATCAGCTCTGCGAAGGGCCAATGGTTGTGAATGTTCCAGAGCAGGTTGGGCAGGAAAACCAGAAAGGCGGCGAGACCGCCCAGCCAGATCCATTGGTTGAGAAGCAGGCGGCGCTGCGGAGTGAGTAGCAGGCCGACGAAGATCCCGAAACCAAAGATAGCAACGGAATACTTTTCTTCCAGACCGAGTCCGGCGATCACGCCGAACCATATCCAGTAACGCGGGTTTGCTCTTTTTATGGCGAGGATAGCGAAATAGGCGCAGCCCATCCATAGATTGGGCTCAAGGCAGTTGGTGCCAAGCAGGCTGCCATTGGAAAGATACTGGGGGCAGACGAGGGCGCAGACGGCACTCAGCAGGATCGCGTAGCGGCGGCCGCCCAACTCGCGCGCCAGAACGGCGGTCTGCACGATGAGCAGCGACGAGGCCAGTGCGGGAATGAAGCGGATGGCGCGCAGCGAATCTCCGAGCAACAGCCGGCAGAAGTGAAGAAGAAAGGGAATCAGCGGCGGCTGATCGACGTATCCCCACTGCAAATGGTCTCCGCACGACATGTAATCGAACTCGTCGCGGAAGTAGCCGTAGCGGTTGTTGAAGTAGACGTGGAATGCGAGCGTGGCAAAGGCGATCGCCCAGACGTAGAGCATGGTGCGGTCTTGGCGTTGGGCGTCGGAGGTGGGAAGAGTGCTCATGGGCAGAAGAATAGAACTCGAGATGGTAAACCACGGATGATGCGAATGTGCAAAGGCTCGCGGCAACGCCCGTGAAGAACAATTAATGAACAGAAGGAGAACACGCCCTGAAGTAGAACACACACTTCGGTAACGTCCCAACCTGATTACCTGTACATTCCTCCATTTTCATTGTGTTAGCGTTTTCTTTAAAGCATATTCACTAGTGTTTCAAGGGCAAGAGTGTCTTCCGCGCAGCGCAAACCGGGAATCCATGTCGCTTGGACGGCGGTCTCGTACCGCAGTGTGGGGCTGGTGCTGCTGGCGATCGCGGCCGGATTTTTCGTTTTCCTGCGCTTTACGTTTCCGCAATTCACCGAAAGCACCATCAGAAAAGCGGACGACGTCGCCAGCAGGGTTCTGGAAAAAATCGCGGGCATGGCTCCGAAAGCGACGGGCGGAGGCGGCGTGGTATCGCAGCAGGCCCACTTTACCGCGCTCGACGGCACGGTACGGGTGAAGAAGGGAAACGGCAACAGTTGGGCTCCTGCCGACTACAAGATCCCGCTGGAGAAGGGCGACGTGGTGCAGACCGGGTCGGAGGGCATGGCGAAGGTTGTATTCTCCGATGGCACCAGTTATACGGTGAGGCAGGATTCGTTGATTGTGATTCAGGAAAGCTCGGCCAACGATCAGCAGCAGACCAATGTGGCGGTGGCGGTGAGCACCGGAACCGTGGACCTTTCGACCGCGACCTACAGTCAGGGATCGAAATCGCAGGTGATCGTGGCGGGAGCGACCGCCTCGCTGGCGCCGGAGTCGGCCGCGCAGGTGCATAACGATCCCAACGCGGACCAGCACGAAATCTTAATGAAAAAAGGAACGGGTGAGGTCACGCGCAATGGCGAAACCGTGCAACTGGCCAACTGGGAAAAAGTGAGCTTTAAGGGGCAGCAGGCGCCGATGGAAAAGGCCAAGGAAATCGGTCCGCCGACGCCGATCGGGCCAGCCAACATGGCGCCATTATTTTCTTCGGGGCAGGCGATGAAAGACGTGGAATTTTCCTGGACGCCGATGGCCAATGCCACGGGGTATCGCCTTCGTATCTCCCGCAACCCGTATTTTTCCTCTACATTGGTGGATCGAAGGGTGAATACTTCAGCTGTGACCGTCACGAACCTGGGCGAGGGCGCCTATTACTGGATGGTGCAGTCTTACGGGGCGGATGGAAAAGAGTCCGTAGAGAGCGAGAAGAACCGCTTTACGATTATCGCCAAGGGCAAAGACACGGAATCGATCGCGCTGGAGTTGGATCCGTTTGTGCAGCATGGGCACGTCATCGAGGTAACCGGCAAGACCCAGACCGGGGCGCGCGTCATGGTGAACGGCAGCGAAGTCCCGGTAGTAAATACGGATGGAGGGTTTCATTACTTTACGCCGCCACTGCCCACTGGCGAAGCGGTGATTACGGTAACCGCGCAAACGGCGCAGGGCGGCGTGAATACGCAGCAGAAGAAGATCATTATTCAGTAGAGGGAAGGTTTCAAAGTTTCATGGTTTTAGGTTTCAACGTTGCGAAGAATCCGGCTGAGATTGCAGCGAAGGATTTCACCTTGAAACTCTGAAACCTTGAAACGTTGAAACCTGGGTTTTAAGAGGTTTTAAGCAGGGTTGCGGCGTATCCCGTAGAATAGGGAAGCACCCCTGAAAATCGATGGTGCCGGGCGCAATCCCGGCGAGAAGCATTGCAGAGAGACGGACTCATTCGTCATGTCAACGAACGGATTTCATTCAACTTCGACGCGTAACCACAACCTTCGGTCACTATTCAGCATTTTTTCCAGCGACTTAGCCATCGATCTGGGCACTGCCAACACGCTCGTCTACGCTCGCGGCAAAGGCATCGTGGTCAATGAGCCTTCGATTGTCGCCATCAACAAAAATACGGGCGAAGTCGAGGCGGTCGGCAAAGAGGCGAAAGAGATGCTGGGCCGCACACCGGGCAACATCGTCGCCATCAAGCCCATGAAAGATGGCGTGATCGCGGACTTCAAAGTCACCGAGAAGATGTTGAACTATTTCATTCAGAAGGCGCACAACCGCAAGATGCTGGTGCATCCGCGAATTGTGATTGGCGTGCCTTCGGAAATTACGCAGGTGGAGAAACGCGCGGTTATGGATTCCGCGTATCGTGCCAAAGCCAGCGAAGTGCATCTGGTCGAGCAGGCCATGGTGGCGGCGATCGGCGCGGGCCTGCCCATCACTGAGCCCAGCGGCAACATGGTGGTCGATATCGGCGGAGGCACCACGGACATCGCGGTGATTTCGCTGAGCGGCATCGTGTACTCGCGCTCCGTGCGCATGGCCGGTAATCAGATGGATGAAGCCGTCATGAACTATCTGAAGCGGAAATACAATCTGCTGATCGGCGAACGCACGGCGGAGCAGATCAAGATGGAAATTGGCTCGGCCCATCAACTGGATAAGCCAATGACCATGGAAATCAAAGGCCGCAACCTGATCGAGGGCGTGCCCAAGACCATCACGGTGGATGACGGCGAGATTCGCGAAGCCTTGAGCGAATGCGTATCGACCATCATGAATGCGATTCGCGTGGCCCTGGAACGGACTCCTCCCGAGCTTTCCGCCGACATCAGCGACCGCGGCATCGTGCTCACCGGCGGCGGAGCACTGCTCAAGAATCTCGACAAGCGCATTCGCGAAGAAACCGGCCTGCCGGTCTCGATCGCTGACGATCCACTCTGCAGCGTGGTGCTGGGCACCGGCAAGATGCTTTCGGACTTCAAACTCTTGCGCAAGATTTCTATTGAATAGCTGCGAGTCCCGAGTCCTGAGTTCCGAGCAAACCTGAAGACTCGGGACTCAGAGCTCGGGACTCGAGACTTTTATGGATTCTCTTCTCGGCCGTTATCGCAACCTGTCTATTCTGGTGGGAATCCTGTTTCTGCAGGTGCTGGGCCTGGCGGTGCAGGTCAAGCGCGGCTCCAGCGAAGATACGCGGCTGATTCGCATCTGGGCGGTCGGCGCGGTTACCCCGTTCGAGCGCGGTTTGGTCTGGATTCAGACGGGAAGTTCCAATCTCTGGCGCAACTACTTCTATCTGCGCGGCGTGCGCGCCGAAAACCGCCAGCTCAAGCAGCAAATTGCCGCCATGCGCATCCAGGATGTGCGCCTCAGCGAAGATGCCAGCCAGGCCCGCCGGCTGCAGGCTCTGCTTGAGTTTAAGGAACAATTCATCTCGAAAACCGTGGCGGCGCAGGTGATCGGATCGAGCGGCAGCGATCTGTCGCGTGTGGTCTACATCGATAAGGGAGAAGATGCCGGGATCAAGCGCGATATGGCGGTTATTACTGCCGAGGGAATTGTAGGCAAAGTGCTAACCGTGTATCCGTCCGTGTCGCAAGTTCTGCTGCTTAACGATCAGTCGAGCGGTGTGGGCGCCCTGCTCGAGAAATCGCGTCTGCAAGGCGTGCTGCGCGGCACGCCCAACGGCGAAGTCGTGCTGGAACGAGTGATGGCCGACGAGCAGGTTCAGCCTGGAGAAACCGTGTTGACCAGCGGCGGCGATCAGATTTTCCCCAAGGGCTTGCCCGTCGGCCGCGTCACCAAGGTAGGCACTGGCCGAGATCTCTTTCTAAACATCCAGGTGAAACCGTCCGCCAATTTGAGCCAGCTCGAGGAAGTTCTGGTCGTGGTCGAGAAACAGGAGCAGCAGCCTGTGGCGGAAGACAACGTGCGCATCCGCGCCGCTGACATTCTCGCGCAGCGGCTGCCCTCGGTTCCGGATAAACCGGCCGATCCGACTGCGGCAGCTGGCACCAGTTCAGCCCAAACCCCAGTAAAGACTGGAACCACGCACTCCGTTCCGAGCAATGGCGTGACGGTCGAATCGGGCGCGGACAACGGTTCACAGATTAAGCCGCCGGCGCAACCGAAGCCTCCGAAGACGTCCTCAACCCCGCTTAACCAACAGCCGGTTAATCAGCAGCCGGCCGGCGACGAGGCTCGTCCTAACTAGCGTGCCCATTACCTACACATCCGGCGAGCAGGTTGAAGTTTATCGCTTCAGCATCCCGGTGACGATCGGCGTTCCGCTGCTGGCTCTGTTCATCCAGGCGTTCATCCCGCTGCGTTTCCCGGGCTTCGCCGCGTATTTTGATCTGCCGCTGCTGGTCACGATTTTTTTCGCTATGGCGCGGCGGAATCCGATTTCCGGGTTGTTTACCGGCGCTCTGATCGGTCTGGTGCAGGACATGCTAGGTCACAACAAGATCGGCCTTTACGGCATCGCCAAGACTGTGGTCGGCTACGGCGCGTCCTCGCTCGGGGTTAAGCTCGACGTGGAGACCGCGGGGGCCAGATTTCTGGTGACGCTCGCGTTCTATCTGATCCACTCGGCGGTTTATTTTACCGTGGCCCACGAACTGGTGAGCATGACTCAACAGTGGAGCTGGCGCTACGGAATTCTGGCCGGTTTGGGGAACGCGCTGTTGGGAGTTTTGATCTACTACGGTTTAGACCGTTTCAAGCAGAGAACTTGAAGGTCGGTCATCGGCCGTCGGTCGTTAGTCGTCGGCCGGACCCAGACCAAAGATGGGATGACCTCCGTCACGTGACTTGGCACACCTGTAGCCTAATCCGGCTTAGAATGAAGTCAGGCATGGCCGCTAACCACCGACGACCAACGACTTAAGGACTGATTTTGATGTTCGGCCGCGAAGAAAAAGTTCCCGCCCTCCGCTTAACAGCGGCGCAGTACATCATCCTCGCCATTTTTCTGGTGCTGGCGTATGGATTGTGGCGACTGCAGGTGATGCAGAGCGACTACTACTCGCTGGCGGCGGAAAAAAACCGCATTCGCAATGTCCCCGTGCTTGCCCCTCGCGGAAAAATTCTCGATCGAGAAGGCCGCATCATTGTAGACAACTATCCCTCGTTTTCGGCGCTGCTGATGCGCGATTCCTCACGCGATCTGGCGGCCGACGCCGATCTGATTGCCCAGGGACTGCACCTCGATGCAGAGGAAGTGCGCACGCGCATTAAGCGTGCGGCGTGGATGCCGCAGTATCAGCCGATCTTCCTGAAAGAAGACATCACCCCCGACGAATTGCAGTTTATCGAAGCGCATCGCAACGAACTGCCCGAACTCGACACGATCATGGCGCACCGCCGCCTCTACCCCCGCAACGGGTTCATGGCCCACCTGATCGGCTACGTTGGCGAAGTCAACGAAGACATGCTGAACCAGCCGCAGTTCGAGCTCTACAACCCCGGCGATGTGGTGGGCATTTCCGGCGTGGAGCGCCAGTACAACACTCTGCTCATGGGCACGAACGGATCGCGGCAGGCGCTGGTCGACAGTCACGGCCGCGAAGTCGGCCGGCTGGGCGAGACCGAAGCAATTCCCGGCAAGCAGCTTAAGCTGACTGTGGATCTGGATCTGCAGATTGCGGCCGAAGAGGCGCTGGCCGGAAAAAATGGAGCCGTCGTGGCCATGGATCCCCATACCGGCGAGATTCTGGCCATGGTGAGCGGGCCCACGTTCGATCCCAACGATTTTGCGGTGAAGGTGTCGCGCGACGAATGGAACAAGCTGCTGGCCGATCCCGAAAAGCCGCTGCTGAACAAGGCGATTCAGGCCCAGCTTGCACCCGGTTCGACGTTCAAGATCATCATGTCGGTGGCGGGCTGGCAGGAGGGCATTGCGCAAACCCTGCATGTCAACTGCAACGGCGGCGCGGAATTCTATGGCCGGCGCTTTGGCTGCTGGCTGAAAGGTGGTCATGGCCCGGTCACGCTGGAGAAGGCAATCTATGCCTCTTGCGACGTGTTCTTTTACACGCTGGCGGAGAAGCTGGGTATCCAGAAAATCGCCAAATACGCGACTGACCTGGGGCTCGGTCAGAAAACCGGCATCGATCTGCCCAATGAAGTGAGCGGCGTCATGCCGTCGGAAGAGTGGAAGATTCGCAACTTCAAGCAGAAGTGGTTTGCCGGAGAGACGATTTCGGTCGGAATCGGCCAGGGCGCGGTCGCGATCACTCCCGTGCAACTGCTGCGTGCGTTCAGTGCAATTTCGATGGGCGGAAGAATGGTGGTGCCGCATGTCATCAATCCGGTGGATGTGCCTTCGGGCTTCGTCGAGGCTGCGCGTTATACGGAAGTGAAGAACGTGTCCATCGATCCGGAAGGATGGAACTTCATTACCGACGCCATGTCGCGGGTATTGTTGCCGGAAGGGACGGCGCCGTCAGCGCATGTTCCCGGCATTGATATCGCGGGCAAGACCGGGTCGGCACAAGTCGTTTCATTGGCCTTGCGCGCGAAGGCGAAAAACGATGACGAGTTTGCCCAGAACGGATGGTTTGTAGGCTTCACCCCGCGGCGCAATCCCGACATCGTGGTCTGTGTTCTGTTTCAGGGCGGCGAGCACGGTAAGCTGGCGGCGCGTCTGGCGACGCAAGTCATCAAGGCTTACGTCGAGAAGCAGCGGCGCACTCCGCAGAAGATGGTGGAGAAGCCGAAGACAGGCACGGTCGATATCGGCGGCCTGTGGACGGAACCGGATTCCGAGAGCGGAAAAGAGACGCTCGCCGGCGGGCGATTTGTGGTCGATCTGGCGAAGAAACGGCCGGTCCTGGCAACGGCCGCGCCGGGGATGCGGTAGGCACTGAGTGGTTTCGGAGAAGTAACAATACTAAGAAGCGGCAACTGAGAACTGATGTCACGCTACGTTTCATATCGCGATTTTGACTGGCTACTGCTGGGCTTCGTGTTGCTGATCTGCGGCATGGGGGTCTGGGAGATTCGCAGTGCCACCATGCACACCAAGTTCGCGGGCGCGCATGTAAGACAGGTCTACTGGATCGTGGGTGGCGTCGGCCTGATGTTTCTGATCAGCCTGGTGAACTACCAGGCGCTGCTCGACCGGGTGTACTGGTTCTACATCGCTGCGGTGACATCCCTGGTGGCGGTATTAGTGTTTGGAACCAAGGCGCTGGGAGCCAAGCGTTGGATCAAAATGCCGGGCGGCAACCACTTCCAACCGTCGGAGTGGGTGAAACTGATCCTGATCCTGGCCATCGCAAAGTATTTCGCCGACATGCGGCAACGGGAACTGACCTGGCCCGACTTTTTCAAAGCCGGCGCCATCGTGGGCGTCCCCATGTTGCTGGTGCTCAAGCAGCCGGATTTGGGCACGGCTCTAACCTATCTGCCCATCGCAGCCATGGGACTGTTTCTCGGCGGATTGCAGTGGAAGCAGGGGGTGGCGGTCTTTCTGGTGGCGGTGGCTGGGATCGGCGTAGTGTTCTACGTTCCCCAGGTGCACATTCTCAAGGGGTATCAGAAGCAACGTTTGACCAGTTATCAAGACCCCGATGCCGATCCGCAGGGGGCCGGGTACCAAGTTAAGCAATCCATGATTGCCGTAGGTTCCGGGGGCCTTTGGGGAGGGAAAGGCTCGCAAACACACGGGGCTTTCTTGCCGGTGCCGCAGACGGATTTCATCTTCGCCGCGTTTTCCGAAGAGCACGGATTCGTAGGCGCGCTGGCGGTTCTGCTGTTATACTTCATTGTGCTGATGCGGTTGACCCAGAACGCGCAAACGGCGCCTGATCGCCCCGGCACATTTCTGGTGATGGGTGTGGTAGCTGTGCTTAGCTTCCACATTCTGGTCAACGTCGGCATGGTGGTAGGTTTTATGCCCGTTACGGGAATACCCCTGCCGCTGATGAGTTATGGCGGGTCATCTGTGTTGTTTATGTTCCTGGCGCTGGGGATGGTCATGAATGTTCGTATGCGCCGCTTCGTGAATTAGGGCAGCAAGCCGGGTGAGCCGGCGGGCATGCCACGGCGAAGCAGTCGGGTTCGGGAACGGCATTCCGAACGACACAGAAACGGCAGGATACGCAGTTCCTGCGCCTCTAGGGGCGCAGCCAAAAACATATCGAGCGCCCTCGCGTGAAGAGGGCAATATCACCGGCCGGTGATCACGTAATGTGAGCAGTAGGGCCGGGCAGGATTGAAGCGAAACAGCCGGGCAGGGAACGGCCCCCCGACCCAAAAGGTCTGAGAGTGCGGTCACAACCCCGGCGGGAGTACGAGCGATACGTGCGAAAGATTCCCAAGCTCGTGCAGCGGACCCGACCCGGGGGAGCCTCCTGGGCCGCGAGTAGTCCTCTGTCTCGGGCTGTGTCGCGATCTTCAATCCTCCCCTAGACCCCTATCGACTCCGATCCGGTGAAGCTCGCCAAGGCTTTCCAACAAGTCCGGCGGGAGCGGAGTTTCTAATGAATAAAGAATTGTTTGTCTCTTCGACGCCTCACGAAACCAAGGTGGGGCTGGTGGAAGACGACTTGCTCGCGGAAGTCTATCTTGAGCGCGAGAACGAGTACACCTTAGCAGGATCCATCTACAAAGGCCGCGTCACCCGAGTCCTGCCGGGCATGCAGTCGGCGTTTGTCGACGTCGGCCTGGAGCGCGATGCGTTCCTTTACGTTTCCGATTTTATGGATTTGGAAGAACACGACGATGATTTGACCGATGTGATTCCGGCCAATCGCGGCGTGCAGGATTTGCGGCAGCCTGCTGCTCCGGTTGAGTCTGCCCCGGCTGCGGCTTCAACCTTGGAAAGCGAAGGCGCTGACGAAAGTGAATCGGCTTCCGAAGGCGACCAGGAATTTGCGGAAGAAGAGAGTCCCGCTGAGGCAGAGTCATCGGCGCCTGCATCGGAGGCCGCAGAGTCAACTGGCTCTAGTGATTCCCAGGGCCGGGATCGCGGAAAATGGAGTGGTCGCCGGCGGCGGAGAGGCGGGCGCAGAGACGGTCGTCCCGAGCACGGATCCGACCGCGGCCCGGACCGCAATGCGGATCGCGGTGCGGATCGCGACCGCCCGGCAGAACCACGCTTCTCCCGGCCATCGGAGAGCGCGTTTTCGCGCCCTCTTGCAGGTCCCCCTCCGGGATACGAACCCATTCTGCTGCCCGGAGAATCGATTTCGAAGTATCAACGGCGGGCGCAGTCAGGGAGTGCGCCCCAGGTTCATGTGGCCGAGCCGGCGCACGAGATTCCGGCCGGAGTTTCTGCCGAATCTGAGGCTCCCGTACGCTCGACTTTTCCTGAGGATGAGCCGATTTTCGCAGCCGCTCAAGCAGCCACGGAGCCTCTGCACGAGGAACACGAAGACATTTCTCCTTCTGTCGAAGAACCGGTTGAATCCGCCTCCACCACAATCGCCTGGAACCAGGAATTCCGGCATTCGGAAGCGACGGCCCCGGCACCAGCTTGGGAGAGAGAGTCCATTGCCGCGGTTTCGACAGCACCCGAACATGCCGCAGCGCCGGAGCCAGCCTCGGAGGTAATCGGCTCCCAGCCAACCCATGAAGAATCGTCACACGACATAGAAAGATTGGAATCGGACGGCCGCATGGTCACCGTCTCCGAGCATTCTGTTCCCGCAGTTCCTTTCCGTGAAGATCAGGTTCCAGCCTTTGCCGCTCCCGGAACGATGGAAGAAGAGACCATCGACGAAGACGAGGCGGAAGCGGTCCACTTTCACGCTGCTACCGACGATAGCTATGACGAGTTTGAAGAGGAAACCCAGAACGCAGGCCAGCCTTACCGTCTGGACGGCGAAGCCCGCGCCGCGGTCACCGAGATTCACATGGCGTCACTGGCGGAGTCGGGCGAGATTCCGGCCGTCGAAACCGCATCTCCGGAAAGTGAGGACGACAGCGAGGAACTCGAACTGGAAGAAGCCCAGGCGCAAGCCGAGGCCTTGCTCGACGCCGAAGCGCGCGGCAATGGCGCCGTGGATGCTCGTGTGGAAGTTCGCGCTCCCTCCACCACCGCTGGCTATACCCAGCGGACGCAGCGTCCCCGTTACGATCGCGGCTCCGAACGCCGCGGCGGTGGCGACCGCGGCCGCCGTAGTGGTGGTGGCGCACGCCGCTTCCGCCGCCGCGAATCCGCTCCTGTGCCCCTGATCAGCGACCTGCTCAAAGAAGGCCAGGAAATTCTGGTCCAGATCGCCAAAGAGCCGATCGGCAAGAAGGGCGCCCGCATCACGAGCCACATCGCCTTGCCGGGGCGCTTTTTGGTGTATATGCCCACTGTGAATCACACTGGCGTTTCGCGCAAGATTTCTTCCGAGGAAGAGCGCCAGCGCCTGAAGCGCATCATTCTGAGCGAGCGCGAAAACGGGCACGGCGGCTTCATCGTCCGAACTGCCGCGCAGAGTGCCAGTGAAGAAGAATTACGCGCCGACATCCGCTTCCTCAAGGGATTGTGGCAGGACATTAAGAATCGCGCCGAGGCCTCCAAGCCGCCGGCCCTCATTTACCACGATTTAAACGTGGTTGAGCGCGTGCTGCGCGATCAGGTCACTTCCGATTTCTCGGTGATCTGGGTCGATTCCGAATCCGAATACGAGCGCATTCTTCGCTTCTTCAATCGCTTCCAGCCCGGGATGGTCAAGCGGGTCAAGCTGTACACCAAAGAGGCGCCGTTATTCGATCAGTTCGGATTGAGCGAGGAGATGAACAAGGCGCTCAAGTCGAAAGTCTGGCTGAAGAGCGGCGGCTACATCGTGATCAACCAGACCGAAGCGCTGGTCGCCATCGACATCAATACCGGCAAGTATGTCGGCAAAACCCAGCGTCTGGAAGACACCATCGTTAAAACCAATATCGACGCGATCAAGGAAATCGTCCGGCAGATTCGGCTGCGCGACCTGGGCGGCATCATCATCATCGACTTCATCGACATGGATGAGCGCCGCAATCGCCAGCGCGTCATGCAGGCGTTGGAAGAGGAATTGCGCCACGACCGTGCGCCGTCGAAGACGCTGCAGTTCAACGATTTCGGTCTGGTGGCGATTACCCGCAAGCGCGTGAAGCAATCGCTGGAACGCACCATCGGCGCGCCCTGTCCGTATTGCCAGTCCACGGGATATGTGAAATCCATCACTACCATCTGCAACGAAATCTATGTGGAGATGCGCAAAATCTCCCGGCATCTGGAGCACGAAGACGTGATGCTGCGGGTGCATCCGGATGTGGCCAAGGAACTGAAATCCAACAACGGCCGCCTGCTCAACGAAATCGAAGAACTGACCAAGCGCACCATCATCGTGAAGAGCGATCCAGCCGTCCACCAGGAGCAGTTCGACATTAACTAGCGGCGAGCCTTGAGCTCCGAGCTACGAAGGGAAGAGACGGGCGAAGTCGCCCGTTTTTCTTTTTTGGCAGAATCTGCCAATTGGAAATGGCATTTCAAATGGTAAATGGCATGGTAAAATGTCACTATGAATGCCATTCTCACTGTAGACAAGGCGGGCCGCATCGTTTTGCCCAAGCCTGTGCGCGATAAACTCGAGCTCGCCGCAGGCGACTCGTTGGAGATGGAAATCGCCCAGGATCAGATCGTGCTTCGTCCGGTTCGCGGGACTGCCGGCATGCGGAAGAAAATGGGGATTTGGGTCTTCCGCACCGGGCAGCCTGTTTCGGCTGCGCAGGTAAATGAGACGATTCGGCAAATGCGGAGTGAGCGAGAGATGAATATCCTTTATCCTGAGGGATCCCCGAGCAGGCGCAGGAGCAAGCGGTGAGATCCTTCTTCGACACTTCGGTGCTAGTGGCCGCAGTTTTGGAAGAGCACGACAACCATGACCGCAGCCTGCCGTTGTATTCCCGGGCGGGTCCGTCGCACTCGCATTGCGCAGCTCACAATCTTGCCGAAGTGTACTCGATCCTGACAAGCTATCCGGGCAAGCAGCGCTTAAGGCCGGATCAGGCCTTGTTAGTAATTGAGGAGATTCAGCAGCGGCTGACGATTTTGTCGCTCGACGCTAAGGAGTCTTCCGCCGGAATACGAAAATTCGCGAGCAGGGGAATTGTCGGCGGCACGATCTATGACGCCTTGATCGCAGAGTGCGCCCTCAAGGCCAAGGCCGACGTCTTGTACACCCTCAATTTACGCGATTTTATGCGACTGGGACCGGACATCGCAGCAATGGTCAAATCCCCATAGAAATAATCGGCCCTGATGGCGAGACCACCGTTATACACTTGCCAAAGTTTTCGCGGCGCAGTCACAGGCGATGCGCAGTTTCCTGGTCGATTCCTGAAGAGCGCGCGAAGCCGCGCCTGCGCCCTGCTGTTCGGCTGCCTTCGAAACAGAACTGGAATCTTCCGTAGAAGATCCCGCAATATCGAGCAGCACCACAATCGAGTCGGCGTGCAGCTTCCACAACGACGACATGTTTTGGCAGCGCTTCAGTTCTTCCATCTCGGTGTTGATGCGCGCCGCCACTGAGACCAGCCGAATCAGCGTGCGGGCCACGTCGGCGCGCAGACTGCTTTCTTCCAGAAAAGCCGCGCCGTAGGCGTCGGCTTCGGGTCCGGTCAGCGTCAGGTTGAAGAAGCGCATGGGCACAACCTGGCGATACTTGGGATCGGCGACGCGAACGAACACGCGAATCGATTCCTCTACGCGCCGCAGTTTTCCTTCTTCCGCCGTGAGTTGCTGGGCCGTGATGGCGAGCGGCTGAAATACAGGAGTCGGCGTTGGAGGTTTGGCCGGCATTTTGGCTGGCTTGGCTGCCGCAGCCGCGCCGCCCGAAGCGCGTGTGTGCTGCGCCGCCGCCGGCGTCATCAGCGGCCGCCGGATCGGGGGACGTTTGTCCAGTTCCTTCTTCAGCTTCGAGACTCGGCGGAATTTCTCCATCGTGCTGCCGTAATCCGCGTCGAGGAACTCCCTTTCTTCGATCGCGGCCACGTGCTCCACCGTCACTTCAAACCCATCCACCGTGGTCAGAATGGTCCCGCCCATTTCCTCGAGCGCTTGCCCGAAGCTTTTGATCTCGGCCAGCGCCTTGGCGAACAGCTCGTCGAACTTCCTGCCAAACGCCGCGTTGTAAGCCGCAACTGTAGCCAGCACGCCGGGGTGATAGAACGAGGCGTCGAGCCATTGCTTCAACTCGCGGACGCGTCCGATCATGGCGGAATCCATCAGGGTGTTGAAGTCGCGGAATCGCGCCACTTCCTCCAGAAACGGATCGAAGCGGCGCAGCAGTTGCACGTGTTCTTCTGGAAGCGAAGGCACATCCGTATCCGCCAGGATCTCAATCAGCGCAATCTCAAACGGCGAGAGCGGCAAGGATCCATCCAGTCCGTAGCCGCGTTGCTCCCATTGTCCCGGCACGCGGGGATGGCGGTAGAGGAATGTCGTGATCAGATCGGTCTTGTCGCGATTGATGTCGCTCGGCTCCCGCCGCCGCACGAAATAGCGCAGCAGCGCCTCCGCCACTTCCGAATCCACGTCAGGCGTAAGTGCCTGGCGCAGCATGGCAGGAGTGATCGCCATGTCGAGCAGCTGCAGCCAGCGATACATTCGGGTCAGAGTGCTCGGCAACTCGTGCTCAGAGTGGCGCAGAGCGTCCTCATCCAAACCATTCGGCACCGGCACGTTGCCGCCCAGAGCTTCGCTCATGAGCTTCTGGTAGAAGCCCTGCACGGTCGCCAGAAGGGCGAGTTCAAACCGAAGATCGTCGGCCAAAGTCTCCTCGCGTTTTTGCGGATAAATCCTTCTAATGCTCAAGTAAAAACGAGAAGTTACCAGCGGTGCAAGTTACCGCCGGAATGAGGCCGCGGAGGGCAGCTTGGGTCGACGAAAGTACATGGCCTTCCGGTGTGAGGTGGTGCTCACTCAAAACACAACAGTCTTGTTGCCATACACCAGCACGCGACTTTCCACATGCCAGCGCACCGCCCGTGAGAGAACAACTTTTTCCAGATCGCGTCCCTTGCGGATGAGGTCTTCCACTTCGTCGCGATGGGAGACGCGCACCACGTCTTGTTCAATGATGGGGCCGTCGTCGAGCACTTCAGTGACATAGTGGCTGGTCGCGCCAATCAGCTTCACTCCGCGCTCGAACGCTTGATGATAAGGGCGCGCGCCGACGAACGCAGGCAGAAACGAATGATGAATGTTGATGATGCGCTGCGGATGCCGGCTCACGAAGTCGTTCGACAGAATCTGCATGTAGCGTGCCAGCACCATGAAATCCGGCTTGTGCTCATCGAGCAGCGCCCGGATGCGGGCCTCGGCGTGCGCTTTGTTTTCCTTTGCGACCTGCACCACGGCATAGGGAATCTTGTAGAAATCGGCAATCGCCTGATTGTCGGGATGATTCGAAATGATCAGCGGAATCTCGCAGGCCAGTTCGCCGCTCTGATGCCGATACAGCAAATCGACCAGGCAGTGATCGTACCTCGAAACAAAAATGATCATGCGCTGCCGCTGCGAAGATTGCGTCAGCCGCCACGTCATTTGGAATTTCGCAGCCACCGGATCGAATTGCCGCGCGAAGTCGGCCAAGTTAGGCTGCGAAAGATCGATGTCGAAATCCTTGGGATCGAACTCCACGCGCATCAGGAAGAGTCCGGATTCCTGGTCGGCATGCTCGTCCGCATGAAGAATATTTCCGCCATGGCGATACACGAAGTCGGCGATGGTGGCGACTTCGCCCTTCTGGTCAGGGCACGAGATGAGCAGGATTGCAGAAGTTTTCATGTAGCGCCGCCGTCCCGGCGGCTGTCGCGGCGGCGTCCCGCCCGCCGCGGCGAGGGCGGGACGCCCTCACGACAGCCGACGAGCCGCCGCCGCTAGGTTTTCATGCCTTTCAGAATCTCCCGCGCCGCATTCGCTCCCGACCCTCCCGTCAATCCGGCCCCCGGATGCGTACCGCTCCCGCACAAATACAAGTTCTCAATCGGCGTGCGATACCGCGCCCAATCCAGCAGCGGACGCATAGTGAAGAACTGATCGAGCGCCAGCTCGCCGTGGAATATCTGTCCGCCGGTCAGTCCGTATTTCTCTTCCAGATCCAGTGGCGTGATGATCTGATGCGTCAGAATCAGCTCCGGCAAATTCGGCGCATACTGGGCGAGCGTTTGCACCACAGTCTGCCCGAGCGCGTTGCGCTGCCGCTCCCAATCACCTTTGAGCTTGTAAGGAGCGTACTGCATGTAAATCGACATCACGTGCTTGCCCGCAGGCGCCAGCGTTGGATCGGTGAGCGACGGGATCGTAACCTCAAGATACGGCCGCCGCGAAAAGTCGCCGTACTTGGCTTCGTCAAAAGCCCGCTCCAGATAGTCGATTTCGTTGCCAACATGGATGCGCCCTTGCAAAGCCGTCGTGTCGCCATCTTTGAGTGCCGTGAACTTGGGCAAAGCAGACAGCGCGAGATTCACCTTCGCCACCGCCCCATTGCCGCGATAGTGCTGCATCTTCTGAACGAAGTCTGGCGAAAGGTGCACCGGGTCGGTCAGCTTGAGCAGCGTGCGTTTCGGATCTGCATTCGAAATTACAGCCTTGGCCGAAATCTCTTCGCCGGTCGCGAGCAGCACTCCGGTAGCGGCTCCGTTCTGCACGCGGATCTCAATGACCTCGGCGCCGGTGCGAATCTCAGCACCCGCAGATTGCGCAGCCGCGGCCATCGCCTGCGTGACCGCGCCCATGCCTCCTGCGGCGAACGCAGCCGAACCCGCAGGATGCGGATCACCGGCGCCGCGAATCAGCAGCACCAACGCGCTGCCCGCCGACCATGGCCCAAGAAACGTCCCGAACACGCCCCGAGCCGCAATCACAGCGCGCAGCAATTCAGTTTCAAAATACTCGGCCGCCAGATCGGCCACGGCCATCGGGCCCCAGCGCAGCAGGCGGAACATATCTTTCTTGCCAAGCCTGCGGATGGCCCGGCCCGTCTTAAGCATGCTCCACAGGTCGCCGCGGCTGGGATTGTCGATATCAGGCGGCGTGGTCGCGAGCGCCTCGGCTATGACCTTGCTGATTTTCCCCAGCGACTGCTGAAACTCACCATACTTCGCCGCGTCCTTTTGCGAGAATGCGGAAATTTCCTGCGCCGACTTGCCTACATCCTGATACAGCGAAAGCGCCCGCCCATCGGGCGAAAGCGCGGTCACGGCAACATCGGGCGTGATCCACTTCAGCCCATGCTGTTCCAGTTGCAGGTCGCGCACTATATCGGCGCGAATCGGGCCAGCCGCGTGCGCCAAAGTCGAACAACGAAATCCGGGATGAAATTCGTCGCTAACCGCCGCGCCGCCGACCTGCGCATTGCGTTCGAGAATGAGCGGCTTGAATCCCGCCTTCGCGAGATAAAACGCCGTGACCAGCCCGTTGTGCCCGCCTCCGATGATGACGACGTCGCGCTGTCCACTTCCCGTCGAACCAGACATGCCTACGCCGCCCCCTTGTCCTTCAAAATCTCCAGCGCCGCCAGCCGTCCGTTGGCCCCCATGATGCCGCCGCCGGGATGCGTTGCCGATCCGCACATGTAGAGATTCTTGATGGGAGTGCGATACTGCGCCCAGCCGGGCACCGGACGCAAAAAGAAAAGCTGCTCCAGCGAAAGCTCGCCCTGAAAAATGTTGCCCTCGCTCAATCCCCACTCGCGTTCCAGATCGAGCGGCGTCACCACCTGTTTGTGAATAATGAGGTCCTTGATATTCGGCGCATATTCGGCAATCGTATCCACGACCGTATTGCCGAACGCTTCCTTCTCCGTATCCCAATTCAAGCCCGGCCGCAGCTTATAGGGCGCGTATTGCACGAAGCACGACATTACATGCTTGCCCGGCGGCGCGACTGAAGGATCGGTCAGCGAAGGAATCACCATGTCGATGTACGGATGGCGCGAGAAATTTCCGTACTTGGCGTCGTCGTACGCGCGTTCCATATATTCAACCGAGGGCGAAATCGAAATCGCGCCGCGCAACTGCGGACCCGGCCCGGGCAGGCACTTGAAACTCGGCAGGCCGTCGAGAGCCATGTTGACCTTGCCCGACGATCCGCGAAACTTGTAGCGATTCACTTCCTCGAGAAAATCGTTGGGCAGATGTTGCGCTTCGATGAACCGGGTGAAGGTCAGCCGGGGATCGACGCTCGACGAAACCGTGCTCGCGTAAATCTCGTCCCCATTGGCCAGCACCACGCCTTTCGCTTTGCCGTCTTTGACGATGATCTGCGCAATGGCCGACTGGGTGCGGATTTCAACGCCGGCTTCGCGCGCCGCGTCGGCAATCGCATTCGAGATGGCGCCCGTGCCGCCGCGCGCAAATCCCCAGGCGCGGAACGCGCCATCGATCTCTCCCATGTAGTGGTGCAGCAGAACGTAAGCGGTCCCGGGCGACCGCACGCCCAGAAACGTTCCAATGATGCCCGAGGCCGACATCGTCGCCTTCAGCACATCGGTCTCGAACCATTGATCCAGAAAATCGATGGCCGACATTGTCATCAGCTGGACCTGGTTATATTTGTCGTCGCTCGACATGCCTTGAAAGCGCTTGCCGATAAAAAGCAGCTTCATTAGTTCGCGGGGATTGAGCGTGGTCGGGTCGGGGGGCACCATGCTCAGAATCGGCTTCACGAAGCGGCACATAGCTTGCATCGCTTTGCCGAATTCGTCATACGCCTCGGCGTCCACGCGCGAATGTCGGGCGATTTCGCGGTGCGTCCGGCCATGATCGTTCACCCGCCACAGATAGTCTCCGCTGGGCATGGGGGTAAACGTGCCATCGAGAGGAAGAATCTCCAGTCCGTGGCGCGGCAGGTCGAGGTCGCGAATAATCTCCGGCCGCAGCAGCGACACCACATAGGAGCACACCGAGAACTTGAACCCGGGTACGATCTCCTCCGTGCAGGCCGCGCCCCCAAGCACGTGGCGGCGTTCGAGAACCAGCACTCTTCTGCCCGCCCGCGCCAGGTATGCGGCATTCACCAGGCCGTTATGCCCGCCGCCTATCACAATGACATCGTAGGAATTAGCCATTCGCTGTTAGCTTCTTCTTTCAGGAAACGCAATGATACTCGCACGAGCACGAGGAAGACAGGCGGGAGCGGGAATCAGAGTCCGCTGGGGCGAACGCTCCATCGCAGAAGACGGCTCATAAAGTCAGTACGAGTCTATACCGCGCCATGCGATAACGTCGAGCAGCCAATCCAACCGATAGATCATGTGCTCATAAAGTCCTCGACGACTTTCATAACTTCGGTAACTGGGCTTGCTTTCCAGCTTTGGTTAAGCTGTTTGCAATGTCTGCAGGAACACAACGCTGCTCGCGCACCCGGATGGTGTTGCCTCTTCGCATCTGGCTTGACCGGCAGGACGGAGAAACACCGGTCTGGCGCTGGGCCCACACCGTCGATATCAGTCCCATCGGCTGCCGCCTGGGCGGCCTGCGGGACCTGCTTGCTCCCGGGCAAACGGTAACCTTGCAGCGCGGACAGCACAAGGCTTTCTTCCGCGTGGTGTGGAGCAATCGGCTGGATCCCAATGAGAGTCAGGCCGGAATCGAAGCGCTCGACTTTGAGCGCGACATTTGGGGCGTAGAGTTGCCGCCTGCCAAAGTTGTCCAAGCCGCCTCGGTTTCGGAAGAAAGACCTCAGATGATCGCAACCCCCACCGCGGTCGCAATGCCCAAGGTTCCAGCAAAGTCCGCAACAAGAGAATGGCGCGGAGGCCGGGTCAACGAGCGTTGGGGATTCCGCCTGGCCTTGGCGTTCGTGGGCTTGTTTGCCGCCTGCGCTATCTACTGGCAGATCCCGTCTCGCTATGGACGCCTGGAGATTCAAGCCCAGGTTCCGTCTGTACCCAGCGATCGTGACCTGGCTCCTCCCAATCCCAAGCCGCATCTTCCCACGCTGCTGGCCCGAACTTTGAGTTCTTCCGTGCAGCGGGTGCAGGTCGCAGAAGCCCCACTGGGGCACATCGTTTACCCGGAGCCTCCCGCGGATGGCGTCAAAGGCCAGGTTCGCTTGAAGGTGATCATCGCGGCCAACGGAATCGTCAAACAGATTCAAGCCCTCAGCGGCAATCCATCCCTTGCGGAAGCCGCAGCCCGAGCGGTTCACCTGTGGCGCTACAGCTCGTTCAGCGGGAGCAACCAGATCGCCGAGCGTGAGACCACCGTTACGGTGAATTTCGTGGGAGCGGACGCGGTTTCGCTGGAGTTCCCATCACAGAATGCTCAGTTAAGGACGAACTAACGTCGACTGCTCCCGCCGAGAGTTCCGGCTGCATACGATATAATCCGGCGAGGCCATCTCCTTGCCCGTCGGAACCGCATTTCACGAACGAACTTTTCCGCTCTGCCACAGCCTGAACTACCGCGAGTGGTCGGGCTATTACACGGTCAGCGTGTATGAGGTGCATCACGAGCACGAATACAATGCTATTCGCAATGCCTGTGCGCTCATCGATATTTCTCCGCTCTACAAATACCTGGTCACCGGCAAAGACGCGACTCGCCTCGTAAATCGCGTGATCACCCGCGACATTAACAAGGTCAAGATTGGGCAAGTCATCTACGCCTGCTGGTGCGACGAAGAGGGCAAGGTTATCGACGACGGCACCATCTCGCGCCTGGAGGAAAACGTCTATCGCTGGACCGCCGCCGATCCCAGCCTGCGCTGGTTTCGCCAGAACGCGCTCAACATGGACGTGCAGGTCGAAGACATTTCCGAAAAAGTCGCCGCGCTCGCTCTGCAAGGACCGACTTCAGCCCGGTTGTTGAAGCAGGTGGCCGACGCCGACATCGCCAACTTGAAGTACTTTCGCGTCACTCGCGGCAAGATCGCAGGCATTCCGGTCGATATCTCCCGCACCGGCTACACCGGTGACCTGGGCTACGAAATCTGGATTCCGCAGAATGAAGCCGGTGGCGCTGTGAAGGTTTGGGACGCGCTGTTCGAAACCGGCAGGCAATTCGATCTGCATGCGGCGGGAATGCTGGCGCTCGACGTGGCGCGCGTAGAAGCCGGCTTGTTGTTGATCGAAGTTGACTACACCAGTTCAAAGAAGGCGTTGATTTCGTCGCAGAAGTTTTCACCCTACGAACTGGGATTCGGCAAGATGGTGCATCTCGAGAAGGAAAACTTCATCGGCAAGCGTGCGCTGGCGCGCGATGAGGAAAATGGGGTAGCGCGGCAACTCGTCGGGCTCGAAATCGACTGGACCGACGTCGAACAACTCTACGACGGCTATGGACTCACTCCCGCGGCCCCGGCGCAGGCTTCGCGCGTGGCCGTGCCCGTCTACGCCGGAGAAAAACAAATAGGAAAAGCCACAACCACCACGTGGTCGCCAACGCTAAAGAAGATGATCTCCCTGGCCAGCCTCGACACCGGTCACGCCAAGCTGGGCGCCACTTTGCAGATGGAGATCACCATCGAAGCCATTCGCCTCAAGGCAAATGTAAAGGTGACCACGCTGCCGTTCTTCAATCCCAAACGCAAAACCGCCACGCCGGTATAGTTTCTTTCGAGGATGCAGGAGAGCCAGCACCTAATCGCCAGATGAATCGCTAATTCCCGAGGAAGCTTGCGGCAGGCGATGACTCTTCCAGTACCAGTAAAACGGAATTCCCAGCGCCACAATGAGGAGCGAGATGAGCGCTTCCTTGGGCCGCTTCCAGATCGTGTTGCCGATCCATGCCGCCCCGATGAGCAAATAGAGTGCGGGCAGCCACGGATATCCCGTGCAGCGGTATGGGCGCGGAATCTCGGGCCGTGTCCAGCGTAGCCAGAACACGCCCGCGACCGTGAGCGCATACGAAAGAATCATGCCGAAAATCGCGTAGGTGTAGAGCTGATCGTAGCGTCCGCTCAAGGCCAGCACCGCCGCCCAAACGCTCTGGCCGATCAAGCTGAAAGCAGGCGTCCGCCACTGCGGATGAATGACCGCCATCCGTTTGAAGAACAGTCCTTCCTGCGCCATCGCCATGTAGACGCGCGCGCCCGAAAGCGCGCAGGTCGCAGCCGCACCAAAGCACGACACCGCGATCACGAGTGAGAGCCAGCCGGCGGTCCGCGGCGAAAACAGCACCGCCGCCGCGGCATGGGCGATGGTCTCATGCTGGGCAATTTCTTTCAGCGGCAGAGCATACATGTATGTCATGTTCATGGCGATGTAAATCACGCCGACAACGAGCACCCCCAGCACCATGGCCAGCGGCACGTTGCGACGCGGATTCTTCACCTCGCCCGCCACCCAGGTGATGTAGACCCAGCCGTCGTAGGCCCAGTACACCGCGATCAGGCCCACGCCCAGCGCGGAAATCCATTGCCCCGGGCCGAGTCCCATCGACAGGCCGATGCCATGCGCGCGAAAATTCGACCAGTCGCCTTTGCCAATGGCGAATCCCAGAACCACGAACGCCGCCATGGCCGCGAACTTCGTCCAGGTGGAAACATTCTGCAAGAGCGTGCCCCAGCGCAATCCCACCACATTGACCCAGGTGAGAATCGCAATCAGAATCAGGCCCAGCAACTGGGCGCGGTTGACCGTGAGTCCCAAGACCGAAAAGACTATGTGCTGTTTCGAGAGGATGGGAAGAACTTCGCCCGTGTACTCCGCTGAAGCCACGCCCAGGGCGGCGATCGATCCGGCATTGGCCACGGTGAACAGCATCCAGCCATAGAGGAACGCGGTCAGATCGCCGTAGGCTTCGCGCAGATAAACGTAGCCGCCACCGGAGTCGGGAAACATCGAGCCCAACTCGGCAAACGCGAAACAGGCGCACAGAGAAACCAGCGCTCCCAGAATCCAGATCAGCAGAAACAGCGCCGGTTGTGGCACCGGCCCGGCGATATCTTTGGCGGTAAGAAAGATCGATGACCCGATAATGCCGCTGGCCAGCAACAACACGGAATCGAGCAAGCCCAACCCGCGAACCAGAGTCGGCTTCGGTTCGGTTGAGGCGGAAGTGGCAATGTCAGAGTCGGCGACTGAAAGCGGAACTGGCTCCATCATCCGATTCCCAGCTCGTCGGAAGATTCCAGCGGAGTACCACATCGCCGGCAGATCACGGATGAACAATCTCCACAGGTCAGCGGATCAGTGACCTCGAGCGCGCAGTTCGGGCAGTAGAGCAGGCTGGATTCAGGCTGCGGCGCGGGGTTCTGCGGGGCTGATGCCATGACGAGGAACTGTAGCACAGATGCCCGCGAGAAAGGGACGAGGCGGGCTTGGGAAGAATCGGTAGCGCAGCCCCGCTCCTGCAACCACAGCGCGAGATAGAATTCTCCTATGCCCGAAAAACCTCAAACTCCCGACGACAAGCTGCGCGACGAATTCAACCGCTGGGCCGCGGCCGGTGAAGGCCCGAAGATGGAGAACCATCATCTCGATATCACCGAGAAGACCCTCCGGCTGATGAATCTTCGCGCGGGCGAACGCGTGCTCGATCTGGGTTGCGGCTCGGGATGGGCCACGCGCCTGCTTGCCCGGCTGGTTGGTGATGGTCCAGCAGGATTCGGACAGGTCGTGGGGCTCGATGTTTCCGATGAAATGGTGCGGCACGCGCGCGAAGCCTCGAAGGACTTCGACAACATCCTCTATGTCTGGGGTTCGGCCCAGCAGATTCCCTGGGAAGAAAACTTCTTTGACAAAGTGCTGTCGGTGGAATCGTTCTACTACTACGCCGACCAGGATCGCGCGCTGATGGAGCTGTTCCGCGTGATGGCCCCGAAGGGAAGATTGTTCATCCTGATCAACCTGTACAAAGATAACGTCTACTCGCTGCAGTGGGTCGACAAGCTGAAAGTGCCAGTGCAGGTGCGGTCGGCGGCGGAATATGTCGAGCTGCTGAAGAAGCACGCCTTTGAAAACGTGGAGGCGCGCCGCATTCCGGACGACACGCCCACCCCCGACGACTACAAGACCAAATCGTTCCACAGCGTCGAAGATCTGAAGGCGTTCAAGCGCGAAGGAGCGCTGTTGCTGATGGCCTCCAAGCCCGACCTGCGCACGCCCGCTCCGGGTTACGCGATCTATTGAGAGGCTAGAGGATGGGGGCTAGGGGCTAGGCTTCAGTTCCAACCGCACCTATGCTCCCTAATCTCTGGCCTCCAGTCCCGGGTTCCAGCCTTTAGATTTCGCTGTCGTCATCGTCGTCTTTGTCGCGGTGGCTGCGGTCTTTGACCGGGCTCATGGTGCGGCCGTCTTGCGCGTGGCGAATGTTGATTCTGCCGTTCACATTCTCCAGCTTGATGCGCGTGCTCCCCGAGCCGATGTCTCCGCGGAGATCGTGCCCGACGTAGCGATGATGATTCACGTGCAACCCGAAATCGTTGTCGATGCCGCCGGAGACCGTGCTGGCTTCGATTTCTGCATTCGCATCCGAGGGGATGACCAGCTCGACCGATCCGTTCACCGAATTCAATTCGACCCGGTCTGCGGTCAGCTGGCTGAACTTTGCGACCAGGCGTCCGTTGATGGTGGAAAGCTCGGCGCGGCCAGAAAGATCGTGAGCTTCGACTCGACCGTTGATGCTTGAAGCGTGGACTTCGCCGCTGAGGCCGGCTACGTCGAGCTCGCCGTTGATCAGCTTGATTTCGTCCAGACGCACGGTTTTTGGCACGGTCAGCGTGTAGTCCACGGTCGCGGGGTTATTGTGCGATCCCCAAGTGAAATTGTGATCGTGCTCGGGATAGTGAGTCTCGATGGAAACATAGTCGGCGCCGTTATGAACCTCGATCTTCGCCTCATCCAGGCGCTCTTTGCTGTCGGCAGACTTTACGGCGTCAACCTTGACCTCGTTGCGGTCCCAGGTGGAAATGTGGACGTCGCCGTTGATGTTGTCGAGTTCCACGCGGCCGTCGGCGGAAATGGCGTAAGTCTGATGAAATTCCTCAGTGAGCGAGCCGCGATGATCGGAGGCGTGGGCTGCCAGGGCGAGCGTGACCGTGCAGATGATTCCGAGGACTGTGCTGACAGGTATGGATCGGCGATGCATGCGTTTTCTCCCGGTGTTCGCTGCGTTAGACGCGGCGGGGCAAGAATAGTGAGAAACAAAACGTGAAATGGGACTGGATCGTTCGGTCATGCGGCGACTCGAAGTGTCTTCTTGCCCGCTTCTGTGATCAGAAATACGCACAAAATGGCCATCTCGGGCTCAATCGGGACGCGATAGCGTGGGGCGGGAAAGACGATGTAGTAGATCGCCGGATAGAGCAGAATGAGCCAGAACAAAAGTCCGGTGCCCGGCTTGCGCAGCCGCAAGGCCCGGCCCAAGCCCCAGAATGCCAGGACGGACGACGCCAGGAAAAGCGAGTTCTTCACTTCGCTCATCCACGGAGGCTGCGTAGCTTTTGGCGGCGCGGCCCAGTAGTAGACAAAGCGTTTGAAGCACAAGCCGGCAAATCGCGAGTAGTCAGCGCGGATGTACTCAATTGCCTGTTGCTTGCGCAGGGCGACGTACGCCGGTTCGCCCATCGATTGATACTGGCGCAAGGCATAGACGTCCTGACTGGGATGCAGGTATTCCATCCATGTGCCGTCGGCGCCGTTGCCATTGCCCAGGCGAAGCTCGGCTCCGAAGTTGTCGCGAATGAAGATGAACTTGCCGAAGGTTTCATAGTTGCGCACCAGCCAGGGCGTGATGCATGCGAAGAAGACCAGGGACGCGACGGCCACGCCCGCGATGGAGCGCTTGCCAAGTCTCGCGCGGCGACGCTTTTCCTGGTAATGCCAGACCCATAATCCCGCGGCTGGGAGAAACGAAAGCAGGGAAGCGCTGTTCAGCGCGGCGATGCCCCATAGAAGTCCGAACTCAATCCAGGGCAGCCGGCCGTCGCGATCTTCCAAGGTCAAGGCGAGCCAAACGATTAAGGCCAGCAGCAGCGCCGACAAACTGGTCTCCCACACGGCGCGAGTGCACCAGAAGATCACGTTGGGCAGAAGTGCCCAGGCCCAGGCGGACCAGCGGGCTACGTTCTCGGAAAACGTGCGCCGCGCGATGAGGAAGATCGGAATGCAGGTAAGAGCGGAGCAGGCGCTGTTGAACGCCAGCAGAACGAAGGCGGAGGTTTTCGAGTAGATGCCAAAGAGATGAAAGACCGCGGCGATGAGGTAGGGATACAGCGGGGGCTCCCAGGCGGTGGGGCCGGTGGGCGGACCGAAGGGATTGCCGAAGCCGTGGCCGGAGGCGAGGGCGGCACCGATGCGTCCCATTTCCCAGCCGAAGCTGAAGTTGCCGTCGGCGGTCTTGAATTTGTAGGTGTGGCCGAGAACGATCCAGGCGATGCGGAGCAGGAAGGCGATCAGGGCGATGAAGGCGGGCACACGAAGACTCTGAGCCGCATCCGGGCGGCGGGATGGAGCGGACATGAGCGTCAGGAGAGCCGCTCAGGCGTCGGCAAAATGTTTTTTTGGCAATCTTTCAAATTATTGATATTAAATGTGTTAACCGATACAGATCCGATGAAATCCTGGCAAAATATTGATTCTGAAGAAGTTGCATGCAAAATATTAGAGGCAAAGGAGTTACGAACAACTGGAAGAGATTTCTTCCGGTCCCAAGTGCGTAAGGTATTGAAAAATAATGACTTGTCGGATTGGTGCTGGGTGGATAAGGGGCAAGATGTTGATTCTGAACATGTTGCATTCAAAATATTGATTTTACGAGGTTTATCGGAGACAAACAGCGAGCCGGAGGGCTGAATTGCCGGTCTTATTTGGCGGCAGCTGAGAGCAGCCATGTCCAAAGCCTCCAATGAATATTCTATCAGGAACGCGTGAGTTCTCGTTTCGTGGTGCGGCGCGTAAATCCCTAAAAATCAAGTTTATAGAAAACTTGCGGACGATTTTTCTTGACAGGCGCGGATTGTGGAAAACTTTCCGATTGCGGGACGAGAGACAAACTAGATCTCCTTGGTGGGGAGCGACTTTGGCTTCGCGCTGCACGAATTATCTTGACGGACGGAACGCAATGCAGTAGGTTAACACTGTTCACTTAACACTGTTCACACGAGGACCGACGTTACATGGGTGTTAGACAGAGACGCGAACGGGAGAAGTCGGAGACTCGAGACAAGATTCTCGATGCGGCCCGCGAGCTGTTCCTTAGCGAAGGCTACGAACGGGTTTCCATGCGGAAGGTCGCCGAGAAGATTGAGTACTCGCCGACCGCGATCTACGTTCACTTCAAAGACAAGAACGAAATGTTCCACGAGCTATGTCGGCAGGACTTTTTGCGCTTGCAGGAAGTGATCGCGAGCTCGGAGATGCCCGCGGATCCGATTGAGCGGCTGCGGCAGATTGGGCGGAACTACATTGAGTTTGGGCTGCGATATCCGAATCATTACGTGTTCATGTTCATGACGCCGGATCCAGTGAACGAGCTGGATGAGCAGGATCGGGAGATGGTGGGAAACCCGGAGGTCGACGCGTACGCACTGCTCAAGTTGACCGTGCAGCAGGCGATCGACGCCGGATGCTTTCGCGATGGAGTCAATGACGCGGAACTGTTGTCACAGACGCTGTGGGCATCGGTGCATGGAGTGATCTCGCTGAATATTGCGAAGGGCAAAGACCCGTGGGTGGAGTGGCGTCCGTTAGAGCAACGGGCGGAGATGATGTTGGACATCACGTTGAGGGGCTTGAGGAAGACGTCATGAAGCGGGCGTGGGCCATGGTCGGCCCTCAGGGGCGAAAGCCCCCATCCTGTCAAACACTTAACGCGGCGCTGAAGCGCCGCTCTTCCACGGTGATCCGCGGGTTCGGAGATCGTGGGTTCGAAGAGATGGAGAAATAGTTATGCCTCCTCTGGCACGGCGGAACCTGTTTCACGACAAAGTGCGGTTGACGGTTACCCTGACCGGAATCGTTTTCTCAGTCGTGTTGATCGTAGTGCAGTTGGGATTATTTCTCGGCTTCACGTCGGCTACTTCGGGTCTGATCGATCACTCCGGGGCCGATCTGTGGATCACATCGAAGAACGTTCCTTATGTGGAACAGGGAGTGGCGTTCAGCGAGCGCAAGCTGAATCAGGTGCGGGCCGTTGAGGGCGTGGCCGACGCGCAGAAGATTATTGCGCATTGGACGCAGTGGAAGCGGCACGATGGCGGGCAGGAATCGGTGCAGATTGTCGGCATCAATGTGGACGATTCGCTGGAACGGCCGTGGAATCTGGTGGAGGGGCGGGTTGAGGATTTGAAGTCTCCAGATGCGGTGATTCTGGACGAACTCTACAAGCAGAAGTTGGGAGTGACGCGCGTTGGGGAAGGGTTTGAGATTGGCGGCTATCGGGCGCGGGTGGTGGGGTTCACGCGGGGCATACGGTCGTTTACGACATCGCCGTACGTTTTTACCAGTTTCAAGAACGCTCAGGATTTTACCAACCTGCGCGAAGACCAGACGCTGTTCATTCTGGTGAAGGTGGCGAAGGGCGCGGATGTGGAGCAGGTGCGGCGTACGCTGCTGGATCGAGTCAAGGATGTTGAAGTCTTTCGCACAGCTGAATTCAGTCACATGACCACGTTCTATTGGATGTTCACTACTGGCGCGGGCGTGGCCGTGCTGATTGCCGCGGTGCTGGGATTGGTGGTTGGATTCGTCGTGGTGGCGCAGACGATTTATGCGACGACGATGGATCACATCCGTGAATTCGGGACGCTGAAGGCCATGGGCGCGCCCAACAGCTACGTCTACAAAGTGATCATGAAGCAGGCGGCGATCAGCGCCGTGATCGGATATGCGCTGGGGATGGTGGTCAGCGTGTTCGTGGTGCATGCCAGCGAGAAGGGCGGAGCCGCGATCTTGATGCCTCTTCCGATGGCGGTCGGGATGTTCTTTGTCACCCTGACCATGTGTGTGGGGGCGGCGCTGGTTTCGATCAACAAGGTGATGCATATTGATCCGGCAATGGTTTTCAAGGGGTAGTAATTGTTCACCGCAGAGGTCGCAGAGGGGCACAGAGGAAATCGAAGGGAGTAGCAATGAAGGCAGCAATCGCGGTTCGGGACGTGATCAAGAAATATGAAGAGGGCGCGGCGGGCACGCTGGCTTTGCGCGGGGTGGATCTAGATGCGCACTCTGGAGAGTTGCTGCTGCTGATGGGGCCTTCTGGCAGCGGGAAGACCACGCTGCTGTCGATCATGGGATGCATTCTGACCGCGACTTCGGGCAGCGTGATGGTTGCGGGCAGGGAAGTGGTGGGGCTAAGCGAAAAGCAACTGCCTGCTTTGCGCCTGGAGCACATTGGGTTTGTGTTTCAGGGTTTCAACCTTTTTCCTACGCTGACTGCCGGTGAGAACGTGGAACTGATGCTCGATTTGAAGGGAGTGTCGGCGGCCAACGCGAAGAAACGGGCAGAGGAATTGCTGGAGCAGGTTGGGCTGGCGGACAAGTACAACAGCTTTCCGGCGGATTTGAGCGGCGGGCAGAAGCAGCGCATTGCGATTGCGCGGGCGCTGGCGGGCGATCCGGGGATCATTCTGGCGGACGAACCTACGGCGGCGCTCGATTCGCATACCGGCCGCAATGTGATGCAGATGATGAGCGATCTGGCGCATCAGCGCGGACGCGCTGTCGTGATTGTGACTCACGATTCGCGGGTGCTGAGTTTTGCCGATCGCATTGTCAGAATTGAAGACGGGGCGATCGCGGCTGCGGAGCAGGAAGAATATGTACCGTCCGGCTTGCTGACGCCGCAGCAGCCGCAAGTTGCTGCGGGGTTGGTTTAAGCGGGTACGAAGAGCGCGCACGGATTTTTGAAAAGGAGTTGGCGTATGAGTGGTCAGGGGTTGAGTGCGAATGTGTGGAAGCGGGGGATCGGTTTGGGGATCGGGCTGTCTGTTTTCTTGCTAACGGCGTCGTTGGTGGTGGCGTCACATCGATCTCATGAAGCAGCGGCGTCTGCTCCGAAGAGCGCTCGGCCGGAGCTGATTGCGGGGCCGGGGCAGGTTGAGCCGGTGTCGGAAGACATCAAGATTGGGTCGGAACTCAGCGGGCGATTGAAAGTTGTCGACGTGGAGGAAGGAGACGCGATCCAGCGGGGTCAGGTGCTGGCCGAGCTGGAAAATGGCGACTATCGCGCAGAGGTGGAATCGGCGCGGGCGAACGTGGTCGCCAAGGAAGCGACGCTGCGAAAGGTAATCAATGGCGCACGGCGTCAGGAGCGCGACGAAGCGTGGTCGTCGGTGAACGAGGCGAAAGCGGTGATGGAAAATTCGCAGTCGGAACTTCACCGGCGCCAGGAATTGTTTTCGGCGGGCGTGGTTTCACGCGAAGAGCTCGAACGCTATGGGCGCGAGGCAGACGTGGCCAAGGCCAAGTATGAAGCTGCGGTGCAGCAGCACGCGCTGGTGGACGATCATGCTCGGGAGGAAGACCGCTCGTTTGCCGAAGCGGACGTTAAGCTGGCGCAGGCCCAGTTTGATGAAGCGCAGGCGCGGTACGAGAAGACTTTCATCCGTTCGTCCATCGATGGCACCGTGCTGCGCAAACATCATCGTGGCGGCGAGAGCGTCTCAAATTCGTCGACTGTGCCGGATCCCGTTTTGACGATTGGCGACCGCAAGACGCTGCGCGTTCGCATGGATGTGGATGAAACCGATGTGAGCAAAGTCGCGGTCGGGCAGCGTGCCTATGTTACTGCCGATGCTTTCGGCAAGCAGAAGTTCTGGGGACACGTGGTGAGGGTAGGGCAGCAGTTGGGGCCGAAGAACGTGCGCACCGACGAGCCTACGGAGAAAGTCGATACCAAAATTCTGGAAACTCTGGTCGAACTCGATCCCGGTTCGCAATTGCCCGATGGATTGCGCGTGGATGCTTTCATTGTTCCGGAGGGTGCGGAAGTGGCGGCGAACCGCTAGCCCAAGTCGCACCACGGAGGCACGGAGACACGGAGAAACCTGAAGATGTTTTGCTCTGTGCCTCCGTGGTGGAGTCTAAGCCTGGAGTACTCCTTAAATATTACTCAAACAGCCTGGACGCAGTGATGTAACGGCGGCAATCCGGTAAGATAGTGAGTCGACGGGATCGATCCCTTTGACCACTGCTCTTATGAATGTCTGCGTGGCTGCGCTTGCCGGCGCGTTTACCGGGCCCAAGGGCATTGGTTCGTATATTCGGCGGCACTTTCTTGACACCACGTTTCGCGGCGTTTACCGACTTGACGCCTTCGACCTGGAACTGCTCATTCCGTATTTCATCGTGCTGATTCTGCTGGCGGGGTACGGGGTGCACCGCTACATTCTGGTGTACCTCTACTATAAGCACCGGGGGAATCGCACGACGGAACCGGCGGGGCATTTCGAGGAACTCCCGAGAGTGACGGTGCAGCTGCCGATTTTCAACGAACAGTATGTGGTGGAGCGGTTGGTTGAGTCTGTGTGCAAGATCGACTATCCGCGCGAAAAGCTCGACATACAGGTGCTGGACGACTCTACGGATGAGACCGTTGATGTGGCTCGCGCCCTGGTCGATCGTTATGCCGCTCTCGGTTATCCGATCAGCTACCATCACCGCACCAATCGTCACGGTTACAAAGCAGGCGCGTTAGCCGAGGGGTTGGAGTCGGCCAAGGGCGAGTTCGTGGCGATTTTCGACGCCGACTTCATGCCGCCGGAAGATTTTCTGATGCGCACCATCCATCACTTCAGCGATCCGAAAATCGGGATGGTACAGACCCGCTGGACGCACCTGAACCGCAATTATTCGTTTCTGACTGAGATCGAGGCCATCCTGCTGGATGGTCACTTCGTGCTGGAGCACTCCGGCCGCGCGCGCACTGGGTTGTTTTTCAATTTCAATGGAACAGCGGGCATGTGGCGGCGCGTTACCATCGACGAGGCTGGAGGATGGCAGCACGACACTCTCACAGAAGACACCGATCTTTCTTATCGCGCTCAACTCAAGGGATGGAAGTTTATCTACCTGCAGGATGTGGAATGCCCGGCAGAACTTCCGGTGGAAATGACGGCGTTTAAGACGCAGCAGGCACGCTGGGCCAAGGGTTTGATTCAGACGGGGAAGAAGATTCTGCCGCGGGTTCTGAAAAGCGATGCGCCGCTGCATACGAAAATCGAAGCCTGGTATCACCTGACGGCCAACCTCAGCTATCCGCTGATGATTGTGCTCTCGGTGCTGCTGATGCCGGCCATGATCATCCGGTCGTATCAGGGCTGGTTCCAGATGCTGTACATCGATCTGCCTCTGTTCATGGCTTCGACGTTTTCGCTTTCCAGCTTCTATCTGGTTTCGCAGCGTGAACTGTATCCGCGCAGCTGGCCGCGGGCGCTGCTGTATCTGCCGTTTCTGATGGCGCTGGGTATTGGCTTGACCCTTACCAACACGAAGGCGGTTCTGGAAGCGCTGGTCGGCAAAAAGTCCGCCTTTGCGCGCACTCCCAAATACAGCGTGGTGAACCGGCGCGACAAAGTCGGGGCCACGAAATACCGCAAGCGGCTGGGATGGATTCCCTGGGCGGAACTGATGATTGGGACTTACTTCGCCGCCACGGTCTGGTATGCGGTGAGCACCGAGAATTTTATCACCGTGCCCTTTCTGCTGCTGTTCGTGGTCGGCTACTGGTATACCGGGCTGATGTCTTTGCTGCAGGGGCGCTTTGCGGGGCCTTCTTCGCGCGCAACCGGTCATACCAAGCCGTTCCCGGTGGGGGTGTAGGAAACTTCTTTGCCACGGATTCACACGGATAAACGCGGTCACTTGCAATGAGCCGGCCCTAATCACGCAATAGCGGCTTACGCCAAACCGGTGGGCCGACCGCTAACGCCGTAACTTTTCTCTCGGTCGTCGGTCTCATTCCTGAGAGCGCATGTCATTCGAGCGCGTATCAGTCTCTGGAGTGAGCCGATGAAACCGTTCCTCATTTTCCTTTTGACGCTTACGTTCGCCATGCCCGCGTTTGCGGGAGATCATTTGAAGTTGAATCCGCACCTCGATTACGCAAGCGACAGCGAGGATGGTCCGCTCATCACCGGAGAGGCCATGGACGCTGGATTCACTCCCGGCAAACCTGCTTATGTGCTCATGTATGGGGAAGCCTGCTACAACTCCAAGCGGCAGGCGCGGCGCACGGTGGAACTCTATGAAAAGTACAAAGGACGGGTGCAGTTTGTAATCATCGATCTTGATCAGCGATTGGCCGCGCCGCAGGAGGAACTGAAGAAGAAATACTACACAGGGTACATTCCTCACGTGGTGGTGCTTAATTCCTCAGGTCAGGCGCTTTCCAATTCTTCGGGCGAGGCCGATGTTGCAGTGCTTTCACAAACGCTCGATAAAGCGCTTCGCTGAGGTTGTAGCCTTTTCTCCGACCCCTCGTTTACAATCCAGTCGCAAAAGGGCGCATGATCCCAGGCGCCACTCCAATCGACGATGCAGCGTTTGGCAAACAGGGAGGATACAATGCTCCACTTGCATAAGATTCTCCATTGCGCTTTTCTTGCCGCCTTGGTGACGCTGCTGCTGAGTTGCGGCGCGCACGATTCCCGTGAATATTTCGTGCTGGTCTCCGCCAACTTGCAGGTGCCTTACTGGATCACGGCGGGCAGTGGTTTTTCAAACGCGGCAGCTCAGATGAAGGTGCGCGCCGACTTTACCGGGCCGCAGACGTACGATCCTAAGGCTGAACGCGACGCACTGGATCAGGCGGTGCAGAAAAAAGCGACCGGAATCCTGCTGGCGGTGACCGATCCCGCCATTCTGAAAGACAGCATTGACAAAGCCGTGGCCGCAGGCATTCCGGTGATCACCATCGACTCGGATGCGCCCGCCAGCAAACGGCTATTCTTCATCGGAACCAACAATTACGAAGCTGGATACGCAGGTGGGATGCGGTTGGCGCAGGAACTCAAGGGCAAAGGCAATGTGGTGGTGTTTACGATGCCGGACCAGGCGAACCTGCAGGATCGCTTGCACGGATATAAAGAAGCTCTGGCCCACACGCCCGAAATTAAGATCACGCGCGTGGTTGATATTCAGGGCGATCCGCGCATCGCATTCGATACCGCCACAGAGATCGTGGGCAAAGAACGCGACAAGGTGGACGCTTTCGTTTGTCTGGAAGCGCAGTCCGGTAAGGAGATCGCCGGCGTGCTTAACAGCTATCACATTTCGGGAAAAACTGTGATTGCCATGGACACGGATCAAGAAACGCTGGCTTGGATTCAGAAGGGCGTGATCGCCGCGACCATCGCGCAGAAGCCCTACTCCATGGCCTTCATCGGCATGCAGATGCTCGATAACCTTTATCATCACAAACCGTCTTCTTTGGATACACACTGGTCGAAGGACAGCTATGCGCCGATTCCGAGTTTTGTGGATACCGGCTCGGCATTGATCGACAAGAGCAATGTCGAGTCCTTCATTGAGGCGGGGAAGAATCTGGCTTCGCCGAAGTGAACATACTTAGGTGAACAAGCTGAAGTGAACAAGTTGAGGAACAAGCGGGCCCTGCAGCAAGACTTCAAATCAAAAAAAGGTGGATTGCATGCGAAAGCTTTGGTTGTTTCTGGCGGCAGGGACGATGGCTGTCTCGATGCTGTCGGCGGCGTACGGTTTGGATCGTCAACCCGGCGCGGACTATCACGCGCGGCGCGAGGCTTTAGCCAAGAAGGCCGGAGGTGTAGTGGTTCTGCTGGCGCCGCTCGAACCCGCGGACGCGGTCTACGCATTTCGTCAGGAGGATAACTTTTATTATTTGTCGGGAGTGACCGTGCCGGGAGCGGGCTTGCTGATCGCACCGTCTCAAGAAGCTCAGGGAGATACGCCCGCCCGCAACTACACCGAGTTTCTCTTTCTTCCGCCGCGCAACTTGCGGCTGGAGAAATTTACCGGGCCACAACTGGGCGCCGACGATGCCGATGCCTCCAAGACCACCGGGTTTGATCGCGTCGAGGAGATGAGCAAACTGCCGGAGGAAGTGGCCAAGCTGTTGGCCAATTCGCGGCCCATCGTTTACACGGAAATTTCTTCGCAGGGAAGTAATCCTGCCAGCGACGACATGACAGCTTTCCTGAAGCACAGCAATGCGATGGTTTTCTTCCAGGACGTGAAGCCCATGCTGTCGTCGTTGCGAACGGCAAAAGATGCGGGCGAGATTGCCTTGCTGCGTAAGGCGGTTGACGCTTCGGTGGCGGCGCATTTCGCCGCCATGAAGGCGGTGAAGCCGAATGTGAAGGAGTATGAAATCTCGGCGTTGATGCAGTATGAATGGGATCGGCGCGGGTGCGAGCGTCCGTCGTATGCGCCGATTGTAGGTTCCGGGCACAACTCGACGGTGCTGCACTACGACGAGAACATCAACACCATGAAGGCGGGAGACGTGGTAGTGATCGATGCGGCTGCGGAATATTCCATGTATGCAGCCGACATTACGCGCACGCTGCCGATCGGCGGACACTTCACGGCGCGGCAGAAGGAGATTTATGACATCGTGTTGGGAGCGCAAGAGGCTGCTATGGCGTCGTTTCAATCGGGCAAGACGTTCCTCGGCGGCCCCGGCGATACGCTTGATAAGGCAGCGCGTGACTACATAAAGACTCACGGAAAAGACCTGCACGGCCAGCCACTGGATCAATATTTCATTCATGGCATTGGCCATTATATTGGGCTGAACGTGCACGATCCGGGAGATTACAAAGTTCCGCTTGGTCCCGGAATGGCGTTCACGATTGAGCCCGGCATTTACATTCCGGAAGAAAATATTGGAGTGCGCATCGAAGACGATTTTCTGGTGGATGCCGACGGCAAGCTGATCAAACTGAGCGCCGCGCTGCCTTCGAAGGCAGAGGAGGTGGAGGAGGCGATGGCGGGGAAGTGAGGGGATTGAGCCATTGAGCGATTGAGTAATTGTGCGATTGAGTCAACGTGCGATTGAGAACGGATGTCTTAGATCGCGCAATCGCCCAATCGCCAGACGACTCAATCGCTAAGAAATGTATTCGCGGAGGTACTCGTCTTTGGTGTGGGCCAACTGGCGAATGTCGCCGTCGAATTCCACCTTGCCGTCGCGCAGGAGCAGGAAACTCATGGGAATGCCGCAGTATTGGCCGCGGGGGAGCGCCCGCAAATGATTCGTCTTCTGGTCGAATTCATGGGTTGCCATGGTGAAGGCATCCTGCAGACGGTGAGTGACCAGCAGGGCACTGGTGCGATAGACATCGCGCTGCTTCATGATCAACTCGATGATCGTGTTGGAGGTGACGGGATCGAGGCCGCCGGTGGGCGAGTCATACAACAGCAATTCCGGATGGGTTATGATGGCGCGCGCAATCGCCACGCGACGGCGCATGCCCCCGGAAAGCTCCGCGGGAGACTGATCGAGCGTGTGCTCCAGTTCGACGAAACGTAAGGTCTCACGCACGCGCACATCGATGGCATCGTCGTAAACGCCGCGCTCCTCCATCAGGCGATAGGCCACGTTTTCGCGCACGGTCAGCGAATCAAACAGCGCGCTTTCCTGAAAGACCATGCCCAGCCGGCCGCGAAGAGGAAAGAGATCCTGCTCGCCGAGTTGCGTGACTTCATTGCCGAGGACCGTGATTCGTCCGGAGTCCGGAGGCAGCAAGCCGAGCGCGAGCTTGAGAATCGTGCTCTTGCCAGATCCGGCTACGCCGAACAGCGCTTTGGTCTCGCCTAGCGGAAGCTCAAATGAAACGCCGCGCAAGACCGGATTGTCTCCGAACGCCAGGTGTACGTCATCGAAGACGATGGCCGCGCCCTGAGGCGGTCTAGGCGGGCAGTCGAGGGGCACAGGTGGCGAGGTCATAGGACTAATTGAATGACAAAACGGAAATCAGGAGTTTGGTCACGAAAAAATCAGTCACCAGAATCATGACGGACGCGGCCACGACTGCCTGGGTTGTGGCCCGGCCCACGCCTTGCGTTCCTCCGCGCGCGTTGATTCCGTAATAGCAGCCGATGGTTGCAATGATGAAGCCGAACAGGGCCGGCTTGAGCAATCCCATGAAGATATCTTGAAACACCAGCTTTTCCCAGGCGTTGGCCCAATATTGATGGGCATCGAGGGAGAGAAATAGCTTGGCCACCATCAGTCCACCCGCGAGCCCGACAAGATCAGAAATGATGCTGAGGAAGAAGAGCATGAACACCGTGGCGGTGACCCGCGGGGTGATCAGCTTCTTCATGGGATCGGTGCCCAGGGCGCGCATGGCATCGATCTGCTCGGTCACCACCATCGATCCCAGCTCGCTGGCCATGCCGGAGGAGTTTCTTCCGGCAACCATAAGGCCGGTGAGCACGGGGCCCAGTTCGCGCACCATGGAGGTTGAAACCAGCTGCCCGATCAGCGTGATCGAGCCAAAGCGCTGCAGGGCGTTGGCGGATTGCAGCGCCAATACGCCTCCGGTGAAGAAGCCGGTCAGCACCACGATGGGCAATGAACCGACGCCGATCAAGTCGGCCTGCTGAATCATGTCGGCAAAATAAATAGGCTTGCGAAAAAGACTCGCAATCGACTGTGCGGCGAGCAGGGTGTAATCCTGAACCGCCAGAATTTTTTCTTTGGCAAATTCGGTGGGAGAGATCAGTTCCATGCTTTTCCGACGGCGCAGAGCTACCGAGCTCTACGTTCGGAACTATAACAGACGAAGTTGGGCCTGGCTCAGCCGGAAGGATTACTTGCCCAGGATCAGGTCGATTTCCGTAATCGGCCCACGATATTTGGCCTTGGGAACTACCACTCGACTCGCTCGAGTCGGCGGAGAGCTGCCGAGGAGACAAACTGGGCCTTTGCCGCTGCCTCAATGCCGATTTCTGCCAAGGCCTGATCCATCGATTCGGTGACTTTGTCGGGAGCCCTGGCGCGCGAGATATTCCCGCAAAGCATCGCTGAACACTCGGCTTCGCGAGCGGCGCGTGCGCCGCGCGAGACGTTCGGCGCCCTCGAACAGATCGTCGGGGATGGAGATTGCCGTTTTCATACCCAGAGTATGACCGCTAAAGAAAGCGCTGGCAAGTTGTCTTTGACTTGGCCGATGTCTGAGGGCCGCCGGGTTCCTTTTCTATCCCCGGCCCTTCTTCTTGATTTCGATATTGAGCCGGCGGATTTTCTGATTCAGGGTGGAGAGCGGGACGTGGAAACGCTCGGCGGCTTCGGTCTGGTTCCAGTTGCAGCGCTCGAGCATGTCGGTGATGACCCGGCGTTCGGTGTCTTCGATGATCTCGAACAAGGAGGCGTCCGGGGTGGGATCATGCAGCGCAAGCGTGTTGCCGCGGCCCATGAGCGATTCGGGCAGCAGGTCCATGTTGATATCCGGCCCGGAGGAAAGCACGACGGCGCGTTCGATTACGTTTTCCAGTTCGCGCACATTGCCCGGCCAGGAGTAGGTCATCAACGGACGCAGTGCCTCCGGCGCGACGTGCGGGACAGACCGGCCATTCTCCTCGGCATATTTCTTGAGGAAAAACTCCACCAGCAGCGGGATGTCTTCTTTGCGCTGGCGCAGCGGCGGCAGATCGACGGTGATCACATTCAGGCGGTAGAACAGATCTTCGCGGAAGCGGCCTTCGCGCACCATATTGCGCAGATCGATATTGGTGGCCGCGATGATGCGCACGTCGACTTGAATTTCCTGAATGCCTCCCAGATGCATGAAGCGGCGGTCCTGCAGCACGCGCAGAATCTTGGCTTGGGTTTCCAGACCCATGGTGGCGATTTCATCCAGAAACAGCGTGCCTTTATCCGCGACTTCGAATAGACCTTTTTTTGAGGCGACGGCGCTGGTGAACGCTCCCTTGATATGACCGAACAGCGTGGATTCGAGCAAGTCCGCCGGCATGGAGCCGGTATTGACGGGAACGAACGGCCGGTCGCGGCGCGACGAGTTCAAGTGGATGGCCTTGGCGATGACTTCTTTGCCGGTCCCGCTCTCCCCTTGCAAAAGCACGGTGGAGCGGCTGTTCGCGACCTGGGCGACGAGGTCGAAAATCTTGAGCATGGGCTCGCTTTTGCCCACGATATTTTCGAAGTTGTAGCGCTGCTTCAGGGCGCGCTTGAGCTGAATATTTTCTTCTTCCACCCGCCGCCAGCCGATGGCAGCGCGGACATCGGCGAGAAGCTTTTCGTTGTCCCACGGTTTCTGGACGAAGTTCACGGCTCCGGCCTGCATGGCGCGCACGGCGTTTTCCACCGTGCCATAGGCGGTGATCATGATGATGGGCAGGTGGGGATCGTGAGCACGGATTTCGGAAAGGATCTCCATCCCGTTGCGGCCGGGAAGAGTGAGGTCGAGCAGCACCAGGTCGAAGGGATGGTTCGCCATTTGCGCCAGGCCGTCTTCGCCGCTGACGGCGGTTTCGACCGCGAAGCCTTCCAGCTCCAGCAACGTTTGCAGGGATTCGCGAATTTCGGCTTCATCGTCAATGATGATCACCGAGCCGGCTGCCGCCGAATAACCGTTCGCTATGTTCCTGGTGATGACCGCCGCCTCAGACATGTACTGCCTTTCTGCTCAAGGGAAAATCCAGCGCGAATGTGGTGCCGGATCCGGGATTGCTCTCGACACGGATTTTTCCGGCGTGTTCCTGAATAATGCCGTAGGTGACCGAGAGGCCCAGACCAGTGCCTCTCGGCTGGCCTTCTTTCGGCGCAGTCTTGGTGGTGAAGAACGGATCGTAAATGCGCTGAATATGCTCGGGCGCAATTCCCGATCCGGTGTCGGAAACGCGCACGCTGACGAGTTCGCCATTGGTGGTAGCCACGCTCAGTCTGCCACCGCCCGGCATAGCGTCTTTGGCATTCAAGAACAGATTCAAGAACACTTGCTGCAGCCGGCCCGAATTGCCTTGAATCGTAGAAATTCCGTCGGTCAAATCGGAGTGCACGTCAATCTTGGCGGTCTTAAACTGATGCTCCAGCAATGCCAAGGTGTCGCGAATGATCTTGTTGATGTCGAGCTCGGTAAACTCGGTGCCGCTGGTGCGGGAAAAATTCAGCAGGTTGTTGACGATCTCTGACGCGCGGAAGGTTTGCCGCGTGATTTTTTCCAGCAAGCCGGATTTCTGTGGATCGGTCTGCAACTGCTTGGCGAGCATCTGAGTGTAAGAGGAAATTACGGCGAGCGGCGTGTTCACTTCATGGGCTACGCCGGCCGCGAGCAGGCCAATGGATGACAACTTGTCGGCCTGCGCCAGTTGCCCTTCCAGCTCCACGCGCTCAGTGATGTCGTCCATAATGACCAGCCGTCCGATTACCTGGAATTTACGAGTGACCAGGGGAGCGATCGCTACATTCACCGTACGGACCTCGCCTGCGGGCGTGGACAAACGGAATTTGTACAGGTTGTTGATGCCCGCGTTCTGGCGCACGCGGTAGAACTCCTCGACGAACTCGGCAGGAAACACGTTGCGCAGCGGCTGGGTAAGCGCCTGCCAGCGGGGCAGGGCGTACATCACTTCCATCTGCGCGTTCCAGCTTTCGATGCGGTCTTCCATGTCGAGCGCCATCACGCCGACGTTGATGGACTCGACGATATTTTCGTTGAAGTCTTTCAGGCGCTCGTATTCCGCCATCTTCTGCTGCAGCGAGGCATACAGCCGCCCGTTCTGAATGGCGATGCCAATGTATCCGCCCAGCGTCTCGAGCAGCTCGACGTCCTCGCTCGAGAGATAGTCGCCTTTTTTCGTCTTGCCCAGTCCCAGAATGGCGACCCTGCGTTGTTGGGCACGGCAGGGAATGTAATAGTTGAGATCGAGATGGGCAATCGTTTCCTGAGATCCTGCGGGTTCGTGCGGGACCTGATGCGTGTTCTCGAAGAACATGTGCCGCGCCGGTTCGGAGCGGGGAACGGTGAGGAACGCCAAATCCAAATCGCCGACGGGACTCATCCCAATCGATCTGGCCAGTACGAACGATTCGGCGTCGTCGGCAGCGCGCAGGAAAATGGCGATGCGGTCAACCGCCAGCGTGCGCGATAGCCGGTCAAGCACAGACAACAGCAGCGCGTTCAAGTCGGTTTCTGAACTCAGTTCGCGGCCGAACTCCACCAGGGTTCGCCGATAGTCGTACACGGTGCGATAGAAGAGGTGATCGACTCGGTCCTGAATCCACTTGCGCACCGGATCGAACAAAAGCGCGGTCACGACTACGGCGAGAATCAAGCCCATCGGGCCGAATCCCGGCTTCTGGGTGTGGACGAATTCGGCGACGGCTCCCACGAGCGCGAAGTACATCCCGGCGACGATCGCAGCGGCCAGGGTGTAAACCACCACGCGCTTTGAAATCAGATCGACATCCATCAGCCGATAACGGAAGATGGCGTACCCAAAGGTCAGGGGAAGCAGGCCGAGCGAAAGCACTGACAGCTTCATGCCCATGTCGGGCAATGAACCCGTCAGGTACGGCAGCACATAGAACAGCGTGTAGGGAATTACCGCCAGTAGCGTGCCGCGCGTGACCCACTTCAATTGCTGCCGCAGGATGGTTGTGCTGGCGCGGCTGTAGCTGTACCACAAGACCGCTGCGGATGCGACAAACAGAGCCGCTCCGTACGCCATTTCCTGGCGGTCCATATCCCAGCGCAGCAGGCCGCTGGCCTGCACCAGCCGGAGAGCTACAACATGCCGGGCCAGCAAAAAGGCTCCCGGAAGATAGGCGAACGCCAGCAACCACGGACGCCGCTGAACAAAGACGCGCTTCTCGGGAAACGTGAGCACAAAGTGCAGGAACAATGCCGGCTGCAGCACCCAGGCAACGATGTTGCTCCAGTAAATGATCCAGTCAAAGTCGTTCAGTTTGCCGGTGTACTTGAATGAATACGCGATGAACGAAACCAGGCAGAAAATATAAAAGTGCGTGGAACCGACCGCGGTCCAGCGCCGCAGCAACACGTAGAGGCCGATCCCCAGATAAATCAGGGCAATCAGCCGCAGGGAGAAATTCAGCGAGCGGTCGGCGGGAACCAGAATGACGCTGGAATCGATGGGAACCGATTGCCGCAGCAGCGAGTACGCGGCTTTGGACCAAATCCCGGTGCGGTAAAGCTGGCGCACCAGTCCGGGTGTGCTGCGGACTTCCTGGCCGTTGATGGCCACCAGTTGGTCGCCGGTCTTGATACCGGAGCGCGCTCCGGGTCCGTTGGCATCGACGCTTTCCGCCACCAGAGCGCCGTTGCGCTCTACCCACCAGACGCCGTCATCGGGAACGGCGGAGCTCTGCTCTTTCTGGTAGTTGAAAGCGGCAAAGACTACCGCTGCCACGGTGAGCAGGAACAACAGGACCGCGACAAAGCGAGGCTGGCTTTCGGAATTCATGGGCTTCGGCACGGTCCTGCAACCCCCCGGGGTTGCAGGCGGGGAAGAACGCTCCCAAGTCTTAAGATTTAGCAACTTGTCTGCCACGCGACTGCCCATTTCGGGAAAGCTAAGTCGCTTAGATCAAGCAACTTCCAAAATTGCAGACAGAGAGTGAGATGTTGGATATGACTTTTTGGATGTTTCTGTGGGATTCGGGAGTGTCGAGGCCTGCAATTCCATGCCTTTACATGAAATTGCAGGTGGCTGTTAAAACCGCAAAATGCAAGGTTGCCCCGCTCTTCCCGCGTTCTCTGTGGGAGGGCGGGGATTTTTTATGCGGGACGTACACTCCTGTCCGCCAACAGCGGGTACCGCAACTACGCGTGCTTTAATGCCTCAGGCGGGAATGTGGCGCCCTTCTGTATCATCACCTGCACTTTATTACTTGTTCCTGTTATCACCGACGCCCTTTCTCAACACGGCCCGGGCGAGTGACCGCTTTCTCTCCTCGAACAGACCCGTCAACGCTACCGTTTCGTGGTTGTCGGCTATGTCAACATGCGCGAAGAGCGGGGCACGCTCCGTCGTGGTTTTGTCCGCCGAGATCAAAGGCATGTCCACCCGCCCAATCACGCAGAAGACTTCGTCTAAGAATACAGGGCCCGAAACGCGGTCAGAGCAAAGTGTCTTGCGAGGGGGAGTTTGGCTTGAGCGCCGAGGGTTTGCACGGCTCAAACCCGGTCGAAATGGGACTTTATTGCAGGCCTTCCGGAATGTCAAGGAAATGCGCTGGAGGGTAGTGGCTCAATCGGGAAAGATTCCCAGTCTGAGTTCAGCTGGCAGGATTTGATCACCCGGAGGGCGTGCTAGGGGAGATCCCTCGCTCCGCCTGAAGAACGGCTCCGCTCGGGATGACGCAACCGCAGGAGCAAGTCAACTGAGCCACTGCGGGGCAGGGGCTCGGCTTGCGATGTCGTGTAGAGACGGCGATTGCCGAACCCCTTGTTTTCGTGCTCGGATAAAACCGGCGACTCGGATAAAGCCCACTTACGACAAGCGCGAGGCTGCGGGCTGGGCCTCGGGAAGACTGACGCGGATCACGCTCAGGAGTTCTTCGTTGTCGGCGGGCTTCTGAAAGAAGGCGGCGGCGCCGGTGCGCAAAGCGCGGGCTTCGTTGTCCTGGGGATCGCGGGCGCTGAGCACAATCACCGGGATACCGGAAAGCGCGTTGTTTTTCTGCAGGCGTTCCAGAACCACAAAGCCGTCGCCCACGGGCAAGCCGAGATCGAGAATGATCAGGTCGGGGTGCTCCTTCTGCGCCATCGCGATCGCGGAATAGCCGTCGCCGGCAGTTACGATGTCAAAGTTGTTGGCGCGCAGGCGCAAGCGCAAGGCCCGCACCAGATCGGGATCGTCATCAATCAGCATAATTTTGCGTTTCGACATTTTCTTCTCCTTGGTTGGATCGTCCTTAGAATCGTTCGTGCTGGAAGGGATGGTTCCTGAATTCCTCCGGCGGCGATCAGCGGTTGGCCTTGCCGAGAATGTTGAGAATTTTTTCGTTGACGCTGTCTGCAACCGCTTTGATCTGGTCGTCCAGCGTCTGATCCGGAGCCAGCGCAGGCGTGATCGCCGAGGTCGTGATCGAGACCGAAGCTTTGGTCGCCAGATCGCACATCTTTGCGAGTTGTTCGTAGATGCGCGTGGTCATGACTCCTGCGCTCTCCAGATCGGTGGAGGCGACCACGAAAAAAGTTTCGGCAGCGCCGGGCGATCCTGCCGGAGGCAGCACGAGGTCTTTGTCCAGATAAACGCAGCGGCGCAGTGTATCGAGGCAGAGCTCGCGAGTCTCCGGCCAATTTCCCAGGGGAGGCGACGCCAGAGGTTTGAGATTCACCTGCACCAGCACAAAGGATGGCCGGAGAACATTCTGGTGGGTGATGACCGGGGCCAGTAGTTTGGCTAAGGAATAGGCTTGCACGCTGAAGGTGAAGGTGCTGCCTTGTCCCAGTTCGCTGGCCACGGTGAGATTGCCCTGATGCCGCTTGATCAGCTCGCGGCAGATGTACAAGCCCAGGCCCAGGCCGGAGCGATTGTTGTCCACGGCATCGGGGTCCTGATAAAGGCGGTCGAAAATCAGTCTCTTGGCTTCCGAACTGATGCCGCGTCCGGTATCGCTGACCGAAACATAGGCGACCTCCGGCTCGGCTTCCTGCAGGTAGGTTCGTATGGTGATCGCACCCTCGACCGGGGTGAACTTGATGGCGTTATCGAACAGATTGATCAGAACTTCCATAATGCGATCGGGATCGGCGAAAACCAACGGGATGCGACAGTCCATCCCGATCTCCAAGCCGATCTGTTTGGCCTGGGCCGCGGGACGCATCATGGCAACGGCTTGCTCGATCAGCGGACTCAGAGCGATACAGCGCAGATCCACGCGCAGCTTCCCGCTTTCGGCACGGGTAGCTTCGAGCAAGTCGCGAATCATGGCATGAAGCTGATTCACGCTTTTCAGGACGGTCTTGAGATGATCGGCCTGGTCGGGTGCCAAGGGTCCGGCCAGCCCGTCCAGCAGCAGAGTTACGTACTGGTGAATGCAAGTGAGGGGGGTGCGCAACTCGTGCGACACGTGGGAGAGAAACTGGTTCTTGAATTCCAGTTGCTGCTTGCGAGCCATATCGAGCGCGCGTACCAGCGATTGCCGTCCCATGGCGTAGCGCATGGCACGCTCCAAATGCTTGCTGGAGTACTCGCCCTTCACCAGATAGTCCTGTACGCCGAGATGGACGGCTTTGAGCGCGAGGGCTTCGTCATCCTGGCCCGAGAGTACGACGATGGGCACATCGGGCGCGCGTTCCCGAATCCTGCGGAAGGTGTCGGCCCCGCGGCTGTCCGGCAGGTTTAGATCGAGCAGAACCAGGGAAGGCGTTTCCCGGCTGAGTGCGTCCAGCGCGTCGGCCAGGCGGGGAACGCACTCCACTCTCACTTCCGGCTGGTTTTCGACCATGCGGAGGCGCACCAGGTCCGCGTCTCCAGGGTTGTCTTCAATCAGCAGGACACGAGTGGTATGATCGCTCATTCAATTGTTCCCCTTTTTTGTGGTGTCAGGCTGGCGCAGGCGGACCAGAAGCCGGTAATGTCCCGCAACGCCCCGATGAAGCGTTGCAGATCGACTGGTTTGGTGACGTAGCAGTTGGCCCCGAGTTGATAGCTGCGGGAAATGTCGAAGTCGGACTGTGAGCTGCTGAAGACCACGACTGGAAAGTGGCGCAACTCCGGATCCGATTTCAGTCCCGCCAGCAGAGTTGCGCCGTCTTTTCGGGGCAGATTCAAGTCCAGAATGATCAGGTCCGGCACGCTGCTCTCCCTGAGCCGCTCTCGCAGAAATGCCGCGGCGCTTTCGCCGTCTCCGGGGTGCGCAAGCTGATCCTGGATTCCGATTCTCCCCAAAGCTTCCCGGACCAGCAAAGCGTCCGCGGGATTGTCTTCGACCAAAAGAATTTCATGCACTTGCATGGGCCATGCTCCTGACTTCTTCGGGCAGGCTTGCAGGCTGGCTGGCGGACAGGGCGAACTTGAAAGTCGAGCCGCGTCCGACTTCGGACTCGACCCAGATGCGGCCGCCGTGCATTTCCACGATCTTTTTGCATATCGACAGGCCGATACCATTGCCCGGATATTCGGTGCGGGCGTGCAGCCGCTGAAATGCCTCGAAGATGCGGTCGCGGTGCTCCTCGGCGATGCCGATGCCGTTGTCGGCGACGGAAAAGAGCCAATCGTCACCCCGTTTTTCCGCCGAGACGGAGATGGTGGGCTTGGCCTGGCTGTGAAACTTGATGGCGTTGCCAATCAGGTTTTGGAATATCTGCACCAGCTGGGAGCGATTCGCCAGGATTTTCGGCAACTGGCAAAGGTCGAGTACGGCTCCGAACTCCAGGATCGCGGCCTGCAGGTTCTTGGCCGCCTCAGCCACCACGTCATCGCAGTTGATCATTCGCCGCTCGATGTCGTGGCGGCCGACACGAGAGAAAGCCAGCAGATCGTGAATCAGGGTTTGCATGCGCGTGGCGCCGTCGACGGCATAAGCGATATATTGATCGGCGCTGGCATCGAGCTTTCCGCGGTAGCGCTCCGCCAGCAGTTGCACATAAGCCGAAACCATGCGCAACGGCTCCTGCAAGTCGTGCGAGGCCACATAGGCGAACTGCTCCAGATCGCGGTTGGAGATCGCCAGTTCTTCGGCTTTTCGGGCCAGTTCCCGCTCTACCCGCTTACGCGCGCTGATGTCATGGGCGATGCTGGAGGCGCTGGTGATGCGGCCGCGCCCATCCCGGATGGGCGACAAGCTCAGGGAGACGTCGACCAGGCTCCCGTCTTTTTGCCGGCGGATCGTCTCAATGCGGATGACGCTGCGGCCTTCCCCGATTTCCCGCAGGGAATCGTAGACCTCTCGCTGTCGATCGGCTGGGACGATCATGGTGATCGGCTTTCCGATGACCTCGGCTGCGGTGTACCCGAACAGCCGTTCGGCGCCCTGGTTCCAACTAAGAATCGTGCCGGAAAGATTTTTGCTGAGAATCGCCTCCTCGGACGAATCAATAATCGCGGCTAGTCGGCAGGCTGACTCTTCGTCGCGCTTGCGTTCGGTGATGTCGCGCGCGATGGCCGTGAACAACGTGTGTTCTCCCCGTTTGGTCTGGGATATGGAGACTTCGACCGGAAACTCCGTTCCATCGGGGCGGAGGGCGAACAGGTCCATTCCGCTGCCCCTGCTGCAGCCGGTCTGCTGGGTTACGTCAAAGGCGCGGATCTGCTGGGGATGGCCCTCCCGGTCGCGGGGCGGCATGAGCCGCTCCAGACTGGTACCCAGCACCTCCCCTGCGGTTAATCCGAACATTTTTTCGGCGGCGGGATTGAACATCAGGATGTTTCGGTTTTCATCCATCGTGATGACGGCGTCGGTCGCGGCGTGGAGGATGTCTGCAAGCCTGCTTTCGCTGTCTTTCAGGGCGGCGTCGTGACCGGCCAATTTCGGATCGGAATGGTTCGTCATTGAGGCTTTATTCGTGGGGGAGGAGCCGATACCCGCCTTTGAGTACGGCGGCATATCCCGTCAGATTGGCTATCGGCGGGGTTGGCGACCGCTTCAGCCATTTCAGGTATCTAAAGCACTACGCGCAGGCGTACTGCCGGACATGGCCTGCTGTGATCGGATCCGATCAGGATTGGAGGTTTCTAATCTGGTTAGCCGGCTTTACGCTCGTCTTTGCGCTGATCTTTCGGTTCGGCGCCCTTGGGAATCTCGAGTGGTTCCTCATCCCATTCAAAGGATAGGGCTCGCGCCGTGGTCCCGATGGGCTCTAGTTCCGGGATGTCTTCTGCGACCGAGGCTCCCAGTTCGGAGAACTTGCGGGCGGAGACCAGCACGCGGTTTTCGAGCGATCCAACGGCTTGGTTGTAGGCCTCTACGGCGCGATCGAGATTGGTGCCGACGGCGGTGATGTGCCCCGCCAGCTTGCGCAGGCGTTCGTGCAGTTCTTTACCCAAAGTGCTGATCTCATGGGCATTGCGCGCCAGCTTCTCCTGATTCCATCCATAAGCTACGGCTTTAAGCAAAGCGATTAAAGTGGTTGGAGAGGCGGGGATTACACGCTGCAAGACGCCCTGCTCGATCAGGTCGGGTTCCTGCTCCAGGGCGGCGCTGAAGAAGGTCTCTCCGGGCAGGAACATGACGACGAACTCGGGTGTGGCCTCGAACTGCTCCCAATATTTCTTCCCGCTCAGAGTTTCCATGTGAGTGCGGACTTGCCGGGCATGGTTGGCGAGGCAGGCCCGCCGGGTTTCTTCATCGGTGGCTTCGAAGGCTTCAAGGAAAGCTTGAAGCGGCGTCTTGGCATCGACGACTACGCTCTTTCCGCCCGGCAGCTTGACCACGAGATCGGGCCGGATTCGCCCACTGTCGGTGGTGATCGTCTCCTGCTCGGCGAAGTCACAATAGGGCAGCATGCCCGCGATTTCGACCACCCGACGCAACTGGATTTCGCCCCAGCGCCCACGCACATTCGGGGTGCGCAGGGCACGAACCAGGTTGCCGGTTTCCGACTGTAGTTCCTTTTGGGTGACGATTAACGATTGAACCTGAGCTCTAAGGTCTCCATAGGCCTGGCCGCGGGCAATTTCCATCTGCTGGATCTGTTGGTCTACCTTGCTCAGGGAGTCGCGAACAGGGGCGACCAGATCGGCGACCGCCTTTTGTCGGGCGGCGAGATCTCCCTGAGCATCGCTTTGAAAACGCTTCAGAGTCTCGTGGGCGATCTGCAAGAAGGAGGAGTTGTTGCTTCGCAGAGCCTCGGCAGCCAGCGCTTTGAAGGCATTCTGCAGGTCTTCCCGCTGCTCGGCGGCCACCCGGTCGCTGGTTTGGGTCAAAAGTTCGACCTTTTCGCTGCTGGCCTTTCGTTCCGATTCAAGGGCGGATTGCAGCCTTCCGCGCTCTTCTAACAGGCGCTTCTGATCGTCCAAAACCCGCGCCAGTTCTGCCTTTGCGCCGGATAATTCCTTTTCCGTCAACGCCAAACGAGCCTGCAGGGCGGCCGTGCGCGAACGAAGCGCCAGCCATGCAAGTAAAGCGCCAAACAGGAGGCCAATGCCCCCACTGATCCCTGGTTCCATAGACGAAGGTAACTGTTTTCCCTCTGGTCCCGCTCCTAGCCTAGCACCAGTGAGCAAGCCTGGGTCGGAATGACGCTGAATTGTAACGAGAGCTGGTTTGAAGAGGAAGACTGCAGAGGAAGTTTGCAGACGAAGTACGACCAGCCAGTCCCAGGGATCCGGTAGGCGAAAACTGATGCCCAGAGCCTTCATACTGTTGTTGGCGTTCCTGGTGAGTTCAGGAGCTCCGACCGTCCGACCCGACGCCCGGCTGATGGCGGCGACAGGACCCGGCGATGGACCCTCCCCCAAATCTTCCACCGCGACGGCCAAGCCGGTGGCGGCAACCTCCCCCGACATTCCTTTCAGCGATGACGAATCGAAGGCCGAGTTGCAGTTGTTGATTATGGCGAACCAGTCGCGCCAGGAAATCGGAGCCCCTCCCCTGACCCTTGATGCTGGGCTGTCTCGTGCAGCGCTGGTGCACGCGCACAAGATGCTGGACGAACGGCAACTCTCCCATCAGTTTCCCGGCGAGACGTCGCTCTCGCAACGTCTTGCCTCGACGACAGGACTGCAACTCGATCAGGCGGGAGAAAACGTTGCGCTCGACTATAGCGCCGAAGGTGGACATCAACATCTCATGCTTTCCCCTCCCCACCGCGCGAACCTGCTCAATCCCGACTACAACGTAGTTGGGATGGGCGTGGTTCGCAGCGGAGACCGTCTGTACATCGTGCAGGATTTCGGACACGCCCTCCCCCACTATTCCGTCGATGAAGTGAAAGAGCGCATCGCCGCCGAGGTGAATCAACAGCGGCGCGCCGCCAACCTATCGGCACTTCCGCGCCAGGACTTGAGCGTAGCCGACAGTGCCGCCTGTTCCATGACCCAGGCCGACAAGCTCGGAACCTCCCCCATACAACAACTCGCCGTGCGCTACACGGTGCTCAGCTACAACACGCTGCATCCGGAAACGCTGCCTGTCGAGTCGGAGCAGGCCATCGCCAGCCGCAATCTGCGCAGCTTTTCAGTCGGAGTGTGCTACGGCCGGACCGAGACGTATCCTACGGGCGCGTATTGGGTTGTGCTCACGCTGGATTGAGAAGCAGAAAACTCGGCTACGATGCCGTGGCCGACATCCGATCCAGTTTCAGCGTGGGTAGCGTGCGGATGGACCGCCCCACCTTGCGTTGCGCGACACGGATTTCGTGGAGGTTTTGCAGATTCATCCAGAACTGCGCGGTTGTGCCGAAGAAATGAGCGAGGCGCAATGCGGTATCGCCGGTGATGGACCGCTGCCCATTCAGGATCGAGGTGATTCGATTGGTGGGAACCTTGAGCCGCCGCGCTAGTTCGGCGGCGCTCATATTCAGTTCCCGCAGTTCTTCCTTTAAATGTTCGCCGGGATGGATCATGAGCATTCGCATCTCGCTTGATCGCCAACGGCCGCGCTATGTGGGATTCCCTAGAGGCAAATGCTGTGAAGTTCGGGCTTGACAAGTTCGTCGTTGAGTTCACCTGCTGCGTTCTGGCCGACAGACACAGGACGACGGCGAGCAGAGCGAAGGCGCTGGCCCAGCCGAGAAACTTTCGACTGCGAAGATAATTACTCATAGAGCCTCCTCGCCGTGCTGCGCGCACGGAACGGCTTTACTTTTCGCACTACTCGATTACCCGAAAGTTGAGGTTGCTTGTCAAGGTCCCGGAGGGCGTAGTTACGACCACCCGGCCAGTGCTAGCCCCGGCTGGAACCACGGCTGTCATATAGGTGTCGGAGACGACCTTAAAACTCTTAGCGGCGATACCGTTAGAACTTACCCCGGCGGTCCCCTCGAATCCCTGGCCGAGGATTTCAGCGGTGCCCCCCGCTTTGCCTGCGGGCACTACGAATGTAATAAAGGGGCCAAGGCCCATGTCAAAGCTGTATACGAGGCCGTAGGCGGTCCCGTAAAACTTTCCGTCTGTCGCCTGCATAAGTGTCGTCCCGCCGCCGCAGACGCCCTCCTCGGTGAATGTGCCTTCCGGCGTGATCTGGAAAATCCAGTCGGCAGCGTTACCGTTCCCGTAAAGATTTCCGTCGCTGGCTTGCACTAGCCCAGCGTAGATATAACCTTCATTAAAGCCGAAGTCGTACAAGACCTTCTCCTTGCCGCTTGTCGTGCTTTTGTATACAGTCCCGTAGCCCGCCCCGCCCTGGAAAGTGGTTCCGTAGAGGTCTCCGTCGCTTGCTTGGACCACGGAGCTATAGGGGAATACGCCGTCACTGGCTAAATAGCCAAACTCGTGAAGAGTTGTTACCGTGCCATCGGAAGTCATTTTGAAAACCGTACCACATCCGTCGTATCCCGAATAAACGCATCCAAAGCTCTGGTCGCCTCCTCCCAGTGTAGTCCCGTAAAAGTTGCCGTCCGCGCCCTGAATTAGCGATGCGTCGGGATTGCCGCCAACTCCGTTATCTGAATTGAATAGGTGAAGGATGGTAAGTGCTCCTGCCGGAGTTATCTTGAACGCAGTTCCAGCCCCGGCACCGCCGCGATAACCGCCAGCGAAGGTCGCGCCGTAGAAATTACCATCGCTAGCCAGCACCAACCCATCGGGGGAATCGCCGTCAATACTCTGAAAACTGTGCAGAACGGTATAGGCACCCTCCGGCGTAATCCTGAAGACTGTGCCATAGCCGCCGGTGCCCCCGTTCTGCGTCGTACCGTAGAGATTGCCGTCTGCGCCTAGCGTAAGCGGAAAGAAGGGATAGTACCCATCGACACAGTTTGGCTGCGAACAAAAGTTGTATAGATTCGTCAGCACACCGGTAGGCGTCACCTTGAACACAGTCCCGCAACCGTAGGAAAAGCTCCCGCAGCTGTTGGCTCCGCCGTCGTTCGACGTGCCATATAGGTTGCCGTCTCGCCCCTGAACCAGCGACGAGGGATACAAAACGCCGTTGGTGAAATAAGCGAGTGTTGTATAGGTTTGCGCCGAAAGCGCGAAAGGGAAACAGGCGAAAATGCAAATTCCTATCCAGAAACGCATAGCGCGACTCCTCGTAGCGAGGATGATCCAATGTTGAGGCGGCGTTGATAGGGGGGATTTCTCTAGAAACGCTTGTGGCCTTGTGGCATTCAATCACATCGGGGAGATCGTTTCAAGAGAAGCTGCGTTTCGAGAAAGCGGGCCGGGATCGCAAGGAGGGCGAGGGACGCGCTGTTCCTGATCGCCTGCGAGCGGTTGACTGACGAATTCCGCTAAGCCCCGACCGCCGCGTGCTCTGCCATTCGTTTGGGGTTGTGGCTCAAAGCGACGTTCATGAAGACGCTGCCCAGGGAAGTCTCGAAGCAGATCATCAAGGCTTCGGTGTTTTCGCTGGACTTGTCGCCTACCTGCGCGGTCAGCAGCAGAGGAGGATGGACGCGGAAATGAAAGCCCTGGTCGTTGAGGGCGGAGATGGCATTGCCGACAACCTGATTGGCCAGCTCAAAGACGGTTTCTTTGACCAGTTCGTCGGATTCGGGGAGGTCGGCGCCCGCGTAGTGGCTGGCCACACGCACGGCGGTGTTGGGCTCGAGATCGAGAATAATCCGGCCCTCGATGTCACCGCTCAGCGTGATGATGCCGGCCACGCCCTTGCGTCGATAGGCTTCCTCTTCCATGGTGAGGCTGCCCACCTTGGTCGAGCCCTGCAGGCCTTGCGACAACACGGCGTCGGCCGCGTTGATGAAAGGCTGGATCAGTTCCATCTTCATTGGAGTTACGCTCCCGCTCCTGCCGCCGCCGCGACCGAGCCGTCCTCACCCAATACGTACTTGATGACTTCGTACAGGACTTCCGGCTTTACCGGCTTCTGCACGAAATGGCGGGCGCCGCGCTGCAATGCCGCGACGATGTTTTCCTGGTAGCCCACCGAGGAGACCATGACAATGCGCGCCTCGGGATGTTGCTGCACGATCTTTTCCGCGGCTTCGATGCCTTCCATCTGCGGCATGGTGATGTCCATGAGCACGATGTCAGGATGGGTGCGGTCGAACTCGCTGATCGCGGTCAGACCGTCGCCCGCTTCTGAGGCCACCTGGCCGCCGAAGGTTTCGATCATGCGGGCCAGATTCTTGCGGGCGAACACCGAATCGTCCACGATGAGGTAACGGACCGGCTGCCCGTCCTTACTGCGCTTTATGGCTGCAAACTGCTCCATACCAACTCCCCCTTTCGACTGCATATCATGCCCGGTCGACCCGAACCAGATCACGCTGGTCACGAGCATTCCGTGCCCGGACTTTTTTCTGCCCGATCTTAGTTGCCGGCGCGGCTGGCTTTTGCCAACGAACCGGTGTCCACGGCGTGGCTGCGGCCGCAAAGAGCCTGCAGCGTTGACGCCATGCCATCCAATCCCACCACCCGCAAGGCGTATCCGCGTTCGATGGCCGCTTTGGGCATGCCGAACACCACGCAGGATTCCTCGCTCTGCGCCAGGGTCATGCCCCCGGCCTTCTTGACGGCTCCCAAGCCTTCGGCGCCGTCGTCGCCCATGCCGGTCATCAGCACTCCTACGCCGTTGTTCTTGAATTCTTCGGCCAGGCTGCGCAGCAGTACATCCGCGCTGGGACGATGACCGTTGACCCGCTCGTCGTCGTTGAGAACCACAATGTCGCCGTGCGGCATGCGCTTGACACGCATGTGCCGGCTTCCGGGACAGATCAAGACGCGGCCTGCTTCCAACCGATCGCCGGACTGCGCTTCTTTCACGCGCAGGGCGCAGATTTCATCCAGGCGGCGCGCGAACATGTCGGTGAAACCCTCCGGCATGTGCTGCACGATGGCGATGGTTCCAGGAAAATCTCCCGGCAACTGCGACAGCATAAATTCGAGAGACTGCGGACCTCCGGTCGAAACTCCGACGCCGATGACCTTGTTAGGAGGGGCCGGAGCCGCCGGAATTTTTTCCGGCCGGGCCGGGGTCGAGGTCAGCAGGTTCGGCTTCAGCTTGCACTCGGCCGCCGCTTTCACCTTGGCGATCAGTTCGCGTGCGGTTTCCGCCATGTGGCCGGTTGCGTCTTTGGGTTTGGGGGCGAAATCGAATGCTCCCAATCCTAGCGCTTTCATGGTGACGCTGGCGCCTTCGGTCGAGTGCGAACTGAACACAATGACCGGGAGCGGACGCCGCCGCATAATTTCTTTGAGCGTGTCGATGCCGTTCATACCCGGCATCTCCAGGTCGAGCGTGACCACGCCGGGGTTGAGGTCTTCGATCTTTTTCAGGCAGAAGGATCCGTCCATAGCGGTTCCTACGACCTCAATGGAATCGTCGGCCTCCAGCATCTGCGGGATCAGTTTCCGCATCAGGGCCGAATCGTCGACCACAAGCACTCGTATGCGCTGCGTGTTCATGCTGTGCCTCCTACCCCTGGGGTCAGCGTCAGGCGAGTGCGATCGGTCTCGGTGAGCAACAAGCCAAAGTTTGTCTGCCCCGTTTCCTGGGGGCGGGAGCGCGCCACGTGTTCGACCACCGCCGGCAGATTCAGGATCAGCACCACCCGCCCATCGCCCAGAATCGAAGCGCCGGAGACCAGGTCGGTGGAGAAGGTGTGATCATCGAGTGCCTTGATTACCAGTTCTTCTTCGCCTTCGAGCGCGTCGACGATTAATCCGTACTTTCTTTCGCCCACGCTGATGACCAGCACAAACAACCTCGACTGGCTTGCGCTTTCCGCGGCCGGCCGTCCCAGCCGCAATAGCGGCAGCACCTGATTGCGCAGCTGCAACACTTCGCAGTTTCCCACCTGGTGAACTTCCGCTTCGACCGTGCGCGCAATTTCCACCACGGCATTGAGGGGAATGGCATACAGCCGCTGTTCCACCCAGAAAAGCAGTGCCTTGATGATGGCCAGAGTCAAGGGGAGTTTCAAACGGAACGTGGTGCCTTGTCCCAGGCGAGTGTCGACGGTGATGGAAGCCTTCAGACGGTGCAGTACGCTCTGCACTACATCCATGCCGACGCCGCGCCCGGAGACTTCGGTGACCTGCTCGGCCGTGCTGAATCCTGGGCGAAAGATGAAATCGAGGATTTCGGTCTCGCTCAGGCGTTCCGACTCGGCGATGGTGGTGAGGCCAAGCTCAATCGCTTTCTGGCGGATTTTCTGAACGTTGATGCCGCGTCCATCGTCACTCACTTCCACGATGACCTGATTGCCCTGATGATAGGCATTGAGACGAACCACGCCCTGCGGAGGCTTGCCCGCCTGGCGGCGATCCTGGGGCGACTCGATGCCGTGGCTGATCGCGTTGCGCACCAGATGCGTCAAGGGCTCGGAAATCGCATCCAGGATTCCTTTGTCGAGGTCGGTCTCCTGGCCGCTGACCGCCAGTTCGACTTCGCGCCCGCACTGCCGCGCCACGTCGCGCACCAGCCGCGGGAAGCGGCGGAACAACTGATCGGCGGGCACCATGCGAATCTTCATCACGGACCGCTGCAGATCGTTGAGCACGCGCGCCTGAAACGCCATGGCGTCGGCGAACTTGCCGCGCAACAATTCCTTGGGATAACGTTTGGAGAATTCGTTGAGAGCCTGCTGCAGCATGGACTTGCCGATGATTAATTCGCCCACCAGGTTCAGGACGCTATCGATGCGGGAGGCTTCGACCCGCAGCAGGTTTTCCGGCATCATGGCCATGGCGGCCGGTGGTAGTGGCGGGGCGACGTCGCGCGGCGCGGGTTCAGGTTCCGCGAGTTTTTCCTCCGGCGGCAGGGAAACGGGAAGCGGGGCTGGCTGGAACGGGACCGCCGCCAGTAGTTGTTCCACGGTCACTTCTTGCACGATGGTCGGGATTTTGCACTTGGCCGCAATCTGCTCCGGTGTCTGCACGCTGGCCAGCACAAACTCCACTTCCTTGGTCGCCGCGGGCGAGCCGGCATCGGGGCGAATGGCGATTACCGGTCCCATGGTGCTGATGGCATTTTGAATGAGCTGGCGACCGGCAATCGGCATGGCGCAGTGCGGGTCAATTTTTACTACGACGTGGAACACGTCCTGGCCGGCAGCTTGCGCCTTGATCATGGCCTGGGATTCATATTCGGTCCAGAGCGCGGTGGGTGTGCCGGGCGCATTCGTGCCGGCTAATGCGGAAGTCTTCTTTCCCGGCCTGCGGGTTCGCCGGGATTGGGTCGGGATCGAGGGCGCGGTCAGGGTCTGGATCTTTGCGCTCAAGGCGGTGGTGGCCGGCTGTGCGGCGCCATCGCGATAGGCTACGATCATCGCCGCGAACAGGTCCGCGGCCGCGAATGCAATTTCTGCCACCGCCGCCGGCGCGACCGAACCGGTGAGCGACAGAGCATCTTCCAGTTGGTGCGAGAGTTCGCTTAATTCCCGCAGGCCGCAGGCGGCGGAATCGCCTTTCAGCGTATGTACGGTGCGCCGAATGCTGCGCACGATCTCTTCGTCCGCGGGATTTTTTTCCAGCTGTAAGGCCGACTCGTTGAGCGCCTGCAGCAGTTCCTGCGAGGTCTCCACAAACAGGTCGAGCAATTCGGAGTTGCGTTCGTCGGGAGAATAAGTCACTCTCGCACCTCCAGCCGTTTGTAGGCCGTGCCGCTGTCTTTGTGTACCATCTGAAACTTGTCGGTCAGGCCCAGCAGGCTTTCGGCGTGGCCCACGAACAGATAACCCAGCGGGTTCAGGCAGCGGTAGAACTTTTCGATTAGCCGCTTCTGCTCGGCCTCGTCGAAATACATCATCACGTTGCGGCAGAAGATTACGTCGTTGCGCTGGGGCAGGTATTCGGTTTTCAGGTTATGAAAATCGAAGTGCACCAGTTCTTTCAGGTTTTTCTTGATGGCGTAGCGGTCGGCCACGCGGTCGAAATAGCGCAGCCTGTAGCTGTAGTCGACCACCGACATCTGCTGTTCGTTGTAAGCTCCCTCCTGGCCGGCTCGCAACACCGCATAACTGATATCGCTGGCCAGAATTTCCACCCGCCAGGGTGGCGGCACCAAGGGCTTGGGCAGAGGCATCTCCATCGGCATCGGATGACGCAGGTAGTAGTAGGCCAGCGCGTCCGCCACCAGCATGGCCAGGGTGTAGGCTTCCTGTCCGGTGGAGCAGCCCGCGCTCCATATCCGGATCGAGCACTCCCGCCGAGCGCTTTTGTGGCGCAGAATTTCTTCCAGCACGGTCTTCTGAAACAGGTCGAGTTGCGCTTTGTGCCGGAAGAAGCTGGTCTCGTTGACCGTCAGGTTCTCCAGCAGCTTGGCCAATTCCTCTTTGCCCGCCGGACTGATCAGCAGCCGGTAGTAGGCATAGAAAGAGTCGGTGCGGCATTCCTTGAGCCGGCGCAGCAGCCGGTCCTGCAGGAAGTGAGTGCGCCGCTCGTCGAAGTGCATACCGCACTCCTGATAGATCAGCGCCTGCAACAGCTTGAGTTCGGCTTCGGTCAGTGTAGGAGCCAGTGCCGCTGCGTTTGTACTCATGAGATTTTGAAACCTTGCAACTTTGAAACGACTTGCACGAATTACTTTGTTGCGGCCGCTGCCTGAGCCTCGGGCTTGGCTGCCGCCTTCTCACCGCTGTCGCGCTTTGCCTGCAAGCTGGCGGGCGCGAGAAGCTTGTTCATGTCGAGCAGAACCACCAGGCGTCCGCCCACTTTTCCCAGTCCGGTCACGCAGTTCAAGCCGCCTTCCTGAAACATCACCGGGGGCGGTTCGACGGCATCGGAGGGAATCTTCAGCACCTCCGAAGCGGAGTCTACGATGAGCCCCGCCAGCCGTCCCCCATGTTCCACGACGAGAATTCGGTTGTGCCGGTTCAGCGGGACTTCTTTTTCGCCGAAACGTTTGCGCAGGTCCATCACCGAGACGATCTTGCCCCGCAGGTTGATCACTCCCTCCAGATAGTCCGGAGCGTCGGGGACCGCCGTGATTTCGGGGACGCGCACGATTTCATGCAGCGACTTGATGGGGACGCCGTAGGTCTCGCGCCCCACCTGGAAACCGACGATGTGCAGTTCGCGGCTCATAAAATAGCGGGCTCCCGGCGCATTCTCAGTACGCTCCCGCTGACGCCCGGCGGGAATTGCGGCCGGACGATTCGTGCGCGGCCATGGCGCGGCCAGATCCCGCCAGACCGAAGCGGTCGATGAATTCCAGCAGATTGCGCGACATTTTCGACATCTGCTCCGAAGAGGCGGCCAGCTCGGTGGAGCTGGAGGTCGACTGCTGCACCAATTCGCGCATACGCTCCATGGCTTTGACCACCGCCTGCGCGCCGGACGCCTGCTCCTCGACCGCCGAATTGATTTCGTGCGTGATCTCGTTCAGGCGGGTGGTGGCGCGGGCGATCTGCGACGATCCGTGCGACTGCTCGTTGGTGGCGGCGCCGATTTCCTGGGCGAACTTGTAGACTTCGGTGACCACGTTGGAGATCTTGCGCAGCGCGGCGTTCAACTCTCCGCCGAGCTCGAGACCTTCGTTCACGATCGAGGTCGAGCGGTCCATATTTTCGACGGCCTTGCGCGCTTCCTTCTGGATGCTCTGAATGAGTTCGGAAATTTCTTTGGTTGAGGAAGCCGATTTTTCCGCCAGTTTGCGGACTTCATCGGCAACCACGGCAAAGCCCAGGCCATGTTCGCCGGCGCGAGCCGCTTCGATGGCCGCGTTCAGCGCCAGCAAGTTGGTCTGTTCCGCAAGATCGTCGATGACCTCGATGATCTTGCCGATGTCATCGGCGCGCTGCCCCAGCGCTCCGATGATTTCTCCCGAGGCGGTGATGGTGGTGTTGATGCGGGTGAGGCCGTCGGTGGCTTTTTCCATGGTGCCGATGCCGCTGTGCACCTCCTCGCGCGAGCGGTTGGAGATGTCAAGCAGCACTTTGGCGGTGTCGGCCACCCGCTGGATGGAAGCCACCATCTGGTCGATCGAGGCGGAAGTCTCGCTTACGCTGGAAGCCTGCACCTGGGTGCTCTTTACCATGTTCTGGACGTTGACGCTCATCTCGTGCATGGTGCTGGTGACTTCGTCGATGGCGGAAGAGGCCTGCAATCCGATCTTGGCGGAATCGTCGGAAGCGGCGGCCACCTGATTGGAGGCGCCGGCCACCTGCGAAGAGGCGTCGCGCACATTGCGGACCAGCCCGGCCAGTCCTTCCACCATGCGGGCAAAGGCGTTGCCCAGCGTATCGTGGGCCGAGCGCGGCTTCACTTCCAGGGTCAGATCGCCGCCTGCAATGGCTTCGGAAACTCCGGCCATCTCTTTCAAATAGGTGACCATCTTGTGGAAGGTGCGCGACAGCTCCCCGATTTCGTCGTTGCGGGTCAGATCGATGGTGTGTTCCAGGTCTCCGGTATCGCCGATGGCGCGGGCCACCTTGATCATGTCCTGCAGCGGTGCGGTGATTCCCTTGGCCGTTCGATAGGCGATCACAATGCCCACCGAAAGGGCGAGCAGGGTACTGAGCAGCGAAACAATGATTGTCGCCGTAGCGGCGGTTTCGTCAAACTTGCGGCGTTCTTCCACCAGCTTGCGGTTTTCGCCGTCGGCCACATCCAGCGCCTCGGTGGAATTCCTCACCCACGACGAAGCGTCTTTTTGCAGGTAGTAAATCTGCAACTCGGCGACCGTGGCGTTGCCCGAGTCCACATCTTTCCGCTTGTCGATCAGGGGCTGGGCGAATTCCTTGGCCCAGGACTGCTCCAGTTGCTGCACCTTCGCCAGGGAAGTCTTAACTTCGTCAGCGGTGGCGAGAGATTTGCCCTGGTCGAGCTTGTCGTTGAGGGTGCGCAGGCCTTCCGTCATGCGTTCGACCTCGCGCGTGTCGCCGCTCAGCAGGTAATTGCTCAGGTACAGGCGGTTCTGCATCATCTGGAAACGCACGGCGTTGGTGGTATCCGCCAGCTCCAGGGAAGCGGCGGCGGAGGCTTTGGCGGTGTGCTCCCGCTGCACGGCCGACCAGTTGACCAGAAACAGCACCACGACCGTGGTTAAGATGATGCCGAAACTCACATACAGTTTCTTGCCGATTGTCATGCCCAATCTCCTCCGCGGCCAGGCCCCTACCGCGGTTCGAACTTGAAATCGATAATCCCAGAGCTTTCGGTCGGGGCCGGCTCAAAGCGCCATTTCTTGGCCGCTTCCAGCGCGGCGCTGGCCAAGACCGGATGCCCGCCCGCCACTCGCGCGTCCTTGACCGTGCCGTTGGGGGCAACCGTCACTTGAATCTTTACCGTTCCCGAAAGGTTCATCTTGCGCGCCAGTTCCGGGTAGGCAGGCTGCACCTTCACTTTGGCGCGTCGAACCAGTTCTGCACTCTCGGGCGTTTGTCCCTTGGCGCGGACTGAACCGGAGCAGACTGCCAGGGCCAAGACCGCCAGTATCGCGGCGACGACCTTTCGAGACACAGTTCCTCCTTGACACGGCGCAAGTCGGCACAGCTAGCGGTGCACGGGCTGGGCCACCAGAGAAGTTCTTTCGGAACCGAAGTAATGGGAGCTATTGCATTGAAAACGCAGTGGTTAATCCGCATTCGGGGATTACAGGGCATCTCGCGCGGTGACCGATTTGTCTCAATTGGGAATTGCGAAGGGGAATCGCGGGCCTGGTTTCTCACTTTGCAACACAGTCTCACGCCAAGTGACCTTAGAGGCACCTCGCCGCCCATTTTCCTTGACTCAAATTGAGATGGCAGGTAGTTTCCCAATAGATTCAAGTACTTGTGCATCGTGAACCCTATCATTCCGAGAGCAGTCCGGCAGTCTGGCCCATTCGCACTTTGCCTCCGGATTCTTCAGAAACCGGTAACTCTGTCGAAACTGGCCGCGCCCTCGAATTCAGTGCGACGGGATCGGAAGACCGCTTCCAAAAGCTGCAGCTGCGTATTGCCGCCAAGGCTGGGGAGCGTTGCGATTCTCCTGCCTTGATCCAGTTCTTCTGCCAGGCCGCACGCGAGTTCTTTCAGGTCTCAGGAGTGTATTTCTGGCGCTGCCACTCTGCGCAGGAACTGGTCGGAGAACAAGCGGATGGAACGCAGGCGGAGCGCTTCGTGGGCAGGCGCCTGCTTCCGGATCAAAGCGCGATCACCGGAGAAGCCGTACGTCAGCGCCGCACCCTGTTTGTAAATCATCTTGATCCGGCAGCGTATCCGTTAGCCCGGGAGTTTGGGGCGCTCTCCATGCTCTCTGCCCCGCTGGTGGTCTTCAACGACGTCATCGGCGCGGCCACGTTTTTGCATGTTTCCGACGATGAGTTCTTCAACCACGACATTGCTGACAAGGCCACGATTCTGGCCGCACAGTTAGGCAGCCTGATCGAAGCCGCCCGCCTGCGTCAGGCCGAGCAAGAAGAGCACCGCCGGGCCGAGATTCTGGCCGACGTGGCCAGCGTGTTCACCGGCACACCCGACGTGACCGCCGTGGTTGAGGCATTGGCGGATCGCCTGCGTTTGCTGTTGCGCACCCGCCTGGTTTGCGTTTTGATGCGCCGCGAAGGGCCATTCGAATTAAAGGCGGTTTCCGCTGAGAATCCGCAACTGGCGATCTCCGCCCGCTCCCGCCACGACCGGCAGACGCTGCGCTTCGCTGCCGACCTGGCGCTACGAGCGGTGGCTGCGGGAGAGCCCCTGAGCGTTTCCATTGGCGCCGATACCCATTCTCTGGGTAGCCTGATTTCTCCCGGCATGCTGATTGCCGCTCCCTTCCGCACGGCGCGCACTCAGGGCGCGATCCTTCTCTATCCTCGGCCCGAAGGAATCTTTACCGCCGAGGAGCGAGCCTTGGTCGCCGCGGTTGCCGGTTTCGGGGCGGTTGCCCTCGCCCACGCCGAACTGCACGCCACCGCCCGCGCCCAGGCGCACGAACTTCACCAATTGTTGGAGATCGCTTCCGAACTTAGCTCCAGCGCCGACCTGGAACATTTTCTCCAGGCGTTTGTGATGCGAGCCTCCGGTTTTCTGGGGTTCGGCCGCTGTTACATCGCGCTCATGGAAGAAGGTGAGTTTCGGATTCGCTATGCGGTGCAAAAAGGCGAACCGAAACGCCTGGACAACGTATTCCCCGAAGGCATCGCGACCCGTACTCTGCGCTCCGGAGAAGTGTTTTGGACCGACGAGGCTACACGCGTCCCCGGCGTAAACCTGGAAGTCGTAACGCAACATAACGTGCACCAGTTTTTGGCAGTCCCGCTGTTGGGAAGCGGGGGAAGCGTTCTGGGTATGTTCGGTGTTCTGGATCGGTTGGATGGCACCGGAATTTCCCACGAGGACATCCGGCGCGCCAAAGCGCTGGCGAACCAAGCCGCGGTCATGCTGGAAGTGGCACGAAATCTGGATCTGTCGCAGCGGCATCGCAAGCAGGCCGAGACTCTGATCGAACTGGCGCGAGAAATCGACGGCGATCTACGGCTGCCGGAATTTGCCCGCCGCTTCGTGAACCGCACCATCGAGCACACGGGTTCTAGTGCTGGATTCCTTGCTGTGCGACAGGAAGATCGCTGGCAGGTGGCCGCGCTGCAGCCTCCGCAGGCTTCGCCCCCAGTCCCGGAATCTGCGGCGAGGAACACGGAGACTGCAGCCAGGTCGCTTGCGAATCCAGAGCCATCGAATATTTCAGTCGAGGACGCGACTGCCCCGCAACATAACGTAGAACCGGTTCCCGGTCGGCTTCCAGCTTTTGGCGCGTCGCTGAATGAATTCCTGGCGCATCATCCGGAAGGCGTGATTTCTACCACCGCGGAACAATTGCTGGGCGCCGAAAATGCTACCAGCCCGGGCTGGGCGAACTGTACCTTGGTTCGGCTCAAGAGCGCCAATGGAGAGCTGGCCGGATTGCTGTGCCTGGCCAGAAGCTCAAGCACGCTAAAACCAGAGGATCGCGGATTTCTGGAGGCGATCGCCGGCCACGCCGCCAGGGCGCTCGACAATGCCCGATTGTTTACCGCCATCGAGCGCGCCAACCGCCACTGGATCGAGATTTTTGATGCCATTGCCGATTTCATTGTGGTCCACGATCAGTCCGACACAGTGTTGCGCGTGAACCGCTCGTTGGCGGCCATGATCGGCGTCCCTCCGGCCGAGTTGGTGGGAGTGAACATGCGTGCGCTGCTCACCCTTGGCGGCGAAGCCACTCCCTATGCATGTCCCTTCTGCCGCTCGATGAGTGATGAGGGCGGCGATTTTGCCCACCCGGTCCTGGACCGCACGTATCTGGTTTCAACTTCGCGGGTTCACGGAGCATCCGGCGAGGGTTTGCAGACCATCCATGTGCTCAAAGACATCTCCGACCGGCGCGAGGCGGAACGCCGCTATCGCGAGCTGTTCGACAACATTCAGGAAGGCCTGTTTTTCAGCACGCCCGAAGGCCGCTTTATCGAAGTCAACGACGCCATGGTCAGTATGCTGGGCTACGACAGCCGCGAAGATCTGCTGCAGATCGATATAGCCTCGCAGCTGTACTTTTCTCCCGAACAGCGCCTGCGGCACGCCCGCGCTATGGAGGAGCAGGGCCACTTGCGCAATTTTGAAGCGACCTTGCGTCGCAAAGACGGCTCCCCCATCCATGCCCTCATCAACGCCTTCGGCCTGTATGACAGCCAGGGCCGCCTGTTGCAGATTCGCGGGTTGATGCTCGATGTGACCGGACTGCGCACCTCGCAGTCGGAACTGCAGCGCGAACGCGATTTCTCAGGCAAGATTCTCAACAATACCCAAAGCTTGATTCTGGTCGCCGACACCACCGGCTTGATCAGTTACGCCAACCGCCGATGGTACGACGCCGGATTTGAACAGCGGGACCTTCTGGGACGTCCGTTGCTGGAGTTGGCCGCGCCTGCCTTTGCTCAAGAACTTTCTGAAGCCATCCAAAGCACGCTGAACAGCCAGCAAGTGGATAATCTCGAACTGGAGATTGTGCGCAGGAACGGCATCGCGGGAAAGTTCTCCGCCAATCTCAGCCCCATGCGCGACGAACGCGGTACGGTGACCAGCATGGTGATGGTGCTGACCGACATCACCGATTCGGCGGTGCTCCGCGACAAGCTGGTGCACGCCGAGAAAATGGCCGCCGTGGGACAGTTGGTTTCCGGCGTGGCCCACGAGGTGAACAATCCGCTGACCGCGATTCTGGGCTTCGCCGATCTGCTGCTGGAAAATTCCGATCTTCCCGACGGCGCCCGCAAAGATTTGCGCGTGATTCTGCAGGAAGCGCAGCGCACCAAGCAGATCGTGCAGAATCTGCTCAGCTTTGCCCGGCAGATGCCGCCGCAGCGCAACCCGCTGCAACTCAACTCGATTCTGCGCCGCACCGTGCAACTGCGCTCCTACGACTTCCACAGCCACGGCATTGAGGTGATCGAACATTTCGACGAGGAACTCCCCGATGTAATGGGCGATGCCCAGCAACTCCAGCAGGTCTTTCTGAACATCCTCAACAACGCCTATGACGCGGTGCGCGAGGTTGGCCGCCCGGCGCGCATCGAAATTATGTCGACCAAGTTCGGCGACGCGGTGGAAGTCTCATTTTCCGACAACGGCAAAGGAATCTCGCAGGCGGACCGCATTTTCGATCCGTTCTTTACCACCAAGGAAATCGGCAAAGGGACCGGGCTTGGCCTGAGCATCTGCTACGGCATCGTCAAGGAACACGGCGGCGAGATTCTTTGCCACAATAATATTGCCGGGTATGGCGCGACCTTCATTGTCCGCCTGCCCGCAGCTCTCCACACCGCTCTCGGTGTGGCCGCGGGGGTGACCCAATCATGAGCCTGCCGGCTTTACAACTTCAACCTTTGCCCGTGCTGCTCATCGAAGACGAACCGGCCGTTATGGCCTACGTGCAAGCCGCTCTGGAGCGCAGCGGATACCCGGTGGTGTGTTGTGAGTCCGGAGTCGATGCGCTTCGCATGCTCGAGACCGGAACTTTTCTCGGTGTGGTTTCCGACATGCGCACGCCTGGCGGAGTCGACGGCGGCCAGGTTCACGCCTGGATTTCCCGCAACCGGCCCGACCTGGCTGCGCGCATCGTCTTCATCACCGGCGATATTGCCAACGAGGAAACCGTCGCCACCCTGCGCGAAACCGGCGCCCCCTGCGTGGAAAAGCCCTTTCGTGTGCAGCAATTCATCGAAGTCATAGCCAAAACCTTTGGGAAGGCGCAGTGAACGAAGCGGTCAACAAAGAGGATTTTCGCATCCGCCTGCTGATCGTCGACGATGAGCAAACCATTCGCAAGCTCTGCGCCACCGTCGGCGAAGCGCTGGGCTTTGTGTGCCTGGAAGCGGAGAGCGGTGAGAGCGCCCTGTCGCTGCTCGAAGAACAGTCGGTCCACATGATTCTGAGCGACATGGTGATGCCGCACATGTCGGGCCTGGAGTTCCTGGAACGAGCGAAGAAGCTGCTGCCGCGCACCGAAGTCGCGCTCATGACCGGGCACGGTTCCATCGAAACCGCCGTACAGGCCATGAAGTTGGGGGCGTATGACTACATCACCAAGCCCTTCTCGCCACTCGAAGAATTGCGCATGTTTCTTCGGCGCATGGCCGAGAAAGTCCGCTTGGTGGAAGAAAACGAATTCCTGCGCCAGCGCACCGATTCGGAAACCGCGGTGCACGGCATCATTGGCTCCTCCACCCGCATTCAGGAAGTTCTGCGCATGATTGCGCGCTTGAAAGATACGCGCACTCCGGTGCTGATTTATGGGGAAAGTGGAACGGGGAAGGAATTGGTGGCGCGCGCCATGCATTTCCGCGGAGCCTTTGGCTCGCGCCCATTCGTCGCCGTCGATTGTGGATCGCTGGTTCCTACCCTGATTGAAAGCGAACTCTTTGGCTACGAAAAAGGAGCCTTCACGGGCGCGCTGAAATCGAAGCAAGGACTGTTCCAGACCGCCGATGGCGGCACCCTTTTCCTCGACGAAGTCGGCGAACTGCCGCTCGAACTGCAAGCCAAACTTCTGCGCGCGCTGCAGGAAAAGGAAGTTCGTCCCGTGGGAAGCAATCAGCGGGTGAAGATCGATGTGCGGGTCATCGCCGCCACCAACCGCGATCTCGAGTCCGCATACAAGAATGGAACCTTCCGCAAAGATTTATATTTCCGGCTGAACGTGGTCACGTTGTTCGTTCCCGCCTTACGCGAACGCCGCAGTGATATTCCCATGCTCGTGCATTGGTTTCTGGAACGCTATGCCCCGGGAACTTCCATGCACGTGGCCAGCGCCGCCATGAAGTCGCTGATGCAATACGAGTGGCCGGGCAATGTGCGGGAACTGGAAAATTGCGTCGAGCGCGCCGTCGCTCTGGGCAACGGGCGCAGCATTGATCTCGGCGATCTGCCGCCCGCGATCGCCCGATCGTCGATTGCGCCCTCAGTTCTGCCCGCGCCGCAAGCGGCAATTCCCGAACCCGATTTCCTCGAAGAATCTGCCGTCCTGGAATCTTTGACGACTCCTTCCTCGACCGATCTCGAAGCCATCGAGCGGGCCACGATCCAACGCGTTTTCGAGCAGGTCAAAGGCGACAAAGCCCTGGCCGGACGCATGCTCGGCATCTCCCGCGCGACGCTCTACCGCAAGCTGAAGCGCTACAACATTGGAGTGGGGGCGGCGGAACGCTCCAGCCACGCATTGCAATAAGACAACGATCCCAAGCCCCGGCACTGGCTTTCCCGGACTGATCCACGCAACGACCCGTCCCACCGTAAACGGTGCTAAAGTCATGCGATGAGCCATGCTGTTGTGCTCTACGACGGCGTTTGCGGTTTGTGCAATCGGATGGTGCGGTTCGTGTTGCGGCGCGACAAACAAGCCCTGTTCCGGTTCGCGCCGCTGCAGAGTCCGTGGGCAGCCCAGGTTTTGGCTCGCCACGGCGCACAGCCTTCCGGTCTGGACACTTTCTATATAGTCATTGACGGCGGCGGCGATGAGGAGAAGCTGTTGTCGCGCTCGGACGCCGTCCTCTATGCGCTGCGGCAGTTGGGGGGAGTTTGGCGGGTTGCAGCTGGAGCGTTTCGAATTTTGCCCCGGCCGATTCGAGATTGGATGTATGGAGCGGTCGCGCGGAACCGGTACCGGATCTTTGGGAAGTATGAGGCGTGTCCGCTGCCGACCGCAGAAGAGCGGGAACGCTTTGTCGAACATTCAACCGATTAATCTACGCCTGACGACTTGACCCTTTCCTCAGGGCGTCAAACAGATCGAGGTTTATTGATCGTCAGTTTCCTCTGTGATCCGCTGTGCCCTCTGTGGTGAAAGCCCTTGACTTCTTCGTCGAACCCCAAAACTTACGCCGGATCGAGGCGCAACATAACGATCACGATTTCGACGCACTACACCAGCGTCTGGAACAACGCTCGACCGTATCAACCAGCTCATTCTCCCGCGCCCATCATCACAATCGGCATGGTCGGCGTAGTCGCGCCGGATTCATTCTCTACCGTGATGGCGAAGGTTTTTGCTTCGGCCCCAGGCGGTAGCGGAGGATTCACGATGGATCCGCGTCCGTGCGCGTCGGGCTTGAAGAGTCCCGCAGGGATGGGCGCGCCCTGCACCGGAATCAGCCACAATTCATAAGCTTTCTGCGGAGGCAGCGCGGGCATATTGTTCGCGACGAACACCAGGCTACGCCGATTCTTAAGATAAAACGCTTTGCCCTGCGGCTGCGGCTGCGTCTTTAAGGCGACCACGGTGAAAACCTGGGTATCCGGCGAGACGATGGGTGCGGCGATGCGGCGCAAGTCTTCCAGTTCGTTGGCCGCTTGCGTGAATTGAGCGCGCCCCGAGGCAAGCGTGTGTTTCAAGGTGGAGTTTTCTTTCCACAAAGATGCGGCGAAGACCAGAACAGCGGCGGTCGCGGCCCAGCCCAGCCATCCCCACCACGACTTGCGGCCGGGCGTCGTCTGGGCATCAACGCGGGTGCGCGATTCGGCCGAGGCCTCATTCCCGACGGCATCGAGCAGGCGCTGACGGGCCCGTTGCGGCGGCTTTGGTCCCGTGACGGAAAGCGCGAGCAGGGCTCCGTCGCCGCGGAGCTGTTCGAGTTCGTTGCGGCATTCCGGACACGTCGCCAGATGTTTTTCCAGCGCGGCGCGATCTTCGCCCTCCAGCGCGTTCAGCGCGTAGAGTGCGAGATCCTCGGCGAATTGTTCGTGCGGCGTCATTGCGAAATTAGCTTTCGATCTTCAGCTTTCGGTTTCGGAGAGCGCGGACCCGATCGCTCATGTTTGAAACGCCTTTCTCAGCGCGATCAATCCTGCGCGAATTCTGGTCTTGATGGTGCCCAGCGGTTCGCCGGTTTTGCCGGCGATTTCCGAGTGAGTCAACCCTTCAAAATACGCCATCTCTAATGCCGTGCGTTGCGGCGCGGACATCGTGGCCAGAACACCGCGAACTTTCTCCCGCGCGCGCGTGCGATCGGCCTCGCCGGCAAAGTCAGGCGCAACCGAGACCACCACATCTTCGATATCCGTTTCCGGACGGCGCCGGCGCAGCGCGTCGATAGCACGGTTGCGCGAGATCACCGCCAGCCACGCACCCAGACTGCCGCGCGCGGAATCGAACGCCCCGGGATTGCGCCACAACTGCAAAAACACCTCCTGGAGCACGTCTTCGGCGGCTCCGGTGTCTCCCAGCACGCGCAGAGCGACCGCATACACCACGGACGAGTAGCGGTCATAAAGCTCCGCCACGGCGCGCTGGTCGCCAGACTTCATGGCGATCACCGCAGCCAGGTCCGGCGAAACTCCCTGTCGTTCGGGACTCGACAAAACTCTTGTCTCTTCCTTTCTAAGATACGTGTTCTACAGCCCCGGCGGATTGCCGTCAAGGGTAACCGATTAAGAGTTGGGTAAGAATGGAAATATTCAGAATGCAGAAGTTAGAAGGAAGAATGCAGAAGTCAAGACGACACCCTTTGAATTCTGCATTCTTACTTCTTACTTCTTACTTCTTACTTCTTACTTCTTACTTCTTACTTCTTTACTGCGTGAGCTTGATGGCGAGTTGACGCTCGGGCTGGGTCATTTCGGCCCACAGCTTTTGCAATGCGGCCTGTGCGGCCTGATTGTCCGGCTCTTTGTGCAGCGTGAGGGCATACCAGCGGTAGGCCGTGGGCAGGTCGCGAGGCACGCAGGTTCCGCTGGAATAAAGACCGCCCATTTCCATCGTCGCTTTAGGATTGCCCGCGTTGGCTGCTGGTTTGAGCATGCGCAGACCGCGGTCGCAATCCTGGCGAACGCCGTGTCCATAGAGATATTTGTCGGACTCGGCTACCGAATCGAATGGTTTGGCCGGCCTCGCCGAAGCTGATGGTTTGGGCGCGGGCTGATCGTCGGCCGGCTTCGGCTGATCCGCAGGTTTCGCGGCATCGGTTGCAGCGCTGGCCGCTGAGTCTGCAGCGGGAGCGGTACTGGTATTGCCCGCAGTGGTGTTGCCTGCACCTGTGTTGCTTGCACCTGGCGTCGATGTTGAGGATGCGGATGGATTCGCGGGAGCATCGGAATTCGGATTTGTGCTACCAGACGTTGGCGGGGAATCCGCGGCCGGTGCTGCCGATTTATTTGTAGCGGTATTTGCTGGAGTTGAATCCGCCGACGCGGACGAGCCCGCGTCATTCGTATTTGAGTTCGTAGTGGAAGCCGCAGGCTTGGTCCCCGAATTGAGCCAGCCAAACGCCTGATCTTTCCAGCGCCAGTAGCCAAGGCCCGCTGCCAGCGCCAGAGCCAGCAGGATCACGACGTACTTTATCCAACCGCCGCCGCTTTTCGGCTCTTCGTCTTCCAGCAGATAGTCAAGGTTGCGACTCGTCCCGGAAGCAGGCAGTTCAACGCTCAAGTTAGCGCGCTTGGCGGGCGCCGGATCGTTCAGCCCCAAAAATGACGGAGCGCTGCTGGCGCGAGATTCGTGCGCTTCGGGTGCTGCCGCCCGAGTGGGCTCGACAATCTGGGGACGAGGCGCGGGCACCTCAGGCGCAGGCGCGGCGGAGATGGGTTGAGTCTTCCGCGGCTGCAATGGCGGCGCAGAAAGCAGGGTTGCGCCACACATGCCACAAAAACGATTGGCGTCAGAATTTTCGTTGCCGCAACGAGGGCAGCGCACGGCACCTCCAATGCGAGTATATAGATTACGACATCTTTCGCCTTGTGCGCACTGGTGTTCGGTAGTGGGTAGTGTCCTAATTTGTCATTCCGAACCGGGCCGAAGGCGCGGTGAGGAACCTGCTTTTTGACTGCGTATGACTGTCGAAGTCAAAATTAGGACACTACCCGGTAGTGGTGCAGGTTGGATTTTTCCTCTGTGTACCTTCGTGCCCTCCGTGGTTTCAAGCCCTTAAACCATCAAACTGCACCACCACCTGGAGTTCATACGATGCGCATTAACGGCGTAGTGACTTCAAGAATCGCCCGTGGGATCAAACCCAGCGACTCAACCAGTGCACTTTATCGCTGCCAGAACGAGATCACAACCCCGCCCACCACGATCATGAAACCGCCCACCAGCGTCGGCAGGCTGGGCTTCTGATGAAAGCGAATTCCGGCCACGATCTGCGCAGCCACAAAGAAAAACGCCACGTAGACGCCGAGTAATCTTCCGAAATCCCAATGCGGCAAGTTCACCACGAATCCGTAAAGAGTCAGAATCGCGGCGCCGCCTGCGTACAAAAGCCATCGTGGCGTTGCGGAAGGACGATGGAGCGCCGACTGAAAAAAGCTGTCGCCGAGAACTTCGAGGAATGCCGCTGCCAGCAGAAAAAGGAATACGCCTGCGGGACGGGCAACGAGCGTCTGAATCGGGTTTTGCATGGTCGTAGACGCACTGGTCAGTACGGAGCGGTTACCACGGCGTCTTCGGGATATCCATGCATGCCGAATTCAGGTAGATCCAGTCCTTCTTCCTCTGACTCCTGAGAGACTCGCATGCTCTTGACCTTGTTGACCACGGCAAACACCGCGAAGGTCGCGCCAAACGCCCACACTGCGTACAGCGTAGCACCCATGAGCTGGCACCAGAACTGCCGCGTATCGCCGTGAATCAGGCCCGTTACTCCTTGACCGGCGCGTCCCAGATAAGTCGCCGATCCCACGCCGTTCCATCCAGCGCCGTAGGTACCGTCGGCGAAGATGCCGACGCAAACCGCTCCCAGCCAGCCGCAATATCCGTGAACCGATACGGCCCCGCAGGGATCGTCGATTCGAAGCACGCGTTCGTTAAACAGCACGCCCGCGCACACCAGCGATCCTGCCAGGATTCCAATGATCACCGCCGACGTCGGCGATACAAACGCACACGGCGCCGTAATCGCGACCAGCCCGGCCAGCATGCCGTTGCACGCCATTGTGATGTCGGGCTTGCCGAACAGGAAATACCAGAACAGCATGGCTGCCGCCGATCCCGCCACGGCGGCAAGATTCGTATTCACCGCAACCACCGAGATGCGAAGATCGGTGGCTCCCAAAGTCGAGCCGGGATTGAATCCCATCCACCCGAACAGCAGAATGAACGTGCCCGTCACCACATACACCACGTTGTGGGCGGGGAAAGCTCGAATCTTCCCTCCGGGGCCGAACTTCCCCAGACGCGGCCCAAGGATAATCGCCAGGGCCATGGCGCAGAATCCGCCCACCGCATGAACCACAGTGGATCCGGCAAAGTCGACATATCCGTGACCAAGATTCATCGTTGAACCCAGTTGCGACATCCAGCCGCCGCCCCAGGTCCAGCAGCCTGAGATGGGATAGAGAATCGCTCCGATGAACAGTTCGCACAAAAGAAACGCCCAAAAAGTAATGCGCTCGCAGATGGCGCCGACAATGATGTAGCCGGCGGTTTCCATGAAGACCACTTCGAACAGAGTCAGGCAGTTGCTGCCGGCGTCGTAGGCAGGACCAAGCAGAAAGAATCCTTTGCCGCCAACGAATCCCCACTGCCCGTGGCCGATGAGAAATTTGTTCAAAGTGGGCACGCCGCCCAGATTGGTGGGCGCGGCATTGATCGCGACGGCGCCGAACTGGAACGCGTAGCCGACGGCATAGTAAGCCAGAAACGCGAACACATAAGCCGCAAAGTTCAGCATCATTAAATGAGCGGCATTCTTCTTGCGCACCAGTCCGCAGGTGAGCAGCGCAAAGCCCGCCTGCATAAATAAGACCAGATATCCGGTATTGAGGGTCCAGGCAAAGTTGGTCGCCAGGCGAACGTGCCCCACGCTGTCGGCGAGCTTGGTTGCCAGAGGTTCTTTGGCAGCCTGTGCCTGGTAGTCGTCAAAATCTTTCTTGTTCTTGGCGTAGTCGGGCGAAGTTTTATCGGTCGGTTCCGCAACCACAAGCGGATTTCCGCTGGCGTCGACGACCGAAGTCCTGTCTCCCGTGGCCGTGCCCGCGGGATCGGGTTTTGGTTCGTCGTCCGCAAAACTGCGCGCGGAAAAGAGAGAAAGCAGCAATAAGCCCAGAACGACACCAGCGCCCGCGGACGCAAACCACCGTTGCAGAGAGCGCTTCTCTGCTGGTTTTGTCATCTCTTAAGCATCCTCCCCGAACCGAATGAGCTCTCGCACCCAAAACAAATGCAACCAAGCGCTTGCGGGAAAGTAAATCGAGACCCAGAGTGCGGTCCAATAGATATTTCTTATCGTGAGTATTTGAAGAACGCGGATGCAGGGCAGGTCGGCGGTTGCAATCGTTGAAGCTGCCCGACGCCAGTCCCTCAAGCGTAAACGGCTTTTCTTGGGGCTTAAGCGTAAGCTATTTTCTCGATGGCGCAAGAAAGCAAGGTTGACAAGTCGATTCCATCGCCGCCCGGCCTTGGGCATGCCCTAAGCATTCCCGCATTCCGGAATCTTCTGACCGCCGATCTTGTCTCCGATGTGGGTACGTTCATGCAAACGGTTGGCGCCGCCTGGCTCATGATCTCACTCAAAGGCACCCCGACCTATGTTGCTCTCATTCAGACGGCCTCGGCATTACCTTTTTTTGTTTTCGCCCTTCCCGCAGGCGCAATCGGAGACATCGTCGATCGACGCAAACTGGTTCTCTACACCGAGACGTGGATGCTGTTGGTTGCGATTGTGGTGGCTGGCCTTACGATCAGAGGTTGGATGTCGCCGCTTCTGCTCCTCGTTTTGACATTTGCTCTCTCTGCCGGCGATGCATTCGAGTCGCCCACCTGGCGTGCCATTTTGCCCGAGGTCGTTCCCAGCGACGACCTTCCGGCGGCCGCCGCGCTGAACGGAATCGAATTCAACGTTGCGCGGGCGGTGGGTCCTGGGCTGGCAGGATTCATCGTCGCCGCGGCAGGCGTCGGCACGGCATTCCTGTTGAATGCGGCGTCGTTCGTTGGCGTTCTAGTCGTGATCGCTCGCTGGAAGCGGCCAGTTCACAAGCGGACTTCGCCTCCTGAAACCGTTCCCGGTGGCATAGTGACGGGAGTTCGCTATGTTCGCTATTCGCCAACGATCAGAAAACTCATGCTTCGAATTGGACTCGTCACATTTTTCGCGACTGCTCTTACCGCCCTGCTGCCTCTTGTCGCACATCATGTGAAAAACGGCCCGGTTGTGTTCGGAATCCTCCTCGGTTGTTTTGGGTTGGGCGCGGTAGTCGGTGCAGTGCTCATGCAGCGCGCACGGGAACGGTGGTCCGCAGAGGTCGTGGTCTCGTTTGGCATTGCACTCTATGGCATCGCTACACTTGCGGTAGGCGTGGTCCGAGCGCTTCCATTGCTCTGCCTTGCCACCTTCGTGGGCGGCGCAGCCTGGATCATGTTCATCTCCATCATCAATGTAATAATTTTGAATCACTCCCCGGACTGGGTGCGTGCTCGCGTTCTCTCGATCGCTACACTCGCGTTGCAGGGCTCCGTCGCCATCGGCAGCCTGGCTTGGGGCGCCTTCGCCACACATTTTGGACTGACGACCGCGCTGCTATGTGCCGGTGTCGGAACCATCGTTGCCACAGCGCTTGCCCTGGTCTTACCGTTACCTGTCACGAAGGTAGACGTTACGGCTTGGAATCACTGGCCGCTGCCAGACTTGGGCCGCGACTCACTTCCTGCCGGTTACGAAACTGGCCCGGTCCTGGTAACCGTCGAATACGCCGTGTCTCCCGAGAATGCGAAAGAGTTTTTGAAGGCAGTTCAACGCTATGGCAGAATTCGACGCCGCGACGGCGCCTCGCGATGGAGCATTTACCACGATCTTGAGAATGCCCATCGCTATGTCGAAACCTTCATCGTAAGCTCGTGGGGTGAACATCTTCGACAGCATGAGCGCTTCACCCGCGCTGATCGCGAGGTGGAAGAACGACTGAGTCAATACATTCAGGACAGTCCAAAAGTTCGGCACCTGGTGTCGGCAAAACCCCTGGGATAAGCTTTGGGACGACTCGCTAAAGCATCTGCCTTCGGAGCGGTCATCTACCCGAGACCTCAGCGCGCCGGTACAAAGTATTGCCGGGGAGCCGTGATCGCGATGTTCTTCCTGCCGGATTTGACCTCAAGTTTGTAGAAGCGACCTGCCGTCAGCGTCTGATCGGAGGTCAGGGTTACCGCGTAGAGGCTGGCGAGGTCGGCGGAGATATCAGCCGCGATCTGCTCCGGTTCCATTTTCTTCCCGGGAGGGAAATGTTTTCCGCCGCTGATCTCCGATAATCGCCTCAAAGTTTCCGGGCCCCTGGTTCGGACTGATGTGTTAGGACTAGCGGTGTCTTTCTCTTCTAAGGCGTAGACCCTTACTTGCGCGGAGATCACGGCGTGCTCAACTGCCTCGAGGGAGACGTTGCTGGCATTGTCGTCACCGTCGGAGAAAATGAACATCAGCCGCAGCGCATCCAGCGGGCTTTTGGACAAGTCGTTCTTGGATAGATCATTCTTCGGCAGATCGTGTTTGGATAGAAGGTCGGAGCAGGCGATCATTGCGTCGTAGAGCGCTGTTCCGCCACGCGATCCTGCCTTGTCCAAAGCCTTCAAAAGTTTCTTGGGATCGGTACCTTCAGCGTCGACATATGCACTGTCATTGAAGTTAACCAGCACGCCATAGTCACGGCCAGCCTGAGGGATCGTCGAAAGCAGGGCCGTTGCCCGGTCTTTCTGTGCCTGGAGAGTGTGGCGCGTCGAACCGCTGTTGTCGAGCAGAAGACAGTAGCACAGACCCGGCCGCAAGCGGCGAGTGTCGCTGACAGATGCCGGCTTTCCATCGATCTTAACTTGCAGGTCTGAGGCGGAGAGTTCCGAGGGCTTGTCATCATGGTCGCGGGCAGTAATCCAGATGGCGAGGCTCTGAGCATTCGTCTCGTTCGCGGCAGGCTGGGTCGCCGGTGGCGCTGGTTGTTGCGATGACGCAAGCAGGCAAGTGCTGAGGATGGCTGTTCCGATGGATAGGATCAGCCTCCACGGAGTGGCGGAGCCCAGATGGGAGAGCCACTGGAGGGGTGAGAAAAACATGGCGGAGAGGGTGGGATTTGAACCCACGATACCCGTTAAGGTATGTCCGCTTTCGAGGCGGATCGTTTCAACCACTCACGCACCTCTCCGCGTCGGACAGAAGCTTTCAGCCGTCAGCAAAAGCAGGTTCCTCCTGCCTCGCTTCGCTCGCGTGTCGGAATGACATTGCCGAGTGTAACCGCCCGGTGATTGAGGCTGAAGACTGCCGGCTAACGACGAACGGCCAACGACTAACGACGGTTCTTAAAGAACGTTTGCAGCATTTCTGCGCTGCGGCCGGCGAGCACCCCGGCGCGAACCTCAATCTTATGGTTCAGTTGCGGATGATTGAGCACCTGCATCACCGAATCAACAGCCCCGGCCTTGGGATCATCCGCACCATACACCAGGCGCCGGATGCGCGCATGCACCATCGCTCCCGCGCACATCGCGCAAGGCTCAATTGTAACAAACAGCTCGCAATCTCCAAGACGATGGTTACCTATGGTTTGACAGGCCTCGCGCAGCGCGACGATTTCCGCGTGCGCAGTGGGGTCGGAATCGGTAATGTTGCGGTTCCAGCCGCGTCCCACAACCAGGCCGTTGCAGACGACGATCGCGCCGACCGGGACTTCTCCAGCTTCCAGCGCCCGCTGAGCGCAGCGCAGGGCTTCCTCCATCCAGAGTTCGTCGGGTGCGCCGTCGTTAGTCGTGGGTCGTTGGTCGTTGGCCATGCCGGTACGATTCAAGCAGCAGGAGTTATTTTAGCGAGGGACGGCGAAGGGGTGAACTAAATCACGCGCAGCATAGTTCGAACTACTTCAGGGACGACCGCGTGCACCGCCGCCGGGACCACGATTCGAACCAGCGGATAGGAGACTACCACCGCTACCATGGCCAGCAGCAGCCAGTTGCGGTTCGCGAGATTGGTGAGAAAGGGTTTCACAATGCGCTCACTGTCAAGGATACGGACTCGCTGCCGGAAAAGTTCCCCACCCCAGGCGAGGGCCTTGCGCGATAAAGGCCACATCCATAAGCTATTCACGTTCAACAGGAGAGACGACAACACCTGCCAGGCCGCGGGCGTGGTATTCTAACGGCGATATGGGGATGCCGAGCCTATTGCGTAAAGTCTTCCTGGTGGACCTGCTGCAGGGTCTGAAGATCACCTTTCGTTATCAGGATCCGAAGGAAATCTATACCGAGCAGTATCCGCTGCAGCGGCCGCAGGTGGCGGAGCGCTATCGCGGAGCGCCGCGTCTCAACGTGAATCCCGATACCGATGAGACCATGTGCATTGCCTGCGATCTGTGCGCGCTGGCGTGTCCCGAGAACCTGATCGTGGTCTCAAGCGAGCGCAACGAAAAGACCCGCCGCAAAGAACTCACCAACTTTACCTACGACCTGAGCCGCTGCATGTTCTGCGGTCTGTGCGAGGATGCGTGTCCCACCGACGCGCTCGAATTGACCCAGGACTTCGAACTTGCCAGCTACGACCGAAAAGGCTGGATATGGGACCGCACAACGCTGGAAAAAGGCCCGCAGCCCACGTTGTATCAGAGATAGTCGCGAGTCCCGAGTCGCGAGTCCTGGGTCCCGAGTCGCTAGTGTAGTGCGTCAAACAGATCGACGTTTATCGTCAGCTTCCTCTGTGATCCTCTGTGCCCTCTGTGGTGAAAGCCCTTGACTTCTTCGTCGGAGAAACCGAGAAGCCGAGGAACCAGCTTTCATTCCTGCGCGAACCAATTTCGCCTGTCATCCTGAGCGGCGCTCTTGGCCGCGAAGGACCTATGCAACTCGCCGGCCGCACCTGAGGCATTTCGCTTGAACGGGGGTCCAGCCTTTGACTTTCGCTCATCAACCACTACTGCGGGTAGCGGGTGTCCGCGATCTCGATTCTTGCGAATGCAATAACCAATGTGGGGGCCCCGCTCTCCGCGAACGTTGCCAAGGGCGGGCGCGAGGGCACCAACCGAAAGATAAGGTCCGCCACTGCGAGTGTAGTGCGTCAAACAGATGGACGTTTATTTATCCTCGGTTTCCTCTGTGATCCTCTGCGCTCTCTGTGGTGAAAGCGCTCGACTTCTTCGTCGAACGCCAAAACTTACGCCGGATCGAGGCGCAACCTAACGATCACCATTTTTCGACGCACTACACTAGTAACCAGAATCTCCTGCCATCGGCAGCATCGCTCCCGCCCCTTGCAAAAAGCGCAAGAGCGGGCCACCCGCAGTTTCGAATGGGACAGAGTAAATCAAAAGGCCGGGCCACCCGCCTACGCAAGTACGCGATGAACCGCTAAGATGTGGCTCGCCTGCCAAGTTCGATAGGGACGATGTTTTCGAGAGCTTGCACAGTGTTCACAACTTGGATAATAAATACCCAGAGCATATCGCGTAGATCCGCGAACTGGAACTTCGGCCCTTCGTCGAACAGTACCGAAAAGGCCACTGTCCCCTTCTCCTTGAAGTGGTACCCGAGAGGAATATGGACGTAGTAAGGCGGCTTTTCAGAGCTTCCCCAAGTAGATCCACTCGTCACTTTCCCACGCTGGTCTTCCACCTCGATGCCGTGGATGGAAGCGTATTCAATAACAGGCAAGAGGAGGCGGTGTTTGTCGTCAATGTCCAAAATGTGAATGGACCAGATGGATTCATTTCCTCCGAGGTAAGGCTTTATCTGGCCGAGAACAAGATTGAAAAGAGTGGGAGCGGTGCCGTCTATTTTAATCCCGCGAAGCGCAGCTTCAACCTGGTTTCGTACAGAACGGATGGGGAATTTGGTTTGGCCGTTGATGCTCGCCGGGGAGAGCTCGGTCAAAACAGACGCCCACGCGTGATCGAGAGCGCAATGGAGATTATGGATAGCATCTCCGAGCGCCAGAGCAATATTGGTGATGATTTCGTTTCGATCAAGAAGATCATGTTTCAACACTTCGTTTCCACCGTTAGGATTGATTTCAATGGTAGCAACGGAATGATCTGGCAAGGTGCGGACAATCGATTCCACTTCGGCAATATGCTTCTTGGTCCGGTCGATTTTCGTTCTTGCTGAGTGGAATTTCATGAGGAAGCATTCTCAGTGGATTATGATAAGCGCATGAAGCCTAAACTTGATGCTCTAACCACGCCACAACAAAAAATGCCGGGTGCCTCATCCTTGCATTTTCTGCAAGGGTGGATGGCGATGCCGCCGGCCCCATGAGATTATTCTTCCCCTAACCTGCGTCGCCGGGTGCCCCGTCCTCGCGTTTCTTGGCGAGAGCCTGCCCTGAGCGAAGCCGAAGGGGCGGGAACGATGCTGCCGACCCCATGAGATTTTTCTTCCCCTAACCTGCGTCGCACGTAAGCGTCCGGTTATGACCGTCTGGACATCTGGCTGGTAGGAAGTCATTCTGCAGAAGTGGAGACTTCGAATAGGTGTCCACTTGGAGCGGAGATGGACACTTCCCGGCAAGTTACAGATGGGAT